>ERZ791830.2-NODE-2-length-500169-cov-9.569206_pt1 | contig 500169 bp, 554 predicted proteins | sample MGYA00509945_ERZ791830 | MGnify/ENA primary metagenome ERZ791830 (study PRJEB30046, sample SAMN00792021) | human gut metagenome | study: EMG produced TPA metagenomics assembly of the A metagenome-wide association study of gut microbiota in type 2...
ATGAAAAAGAAATTTTTTGCTAATTTATGGTTGACTTTTCATAGCTGGTCTCCTTCGTGTTTTCCTTAAACATAACCTATATAGCAGTGAGTATTATTTTCTAATGTCAGCAATCCATTTCTACAATGTGATTCAAAAAAGTTCGTTAAACTATCCATATATTTGCTATAATTTTCTTCACTTCTAGTTGGACAATATGATGCAGATTGATGCAATCCCAAAAAATTTTCTAAATTAAATATAAGCGGATTACTAAAAGATTTTGTAATATAATTTCCTGTAAAGAAATTTTTATAATCATCGGCTGATATAGCTCCACGCATTCCGCGTGATGAACCTGAAAAATCAGGGCAAAATTTCTTGCTTATTAAATCAATGGCTTGTACCCTTTCACTTTTTTCGTCACGACAATTCCAAATTAATATTACTTGTCCTTTGTCTTTTAATATCCGCTGACACTCTATTTTAAATGCAATTCTATTGAACCAATGAAACGACTGTGCTGCAGTAATATAATTTACGCAGTGTTCCTGTAGCGTTGTGGCTTCAGCAGTAGCATTTATAGACACAAAATTATCTCTATATGATAAGTTTAACTCGGCTATTTTACGCATATCATTGTTTGGTTCAACTGCATATACTAAATTGCAAATATCTAAAAGTTCTTTTGAAAGGATGCCGGTTCCTGAACCAATATCTGCAACTACAGTTGAAGCATTCATGCCAGCTTCAGAGCATAAATATGTAAAAAGTGCGTGTGGATATGAAGGGCGATACTTGTCATAGATATCAGCAATTCCATTAAATATGTTTTCATTCATATACTTTTCTCCTATTGTTGAAATATTAAGGAAAAGGAATAATCTTTATTAATAGTGCAATATAACACTTATCCGCATATTCTATGTTTCATCCGATAATTCCTAATTATCGTTACCATATAAAAAATGAATTTTTTTGGTAGCCCTTTACCTGCGGTAAATTAGGTGAAGGGGCTTTTGTCTAAAAATATTCCCCTTTTACTGAACTTTGATAATTTTATATCTGTGCATCAGGCACGTATCCGACCGGATGGAGAGCACAAGTTAGGGTACAGTTATAATTAAGTGGCTAGTATCGCAGCCGTATTCGAGATTTGTAAATCTGAGTAGCCTCTTATTAAAAGGAGATAAGATTTTTTGTATGTTCATAGTACTGATAGTTAATAAATGGGAAGTGATATGAGTCAGTCTTTTTCGATTATTACGATACGAAAGTGCTAAAAGGAAAAGTGAAAAATTCAGCCAGATGGTTGATGGAAAGAAGATTATTGCATACAGAGGAATACAATTTTTGCTTTTTTCGGATGGAAAGTACAATTATCTTGCTTTTATACCAGCATATTTTTATGAAAATAAAAAAGATGTGAGTAAGGAAGAGCATTTAGAATTTTCAAAAAAATTTATTGGAAATATTTGTCAGAGGCAGGCAAATAAGAATTATTATGGATATTTAGAAAAATGGAGAAAAATTATTTTTCGTCAAAATACAACTATATGTGCTATGTATCCTTTTTATTTGCAAAATTCTTATAAAGAGATTGGACAGATGGTTCTATACTGCCTGGTTCCGTACTTAGTGTGTATGGTTGCGTTGCTACGTTTGATCCGTTTGCAAAAGAAACAGAGTTTACAGATATGTGCGATTGTAATGCTGGGTTCCTGCATTTGTTGGGGGATGTCAGCAAGAATATTGCCATGGTTATATGAAACATCAGCAGTGGGGGTGTGGATTGTTACATTTTTGATTTTTGCTATGTTCTTTATAAATGAAATTCATTATATTGCAGAGATGAGAAAGGAAGGAAAAATGTATGGAATTGTCGCTTGATCGTTTAACAAAACAGTATGGCAGGAAAATAGCGGTAGATTGTGTTAGTGCAACCTTAAAGCCGGGAGTATATGGTCTTTTGGGGGCTAACGGTGCAGGTAAAACAACATTGATGCGTATGCTATGTGCTGTTTTGGAGTCAACCTCAGGGGAGGTATTGCTGGATGGAAAAGAAGTAACTTCGATGGGGGCAGATTACCGGAATGTGTTGGGTTATTTACCGCAGGATTTTGGATATTATCCAAATTATACTGCGATGGAGTTCTTAATGTATATTGCAGCACTGAAAGGAATACCGAAGAATGTTGCAAAAAAACGTGTGACTGAATTGTTGGAAGTAGTTGATTTAAGCCATGTGGCAAACAAAAAAGTAAAAACTTTTTCCGGTGGTATGAAACAAAGAGTAGGAATTGCACAGGCGTTACTTAATAATCCGAAAATTTTGATTTTGGATGAGCCGACTGCGGGACTTGATCCGAAAGAGCGTGTCCGTTTTCGTAATCTGCTCTCAGAGTATGCAGGCGATAAAATTGTAATTCTTTCCACACATATTGTATCGGATATAGAAGCAATAGCAGATGAAGTGCTATTGATGAAAAAAGGAAAATTTGTATTGCAGGGTACGGTTCCTGAGTTGATTCACAAGGCAAATGGTAAGGTTTGGGAGCTTTCTGTTTCTCCACAAGAAGCTAGACAATGGCAGACAAAAGCAACGGTTGCTAATTTACGGCATGAAGGAAAAGAAATTATATTGCGTATTATTTCAGACAATATGCCCAGTGAGCGAGCGGTTCCTTGTGAAGCTACATTGGAAGATCTTTATTTGTTTTATTTTCCCACAGAGGAAGGAGTGAAATAGAATGGAACTATTTTGGTTAGAGCATAAAAAGTTATGGCGAAAGAAAATTGTTAAAATATGTGTGTTGTTGTGTTTTGTTTATTATGTAATATTTGGAAGCATACTTTTGTTTCAATGGTTCGGTTTTGGCAGTTCAGATGACTATACAAGTGCTTTTGGCAATAATTTTGATGGATATACAGTAATAAAGGATAGTCAGGGATATGCACTTTCATTTGGTGGAGAATTGACTGATGAAACCTTGCAGCAAATAGTAAGTGATTATCAGCAAATGGAAGCTGACGGTATGGAGGAAGAACTGGAAAAGACAGACTGGCAGATAGTTAATAGTTGGCTCGGAACATTGTATCCGGAGCTTCGAGATACCGGTAATTATAAAACGATGATAAGCTATGTTGATCCGGATAAGTTAACAGGTTTCTATGAAAGAAGACAGCAGGTGCTTGATGAGTTTTTGGAGGTCAGTGGTCAGGTAGGAGCTGAAAAAGAGTTTTTACATCAGATAGAGAGAAAGGTAGAAAAACCATTTCATTATGAGTGGGTAGAAGGATGGTCAACGCTTCTTGGTAGTACGGTTGCGGATCTGGGAGTTGTGATGGCTTTGTTTCTCGGTATTGTTTTATCCTCTTTATTTGCTGGCGAATGGCATGATAATACAAGCGAATTAGTATTGACGACTCGAAATGGTTGGGGGAAAATCGCTCTTGCCAAAATTCTTACTGGTTTAGCGTTTACAGTGGAGTTATTTGCATTACTTGCTGTTTCAAGTGTTATATCACAGTTGTTTTTTATGGGAACTGCCGGATGGGATATGCCGATTCAGAATATCAAGCTGATTGCTGTTGCACCTATGAATATGCTGCAGGCAGAAATTTATGAATATGTTTTTGTACTGCTTGGAGCAATAGGTTTTGCCGGAATTGTTATGTTTATATCAGCGGCTGTAAAAAATAATGTACTTACCTTACTGCTTAGTCTTGCTGTTGTATATGGACCAATGATGATTGCAGAATATCTTCCTTATGGAATGCAAAAAGCATTGGATTTAATACCATTGGTAGGAAGTTCAACAGATATTTTCAGAACTAATACTTTTCGTATTTTTGGGAAGCTTATCTGGTCACCATATCTACTTATTACAATTCCTGTCTTGATTGGTATTCTATGTATGCCATTCACTATAAAGAGCTGGTCAAGAAGGAGGAAGGCATAAATAACAATATGGCAAAGAAAAGAGATAAAAAAATAAGTTGCGAGGGAAATGGTTGAGAGGAATTATCATAGTTTACTTGTTTTTGATACTATGTAATCTATTTCACGAATTTCCGTCAAAATTAGGGAATTTACATAGTATTCCGGTTTCGGAGGAGTGGTATTTAATTGTAGTAAACCGTTGGAATGAAATACCGGAAGATTATAGAGTGGAATTAACAGAATTATCGAATGGTCAAAAGGTGGATAGCAGGATATATCCGTATTTACAAGAAATGTTTGATGCAGCAAGGAAAGATGGAATATATCCGGTTGTTCGGGAAGGCTATCGAACTTATGAAGAACAGCAGAAAATATTAGATGATAAGATAAAGGCTTATATAAATGAAGGATATTCACAGTCAAGAGCAAAAAGAACTGCTAAGGAATGGGTAGCTTTGCCCGGAACAAGTGAACACCAATTAGGCATTGCAGTTGATATTAATGCTGATTATTGATGAAATTGAAGGTGCTGCAGTTAAAAAACTGTACGAAGGTTACCTGGGTGGACTTGGTCTACAGGCAGCAGCTGATGAAGCTGGGATTCCAGTTAATCATTGTCAGGCAAAACGCATGATGTTGAATAAGAAATATTTAGGAACAGATTATTATCCGGCTCTTGTTTCAGAAGATATTATGGAATAGGTAAAGGCGGAATTTGTAAGGAGGGCGGGAAAACCTGACCGGGTATTTGAACCAAAGGAGCAGGATTTGCCGATAGTCCCTACAAGGTTTCAATTTGGAAAGGAAGAGATGTCTTTCGATAATCCATTCCTGCAAGCACAGTACATGTATGAATTGATAGAAGGAGCGTGATGTTATGGCGAATGTTACAGTTATTCCTGCAAGAAGACGCAGAATGCAGACGAATGAAGAACAAATAATACCAAAGATTAAGGTGGCTGCCTATTGTCGTGTTTCTACAGATAGTGATGAACAGGCTACGAGTTATGAAATGCAGGTGGAACATTATACAGAATATATTACAAAGAACCCGGAATGGGAACTGGTAGATATTTATGCTGACGATGGTATTTCCGGCACAAACACAAAAAAGCGTGAAGAGTTTAATCGAATGATTGAGGATTGCATGGCAGGAAAGATAGATATGATTATCACGAAATCAATCAGCCGATTTGCCAGAAATACGCTTGATTGCCTGCAGTACATCAGAAAATTGAAGGATAAGAACATATCCGTATTCTTCGAAAAAGAGAACATTAATACGATGGATACCAAAGGGGAACTGCTTATTACCATTATGGCTTCTTTGGCGCAACAGGAATCACAGAGTCTGTCTCAGAATGTAAAGATGGGAATTCAGTTTCGATACCAAGCAGGGAAGGTGCAGGTTAATCATAATCGTTTCCTTGGATATACAAAGGATGAAGATGGAAATCTTATCATTGAGCCGGAAGAGGCAGAGACAATAAAACGTATTAATCGAGAATATCTTGAAGGAGCAAGTCTTAAAGATATCTGCGACAGCCTTATGGCAGATGGTATTCTTACGGGAGCTAGAAAAAAGAACTGGATTCCAAGTACAGTTCATAAGATTCTTACGAATGAAAAATATATCGGAGATGCTCTGTTGCAGAAAACTGTTACAACAGACTTTTTGGAAAAGAAGAGACAAATCAATAATGGATTAGCACCACAGTATTATGTGGAAGGCAGCCACGAGCCGATTATTCCAAAGCATATCTTCATGAGAGTACAGGAAGAATTGGTGCGAAGAGCAAATCTTAGAAGTGGGAAAGACGGAAGAAAGAAACGAGTTTACAGTAGCAAATATGCACTTTCCAGTATTTGTACCTGTGAAAAATGTAGAGATGTATATCGTAGAATTGCATGGAATAACAGAGGAAAGAAAAGTACGGTATGGCGTTGCTGCACCAGAGTGGAACATGGTCCGGGAGTATGTGATGCTCCTACCATTCCAGAAGAAGATTTACAGGCGGCAGTAATGAAAGCCATCAATGATGTCCATGGAAGAAAATCGGAAGTGATAAAGCAGATGGAGATAATTTTGGAACAGACGGTTTCAACTGATTATGATGAACGGTTAGCAGATATTGATGCAAGGATGGAAGAATTGCAACTGAAGCTTGTTGACTTAAATACAACGAGGCTTGAGTCAGAAGATTTGAGCCGGGATGTAAATGCTCTTCGGGAAGAGAAGGAACGTATCATGGTAGCAATCGCAGAGGACAAGGGCAGGCAGCTAAAGAAAGAAGAAATGATACGATTTCTTCAGGAGCAGACGGCGGAACTTGACGAATTTGACGATGCGCTCGTGAGAAAACTGGTTGAGCAGGTAGTGGTGCATGGGGATGGAACATTTACGGTGGAATTTAAGAGTGGGGAATTAGTTGAGTTGTAGGGATTGTAAAATAAATCTATATTCATGAAATAAAATGATATTGATATCAGTAGATTGAATTTATAGATGTTCTTTTGTTCATATTGTATATTTATCAACAAAGAATTCAGAGTGATGCAAATAAAATGCACAACAATAAATTGACATTATTCGCCAAAAGTGATAAAATCAAAAAAGGTGTATATGTGGCAAAACTATAAGTCAATTAACATGGTAGCCAGATGCAATTGAAAGTACACTGCAACGACTATCGCAGCGGTACTTTTATGCTTTTATGAGAGCAAAGGAGAGTAAATTGGAGTATTTAACAATTAAGCAAGCAGCGGAAAAATGGGATATTTCGGAACGAAGAATACAGGTGTTGTGCCGAGAAGGTCGAATTGAAGGCGTAAAGAGATTTGGACGAGCATGGGCAATTCCTAACGATGCAGAAAAACCAGTAGATGCGCGTGTGACAACTGGTGAATATAGAAATTGGAGAAAGAAGTCCTGATTTTGGGACACTATAGTTGATAGAATTCTAATGAAGAGTGACAGATTATGTCCAATTGCGTGGATATAATAACCTTAGGAGGATTTGCATATGAGCAAGATTATGATTAAGTATCACCCTGTAAAAAAGGAAATTCATTTCCTGACTGATGACAATGGTAGCTTTAATGAAGTTAGTTATACAGATAGCCCTGCACTAGAAGAGTATTCACCTGAAAATGGAGAATTCCTCTTACAAGATCAGGGATATTCGTTCTTTAATAATTTACAAGAAGCTTTTCTTGGGTTGCAGGACACAGAAATAATATTTAAAGGAACCAAAATTGATTATGAAGATTTTCAGAAGATGGTTGCTAATTACAACGAGTATCAGGAAAGAGAGGGTTCCGAAATGAAGTTGAACTTAGGAGGTTTTGTTGAGCTTCCGGACGTTGGGGCTATTTATGATGAAATAAAGGGTGTTGCAGGAGAAACTGTAGAACTGTTTGAAAGTGAATTATCTGAAGGCTCCATAAAGGATATTTTTAGATTAAGAAAGCAGAAACTCGATGATAAGGTTACAGATATTGAACAAGATAATGTTAATCTTTGCTTTGTAGGTACATACAGCTCAGGAAAATCCACATTTATTAATGCAATTATTGGGGCAAAAATACTTCCTGAGAAGATTAGACCTGAGACTGCTAAGATGTTTAGAATAAAGCATGCTGAATTACCAACAGTCAATTTCTTTGTAAAAAAGAAAAATGATGATGTTGCCAGTATTGCGTCTTTGGTATGGTCAGAGGAATTTAATAAATTCCAGTTTACTACAAATGTAAATGATGGATTAAAAGGACAGATTGATAAGGTGTGTCAAAAGAATGCGGGAAAACCTCGACATGAACAGATGAGGCTTCTTTTAACTGCAATAAATGAGATGCCCAATAGTCCTTGTGAGAATGGCCAATGTTTTGTGGAAGGTATGATTGATGTTAGATATCCTATGGATATTCAGTCAGATATTAACTTTACTTTCTATGATACTCCGGGAACAGATAGTAATTCTAGCGAGCATTTACGTATTCTCAAGGATGCATTAGCTCAACAAACGAATTCTGTTTTAATTGTAATGTATGAGCCAGTAAAAATGGATGGTAAAGGTAACTCCGTTTTATATGATCTTATGCTTAAGTCGCAATCAGATTCAAGTAATGAAGATGGTGTTACCATTGATCTTTCAAGATCATTACATATCATAAACCAAGTAGACAGATATGGCACAACAGAACTGAGAGATGCTCTTAGCAAACCTATTCGACTGTCGAAAAATGCGCAGGATATAATTGATGAATCAGAGGAGACTGAATTTGAATATGATCTTCAAGACAAGAGAGTTTTTTATGTTTCATCAAAGGCAGCATACTGTGCAAGAGCTCAGAAAAAGGGAATCTGTGATTTGGACGATGAAGAGTTTATTGAGGATAGTGCAGATAAAGTAATTAAGCGTAAATACTACAAAAATAACCATATGTCTGATGCTGAATTTGATACACAAGAAGTTGTAAAAACTTCTGAGGCACAATTTGGGCAATGTGGTTTAGATCAAGTTAGTGATCAGTTATATATTGCTTCAGGTATGTATGCAGTTGAACGCGAGATAATTAAATATGCGGAAAAATATGCATTAGCAGTAAAGGCAAAAGGATTATATGATGCTGTTTTATACATGATGGATGGTGTTGAAGATGAGTGTCAGGTAATTGAAGAAGCAAAGAGACTTGAAAAAGAAGAATTACTTGCTTTGGTTGCAAAGATGAAAACTGATATGACAGCAGATATTAATCAGTGTGCTGAAGACTTTAAGAAGGCATTGAAAGAAAAGAAAACAGAAATAATGCCCATTGAAATAAGTCTTATTCAAACTCAGGTTACGAATGCAAGCACAAAAGCTGAACGTCAGATAAAAAAGTTGCCAAAGATTGTTATTAAACCAGAGAAGATAGCAGAAAAGAACAAAGCAATTCTTGAAAATCTGAATGACTATATTCATGAGGTTGATAAGTTTTATCTTGAAAAAAGAGCTGCTATTTTGCAGAAACAAATGAAGGTTTTAAAAGGAAATATCGAAGCGAAAATAGCTGAATATAAAGAGATTGATAAAAGTATCATTGATAAGATATTAAAAATTGGAGATACAACGATTCCTACATCTTCAATTTCGTCAATACGAATGAGCGATTACATTAATTCAGAGAAAGCACTTTGGATTTTTACGACAACAGATAAAGGCAAATATAAAGAGGAAGTGTTTAGTGAATTCTTGGCAATTACTGGAAGACAGCATAAGGCTTATCTAAAAGAAATTGATGCTGTTGCACAAAAGAAAGCAGAGGAAATGGCTCAACAGTTTATCGACAATATTTTTAGGGTATCTGAAACACTAGAACATACACAAGAGGAAGCTGACCAGGCGGTAAGAGAGCAGGCTGATGCACTTAGATGCTTGAATTTGGCAAAAGAGAAAATTGCAACATTAGAGGATAGAATTTGGAGGGGTATCGATGAATAAGATTTATGACAAGTATTTTTCAACAGGTGATTTTTTTGATGGTCTAAGTAAAGTTATGTATGATATTCGTGCTTTCAGAATACACAAACAAGCTTTAATAGAATTAGCAGATGAATTAGTAGAAAAAGGGCAAATTCCATTAACTAGTCAGTTTGAAAAGAAAAAGTGGTGGGGATGGTCTAAAAAGTATGTGAACTATCTTATGAATGGTATGAGTACGGGGAGTGTTAGTAAGGAATACTTACTATTTTATGCTAAGGTGAGTAAAGCAATTAAGATTAGAAACAATGTCCTTAAGGTAGCATGTGTGTGTGTATTTTTGATTATTATTGGATTAGTAATCAAATCATTAATTAATGGGTGATGAGTATGGAAAAAATAACATTAGAATTACAAAGCAATTTGGATAAAATACGAAGAACTGTATTTAGAGAATATCTTTATAATGTATCAGATGAATTTGTTGTCTATCCATTTGATGCGTACAATACATATAAAAATGATAAAGATGAAGAGACGAAGAAAATAGTGCCTGATGCGAATATCCAGTGCATCCATATTGATCGCTGGGTATATGACAAAAAAGAGCAGATTATTGATAGATTTGCGAATGTGTATAGCACATTTTCACAGAGAAAAGATGCTATTGCTATGCTTGTTAATAGAACTATTGAGGGTGCAGATTTTTATTTTGTTATTAGATCGGATTCGTCACAAGGTGGAAACAAAACGAATACTAATAGTAGTTTGGATTTGCTGATAGCTTCTATAAAAGGAAATTTTCCAGGCACTATTGTAAAAAAGATGCATAGTGTTCAAAAAGAAGTGAGCGTAAAAGAGAATGGCGAGGAAGTAAGGGTAAAAACTGATATTTGGGGAATGAAGGAAAAGACCGCAATTTCAGCAATTACAAGTATATCAAGCGATAAGTCTGAGAAACATATCAGTCAAGGTTTAGAGAAAGTACTTAGTGGTATTTCACCTAAAGAAAGAAAAGATGAATATACACTTGTTTTTTTGGCAGAACCTGTATCAAACAAAGAAATAAAAAGTATCAAGAATGGATATGAGACATTAGCTTCTGGAATACATTCATATTCAGAATATCAGAGTAATGAAACCTTGACAGAAGCAGTAACAGATGGAACTTCGTGGGCAACTGCACATACAACCGGAACTAATCGTTCCATTGCGAAAACAAGAGGTGTGAATGCAGGAGTATCTGGAAACCTTACAACATCTGCAGGATGGCTGAAGGGAATAGTTAAAAATTGGAAGAAGGCGAAATCGTCTTCCCTTGGAGCTAATATTGGATTTCAGTATTCAAGAACTACTACAGAAGGCTCAATGACGAGCGATACTGACACAGAAGGAACAAATCACTGCGTATCTAATGGCGCATTAAAAGGAGAAACTCATACTGTGAAGTCATATCCAATAGCAGATATGATTAAAAGAATTGAGAAACAGATTGAGCGATTAGATGAGTGTGAAGGTGTTGGAATGTGGAAAAATGCTACCTATGTTCTGGCAAATAATAAGGTTCAAGCAGAGAGTGTTGCTAACTTTCTCTTAGGATTAATTCAGGGAAAAGAGTCGTTTGTTGAAGCATCAGTAATAAATACATGGGCAAAGGCAAGTGATAAAGATGAGTTTAATAATATGATGGAGTATATTTGCAATTTTTGTCATCCTCTTTTAGTTAATGCCTCTGATATTGATAAGGTTGATGAAAAGAGTGTAGATAATGCATATGCAATTGAACCATTAATTCTTGCAAATCAGGTAACATCAATAGAATTAGCAATGTTGATGGCATTTCCTTATAAATCTGTAAAAGGATTATCGTGTGTAGAATGTGCTGAATTTGAAAGAAATGTGTTGTACAAAGATATAGAACGCTTTTCAACAAAGGAAGCGGACAAAGCAGAAGAAAAGAAGCGACAGATTATTCTTGGTGAAATCTATCATATGCATGAGTTTGACGGACAGAACGTGCCTATTGATGTAGATGAACTTACAAAGCATTCATTTATTACAGGTTCAACAGGTTCAGGTAAATCTACAACTGTTTATAAACTGTTGCATGAATTATACAAACAGTATAAGATTCCATTTTTGGTTGTTGAACCTGCAAAAGGCGAATACTATAAAGAGTTTGATAATATTGCTAGTGTATATTCAACAAATAGCAATCATGGAGAACTATTACATATTAATCCATTTTATTTTCCGGCAGAAGGGGAAAATAGAATATTTGTATCTGAACATATAGATAGACTTAATGGAATTTTTAATGTGTGTTGGCCAATGTATGCCGCTATGCCAGCCGTATTAAAAGAAGCATTAGAGGCAGCCTATGAGGACGCTGGTTGGGATTTGACTTTATCTGTGAACAGTGTCAGTAATAAACTGTTTCCTACATTTGATGATCTTCTTATTCAATTGAAACGTGTAATCAGTGCTTCAGATTTTTCGGAAGAAGTTAAGAGTAACTATACTGGTTCTTTGATAACAAGAGTTAAATCTCTCACAAATGGTATATATCGTCAGATATTTACAGCAGATGGATTAGATGATGAAGAACTTTTCGGAGAGAATGTAATAGTCGATATCAGCAAAGTTGGTGCTCCGGAAACCAAGGCATTAATAATGGGAATGATGGTAATGCGTATGCAAGAGTATCATATGGCGAATAGTGAACCGGTTAATGAATTGAAACACATTACTGTTCTTGAGGAAGCTCATAATTTGTTGAAGAAAATGAGTACAGACCAATCTTCTGAATCATCAAATGTTCAAGGAAAATCGGTTGAGATGATAGCCAATGCGATTGCAGAAATGAGAACTTATGGTGAGGGATTTGTAATTGCCGATCAGGCACCGGGATTACTAGACGAGTCTGTTATCAGAAATACTAATACAAAAATTATCATGAGCTTACCTGATTTTTTGGATAGAGAACTTGTAGGTAAAGCAGTCGGATTGTCAGATGAACAGGTGGTTGAAATTACAAGGCTGCCAAGAGGTAAGGCAGTTGTATATCAAAATAACTGGGTTGCACCGGTACTATGTGCTGTAGAGGCTTTTGACAAGTCAATAAATCCGGAAGAGAAGAAAAATGTTTCCAAAGAAAAGAAATATTTTGATTCTGGAAAGATTAAAGCAACAATTGTAAATGCAGTATTACATAACAAAGTAGATGACATCAGTACTAATGAGGTGGAAGGTCTTCATATTCTCAGTGTGCCTGCACCTTCAAAGAGACGAATTCTGATGCATGTAAAAAACAAGGTTCCCTTCAATAAGCAGGACAGAATAGAAATAATCAATGATTTTTATGCTACAGATTTTGTAAAGAGTGTAATGCTCAAAACGGAAGGAAATATCGAAATTATACAGGATAATGATGTTGAGGCTCTTAAGGCTGAATTTCAGAAATGGGTTGAAGCGATAGGTGTTACTGAGCAGATTGAAACTGTAGATTTGATGGGAATAATCAATATTATTCTTTATAAGATTGAGCAGGTTGAACAGATTGAACTTACACAGTGTGAGAGATTGTTTAACTTTGCAGAATATTGGAGGTGATCTAATGGCTTTTGAAATAGCAGGGATGGCAGCAAAGGCAGTTGAAACTGGTAAAAAAGTCATTGAAGTTGCCAAGAAAACAGAGAATGTTGTTTCTTCAGTCGAGAAACCTGTTAAGGCGGTTGAAAAAGTCACCGCTGAAAAAGATGGAAACTGGGGAGCAGATATTGTCAAAAGCGGAGTACAAAAGGGTGTCGGTGAAATTAAGAGTGGACTTGCAGAAAAACTAAAAGATTATCTTGGCAAAGATGATGTTGCTTCAAGTACTTCTGAAACTAATGCGGATACGGGGAAACAAGCTGATGTTAAGGAGAATCAAGAAGGTGTCGAATCAAAAGAAGGCAAAGCCAGCTTTAAAGATAGGATAAATAAGTACTTGGATTCTGTGGATAGTCAGTCTAATAATGGTGAAGATGTTCAAGAGGATAACATAAGCGATAAAAAAGAAAATGGTTCAAACGATATTCAAAATGATAATCTGAATCATGACAATGAAGAAAATAGTGAAAACAGCGAAAAAAGTGAAAAATCGGAAGACAATAGTGATTCTATACTTGATAATGATGCACCGAATAGCAATAATGATGCTGCTAATGAAGTGAATACCACAGAATATAATGAAGATGGTACTAGAGAACTGACAGAAGACGAAAAACAAGCCATAAAGGACAAATTGGGGTGGTCCGATGAAAAAATCAAAAAATGCACAATAGATAAAGATGGAGTTATTCATTATAAAACTGATAGGTGCGATTTAGAAGGTAAGACTTCTGAAAATGGTGTTCCATATGAACGCAGAAGAATTGTTATTAATGGAGTTGTGATTGAGGGGGTATTTCCAAAGTTTGACAGTCTTTTTGATACAGAACTTGCTCCGGATAATTTGAAGACAAAAGCATATGCTAAAGAATGTAATGCTGCATTAAAGGAGGCTATTGCGAATGATCCGGAATTGCGAAGTAAGTTTACACCAGAGCAGCTGAAAGATATTGAAGAGGGAAGAACCCCAACAGGTTATGTGTGGCATCATAATGAAGAACCTGGAAAAATGCAGCTTGTTAAAAGAGAAGACCATGACCGAGCAATAGGAGGCGCAGCACACACTGGTGGAAATTCGCTATGGGGTGCTGATAGCGTTGATAATGGCAAGAAGGGAGAAAGTTTCTAATGAAGCGTATTTCTAACAATTGTAAGTTAAACATTAATAAAAGAATATTTGAGGATGCAGAGAAATCGTATTCTATTAGTATAAGAGCAGAAATAAAGGAGTTTCTTGAGAATAATTCAGGAGGATATCCAGTAAAAGATGTGATTGTTTCTGATGGAGAAGAATATGAAGTAAGAGTATTTATGTCATTAGATGCATCGGATGATAATTATTATATTCAGAAACCAATGGATTACTTTTTGAAGAAAACAAAGGGAAAGATTGTTCCTATTGGAATTGACTCGGGGGATAATTACTATTGCGTTAACAATGAAACAGGAAAAGTATATTATTGGAGTGCTGGAGAAGACTCATATTATTGCATAGCTGAATCAATAGCAGAATTTGTGACCTTATTTGAATAAGATAAATCTGAATATAGCAGATATTTCTTGGCTGTTATATTCAGAATAGAAAGAATGGCGGCGATTGAATGCCTGAAAAATGCATTTATTGTGGTAAAGAAACAGATTTGTCAGAGTCGGATATTATTCCTGATGCACTGACGAATGCTCGAATAATAAACCGCTGTGTGTGTAGAATAGAACATAACAATAAGTTTAGTGATAAGTTTGAAAGCAAAGTAATTGAATCTTTAGCTTTTATTACAAATGAGCTGGATATCAAATCAAGCAAGGGTAAAAATTACGCACCATATGAAGCCTATATTACTATTGAGGGGGTAGAGTATAAGTTAGCTTTACATGGTGATAATAATATTTTTGATGGAAGAGTTCTTAAATCGGTAGATAATACTCATATGATAAGTACATATGAGAAAATGGTTAAAATAGCAAAGGATGAACAGAAGGTTACGCCTCTTGATGTAAATTCTATTGAGATAGAAAAAAGAGTACGAGTAAACAATGTAATATTTTTTGATGATGCCCTTTATAGAATGGTAGCTAAGATAGCATTTGAGTGGTACTGTGCTAAAAACAGAATTGCAGATCATTTGCCAGAGTTTGACAATATAGTGAGATATATTGTTGATGGAGAAGGTGAAAATCCTGTATCTATCATTCAGGAAAAGCAAGTATATGATATGCTAAATTTTTCTACTAATTTAGGGAGCCATGTTCTGATTGGCTACGAAAATAAAAGTGGTCAAGTAGAAGTAGTAGTATGGCTTCTGGGTTTATTGGCATATCGAGTTGTATTGGCACACAAAAAGCCAAACGTGTGTAGTGATAATTTTTTGTTCACAGAATTGAGAACAGATTCATCTCGAAGAGAGTTAACTCACAAAAATCGTGAAGATGCGAATAATACTTTTTGGAATGCCCTTAATTCCTCTGACTTGTATCAGATTTATGAAGATGCTGAATTAAAGATGATGGTACCAAGAGGGATGATAGCACCGCTTAAATATATGGACTTATATCCAACTGTTATGAACCTTGTACAGTATTTGGAAAATGCTAATGATGATACAAAGGAACCTAATGAGGTAGTAAATGATATTTTTCTAAGTCAACTTAAGAACATAACACAAGCATCATCATTACATAAGAAATCAGTAAAGCGTTTTATGAATGACATCTTTAGTGATGGACATGAGCCAATTATATTGAATACCAAAACGAGTAATAAGAAATCTACAATGCTTTTTTACTGTGTTTTTTTAGTTGGAAAAATGAAGGAAGAACTTACAGATTATTCTTTTCATAAACTTGTAAAAAATGAATTTGCCCTATCGGAAAACATCATTGTCACTGATTAATTAGAAGAACAGATGAAAGAAAAAATAATAACTGATGATAAGTATTCAGAAATTCTTGAAAGAGGAGCTAGGTTAATAAAGAAATGGCAGTGATAGGGAATGTGTAGAATACGATTATTCATTAGGTGCGGAATGTGTGTTAGGAGCGAGCATTATGTACGATTTGATAAAAGGTGAAATTGAAAAAATAAAAAGAAAATACATAGATTCTGCAGAAGAAATTGTCAGTGGATATAACAGAGAATACAGTTTGTCTAAAGATTATGAAGGAAGGCAGATGTTTGAACTTCTTCAGAATGCAGATGATGAGGCAGCAGGCTCATCTGGAAAGGTGTTAATAACATTTGACGGTAAAAAACTGTCGGTTTCCAATACAGGAGAAACCTTTAGTTTTAGTGGTGTAAAATCTCTTTTATATCCGAGTGCAAGTCCTAAGAGAGTACATGCAAATAAGATTGGTTGCAAGGGTTTAGGTTTTAGATCCATATTAACATGGTCGAATTCGGTTACAGTAGCTGCAAAAGACTTTACAATTCAGTTCTCAAAAGAATATGCCATTGAATTTCTGAAGTCAATATTGGAGGAAAAGCCGGAATTAAAATCAGAAATAAAAGCACTATCTAATGAAGAATGGCCAATAGCTACATTGACTTGCCCTCGTTTACTAAATGAAAGTGCATTGGTTGATGGTTTTTCAACTAGCATTATTATGGAATGCCGCGAGGATTTGACAGAAGAAATAGAATCGCAGATAGAAAATCTTGAGTTTGAAGAGTTGGTGTTCTTACCTAACCTTAAGGAAATAGAGATTATTTGCAATGGATACCATAAGGTATTTTATAAAGTTGTTGATGGTGACGATGTCATCATAGAAACCGTTGATAAGAATACAAATGAAACGGAATGTGCAAGTTGGAAATTATATAAGCGAACTGGTGTAATTCAGGATGAAAACAATAATGAAAAAGATTATGAATTCATTATTGCATATGACCCATCAGGAGAACATCAAGGGGAAGTGCTTTATTCCTATTTTAAGACGGATGTAAAATTGGGATTTCCAGCACTAATTCATGGAACATTTGAATTGACGAGTGACAGAAATAGTTTGCAGAAGCAGAGCATGGTAAATAAGCGGTTGATCCCACTTCTTGCTGATTTTATGGTAGAAACTGCAGTTACTATTTCGGAAGAACAACAAGAGTGTGATTACCGACCACTTAGGTTGGTGATTACTTCAGATTTAGATATTGTTCTGCAAAATGTATATAAATTAGATGAATTGTTGCGTGAGAAAGTATATGAAAAGAAGATACTTCCAACAATCGCAAATGAGTATATTTCAATAAATGATGGTCCGAGGTATTCAGATGCTGATTTTGCCTCTGTGGTAAATCCAGCTGGTTTTTCATCTTTATTGAAATTAGTAGATGATGATTATATTGAAAAATATCTAACGTCCAATTTGGATATTCCATTTTATGAGTATGATGATTTCTGTGAATTAATAAATAAAGATATAGAATTATATTCAATGGAAGATAAGGTTGAACTTATTGTATTGATTTCTCGTGAGTACCGATACAAAAGTGGAGAGGAATTTCCGCATCTGATTGTTGATAGTAATGGAGATAATATTTGCGATGCTGCCAAAGTATATCCTTTCCCAAATGAGGAGCAGGTAATTGCATTACCAGAGTGGGTAGATATTAAGTTTCTAAATCAGGAAATGGAACAGATGCTCTATGCAGAACTTTCCTTGGGAAATAATCGAAGAAACCTAGTAAGTAATCTTTCTAGGTATAATCTTGAAGAATATAGTTTTGACAGATTATTGCGAGGCGTTGTTAATCAGATAGATGATGATTTGATAACTCATGACAAATGTTCTGACATACTTAACTGGCTATGGAATTATTACAACCTCGAAGATAGACAAACTATAACAGATGTTAAGGTAAAGGTAATCTGTAGGGATGGTGTGATCCGGTATGCAAAAGAGTGTTACATAGGAAAAGAATACGGAAACGAACTTGGAGAGAGATTAGTTGGTTTGTATTCTACAAATTTCGTTGCGCTCGATGAATTGAATATTGCATGTGAAGATGTAAATAGTATTGCTAGTTTTCTTGAATGGCTCGGAGTGTCGAAATATCCACGATTAATTAAGAAATCTTTGTCATATGAAGAAAGAAAAGAATATGTGGAATCGTGCTATCCATTATATGTACAAAGAGATAATTACTGGTATCCTAAGGCTGAGTTTACAGATATTAGAAGTGTGGCTGTTGGTATTTTTGAGAACATGGATGAATTGTTCGAAAATGCCAATTTCAATGATTTGTTAGCGTGGTTTATTTTGGATGACGAGATTGGAAGTAGAATAAATGTTGATACAGAAGAGAAAAATACTTTTGCTTGTATTAAAGGATACCCATATAAGAAAATTGATGAAAGAACAGTTCAACCAGTTTATCTGAAATCCTATTTAAAATTCTATTTGGCAAATAAAAAATGGATTCCAAATGAGAATGGATTAAAAGAAATACCGAAGTATTGTTGCTTTGAAGATAATTCGTTGGAACCATTCATTATTGTTCCAAATGTAGATTATGCTTATATAAAGGGAGTTATTGGTAGAACTTGTAAGAAAGATGTTGATGCAATATTAAGTAGGATAGGCGTTTCTGATGTGTTTCAGGAAATGGATAATAGAGTCATATATCAAGTTTTATTTAAACTGCCGGAGTTGGATCCTGATTGCAAGAAGGCTCGTTCGTTGTATAGAAAGATAATCAGAGATGGTCTTTCACCAGAAGAATATAAAGAGAATAATCCTGATTACAATACTTTTGTAAAAACGGGAAAAGTCGCAGCGAGAAAAGCAGGCATAAAGCGTTATGTAACGGTAACGGATGTCAGGTATGCGGATAAGAAGGTTTTTAGTGATGAGATATTGAAAAGTTTTAGCATGTTTGATATAGATGCAAGAGCTGGAGAGGAGAAAGTTAAGAAACTCTTCGGAGTAAGGCCTCTGAAATATACAAATGTAGAACTTGAAGGAGTGCCAGAATTCCATCCTTTCGATGATGTCTTTAAGAAAGAATATCTTAGATTCCTACCATTTGTATTTGCAAGTAGAATGGGATTAAAACAGGCATCAGCAGATTTCAGAAGACTGAAGTATTCCAAGGTTATTTTGTGTAGCAAAGTGACAATAAAATACAAATTCGGTGATGAAATAAGAGTATCGGAATTAAAAGATTACGAAACAGTATATCTTAGAAAGAATAATACTGCTTATTTATGTGTGCCTAATAAGTTTTTGATGTTTGAAGAATTGAAGCAAGTATTCGAATTTGCAGATGCTGTGGCAGAATTGATTACAGCCATACTAGATGTAAATGAAGATAAGGACTTCTTCAGAGACTTGTTCCGAGATACAGATTTGATTCGAGAAAAGAAGATGCGTTCTGATAAAAATGATGAAAATCTGGAAATGCTTACTGAGGCGAGAAAAAGATTTAATACAGAAGTTAATCTAAGAGATGAATTTTGGATGACAATAGCTGAAGTATTGAAAGTGCCGAATATAGAAATATCGTCCTATTCTGCAGATGAGTTGCTGGCTGTTTTGCAGTTACCATTGGATATTGATGATGGTGTTAACTATGAGGATTTAAACTGTAAAGAAAGCATTGAGAAATTTATAGAAATATTTGAGACTTTAGGACTTGATGCCGACAGATATAATGGGGCAGCTGTTCATAATATCGATGCTACAAAATACTGGAAATCCGTACTAAAGGCAAAAATGCAGTTATTCCTTAAAAAGTATCAAGCATATCTTGTTGAAGATTTGAGAAATGAGGAAAACTGTGTAGAATTGTATGACCAATACAAAGAAGAATATAGTTTCCTTGAGCCCACAATCCCGAACTCTCTGTATGTAAATATTGATGAGATATTTGAAACAGAATGTGGTGTAAGCTTTGATGATTTGAATCAGTATACTGATTCGGACATTGATGAAATACTCATGGTGGAAGAGGGAAAGTTATCTCAAGAAGATTTGATGAAGTTACGGTCTCTCTATGCACCGCCAAAAATAGAGGCATATCTTGTGTTTGGCAAAGTAGGAGATTTACTTAACCCTGTAATGGTTAAAGAGTCTAAAGATGAAAGTGAGCAAAATGAAGATAATGTACTAAAGGATCTTATCGGAGAAGTATTTGCTATGCCATCGGAAGGATTTGATGATATTGGTATGCAAGCAGTTGATAATAATCAATCTGCCACAGAACTAGAAAAACATCGAAAGCACAGTAAAAAGGTTCATTCTGAATCGACTGATAGGAAGAAACAAGAGATTGGAATGATTGGTGAAGCATGCGTGTACAAAGAACTTCTTGAAATGTATCCAGATGCAAGATGGGTTTCAGGAAACGCAGAGAAAGCCGGACGTATTGTGAAGGGTGATGATACTTGTGGCTATGATATAAAATATACGGACGCTGATGGAAAAATACAGTATGTGGAAGTAAAAGCATCACGAAATGAAGAGATTACTTTCTGCTTATCAGATAGCGAATTACGATTTGGATGTCAGAATGCATCATTATATGAAATTATTTATGTTGTAATAGGTGATGATGGATTACCAGCTCACAAGCCTTGGAGGCTGGGACATTTATTCGAATTTGCTGAAGGGGAAGACCTTTTGCATAATGAGAGGTTTTCGATAGAAAGTGATAGCTATAGCGTGGTTGCGAAAATGGTTAATAAAATGAATAAATAGATATGTTTCCGTCCATGGTGAAAGGACAAATTGTTTGTCGTTATGTTCCTGTCTACCGATATAGGACATAATGAGAAAGTGTTGTTATCCAAACTATTTTCTCAAGGCTGAGTATGATTATGATTCTCACGAGGGAAATGCAATTGGATATATTGAAGCTTGGAAAAATAGTACTTTGTAAAGGCGCGTGAAAGATATGTCACATAGAGTATATCTAGATTACAATGTGATTGAAGATGTATCAAAAGGTAGAATATGTTTGCCGGTTGGCGATTATGATATTTTTTGTAGTGTTGCACATGGTGAAGAATATTATAATGCTTGTTGTAATGCTTCAACAGAGTATATTGAAGCTGCATTTGAGGTAAAGAAAACTATAAATAATATAAGCAAAAAAGGTATAGTACTAAATCCGGCAAAGAGAGGAGTAAGGGCAAAAGCTGAGAAATTCGAAGATTGTATTGATAGAATAAGAAAATTTGATACAAGAGATACTGTGAATCAAAATGGAAGTTTTATTTTCCAAAACAATAAAGATACAGTAGCGGAACTGAGAAAGAGTGACTTTAAATCAGTAAATAATTCTAATCTTGGATGTGAAGAAATTTGGCAGAGACCAGAAGTGATTGAACGACTAGAGTTGTTTCAAGAATGGTACAAAAATTATTCTAGTTTATCAAATTTTGCATTATTAAGAACATATGGTCTCAATGCATTCTTTCTAAGAAATAGTAGTAATGAACTTCCTAAGGAATTTATTCTTGATAGAGATTGCTTTAAGAAAGAGTATTCTTTTGCGTTATTAGAAGTGGTAGTGGAATATTTGAATGACAATGTTCTTTGTGCATGTGGATATTGTAAAGATAAGACAGAAAGAACAACACAATCGGGAATACACGATGTGTCACATATGATTTATGCTACTTATTGTAATTATTTTGTCTCAAAAGATTATCATTTGATAAAACGGGCGCAGGCAATATATTATTATTTGGGATTGAGTACCCAAGCACTATGTTTGAATGATTGGTTAAATATGGATTTGTCAATATTATAATTTCCCTCATGCCGTGGTAATCAAAAGGATATTGTTGATATGTTCACGAGAACGGGGAAAGGAAGTAGATATGTTTCCGATTACGAATAAAGGGTATCTACCTGTCGATATTGTTATCCATACCATTTTCTCAAGCCATGTTGAAAATGTTGTCTTACTTTCCAAGGGCGCTAAAGGTTCGGTGGACCTTTGCTCAGCGCGGACAGAAGTGGAACGGAGACTGGTCGACAGTAGAAAAGTGAAGGTTGACTTCTAGTTGGAGGATATGGATTTATCAGAGTTCAAGGGAAAAGCAACTTATGAGCAGATAAAGGCTTGCGTACTCGAACAGATAGGACTTAAGGATTGTGGATAAGTAGCATCGTGAGTCTATTTTACTGCTAAGTAGCGAAAAAGGACATTCCTGAACCGTAATTATTACGGGTCAAAGGATGTCTTTTTTGATTGTCTTGGAGTGTTCAAAGGGCAAGGTAATGAAATTGAAAATATTAAGACTTATATGAATAATATCTATCTTATCTAATCAATTAGGAATATTCAGGCAGAGAGTCTATGGAAAGACATAGCTTGCAAAAGATATCAGCGGTATTTTATTTGCATGATGAATATGAAAAGTGCTTCTGTATGACAAAATCAAATTGACTAATACTGATTAGCAATATACAATATAGACAAAACGAAAATGACATAAATGGAGGGGCAAAGAAGTGGAGAAGGTTATAACACTCGAGGAAGCATTAAAAATAATTGGAGAATTAGAAAATGAAAACGTCGAGTTACGCGAAGAATTGGAATATTATAAAAATCGTAAATTAAGCGGAAGGCAGAAGCACAATGCAAAATGGATGGCAATTTACAACGATTTTGTTGCCGGTTATGAAAGCGGAATGACTATGATAGAGATTGCAAGAAGGAATAATGTCAGTGAGAGAGCGATTTACAGATATAAAGCGTATTATGACAAGATAAAAGAAAATGGAAATTAGAACATATTGCTTACGTCAGCAGTATGTTCATATGAGATTTGCGGATGATCTTTTAAATACAAAAGGTATGGAGGGTTTTATGGCAGAAGATAAAAGGAAAGAAGAAATTGCGGTAATTGAAATCAATGAAGAATTTATGAAGAAAAAATTATATGAATTTCGAGGAACTAAAGTGTTATTAGATGCAGACTTAGCTGAAGTATATGGATATGAACTTAAGGCTTTTAATCAGCAGGTAAAAAGAAATATTGAAAGATTTCAGAACGATATGATGTTTCAATTATCTGATAATGAAGTTGAATATTTGCGGTCACATTTTGTGACCGCAAATATAAGCAGCAAATCCCGTAGTAATCCTTATGTTTTTACGGAACAAGGTGTATATATGTTAATGACGGTGCTAAAAGGAGAATTGGCGGTAAGACAAAGCATTGCTTTGGTAAGAACTTTTAAAAGAATGAAAGATTACATATTAGAAAATCGTGATTTAATCGGTCAGAGAGAATTACTTCAGTTAAGCATGGAGACTGCAAATAACAGAATTGAAATCAGCAAAATCAATTCTGATATGATATCTCTTGAAAAACAGATTTCTGATGTTGCAGAAGGCTTGAAGGATGTAGTGACGAAATCTGAACTTGCGGATATGATGAACAGTTTTATTTCAGATGATGATGAAAAATGGCTTATGTTTAATGCAAAATTTAGTAGTGCGGATGAGGTTTACGAGTCTATTTACAGGCAGGCAAAGTCATCAATATATGTGGTTGATAATTACATTGGTTTAAGAACGCTGGTACATCTTAAGAATTCTCCGACAGGAGTAAATATTATTTTATTTAGCGATAACGTTGGGAATAATAAACTTCACAACATAGAATATACGGATTTCCGTAAGGAATATCCAACTGTAAAACTGTCAATGAAGAAGACTGGTGGCATATTCCATGATCGCTTTATCGTGCTGGACTATGGAACGGCGGATGAGAGAGTCTTTCTGTGTGGTGCTTCTTCCAAGGATGCCGGGGCTAGAATAACAAGCATCGTTGAGGATTACGGAATAGCCAAATACAACTCTGTTATTGTAGGATTATTGAAAAATTCGCCATTAGTATTACCGAAATAGGAGTGTGAGATTATTGAAGAAGAAAACAAGATGTTAGACATATACTCGCGTGTCTACAGCAATTCAGGTTGATGGATACAGCCTGGATGCACAGAAAGACAAGCTAAGAAAATATGCAGAATTTCAAGATATGGAGATTGTTGGAGAATATTCTGATGAAGGGCATTCCGGCAAGAATATAAAAGGTCGTCAGGAATTTATGCGGATGCTGAATGATATTGAAGATTGCAAGGACGGAGTTGATTTCGTCCTTGTATTCAAATTGTCACGATTTGGCAGAAATGCAGCGGATGTGATCAGCTCTTTACAACTTATACTTCCAGAATATCAGGGATTATTGAAAGAACTTGGGGTAGACGGAGAGTGGGAAGAAACAGGTCATTGTGCCGTTGAATATGTAGACGGTGAGATTCCTAAGGCTGCAAAAAGGAAAGAAAATAGAGTATTTTGGGTGGATTGACAACTTCAATTTAGTAAGAGGTTTAATTCCATAAAATTGGTCTAAAGTAATTAATGATTGTCGAAGATACATATTTTGCAAGTGTCACTTTATTGGTACATATATGAATGTATCATTTAGATACAAGATAAGTAACAACAATCTTGTAAGGAAGAAACGGTTTAATTGTTTAGATAGCAACAGAACAGTTAAGCAGATGGAGGTGGCAGATATGCATATATTAACATTGATTATAATATTTGTTATAGCTTCAATTGGAGCGGCCTGTAAGGGAGACTTTTCTGGAGTGGCAGTAATAGGTAAATTTGTAGGGGTAATTGCATTATTAATATGTGTGGGGTTACTATTTTGTTATCCGCTTTTAGCGATTATTGTAGGGGCAGTAGTGGCTACAGTTGTCATATGTAGCAGTTCAAAGTAACATAAAAAGGTCACCCATATAGGGAGAATGGAGAGAAGATTATGAATAATGATTTTAAAGCTGGGATTATAGGGGGCTTAGTATTCTTAGGAATACTATTATGTTTGGGGTTGGTAGAAAACACACTTGAAAGCAGCAGCGATAAAAAAGCATCTCCATATAGCAGATATTCATATACACCAAATTATGGAACATCAAAGAGCAGTTCTTATTCAAGTAGAAGTAGTACATCAGGAAAATCATCAAGTACAACAAGTTCTACTAAGTATTCAGGAACCAAATCGACTTCTACTGGTAGCAAATCAACAAGTTCATCATCAAAGAAATCAAATTCTTCAAGCTCATCAAAGAGCAGTTCGAAAAAGAAGAATTATTATAATTCATATGATGATGGCTATGATTCAATTTATGATGATGGCGATTATGATGATTACAGATATGACAGGGATTCAGACTATGCTGATGGTGTAGATGATGCAATGTATGAACTGGAATGGTAAATTTCTCTTAAATACTTAAATATTAGTTTGTTTATCTAAAATAATAGTGTATAATAATACATAGTTAATTGTTCGGAAGTGAGAGGATAAATATGGCTACGGAGAGAAAAGAAAAACTTATAAGGGTTTTGCAGATAATGCAGACAACAGATGAAAAAACGCCCTTGAATGCGACTCAGATAGTAAAAAGACTTGATACAGAATATGAACTTGAGGGAGTAGAGAGAAGAAGCATATACAGAGATATTGCTCTACTTCAGGATTGTGGATATGACATTGTGCAGACAGAAGATAAAAGAAGTGGGTGGTATATGAATACTCATGCATTTGCAGATTGGCAGATAAAGATAATGATGGATGCAGTTCAGCAGGCAAGATGTGTTTCATTAAATGAGGCAACAAAGATTAGAGAAAACCTTCTTAATCTTACAAGTAAGAGAGGACGAAGCAGGCTTACACATATGATGCAGCAACATCCTGGCAATGTAAATGTAAATGAGAATATCGGCATATATATAGAAACAATGCTTGAAGCCATATACCAGCACAGAAAGATTGAATTTCAGTATACAGAGATAAATGATTCAATGAAGAAGGTGCTGCGTCGGGAAGGCAAAAAGTATCTTCTTAATTTATATGCAATTTATTGGTCAGATAATAATTATTATCTTATAGGGGCACATGATAATCATGACAATCTGGTTAATTACAGACTTGATAGAATTGTCAATTTAACCATGACTGATGAAAAGGCTATTGATGCAAAGGAAAAGGTCGGGGTTAATCCTGAGATGATGATTCAGGATTATATAGAAAAGAGTGTGGATCATTTCCAGGGAGAACTGATAAGAGTAGAAGTTGAGTATGAACCAGGTCAGGCAGCAAATGCAATTCTTTACGATTTCGCTGGTGGAAATATAAGAGTAAGGAAACTCGAAAATGGACACTGCGTTGCCAGTTTTCAGAAGATGGACAGTGTAACACTTGTGGGATTGTTTATGCAGCATGCGGGGATGTATAAGGTTGTTGGACCAGAGAAGTTGAGGAATGAGGTACAGGAAAGAATTCAAAGTGCATGGAAAGTATATAGTAGATAAAATGCAGCATGTTTGATAAGTCAAATTAATCAACGTAGATTATTAAGATGCAGTGTGAATTTTATAATAACTTATTTTTAAAGCAGCTTTTAGTGTAACTGGTATTTGTGTTATAGTAATGATAACAAAACATCAGGAAGTAAGAAGTTTATGAGTGATAATAATACATTAGATTACTACAACCTGCATACAGCAGACTTTGTTAATACAACTCAAAATGTTGATTTCCATGAAATACAGGAACTTTTCCTATCGTTTTTACCTGCAAAAGCAAAATTACTGGATTTTGGATGTGGTTCAGGAAGAGACACTAAGTATTTTATAGATAATGGATATGAAGTTGATGCAATGGATGGTTCAAAAGAATTATGTAAAGTTGCAACAAAGTACACAGGTATTAAAGTACAGCATATGCTTTTTGAGGATTTTAATGCCAGTAATGTCTATGATGGGATATGGGCGTGCGCATCAATTCTTCACATAAAGAAATGCGAACTGTCGGACATGATAACGAGGCTGTATCAGGCTCTTAAAAAAAACGGTGTGATATATATGTCTTTTAAGTATGGTGATTTTGAGGGTGTAAGAAATGGAAGGTATTTCACATATCTTACAGAGGAAAGTTTTGATATGTTGATGAAGCCTATACATGGATTTATGAAAGAAAAAATCTGGGTAACAGGTGATGTAAGACAAGACAGGGGTACGGAACAATGGCTGAATATTATACTTCGCAAGGTGACAACCATTTAATAGTTGAACAAAAATATTATAACATGCTGGATATAGAAGGATTTTCACAGATGATGAAAGATCCGTCATATTGTTATAAGTTCTACTGGCTTGAGGCGATTGTTCATCTGATTTCAGAAAATGTTTATCAGACAACATTTGATGATATAATAGACGAAATGATATCAAATGCATGGTATTCAGTAAGAGAGTTCCATATACATCTTAGTGGAATACAAGCTGATGGAATGGTAAGGGACGGGCTTGAAAGGGCAGTGAATTTGTTATCTGAATACAGCAGTTTACCTGCGAATGCATCAAAAGTTGAAATAAAAAATGCAATCAAAGAATATAACAAAGAGCTTAGGGCAGTAAAGGAACAGCTTACCAATATGGTTCCTTATAGGGCTTTGTCAGGATTCTTTTCAAAAAGTGATGAGCCTGCTGACTGGGGAAGTGTAAAAAGACTGACAGCATATATTAAGAAGGTCAATCAGATGATTGTGTCATTACCTTATATTTTTGGAGACAGCAGCAAATTAAAAAAGAAGTATATTTTAATCATGACTGGGTTTTAATGATACAGGATAATACAGTAAATATACTTGGTTGGATTCAGTATGAAAAGGTTAAATGGCTGCAAAATAATAATCCGGAAGTGCCGGGATTAGTATATAAACTGGCACCTATGGATGAAAGGATAAGGAAGTTACCTCATGTAAGGAAACTGTGGGAAGGAATATTTGATGTATGTGAGGTAAAAGATGTATTTACAGGGAAGCCGGTAAATACCAAACAATATGACATAGATCATTTCATTCCATGGTCATTTGTAATGAATGATGAGTTATGGAATCTGATGCCAATGGATTCATCTCTTAATTCCTCAAAGAATAATAGGCTTCCTAAGTGGAAACCTTTCTTTGAAATATTTGCGGGCAATCAGTTTATTTTGTATGAAAAGATATATGAAATGCCTGAGTTACATAAACTTTTTGAAGCCTGTTACAGAGATAACCTTCATTCTATATGGGCCGTAAGGGAACTGTATACTTTTGGAAAAAACAGACAGGAGTTTTGCCACATATTAGAAAAGAATATGCAGCCGGTATATGATTCTGCAAGACGTCAGGGATATGAAATTTGGAACAGAGATAAAGTACAGTAATATAAAAAGCTACGAGAGATAAGTTGGCAAAAGCAACGCAAATATAGAAAATTAACCGCCGCCCTGCAGGAAAAGCAAAGCGGCGAAAAATATTTTATAAATCTCTCAACATATTCAGCTTTTTCATAGCTGGTCTTAATGCAAGATATATGATTGAAGCAACTATAACAGCGATAACTGCATTAACAGATGTGGTTATCGAACCTATTTTAGCAAGTGTCTTTGCAAGGTCCTGAGGCACACCAAGAAGGTATGTCTTATAGAAATATCCGACTACAGGGTCAGCAACAATATTGAATGCCATACCGCATATGCTTGATACAACAGTAGCAACAGTAACATATTTTGCAGAATGTTCCTTAGAAAGGTGGAAGAGCTTATGTGCTACAAAACCAACGATAAGACTGATACATAACTTAAGAATAAATGTCTTAGGAGCGCTTGTTACATAGGCTGTTGATAAATCGCTTATTGTCATGCCGATTGCACCGGCAAGACCACCCCATTCGCCACCGATAAGTAAAGCTGCAAGAACGCAGAATTCAGGACTTATTAAAAGTACCAGTTTGATAATGTTTTATATGGTCAGATTATATGCGGGACAGGTTTACATTTGCAAAAAATGTGTTACAATGAGGAGTACTATGCAGGAGGTAATGCAGTATATGAAGATTATGTTTGCATCTTTAGGTTGTGATAAAAACCTTGTAGATACAGAGAATATGCTTGGAATCCTTAACGATAAGGGCTTTGAGTTTACAGATGATGAAACACAGGCAGATGTTATTGTTGTCAATACATGCTGTTTTATTGGTGATGCCAAGCAGGAGAGTATCAACACGATACTTGAGATGGCACAGCACAAGGAAGATGCTGTGTGTAAGGCACTTATTGTTACAGGATGCCTTGCTCACAGATATAAGGATGAGATTATCAAAGAGATTCCGGAGGTTGATGCATTTTTAGGAACAACTTCTTATGACAAGATTGCGGAGGTTGTTACTTCAGTGCTTGAAGGTAAGGGTTTTAATGTCGTTGATGATGCCAACAGACTTCCTATTGTTAAAGAAAAGAGAATTATTACTACGCCGGGATATTTTGAGTACCTTAAGATAGCGGAAGGATGCGATAAGCATTGTACATACTGTATAATTCCTAAGGTTCGTGGCAATTTCAGAAGTTATCCTGTTGAGTATCTTGTGGAGCAGGCAAAGCACCTTGTACACAATGGAGCAAAAGAGCTTATACTTGTAGCACAGGAGACAACTCTTTATGGAACAGACCTTTACGGAAAGAAATCACTTCCAATGCTTATACATGAGCTTGCCAAGATTGAAGACCTCAAATGGATAAGAATTCAGTACTGTTATCCGGAAGAGATTAATGATGAGCTTATCGAGGCTATTAAGAATGAGCCTAAAGTCTGTCATTATCTTGATATGCCAATCCAGCATGCAAGTGATAATGTATTAAAGCGCATGGGAAGAAAGACAGATAAGCAGGAGCTTCTTGATATTGTTGCGAAGCTGAGAAAAGAGATTCCGGACATTGCATTAAGAACAACTCTTATTGCCGGCTTCCCGGGAGAGACACAGGCTGACCATGAAGAGGTTATGGAATTTATTGATGAAGTTGAGTTCGACAGACTTGGTGTATTTACTTATTCAAGGGAAGAGGATACCCCGGCTGCAACAATGCCGGACCAGATTGACCAGGATATAATGGATACGTGGAGGGACGAGCTTATGGCTCTGCAGCAGGAAATATCTATTGACAAGTCAACACAAATGGTTGGAAAGACTATTGATGTTATGGTTGAAGGCTATATTGCAGAGGACAATACTTATGTCGGACGTTCGTACAAGGATGCACCTAATGTTGATGGAATGGTGTTCTTTGAATGTGACAGGGAACTTATGTCAGGAGATTTCGTATCTGTAAAGATTACCGGTTCAACTGAATATGATTTAATGGGAATAATGGAGGAAAATGTTTAAATGAATTTACCTAACAAACTTACAATTGCAAGAGTTATTATGATTCCTTTGTTTCTGATATGTCTGTATCTTAACATTGGATGTGGCAAATATATTGCAGTAGGAATATTTATTCTTGCAAGCTTAACAGACCTTTTAGATGGTAAGATTGCAAGAAAGTATAATCTTGTTACTAACTTCGGAAAATTTATGGATCCACTTGCAGATAAGCTTTTAGTATGCTCTGCACTTATTGCACTTGTTGACCTTAACAGAATTGCAGCATGGATTGTTATTATTATAATTGCAAGAGAATTTATTATTAGCGGATTCAGACTTGTTGCATCAGATAATGGTGTTGTTATAGCTGCAAGCTATTGGGGAAAGTTCAAGACAGCATTTCAGATGATTACAATTATTATGCTTGTTCTTAATCTTAATGTACCATTTATGAATATTATTAATACTGTTCTCATATATATATCATTAGGATTGACAGTGATTTCTCTTATTGATTATATTGCAAAGAATTATAAAGTTTTTCTGGAAGGTTCGGGTAAATAATAATGGTTGATTATCTCAGCTGTCTTGATAAGGCTCTTGTTGAGACATTAAAGAACAAATCCCTGACTATAACTACAGCTGAGTCATGCACAGGCGGCATGGTTGCTTCGTCTATAGTTAATATAAGCGGTGCTTCAGACATTTTTAAAGAGGGCTATATTACATATAGTAATGAGGCGAAGGAACGTATTCTTGGAGTTAAGCATGAGACTCTTGAGAAGTATAAAGCTGTAAGTGCTGAAACTGCTGCCCAGATGGCAGAAGGAGCAGTAAGAATATCTAAGGCAGATATCAGTGTTTCCGTAACAGGTGTTGCAGGACCTTCAAGAGAAGATGACAAGCCTGTTGGACTTGTGTATATTGGATGCTGCTATAAGGGTGAGACACATGTTAAAGAATGTGATTTGTCAGGCGACAGGCACACGATAAGGTGTCAGTCTACGAAGGAAGCACTTAAGTTTGTTCTTGATATAATTAAGACTAACAGGTAGAGATTATTGTAATTATTAGTTTTATTATATTATTTACTATATTATTTGCTATGGCGTTGAAGACCTACTATTAAGCTTGAAAGATGGCTTGAGTAGGTCTTTTTTGCTGGGATTAGAGTGAGCTGGAATGTGAAGACCTACTAAGTGAGTGAGATGTGAGTGTTGAGTAGGTTTTTAGAGCCGTATTGGAGGCGTGAATGGGTGAGAAGACCTACTAAGTGAGTGAGAAGTGAGTGGTGAGTGGGTCTTTAGAGCCGGATTGGAGACGTGAATGGGCGAGAAGACCTACTAAGAGAGAAAAAAGTGAGCGTTGAGTAGGTTCTTTGAGCCGTATTGTAGGCATAAGTTGGCGAGAAGACCTACTAAGTGATAAAGAAGTGAGTGTTGAGTAGGTCTTTTGAGCCGGATTGGAAGTGTGAGTTGGTGAGAAGACCTACTAAATGAGAAAGATGTATTACTTGAGTAGGTCTTTATCCTTCAGAATCATCTTTTGTCAAGCAGAAATGTAGAAAAAGACCTACAAAGCAAGGAAAATATTGCTTTTAGTGAGTTTTATAACGACATCGGATTCAATATTACGATGAATTGATGCAACTATCATTCGACAGGTACTGAGTAAAAAAGATTTTGCTAAATTTATGCATAAAATATTATGTTAAGATATAATAATATAAATAGGCGTTTACAAAATATATATAATATGATATATTTTTATTATTCCAGTATACAAACAAACATAACGAATAAATGTTCGAAAGGTTCTTGACAATGCAGACATAATAAGATATTATTTAGAAAACGAACACATGTTCAAAAGGAGAGTTTAAGGTATGGTTAATGAAGATAAGATGAAAGCCCTTGATGCGGCAATTTCTAATATTGAGAAACAGTTTGGTAAGGGCTCTGTAATGAAGCTTGGGGAATCAACAGCTAATCTTAATGTTGAATGTATTCCTACAGGTTCTTTAAGTCTAGATATCGCTTTGGGAATCGGTGGAGTTCCTAAAGGAAGAGTTGTAGAGATATATGGACCTGAATCAAGTGGTAAGACAACAGTTGCACTTCATATGGTTGCTGAAGTACAGAAGAGAGGCGGTATTGCAGGCTTTATTGATGCAGAGCATGCTCTGGATCCTGTATATGCTAAGAATATTGGGGTTGATATTGATAATTTATATATTTCGCAGCCTGACAGTGGCGAGCAGGCACTTGAGATTACAGAGACTATGGTAAGATCTGGTGCAGTCGATATTGTAATTGTCGATTCAGTTGCAGCTCTTGTTCCTAAAGCAGAGATTGATGGTGATATGGGCGATTCACATGTAGGTCTTCAGGCAAGACTTATGTCACAGGCATTAAGAAAGCTTACACCTGTTGTAAGCAAGAATAACTGCGTTGTTATATTTATCAACCAGCTTCGTGAGAAGGTTGGTGTTATGTTTGGAAATCCGGAGACAACTACAGGTGGTCGTGCACTTAAGTTCTATTCTTCTGTAAGACTTGATGTAAGAAAGATTGAGACACTTAAGCAGAATGGTGAGGTTATTGGTAACAGAACCAGAGTCAAGATTGTTAAGAATAAGGTTGCCCCTCCATTCAGAGAAGCAGAGTTTGATATTCTTTTTGGAAAAGGTATATCTACAGAAGGAGATCTTGTTGATCTTGCTTCTAATGCAGGTATTATCCAGAAGAGTGGAGCATGGTTCTCATATGAGGGCAATAAGATTGGACAGGGACGAGAGAACGCTAAGCAGTTCCTTCTTGATAATCCAGAGATAAGAGAAGAAGTTGACAGAAGAGTAAGAGAACACTACGGAATTGTGGACGGTGTTAAGGAAGCAGAAGCATCTGATGATGCTAAGCAGGCTAAGGCTAAGAAGAAAGCAGATACAGAAGAGTAATATTAAGGTGGGTTATGGAAGATAATATTGAACTTATTGTCACATCCATTAAAGAACTTACTAAGAAACGCAGGCTTGTATATATTAATTATGAGCCTGCATTTGCTTTATATGCAGCAGAATTAAGAAAGTTTGGAATTAAGGATGGGGAGTCTGTCAGGAAAGAAGCGTATGATTCTCTGATAGATGATGTGTTATCTAAGCGTGCAACGGTAAGAGCGATGGCATTGCTTAAGAATAAGGATTATACAAGAAAAGGTTTGGAGGACAAGCTTAGAGATGGATATTATCCTGATACGAGTATAGATTATGCATTAGAGTATGTAACCAGGTTTGGATATATTAATGATGAGCGTTTTGCAGAGAATTATGTTAATTTTAAGGCAGGTAATAAGCCAAGAAGACAGATTGAACTTAAGTTAAAGCAGAAAGGCGTTGATGCAGACATTATCAGCAGGGTTTGTGACGAATTTTATGCGGATAACTGTGATATAGAATTAGAACAGGCAAAGTTGTTTGTTGAAAGAAAGCATATTGATTTTGCGAATACTGATTATAAAGAGATTCAGAAGGTCAAAGCTGCATTATATCGTAAAGGATTCAGTATGGATATTATTAATAAAGCATTGGATTCTAAGGGGCTTTTCCTTGACATAATCGACAATTGAGTATAATATTAGATTGTTGTATTTTTGGTACAATGAAAACTAAATAAGGAGGTGCTCCTGCGTTGATTCCAATAGTAATCGCAATTATTGCTACTTTAGTGATAGTCGCTCCTATTACTTGGTTTATCTCGTCTAATGCAATCAACAAGCGTAACGATGCAACAATCGGTAATGCCAATGAGAAAGCAAGAGAGATAATAGATGAAGCTCTTAAGACAGCTGAAACCAAGAAAAAGGAAGCTCTTTTGGAAGTCAAGGAAGAGTCTTTAAAGACTAAGAACGAACTTGAGAAGGAAACTAAGGAAAGACGAGCTGAGATAAGCAAGTATGAAAAGAGAGTTCTTTCAAAAGAAGAGACACTTGACAGAAAGATTGAGGCTGTAGAGAAACGCGACTCTAACATTACCAGGAAAGAAGAAGAACTTGGTAAACAGAAGCAAAAGGTTGAAGAACTTGAGAAGAAGAGACAGCAGGAACTTGAACGAATCTCAGGATTGACCTCCGAACAGGCAAAAGAATATCTATTAAAGACTGTTGAAGACGAAGTTAAACATGATACTGCTGTAATGATTAAGACATTAGAAAGCAGAGCGAAAGAGGAGGCAGACAAGAAGGCTAAGGAGATTGTTGTTAATGCAATTCAGAGATGCGCCGCAGACCATGTGGCTGAGACAACAATATCAGTAGTTCAGCTTCCTAATGACGAAATGAAAGGCCGTATTATTGGTAGAGAGGGTAGAAATATCAGAACTCTTGAAACACTTACAGGTGTTGAACTTATCATTGATGATACACCTGAGGCTGTAGTTTTGTCGGGCTTTGATCCGGTAAGAAGAGAGGTTGCAAGAATCGCTCTTGAGAAGCTCATACTTGATGGAAGAATTCATCCGGCAAGAATTGAGGAGATGGTTGAGAAAGCCCAGAAAGAAGTCGAGACATTAATTAAAGAAGAAGGTGAAGCTGCAACCCTTGAGGTTGGTGTACATGGTATCCATCCAGAGCTTGTAAGACTCTTAGGTAAGTTAAGATTCAGAACAAGTTATGGACAGAATGTTTTAAAGCATTCTATTGAAGTAGCACAGCTTACAGGTCTCTTGGCTGGAGAGTTAGGACTTGATGTTAAGATGGCTAAGCGTGCTGGTTTATTACATGATATTGGTAAAGCTGTTGACCACGAGATGGAAGGCTCACATATTCAGTTAGGTGTTGATCTTTGTAGAAGATATAAAGAATCAGCTCTTGTTATTAATGCAGTAGAAGCACATCATGGAGACGTTGAGCCAGAAAGCTTAATTGCTTGTCTTGTACAGGCTGCTGATACAATTTCAGCTGCAAGACCTGGTGCAAGAAGAGAAACGTTAGAAACTTATACAAACAGACTGAAACAATTAGAAGATATTACCAACTCGTTCAAGGGAGTTGAGAAATCCTTTGCCATTCAAGCAGGTAGAGAGGTTCGTGTTATGGTAGTTCCTGAAGTCGTTAGTGATTCAGATATGGTAATCATGGCTCGTGACATTTCTAAGCAGATTGAGGATCAGATGGAATATCCTGGTCAGATCAAGGTTAGTATTGTCAGAGAATCAAGAGCTGTAGATTACGCAAAGTAAACTAACATAAACCAAGGCTGTTACATAATGTTAATTCGTTATGTGACAGCCTTTTTTGATTTTAACACACTTAATATAATTAAGCATTTTAAAGAGATGTTTTAAAATATTAAGTTATTTTTAAAAATATTTGCAATTATGAAATATACATTGTAGAATAGAGCATGTTGATTATATGCTGATTAGGAGGAAGATTATGCAGTACAATGATATGAGTAAAGAAGAGCTTTTAGTTTTAAAGGAAAGCTTGAACAAAGAGTATGCAGAAGCTAAGGCAAAGGGGCTTGCGTTAGATATGTCAAGAGGTAAGCCATCAGCTAAGCAGCTTGATGTTTCATTAGGACTTCTTGATACAATCAATAGTTCATCAGACCTTAAGGCTTTAGATGGAACAGATTGCAGAAATTATGGTGTTTTAGATGGTATTCCAGAAGCAAAGAAGCTTATGGCAGATATGATGGGAACAACACCAGATCATGTTATTGTGTATGGAAACGCAAGTCTTAATATTATGTATGACCAGATTTCGAGAGCATACACACATGGTATTCTTGGTAATACTCCATGGTGCAAGCTTGATAAGGTTAAGTTCTTATGTCCAGTTCCTGGATATGACAGACATTTTGCAATCACAGAAAGATTTGGAATTGAGATGATTAACATTCCAATGTCAGAGTCTGGTCCAGATATGGGTATGGTAGAAGAGTATGTAAGCAAGGATGCTTCTGTAAAGGGTATCTGGTGCGTTCCAAAGTATTCTAATCCTCAGGGATATACATATTCTGAAGAAACAGTTAAGAGAATGGCTGCACTTAAGCCAGCTGCTGAGGATTTCAGAATTTTCTGGGATAACGCTTATGTTATCCATGATTTATATGATGACAATAAGGATGAGATAGCTGATATCATCAGTGAATGTGAGAAAGCTGGTAACCCTGATATGGTATTTGAGTTTGCTTCAACTTCTAAGGTGAGCTTCCCAGGTTCAGGTATTGCAGCACTTGCTACATCTGCTAATAATATTGCAGATATCAAGAAGCAGCTTACAATCCAGACAATCGGACATGATAAGCTTAACCAGTTAAGACATGTGAGATTCTTTAAGGATATTAACGGACTTAAGGAACATATGAGAAAGCATGCTGAGTTCATGAGACCAAAGTTTGAGGCTGTAGAAAGTGTTCTTGAAGAAGAACTTGGTGGACTTGGAATTGGTTCATGGACAGAGCCTAAGGGTGGATACTTCATATCATTTGAAGCTATGGACGGATGTGCCAAGGCAATAGTTGCAAAATGTAAAGAAGCAGGTGTTAAGCTTACAGGTGCTGGTGCAACATTCCCTTATGGAAAGGACCCTAAGGACTCTAATATAAGAATTGCCCCATCATTCCCAACTCCAGAAGAGATGAAGCAGGCTGCTGATCTTTTTGTTCTCTGTGTTAAGCTTGTAAGTGTAGAAAAGTTACTTGAAAACAAATAATTAAATGAATATAATTAATATAAGCTTGCTTTTTATAAGCAAGCTTATTTAATAACCGGGTATATAATAATCAGATGTTATATATCATGATATAGTTGGGAGGATATACATATGGCTAAGATTGGTTTTATTGGAATGGGTAACATGGGATATGCAATGCTTAAAGGTGCTTTAGCGGCATTTTCACCATCAGATATTATATTTTCATCACCAGACAGAGAAAAATGCGAAAGAATATCATCTGAGACAGGTGTAAGATTTGCAGAAAGTAATGCTGAATGTGGCAACAATGCCAAGTATATTGTGCTTGCAGTAAAACCACAGATGTATCCAACAGTACTTAAGAATATTGTCAATGTGGTAACAGAAGAAAGTGTTATTATATCAATTGCACCGGGAATTACCATTGCGTCTATAAAGAATGCTCTTGGAAGCAACATAAGAGTTGTAAGATCAATGCCTAATACACCTGCACTTATTGGAGAGGGAATGACAGGAGTAGCATATAATGCATCTGATTATTCATTTGATGAAAGAGATGTTATAGATAAATTCTTTACTTCATTTGGTAAGGTTGTTTACGTTGATGAAAAGCTTATGGATGGAGTAGTATGTGCAAGTGGCAGTTCACCTGCTTATGTATATATGTTCATTGAAGCCCTTGCTGACAGTGTTGTAAAGTATGGCATTAAGAGAGATGATGCATATAAGATGGTTGCCCAGACTGTCCTTGGTTCGGCAAAGATGGTACTTGAGTCAGGAGAACACCCGGCAGTACTTAAAGATAAAGTGTGTTCTCCTGGTGGAACAACAATTCAGGCTGTTTCTGCACTTGAAGAGAATGGTTTCAGAAATGCACTTATCAAAGCAACTGACGCCTGCTATGACAAATGTACAAGCATTAAGTAATATTTTTATATAGAAAGGCTGAATATGAAAGAACATATTAAAAGAGTGGATAGAATTCTTAAATATAAGGGTTCAATACTTGATATATATACAGATGTCATAGAGACTCCCGACGGACATAGGGCAGAATGGGATTATATTGACCACAGGGGAGCGGCGGCAGTTGTTCCGGTATTAGATGACGGAAGGCTGCTTATGGTAAGGCAGTACAGAGATGCACTTGACAGAGAGACGATTGAGATTCCCGCAGGTGGTCTTAATGGCTGGGATGAGCCGACAATTAATGCGGCGGCAAGAGAACTTGAAGAAGAGACCGGATACAGGTCAGATAATCTTACCAAGCTTGTATCAGTTGTGACTGCGGTTGCGTTCTGCAATGAGGTGGTAGATGTATATCTTGCAACAGATCTTGTAAAAACAAGTCAGCATCTTGATGAAGATGAATTCATAGATGTAGAAAAATACACACTGGATGAACTTAAAGACATGATATTTGCAGGAACGATACAGGATTCCAAGACAATTTCAGCAGTTCTTGCTTACGATGCCTTACTTAACCGTAAAAAGAATAATTAAGACAAAGTCTTCATATATTGATTCAAAGTACATTTTGATGGATATATATGAAGGCTTTTTTATTGTGGGTAATTAAGAATGTAAGATTTGCTGCATTAATTATTGCGGGAATTATACTTGGTACATGCTTTATAAAAATGTGGCGTTATGGTGATGTGTTTTCAACTGAATATCTGATTGTATACATTAATTCTAATGTTGCATATGCAGATGTATGGCAGGAGGTGCTTGCTTACAGATTAAGGAGATTCATAACATTGGCAGTATTGATGATTACTCCATTCAGAAAATTGTATGTATACTGGCTGTGTCTGTATAACGGGTTCTGTCTTGGAATATGTATGACAAAGGCTGTTATGTTCCATGGAGCAGGGGGAGTAGTTATGGTTCTTGTCTGGTTGTTTCCACATTATCTGTTATATATAATGACCGTTCTGCTTATGTGTCATTATTTTCTTAACAGAATTGACACTTTAAGAAGAACGGTCATCATTGTGAGTATGTCATTGTTACTTACATTAATCGGAACATTTGCAGAAAGCTACATTAATCCCGACATAATGAAAATGTTTTTAAACAAGGTCTGCAATATCGTATAAAAGCTTTTCAGATTCAGCCCATCCGAGGCATGCGTCTGTGATTGATTTTCCATAAACACCGTCGCCAACCTTCTGGTTACCCGGCTCAATATAACTTTCAATCATAACACCCTTAACAAGCTTCTTAACATCAGCAGAGTGATGGCAGCTATGAAGAACTTCCTTGACAATACGGATCTGCTCAAGATACTGCTTACCTGAATTGCTGTGGTTAGCATCTACAATAACAGCAGGGTTCTCAAGATCTCTTGCAGCATACATGTTATAAAGTCTTATCAAATCTTCATAGTGATAGTTAGGAATGGTCTGGCCGTGTTTATTTACAGCACCTCTTAATATTGTGTGTGTAAGAGGGTTGCCTGGTGTATTAACTTCCCAGTTTCTGTATATAAATGTCTGCTTAGACTGGGCAGCAACTACAGAATTTAACATAACTGAAAAATCTCCACTTGTAGGATTCTTCATTCCGGCTGGAACATCAATTCCTGAACATACAAGTCTGTGCTGCTGGTTTTCAACTGATCTTGCACCAACGGCAACATATGAAAGAACATCTGAAAGATACCAGTAGTTTTCAGGGTAAAGCATTTCATCAGCAGGACTAAGATGTGTCTCTTTCATTACATCAATATGCATTTTTCTGATTGCAACAAGACCGGCAAGAAGGTCAGGCTTCTTTTCAGGATCTGGCTGGTGAAGCATTCCCTTGTAACCTACTCCTGTAGTTCTTGGTTTGTTAGTGTAAACTCTTGGAATAATAATAACTTTGTCTTTAATCTTCTCCTGAACCTTAACAAGTCTTGATGTGTAATCAAGAACAGCAGTTTCATTATCTGCTGAGCAAGGTCCGATAATAGCAAGAAGTTTGTCTGATTTGCCAGTGATAACATCAGCAATTTCAGCATCTCTTTCAGCTTTTAATGCTTTTATTTCTTCCGGTACAGGGTACTGTTCTTTGATTTCAGTAGGTGTAGGAAGCTTTGTGACGAACTCAAAACTCATATAATTTTCTCCTTAAAAATGTATATTCGATTAATTACATTTGCATAAAAAACATAATGTCTATGTGATTATAACATTTGTTTTCAAAAATGCAAAATAATAATACAGAAAGTACTCTTTGTGGTACAATATATTAAAGATTGTCGGGAGGCGTGGCTATGAATGTTAACAGAATTATATGGATAGTTTTGGATAGTGTTGGAATTGGTGAGGCCAGGGATGCAGCTAAGTTCGGTGATGAAGGTGCAGATACATTGGGACATACTGCAGGGGCTAATGGAGGTCTTAATATTCCTAATATGGTAAAGCTTGGAATAGGCAATATAGACGGTGCACATAACCTTGAGCGTTGTGATAATCCCATCGGGTGTTTTGGAAAACTGGCAGAAGTGTCTGCAGGAAAAGACACGACAATTGGACACTGGGAGATGGCTGGAATATATTCTCCGAATCCGTTTCCTGTGTATCCAGACGGATTTCCGCAGGATATTATTGATGAATTTATCAGAAAAACAGGTGTGCCGGGTATACTATGCAATAAGCCGGCTTCAGGAACACAGATAATTGCAGAACTTGGTGATGAGCATGTGGCAACAGGAAAACCAATTGTATATACATCAGGAGATTCAGTTTTCCAGATTGCATGTCATGAAGATGTTGTGCCGGTAGAAAGACTTTATGAAATGTGTGAGACAGCAAGACATATCCTTACAGGAAAGAATGCTGTAGCAAGAGTTATTGCACGACCTTTTGTCGGGGAGAATGGCAATTATAAGAGAACACCTAACAGAAGGGATTTCTCACTAAAGCCAAGTGAGGATAATATATTGTGCAGAGTCCGTGATAAAGGGTTTGATGTAATCGGAGTCGGTAAGATTCATGATATATTTGCTGGTGTGGGCCTTACAGAGTCTAAGCACACTAATGACAATCAGGATGGAATGGATGTAACACTTGATTACATGAAGCAGGATAATAAAGGAATTATATATACTAATCTGGTTGAGTTTGATTCAACATGGGGACATAGAAGAGATTACAAGGGCTATGCAAAGGGTCTTGAGGAGTTTGATGAAAGATTGGCAGAAGTATTTGATGTGATGAGAGATACTGATATGCTTGTTATTACGGCTGACCACGGCTGTGACCCGACCTATAAGGGAACTGACCATACAAGGGAATATGTTCCGCTGCTTGTATATGGAAAATGCCTAAAACATGGCGTTAATCTTGGAACAGGTGACACTTATGCTGATATAGCACAGACGCTGGCTGAGATTTTCGGCACAGAACCGGTTAAGATAGGAAAGAGTTTTCTTAATAAGATTATGTAGGAGGTCTGCATTATGAGAATGGTTGATATTATAGAGAAGAAAAGAGATGGTGGAAAGCTTACTAAAGAAGAGATAGAGTTCTTTGTTAATGGCTATGTCAGGGGGGATATACCTGATTATCAGGCTTCTGCACTTCTTATGGCAATATATTTCAGAAATATGGATTATGATGAGACTCTTAACCTGACGCTTGCAATGGAAAACAGCGGAGACAAGCTGGATTTGTCGGATATTAATGGAATTAAAGTAGACAAGCACAGTACAGGCGGAGTAGGAGATAAGACCTCTCTTGTTCTTGCGCCTATGGTTGCAGCACTTGGCGGCAAAGTTGCAAAGATGAGTGGAAGAGGACTTGGACATACAGGAGGCACGATTGATAAACTGGAAAGTATTCCGGGATTTAACACTTCTCTGTCTGAGGAAGCATTTGTTAAGCAGGTTAACGATATAGGAATTGCAATAACAGGGCAGACAGGTAATCTTGCGCCTGCAGATAAGAAGTTATATGCGCTAAGGGATGTTACAGCAACGGTCGAGAATATTTCGCTTATTGCAAGCAGTATTATGAGCAAGAAGCTGGCTTCTGGTGCTGATGCGATTGTTCTTGATGTCAAAACCGGAAGCGGCGCATTTATGAAAAATGAGGCTGATGCCGTAAGTCTTGCTAAGGAGATGGTTCGTATTGGAAAAGGCGCAGGCAGAAATGTAACAGCACTTATTACTGATATGGACCAGCCGTTAGGATATGCAGTCGGTAATGCACTTGAAGTTATCGAGGCTATCAATACTTTAAAAGGTGAAGGACCAGAGGATTTAACTAAGCTTGTCCTTAATCTTGGAACATATATGGTGCTTGCTGCAAGAGATGACCTTGATAAAGAAACTGTAAGAAAAGAATTGGAGAGAGTAATAAGTGACGGAAGTGCGTTGGACAAGATGGCAGAGTTCGTTAAAGCCCAGGGTGGAGATCCTGACGCAGTATATAACACAGATAAGTTAAAGATATCTGATACAATAACAGAGGTGTGTGCAGATAGCGATGGATACATCCAGTCAATCCAGTCTGAGCTGATAGGAAAATCTTCAATGATTCTTGGAGGCGGAAGGGCAGCCAAGGACGATGTGATTGATTTATCAGTTGGAGTTGTGCTTTCTAAGAAAATAGGCGACAAAGTCAGCAAAGGTGATGTGATTGCAAGAATTTACTGTGATAATGCAGAAAAGACTAAAGAAGCAGAAACAATGATTAAGGATGCGTATACATTTTCGCAGGGATTTGTCGAAAAAAATGTACTTATAAAGGGAATAGTTGGTTAATAGTTGTAAATAATTGAATTTTGTGGTATTATAAACACCAAACGGGGCTTTGCCCTAGGTTTGTGAATTGAAAAGGAGAGTTACGATGGAAGTAAGACAGGGTGCTAACGCAAGAGATGTAAAGGGTTATGATACAGAAAGACTGAGAAATGATTTTCTTATCCAGAATCTTTTCCCAGCTGATGATTTCAAGCTTGTTTACAGCCAGATTGATCGTATTATCGTAGGCGGATGTATGCCGGTTAATAAGGAACTTACACTTGAGGCAGGTTCTGAGCTTAAGGCAGCATATTTCCTTGAGAGACGTGAGATGGGTATCTTTAATGTAGGTGGCAACGGTTCAGTTATCGTTGATGGTACTGAATATAAGTTTAAATATAGAGATGGTCTTTATATTGGTATGGGTTCTAAGGAGATTAAGTTCAAGAGCGAGGATTCTTCTAAGCCAGCTAAGTTCTACTTTAACTCAACACCAGCACATAAGACATATCCTACAGTATTCATTGATCCAGAAAAGGATATCAAGGATGAGTTCAAGCTTCAGCTTGGTTCTGTTGAAGGATGTAATAAGCGTCTTAACAGAAAGTATATTTTACCAGGTCAGGTTGAGACATGCCAGTTAGAGATGGGTATCACAACTCTTGAGCCAGGAAGCGTATGGAATACAATGCCATGTCATACACATGACAGACGAATGGAAGTTTATTTCTACTTCGAGATTCCAGAAGAAGATATCGTTGTTCACTACATGGGTGAGCCAACAGAAACTCGTCATATCATCATGAGAAGTGAAGAAGCAGTTATTTCACCAAGCTGGTCAATTCATTCAGCATCAGCTACACATGCATATGCATTTATCTGGGGAATGGCTGGAGAAAACCAGGATTTCGATGATATGGACTGGGTAGACATGAAGGATTTAAAGTAATCCGTCAGTACATATTTTACTAAGGAATGTAACCTGTAGAGGGTTTCATTTATAAATTATTATTAGGAAAAGGAGAATTAAAATGTCAGTTAATTTTTCACTTGAAGGTAAGATTGCATTTGTAACTGGTGCATCATATGGTATCGGCTTCGCTATCGCTAGTGGTATGGCTAAGGCTGGTGCAAAAATCGTTTTCAACGATATTAAGCAGGAATTAGTAGATAAGGGATTAGCAGCTTATAAGGAAGCTGGTATCGACGCTCACGGATATGTTTGCGACGTTACTAACGAAGAAGCTGTTAACGCTACTGTAGAGAAGATTACAAAGGAAGTTGGACCAATCGATATCCTCGTAAACAACGCTGGTATCATTAAGAGAATTCCTATGTGCGAGATGACAGCTGCTGAGTTCAGACAGGTTATCGATGTAGATCTTAACGCACCATTCATCGTATCAAAGGCAGTAATTCCTTCAATGATCGAAAGAGGACATGGTAAGATCATCAACATCTGCTCAATGATGTCAGAATTAGGCCGTGAGACAGTATCAGCTTACGCTGCTGCTAAGGGTGGTCTTAAGATGCTTACAAGAAATATTTGTTCTGAGTATGGTAAGTACAATATCCAGTGTAATGGTATTGGACCTGGTTACATCGAGACACCTCAGACAGCTCCATTAAGAGAGAGACAGCCAGATGGATCAAGACATCCATTCGACTCATTCATCGTTGCAAAGACACCAGCAGAGAGATGGTTAAAGCCAGAAGAATTAGCTGGTCCAGCTGTATTCCTTGCTTCAGAAGCATCAGATGCAGTTAACGGACACATCCTCTATGTAGATGGTGGTATCCTTGCATACATCGGCAAGCAGCCACAGTAATCGCGAACATAGATTAGCGGTGCAGATAACAATAAAGGGCTTGAGACAAGTTTACTTGTCATCAAGTCCTTTTTGTTATCTATAGCGCATGGAATGCGCGTACAACTTGGTTGAAAACCAAGTTGTACATACACCGCGAACTACAAGCGCAGTGCGCGAATGAATAAAGAACACAGGAATCAAGCTTGCTTGAATTCCTGTGTTTTTTATGAATGAGCATAGAGCGCGACAGCGCGTGTGGACTGACCTGCGGTCAGGACACGGCACTGCGCGAAAGTAGTGGGATGCACCTGTTCCGTCCACCAATTTCCAGCCTCAAGAGCGAAGCGAGCTGCAGCGACCGTTCCGGCACAGAGGAATTCCATTGTATATGTGGTGTTATAATCAGCCTGATAGGTTGTCCAATATCCTGTCTTTTAACATGATACCTATAGGTAGTCATATAAAATGCAACCTTATAGGTAGAAAACACAAGTGTCTATATTTATAATTATATAATAAACCTATAAAACTATTTTAAAATTGTATCTTATAGGTATATGCCCATCTAATCTGATATTAATCACCAAAAATCACCCTAAATCCGTCAAAAAATACCTATAAAGTATATTAAAAAATATAATTTATAGGAAAAGATTCATTTATATGTGTAGAACATGCTTAAATTATTTATAAACAACATATTTAGTAATCAGCCTGATAAACAACCTGAAACACTTATAAAACAATACTTGTAATTATGTCAATCAATGATAAAATCAAGTAAAAGGGGGATATTCACATGTCAATATTTAAAAAGAACACAACCAAGAAAGAGATAGAAACATCTCTCAATGAAATCCAGATTAATCTTGAGAATAATTACAAGGATTTAGCAATTAAGGCTTTCAAAGACTCATCAGAGCTTGTTGAACGGTATCATAATGAGTCTTTGATTGATGAGAAAGCGTATGGTAAATATAAAGGACAGCTTGATGTATTTGCAAAGAGAATGGAAGGCTACAGTCACAGACTGAATGTGAAATATTAAAAAGTATTGAAAAAAATAATAATATATTGTCAAGATATAGATACGTATGTTATATTAAATATGTAGATACAACCATAACCTGACTTGTGAATGGAGGGGTACTATGAAAAAAGTATTTTTAATTGGGTTTACATTGATGTGTTTTGCTTCTATGGCAGGTTGTAAGACAAAGCCACCGAAGGTTGCACATCCATATGTAAAGGAATATGTAGCCAGTTATAAGACAGGCAGTGTTAATGTTAAGGATTTTCTTGATCATGGAGAAGAATTTGCAATTGGGGCAGATGAAAATGGAAAAGCGGTATTTAAAGACACTCAGAAAGCATTTGAGGCGTTAGTAAGGGATTATTCAGATGGTATTAATCTGATTAGGGATGAGTACAAGCTTGGACCAATCACTCCAAGAAATTTTTATGATTATATGACATATGGCTGGCAGGTTAATACTGGCACAGAAGAAAGCAAGAATCAGGCTGCTTTTGTGACTCAGGTTTTAGATATATATGAGAATAGTTATGATTTTGATAAATAGAATATGTTTTAATATAATAACCGCACCGTCTTATGACGGTGCGGTTATTCGTTAATCCACAACCATTACAGTACTAATCACAGGCTGTTTACTCTTATCAGTAATCACACCATTCTGGTTAGTGTCAGTGCAGTCTTTGCATATCTTATCGACAATGTCCATGCCGCTTGTGACTGTTCCGAAAGCTGCGTATTGACCGTCAAGACTTGTTGTATCCTTCTGCATGATAAAGAATTGTGAACTTGCAGAATTGTTAGCAGAAGAGCGTGCCATAGATATAGTGCCTCTTACATGACTTATATTATTTTGGACGCCATTTGACTTGAATTCACCCTTGATTTTCTCAGAAGAGCCACCAGTTCCGTCGCCATTAGGGTCTCCACCCTGAATCATAAATCCATCAATTACGCGATGAAAAGTCAGACCGTTATAAAATCCTGAATTGGCAAGATTAATAAAATTAGTAACAGTAATTGGGGCAGTATCTGCATCAAGTTCTACCTCAATCGTTCCATAATTGTTTACTTCAATGGCAACATGGTGCTTGCCGGATAACAGATTCTGGGTATCATCCGATGATGAATTACTGGAAGCCTTTTGTCCACAGGCAGTCATGCTGAATAAAATACATAACAGGGTTATGCTTAATAATAAATGCTTTTTCTTCATTTTAACAGGTTCCTTTCTGAATTTATAGAATATAGTATACCATTATCAGCCGATATGTAAAATATTAATATAAATTTGACTATCAAAATTTATATACATGTGATACAATTATCAAAGATTTCACAATATATGAGGGGAGATTAATTTAATGAAACTTGAAGTAAAAAATCTTACCAAGTCATTTGGTGAGAAAGAAGTCCTTCACGGTATTTCATTTGATGTGGAAGGCGGCAAGGCACTAGGTCTTCTTGGACGTAATGGTGCAGGAAAGACTACAACTATAAGAATTATTATGGATGTATTTCATGCTAATTCAGGAGAAATATTTCTTGATGGTAAAAAGTTTAATCCAAATGAGCATTTGATAGGATATCTGCCGGAAGAGAGAGGATTATATCCTAAGAAAAAAGTATCAGAACAGCTTGTGTATCTTGGCAGGTTAAGAGGTCTGTCTAAGGCAGAGGCTAAGAAGAATACTGACAAATGGCTTAAAAGACTTCAGGTATCACAGTATACAGATGTGAAGTTAGAGACACTCAGCAAAGGTAACCAGCAGAAGGTCCAGCTTGCATCAACACTTGTATGTGAGCCTGAGATTGTTATATTAGATGAGCCATTCAGCGGACTTGACCCGGTTAATTCCAAGATATTACAGGATGTCGTAACAGAATTGATAGAAGAGGGAAGAATAGTTATATTTTCAAGCCATCAGATGAGCTATGTGGAGGAGTTCTGTGAGGATATAGCAATAATTAATAACGGTGAGATTGCATTATCAGGTGATATTGCAGATATTAAGGCTGAATATGGAAAGAATCAGCTTATAATATCGGCTGTTGGAATGGGAGCAGAAGAACTGGCAGAAAAGTTAAAGACAAGCTGTGCGGATACATTATCTGTAACCGGAATACATAAAGATGGTGTTATAGTAAAGAATATTCATGAGCTTTCTGGAAATGCACTTATTAAAGAAATTATGAATGCTGATATAGAGATAGCATCATTTGACAGCTACAGACCATCGCTTAATGATATATTTGTAAAAGCTGTAGGGGGTGACAGATAATGAAGAAGTTCGGAGTAATATTCCAGTATGAGATTATGAATTATATCAAGAATAAAAGCTTTATGATTTCTACAATTGTTATAGCTGTTCTTGCTGCAGTGATACTGTTTCTTCCAAGTGTATTTGATATGTCAGGAATTCTTGGGATTAATAAAGATGATACTGATGATACCGCTGATAATACGGAGATTACTGATGTTATCATAATCTGTGATGAAAAAGACATATTTGCGGGAACAGGAATTGTAGAAGGTGTATTAAATGATGTGAAGATTGAAAATGTTTCGTCAAGAGATGCACTTGTAGATAAGATTGAAAATGATGAAAATGTCATTGCTGGTTTTGTTGTAAAGAATGCAACAGATTTTGAATATGTCGTTAATAATAGTGATATGTTTGATGATATGACGCAGAGATTTACATATGCAATGCAGCTGCTAAGCCAGTATAACTATTGTAAAGAGAATAATCTGGATATGGCAGAGATTGAAAATGCTTTTAATCCGGTTATCAATTCCGAGACAACTGTACTTGGAAAAGACATGATGAGTAATTACTGGTATTGTTATGCACTTATAATTATTGTGTTCATGGTTATCATTCTGTATGGAGTAATGGTAGCAACTTCTGTAACACAGGAGAAATCAAACAGAACAATTGAACTTCTTGTAACCAGTGCTGATACTAACAGCCTTTTCTTTGGAAAGGTTCTGGCAGGTACATCTGCAGCACTTTTACAGGTTGGAATTATATTTGCAGTAATACTTGGAAGCTATAAGATTAACAGAGACTCATGGGGGGGATTATTTGATAAAATATTTAATATTCCTTCAGATGTGCTTATAACATTTGCATTCTTCGGACTGGGAGGGCTGCTGTTCTATGTATTCATATATGGTGCAATGGGAGCGCTTGTGTCTAAGACAGAGGATATTAACAAAAGTGCCGGAAGTGTACAGTTTGTTATTATGATTGTATATTTTATCGGATTATCCCAGCTTAATAATGTAGATGGAATTCTTATGAAGGTTCTTTCATTCCTGCCAATAAGCTCATACAGTGCAATGTTTGCAAGAGTGGCACTTGGAAATGTGAGTTTTGCTGAGATAGCTGTATCGTTTGTTATTCTTATTGTAAGCACAATAGCAGTTGGAATATTAGGTTCTAAGATATACAGAATGGGAACATTAAGATATGGCAATCCAATTACATTAAGAAATGCATTTAAGAATCTTAAGCATGAATAAAAAGAGGGCGGCAAACCTGTAATGGTGAGCCGCCTTTAATAATGCGTTATTATAATTTAACTGTTTCGCCGCCTTTTACTTCAACAATAGTGTTATTATTTACTGCAATCCATACTGGTTTAACAGAAGGGTTATGAACATATTCGTTATCAGCAAAGAATTCAAGCCTGTCAAACAATTCATTGTATTCAACGATATCAGAATTGGTTGCATACCAGATATCATCACGGTTGGCAATCATTTCACAGAATTCCTCAATGATTTCCCAATTATTGTTTCTTTCAAATTCAAAGCTGTGTCCCCAGACATACATCATGTAAAGATACTGCTTTTTAGTAAGTGCCATGAACTTCTTGCCAAAATCAATAAGGTTATGATTGTGATGACATGTTGGAACCCAGCACATATAGTCTTCAGGCATAGAGAATCCGTTCTCATCCCCTATAAGTATAGGACCCTCGGCATTAGCAGCATAGGCTTCTGCAGCTTTAGTGGCAGCGTATTTATCATTAGTAACTCTTGCATATTTGATGCCGACTGATTTAGCAATATCAATTATACGGTTATCGTAAGAACCATTAGGATATGCAAGACCATATATTGGACGTTTAAATATTTTTTCAAGATTATCCTTATCATCGAGAATTTCTCTAAGGGCATTATAATTGTTAAGTCTGATCATTGTAGGATGTGTAAATGTATGGACAGCAATATCATGTCCTTTATAAAGCTCAGGCCATTCCTCCTGAGGAATTCTTATGGCAGGGTCAATAATACCTGTATTAAGATTAAAGGTTGCTTTAAGATTAAATTTGTTAAAAAGCTTTACAAGTCGTCTGTCCTCAATTTTACCATCATCATAACTGAAAGTAAGAACTTTGAATTTGCCACCTGGGAATACCTTATATACTTTATTCATAGTTGTTGTCTCCATATTATATAACTAGTTTAAAATCAACGTTCATATTATATACCACAATTATTTTTATGTCATTCTTTTTTTATAATTAATTAGAACAAATCAGAATGATTAAAATGTTTATTGAAATATTTTATTGATTATGTCGAGTACATGAACTTTTTTTGGAATACTCTGCTTTGCTTTAAGACTGATGCTGCGGATTGGTTCATTGTTTACATATATATTAATTGCTCCATATATTTGTGACGAATTGACAGGTGCAGAAAGCACTTCAGGAATATCTGCCTGTATAGTTACAGAATCATCTTCACAGACAAGAAATTCTATTGAACAGTCAGGTATAAGCTCACAGAAACTATTTTTTCCTTTGGATACAGGAACGTAAAACGTATATTCATTATTAAAATATTTATTTCGGCTGTATTGCTTTCCAAGGGCTATAAGATAACGGGCATCACTCCATTTGTAATTCTTATTTGGTGGCCAGCCACATGCAAGCAGGGCAATACACAGTGTCCGGTCTTTGTCTTTGTATGCACATACATAGCAGTATCCGGCTTTGTTAGTGAAACCTGTTTTTCCAGAGATAATTCCTTCATCAGGATTTAAAAGCTTGTTTTTGTTGTTAAGCTGGTAATGGTATCTGCCTGTTGTGTCTGAAAATGTTTTAGAAACAGTCTGTGTTATATATAAAAAATCCTCATTATTAATACAATATGCCATGGTTTTTGCAAGGTCATATGCTGTTGTATGATGAAAACTATAATTATCCTCGGCATCAAGACCATTAGGTGTTATGTAATATGTGTCTGATAAAAGAATATCATCCGCTTTTTCATTCATAAGGCCAGTAAATATATGTACAAGTATTTCACTTTGTTCATGGTTAATCTCAGAAAGAAATGAGGAATCGTAATTATAATTATTGATAAATGGAGTTTCAGACCTTAAAGAAGGATTTTTACATAGTAAGTAATAAGCAGTATTTTCAGCAATTATTACAGCTGAATCATTATGTGATTCAAGCATAAGTGAGTAGTATAGGTCGTTAATTATGAATTGCTCACCAGTTACGGCATTAAGCTGTACATCAGGCATGGAAGCTGCGTAGGCGGAAGTTGTTGCGACAAAATTCTTGTCACAGTTTTCCAAAGCAATAATAAGAGTCATGATTTTAGTTGTGCTTGCCATGCTTACAGCCGTTGTTTCATTGCTTCCAGAAAGTATTCTGCCTGAATCAGCATCAATAAGAACAGAGTATTTTGAATAAAGGCCTGCTGCCTGAGTTGTTATGGGACAGAATATGCAACAAACCAACAACGATAATACTGGTATAATTAATAAAAAGTTTTTAAATGATTTCATAGAAATTTAATAAAATATCTTTCTATGATTATATTAAAATGCTTTGAAATTATGAGTGCCATAAGGTATTATTATATATAGATTAATACGTGATTTAATACTGTCTGGAAAAAAAGGAGATAACTATGGCATATATAGAATTTAAAAATGTAAAGAAAATATACAAAATGGGTGATGTAAAGATAAGAGCACTGAATGGAGTGGATTTTAAGATTGATAAAGGTGAATTTGCTGTTGTATTAGGACCTAGTGGTGCAGGAAAAAGTACTATTCTTAACATTCTTGGAGGAATGGATACATGTACTACCGGGGAAATAACTGTAGATGGAAAAAGAATTGACAAGTACAATTCAAGACAGCTTACAGCATACAGAAGATATGATATCGGATTCGTATTCCAGTTCTATAATCTTGTACAGAATCTTACTGTCAAAGAAAATGTTGAGCTGGCAACGCAGATATGTAAAGACCCTCTTGATATTGTTAAGACAATAGAAGCTGTGGGATTATCTGACAGAATGGGAAATTTTCCGTCTCAGTTATCAGGTGGTGAACAGCAGAGAGTTGCCATAGCAAGAGCACTTGCAAAGAATCCTAAGATGCTTTTATGCGATGAACCTACAGGAGCACTTGATATTAATACAGGAAAAAATATTCTTAAGCTTTTAAGTGATATGTGTAAGAAGAATGGAATTACTGTTGTTGTTATAACACATAATCAGGCAATTTCAGCAATGGGAGATAAAGTTATTAAGATAAAGAATGGTATCGTTGACAGTGTTGTTATTAATGACAATCCTGTTTCAGTAGACGAGATAGACTGGTAATACTATGGAGGCTTGTTCAATATGGGAAAATCAGTATGGAAAGATCTCTTTCGTGAGATTAAGAGAACATTTGGAAGATTTATAGCTATATTTGCAATTGTTGCTATCGGAGTAGCATTTTTTGCAGGAGTAACAGCATCTTCTAATGATATGAAGAATTCAACGGATCACTATTATGATGATTATAATATGAGTGATTTAAGACTTTTATCATCAATAGGTTTTAATGAAGATGATATTAATGCAATAAGAGAAGTTCAAGGTGTTAAAGGCATGTATCCTGCGTATTCACAGGATGCAGTTATCAGGAAAGACAGCATAGAGACAGCAGTACATATAATGTCAGTACCTGTTAATACTGACAGAGACAATAAAGATTATATCAACCAGTTAAGAATTAAAGAAGGGCGGCTGCCTGAAAAGAACGGAGAATGTGTTGTAAGGTATGAAGATACCAGAGATAACTTTTCTATAGGAGATACAATTAAGCTTTCGTCCGGAACACAGGATGATATTAATGACAGTCTTAAAGATTCAGAGTATACGGTTGTGGGAACAGTCTACACACCTTATTATGTGTCGTATGATCTTGGAACTACTAATGTAGGCAGCGGCAGGATTAATTATCTTATGTATATTACAGAAGATGAATTTATGTCCGATTATTTCAATGAGATGTTTGTTACTGTAGATGGAGCAAAAGAACTTGATACATATGGAACTGAATATAAAGATCTCGTTAAAGAAACAGCTGACAGAATAGATAATATTTCACAGAGCAGAATTAATGTAAGAAAAGATGACATACAGGATGTATATGAAGATTCAGTAAATGAGGCAAAAGAGGCTGCCAAAGCGGCTATATACGACCATGTTGTAGAATCACTTACAGAACAGTACAGTAATTATTTTGTAGGAATGGATGTTTCAGCTATTATTGAGCCATATATCCAGCCGGCATATGAGAAAGCACTTGCTGATTATGATTTTAATAGCATTGAGACGCAGGCTAAGGAAGATTTTGAATCTAAATATGGTGACAGTGACGACTGGAAATGGTATGAGCTTACAAGACAGGAACAGTATTCTTTTAAAGATTATGAATCCAGTGCAGACAGGATGAAAGCCATTGCCACGGTATTTCCAATATTCTTTATAGTTGTAGCTGCTCTTGTCTGTCTTACAACAATGACAAGAATGGTAGCAGAGGATAGGGGACTTATAGGAACATATAAAGCACTAGGATACAGTAAAAAGGTAATAGCGTTCAAATACATAGCATATGCATTAATTGCTTCGGTTACTGGAGGAATAGCAGGCTGTATCATAGGTCTTAAGCTGTTTCCGCTTGTAATATATGATTCTTGGAATATAATATACCAGCTTCCGCCAATAGTGTACGACAGCCATATACTTCTTTCAATTATAGCCATTACAAGTATGATTTTAGTAACGGTTATAGCAGCTCTTTTTTCATGCTACAGTGAGTTAGAAGAGGTTCCATCAGAGCTTATGCGACCGAAAGCACCTAAGAGCGGTAAGAAAATCCTTCTTGAGCATATTACATTTATATGGAAACATATGTCATTCACAATGAAGGTTACTATGCGTAATCTGTTCCTGTATAAGAAGAGATTTCTTATGACTGTTGTAGGAATAGCAGGCTGTACGGCACTTATGACAGCAGGCTTTGGAATTAAGAACAGTATTGAAAGCCTTATACATAACCAGTACGGTGAGCTTATACATTATGACAGTGTTGCCACATTTACAGATGGGGTTACACAAGAGGATGTGAATACTCTTGAAGATGACCTGTCAGCAGACGGACACATTGATGATTTTCTATTAAACTGTGGTTATTCTGATGATGTTAAGAGCAGTGAAGATACAGAGACAGCAGAATATGTCATAGTTGATGATAAGAATGCATTTAAAGATTATGTGACATTAAGAACAAGAAGAAAGCATAATGATGTGATTCTTGGAGATTCAGGTGTTGTTATCACTGAAAAGCTCTCTAAAGATTTAGGAGTAAAGAAAGGCGATAAGATTACAGTAACATCATCTGCCGGAAAGCATGCAGAAGCTGTTGTATCAGGCATTACAGAAATGTATGTTAATCATTATGTATATATAAGTACAGAATATTACAATGAACTTTTTGGAAATATTCCTGAACATAACAGAGTTCTTATTAAGATTAGCGGTGATGTTAATGAAACAGAAAGCTACATGGGCGATGAATATCTTTCAAGAGATTATATTAAGGGGGTGAGCTTCCTTAATGCCAATGTGACAAGATTCGAGAATATGATTCAGTCGCTTGATCTGGTAACATGGGTGCTTATAATATCAGCAGGTCTGCTGGCATTCGTTGTGTTATATAATCTTACTAATGTTAATATATCAGAGAGAAGAAGAGAAATTGCAACAATTAAGGTTTTGGGTTTCTTTGACCCGGAGGTAGGCATGTATGTGTACCGTGAGAATATATTCCTGACACTAATCGGTGGAGTGTTCGGACTGTTCTTAGGAAGACTTCTTCATATATACATAATGCTTACTGTAGAGATGGATGCAATAATGTTTGGATATGCCATTAAGCCGGTATCATATATATATTCATATCTTATAACACTGATTTTCTCAGTTGTAGTTAATCTGGCCATGTATGGAAAGTTAAAGAAGCTTCCTATGGTCGAATCTTTAAAGTCAGTAGAATAAAACGGACAGCCCTTTCATATATTGTGAAAAACAATAGTGAAGGGGCTTGTTTTTGTATGACGAATCACTCTATAAAATCCTCCCGGATGAATTAATTAAAGACATTGGAATATATGCTGGATTACAGCATGTCAGGGAAATACGTCTGCGTATAGGAAGACTGCCTGCTGCCATATGTGATAATGGCGAACATATGGGAACAAGACCTGTAGATGAACATATGATAACAAGAATACTGTCAATAGCAACTAAATATTCATCTTATGCATATGAATCCTGCATGGCAAATGGATTTCTGACAATCAAAGGCGGACACAGAATAGGACTTGGCGGACAGGTTATATGGGAGAATGGCAGGGTAAAGAATTTCTCACATGTGACATTCCTGTGTATAAGAATTGCTAAACAGATGAAGGGCTGTGCTGATAATATAATGGATGAGCTTTTAAAAGACGGGTTAAAGCACACTATTATAATATCACCGCCGGGTTTTGGAAAAACAACACTGCTTAGAGACATTATAAGACAGTTAGCTGATAAATATAGAAAAAATGTAGCTTTAATTGACGAACGATGTGAAATAGCGGCCTGTGTGAACGGAGTTCCATGTAATGATATTGGCTGCAGGACAGATGTTTTAGACGGCTGTAATAAACTTACAGGAGTATATATGGCTGTCCGCTCGCTTAGTCCTCAGGTTGTAGCAATGGATGAGATTGGTGGGGAAGATGATATTAAAGCTGTAAAATACTGCATTAAAAGTGGCTGCGCTGTAATTGGAACTGCACATGGAAGCGGTATATATGATACAGATGAAAGACTTGCAGGTCTTTTCGGGAAAAATGGATTTAAGAGAGCTGTAATATTGGAAAAATGTGGGGAGGCAGGAAAATGTCTGGATATATAGGCGGAATATTAATACTTTCAGGCTGTTTTATGTATGGTCTTTCATACAGCCAGAGATTAAAAAACAGAATAACAATATTGAAAGACATGGTAAGAATGCTTTCTGTAATGAACAATCATATAGGATATTCACTTATAGATATGACACAGATATTTGAACGTCTTGGAGATTTTGATATGTGTTCATATGTCAGGGATTTTACCGGATACATATACGAAGCATTGAATAAATCGGACATTGATACATTTGCATTGATATGGAATGAGGCTGCTGATAAAGCATTTGCAGGAATACTTGGCAAAAGACAACTGGAGATTATAAAAGAGGCAGGCTCTATAAGTACATTTATTGACAAGGACAGTCAGTTAAAACACATACAATCTGTTGTGTGTGAACTTAATGAGGAACTTGATGTGGTTAAGAATAATGCGGCAGGAAAGATGAAGGCTTATATCGTTACAGGAATATCAGCAGGACTTATACTTGTGATTGTACTTATATGAATCGGAGGTGAAGTATGGAGGTAAGCATAATATTCAAAATTGCAGCGGTAGGCATAGTTGTTTCAATACTTAACCAGATATTAAAGCATAATGGAAGAGATGACCAGGCAGCGCTTACAGCACTGGCGGGACTGCTTATTGTCATATACTGGATATTACCTTATATACTTGAATTGTTTACTACCATGAAGAAGCTTTTTGAATTGTGATAGGGGGTGGTACATATTAATGTGTTGTCGCTTTCAGTGTGTGCAGTTACAGGTGTGATTCTTGCTCTGGTTTTGAAAAGTACAGGCTCCTCAATGGGGACTTTTGTGTCTGTTGTTCTGTGTGTAGGAACAGCAATGCTTGTATTTAACGGGCTTATATCCGTGTATACAAGAATCAATATGTTTACGGCCGGTATTAATCAGGAATATATAAAGCTGATAGTCAAAGTTATAGGCATATCATATGTAACAGAAATATCATCAAATATATGTAAAGAAAATGGGTTTGCAGCACTTGCGTCAGCTATGGAAATATATGCCAGAATTTCCGTGGCAGGTTTATGCATACCCGTTATAGTAACACTTTTTGAAATTGTTTCAGAGGGGATTGTCTGACTAAGAAAATGATTGTCTTTATGATAGTGTTTCTGGCGGCGCTCATCATACAGAAAACATATATATATGCTCAGGATGAGAATACAGTTAATTATGATTCGCTGACAGATGAAGCTGATTATAGTGAAATAGACAGTACGCTTGATGATTATGGCTGGAAGGGGACATCTTTTAAAGAACTTGTCAGGTCGGTTGCAAGTTCGGATACAGATATAGGCTTTAACTTTACCGGAACAGTTACCGAGGCAATTATTTCTAACAGAACAGTTCTGATACAGATATTACTTTTATCTATATGCGCAATGTTTCTTACTGTTCTTGATAAAAATGCATCTGATTCAGCGATGCTTTTTATATCATTCATTCTTATGACGCTGATAGTTGCGGTGTTTATTAATGCAGCAAGGACAGGCTATGAATGTGTTCAGATGTCGGTTGAAATATATAAGGCACTCTGTCCGGTGTTTTTTCCGGCAGTTGCATATTCGTGTGGGGCATCAAGTGCTGCAGCATATTATGAAATAATTCTTTTTCTTATGTACATAGTTAATGTCCTTGTAAAAAATGTTCTTATGAGATGTAATTATGTATATATGATATTAGGCATGTTTGATACATTCAGCGAAAAAGATAAGTTCAACAAAATGTGCCAGCTTATAACAAAGATTATAAGACTGTCAGTAAAAGGAATGCTTATGTTTTTTCTGGGGCTTAACGGAATAAAAAGTCTGATACTACCATTAAGCGACTCACTTAAAATGTCCGTTTTATTCAAAGCTGTTTCTATGATTCCTGGCATTGGAAACAGTGCACAGACTGTATCTAAGACAATTGCAGGGTCTGCTGTGCTTGTCAAGAATTCTATTGGTGTGGCTGCGGTTATTGTTATGGCTGTAATAATAGGAATTCCTCTTCTTAAGCTTGTTGTCATGGCATTGTTATACCAGATTCTTGGAGCAGTATTAGAACCTGTGGCAGACAGCCGTATAGTCAAAGCTGTTCTTGTTCTGTCAGGAAGTCTTGAAAATATGATATATATGATTGCTGTTACAGTTGTTCTTATGTGCCTTACAATGGCAATTATATGCTTTGCAACTAATATTAATCTATATGTTTAAATGTGGTAATGTGCAATGACAGGTCTTATTAACTGGTTTAAAACAATATTTATTCTTGAAATTACAGGAGAGATTGCATTAAAGCTTGTGCCACCAAAGTATAAGGAATTCATAGCATTTGTAATGAAACTGATACTTGTAATGGCAATAATAATTCCGCTGCTTAATATTAAGAATGCAGATATAAGTGAGATTACGGATGGTATAAGTAATGGATTTAAAACATATTCTAAGGAGAACGATAATGTCTCACAGGCTTTATATAATACTTCAGACAAGAAAATGGCTGAAAAAATTATAAGTGAAGATATCAATAGCACTGCAGCTTCTTACGGTCTGGAAACTGTTTCTGTAAAATGCAGCTTCACATCAGACATGACGGCGGTCAGTATGATAAATGTATATATTAAAGAAAACAATATTGCAGGCAATGATAATATTGACAGATTAAGAACAGATATAGCTGGCAGGTATGAAATATCTGTAGAACAGATAGATATCAGGGAGGCAGGCGTAAGTGGATAATGGTGGTAAAAATGAAGCATTTTTTACAGGATTACTGAATAAAACAAGGAAAGACAAAATATTTATAGTAATACTGGCAGGGATACTTATGATGGTGATTGCAATGCCAACTAAAAGTTCATCTGCAAAAAGTTATACAACAGGTCCGGTTATATCCACAGGGTCAGAAGATTATGAGAAAAATCTTGGCGAAGAACTACAGCAGATGCTTGAAAATACGGATGGAGTAGGTAAAGTAAAGGTCCTGGTAAAAACAACTGATACAAAAGAGGTTACCGGTGTATTAGTAGTGTGTGAGGGAGGTGATGATAAAAATCTGGTTGCTTATATCACGGATGCGATAAATGGCCTTTTAGGTGTTCCTGTACATAAAATTAAAGTGATGAAAATGTCGGAATAATTATTTTGGAGGCAGTTTTGAAAAGAGTAAAAAAGAATCATATTATAATTACGGCACTTGCTATAATGATAGCAGCAGCCGGGTATATTAATTATGCAGGTGACCTTGATAGTATAATTAAAGTTAAAGATAAAGAAAAGACGGCTGCGGTTGCAGCTGACAATGTGTCAACAGATAATAATGAGGCTGAGGCTGCTGACACAGATTTTACAGATGAGCCGGGAACTGTTATACTTACATCAGCAGGAGTTAAGTCAGAGGCTGTTGCAGCTGCAAAGTTAAACAGGGAACAGGTAAGAGCTTCAAGCATAGAGAATCTGAAAAGCATAGCTGATGATGCAGGTATTGCAGAGGATGCTAAGAAAGCTGCGGTTGAACAGCTTGCAAAGCTTGAGGACAATGCTGATAAAGAAACGGCAATAGAACTATTGTTATCAGCTAAAGGCTTTGATTCATCGGTAGTTACAGTATCTGACAGCAGTGTTGATGCTGTGGTTAATGTATCGGAGCTTTCAGACACGGATAAAGCACAGATTGAAGATATAATTAAAAGAAAAACTGGTTTTGCTGCGGATAAGATAACAATAAATATTTGCAATAATTAGTGTTTATGTTATAATCTTTTTAACTTTGAGTTAAATATGAATATATGGAGGACGGTTATGACAAAAGAGTTTGAAGATAGAGGTACAACTTATTCTATACATGAGAATGTTAATATTGGCGAAGTTAAGGTGGCTGATGAAGTTGTAGCTATTATTGCTGGTCTTGCTGCTACAGAGGTTGAAGGTGTTGACAGCCTTGGCGGTAATATCACTAATGAAATCGTAAGCAAGCTTGGAATGAAGAATCTTTCCAAGGGTGTTAAGGTAACAGTTGAAGAGTCAAGTGTCCTTGTAGATATAACACTTAATCTTAAGTATGGAACACAGATACCAGCTGTTTCAGCTAAGGTTCAGGATAAGGTTAAGTCTGCAATAGAGACAATGACAGGACTTTCAGTTACAGAGGTCAACATTAAGGTTGCCAGTGTTAATGTAGAAAATTAAATTCAGGAGTTAAAAGATGACAAGATCTACAATGAGGGAGCATATTTTTAAGTTATTATTCAGAGCTCCTTTTATCGATAACAAAGATGAGTATGAAGAGCAGATTAATCTGTATTTTGCAGATGCAGATATGGTAGATGCTTCACATCTTAAGGAAGAAGAATATAATTACATCAAGGATAAGACATTAGCAATAGCAGAGCTTATACCTGAGCTTGATGAGAAAATCGATTCTGTATCAGAGGGCTGGCCAACAAGCCGTCTTGGAAAAACAGAGCTTTCTATTATGAGACTTGCTGTGTATGAGATGCTTTATGATGAGGATATTCCTACTAATGTAGCACTCAATGAAGCTGTTGAGCTTGCCAAGAAGTATGGCTCGGCTGACAGCACAGCAGCTTTTGTTAATGGTGTATTAGGCAAGTTAATTAAAGAGTAATGCAGGTTTTTTGCATATAAAGTGAGGATATATGGCTGGAGTATATACTGTAAAACAGGTGAATTCCTATATTAAGAATATGTTTAAGCAGGATTTTCTGCTTAACTCGGTTTCTGTTAAGGGGGAGATATCTAATTGCAAGTATCATACCTCCGGTCATATTTATTTTACTTTAAAGGATGCTGATGCGGCACTTTCTGTCATTATGTTTGCAAGTCAGGCAGCAAAGCTTGCATTTAAGTTAAAGGATGGAATGTCAGTTGTTGTATCAGGAAGAGTTGATGTGTTTGATGCAGCGGGTAAATACCAGCTATATGCTAATACTGTGCAGCAGGAAGGTATTGGAGAACTGTACCAGAAGTTTGAACAGCTTAAACAGTATTATGAGGATATGGGATATTTTGCTAAAGAATATAAAAGACCACTTCCTGCATTTACTAAGAAATTAGGTGTTGTTACATCTAAGACAGGTGCAGCAGTTCAGGATATTATGAACATTTCCAAAAGGCGTAACCCTTATATACAGATTGTTCTGTATCCCGCATATGTTCAGGGAGAGCATGCAAAACAGTCAATTGTAAGCGGAATTACAAGACTTGATAAGATGGGGCTTGACTGTATTATAGTAGGACGAGGCGGCGGTTCAATAGAAGATTTATGGGCTTTTAATGAACCTGAGGTTGTAGAGGCTGTGTTTAACGCTTCAACACCGGTTATATCAGCAGTAGGACATGAGACAGATTTCACACTTACTGATTTTGTAGCTGATATGAGAGCACCTACGCCTTCTGCTGCTGCAGAGCTTGCTGTTACAGAAGCAGTGGCTGTTGAGAACAGGATTTATGAATATGAAAGACGGTTAAAGCAGCAGATGATGTATTCATTGTCTGCAAAAAGAGACTGTCTGGAAAGATTAAAGCTTAAGATAGAATATCTTAACCCTGTCAATCAGATATATGATAAAAGGCAGCGGCTTATGAATATAGAAGATAAGCTGAACATGTTAATAAAAAGATGTGCGGCAGATAATAGAAACAGACTTCGTCTGTATGCTTCTAAACTTGATGGATTAAGTCCTTTAAAAAAGCTTGATATGGGCTATGGCTACATTGAGAATTCTGAAGGTAACAGAATTGTATCGGCCGGGCAGGTGTCGTCAGATGACGAAATTACAGTTTATCTTAAAGATGGAAGCATCAGATCTAAGGTTATTGAGGTAGGGGAAGCATGGCAAAAACATTAGAGCAGTCATTTGAAAGACTTGAAGAAATAATTTCACAGATGGAAAAATCAGACACAACACTTGATGCATCATTTAAAATGTATCAGGAGGGGATGAAGCTTGTTGAAAGCTGTAATAACCAGCTTGACAAGGTTGAGAAACAAATCATAGTTTTGAATGATGATGGAGAACAGGATGATGAGTAATTTTAAGAATGAATTGGAACAGGAAGTAGAATTTATTAATGATTTGATATTAAGATATCTTCCTGATGAGACAGGGCTTGATAAAAAAATTAGAGAAGCCATGAACTACAGCGTAAATGCTGGTGGCAAAAGAGTAAGACCAATGCTTATGCTTGAGGTGTATAAGCTGTGTGGAGGTGATGACTGTCAGGTTGTCTATCCATTTATGGTGGCTTTAGAATGTATTCATTCATATTCTCTTGTACATGATGATCTTCCTGCAATGGATAACGATGATTACAGAAGAGGAAGACTTACAACACATAAAGTGTTTGGTGAAGATTTCGGAATACTTGCAGGAGACGGACTTCTTAATCTTGCATATGAGATTATGGCTGAAGCACTTATATCAGGTGAAGGAGACATGGCGGCTAAAGCTAAGGCAATGGAAGTTATTGCAAGAAAAGCCGGAATAAAAGGAATGGTCGGTGGACAGGCTGTTGATGTTGAACTTACTGGAAAGACATTATCTGAAGAACAGCTTGATTTTATATTCAGATTAAAGACGGGTGCATTGATTGAAGCTGCATTTCTTGCAGGAGCATATCTTGCCGGCTGTGATGAGAAATCGGCTGACCGGTTATGCAGGGCAGCATCACTTATAGGATTTTCGTTCCAGATTAGAGATGATATACTTGATGTGACAAGTTCACTTCAGGAACTTGGTAAACCTGTATTTTCTGATGAAAAGAATAATAAAACAACATATGTTACTTTATACGGAATGGAAAAAGCCAAGGCAGATGTACAATCTATGTCTGATGAAGCTTTAGATATAATAAAGAGCGTGGGAAAGAATGAATTTTTAGAGGAAATTGTTCTTAACCTTATACACAGAAACAAATAAAGCAGGTGTGTTATGATTCTTGAAAAGATAAATAAACCAAATGATATAAAACAATTATCTCCAATTGAATATAATCAGCTTGCAGATGAAATCCGGAGATTTCTTATAGAAAAGATTAGTAAGACAGGTGGACATCTTGCATCTAATCTTGGCGTTGTAGAGCTTACGATGGCACTCCATCTGGCTTTTAATCTTCCACAGGATAAGCTGATATGGGATGTAGGACATCAGTCTTATACGCATAAGATTCTTACCGGAAGAAAGAATCAGTTTGACCAGTTAAGAAAGTTTGGTGGAATGAGTGGTTTCCCTAAAAGAAATGAAAGCCATTTTGATGCATTTGATACAGGACACAGCTCAACATCAATATCCGCGGGATTAGGACTTGTTAAAGCAAGGGATTTAAAGAATGAACATTACAGTGTCGTATCTGTTATAGGTGATGGTGCACTTACAGGTGGAATGGCCTATGAGGCACTTAATAATGCTTCTTCACTTAAGACTAATTTTATTATTGTGTTAAATGATAATACTATGTCAATAGCCAAGAATGTTGGCGGTGTACCACATATGCTTAGTAATATCAGGTCATCAGATTCATATTATGACCTTAAGGAGAATGTGGCTAATACTCTGTATAAGCTTCCGGGTGGAGATCATATTGTAGAAAGAATAAAGAAAACCAAGAGCAATCTTAAGCAGATGATACTTCCGGGACAGATGTTTGAATGTATGGGAATATCTTATCTTGGTCCGGTTAATGGACATGATATTGAGAAGCTTATTAAGGTGTTTCATGTTGCTAAACGAATTAACGGTGCAGTTATCATCCATGTTGTAACACATAAAGGACATGGATATAAGCCTGCAGAGCGTAATCCGGCTAAGTTTCATGGAATAGGACCATTTGATATTATAACAGGAAAAGAATTGAAATCGTTTGATAAGCCGACTTATTCTGATGTGTTTTCAGAAAAAATATGCCAGCTTGCCAAAAAGGATAAGTCAATAGTTGCAGTTACCGCAGCAATGCCTGATGGAACAGGACTTAATAAATTCTCCAAGTGGTTTCCTGAAAGATTCTTTGATGTTGGAATTGCAGAAGAGCATGCTGTCACGTTTTCAGCAGGAATGGCAGCAGGTGGATTAAAGCCTGTGTTTGCGGTGTATTCTTCATTTTTACAAAGAGCTTATGACCAGATACTTCATGATGTGTGCATACAGCATCTGCATGTGGTTTTTGCAATTGACAGAGCCGGGCTTGTTGGAAGTGATGGTGAGACACATCAGGGTATATTCGACCTTTCATTTCTGACTTCAATTCCAAACATGACTGTTATGGCACCTAAGAATGGCAGTGAACTTTCAGAAATGCTTGAATTCGCTCTGCTTAACTTTAATTCTCCGATTGCAATAAGATATCCAAGAGGTCAGGCGTATGATGGTCTTGAAGAGCATAATGCACCAATCCGGTACGGAAAAGCCGAGATGATTATTGAAGAGTCTGACATTGCACTTGTTGCAGCGGGCAATATGCTTATTACGGCACAGGCAGTCAGAGAAAAGCTTAAAGAAAAGGGTTATAATATAACAATTGTCAATGAGCGTTTTATTAAGCCGGTTGATACAGATATGCTGGACAGATTATCAGAGTCTCACAGACTTATAGTTACTATGGAAGAAAATGTTTTGTCAGGTGGCTTTGGTGAAGCGGTCTGTCAATATTATGATGATACATGTAATGATATAGATGTACTTAATATTGCACTGCCAGATGATTATGTTGAACATGGCAATGTTGATATTCTGCGACGGGAATCAGGTGTTGACAGAGACAGTATTATTGAGAAGGTGCTTAACAGATGGGCAAATGTATTGAATAAGGATAAGAGAAATGAGTAAAGAAAGATTAGATGTTTTATTAGTTAATAAAGGGCTTGCGACTTCAAGAGAGAAGGCAAAAGCTATTATTATGTCCGGTAATGTATATGTTGACGGACAAAAGGAAGACAAGGCAGGTCAGTCATTTCCTGACACTGCAGTGATAGAGGTCCGCGGAACAACTCTTAAGTATGTTAGCCGTGGTGGTCTTAAGCTTGAGAAAGCTATGCAGAATTTTGATGTGACGCTTGAAGGCAAGATATGTATGGATGTAGGTTCATCAACGGGTGGATTCACTGACTGCATGCTTCAGAACGGTGCAATTAAAGTCTATGCTGTCGATGTAGGACATGGACAGCTTGACTGGAAGTTGCGCAATGATGAGAGAGTTGTATGCATGGAAAAAACTAATATCCGTTATGTAACCCCTGATGATGTTGCGGACAGAATACAGTTTTCAAGTATAGATGTATCATTTATCTCACTTACTAAGGTACTTACTCCAGTAAGAAATCTTCTTACAGATGATGGCCAGATAGTGTGTCTTATCAAGCCGCAGTTTGAGGCAGGACGTGAGAAGGTAGGAAAGCATGGCGTTGTAAGAGATAAAGATGTGCATATAGAAGTAATCAATAAGGTTATTGATTATGCAATGTCAATAGGATTTGAAATCCTTAATCTTGAGTTCAGTCCTGTTAAGGGACCTGAGGGGAATATTGAGTATCTGCTGCATTTGCAGAAAATTGCAGAACCACAGATAAAGGAAATTCCATTTATTGTAGAAAATGTAGTTGAAAAAGCTCACGAAGTATTGTAATATATATTTAATTCTTTTCGTATACTAAATGAGGTTCAGCATGAAATATTTTTATATTGTTACTAACAGGTTTAAAGATCCTGATGGTGTTAATACAAGAAAGATTGCACATTTTTTACGCTCAAAAGGAGCTGAATGTGTATGCCAGATAGAACAGGAAAAGGCATTTAATAAAACAGGTTCATACAGTGATGTAAGACTGGTTCCTGATAATACTGAATGTGTTATTGTTCTTGGAGGTGATGGTACACTTATTCAGGCATCAAGGGAGTTGTCTGAGAAGGATATTCCTTTTATAGGCGTTAACATCGGGACTCTTGGTTATCTTACAGACACAGATATGTCAAGCTTTGAGGAGACATTAGAGAGTCTTCTTAGAGACGATTATGAGATTGACAGACGCATGATGCTTGATGGATGTATATATCGCGGTGAAGAACGCATTTTTTCTGATATGGCACTTAATGATGTTGTAATTAACAGAAATGGTGCTTTAAGAATTATTGATTTTGATATATATGTCAATGGCGAGTATCTTAATACATATTCGGCTGACGGGGTAATTGTTTCGACCGCAACAGGATCGACAGCGTACAGTCTGTCAGCAGGAGGACCTATAATACAGCCGACAGCAAGACTTATAATGGTGACACCTATATGTCCGCATTCACTTAATCAGAGAAGTATTATATTTGCTGCCGATGATGAGATTATGATTGAGATGAAGGATAATAAAAGCTCATCAGGAAGAATGACGGGTTCTCTTAAGAATGACAGCGCAAGAGTTGCCACATTTGATGGAGAAAGCTTCTGTGAAGTTGTAACGGGAGACAGAATTGTTATTACGCAGTCAGAGCGTATATCAAGATTTGTCAAGACAAGCAGAATTTCATTCTTAGAGAGAATAAGGAACAAAATGTAGTTGGGGATAATTATGAAAACAGACAGACATAAAAAGATATTAGAAGTAATTGACAGATACGAAGTTGGAACACAGGAGGAGCTGGCAAAGATTCTGAACGATGAAGGCTATAATGTTACGCAGGCTACTGTTTCAAGAGATATAAGAGAACTTAATCTGTCAAAAGTTTCTGTGGATGGTAAGAGAACAAGGTATGCAACACTTACAAAGGACAAACCTGTTGCAAGTGATAAATTTTTAACGGTTCTTAAAGAAGGCTTTGTATCAATGGATATGGCACAGAATATTCTTGTAATTAAGACTGCACCTGGAATGGCAATGGCTGTATGTGCAGCAATAGATGCACTGGAATGGAATGAGATTGTAGGTTCTATTGCAGGAGATGATACTATCATGTGTGCAGTAAGGACAGTTAATGATACTTTGCTTGTTATGAACAAGATTAAGAAACTTATTAAGAACAATTAATAGACAGAATTGAAAGGCAGGATATGTTAGTTAATTTACATGTTAAGAATCTTGCACTTATAGAAGAAGAGAATATTGATTTTGATGAAGGACTTAATATACTTTCTGGTGAAACCGGTGCAGGTAAATCTATTATTCTCGGTTCTATTAATGCTGCATTAGGAAGCAAGACATCACCTGATTTTATAAGGTCAGGATGTGAATATGGACTTTCAGAGATAACATTTGCAATACCAGAAGATAAGATTGAACGAATCAAAGAACTGGGGGTTATATCATGCGATGACGGTGAACTTGTTATTTCGAGGAAAATTATGGCAAATCGTTCACAGATTAAGGTTAACGGGCAGTCTTTTACATCAGCCCAGACCAGAGTTCTTGCACATGAACTGATTGATATTCACGGACAACATGATAACCAGCTGCTTATGGATGAGAGTAATCATTTGTCTGTTATTGATGCTTATGATAACAGCATCATTCCACTTCTTGACTCGTATAAAGACTGCTATAAAGAATATGCTATATGTAGAAAAGCATATGAAAGTCTTTCTGGTGATGATGAATCAAGGATTAAAGAGATGGCTTTTCTTCAATATGAAATCAATGAGCTTGAATCAGCTGCTTTAAAACCTGGAGAAGATGAACAGATTGAAGCTGATTACCGGAGAATGAGTAACTTCCAGAAGATTGCAGGAAATCTTTCTGAGGTGTCGATGCTGCTTTCAGAAGGTGACAATAATCTTAGTGATATGGCAGGAGCTGCATTAAAGAATATGATAGCTGCAAGCGAATATGATGAATCTTTGAAAAATGACTGTGATATTCTAGCTGATATTGAGAATCTTATATCAGATGTGGCTCATAACCTTTCATCTTATATGGATGATTTTACATTTGACCAGTCTGAATTCAATGCGCTTGAAGAAAGACTTGATATGATTAATTCTCTTAAGATGAAATATGGCAAGTCGATTGAAGATATATTATCTGTTCTTGATGATAAGAAACAGAAGTTATCTGAATATGAGAATTATGATGAAGTTGTTGCTGCAAGAAAAGCTGAATATGATAGAGCTTATAAAAAACTTATGAATGCGGCTTTTCTTTTAAGCAGCCAGAGAAAGAAAACAGCACTAAATTTTTCGCAGGATATAATAAATGCCTTAAAACAGCTTAATTTTCTTGATGTAAGATTTGAAGCTGAATTTGAAGAGAAAAATCCTGATTCAACCGGAACTGACAATGTCAGGTTTATGATATCAACTAATCCGGGTGAAGATATGAAGCCTCTTGCAAAGATTGCATCAGGTGGAGAATTGTCAAGAATCATGCTTGCTATTAAAAGTGTAATGGCAGAGACAGATGTATCCAAAACACTGATATTTGATGAGATTGATGCAGGAATCAGCGGAAAGACGGCACAGCTTGTTGCAGAGAAGTTAAATACACTCTCAAAAACTCATCAGATAATATGCATTACCCATCTGCCTCAGATTGCGGCAATGGCTGATAATCACTATGTTATTGAGAAGTCTACTAAAGATAATCGGACAATAAGTAACATAACAAAGCTTTCATATGATGAAAGTATAGGTGAGTTAGCAAGAATGCTTGGCGGTTCAAGTATTACAGATGCAGTTGTGTCTAATGCAAAAGAACTTAAGAATATGGCACAGACGGCAAAAAATAATTAAATACATTTTAACTGAATTTACAGTAATACCCTTTTTTAAAAGTATTTCATTGGTCAATACTAATCTTAGAAGGATGGTGGATTGATATGAAGAATTTTAAAAAAGGGTTAATTTATGCCGCATTTCTGGTATTTTGCATATGTTTTGGAGCTGATATATACTGTAATTCGATTAAGAATAAGATTCCAGATAAGCTATATATATATAAGCAGGATAAGGCTGTATTTTCAATGGACATACCTGTTGTCGGAACTGTATATGACAGTAGTAATAACATATGTGCCGATAATATTGATTTTGGAAAACAGGTTACAATCCAGTCAGGAGATACCGGTCAGTATTATGTGGATTATAAACTTTTCGGACTGCTTCCTGTCGCAAGGACACATATGGAAGTAGTCGATGAAAAATATATTTATTCTGGTGGTTTTCAGGTCGGTATATATCTTAAATGTAATGGCGTATATGTTGTTAATACAGAAACAATATGCACATATGATGGGCAGAATGTTGTTCCTGCCAAAGGAAAGATTAATAAAGGTGATTATATAATTAAAGTTAATGGCTCTCAGACAGATACGAAAGAAGAACTTTTAAAGGCGGTGTCAGAATCGGCTGGAAATAGTATGAACATAACTGTCAGGCGGGACGGTCAGGAGATTGAAGAGCAGATTATACCTGTAAAAAACGTTGCAGGGGAATATAAACTTGGAATCTGGGTTAAAGATGATACACAAGGTGTTGGAACTGTTACTTATGTGTGTGAAGATGGCACATTTGCCGCATTAGGACATGGAATATCAGATAACGAAACAGGGAATGTACTCGATATAAGGGATGGTATGATATACAGAACAAGGATTCTGTCTATTGTACCCGGAAAAAATGGAGAGCCGGGAGAGCTTCTTGGTACGATTGATTACAGAGAGGACAACATAGGAAGTATAAGCTGTAATACTGATAAAGGCATATATGGTGAAAATGCGTACTCTTTATATAAGGAGTATTCGCCTGAATTGATGAAAGCAGCCGGGTCATATGAAGCTTCAAAAGGAACAGCATATGTAAGGTTTTATAACAATGGCAGTTTTCATGATTATGAAATTGATATAACAGATTTAAAGTATGGCGATTCTAAGAATATAACATTTAAAGTGACATCAGGAGAGCTTCTCAAGCTGACTAATGGAATTGTTCAGGGGATGAGTGGGAGTCCGATTATTCAGAATGGAAAGATAATTGGGGCTGTCACACATGTATTTGTTGATGATTCCACTTGCGGATATGGTATATTTATTGATAGAATGCTGGATAAAGACGAAAAAGAAACTAATTAAGAAAAGGATTATGATACGATGGAAAGAGAGAAATTTGGCAGCAGACTTGGATTCATACTTATAAGTGCAGGCTGCGCAATCGGAATTGGAAATGTATGGCGTTTTCCATATGTTGCAGGCAATAATGGAGGTGGAATATTTGTTTTATTATATATGTTGTTCCTTCTTATGTTTGGAATTCCTGTACTATCAATGGAACTTGCAATGGGAAGAGCTTCTAAAAGCAGTATAATAAGGGCATATCATGAACTGGAGCGACCTGGACAGAAGTGGCATATTCATGGATATCTTGGAATGATAGGTAATTATATACTTTTGTTCTTCTATACTACTGTTTCAGGATGGATGTTAGGATATTTTATTAAGTATGTAACTGGTGATATTACTAAAAATACTGACAGTTCACAGATGTTTGCTGATGTAATTGCTAATCCATGGATAATGTTTGTATGGATGGCAGTGATAGTTCTTATTGCGGTTATTGTCTGCAGTATGGGACTCCAGAATGGTGTTGAGAAGATTACAAAATATATGATGCTTATTCTTCTTGGACTTATTGTTGTTCTTGCTATCCACAGTCTTACGCTTGATGGTGCCGCAAAGGGAATGCAATATTTTCTTATTCCTGATATGAATAAGATTGAAGAGGCTGGTCTTGGAAATATTATTATTGAGGCAATGAGGCAGGCATTCTTTACTTTAAGTGTTGGAATGGGCTCAATGATGATATTTGGAAGCTATATTGGGAAAGAACGAGCACTTGTAGGAGAGGGAATACAGATTACATTACTTGACACATTTGTTGCAATTATGTCAGGAGTTATCATATTTCCAGCCTGTATGTCATATAATATACCAACAGACAGTGGTCCAAGCCTTATATTTGTAACACTTCCAAAGGTGTTCGAACATATGTCAGGTGGAAGATTCTGGGGCGCAATGTTTTTCCTTTTTATGACATTTGCGGCATTATCCACAGTTATTGCTGTTCTGGAGAATATTATTGCATGCAATATGGAAGCTTTTGGATGGAACCGTAAGAAAGCAGGTGTAATTAACCTGTTTATTATAATTATCATGAGTATCCCATGCATTCTTGGGTTCAATGTATTAAGCGGATTTACACCGCTTGGCGCTGGAACTAATGTGCTTGATCTGGAAGATTTTCTTGTAAGCAGTCTTATTCTTCCTATAGGAAGCCTTGTTATACTTCTATTCTGTACGACTAAGCTTGGCTGGGGATATGATAATTATATGAATGAAGTTAATACAGGAAAGGGTATCGGCATGCCTAAGATTTTTAAGTTTTATCTTAAATATATCCTGCCTCTGGTTATTTTATTCATTATTATTGATGGTTTGATTTAATAAACAAAAACTGTGTCGAATTTTGTCGAATGCTGCGATATCTTGCGATAAAAAGTGCTTGCAGACTGCTGCTGTAAAAACTATACTAACTATTGTGAAGTTGAAAAATGTCGGATTATTTAATTTTCACATTATGAAAGGGCTTGAATGTATGGAGAGAACTAAAATAGCTATCGCAGATGATAATCAGAGTATTCTGGAGGCATTAAGGAGTGTAATTGATGAGGAAGATGACATGAGAATTGTTGGAACGGCTGATAATGGTGCAGATACCGTGAAAATGATTCATGAGAGCCAGCCGGATGTTGTTTTACTTGATCTTATAATGCCTGGGATAGATGGAATTACTGTTATGGAAAAAGTAAGGGCAGACAAAACGTTAGATTCAAAGCCAGACTTTATTGTAATAAGCGCTATAGGCAGAGACAGTGTAACTGAGGATGCATTTAATATGGGAGCAGCATATTACATAATGAAACCATTTGACAATGAGGTGCTGGTTAACAGAATACGATACATAAGAAATCAGCATAACAAAGTAAATGTTAAAACAGTGCCAAGAGAACCGGTTTCTATTACAGACAGAAATCTTGAGACAGATATAACAAATATAATTCATGATATCGGGATTCCGGCACATATTAAAGGTTATCAGTATCTTAGGGATTCAATTACTTTATCAGTAAAGGATGCAGAAATTATAAACAGTGTTACAAAAGTACTTTATCCAACTATTGCAAGAAAATACGAAACTACACCCAGCAGGGTAGAGAGAGCTATAAGACATGCAATTGAAGTTGCATGGAATCGTGGTAATACAGATACACTGAATGATCTGTTTGGGTATACTATTAACTGTGGAAAAGGAAAGCCAACTAATTCAGAATTCATCGCATTGATTTCGGATAAAATCCGTCTGCAGTACAATATTAGATAATATTTAATATAAAAATGTTCACATATTTTTCATGTATATTTAATTGTAAAGCCTTGATAAATAGCAGCGTTTATATTATAATTACAAAATCGTAAACGATTTTTAACAATTTTGTAATAATTATTTTAGTTGAGGTTATATATGCGTAAGAGAATATTTAAAGGTTTTGCAGCCGTGTTATTATCATCTACATTAACTGTATCCACAGTATTTGCTGTATTTGCAGATGACGTTGATAAGTTAAAGCAGCAGAAGCAACAGACACAACAGGAATTGGATAATCTTCAGGATCAGTGGGCTTATCTGTTACAACAGATGGATGATCTGGAACTTAAGATGGCTAATAAATCTGATGAAATAGATGCAGCTAATGTAAAACTTGAAGAGGCAGAGAAGATTCAGTCAGCGCAATATGAGGATATGAAGCTTCGTATCAAGTATATGTATGAAGACCAGTCTGTATCATTAGCTGAAGTTTTCCTTACTTCATCAGACATGAGTACAATGCTTAATAAAGCAGTGTATATGCAGGAAGTTTATAATTATGACAGAAACAAGCTTGATGAAATGGCTCAGACAGCTAGTGAAATCAAGGAACTCAAGGAAAAACTTGAAAGTGATAAGCAGGAACTTGATGAAGCGCAGACACAGCTTACTGAGAAGCAGGCATTGCTTTATAGTACTATTCAGGAAACACAGGCTAAGGCTGATGATGTAAACAGCCAGCTTGAATCAGCTGTTAAGAAAGCGGCAGAAGTTGCGGCTAAGAGAGAACAGGAACGTCAGGCAGCAGCGGCGAAACAGAACCAGCAGATTAATACAACAGTTACACCGGCAAAGGGTGATTCATCTGTAGCAAGTGGTGTTGTTTCACTTGCATATTCACTTCTTGGAGTTCCATATGTAAGCGGTGGAAGTTCACCATCAGGTTTTGACTGCTCAGGATTTACTTCTTATCTGTTCAGACAGTATGGAATTAGTATTTCAAGATCATCAAGTGCCCAGGCATATGGTGGTACAGCGGTTAACGGACTTGCCAATGCACAGCCTGGCGATGTTATATGTTATCCGGGACATGTTGGATTATATGTAGGTGGGGGACAGATGATTCATGCTAATGTTCCAGGCGGTTCAGTAAGGCTTGTTGGTGTTAATTCAATAGGTATGAGTGTAATTGCTATAAGACGTTACTGGTAATATTATAATATATGTGATATAATGAGTGCAGTTTTACAAGGACTGCACTTATTTTTTTATAAATGCATGAAGAGTATGGGATTATAATTAAGAAGAAATGAGGACTAATGTATGAAAAATGTATTGTTGATTGCATCAGAAGCTGTACCATTTATTAAGACAGGCGGACTTGCTGACGTTGCAGGTTCACTTCCTAAGTATTTTGACAAGACTAAGTTTGATGTAAGGGTAATGATACCTAAGTATACATGTATACCTTGGGAGTATCGTGAAAAGATGGTTTATAAGACACATTTTTACATAGATCTTGCATGGAGAACACAGTATGTAGGTGTTTTTGAATTAGAGTGGAATGGTGTGACATTTTACTTTATTGATAATGAATTCTATTTTGGTGGTAATAAGCCATACAGCTGGATTCATGAGGATATTGAGAAGTTTGCATTCTTTAGCAAGGCTGCACTTTCAGCTCTTCCTGTGCTTGGCTTCAGACCAGACATAATTCATTGTAATGACTGGCAGACAGGTCTTATTCCTGTATATCTTAAGGAAAGATTCTCTCAGGGAGAGTTTTATCAGGGTATCAAGTCTATTATGACTATACATAATCTTAAGTTCCAGGGCATATGGGATCTTAAGAAAGTTAAGGATATTACAGGACTTCCAGATGAATATTTTACATCAGATAAGCTTGAAGCCTATGATGATGCTAATTACTTAAAAGGTGGTATTGTATATGCTGACAGGGTTACAACTGTAAGTGAAACTTATGCAGAAGAGATAAAGACACCGTTTTATGGTGAGAATCTTGATGGCCTTATGAGAGCAAGATCTAATGTTTTATCTGGTATTGTTAATGGTATTGATTATGATGAATATAACCCAGAGACAGATAAGAGAATTTACAACAACTATAATCAGGTAACCTTTAGAAAAGAAAAGTGGAAGAACAAGGTTGCACTTCAGAAGGAACTTGGACTCACAGAGGATAAGGGTAAGTTTATGATTGGGCTTGTATCGAGACTTACAGATCAGAAGGGACTTGATCTTGTAGCATATGTTATGGATCAGCTTTGTGCAGAAGATGTACAGTTTGTTGTTCTTGGTACCGGTGAAGAGAGATATGAGAATATGTTCAGACATTATGACTGGAAATATAATGACAGAGTATCAGCTAATATATATTATTCAGAAGATATGTCACATAAGGTATATGCAGCCTGTGATGCATTTCTTATGCCGTCATTATTCGAACCTTGCGGTCTTTCACAGCTAATGAGCCTTAGATATGGAACAGTTCCTATAGTAAGAGAAACAGGTGGCCTTAAGGATACTGTAGAGCCATATAACGAATATGAAGGTAAGGGAACAGGATTTTCTTTTGCTAATTATAATGCACACGAGATGCTTGGTATTGTTAATTATGCTAAGGATGTATATTACAATCATAAGAGAGAGTGGAATAAGATTGTTGACAGGGGAATGAAGACAGACTTCTCATGGAACAGTTCAGCTAGAAAGTATGAAGAACTTTATAATTCACTTTAATTAAGTGACAGTTTTGTATTTAACGGTGATTTTCTATAAAAGAAAAAGGAAGCTGCGATAAAAGCAACTTCCTTTTTTAATGCAGGTGGCGGGACTTGAACCCGCACGATGTTACCACCGGCAGATTTTGAGTCTGCTGCGTCTGCCATTCCGCCACACCTGCGCGACTTTGATAGTTTATCATAATAAATCTTAAAAATCAAGTAAAGAATACTTGCGTACATAATAAATTTCGAATATTATTTTATTATTGTATTATAATCCTTTTATGGAGGCGTTTATGGATAACTGTAAGGAAATCCAGAGCAGGATAGAAAGCTTTGAACATGGCAATCTGTCACTTAAAGATGAAGAAGCATTTACCAATCATATTCTTAACTGTGCAGACTGTCGTGAAGAGATGGAGATATATTATATAATTTTATATGGATTAGAAGATGATAATGAGAAAAGAACAGAGAACAGCAGATATAGTGCATATTTAGATGCATTTGATTTTACAGGGCTGGTTGAGCAGAAGCTTAAGGACAGTGAGGCTAAATGTTTGTTTTTAAGACAATGGACTCATTTTACCAGGGTAAGATATATTTTTGTTTCTACAGTTATGGTTCTTACAGCATTGCTTCTTATCATTATTAAATTTTTTTAAAGATGGGAGATTGTTATGGGTGAAAAACTTATATTAATAGATGGACACAGCATATTAAATAGGGCATTTTACGGAGTTCCTGACCTTACTAATGCAGAAGGCATACATACCAATGCCATGTATGGCTTTCTTAATATTTTATTTAAATTTCTTGATGAAGAAAAGCCTGACTATATTACGGTTGCATTTGATTTATCTACACCGACATTCAGACATAAGGCATTTGATGGATATAAAGGAACAAGAAAGCCTATGCAGCCAGAACTAAAGCAGCAGGTTCCTCTTATGAAGGAACTGCTTAAAGCAATGAATATTACAGTTGTCGAGCAGGAGGGATACGAAGCTGATGATATTCTAGGTACAATTGCGAAGGAAAGTGCTGCTAAAGGAATAGATGTATCAATTGTTTCAGGTGACAGAGATTTACTTCAGCTGGCAGATGAGCATATTAAGATAAGAATACCAAAGACAAAGAAAGGTGTAACAGAGGTTGAAGATTATTATCCATCAGATGTATTTGAACTGTATGGAGTTACTCCTCATGAATTTATAGATGTTAAAGCCCTTATGGGGGATACATCTGATAATATACCGGGAGCACCTGGAGTAGGACCTAAGACAGCGTCGGCTATTATTCAGAAATATCATAGTCTTGATAATGTTTTTGAACATCTAGAGGAGTTGAAGCCGCCTAAAGCTAAAACATCAATAACTGAGAATGTTGAGCAGATTAAGATGAGCAGATTCTTGTCGGAGATTAAAATCGATGTTCCGATTGATTATAAAGTTGAAGATTCTAAAGCAGGTGATTTCTTTAATGAGAATTCATATGAACTTTTTAAGAAGTATAATTTTAAAAATATGCTAAAGAAGTTTGAGAATACAGATATAATTGCAAAAGATCCTGAATGTTATGAATATTTCAAGAAGATATCTGATTTTGCTGAGGTTGAAAATGTATTTAACAAAGCGATGGATATAGCAGGTGGAATTGAAAAAATCGGACTTTCTATTGTAAGAGAAAGTGAACTGACTGCAGTTGGAATAACACTATCAGATACAGAAATATATTATATTCCGGTATCGGGCTTTGTTACAGAGAGTTATCTTGCAGACCGTCTGTCAGATGTTGTAAGCGTGGCTTCTAACAGAAATATAGCATCTGCCAATATTAAAGATTATCTTGATATATTTGAAAAAGACAAGATAAATGGCTATCCGCTTGTTTCAGAAAAAGCATTTATTGATACTGCAATTGCGGCATATCTGCTTCATCCAAGTAACGAAAGTTATGATTATGAAAGTCTTGGAAGAGAGTTTTTATCATTAACATATCCTTCAAAAACAGAACTTCTGGGTAAATTGTCAATTAATAAGGCAGTAAATGAAGCGGAAGACAATCTTATTAAGTATGCATGTCTTTCATCATATGCTTATTACAAATGTGCTGATAAAATTACAGAACAGTTAAAGAGTGAGAATATGTATGAGCTTTTTGAAACTATAGAAATGCCTCTTATATTTGTTCTTTTTGATATGCAGCAGCAGGGCATAAGTGTTGATAAAAAGGCACTTGTTGATTATTCAAAGGTACTTGGCACTAAGATTTTGGTTCTTGAGAAAGAGATATATGAAGCAGCAGGCGAAGAGTTCAATATCAATTCACCAAAGCAGCTTGGTGTAATACTTTTTGAAAAGCTTGGAATGCCTAATGGAAAGAAGACAAAGAGTGGCTATTCAACAGCCGCAGACGTACTTGAAAAGCTTGCACCTGATTATCCGGTTGTAAGTAAGATTCTTGAATACAGACAGTTATCAAAGCTTAAATCAACTTATGCTGACGGTCTTACACAGTATATATCAGAAGATGGAAGAATTCATGGTACATTTAATCAGACAATAACTGCTACTGGAAGAATAAGCAGTACAGAGCCTAATCTTCAGAATATTCCTATAAGAATGGAGATGGGTAAGGCTATAAGAAAGGTATTTGTTCCAAAGAATGGCTTTGTATTCTTGGATGCCGACTACTCTCAGATAGAGTTAAGAATTCTTGCTCATATGTCAGGGGATGAGAAGCTCATTGAGGCGTATAATTCATCAGCAGATATCCACAGAGCAACGGCGGCACAGGTCTTTGGCGTACCGCTCGATGAGGTTACTGATGAACAGAGAAGAAATGCCAAGGCAGTTAATTTCGGCATTATCTATGGAATGAGTTCATTTGGATTAAGTCAGGATCTTAGTATTTCAAGAAAAGAAGCTAAAGAGTATATTGAAAGATATTTTGCAAGCTATCCGACTATCAAGACATTTATTGACGGACTCGTAAGTGATGCCAAAGAAAAAGGATATTCACTTACAATGTACAATAGAAGAAGAGAAATTCCAGAGATTAAATCTTCTAATTTCATGCAGCGTTCTTTTGGAGAGAGAGTTGCCATGAATGCACCGATTCAGGGAACTGCAGCTGATATTATAAAGCTGGCAATGATTAATGTATATAATGCACTTAAGGAGCATAATCTCAGGTCAAGACTTATATTGCAGGTTCATGATGAGCTTCTTGTTGAGACGGCAGAGGATGAGGTTGAAACTGTAAAGCAGATTATGCTTGATGGAATGAAGAATGCAGTAAGCCTTAAAGTTCCTCTTGAGGTAGATTTAAAGGAAGGAAAAGACTGGCTGGAGGCACACTAATGAAAGTTATTGGAATCACAGGTGGTGTAGGAGCAGGGAAATCTTCTGTTCTTGCACTCCTTAAAGAAATGTGTTCCTGCGACATTATACAGGCAGACCTTGTTGCAAGAAATATATACCACTCAGGTAATATTGGATTTAAAAAGGTCGTTGATATATTCGGGGAGCAGATTGTAGGAGAAGATGGAGAGATAAACAGACCTCTTCTCGCAGATATTATATTTAAGAACCCTAATAAGAGAATCGTTCTTAACAGCATAATTCATCCTCTTGTAAAACAAGAGATTATTAATCAGATTAATAATCATAAGATAGCAGGTGATGTTGATTACTGTTTTGTTGAGGCAGCACTGCTTATTGAAGATCACTATGATATATTCATGGATGAGATATGGTATATATATGTTTCGGAAGATGAGAGAAGAAAAAGACTTGCTGCTTCAAGAGGCTATTCTGATGAAAAGATATCAGACATATTTAAAAGTCAGCTATCTGATGCTGAGTTCAGAAAGCATGCAGATAAAGTGATTAATAATGGCGCAGATATTGAAAAAACACGCGTCCAGCTTGAGATTATACTTGGAATATGATACATTATACATAATTTGTTTATTCTAGAGGTAGGGTATGGATAATACACAGTCAAGAAATGAGACCCTTGTTTTTGGTCTTGATATAGGAACAAGAAGTATTGTCGGTGTTGTGGGATACATGGAAAGGAACCGTTTTAAGGTTATTGCAATGGCTGAGCAGAAGCATGAAACCAGAGCAATGCTTGATGGTCAGATTCATGATATCTATAAAGTTGGCGATACAATCAGAAAAGTTAAGAATTCTCTTGAGAATCAGCTAGAAAGGGAGCTTTCAGATGTATGCATTGCTGCTGCCGGACGAGTTCTTAAAACTGTTAATTCGTCTGCTGAGTATGAATTTGAAGAAGAAACACGGGTTACACAGGAACATATCTATTCACTTAATCTTCTGGCAGTTGAGAATGCACATAATAAGATTAACGAAAAAGAAGATAAAGCAAGATTTTATTGCGTCGGAAACACCCCTATAAGATATCAGCTTAACGGTTATGATATTAATAATCTTGAGGGGCATAAGGCTTCTAAAATTTCAGTTGAACTTATTGCTACATTTTTGCCGGAAGAGGTAGTTGATGGACTTTATGAAGCTGTTGAATATGCCGGACTTAATGTTGCAAGTCTTACATTAGAGCCTATAGCAGCCATGAATATAGCAATTCCTGAGCAGTACAGGCTTCTTAACATAGGGCTTGTTGATGTAGGTGCAGGAACATCAGATATCTGTCTTACAAAGGATGGCTGTATAATTGCTTATGGCATGATACCTTGCGCAGGTGATGAGATAACAGAGTGTATCGCAAAAACTTACCTTGTTGATTTTAATACTGCTGAAAAGATTAAAATGTCTGCAAGTACTAAGAAAAAAGGACTTGTAACATTTAAAGATATCATGGGTATTACGCAGAAGGTAGATGCACTTGAAATAAGAAATGCAGCAGCTGATGTTGTGAATGCGATGGCAAAGGATGTTGCGGAAAAGATTATTGAGCTTAATGGCGGTAAGCCTGTAAATGCTGTGTTTGTTGTTGGCGGTGGTGGCAAGATACCAGGTTATACAGAAAGAGTTGCCGATTGTCTTGGAATACCGCACCAGAGAGTTGCGGTAAGAGGTGAAGAGGTTCTAACTGCAGTTGATTTTCAGGTTGACAATTTCAAGAAGGATTCATTATATGTAACGCCTGTCGGTATATGCACTAATTATTATACGCAAAAGAACAATTTTGTATTTGTTACTGTTAATAAAGAACGAATAAAGCTCTATGATACAAGTAATCTTACAGTTGTAGATGCTGTCATGCAGATTGGCTTCCCTAATGAAAAGCTTTTCCCAAGAAGAGGGGCAGAGATTAACTTTACTGTTAATGGAAAGTCAAGACTTGTAAGGGGAAGTGCCGGGGAAGGCGCAGTTGTTACGCTTAATGGAAGACCGGCTAATCTTCATACTCCGATTGAACAGAATGATATAATAGTTGTAACGGAATCTACAGTAGGAGAACCGGCAAGCATAACAATAGGACAGCTTGAAGAGTTTAATTCCCAGATAACATTTATAGTAAATGATAAAACTATAGTCTGCCCAAGATTTGCATATGTTAATGGAGAATTAAAGTCAGAGTTCTATGATATTAATGACGGCGACAAAATCCGTATGGAGAACTTCTATACAGTTGCACAGCTTTTTGAGTTTCTTGACTTGGATTATAAGACACTCAATGTAACTGTTAATAATGAGCCAGCAGATAAGAATACTAAAGTATATGAGAACTTTACGGTAAGAACTTCTTCATTAGAGGAATATAATGAGAATATTATGGCATCAGAAAAGCTGCAGGAATCAGAAAAAACTGATGATAAGGTAGCAGAAGAACCAGTTATACAACCGCTGGATATAACTATTACGGTTAATGGTCAGAGCGTTGTTTTATCAGGCAAGCCTGATTATATAGTTGTAGACCTGTTCCAGTTCTATCCATTTGATCTTACAATGGTAAGGGGGAATCTTGTATTCTTACATAACGGAAATGATGCTGATTATTCATCGCCACTTAATGATGGTGATGTTATAGAGCTTCGCTGGGAGGATAAATAATTATGAGAATGATGCCGATTGCCAGCGGAAGCAGTGGAAACTGCATCTACCTTGGTACGGAGGACACACATGTTCTTTTTGATGCCGGAATAAGCAGGAAAAGAATTGAAGAAGGACTTAATACGGCGGGGTTAAGTCTTAAAGATATTGATGCAATATTTGTAACACATGAACATATTGACCATACAAAAGGGCTTGGTGTTATATCGAGAAAAGATGGGATTCCAATCTATTCAACGTCTGGTACAATAGAGGGGATAGAACAGATTTCATCACTTGGGAATATTCCGGATGGCATATTTAATAAGATAAATGCGGATGAAGATATTTCAATTGGAGATGTAACAGTCCACCCATTTCGTATATCACATGATGCTAACGAACCGGTTGCGTATACATTTACTCAAAAATGTGCAGATGGCATAAAAAAAGCATCGGTTGTAACTGATTTAGGGTATTTTGATGATTATGTGGTTGATAATCTGACAGAATCTGATATTATGCTTGTTGAGGCTAATCATGATATCAATATGTTACAGGTTGGTCCTTATCCTTTTTATCTTAAGAAAAGAATATTAGGTAATAAAGGACATCTCTCTAATGAGACATCCGGACAGCTTGTCAATTCCCTGCTTCATGATAAGCTTAAGAAAATATATCTTGGTCATTTAAGCAAAGAGAATAACTATGATAAACTTGCTTATGAGACAGTGAAATTAGAAATTGATATGTCAGATAACTCATTCAAATCTTCGGATTTTGATATAGAGGTTGCAAAGCGTGATGTTTTATCAGGTATTTGCGAAATATAACAGGCGCTTACAAGGTGCAGAAAGAGGAAAGCTATGAAAAAATGTGTAATTACTGTTGTAGGAAAAGATACTGTTGGTATTATTGCCAGAGTATGTACTTATCTTGCTGATACAAAGGTTAATATCCTTGATATCTCACAGACTATTGTTTCAGGATATTTTAATATGATGATGATTGTTGATATGTCTGGTTCTACAAAGAATTTTGACAATGTTAATGAAGATCTTAATAAGCTTGGCGAAGATATTGGTGTTGTAATTAAATGCCAGCGTGAAGAAATATTTGACATGATGCACCGTATCTAAGAAAGTGAGGAGACTTAAATACTATGATTAATATTATGGAAGTTACAGAGACTAACAAAATGGTCGAGAAAGAGAACCTTGATGTAAGAACTATTACTATGGGTATTAATCTTCTTGACTGTGCTGGTCCTGATTTAGCTGAGGTAAATGAGAAAATATATAACAAAATCACAACTCTTGCTAAGGATTTAGTTTCAACCGGAGAAGAGATTGCAAAGGAATTCGGTGTTCCTATTGTTAATAAGAGAATATCAATTACACCTATTTCTCTTGTTGGTTCTTCTGCATGTAAGACACCTGAGGATTATGTTACTATTGCGAAAACTCTTGATAAAGCGGCTCATACTGTTGGTGTTAATTTCATTGGTGGTTATTCAGCAGTTGTATCAAAAGGAATGACTAAGAGTGATGAACTTTTAATAAGATCAATTCCACAGGCACTTGCACAGACAGAGCTTATATGCAGTTCTGTTAATGTCGGTTCAACAAAGACTGGTATTAACATGGATGCAGTAAGACTTATGGGCGAGATAATTAAAGAGACAGCAGAACTTACTAAGGATAAAGATTCTTTAGGATGTGCCAAGCTTGTTGTGTTATGTAATGCCCCTGATGATAATCCTTTCATGGCTGGTGCATTCCACGGTGTGACAGAAGATGATGCAATTATAAATGTTGGTGTCAGTGGTCCTGGTGTTGTTAAATACGCACTTGAGAGTGTAAGAGGAAAGAGCTTTGAGGTTCTTTGCGAAACTATCAAGAAGACAGCATTTAAGATTACAAGAGTTGGACAGCTTGTTGCACAGGAGGCTTCTAAGAGACTCGGTGTACCTTTTGGCATTATTGACCTTTCACTTGCACCAACTCCTGCTGTTGGAGATTCAGTAGCAGAGATTCTTGAAGAAATCGGACTTGAGAGAGCAGGAGCACCTGGTACTACAGCTGCACTTGCAATGCTTAATGATCAGGTTAAGAAGGGCGGTGTTATGGCATCTTCTTATGTAGGCGGACTTAGTGGAGCGTTCATTCCTGTATCAGAAGATCAGGGAATGATTGACGCTGTTAATGAAGGTTCACTTACAATCGAAAAGCTTGAAGCTATGACATGTGTATGCTCAGTTGGTCTTGATATGATAGCTATTCCAGGTGACACACCTGCAACAACAATTTCAGGAATTATTGCTGATGAAGCAGCTATTGGCATGGTAAACCAGAAGACAACAGCTGTAAGAGTTATTCCTGTTGTAGGAAAGGGCGTTGGAGAGACAGTAGAATTTGGCGGACTCTTAGGTTATGCACCTATTATGCCTGTTAATAAATTTGACTGTTCTGCATTCGTGAACAGAGTAGGAAGAATTCCTGCACCAATCCACAGCTTTAAGAACTAATTAAGAATTAAGATAAAAAACACCGGCTGAATCATATGATTGGTTCAGCCGGTGTTTTTTATATTCTTATTATATTCTGTTGTAATTCATTCTTCATTACATACCCATACTTTTCATATACAGCCTGTGCATATATATCAGAACATGCAAGGTCAAATATAAGTTCATTTTTATAATCAGCAGCCTTGGTAATGAAAGGTACATCAAGTTCTTTCTTGATGCTTCCAAGATACTGTTGTCCGGTTTTATTAAAACCTAATAATCTTATATATGGTATATTATTGTATGAATCGGACATAGATTTTCTTGTTTCAAGAATTATATGCATGATACAGCGGCATATTCTTGAATATACTATATTCTTTGATTTAACTTTCATTGCGAATTCTGTGATAGTGTCTCTTCCTGTAAATGCAGCTACAAACCTGTTTGCAATGTCCGGACTGATATCTTCATATTCAGCAAGTTTTTCAGCAAAGTCTGTATGATTAATATTGCATTGCTGTTTAAGAAAAAGCATTTTGTAATTAAATATATTGCTGAAATCATCAGGAAATAAAGGACAGTTCTTAGAATTGCTGATTTCTTCATACATACCGGCAGTAAGGTATGTTTTTAATCTGTCATGTTCATCTGACATAAGCATTTTTCTTATTCCAAATGCACTTGCAAACTCAGCATTATCTGTGTCGTCATTGTAGCCAGCACCTTCACGAAGCACCGGATAATATGTCATGTTAAGGTTGTTGTAAAGAATTGCTTTTATATATTCAATTGCAAGAATGTTATTAGAACCTGTAATTATGTCCTTACATTCTGGCAGATATTCCAAAAGTGCAGTCTGTCTTGCAGCAGGATAAGAGAGTCCCTCTGCAAGAGCTTTGTTAAGAATTGCCTTATATTCAGGCGATTCTGATATTATAGTACGGCTTATCTTTGCCAGACAATCTGCATTATCAGTTTCAGCACCAAAACAGATTGAAGCGGCTTTCATTGTATTAAGTGTAAGAACTGCACCTTTTGCAAAATTCTCTGCACTTGATAATGCGTAGTATACAGGTAGTTCAACAACGATATCAGCACCAGCTTTTAATGCAGCACTTGTTCTTGCATACTTATCAATTACTGCCGGTTCACCACGCTGCACAAAATTGCCGCTCATAACAACGATAATACAGTCAGCCTGCGAAATCTGTTTTGCTTTATTCATCTGATATACATGTCCTGTGTGTAATGGGTTATATTCTGCAACAATTCCGCATGCTTTCATGTAGTGTCTCCTTTATGTTTTTATTATATTTTACTGAAATCGTACATTTATGTCAAAAATATTGCTGAATTTAGTCAATGTATCGTTTTTAAAACATTTTTAAGTGCCAGACGACCTTGTTTTCGACTAAAAATTGGTATATAATTTTTGTCAGAGTTCAGTATGTTTACTGAAAATTTACTTTTTTATAAGGAGGAGTCATTAATCATGGCATTTATTGACACAATTAAAGAAAGAGCAAAGGCAGACAAGAAGACTATCGTTTTACCAGAGTCTATGGATAAGAGAACTTATGAAGCTGCTGAGAAGATTTTAAAGGAAGGCATTGCTAATTTAGTTATCATTGGTACTCCTGAAGAGATCGAGAAGTATGGTAAGGGCTATGACATTTCTGGCGCCACAATCGTAGATCCATTTAACGATCCTAATAAGCAGAAGTATATTGATAAATTCGTTGAGTTAAGAAGCAAGAAGGGTGTTACACCTGAGATGGCTAAGGAACAGATGGAGAAGGATTACATGTACTATGCATGCCTTATGTGTAAATGTGGAGATGCTGATGGAGCAGTATCTGGTGCATGCCACTCAACAGGTAACACAATCCGTCCAGCTCTTCAGTTATTAAAGACTAAGCCAGGTATCAGCTCAGTTTCAGGCTTCTTCCTTATGGAAGTTCCAGACTGCGAATTCGGTGAAAACGGTCTTTTTGTATTCGCTGACTGTGCTGTAAGCCCAGATTATGATTCAGAGAAGCTTGCTGAGGTTGCTAAGCTTTCTTCAGATTCATTCAAGAGCTTTGTAGGAAAGGACGCTAAGGTTGCTATGCTTAGCTTCTCTTCATACGGAAGTGCTAAGCATGACAGAGTAACTATGGTTGCTGATGCTGTTAAGATTGCAAAAGAGAAGTACCCAGATATCACTGTTGATGGTGAGCTTCAGTTAGATGCTGCTTTAGTTCCAGAAGTTGCTGCACTTAAGGCACCTGAGAGCCCGGTAGCTGGTAAGGCTAATACACTTGTATTCCCTAACCTTGAAGCTGGTAACATCGGTTATAAGCTTGTTCAGAGACTTGCTAAGGCTGGAGCTTATGGTCCTGTTCTTCAGGGACTTTCTATGCCAGTTAACGATCTTTCAAGAGGATGCTTCGCTGACGATATCGTTGGTGTAGTAGCTATGACAGCTGTTCAGGCTCAGAATGCATAATTAACATTTTTAAGGAGAATTTTTGTAATGAATATTTTAGTATTAAACTGTGGAAGCTCATCTCTTAAGTATCAGCTTATTAACATGGATGATGAGAGCGTAATCGCAAAAGGTCTTGTAGAAAGAATCGGTATTGAAGGTTCTGTTCTTACACACAAGCCAACAGGAAAGGATAAGTATGTTGTTGAAACACCTATGAAGGATCACAACATTGCAGTTAAGCTTGTTCTTGATGCTCTTCAGGATGCTGAGCACGGCGTAATCAAGTCTACAGATGAGATTGCAGCAGTAGGACACAGAGTACTTCACGCAGGTGAGAAGTATATCGAGTCTTGTCTTGTAACAGAAGATGTTAAGAAGGTTGTAAGAGAGTGCTTCGACCTTGGTCCTTTACATAACCCAGCTAACCTTATCGGTATTGAAGCCGTTGAGGCAGCTATGCCAGGCAAGCCAAATGTAGCTGTATGGGATACAGCATTTGGTGGAACAATGGAGCCAAAGGCTTACCTATATGCTATTCCTCGTGAATACTATGAGAAGTACGGCGTAAGAAGATATGGTTTCCACGGAACAAGCCACAGCTTTGTTTCTAAAGAGACAATCAAGTTTGCTAACCTTGATCCTAAGACAGCTAAGGTTATCGTATGCCACCTTGGTAACGGTGCTTCAATCTCAGCTTCTGTTGGTGGTAAGTGTGTAGATACTTCTATGGGTCTTACTCCACTTGAAGGACTTATCATGGGAACACGTTCTGGTGACCTTGATCCGGCTATCTTAGAGTTCTTATGCAACCATGAGAACCTTACAATAAGCGAGATGCTCAATATCCTTAACAAGAAGTCTGGTGTACTTGGTATGTCAGGCGGAATCTCAAGTGATTTCAGAGATCTTAATGCTGCAGCTAACGACGGTAACGAAATTGCTAAGGTTACACTTGAAGCTTATGCTTACAGAGTAGCTAAGTATATTGGTGCTTACACAGCAGCTATGAACGGTGTTGATGCCATTACATTTACAGCTGGTGTTGGTGAGAATGCTGCATGGCTTCGTCCAATGGTAGCTAAATATCTTGGATACCTTGGTGTTGAACTTGATGAAGCTGCAAGCGAGAAGGCTTGTGGAGTAGAAGGAATTATCTCTACACCAGAATCTAAGGTTAAGCTTTGCGTAATTCCTACTAATGAAGAGCTTGCAATCGCAAGAGAAACATTAGCATTAGTAAAATAATTGACATATTCGCGAAAAATATTGAATTTAAGTGAATTTATTGTTGACAAAGACAGGGAGCATGCGTATAATTGACAAGGTGTGGATTAGCGCATGCTTTTCCTGTGCATAATAGTATGAATTGGAGACAATTATGCTAATTGATTTAAGAGAGCTTTTATCCGGTTCACAGGATGAAAGAATAGAAAAGATTTCAATTGAATCAGAAAGCTTTGACACTGGAATCGCTAAGTATAGTATACTTGAGAAGCCAGAGTTTGAATTAAGCATTACCAGAATTGGTAAGAATAAGCTTGAGATTAAAGCTGAGAGCTTTGTTGTTCTTGATATTCCATGTGACAGATGTTTAGAGTCTGTTCCTACGAAAGTAGAGTACAGTGTTGATGAAATCGTTGATTTCTCAGACAATGCTGCCGGGGAAGAAGCAAAGGAAGAAAAAGACTATATTGGTGGATACGAACTCGACGTGGACAGATTAGTTTTCGGCGAAATACTGATATCCATGCCGGGTAAGACATTATGTACCCCTGATTGCAAGGGTCTATGTTCTATATGCGGACACAACCTGAATGTCTCAGAGTGTGGCTGTGACCGAGAGTCCCTGGATCCAAGAATGTCTGTTTTCAAAGATATTTTAAAGAATTTTAAGGAGGTGTAACATATGTCAATTTGTCCAAAGAATAAATCTTCAAAGGCAAGAAGAGATAAGAGAAGAGCAAACTGGAAGATGGCTGCTCCAAATCTTGTAAAGTGCTCAAAGTGTGGCGCTTTAATGATGCCTCATAGAGTATGCAAGTCTTGTGGTTCTTATAACAAGAAAGAAATCATCTCAATCGACTAATACTTATAAAAGGGCGTAAATACTGGGCTTGACCGATTTTTGGTCAGTCCAGTTTTTTCTATTTTAACCCAATTTTAACCCAATTGCTATTTTTTGATGATTTAGAGATAAATTATTGAAAATATTAATATAAAATTAGTATAAATAAAGAAGAAAATTGCATTTTTTAAAGTAAAAAGCTAAAAAATGATTAATAAATAAAGCAAAAATGATTCTGATATATTTTTTGTGAGGTATATATGAAGCATAATAAGGAAACTAATTTAGAAGAAATTAAAGAGATATCTAAATTAATATGTAAATCAGTACCAATAGAACCGCTTTTAGGAGGAATAATAACTTCACATCCTTTCACTAACACTTGTAACTGGTATAATTCTGAAACCGGAGAATGGCTTGATTTAACAAATAAAGATGGATTTAATAAATGGACTGATATCTTATTTAACCATATAGATGAAGCTGAAGATGTATGGTCTATTTATTTTATGGTTAATACTCCATATAAACTTGCAATGATTAAATATTGGAAAGATTATTTGAGCAAAAAAGATTTTGCCGAACTATTAAAAGATGCTTGGATAATAAGCGAGAATCCTAATGATGATATTAATGTTCCTATCCGTATGATTATTAAATGGTTTAAAGAAGCTGATAAAAGAAGTTTAATGACTAAAGAAGAATTAAAGATATTTAATAGCCTGCCGGATGAATTTACTATCTATAGAGGCGTGGGTCATAACAGAAAAGAAAAAGGTTTATCATGGACGTTAAGCAAAGATACCGCTGAATGGTTTATGAACAGATATGAAGGTAAGGACAACCATGTTCTTACCGCTAAAGTTAAAAAAGAAAATTGTTTGGCATATTTTAATAGTCGTGGTGAAAATGAAATAGTAATAGATGTAAACAATTTACTAACTCAGCCTGATAAATTAAAAATAAATGCAAAATAAAAAGGACAGGTTTTTATGCCTGCCCTTTTTTATCTTACTTTATTAAAAATGGCTCTGCTTTAGCAGAGACATTTTTAGCGTTCTACTTCTGGCTGCTTCTTAGGTGATGTAAAAGGATTAGCCTCTGACATATCAACCTCAGACTTTTCAGCCTTAGCAGCTTCCTTTTCAGCTACAAGCTCCTTATATGGCACATTAGTAGCAAAACCTTCAACAAGAAGTCTTAATGAATCATCCTTAACTACATCTAAGTTATCAAGTCCAAAAGTTGTCTTTTCAGGCTTTTCACCATTACTCTTAAACTTAACATCTTCCATGCCGACATCTCCGTTATTTCTGAAGAACAATACTACCTGCTCATTATGTCTGCCATTAACAGTGATGTTACCATACTTATAATCTGTTATAGCATATACTTCCTGCTTCTCTTCCTGTCCTTCATCCTTTTCAACCATTACTTTAGGTGAATTAGTCTTAAGATACTCAGAAAGTGACTTAGCAAGCTCTGTAAGCTTTGTATTGTCTCTGTGCTGGATAATATTTACATCATCCTTAAAAAGTGCTGCAACAGCCTTTCCCTTATCATTAAGACCTGTCTCAAAGTCTGCATACTTGATTGTAGCAAAACTTTCCTTTGGATACTTACCGTCCACCTGTGGAAGATTAATAAATCTCTCACATCTTACATTAGAGATTTCCATTGTAGCATCTTCACCCTTATCAGTCTTTCTTAAATTAAGAACAAGGCTGTCTCTTACACGCTTACCTTCTTCGTTCTTGTATGTAACCGGAACTGAAATAGTAGGAATCTGGACTGGCTTGCCATCATCTCCAAGAATAGGCTCACTCTTACCTGTTTCCTTATTATATTTTTCAAGTGTCTTATAATCTACTGTGATACGGTCAAAAATCTTTTCACCGTCTTCATTAAAGTGTGAACTTCTTAAGTCAGCTTTTTCCATCTTCTTACCAAGCTCATCAGCATAATCCTTAGCTGCGTAAAGGATTGAACCATTACCCTTTAAAAGATTATTCTCTCTTACATTCTTAGAAAAAGTAGAATATGTAAAATCTGCTTTTTCATGTGTTTCATTCTGTGTCTGTTTTGTAAAATTGTAACCCATAATAATTATCTCCTTTTTATTTAAAAATTGCTTAGTGTGATATGTACAGTTATCACTCAGGCATGTACAGATGCCTATTAAGCTTTGTTTACTTTGTTATTGTACAAAATTTTATTTTTATAGCTTTTACAATAAAGCTCTTTTATAGTTGTTCTTTAATTTTTTTTAAAATTTTTTAAGGATTGCCAAGCTGTTCATTTTTTGCTTTTATTTTTGCCGGTACAGGCTTCTGTAATGCCGTAAGTCTGTTATAATCATCAAGTGTTTTATCAGACGTAAGCTCACATCTGCCACTGTAGTTTGAGTATTCAAGTTTAGCAAGTACTGAAGTAGGAGATGAATACATTCCTTCTTCATAATTCCATTCCTTCATTTTTCCGTATTCAGTATCTAAAATTTTCCAATGTGGATTATTATTTTTTTTGCTTAAATCTGTTACTTTTTCATTGCCATTAATAGGTACTTCAATTAAAGGTAATTCATTTCCACTTCCAATAGGTTCAAGACTAAGAACTTTATCTGTAAGTCCTCTTAAACCTTTAGGATTGAAATTAAATACTTCTACAGGCTTGCTGTCTATCGTTATGTTTTTATATATTTCTGAAAGATTCTTTGACATTTTACTTAAATCTGTAAATGACATTCTGCTGATACCTATTGCACTGTCATGTCCACCAAAGCCTTCAGTATGACCTAATGCTTTCTTTACATTTTCATAAAGAGAAGGAAAACCATCCATATTACGACCTGAGCCTTTATAACAGTCAGCGTCTTTATCATATACAACACAGATACAAGGTCTTAATGTCTTGTCGACAATATCTGAAGCAATAAGCCCGGCAACAGTTTCAGGTGTATCTTCAGGTAAGATATAAATAACAATGTTGTCATTATTTGCTTTTACTGAAGCAACAGTCTCTTTTAATTCATCTGATTTTTTAATAGTCTGAGTAATTTCCTTACGTTTTTCATTAATTTCTTTAGCCTTTAGGATGTTTACATATGTTTCCGGTGTTACTTTGCCTGTAAGAGTATCAAACATGAACTGTCCACCATTTATATCAAATGTTTTACTCATTCTGGAAGCACCATTAATCATAGAACCAATATTCCAAGCTAGTTCCTTTGCAGTTGTAATTTTACCGTTTGTATTTATGCCGCATGTAGCAAAGAAATTTCCTAATACATAATTAAAATTATTCTCATCAGCCTTATTAATAACATCAATACCATTACGCACTAAGAATCTGTTTGTACTATATATATCCAGAAGATTAACACAGTCTGTACATGTTCCTATGGCAGCCATAGCAGTAATGGCATTTAAGTCTTTTTTATCTATCTTTACAGAAAGACGGCTCATATAAGTATCAATAATCTTTTTTGTAAGTCCTGCCGTACAGTAATCAGGTAGTTCACCTGAGCCATCTAAATCAGCCTTCAGATTAAGAAGTCTTGGCTCATTTTTAAATTTTTCTTTAATCTTTTCATCTTCAATGATGTGATGGTCTATAATAATAGTGTCATTGCCTAGAACTTCATCTATGTAATCTAACTGGTTTGAACCCATATCAAGCACAACATAAAGAGTATCCTTTTCAGGTATGATTTTATCTGATATGCCATATCCATTACGTCTGTCGTTAATTTCTGTTTTAACAGGAACATTACAGATGCCGGAAAAGAATTTATACATGTTATAAGCAGAAACAATTCCATCTGTATCATAATCACTTAATATCTTTACCTGCTTATAAGGCTTTTTGCGTAAGCTGTATAAGTGACCACAAAGGTCTAATAGCTTTCTTTCTGTTGTCGGCTTGTCTTTTATCTGTTTTTCAGTTTCCTGTACTTCTTTTATTTTTTCTTCAAGTGTTACATATTTTATATTTTTCATAATTATTACCTCATTTGTCTGTTTAACTTTTGTTCCTGAGTAAATGATAATAAAAATAAAAATTATAAATGTTTTAATGGGGCATTTTTACATATATGAGATGAAAAAATGTATTAAAATATAGTACAAATAGATTAATAAGTAATATAAATTTGCAATATAATATTGACATATACCGTAATAAGGTATATAATATAATCAAAGTTAAGGAAGAAAATAAGTGAAACAGGGAAGAGATAACATAGTAAATGTAAGAAAATGCAATGAGAAAACATATAAATGGTTTTAAAAATAAAGAGAGGGCAAAACTATATGAGTTACAAAACAAGAGTAAATGGTAAACAGTTATTTGGCAATAATGAATGGTATGACGAATGGGGGAAGTACCTTATAAGTAAAGGTATAGATATTGATGATGAAGGTTTATATGAGGGCGAACTTGATGATTTTATGGAAGCTTTAGAGGTCATTGAAAAGATTACAATGAATATTGAAGCTAAAAGACGAGAGCGTAAGAAAGCTGGAGGAAAATTTTTCAGCCAGAGTATTTTTGATAATGGAGACATTTACGATAGTCTAGTTAATGATGACGAACATTATGAAAGCCTGTTTGATAAGGAAGTTGAGATTATTAAAAATGGGTATATGTTTCTTCCTATACAGTTCTTTAAAGCGTGTGAAGATATGCTTGAGTATACAGGCATTGATTTAAAGGGCAACCGCACTTATACATATAAGCTTAAGGATGGATGCAAGATAAAAGTAACAGCAGGCTGATAAGAAAGAGTATGCATGAGTAAACAAGAGTTTCAAGTCTTTTAGAATGAAGGTAAAAATGGATAATATATTTAGAATAGAAGTAGATACAGGAAATGGTGGGTATGGTTTTACAGATACATTGCCAGAACTTCTTGCAGATGTTGATATGGAATATGAAACAAAAGAAGTCAAAAAAGTGTCTGAATGGACAAAGACATCAAAAGATGGTGACGAATATGTGAGTGAAGATGGGAAAATGCATATTTTTAACATGGGGAAAGAGATACAATGAAATGAGGATTTACAAGGAAAGGAAATATTATGAATAACGGAATTTATCATATAAAGGATAATAAAATTTACAAAATGTCACTAAATGAGCCTATGAGAATAATTGGAACTGTAGCAAGTGATGAAGTAATTATGAGTATTATTGATACAGTCACAGAATACATGTACTGTAATTATGGTGATTGTTGCATGAAAGATAACATAACATGGGGTGAATTACAGAAAGCGCGTAATGAAATTAAAAGCAATGCAATGGAAATGATTAAAGTAAATTTGGATATGAAACAATGATTTACAATACTCAGGATTTGTTATAAGGAGAGATATGGTAAGAATTAAAGATGGAAATTATATAGCAATATTCTACGATAGAATGATTGAAGTAAAAGCAGATTCAAAAAGAGATGCTTATAATAAAGCAAAAAGATATTTTGAATCAAGAGAACATAGAGAATTATTTGATGGTGAGCTAAAAATGTGTCAAATACCATCTATGATAGGTATTCTTGATGAGTAAATGAAGCAATGATTTACAAGTATGCATGAGTAAACAAGAGTTTCCTATGGACTTTGGAATGGAGGAATATTTATGTTGAAAGAAAATTTAGTAAAACAATTTCGTTATTGTAATGCAATAGCAAATGACATTGTCGAACACAATAAGTCAAAAGAAATACAGGAATATGCAAAACAGTTCGCAGAAATAGAAAGTCCTTTAGTTGGTGGAACGGATGCTGATTGGATTCGTATTAACTGGGGAGATATTTATATATTTCTGTGCGATAACGGAAGTATTGGCTATCAAGTTGACCAACTTGGAGCATACGGCAGTGAACTTATTGATATGTGGAATTGTACGGAAAATGATTTTGTAAAAGAAATTTTATCATTAGAAGCTGCACCTATTGTTAGAGATGGAATTACTTACTTCGAGTCAGAAGAAGAAGTTGACGAACCGCCTATGTATGTACCAATGAAACAATGATTTACAGGTATGCATGAGTAAACAAGTATTTTAACAGAAAACGGAGGAATTTATATGCTATATTGTGATGAACATGATAAAGATTGTAGTGGGGTTACATCTGAAGAATGTGACAATGGCTGTTGTGACAGTTGTATGTATTGTGTTGTATATGCAGATGAGGAATGATTATGAAGAATGGAATTTATCACATAAAAGACGATAAAATTTATAAAATGTCATTAGATAAGCCAGAAGAACAGATAGGCACTGTTGCGAATATTGAGGATAAAAACAATCTTATAGATGGTTTTGCAAACAATCTCATAAACAAAATTGAATTAAAATATTGTAATGGAGATTTAACCAGTCAATATATTGGAATACAAACTTGTGATTGGATTAGAGAGATTGCAGAAACAATGAAACGATGATTTCAAAAAATAGGAGGAATAAAAATGGCTTATATTAAGAATGAAAGTAAAATTGGAAAAACGATAGTATTACAAAACGAACATAAAAGTTGTGCTGGAACATTTGAAAAAGGAACAGAAGTAAAAATTATTGGTCAATCGGAAAGAGGATATGATATTGAAGATGAATACGGAAACCGAATGATTGAATGTGGATGGGATTTATAATCTAATGAAACGGAAATTTACTATTTAGTTAAAAAGGATATAAAGGAGAAATGTATGAGAGTTTTAGTTACAGTATCATGCAGCAAGGCATTTGATAATGTAGAATCAATTGAAGAAGCAGAAAAGCTTTTTAGAAAAGAAGTAAACCATAATCTTAATCCTGATAAAGTCCATCAGGTGCTTGGAATGGATTGTACTGATGATGAAGAAGATGATGAATCTTTATGAGCTTAATTAAAGGAGTTAATATGGATAATAAAACAACTATACAGAATATGATAAATGACAGAGTATCAAATAAGGATATTATACATTTGAAATATCTGATGAGGAATTGTTGCAGCTGCATGATGATAATATGATACTTATTGATGAAAATAAATGGGGATATAAAACAGATATGAAATCTTTTGATGAAGATTTTGAAATAGTATAGGAGTAAATGAAGTTATGGAAGAAAAATATAAAGAACAGATGATATTATGGGCGAGAGAAAACAATTTAGAAATAGAATTATATGAAGAGATTCTTAATAATCCACAATATAAAACTTGGATTATGAATGATTGCTTAGTAAGACGTTTTGGGTATTTTGTTCTTGAACATATGGCAGAATAAGAAGTGGAGAATCATGGAAAGTGAAATTAACATTAAACTTAAATCCTGCCCTTTTTGTGGTGGACATGCAACAATGATATATGATAATCAAGAAGGATATTATATATATTGTGACGACTGTTGTATTATGACTGGCAATAGTTTTGATAAAGAAAAGATAATTAATACATGGAATAATAGAGTAGTAATTAACGAAAGGGAATAATTATGAAAGAAATGTGTTTGATTAATGCGATTATGTATGAAATGTATCTACATGGCGAAGACGAGAACTATGAAACTTATGAAGAAAGAGAAGAAAAGCTTAAGAATGACCCAGAGCTTCAGAATCTAATAAAGCAAAGCATGGACATTATTAATGAAACAGATAAATTATTAAAGGAATATGATAACGAATAGAGATGAATTATAATAACAGATGAATGATGGCTTAATAGCAGAAAGGGAACTTATGTTTAATTTGACAAAAGAACAGGTATTACAAACATTAGAAAATTATGAAAAAATCATGGATAGAGTAGCAGAAGTAATTGATGAGATTGGCTTTACAAATGAGGAGTTTGATGCATTTGAATCAGAAAAAACCGATTTTGGAAAAGATACAGTTTATGTAACTGCATATGACAGCCATTATGATTTGTATGACTCAAGAGGTGGCTCTTTTCCTTTAGATTTTCTGTTTGAAGATGAAGAACAGCATAAAGACTGGTATAAAAACAAGCAGGAGCAGGCAGAGCAGGAAAGGCTACGAGAAGAAGAACAAAAACAGCAAGAACAGGAATTAGCTGAATTGAAGAGGTTAAAGGAAAAGTATGAGTAGTATGAAAAATAAAAAGAAAATGGAGGAAATAATAACATGAAATATGTAAGTAATGCAAAGATGAATACTTCTGTAGAAAGCGGAACAATTTTCGAGGGGAAATGCGGATTAGTTGATATCACTATCCATTTATATCGGAAAAATAAATTTTCTGGTCGTGGTGATACATTTTATCTATCCTCAAACTGTGTTGGAATATCAAATATGAAATTGGAGAGTAAAAGTATCATTACGGCTATCCAAGAGGCTGAAATTATTGTAAATAAGGAAATAATCACCATGAAAAATGATGCTGACAAGATGCTAAATAGTAATATTGAAATTTCAAGGGAATGTGATGCTGATAACTGTATGGATTGTGATTACAGAGAAATGTGAACCATTATAAAGGAGAAAAAGTATGAAATTAGTTATGGATAATGCAAGCATTAATGATAGATTGATAAAAATAGAACATAAGGCAGAGCAGATGGATTTAACATACTTTAAGGATTCAGACGGTAAGCATTGTATATGTGACGTTGACTTTGTTGACAGGTATGATACTTTAGAAGAATTAGAAGACTATCTTGATTTATTAGGCGGGTGAGATAATGATAAAATGCTGTGCTAATTGTAAAAATTGTGTATGTACATCATCTGAAAAATCAAGTTTTCTTGTGGAATTAAAAGGAGTTATTTTATGAAATATGCAAATAGATTAACTGATGAAGAATTAAGAGAAGTATATGGCTTATTTATTGATTCAGATGGAAAAATCAATGAACTAAATATTACAAGAGATGAATATTCTATTGGGCTTGAGGGATATGTAGAGATTCCTGAATTTGAAAAAGATAGATTAAAGGAAGACGCAAATGCAACTCTTATAATTGATGACGATTATGAAATTACAGATTATGATGTCAAAGTGTATCACCATTCAGGTAATTGTACGCTAGATTATAGAAAATGGATGTATAACAAATTTGGTGATGAATATGCAAGAGATTACTTATTTAATGGCTAAAAAATCTAAGTTTCAAGACAAGAAAGGAGATTAACATGAATTTGTTAGAAAGCTATATAAAGGAAATACATTCAGTTACAGATGTTACAGAAGACTTTATGAAGCATTGTGGCTATGAACCTAAAGAGACATTATTGGAAGTAGATTTAACATCTGTATGCTATGGTGTTACTGAAAGAACAAAGAAGATGTTCTGGAAGAGTGAATTTGAGAAAGTAAAGAAGGATGGCTATTATATGTCATAAAGGAGATAAAATATGAAAATATATTTTGAAGATGGAAGATTAGATAACCCACCATTTTGTGATTATCATGTAAATGCCGCTGAAGGAGTAAGGGCTAATATATTTAAGTTAGATGCTATTAAAGAAAAAGAACCTAATTCAGTTATTTATACTAATTCAATTTTTACCTTTGATAATACATATGCTTGGGATAATGAACTTAACAGACCTGAAATCTATATAAGAGATTCATCAGGTGAATTTAAGAATATAACTGAGTTTACTTCAAGGCAGTTGAAAGAAGGACATAACCTTGCTAAACTATATATAGCAGGAGAGTTCGATTCTTAAGTTATGAGTTAGAAACTTATTTAGTTATGAGTGCAAAGTTAGGAGATTATTATGGGATATATTAGATGTCCTTTTTGTGGACATAGTGATGGAAATGATGATAAAATATCAAAGCAAGAGATTATATATGCGAATAATTCAGATTGCCAGATATCAATTGAAAAAGAGTGTGATATATGTGGTAAGAAATATGAAGTTATTGCAGAGTATAAGTTTTCTTATGAAAAATTAGGCTATAATGAAGCACAAGCTATTAATTTATTTTAGAAAGAAAATGAAATATAATATTAAGTAAGGAATATATTATGGGAAAATCAAATTACAAATATTATCAGCCAAATAAAAAAGATTTAAAGGATGCTTATGGTGACTGTGTTATCAGGGCATTAGCAAAAGTTACCGGTAAAGAATGGTTACAGGTATTTGAAGAATTATTGCCATATGCTAAAGAATTGCAGTGTATGCCAAATGGAAAACCATGCTATAAAACCTATTTAAAAGAAAATGGTTTTATTTATCATGGCATCAGTAACAAAAAGGGTGCAAAAAGACCTACAGTTAAACAGTTTGCAAATGAGCATAAGGAAGGCACATATTTTCTACATGTAGCAAAACATTGCGTTTCAGTAGTGGATGGAATTTACTATGATACATGGGATTCAGGAGAGTGCTGCCTATATGGATATTGGGAAAAGGAATAATATATTAAAAAAATAAGGGGTAAATTAATGAACAGTAAATGTATTTTATGTGATAATGGTTATGATTTCCGAAAAATTCAGGTTAATGAAATTTTAGGAACAGTCGGCATAGCATTAGCCAGCAGCCTTAATTCTGTAACAAAAAGCAATGCTTTTAAATATTGTCCTGTTTGCGGTAAAAAACTGACCAAGGATAATTTTGGTGGAAAAGAATTACTTTAGTGAACTGATAAATATAAGTCTAACAAGTTATGCTTATTAAAATAAAAAGCATTAACAGCACTGGAATAATCATATATAATTGGATGCAAATACATAATAATTCCTAATTGCACAAGTTTTTAAAATACCATATTGTATAATGTATGTGATTTTAAATATGGAAGGTGATTATAGTATGGATAATATTAATATGGATTATATAAATGAATTTAGAAATGATAATTATTATTTAAGTAATTTCTATGAATGCCCGGTTACATATGATGGACTGACCTATAGAAATAATGAAGCAGCTTTTCAGGCTCAGAAGTGTATCAATCCTAAAGACCGTGAACAGTTTACTACACTGAATCCTTCAGAAGCTAAGAAACTTGGAAGGCGGATACTTTTAAGAAAAGACTGGGAAGATATCAAAGTAAAGGTTATGACAGATGTTGTCAGAGCCAAGTTTGAACAGAATGAAGATTTACAGAAGAAACTGTTAGAAACAGGCAGTGCCTATTTGGAAGAAGGCAATACATGGGGTGATAGAACTTGGGGTACAGTTAATGGCAATGGTTCTAATCTCTTAGGTAAAATTCTTATGCAGTGCCGTGATGAAATAGCACATGGAAAATCTGTGAAATTTAAAGATATCTGTAAGCCAATTCCAACTTATATTTTAAGTGATGGAATAGGATTAGATACCGAAACAGCATATATTCTTGATTTAACAACGAAAGATAATTATGAAGTTGCAAATGAATATCTTAAAGTAACATGTCCAAAAGATTATATTCCTATACCTGATTCATATATAGGTGAAATAGTGATTATGGAATATGATACAAATGGTGGAAGTGATGGTGACTGGTATTCTATTCATGGAAATATAGACCAGTTCTTCAAGGCAGCAAGAGCAACTTTTGAAAATTATCTTAAGGCTAATATGAATTATAATAAACATAAAGATAATACATTGGTAAAAAATACCCGTATATCTAAAAATTATGGTGAACATGAATTATAATGATATACACAGCATACATAAAGGCAGTATATTGTTATACTGTCTTTTTTATTTTGTCTTTATTATTTAAACAGATATTAATATTTTTGATATAATAATTTCAGATAATAGTGTCTACATAGTAGACGTGGCTACTATGTAGACACAGGTATCAATAAAATAATTAAAATAAGTATAACTTGATTAGACTTTAATGCTGTTATAATGCGTGTTAGTGATGGTTATGTTATTTTGACCATACAAGCCATTTTCAGTATTAATTGATAAATATTATGGCTTGCATAATAAATGAGCTGTATGAAGCTATATGAAGCGTAGGAGAATAATGATATTATTTGCTGGATAAAAATGCAATATTTACAGCTTTACAAATTTATCCTGTTGATATAATTTCACAATATATACGCATCAAAAAAGAGAGTTATTGTTGGTTCATGTTTGAAGTGCTGATTAACACTTTGAACAAATAGGGGTCAACGATACTCTCTTTTTATTTAATGTTCAATTATTTGCCTGCTTCTGTAAGAAACTTTATATAATGCTTTTTTCTTTTCTTTCTGAAGCTGCTTAATATAGTCTTTCTTTTGTTCATATAAAGACAACATTTTATTTTTTCTTTCATCAGATATATTAATACATTTATCAAAAATATCTTTTATTTCATCTTTGCTTGGAAGCTTATTGATATCCAGTAATGAAACATTTTTAACATGTTTTAATAATTCGCCGTCTGTAAGATATAAGCCATTAACCTTTGTATCATTAAGACTTTCAGTTGCTTCGGCTTCCAACATTTTACAGCTTCCTGAATCAAATATAGGGGCAGCAGATTCTATTTCTAATGTATCAGCATCCCGCAAAAATGCAATGTTTCCCTGATGGCGGTCACGATTAATGATAAGATAATCTATCATAGTCTGCATATCAAGATAATCATAAGCCTCTTTCTCGTCAAAACCATATTTATTTGCCAGAAAAGGTATAAGCTCATAGACATCATTCTGCTGGGTTAAGTTATATTCTTCTAAAAGCTCATAAACTGTTACAAGTTCTGTATTTTTACCGGGTTTGAAAACATTGGTAAAGGCATTACAGGATACTCCTATAGGCTGTTTATTTTTATCATAGATAAAATCATATTTGCAGAAATCTTTATCAGGAATCATTCCCTGTTTTTCATATATTAAAGAAGCAATAATCTCTCTGGCACTTAATATATCATACAACGGCTCATTTTTCTTACATAATTTAAGCGTATCATTTTCTTTATACCAGAATTTTTCTAATTGTCCGCCCAGAGTAGCATTAGTACCTTTATAGTGTCTGTTTTCATCCTGCACATTCACAAAGTGGTCTACTTCACTTAATTTTTGACATATATCTTTCCATGTAAGATTGTCATTTTCTTTTTCAATCCAATAACAATCAGTAAAAGACATAGCATAATTTTCAAACATCCATTGCCTTGCTGTAAGCTCTTTTTTTATATAAGCATTATAATTATCTCTGCTTAAAGGAATTTCTCTGTCTGAAAGCCAATTATCAAGTAAGAAGATTCCTTCACCGTTAAGAATAAAAAAATCCTTATCTTCAGGCTGCTCTACAAATTCATCAGTATTATGAATGATTCTTTTTAAAGACAAAGGAAGATATTTTATTGCAACTTTAATAATAGCAGCATTAAGTATTTCGGAATTGTTTTTCCAAAAATATATTACATCTATGTCTTTATGCTTTAACGTATATATATCTGCATTAATCATATTAATTACCTTCTTTCTTATATTGGAAATTAGGCTTTATTCATAAAAGCGAATCAATTATGCCTTATTTTTTATTTTTTCTCTTATTTTTTCACGAAAAAGCTCTTTATTATATTTAATTTGCATAGCTGTTTGTAAATCATTAATTGCTATATTGTTCTTTGAAACTGGGGTATTTTCTCCAAAAGATAATACTTTAGTTTTAAATGGGGTATTAAGCTTTTCTTTATTATTTTTTACATTGTTTTTGTCAATATATAATTTTTCACTTGCCTTTAAACATATTTCAATTTCTTTTCTTTCAAATTCCATTTTACTAAGGACATCAGACAGGTATTTGCGTTTCATTAAATCTTTTTCAAGTTTTTTTACCTTTTCTGAATTAATATTGCCAATATATTTATTAATAACTTTTCCATTATCTCTATAAGCAAGATACATATATGAATTATTATTATGTTTTCTTATTACAGGACTGCCTATAGAATATTTTTGTAATTCATCTTTGTAGCTTTCTATCATCCTTAATGTTCTGTCATATTCATCTTTAAGCATTATTCGTATAATTGAATCTTCCATATATGTCGCCTCCTTTTTTTATATTGTACTACAAATAACAAAAATTATGCAATATGTTGTGTACGATTTTTATTAACTTATAAGCAAATAAGCGGAATCAGGAAACTATTGTTTCCCATAAAGGCAAAGAATAAGAAAGAACAAATATATCTCAATGGCTATATTAGATAATATCTGTAATTATCTGCATTGTGATATTAATAAAGCTGTAGAACATATAGAAGATGACGCAGAAGAGTAAAACAAAAGGGAACATGTAAATACAAAAAGAAACTGCCTTGTTATAAACAGCAATAGTAGGGTAAAATATTTTGTTCATATTTTTAATTTCAATGCCGTAGCTGCTCATAATCTTCATAGACAGTCTCCTTTTTATCTACATTGCCATTTCATATATGTCTAAGGCTTTATTTTGTGCATCTGATTCTTCATTAGGCATTGCAGGTCTTATAAATGTTTTTTTACCTTTATCATTCTTTGTATATACATTTAATGTCTGACATTTTTTTAATTCTTTATTCTTGCGGTGTACTCTTTGAAGTCTTAATACTGTAATTTCCGGTTCTATAGATGTGTCAAATACTACAGTTACATATTCAGTTTCATTAAGTTTAATTTCATATTTATTCATATTAAAATTCCCCTTTATGTACAAATGATACACTAATCTGTATTTATATAATAACATATATATGTATATAAATCAATATGTAAAATACATATATATAAATTTTATGAACAATAAAAAATACTTTATATATACAATTATAGAAAAGATATGATATAATAGAAAAAAATAAAAGGAGTGATTAATATGTTTTCATATAAACCTTTAATGAGACAGTTATTAGAAAGAGATATGAACAAAAAAATGTTAAAAGAAGCATTAGGATTAAGTCCTGTAACAATGGCAAAATTTAGCAAAAATGAGCCTGTATCAATGGAAACACTAGACAGCTTATGCAATTATTTTGATTGTGAGATAGAAGATATTATTAAACATATAAAAGATTAATTAGAAAAAGGAGTATGTAAAGCCATACTCCTTAACTATTATTAATATTTAGTTGTTATTATGACCTGTAGCATACCATGTTGCATTGCCGTCCTTACTTACAACTCTGACAACTTCGCCGTTGTTTAAATATACTTTATAACCGTTATCGTGAAGAAGTTCAGCTTCTTCTATACTCATATCATCAATTAATTCTGATTTTTCATCTGATGTTGCACCCTCAAACAATTCTAAATATTCTTCGTTGGATATTAACATAAAAATACACCTACCTTTCATTAGATAGGTGTATTGTAACTTATAAATTGTTCAATGGCAAGATTAGCCAATCATTTTGTTTTCCTTCATTCTCTTGGCGTAGCGTTCTTCATTCTTAACAACTTTTGTAACTTTGCCATCATTTAAGTTTACGTCATAACCATAATCATGTAAAAGTTCAGCTTCCTTTAATTATTTTTGCAATCTGTAGCATACCATGTTGTATTGCCATCCTTGCTTACAACTCTGACAACTTCGCCGTTGTTTAAATATACTTTATAACCGTTATCGTGAAGAAGTTCAGCTTCTTCTATACTCATATCATCAATTAATTCTGATTTTTCATCTGATGTTGCACCCTCAAACAATTCTAAATATTCTTCGTTGGATATTAACATAAAAATACACCTACCTTTCATTAGATAGGTGTATTGTAACTTATAAATTGTTCATTGACAACCTTAGCCAATCATTTTATTTTCTTTCATACGCTTTGCGTATCTCTCTTCGTTCTTGACTACCTTTGTAACTTCTCCATCATTAAGAAATACATCATAGCCATAATCGTGAAGAAGTTCGGCTTCCTCAATGCTCATATCTTTAATAAGCTCCTGTCTTTCATCTGGTGTTGCACCTTCAAATAATTCTAAATATTCCTTAGTTGATACTAACATAATTTTTTTACCTTCCTTATTATTTATTTTAGCCTGTAGCAGCAATATGAAATTGCCGCTACAAGGCTTATTTTTTTAGTAAATAGGCATCATATCATCATCAATGTATTTATTGCCTTCTAACTTATTTACCTTTGCATCTTTTGACTTGGCATCCTTATCTCTGTTGTTTTCTTTAACAGTTTCATTATAGATTTCTTCCATAAGTTCTGTTTCAATTCCCCAGCTTGTGTTAAACACCTTATCAATCTGATTAAAGCTTTTCTTTACATCATCATCTATAAGGTCAGGTCGTACAATCTGCTTGCTGTAGTCAATGATACGTTTATACTCACCGTTAGCCTGCTGCAACATTACACCAAATATTTTTCCTTCCCTGTCGAAATCATATATAAGGTTTTTATCAGTGCCGTCAATATGTGACGATATATAAGTTGTATCATTTTCACTTCTGTATATGTTACCCGGATTAGCTTTCTTAAGAACATCTTCGATTTTATACACCTTATCCATATGCTCTTTCTTAACAGTACCAATCATAGCAACTCTGCCATATGTATTATCCATCTTCTCCTGTACAACATCAGGGTCAATATATAACTGCTTAAGAAGATTTCTAAAAAGTTCTGAATGAATAATCTGCTGATACTTTACATTGTGGTAATCACCAAATTCAATACTGTTAGTTGCTCTTTTAAATGTAAGAGCAGGGCGTTCATCACGCATCTTCTTATTTGTAGTAATTCCATTAACTGTATCAGATATTTCAATATCTTTACCAACTTTAGGAATAAACTTAGCTGTAAAATCACCTGTTGCCTGCACATTGAAATCCACACGGCAGTCTCCAAGCGTAAAAGTAAACTTATCATGTAGAGTTTTACCTTTAAATCGTTTTGTATTTCTTACAAGCTTGATATCGCCTTCAGTATATTCCTTACCGTTCTCATAAGCCGGTACTGAAAGAGTATTCTGATAATCTTTTCTTGCAAGTTCGTTATTAAGCTTCTTTCTCTTATACATTTCAATCTGGTTCTTACATATTGCCTGTTCACACTGCAATGCATCTTTAAGCTGTATGCCTGCCATATCTATAAGACGGTCAATATCATTAACAGGGCGGTCTGTAATACCATAATGCTGTGCAATTTCATCATCACGGATTTTATCCTCACTAATAGTACGAATATCCTTACCTGCATATTCCTTCTTAAAATCCTTCATATCCATAGTATCAACTGAAATAGTACCATCCATGTTAGGGATAACACGAACAACATCAGGAATAGCACTGTTTTCCACCGCAGCCTTATTAATAAGCAAAACATGATTAGGGTTATCATCATAATTAACCTTAAGCTCATAATTAGTCTTTGCAAAATCAGGAATATCCTTAAGAGCATTAAGTACCTGTTCCTTTGCAATTTCCTGTGATTTTCCAATTTTTTCCGTTACGTCAAGAAGTCTTGTAACACAGTCATTAAGTTCATTAAGTTTATGTTCATACTCATTATCTGAAACATCAAGGTCATGTATCTTATCATACATTACCTGATTAAGCTTAACCATTTCACCAAGAACTTCTTCATTGCGGTTGGCATTTTCATCAATAGCATCAGCCATATCCTGCATTTGTTCTTTAAGCTCACCAAATAATTTAACAGCTTTCTTATCATTTAATAAGTTATCCAGCCATTCTTTTAATATAGCCCATAAAGTCTTTCGTTCTTTTTCAAGTTCTTCAGGACTTACAGGGGCAGTTGTAGTTGTATCTGCCATAATCTTTATCCTTCCTATATATTTTTTTACTTATTATGTTACTTATTTTTGCTGAGTTTTTCTTGTGTTTATAGTTTATCAATTTTTAATTTAATACCTTGTTTATATAAGCCTTTTTATAGTTTTTATTAGAAATTTTTCAAGAATTTTTGTATAGGTCGAGTTCTATTCTTAAAGCTTCTTTCTTTATTTCTTTTTAATTCGTTTTAATTTATTTTTAACTCAACATATAAGTTAAAAGTGCAAAATATCGAATTAAATTAACTCAATATTCTGCACTATTTTTATTTAGTAAAGATGTTTTTAACCAACTTTAAGCTGTTCCTGCTGTTTAACCTTATATGTCTGTCCTATGGGCTTTTCAGTTACCGCAGGCTTTGTAAGATAACTCAAATCCTTGGTAGAGCAGTAGTCACATATATTTTCACCAAGCTGTTTTACATTACCAATTTCCAAGATACTTGATTCCATCTGGTTAAAATCTTTTAAGAAGTTATCCACCTCTTTATTACATATTTCTTCTAAATCCTCACCTTTTGATGCATATAAAAATCCATTAAAATCAAGCAACGGATTATCCTGTCTGTCTTTAAATATATTTATACGATATTCCTTATCCTCTTTTAAAAATGTTATGTAGGCACATTTATCAAAACCATATAATATCTTTTCATATCCGGCTTCTGACAACTTAGGCTTTATTGCATTATACATAGCCCAAAGTAGGGCAGATTTTTTTGAAACATTTTCGCCTGTTGCCATTAAATACAAGCTCTTATTATTAGCAAGCGGGTCTTTTAATTCCATCTGGTATGCATCCTGTAATTCACCAAGCTGTTCTTCATGTTCCCTTACATACTCAGCAAAGTTATCTTCCTTATAAGTTTTTCCTGTTATATTAAATAACTTTACATTTTTTGTTGTCTTCATTTCATCTTCAACATCAGCCGGAAGTCTGTATTTCTGCAAAAACTCTGTAAACTTACTTTTATTTTGAATGAATAAACTGATGTCAATTGGTTCTTCTTTATCTACTATTGAAAATGTAAACTGAAATCCTACTATATCTGCTTTGCCATCATGCTCAATTTCTTTATAAAATAACATATTGCTGCCTCTTGTTGACATACACAGCGTATAGTCGTCCAAATCAGGCACAACATGCTTTATCACTTTATAAGCCTTATTTATATCCTGCATTGTAAGTATCTTAATTCTTGGCTCATGTTCATATTCAACAGCTTTTCCAAAACTGTTTATCAGATAATATTTTCTATCCATATCTGTCACCTCATTTTTTAACAAATCTCTTTATCATATATGTTCTGTTTTTTTACTGCCTTGGAAACTGTATTATCTTCAGCTTTTAGTTCTTTATCAGTTTTTCTTATTTTAGCTTTATCTATATCTGTTAAAGCCTTTTCATATGCTACAACCTTTGCTAATGTCTGCATAATTTCTTCTATCTTTTCGTTACAGTTTTCCAAGTCATTTTCATAAGACTGATATAAAATAAATTTTCGCATAAGTTCTCCCTGTTTAGGAGAGTACTTAACTATGTCGTATTTCTTTCTCAAGTCTTTATAAAGGTCATAAGTTTTTTCTGCTTCTTCAAGCTCATCACCTAACAGATTTCTAAAATAATTTATATTTTCCTTTATTTCTGCCTGTCTTGTATAATATTTCTGATACCCTTCAGCAATTTTTCTTGACATAAGTATACAAAACTGGTCAGGTGCTTCATAATATAAATCCCTTATTTCAGGACTGTACTGTAAACCTATATTTTTTAATTCACTGCCGTAGAAGTTAAAACGGTTATCTTTTACTTTTTCATTTTCTTTATCCGAATATAGTCTTTCTTCAAGCCCGAATCTGTCAATTAATATTTCACATGCTGTAGGAAAATCTACAGATTCATTCATCATTACAATATCTATAGGGCTGAAACTCTGGTTACATGCAAAACATTTACATCTGTTGTTCTTAATGCTTGCACTTGGGTTACTATCCCTATGAGCTGGATTAGGGCAGTGTATACCGCCTTTCCCCGGCTGCTGTCCGTAATAATATTCAATTACATCCCTTATTGGTACGTCTTCTTTTATTTTTTGTGCGTAATACATATTTTTTCCTCTTATCTGAATCTTTAACATAGCGGCTTGCCCTGTAATCACAAGCCGCTTTAATCTTTACACATCAGTCTGTATTATCAGCCTGCATTTTCATTTGACTTCATCTGTATATTGGCTTTTCTGTACTGGGTAAAACCATGCTTGTCAATATACTGTGCTGTATTAACGGCAGCTTCAGCCTGTACATTTAAAACTTCGTTCTGCTTTTCAATGGCAGATAAGAGCTTTTCCATTGACTTAAGCTGTGTACCCGCTAATTTATTCTGCTCTTTTAATATAACATTCTGCTCTTTATATTCCTTAATCATCTCAGCGTTGTTTTTATTCTGCAATATAAGCTGTTCATTCTGGGATTTTAACAGTTCGTTATGAAACTTAAGCTGTTCAACAACAGCAGTAAGGTCAATTACTATATTTGGCTCATGCTTTTCTACAGGCTCATATAATATAGCTTCATCTGAGGCTTCTTTTTCATCTGATGTATTCGTATCATTTTTTAACGCCTCTGACACATGTGGAATAGCAGCTTCACCTATTTTGGTTACATTACCGGTGACTACATCAACATGGTCATTTTTTAAATTTGAATAAATCTGTCTTACAGTACTGTCTGCATTGTCATTTTCCATCATAGCTGCTACCGGTTCTGTATGATTTTTAACAGCAGATTCAGTTGTATCAGAATCCATATCCTGAAGCTCATCATATGGTACAAATACTTCAGGCGGTATATCAGGCTCATTGTTATTAAAGTCTTCGATTTCATAATCAGATGTATCAGCTGTAAAATTAAAATCGACAGTTTCTTCAGTGTTTTCATACATATGGCTGTATTCACCTGAATTTTCACCAAAATCAATGTATTCTTCTGCATTTTCTGTTTTATAATCATCAAATTCAGTTTCTTTTTCAATCGGTGCGTCAGTTAAACTGTCTGTATGTTCTGTATCAATGCTTTCGTTTACAGCAGTTTTGGTATCCTGAATTAAAACAGGTTTTAATCTGCCTTCAATGCTCTTATCTATTTCATTGATAAGTACTGCAACTGTCTTTGCTTTATTAAATGTGCCTGTAAGGTTATAATCAATGCCTAGAGCATTTTTTCTTGCCTCGCATACATCTTTTAAACTGAAGTTAGTAGGCAGGGCTATAGGCTCGTATAAGCCTTCCATAATGGCATTGTATTCAAATTCCTTAAGAGCCTGATTAAAGTCCACGCATTCCGGATACTTAATCTGTCCTAATGTATCAAGGAATCTCTTTGTAAAATCAGTACCACTTCCACATACAAGAGTACATGGATACTTTAATAAAAACTCATTAAGACTGTTTACGGCAGTTTCTTTTGAAACAAAATCACCATTTTTATAAGCCTGTAAATCAATACCTGCTTCACCAAAATAATCATAGCTCTTGTTATTTTCTGCTTTGATAATATTCTGTGGAGATGCCGCAATATTAAATTCAAGCTTATCAGCCGGTCTGTATTTACCATCATTATTTTTAATATAGATACATGTAAGCTTGATTATGTCTGCTTCACTAGGTTTAAATCCTGTTGTGGCAATCTGTAATACACAATAATCCTTATTATTCTTTAATGTATCCTGTAATGTGTTTAAGTCCTTCTGATTTTTAACATCTGTCTGCAAGTTACTTCTGTTTATAAGCATATCAAACTTATCTTTATAACCTGCATTTGCATATTTTGCTTTGCCTTCTTCAACAAATGCATCATACTCAGCCTGTTTCTTTTTATCTTCAGCCTGTATATGTTCAGCCATTTTACTTACGATATCTTCCTGCTTTCCGATATATGTAATGATATCATTTGCAAGATTTACCTTTTTTACTGATAAATCCTGTTCTGTAAGACTTGGTGCTTTAATATACTTTGATACGCTGTCAAGTGAAAATCTCTTTAAAGAATCATCCTTGCCTTCAAAGTATTCTTTTAAAAGCTTTGTAAAATCAATTACATTTCTGCCATTAATAATGTCTTCACAACCGATTTTTTCAAGATATTTTTTTGAAAAATCAATATTGCTCTGTGCAATCATTACTGTATCGCCAAGAGAAGATAAGAAATACTTAATTTCATTCTGGGTTTCTTCAATAGATTTAACATTTATGCCCTTTACATAATCGTCTTTATCAATGCCTGCTTCCTTAAGTGCATCATAACGCTCATTTTCTAATGCAGCACTTACAGCTGAGTCAGGTGCTTTAACAGTCAGGTTAAGGCTGTAATCTTCAGCATATAATCTTGCTGTTACATCATATTTCATTTTCTTTAATACAATTTTAGTAGGGTAGTGTTCAGTTTCCCCATCATCTATACCTGTTGTTGCAATTCCAAAAATACAATAATCCTTATGGCTTCTTATTGTATCTTCAAGCATTTTTAAGTTTCCATTATTATCCTTTGCCTGTGCAAGAAAAGGATTTGCAAAATTTGACATCATAAGCTTTTCTCCTTTTTATTTTTAATAATTGACTGTTTTTTGATTATATCTTTGTTTCTCATCATGCTTATTTCAAAATCAATATTATTAAGCATAAGCTGGTTAAAAATATTACATACCTTGATTCCCAGATTATCTTCAACCCTTATTAAAAAAGCTGCCTTATCTTTAAGATATGTTTCATCATTGTTCCACAAAGCTTTTAAACCTTTATCAACCTTTACCATATCCTTGTATGTGTTATAGTTAGCTAAATCAAGTTTTAAAGGCTTACCAAGACCTGTATCAATATCCGGCATGTTTTTAGAAGCCGTACTGGATGTAAGTTTTTTTAAATCATCTTCATATCTCATCTGATACAGTTTTTCCATATTTATTATGTTACCTATTCGGTCATAATTAAAAAAAATACGGGCGTTTATTTTTTTAAGAGTATTATTCTGCCTTTCAAACATATACATTTTAAGCAGGGGAGTAATGTAACTTTTCCATCCAATGCCTTTCTGCATTTTAAAATCAATACCTGTATCCTCAAGAAATTTATCAAATGCCTTAAAAAAGTCTTTCTGGTTCTTAATGTCGCTTTTTTCAAGCTTTAACTCTTTAAGAACATATGTATTTCCTTCAAGCTCAAGTGTTTTAATTTCTATCTGTTCATCTTTGACATTGAAATATCCATATATAAAATCCTGTATATCAAGAAAATCATCTATGCTGTTACAGAGTTTGCTTATATTGGTGTACTTAAATGTGCCTTCAAGCCCAAAATCATTAATATGCAGAAGCACAGAAGTATCAGCATTGTTAAGTGATTCTTCAACTTTTTTTCTTAATTCAATGTATTCATTACTGTTCATATTCAACTTCATTCACCCTGTTTCTCTTGGCATTTTTTACGGCTTTATAATGCATGGAATAATCTTTTCTATCATTTTCTGTTAATTTATTAAGTCTTTCATATACTTCCAGTCCTTCAATGTTTTCTTCAGCTAATTTTTGCGGATTAAACATAACAAGCGGGTAAGTATCTGTGCCTTTAAGTCCTGTTCCTGCAAGAAGACCTAAATTTTCTTTTTCAAGCATTTTTAAAATTTGCTCATGTGTGACAAACTGAGTGTATGGCTTCAATATTGTATCAAAATCTTTCGTTATGACAGCCACAGGCTCTTCAAAACCTTCTTCTTTTGTTTCAAAGCTTATACATAAATGCTTATCTGAATAAGTTGAAATATTTATTTTTATATCTTTATTTTCAAATTTCATGCCCTTCATGCTCCTTTTTATTTTTCTGAATTGTTTTAGGATTTTTTTCTTCCGATATCATTTTCTTTAATAAATCCTGTGCGTTGGTATCCCACATAAGCTCATGTACCAGTGTTTCCATGTCTTCTTCATACCAGTTCGTTTCCCTTCCGTCTGGCAGGGAAGCAGTAGTGCTACGATATACAACAGGATTTCCGTTTTTGGAAAGCTGTATTATATGACAGTTAATAGCAGATTTTAAAAGATTAAGTGCATCTATATATCTCATAGGTGGTTTATCTTCAAGTATCTGTAAATCTTTTTTATATACAGGTCGGCAGTCAAATACTTCCTTATACATATCTGAAAATGCCCGGATTAAATTTTGCTGCTCATTCGTTCTTTCTGCATATTTTGTACTGTAGGCAGTATGAATATCTTTCTTATGTAGGTTGTAAAATTTCTTTAATGTGTCTTTATTCATAAATTTCACCACCTGATAATTATTTTTATGTATACATTGTATGAAAAAGGAAATTTAAAAATTGTATGATAAGTCTCTTTTATTATGAGCATGTTAAGAATTTGCAATAAAAAAAGACCACTGATTAAACAGCGGTCTTGTAATTTGATATTCACTATTTTTGAATAAACAAAAAAGAGCAGACTGATATCTGCCCTTTCCGTTCACGAATTGAAAAATTACAGTATTGTATTTTTACAATTACGCAATACAATATTTAACTATAATATACTGAAAATTATTCTTATTGTCAATAAATAAAACAAATATAATCAGATACGTTCTACAGATTTATTTTTATTTTTCTTAGTCAGTATTACATCTTTATCAGCCGTTTCAGGATTATCAAATCCGGCAAGATGTGCAAGTTTTTTTAAGCCTTCTTCAGATACTTTAAAACTTTCAACGGGTGGGGAAGTATTATCTTTATCCTGTTCAGGTTCATCTCCTAAAGCATCCCAGTCTGCTTCAGTCAAATTAAAAGCTTTCATAACCATCTTTTTTTCCTGCAAAGCCATCTTATACATTTTAGCTCTTACAGCTTTTAATTGCTTACAAAGCTTGGCATATTCAGGCGGCATACATTTAACAGCTTCTTTTTTATATTCTTCCTTAATATATTGATAGTTTTCATCTACAAGTCCGTGCTTTAAAAGATTTGCCCGAAATTCCGGCTTGTATTCATTGATTTTATCTACTAATTCACTTTCTTTTATCATTAATTTTTCAGCTTTTCTCTGATTCATAATTACTCCCTGCTCATCTGTTTAATGACTTTCTTTTGCATACTCGCAGTAAGCTCTGTCTGCTTGGCATATATTTTGGATAATTCTTCAGATGTGCAGTCAGCTATCTCTCCAAGTGCTGTATTAAGCTCATCATACATCTTTAAAACATTATCAATGCTATTTTCTTCTATGCCAAGCTTTCTGTCAAGTCTTCTTATTTTAAGGTCAATATCCTTATCCTCTTTTTTAAACTGTTCTGAAATACGTTTAAATTCGTGGCTGTCTTTGCCATATACTCTGTATGCATTTTTAAGAAGAGAATTTTTTATTCCTCTTCCAAAATCTGTTTCTTTAAATTCAGTTGAATTACGACCAAATATAACAGCAGTAGCAATACCAGTTAATATATCACCTACAACTTCTCTTGGATTATTAAGATTAGTATGAAATATATCTCTGGCTTTTTTATCTATATCAAAATCTGTTTTACGCTTCACAAATCCGACAGCAGCATCCTTTGCCTGCAAATACATTATACTGATTTCCATTTTTTCCCACTGATATGCTAATGATAATGTTTTTCCCATTGCCTTTAAATTCTGCCTTGTAGCCTGTAACTGATTTGTTAATGTTTTTCCTACACCACTCTTTATGGCATGTGTTACATTACTTAAACGGTTCACACAGTTTAATAAAAATGTATTTTCTTTTGAACACCTATTAAAGTTAATAGTATTTTTTATTTCATTGTCCGATTTTATATCAACTTCTTTTAATGTTTTAGCAATTTTTTCTACATGCTGTCTGACATCTTTTGTTATACTGTTTTCAATTGTCTTCGTAGTCCTGCCAACATCAACTCCATATAATGACTGTAGCTTATCATATGACATATCAACAGTAGTATCTAAAACATCATCCGCAAGCTTAAATGTAACTGTATGGCTGTCACGGTTTATAATATAATCCGTACAGATAAAACCTTTAAACCTGTCGTTTGCAATGCGTTCTCCCAGCTTTAGAAATTCCATATCGTACTGACGATTCAAATTATCAAAAATTTCAAGTATGTCCATATTGGTTGCTGCATTAAAATCATCTATGGAAAAATCTTTCCTTGAAATTTTACCATTATATGAATAAGTAAAGCCTATAATGTTTTCTTCTTTGTTGACTGTATAATTTACACAGTTATAAAAGTCTCCATACATCTTACCTATTTCCTGACCGATAGTGATTAATGAATCATAAGTCTTATCAAATTTTTTTAGTTCATTCATTTTTGCTTTCTCCTTTAAAGAAAATCAGACAGAGCCTTAAGAAGCCCTGTCAATTTCCTTTTCCTTTGCTTTTTTCTTAACCTGTGTTTTTGGCTGTTTATCAGCTTCCATCTGTTTATCGTATTTATCAGATAATTCCTTAACACAGGTATCTATTCTTGTATACGTCTTTTTTAATTCTTCCAGACGTTTTTCTTTATCCTGTGGAAGATACATTGAAAGATATCCAAAGCTTGTACATTCAGTGTCAAGACCTAATTTCTGACAGAATATATAGCTTACGCTTTCCGCTTCAATCTCTTTAATTGATTTTGTAAAATCATAACTTGTTTCGTTATCAAGCATCTCCTGATTATGCATCATGCTGTGTGCTATTTCATGGGATAATACCTGTATTGTATCAGCAGGTGACATACCTTCCCTTAGCACTATTTTGTTTTGCTTTCTTGAATAATATCCATATGCATTATTTAATATGCCATCTCTTTCAAGTGTGTTAAATGATACAGGAACAGGTGAGCATTTAATAAGCGTATCAATAATCTTTTCTGAATTTTCAAAATAACTGTCAATCTGTGTTCTGATGGTTATATCAGGTAATGGTTTATCCTTTTCAGGTTCAACCTGTGATACATCAAATACAGGTGCAACACCATAACCGGATATAATTGTATATGTATCTCCATGTCTGTAATTTTGCAATGTTTCAATAGTAGCAGTAGGAAGAAAACGCTGTAAAAATAATAATGCTTTACCTTCATCATCTGTCTTATACATATGTGGCTTATATATCCATAAAGCTTTTTCATCTTTCTTTATTTTCTGTTCAAATTTATCATGCCATTGTTTAGCACTCATAACTGCACTTGCAGTAGGGCATTGTGAGAAGATAAGTATTTTATTATTCATTGAATATCCGGCAAGGTTTGCAGACATTTTAAGAAAATTCTTATAATTTTCACTGTTCATCATACTTTCAACACCATCAAAAAGATTCTGATGTGCTATTTCAGTAGCAGTAGGAGCAGTAACTAAATTAAGTGTTACGGCAGCATTTGTTCTGTCTGCAATATATTTTATTAATTCTTCAGGATTTTTTACATCATAAGTTTTGCCATTATATTCATATTTATTATCTTTAATGTCTGCTTTTAATATAATAAAATCTTCTTCACTTAATGTTACCTTTAGATAGCCTCTTTTTATCATTTCATTATATGTTATATCTTTTTTAGTATTTTTCATAATTCTCACCTCAGATTAATGGCACACTTAATTAAAATAGTCTAAGTTTAGTCAAGATTTAGTCTAAATTTAGTCAAGGTTTAATTTAATGTGCCATTTGATAATATATGTCTGATTGTTATAAGTCTAATCAAGTTATGCTTATATGATTTTGCTTAACGAACCTGATTAACTCTGTTGTTTTTATCTTTAAAAGATTCTTTCTTAAATGAAGCTGTATTAATATTTTTATCATTGCCCTTATCAAGAGCCTTAACATAATCATTCATCTTATAAACAGCTTCTTTGCAAAGCCTTCTGTTATAAGCAGATGTGTTAAGAGGTATATGATTGCTTTCATCATAGCTTATTACGTTTACGATTGAAGCACTGTTTTCTTTAAGAAACTTATAAACTACAGCCGCATCTGTTTTTGTAAAATCTATGCCGTTTAATTCCTTCATTTTATCAAACGGTATATCATCACCTTCTTCATATGCATATAATGAAGCACGGTCTATCATGCTTCTGAAAAAAGTGTCTATGTTGTTCATAATGCTTAGTTCAGTATTATCCAGTTTGTCACGCATACTGTGTAAATCTACCGTAGTATCAAGAAGTTCATTAAGCAGGTTAGGGGTGTATTTAAACATATTGTCCATAGCATGTTTACCGTTAAGATGGACAGTATTAATAAATACACCGTCATCTATTTCCTTTCCATTCTGGAAATATTTGTCACCCTGCCTGTAGATTTCATCTTTCTTTGGAGTTTTAGGAGCTTCTACCTTTACAGGTTCATCAGTAACTTTTTCTACAGCATGTCTTTCAAGGAAATCTTTAAGCTCAGATTCAGGAATGTTATATTTACTCTGTAAGATGTCTACAGCCTGCTTTTCAATAGTTATTTCACCATTATCCATCATTTCTTTAGTTAATCCTTTTACAGTATGTTTAACATCCTCATTTGAGTTATTCATAACAAAGCTATAAGTATCCTTGTCAAGCTTTTCAATAACCTTATCTGTTATCATATCAATAAGAGTGTTTTTAAGTGAAAATTCAAATAAAGAAATCTTAGGAATCTTAAACTTAGGCTTTTCCCTGTTTATAAACCTGTTATATTTAGTCAAAAACATTTCATACTTTGACATATTAATATATGCTTTAATACCTTCTTTGGTATTTTCTTTAAAAGCATAGCCTTTAGAAGCCATTGCATTCCATCTGTTCTTAAATTCGTTTACAAACCTGTTGTTAGTTACTCCGAAGCTGATTTTCTCAAAAGTATCTCTTGCAGCTTCTTTAATTGTAGCTTTAACAATATCCCACTTAGGATGTTCTGAATTTCTGATGATTTCATTAATATTTTTGAAATATTCATAATATTCATTCTCATAATTAACCTTATCAGGAATTTCCGGCTCATCTTCAAGTTCATCCAAAAATTCAAATTCAAGCATCTCTGCATCCTTTTCTGTGTTCTTTTCCATAAATTAATCCTCATTTCTATATTTTTACATATCTGCCTTATAACAACATGTACTAAAAAAGTTCTGACGTTGCAGGGATTATAAAGCCTATATGTATTTGTGGATATTATATATTTTTTGAATTTTATAAATTAGCAAAGAAGCTTTTTTAATAATTTAGGTCGGAAATTATCAATGCAATAAAAAAGAGTGGCAGTAAACTGTCACCCTTTGTAATAAAATCAAATTTCTCTGCCTATTGTATTTTTAGCCTTTGCCTTTGGTGGAAGAGTAATCTGGCACTTGGTAAGGGCTTTAGTCCATGTATCAACTATGTAAAGGTTATCCTTATTAAGCTTATACAGTGCATCCTGTATTTCTTCCCAGTTTTCACCACCAAGTCCGCATCCTATTTCCTTTGGAATAAATACATTACGGTCTGGGAAAATATCACAGATATAATTAACAGCATTAAGAAGTTTTTTTCTGTCTGTATATATCTCATGTGTATGTTCCGGATTACCATACTTATCCTGACTGTAAATGTTAGCTACAGTTAAATTATCAGTAACCCTTACAAAGTCATAACCACCAAATAATCTGCTTGATATACCATGATTTTCTTCAAATACCTTCATATATCTTTCACCAACAGCGGGAAATACTTTATTAATAGCTCCTGATAAACCGCCGCCGATTGCACCTCGACAGTTTACCTGCTGACAGAATACGCCTTCTGTAATGCCAAAAAGGTCTTTTGTTTGTGTTGCTTTTCCCATTGTCTTTAATGCCTGTTCTGCCTGTAATTTATCTGTAAAAACTGTTGTACCTAAATTATCCTTGAAATAATCAATTTCAGACAGGGTAGTGCGTCCTGTAAGTGTTTCTTCACGGATATAGTTTTCTCCATCCGTATCAGTTAATACATGATATACGGTCTGTCCACGTTTAAATTTCTCTGCATTATCATATGCAGTCATACAGTTATCTAAGATAACCTTTGCAGTAGTAGATGCCGGTGAATCTTCGCCAAACATCTTTGTTAATGCATTAAAAAAATTTTTTGTGTTTTCTTTTTGTTTATTAAAATCTGTCATAATAAATCTCCTTTATCTTTCTAATATATTCTGCTTCTTATGTTCAGGCTGTTTATTTTCTTTAACAGTTTTTTCATATTCTTTGACTGCTTCAGTAATATTTTCTTCCATGTTCTTGTATAAAAGCACAGCTCTGTCAATCTGTACCTTTGTAGCTTCCATTGAAATATCCATATCAGTAAGAAGAGTTGCTAAAACATCCTTATGTGTATCAAGAAATGTACTTACCGTATGAGCAAAGGAAATGGCAGAAGAAGCATTTTTAACATCAAGTCTGTCTGGTAAAAACTTATTATCATTATCATTAAATACTAGGAATCCTGTACCGGTATGGTCTACATATACAGGTTCAATTACAATAAGTTCTTTCAAAAATTCCTGCTCTTTATGATATTGTTCTGAATCATACAAATGGGAGAGTGCTTCATCAGGGCGACCTTCCGCATGGTTAATTTGTCTTATTATATCTTCATATAATGATTCAAAAAGCTTATCAGTAAATACATTCTTATCAGGTGCATAATTTAACATCTTCGCACCATTTTTTTTGATGTTTATAAGATTACGCTGTATTGCAAGTGTTTCAGGATTCTTGACATAATCATCAAGCCGCAATAATCTCTCTACGTTTCTTGAATTGTTTCCATAAATATTAATTACATTTTTATCATTAAGCAATTTATTTGATATCTTATTATCCGTATGTAAAATCGTATTGCAAATGATATCAGCTATTCTGTCTTTTGATACATGATATTCCGGAAATACAGTCATAAAGGTTTCAACATATCCTTTTATTAAAGCTGTAACTATAGTGTCTTCAAGTGCATATGCAAATCCCTTTAAAAATGATGGAGTAGCTTTTTTCATGTCTAAAACATCTGCTACAGCTTTTTCTATTTCTTTATCTGTTGCAGTATGTGTCATAGGTGTTTTTTCATTATCAGAAAGATAATTTTCAGCTTCATTTTTAACCTGATTAATTCTTTCAGGTTTTTCAATGCCATTAAGTCTGCCTTTAAGCTCTATAATTTCAGCTTTTAAATCATCTCTTTCTCTTATGACCCGCAAATAGCCTTCAGAAAGGCTCTTAAAATTATCTTTTGTATGGTCAAAAAAATCATCTGATAATACAGCTATATCCCTTAGCATTGATAATTCGCCCAAGCCTTGATAATACTTGGCATTTTTTATATTGCCATAGGCAAGCTCAGTATATTTTTTATTGTATTTCTGCTGTACATATAATTTAAAATTATTGATGTCTTCATCAATTCTTTTATTCACTTCAGTAATTTTTATAATATTATTATCCATAGCTTTCTCCTTTTTAAAATTAATAAGCGTACAAGTATAAACATAAAAAGAATAACTTGATAGACTTATATGCTTATATAATCCTTATACGCTTATTTATTTTAAGCGATTGTTTTCTCCGCTTCCTTATTTCTTGTTTTTGGCTTTTTATATACTTCATTATCCTGCTTATATATATAGAAATCATCCTGCTCGTTTTCTACACCATCCCAGCCTGCAAGTTCACATCCCCTGCCGTCTGTATCAATGATATAATCAACCAGTCCATCCATATCTATTTTAGCCAGTCCGTTATTAATAAGATAACCAATTGTTCCTTTACCAAATTCGTCCAAGTACCATTCAAGTGAATTATCCCAGTCTGCCATTTTTGTCTGTACGGCTTTATCTATAAGGTTATCCTTATTCTTTTCATAATTTTCATACCATTCTGTAAAATCCCAGTCTTCAAGTTCAAGCTGTGTTTCGTCAAGTTCATCAGTCAGGCGGTTCTTTTCATCTTCAAGGTTACTTAAATCATCTTCAAGCTTATCCTTATATGGATTGTCTTCTTCTTTAGCAATTTTCTCTTTCAGTTTTTTAATATCAAACTTTACATCATCTAAATCAGAATTAATGTCATCAATTTTTTCATTAAGGTCAAGATATCTTTGCATATCATTCTTAAAGAAACCATCTACTTCAGCAAGTTCCTGTTGCAATCTATCACTAAAAATGCTGTACAAATGGTCTGTCTCGGATTCGATATCTGTATAGTATTCATAGAAATCTTCTTCCATATATTCATCAAGACTGTCTGTAGGCTCAATAAAATTATCCCTTATATAAATTTGAGCATTAGGAGTGAAGCTTTCTAATCCTAAATCATCCCATATATCATTAATTCTCTGATAAGCTGCATCATAGCTTTCTGAATCCGTAAGTACATTATATGTACCAAATGGAGTATGATATAAAGCCCCTGATTTTGAATACGGCTGTTCTTCAATCTTAATATCCCTTTTTTTAAGTTTTGTACCATTTTCTTCATTTAAGTAATCAAGCAATGCCTGCACTTTTTCATCTGTTGTTTCTGCATCAATATTTGTAGCAAACATAACAATCACCTCTCATAATCTCTATTTTTCTTCTTTTCCTGTTCTTTAGATTCATTAGCATAATAACTTGTCCTAAAGCCGTCATCAGCCTGTCTGTCATCCCAGCTTCTATTTACACCTTTATACAGGCAGTCTTTAATCATATTTACATCTTCTTCAAGAAAAATTTTCAAAAAAGGTCGTCCATTAATTTCTATATCATAAATACGCTTTCCCAGAAGCATGATTGCCTTTTCCTTTTCATAGCTTCGTATATTCTGAAACTCAAGGCTTGGTGAATTAATCGAATTAACAGCCTTTACAGGTATACCACCGGCTTTTTCCCAGTTCTTTAAGTTAGGGTTATAATCATCTATAAGCATTGATATATCTGCATTATCCTTAACAAACTTAGTCTTATCCGCACCAAGAGGGCAGAAGAAGATATTTTCATCTTTGATATAAGGCATCCACTGTTTAATCCATTCATATTTATCTTTAATAGTAGATAAGGCAGCACTGCTTAAAATGCAGACATCTTCAGTTTTACTTAATTCCTTTGCCAGTAAAATCATATATGTATGTGGCTCTAAATTCCAAAAATAATGTAAATCAGGGTCAAACATCTGCTCATATGTACACCCACGACCATCCTTATAAAAGTAGGCAAGAGTACCATCCATATCTATATAAATACTTGGAGTATTCTTTTTCCCATAGCTTATAGCAGTTGTTTTATTCCATGTTTTTTCAGATAATGTATTCTCTTTAATTTTGTCTAAAATATTATTAACGTCCATATGTTTCTCTCTCCTTATTCTTAAATGGTTTTAATTCAGCTGTTAAATCAGTAATATCATTAATCAGCCAGTTATCTGATAATCTCTGACAGTCCGGATTAACAAGTTTAAAAACTTCTTCCTTTGTAAGTACTTCTTTAATGTTTTTAACCATTTCCTGCTTGGATGAATATGCATAAGTAAGAAGCAGCTTTTTTTCATCATAATTAAGTTCACTATTCATAACTCCTAAAAACTCATATGCAAAAGCAGTTCCAAATACATGATTTTCTAACCCATCTGCAACAGTATCAGGATAAAGGTCAGACGAATTAAGAATTTTAATGTAATTCTTAGCTGCTAGTGACAATACATCTGTTATATTTTCATAAGCCTTTGCGTCTTTTAAGAATGTATCATAACGTACTTTGCCATCATTAGAATGGGGCAGGCATCTTATAAAATCATTCAGAGTAGTAAAAGAAAACTGGTATTTTGCATACTGTGTAATATCATTTAGTGTTCCAAGAGGTATAATATTAATAGCCTCCGTTATAGATTCCTGTGTCATTTCTCTTAAGTCGAGAAACAGTTCTCTTAAACAGTTATCTCTTTTGTTTAAATATTCTTTAATCATAGTTTTATCCACCTTTCATTTTTAATTTGCCCTGTCAAAAGACTGTTTAACGACTTTTGTCGTTTTTGCTTTAATAAAAGGAATACCTTTATCCTTTTTTCCAAATGCATCATTTAACCCTTTATAGCCATCTTTAAAGAAGCTGTCTAAATCAATAGATAATACTCTGTGGATATCAATATACTTTTCATCCGGATTTAATTTATTGCTGTCATATGCCGGTTCTGATATGGCTGTTTCATATGATGCTTCAAGAAGAGTGGAAGGCTCATCAATATGTAAAATTTCACTCATCATTTTTGTATCAGACAAATCATTAATGGAAATCACATTATCATAATCTAATAATGCAGATATTTTTGACCCGCCATCTTCATCAGGAACTAAGAAAGGCAAAGAAAAATCCATAGAGGGAGCTTTAACATACATATAACTGTATTTATCTATAATTTTCTGAGCATATTTTTCCAAATCACTAAAATCAAAATCAAAACACTTATCATCAACAGTATAATTTTCCGGTATGCCTTCATCACGGACAGTATAAGAGTGTTTATTAATATCATCCGCTTCTAAAAATCCGTCATTCTTGAATTTTTTATAATTAACGGTAAATAAATAATCAGCTTTATCCACGCATTCCCTATATTCAATCTGTGCTATAAGTGTTTTTGTAAGCTTGGATGAAAGTGGACTGTCTGCTAATTCTTTAATGTGTTTAAAATCCATAAAAAGACCATTACCGTATACTTCCATAAGTTCTTCATTTGTAAGCCGTACCGAATCATTAAGGGCATTAGCATAAACCTTTAAAATAGAAATAAACATTTCTTCATCTGCTTTATTAAGTTTATCCTTTAAAACTTTTCCGCCTGTAGCTCTTTTAAGTGCATCTTTAAATTCAGGGCATTTTAATCTTTTTATAGATTCATCTGCTTCTTTAATTAATTTTTCACAAAACAATTTATAAAATACCTTTTCATTTCTGATTTCAGATAAATTTCCCCATACGTTATCATTACGGGCTAATTTCATACGTTCATTCAAATCATTTATACGCTGATAATAGTTTTGTTTTATAATTTCATAATTCTTGGCAAATCCTGCCGGTAAATCGTATACACTCATATCTTTCACCTCTGTTTTTTTATTCATTAATGAAATTATAGTAAAAGACATAAAAATAACTGCTGTAAAAAAGTTCTTTTACAACAGCTATCTGAATATTTTTGTTCTTTAATTGTATTTTGCATACAGAATGTTGTTTAATAAATAAACAGAAAACATCCAATACCTATGCATAATGTCAGTACCACATTAATCCAAGTAAAAATAACACTTTCTTTGCTTCCACTGTATATTTTGCCAAGATGTAAATGCTTTGTTCCTAACATAAAAGGCACACCTGCCGGATTAAACATATCCAAGAATACATGTGTCAGGCATCCTATAAATAAGCCTGTAAGGGGCTTCATAAAAAAATAGGATAAAACAAGCCCTAAAATATAAATGAAAGGGTCGTGAAAGATTCCACGGTGATTTTTTCCTTTTTTTCCAAAGCCTTCACTAATCTTTGCAATGCATGTTGATACCGGAACAGATAATTTCCCCATGTAACTGTTTGGATTATCTATATCCGGAAATATTCCGCCTATAAGTCCGCCAAGAATTAACAGGGCAGCAGTAGTACTGTTGTTTTCCATACCTAAAGGCAGCTTATCAATATTAAGTGCAAGCATTCCTGTTACCGCACCTGCATAAATAAAATGACAGTTTCCATTCATAATTTTTCCTTTCTTAAAATAAAAACAGGACTTGAATTACAAGCCCTGTTCCTACTGGTATTATTGCATTTTTATACTGTTTCATAACAGTTCTGTGGACAGATATTATTAAGCTTTTTAATAATTCCATCCGGCTTTTTATAATTACATGCTTCGTCATAATCAGGTGTATTTTCAAACCATGTATTTTCAATTCCGCCTGTATGAATTTTCTTTACATAGCCCGTATCTCCACTGATTTTGTTTGTCCACTTAATTTTCATTATTTAGTTTCTCCAGTAATGCCTTCAGATGCAGCTTTATTAATTGTGTCATTATAATCAATGTTACTAACTGCTGATGTAGTCTTGCTTGAAATCTTTTTTGTCACGAAAACAAGTATAGTAACTGCTGCTGCAATAGCTCCTAATGCAATAATAGCTTTACCGTAATGCTCAATAATTTCCATTGTATTTTCTCCTTTAAAAATAGGTTTATCTGTTTACATTTTATGTATGTTACTAATTTGATTGATTTCTTAATGTTTCCAAAAATTTGAAAACAAAATCAATCAAATAAAAGTTCGCTTTATGATACCTGCATCTACTTTGTAGCTGCTCTAATAAAACAAACTTTTGTAATTCACTTCACTTTTTAGGAAACAAAACAAATAAACTTCACTTCTTTATGTTTTTCATAAAATCAAAAACATAATCACATTCATTCGTCTGGTATGTGAGATATAAAAAGGCATAATTACAATATTTAATCTGATACATGCTGATATACTGAAGTTATAAGAAAGGATGAGAAAAATGACAGATATAATAAGAAAAGACGGAATAATAATAATTACAATAGAAAATCCTACAAGATTTGAAAATGAACTAATAAATGAATTTGAAAAAAGAAGTCAGGTTAAGGATGAAATAGAAAAACAGTGGGCTACATTCCAATGTCCTGAAAATGCTGTTAAGGTAGAACCGAATAATAATGAAACTAACGGGCAGGTATCCATGTTTACGGATAATGAAGAAAATCCATTCTTAAAGGCTGATTATACGGATGATGAAGAGTTACCGTTTGATTAAAAGATAAGGAGAGTTAAGTATGTTATCGCAGAAACAAAAATCTATAAAAAATACAATTGTTTATTTATTTTTTATGCTGCTTACCATAATTGCGGCTGTTATATCAGATAATACACATTATTTAAAATTGACAGCAGTTTTTATGATTATTGTTGCTTATTATGTTTACCGCCTTATAAGGAAGAAGGATAGTACGGAAAAACCAAAAGATAAGTTAAAAAAGCAGCTTAAAAAAACTGAGATAGGTAAAAAAACACTTGAAAAAATAGAAGAAAACAGTGCTAAGAAAAAAATATCAGAGAAAAAAATAAGAAAAACTGCATATAAGGATTACATAGCTTCAGTTGAAGATGAATTTTCAGACGATATTTTTTTGGATGCCTATAATAAAGAAGATGAATAATAATGAAAACAAACCGGTGCTTTATGTGCAATGTCATTAAGTTAAGTAAAAAATCACACCCTTCTCTTTTTCTGTAAATGAAAAGGGAGGGGTGTTTTTAGAAAGGAATCAATAGTATGAATAAAAAAATGATAAAAGCCTTGAAAAATAAATATATTTATGTTGATATTGATGGTACTTTGGCAGAATATCGTTTTAATAATCATGTAAGTGCAAAAGATGGAACTGCTAACGGACAAACTATAAAAGAGATAGAAAATCATATATTTCTTCATAGTAGACCACTAAAAGCAGTAATTAAGACACTTAAAAAAGCAAGAACAAAGAACAAATTTATATGTGGAGCTATTATATCTCCGATTGAAGTTATGGACAAATTTGAATGGTTGAAGACATACTGTAGTGGCATAAATTTTAAAGACTATTATTGGTTTGTTCCTGATGAATATTGGAATAGCTTTTCGATATTTTTTATGGAAGAAGCAGGCGTGTCAAACCCATTAGAAGAAAATGTGGTTTGGACTAAATATGGTTATTTCTTTAAAGGTTCTAAAACACGCATTTGGGGATGGGTAAGTGTCAATAGTCATCATTGTATAGAAGATGCAGTATTTATTGATGATGTGTTATCATATTTAAAATATGCAGAAGAATGTGGTGTTACAGCTTATCATATTAGCAGTTTTATTGAATAATTATAAAAAACAGAAGAACCGTGTCTCTTCAAAGTGAGGCGGCGGTTCTTTTTATATTGCGTTGATATGATTAAGGTTGTATAATAATTATGTATAACTACAGACCAAGAGCGTCAGTGCTCCGACCAAAGATTACTGACGCTCCTTAACTCAACGATACTTACGTATCAATTCGTTATGTATTTACAGAAATTATTCTAATACAGAGAAATCTCTCTGTCAAGATGTTTCGTACCATCTGCACATCAAAATTGCTCATAAATGAGTCGATATGTCGGTATTTTTCCTAAACATAACCGAATAAAACGTAAGACTATCTGTTGTTTCAGAAGGCAGGTGATGTTTTATGTCCTCTGATATATAACCATACATATTAGATGAATTAGATGCTGTTATCGACCAGACAGTAGCTAATATTGGTTTGTATACCAAAAATCCGAGCGATTTTAGCAGAAACCGTAAGCTGAATGCTAAGACTACGATTAAAGTCACTCTCAACATGCAGGGAAATTCCCTAAATGCTGAATTACTGGATGCGTTTCCTAATTTGGATGACCGCATGACTGCATCCGCTTATGAACAGGCGAAAGGCAAGCTGAAACCCGAAATCTTTGAGCATATCTTAAAGGAATACAATAAGACCATGCGAAAACCTAAATTATTAGATGGTAAGTACAGAGTATTTGCCATAGATGGCTCGGACTTCACAACTCCGTATAACCATAAGTCTGATTTTGTAATGAATGTTCCAAACGGACGACCACGAAAAGACGGAGAACCTACGAAACCGTACTGTCAGGTTCATGCAAATTTGCTATATGACATTGAGAATCGCACGTATCAAGATTGTATCTTACAGCCTAAATCATCAGCAAATGAACGTAACTGTGCTATTGATATGCTGAAACGATTGGCTTGTGGAAAGTACATTGTAATCATGGACAGAGGTTATGATGGCTTTAATATGATTGAAACCTGTAACCGTCTGCCGGATTGTCATTATATTATTCGTACCAAAGCAGGAAAGTTTGGTGGTATTCGTGAGATTGCAAATCTTCCAGATAAAGAATGTGATGTAGAAATGACTTTTAGAGTGACCACTTCTAATCATTATTACACTCAGCACCACAACACAGATGAACCTAACTTACATCTTGTAAATCACTACAAGAGGCAATACAAACCTATGCGTTCCAAGAATACCAAAGACCAGAGATGGGACTTTGAACGGTTTGTAAATGTGAAATGCCGTGTAGTAAAGTTTCGCATTAACAATTCTAATACTGGCAGAGAAGAATGGGAAGTGTTGCTTACGAACCTTAACCGTTTTGAATTTCCAATCCAACGTATGAAAGAAATATATCATAAACGTTGGGATATAGAAACTTCTTTCCGTGAGCTGAAATATGCTTTGGGCGGTATCAATTTTCACTCTAAAAAAAGATGATTTCATAAAAATGGAGCTATTTGCACATTTTATCATGTTTAATGCGGTAAGTCGCTCCATTGCCTGCGTATCAGTACCACAGACCAATCACAAATATCCGTATGTGATTGATTTTAAAATGGCATGTCTGATTGTACGTAAATATTATAGGATATACAACGAAAAACCACCAGATATGATGTTTGCGGAGATATTGGCATATACGATTCCTGTAAGAGCAGGACGCTCTGATAAGCGTAACCTCAAACCAAAATCGGCAGTTTGGTTCGTATACCGTGTAGCATAAGAAAAAAATAAAGAGGCTTTATTAAGACTGGCTGAGAAAATCCAGTTCTAAAGGCATGTCCAGAAATCGTAGAACTGTATATGGTTCCGATAAAGACACATCAAATAGAGAGTACGTGATATTGTTAATATGCTTAACTTAATAGGCTTACGGCATTAGAAAAGAGCCGAAACGAATTTCGACTCTTAACTTAATGACATTGGCTTTATGTGCCGGTTATTTTAATTAGTCTTTTTTATAATAAATAAAATTATCAGACTGATACAATTATTTCATATTAATAATTAATAATAAAGAAGGGAATATAATATGGATATATTTATTACAGAAAAACCCAGTGTAGCAATGACATATGCCAAGGCACTTAAAGTTAAGGGAACTAAAAATGACGGATATCTGGAAGGATATTCACCTGTACTTGGAAAAGATATTCAGATTACATGGGCTGTAGGGCATTTAATTACACTAGGAAATGTAGATGAGCAGCGTGAAGGAAAAAAGATAACAGATAAAGATTTTAAACCTGCAAGATGGAGCAAGGATACATTACCAATTATCCCACAAAGCTATGTTTATAAAGAAAATCCAACAACATATAAACAGTTTAATGTTGTCAAGAAACTTTATAAAGCCAAGGATGTTGATACCATTTATTATGCCGGTGATAGTGGAAGAGAAGGTATTTATATACAGGCTCTTATCCGTAATCAAATTTTTAATAAGAAGTTTGATGATTTAACCACTCCTTCCAATGTAAAAAATGAAAAGGTGGTATGGATAGATTCCCAGACTGATGAAACAATCATAAACGGAATAAAGACAGCCAAGCCTTATAGTGCTTATAAGGATATGATAGCAAGCGGATATAAACGTGCCATTGCAGACTGGCTTATAGGAATGAATTTTACGCAAGTGTTTACTCTTACCAGTGGTGGGCTTATTGTAGTCGGCAGGGTTATGACACCTACACTGGCAATGATTGTTAAAAGACAGAAAGAAATAGATGAGTTTGTAAAGACTGATTATTACGGTATTAAATCAGGTAATGCTAAATGGAGAGCTGTGGAAGGAAGCAGATTCTTTGATTCCCCGGCTTTATATAATGATACAGGATTCCTTAAAAAAGCGAATGCAGAAGACTTACAGGCAGAATTTAAAAAGTCAGGTACACTTACGGTAGAAGATGTAAAAACTACAAAGAAAACAGAGTATGCACCATTACTTTTTAACCTTGCTGATTTACAGAATCTTTGTTCAAAAACACTACATATAAGTCCAGACCAGACATTAGCTGTTTTACAGTCATTATATGAAAAGAAATTTATCACATATCCAAGAACAGATGCAAGAGTATTATCAAGTGCCGTAGCAGCAGAAATTAAAGCTAAAACAGGTAAGACAGTTCCTAAGAAGTATGTAGATGACAGCAAGATTACAGACCATTATGCATTAGTACCTACAGATTATTGTACAGGCAGTCATAATCCGGCTTCTTTATCATCTATTAAAAAGATTGTATATGAATTTGTATGCAATAGATTTAAAGCTGTCTTTATGCCACCATATACATATGATTCAATTGCAATTACCTATACAGCTCCTAATGGGGAAAAACTGTTTGAAACAAGAAAACATGTGACTGATTTAGGCTTCAAGGCTTTGTATGGTGAAAAAGATGATTCTGATAACCTTCCGGCAGTGTCTAAGGGGCAGATTATTACTAATGTTCGGTTTGAAGTAAATGCAATGGAGACTACACCACCGTCATATTATAATACCGGTTCACTTATACTTGCTATGGAAAAGGCAGGTAAGTTAATAGAAGATGAAGAATTAAGGGAACAGATTAAGACATGCGGTATAGGCACATCTGCTACAAGAGGCGATATTATAAAGAAGCTGGCGGAAAGAGAATATATAAAGATAGATAAAACCCAGAAGGTAACACCTACAGAGGCAGGTAAACAGATTATTCCTGTAATAGCAGCTTTTGATAACCAGCTTGTAAGCCCTGAAAAGACTGCATTTTTGGAAGAAAAGTTATCAGATATTGCAAAAGGTGGATTAAGTCCACAGGATTTTGATACATATATTGATGGTTATGTAAAAGATACAGTTAAGAATGTATTAAATAATGTAGAAAAGTCTGAAATACATTTTAATAAGGCTGGTAAATCAACTAAAGAACATAACTGCCCGTGCTGCAATAAGGCATTATCTGAAAGTAAGTTCGGATGGTATTGTAATCCTAAGAAAGACGGATGTGGTTTTTCACTGGATTTCAATGTATTTGAACATAAGATGAAAGAAAGCGATTTGGAAGACCTTATAAATAAGGGTAAGACTAAAGCCTATACATTTACATGGAAGTCCGGAAAGAAGTCTAAAGCAAGACTGATACTTGATAAAGACAATCATAAGACAGGATTTGAGTTTGTAAATGAAAAAACTTATTCAAAAGGATAAAAAGGCTTAATGTCAATAAATTAAAATAACAAATTTTATAAAATAAGGTTGTATGAAACAGATGTCAAAAAGTTTTATATAACCTTATTTTGATTGGAGATTATTATGAAAGATTTACATGCAAACGGACAGACAAAATTAAAACTTATCAGACTTACGGTACTGGCTGATAAATTTAATAAGGTTCAGAATGTTATTAAGAGTATTGCTGTAATTAAAAAAGATGAGAAATTAGTGGTATGCATTTATACGCCTTATGACTGCTCAAATAATACTCTTTTTAATTTTTATGGAAACATTGAAAAAACAGTTGGGGATGTATGTGATATTTTCCTTTACAATGACTTGAATGAGGATATGAAAGAAACATTTGATACTGATGGAACAGTGATTTTTGAAACTACGGATGAAAAATAAACAGTTTTACTCTAAAATTATCTACATTTTTATGAGGTGATAGCAATGGTAACAGACAGAATAAAAGCAGACCTGTATACAGCGGCTATGTTAATGGATAACAATGACATGCCGTTTTTAAAAGATTTGGCTGCATATCATACACAGCAGGCATTGGAAAAATGTCTAAAATATTATCTTAATAATATATATGGCATAAGTAAAAAAAGTGAAGAATATTTTACACATAATATAGCAAGTCTTTTTATATCAGTTGATTCATATGACAAAAGCTTTACAGCAAAGCACCGTGAACTGGCAGTACTTTCAAATAAAATTACAGCTTGGGAAAGCATGGGAAGATATTCAGATATGCAGGTTATTGATAATGATATAAGTCTTCTTACAGTTTCAAGGGTACTTGAGCTTACAAAGGATATATATGAAGAAATACTCGAATATGAAAAATTAAATCAAAGTAGAGCTAAGACAAAAGCAAAACATATTAAAAAAAATTTAAAATACAGAGAGGATAGAAATTATGAAGATTAATTGTACATGGGATGATTTATACAAAGCTGCTATGGATAAAGGTTATGGTGAACCGGAGTTAAAGGCTAAGGATACAGCAAGAGGCGAAGTAAGCATATTAATGAGACAATTAGGAGATGACCCTGAAAGATATGAATGCCCTGAAGATGCCATTGAAGCCTTCTGTAATAAATATAATGTAACATTTAATGAAGCAGGCAATGTCCTTGATACAGAACTCCCAAAGATATTAGTTATAACTCCAAAGGATGAAGTAGAACTTAAGGATTATGCAGGATATGAAAGTTTAAGTGATACGGTTGAAGGTACAATATCATATTTCCATAGAGCAGACTTTGATAATTTAAAGACGGATATGATTTGTAATGATGAATTTTTATTAGACGACAGATTCAATGAAGTCAATGCATTTGCCACATTGCTTTCAGGTCAGGTTATATATGGAAATGTTGCGATGATTGTTTATAAAGGACATGGTGAAAACAGAGGCTTTGAATATAAGAATAATGATATAACCTGTGAAGCCATTTCTTTAAAAATGGCACTTGAAAATACAATGAAGGATGATTTATGTAGTGAAATGTTAAAGCTTTACCATGAAAAATATGACAAAGAAAAGCCTGAACCTAAAATACAGGTAAAAAACTACAAAGACATTGATGACCTGTTAAGATAGAAAGGAAATAAAATGAAAGTATCAGACATTTTAGATGATAAAACAGTAGGAAAAATATATGCAGGCTGTGACAGAAATAAAATCACTGAAGGATACATATATACGCTGTCACAAAAAACACTTGATGAGCATGTAAAAAGCTAATCCGGCAGCAGTCTGATTATTATAATTTAAAATTTTTAGGAGGAAATTAATATGAATTTAAAAGAAGGATTAAAGAAAGGCATAGATATTTATGTTAATGAATATTTTAAACTTGAATTAGGCATGAATATAAAAGATTATACATATGAACTGGACTTTGAAAAAAATTGGGTAGAATTTCATATGCCAGATGAACCACATAATTCATCATGGCTTTGGAGCAGCTATTTTTCTGATATTAATGAGATTAAAGATTTCTTAAACAAAAGTGTAACAGATAGTTACAGGTTCGGTGATTTTGTAAAGAAAGCCTTTTTAGAAGCTAAAATTGAAAAGCTTTACGGAGCAGACATATACGGTAAGATTCAGGCTGAAATCATAAGGGCAGAAAAAGATGGTGTTGAACCACTGCTTACCAGTGAAGACTATAAGGCAATTATTGACCTTATTAAGGAACACAGACAGTCAGAAAAAGAAATGCATGTAAATAAACATGGATATGATTATGAAAGGTAATAACTATGAATAGAGAAGAAATAAGAGATAAGATAAGCAGTATAGTATGGCATATAAATAGTAACTATAGTCCATCCGGAGCAGAAACAACGATTATGGAAATTATAGATAAAGTTTGGGAAGAAGCATACAGGGAAGGATTTAAGGCAGCAAAAGAGAAGTTTAATGCAAAGAATCCTTCTATAGGGAAAATCCGTATTACTCCTGATGCAATTAATTTTTTTGACCTTACGGAAGATGAAGATGAAACAAAAACTCTTTATCTTGTTGAAACAAACGAATTGACTAAGGCAGCAGGAATATATACAGATGCATGGCATAATGACACTTATCAAATTAGTTTCTATGGAATTGAGACTAATGATGATTTTAAGGTTATTGTGACTGTAACTGTATATGATACAGAAGAATTGAAATTAAGATATCCTGATGTAGCCGGAAACATTCTAAAAATTAGTGAAGCAGGAGAAATGGAAGTAACCTTTAACGATAAAGAGCTTGAGATTATTAAGACTGAATTTGATAAAACTATTGCGGAATATAAAAGGTGTAAAGAAGAAAAAATAAAAGGGGAACTTCAATATATCAGAAATCCGAACAGGTATATTGATGTTTATAATTCTTATAGAAATAAATCTATTGCATATCCGTTAGCTGAGTATTTAGATATCAAAGCTTCACAAAGCGGTTTTGATAATTACGAAGATATGCTTAATGAAGGCTTAAAAATTGATTATTCAGGAGAATATATAAAAGAACCAGAAAAAATGATTAAAAGTAATAAGGATAATATAGAGAGGTAAAAAATATGGGTTCATTTAGTTGGTTAAGAGCAAATGTAGATACAGAAAAAGCAAATATAGCCTGTGGAGATAAATTTGCATGTCTTATTCCTAAAGAATTTGGCGGTGGATATATTGAAGACACATATCAGGATTATGGTAACTTAGGAACAAAAGAGGACGGAAGCCCTAAATATGATTTGTATGAACTGTTAGCTTTCTGGAATAATGACAGACCATATTTTCATGGAGCAGGGAAAACGGTAAAAGATAACCTGCATTATAATGGGGATTTTCCAAATCTTAAGGAAATAGATGAATTTACAGATGCAAACAGAAGTATAGGTATAGATATCGGATGCTATGACAGGGAAATAGACAGGCTTAAGTATCCCCTTAAATTAGTAAATGTATCATACGCAAAGAATCATACATATGAAGACTGTCCTTATAAGAGCTTTGGTGATATTGAACAGGGATTTTGTTCATATAACTGGATTAAGCTTACTGAGTATAAAACAGAGTTTACAAGCACAGCACATATTCCACAGGGTTATGCAGACTTAATCAGAGGCAGAATCAGATATCTTGAGGAAAAGGATAATTTCAATAAGTGGAAAGAGATAGGTGCATTAGAAACATTTTTAGATGAATGCGTAATAGAAAATCCGAATATAGAACGATTAAAGAATATAAAGAAATTACTTAATGATGCACAATCTCAATACTTTTCTGACTGGCTTTCAGAAGCAAAAAAATTATGTAAAAAAGAAGGAATTGATTTTAAAAATTTCCTTGAGCATGATGATTTTGATTCAAAACAGCCTGATAAAAAAATAAAGAAAAATATTGAAAAAGATTTATAATTAAGCTTATTTGCTTATAAAATCAAAATGTTGTATGATATTATATACAGGTTGTGTACAAAATATCATATAACGGTAGACGGGTTGTTTATATGGTGTTTAATTAATAATTATAACTATAACAGGTATGATTGTTCATGCCTGTTATTTTTATGCTTTTAAATGGTAATTAATACATGTAATGGTAATATTTTCCAAGAAAAATTAATTTCAAAAACTGTAACATATTACATATGAAAGACGGAATTGTTTTTAAAGTACTTTATTACGGAGAAAAGTAATGAACAACATAAGGAAAAATATTACATGCATTGAAACAGCAATATTAAAAAAATATGAATTGAAAATCAGTAAAAATCAATATGTCGTATTAATGTTAAAAGACACAGACGGCGTAATAAGCATTGAAACTGAAAGTGATTCAGAAGGTCTGTCTGTTTATGAAAAAAGCAGGAATGGAAAATTTATATGTTACAGACGGATTTTAAACGATAATGAATTAAACGGTTTATGTGAAAGTGTCTTAGCAGAGTATTTAACCGACAGGAATATTTAACCAGCAGATAAGAGGAAAAATATGGAATATATGGAATATAAAACTATAGCAAATAAAGAATTGGAAAATATGAATAGAAACAATATAGGCAGAATGGTAAGCCCACTTGCAGCAATTAAACGTAAATGCCTTGACTGTTCAGCCGGTAATGTATATGAAGCCCAGAACTGTCAGTGTACAGGATGTGCTATCTATCCTTTTAGATTTGGACGCAACCCTTATGGAAATGAACTGTCTGAAGAAGAACTTAAAAACATAAGGAACTGTTATGAAGAATACAGGGCAGGTGAAGTTCATGGCTAGTTTTTATAAATTAAAAAAGACTAAAGTAAGAGGCTTACTTGTGCATAACAACCGAACAGCTGATGACGGACTGCATCATACAAATGAAGAAATTGACCTTTCAAAGACTATATTTAACTATCATTTCAAAAAGGGCAATTATGAAGATGCAAAGGCAAGGATAGGACAGATATACCATTCAGGAAGAAAAGATGAAATTGTAATGGCTGAAATGGTTATTACACTTCCTAAAGATGTAAAAAAAGAAGATGAAAGATATTTTTTCCAGAATGTTTATAATTTTTATGTAAATGATTTTGGCGAAGAAAATATTATCAATGCCGTTGTACATAAAGATGAGACAACTCCACATATGCATCTTGATTTTATTCCGGTTACAAAAGGACGACCTAAAGAATGTAAAAATAATTTTAAGCGTATAAGCGAATGGGAAGAAAAGCATGGTGAAATAACTGAAAAGATATGCTGTAAGGAATGTATTACATACAGATATTTACAGGCAATGCATAAAAGGCTTTATGATTATATGGCAGAAAAGCTTGGATATGAATGTGAGATACTAAACGGTGCAACTGACCACGGTGCAAGAACCGTTTTACAGCTTAAAAATGAAAAGCTTGAAAAGGAAGTTAATGAATTATATAACAAACAGCAGATTTTGATAAGAAATATACAAAAAATCCAGAAAGTATGTGATAAACAGCAGTTCGATACAAGATTTTTTGACAGTATATCAGTAATAAATACTGTAGAAAGATTGCAGCAGTTAAATGACTTATATTTCAATATTATAAAATCTGAGCATGAAACACTTCCAAGACAGGTAATTGAACAGATTAATAAAATTCAGAGACAGTTTCCGACTAATCATAACCTTAATCTTATAAATGCCAAGATGACCGGTAATTTAAAGGGTATAACTGTTATTGAAATGAAGCAGGATTTGCACAGGATATTACCACAGCGTAGAATTATAGAAAGCGACCCGGAGCTTGAAATGTATGTAAGCAGGCTAAGCAGCCTTACACGCACAAAAGAGATTAAAACAAATAAAGGAGAGTATATACTTTTTCCTACAAATACTCAGACGCAGATATTTGAAAATCTTATAGCATTAAGCAGACTCAGGGAATACGAAGAAATTAATATCCAAAAAATTCGTGATGATGAATATGAAATTTCCTTGCAAATATTAAATGCAGCACAGATTCCTGTAAATTACTACATTCCAAGCACAAGTTTTGAAATTACAGATGGAAGATTAAGACAGCACAGTAAAATTCTTATCTGATTTTGTATCATATATAGAATGAATATTAAAAAATGCGGAAATCACACTTTTTAGTGCAGATGTGGTAACAGGTATACACATCATTTGACCGAGCCTGTTAGCTAAAGACTGTTGCTCTAATTGCGAGAAAACAACGCAACATAAAAGAGATTACATTATAACATGTAGTCTCTTTTTTATTTGTTTTGTTTGTTGTAGCTGCATCTATTTCATAGTTGCATCTATTCCATAGCTGCATTAAAAACAAATCAAATTGGTAACATAAAAATAATAGGAAGCATATTAAACATACGAATGTGAGGACTATTATGAAAAAGACTAATACAAAAACATCTGTAAAATCTGAAAAAGCAGTAGGGCAGAAGAAGGTTATAGATAAAACCGTACAGGACTGTCTTAAATTTGAAGAAGTATATGATGACGGACTTATTAAAGTTGATAAAGATACTTACAGCAAGCTTTATGAGCTTATTGACAGTAACTTTATTACTGAACCGGAAGACAAACAGGAAGATTTGCTTGTTGAATATACAAAATTTGTAAATAAATTTCCTGAAAATGTAGATATTATTCTTGTTATTGTAAATAAGAAGAATACAACAAAAAATCTTGCGGATAATTACCATATAAAGCCTAAAGGCATAAGCACTGACAGATTTTGTGAAGAATATAATAAAATTATAGATAAAAAAATAACAGAAGGACACTCTGATATAGAAAAGAACAAATATATTATTCTTTCAGTAAGGGCAAGAAGCCTTGATGATGCCAAGACTTCTTTTAATACACTTGATATTGAACTTGATGCATCAATGAAGAGAATCAACAAAGTAGGAGTAAAAAAAGTTGATACATTTACAAGACTTTCTTTGATGAGTGAAATTTTAAAAGGCAATCAGCTTGTACCTTTTGAAAAAGAATTTGGAAAATACAAATCAGTTAATATAATTGATGAAGACGGTGCTTCAGCAGAAGAACTTGACAGGGAACTTATGAAAAAGAACGGAATTACACCTAAAGACCTGATAGCACCACAGACTATAGAGAAGTGTTCTAATAAGGGTATTGAATATATAAGACTGGGAGACAACAGGGTTTGCAGAACTTTTTCTTATGTTGACCTGCCACAGTCACTTGATACAAAATTTTTAACAGATACAACCAATCTTCCTTATGAAATGGTAACAACAATAAGGCTTGGAGCAGTTCCAAGAAAAACAGCAATAAGAAATGTAAAAATGATGAATACATCAATTAAAGCAGATGTTATGAAAGCCAGTAAAAATCTGTACAGGGAAGGCTGTGACCCAAGCCTTATGAATGAGGACTTGGTACAGGCTCGTAATGAAGCAGCACAGTTAAGAAAAGATGTTGTGGTAGACGGTAAAAAGTTATTTTATGCAACCATGACAATTACACTTATTGCAGAAGATGAAACAGAACTGAAAGACTTGGAAAACCAGTATGTTCTTAAATGCGGAGATTATTCAGTTAATCCTAATAATTTAAGAGGACAGCAGAAACAGGGCTTACTGAGTTCACTTCTTCTTGGAAATAAAGAGATAGCATTTGACAGGGCATTAACATCAGATGACTGCTGTGCATTATTCCCATTTAATATACAGGAGCTTACTGATAAGAGAGGACATTTTTACGGTGTAAATGCCATTAGTAAAAATATGATTATGTATGACCGTAAGAGAAGCAAGCTTGCAAATGGTCTTGTATTTGGTCAGTCAGGTTCAGGTAAGTCATTTATAACAAAGGGTGAGATTATACCTAATTTACTTGATGGTGATGATGACATGATTATCCTTGACCCTGAAAATGAATACAGGGTTATTGCTGAAGCTTTTGGTGGTAATGTAGTTGACCTAGAGCCTAACTCAGATTTACATATTAATCCATGTGATATGTCTATGGAATGGTCTAATCCAAAGGCAAGTCCATTAGTAGAAAAATGTGATTATATGGTAGGTATTGTTGAATCTATTTTAGGTAAAGGAAGAGAATGTAATTCATTTGAAGTTAATGTTATCCACAGAGCAGTAAATAAAATGTATGAAGAATATATATCAGTAATGACAGAGCGTAGAAATAATGGAGATATCGTAGATATTGATACATCCATAAGCCCTACACTGGTAGATTTTTATGACTGTCTGTTAGCGGATAATACACCTGAAGGAAATAAGATTGCTATGGCAGTTGAACCTTACTGCATAGGCAATTATAACTTATTTGCTCATAAAACAAATTTTGAAAATAAGAACAGGCTTACAGTATTTAATCTTTTATACCTTCCTGAAAAGATGAAGGAAATGGCTATGAAGGTATGTTTATCAAACATCTGGACAACCATTGTAAGAAATAAGGAAAACAATGAAAAATACGGAAAGAGCAAGGCTATATGGGTATACTTGGATGAGTTCCACTTATTCTTCCAGACTGAAAGTTCAGCAACAACAATCATGGCATACTTTAAGCGTGTGCGTAAGTATAACGGTATTATGACCGGTATTACTCAGGATGTAGCAGATTTGCTTAAAAGCAGTCAGGGAACAGCTATGTTTAATAATACAGGATTCTTTATTTTTCTTAATCAGTCTCCTGTAGGCAGAAGCCAGATACAGCAGCTATATAATGTGTCTGATGCACTTATAGATTTTATAAAAGAAAAGCCTGCCGGAATGGGGCTTATATATAATAACTCAGTACTTATACCGTTTGACTATAAACTGCCAAAAGATAATGAGTTATACAGGATAATGAGTACGAACCCTAATGATGAAAACCGCAAACCGTTACAAACGGCATAAAGTAAAAAGAGAAGGAGAAAAAATCTTCTTCTCTTTTTTAATTAGGCTTTTTTAATATAAATATAGATTTTTAATGAACTATAATCAGATTAAGTATATTTAGGCAAAAAGGAGATACGGTTATGTTACATATAGTATTAAATAATGATAAAAAGAAATTCATAAATAATGTGGCTTATTTTAAAGGAAGAGACAATTACTGTCTGGGAAACAGTTTTGAAGAAGCCGGTGATGTTATACAGATGTTTTACAAAAAGAATACATATATAACTCAATCTGAAAAAGCTGAGGTGGTGTAAATTATGACAGATGATTCATTAAATAAAATGGTTGAACAGTTTCAGCATAGCAGATTAAAAGCAAAACATATTATTGACAGATATAAAATTCCTATTGAACCAGATGAGTTTTTCAGTGAATATGTAATATTTCTTATGAAAAATAAAAACAATCCGGCATATGACAAAATAGATAATTATGAAAGCTACTGTATAAAAATACTTAATCATCTTGCTTTTGAATATAACCAGAAGGAAAGCCTTTTTAACAATACAAAAGAATACAGCTGGTTTAATACAATGAAAAAAATAAGTGAAGAATACGACATACCATTAATACCTAACAATGCTTATAAATTTGCTGCATTATGTGGAATCCCTTCACTTACAACAAGAAAAGCTTATCAGCTAATTGAAACAGGCGAAGTAGACAATTTAAGATATCTGGCTGACAGGCTTAATAAATATGATTTATATGACAATTTGGAAAAAGAGGAAATATGACTTACGAAGAAATATGTAATGAACCTTTTTTGACTGATACATTAACAGATATACCTAATGAAAAAGGATTTGAAGAATATATTAAAAGCATAAATACAAGCAATATTACACTTGCAGCCTTTAATATATCAGTAAAAGAAATAAATAAAGAATCACGAAAAAAAGGAAATGAATGCTTAAGGGCTATTATAAAAGAATTAAAAAAAGATAATTTTAAAATATTCAGAATACAGGGAGAAAAATTTAATATTGTATTCTTGCAGAATGAATATGATTACAAAACAAAGCAAAAGTTAAAATTATATTTTGATGTTTCCATGTTTCAGCTTCCATATGAAATATATTATGGGATTGAAACAAATGATAACAGTAATTTTGAAATATTCCGTCACAGAACTGTAGAAGAAATGTACCGTGACAGAAACAGAAAAAACCAGATATCAAAAGTAAATGATATTGTAAAAAAATCAAAAGCACTGCTTAAAATGGAAGCAGACCTGTTAGAAGAAGAAAAAAACTTACAACGTCTTAAATCGGGAAAAGAAAAGAAGCTTGAAAAAATTATATCAGATAAAGAAAATAGCAATCAGTTAATACCCGGAAAAGAAAAAACGCCTGATAATTTCAAAGAAAACGACAGGCAGAAATACCTTGCAGAAATGTATTTTGCCACAGCCACGGTAAATGCATTAAAGGACGGAAAGTTTACAAGCTTCACTCTGTATATATTTCCAACAAAGCTTATGCCAGCATTAGTTACATTACCTAATATAGTAATAATTGATACCGGTATAAATTATACAACTTATAAAGACTGCAACCATTTCACATATATGGATGTTGAATATAATGTATCAATGCGTTTTACAAGAGAAGGAAAACTTAATTTCAGTATATTTCCAACTGATGAAACAGTGAAAAATAATATTAACATTCACACACAGGAAGGCTTATATACACCTGATAATTTCGGCAAGCTGATTCATTTATCAGATAGTGATATTGAAATTTTCCCTATTAAACAGAACATCCGTAATTTATATGATTTTGCGTATATAAAGAACAATGAAATAATTATTAATAAAAATGGTTTTATTAATGACAACGAAAAAAATATAAGTGTAACAATGGATAATACTTCAATCAATTTAACGGTAAAGGAAGGATAAAAATGAGAAAGAAAATAACTGAATGTAATGATGAGCATGTATTAAATGAATTAAAAGACTGTATTAAGCATTGCCTTAAAAGCACTGTAGTATGCAGCTTAAGGCAGGCTGTTATATCAGAAAACGGCAGAATGAATACAATGAACATGCAGCAGGTGATAACAGACAAGCCAAGATGCAGGGTTTTGATTAAAGATAACCGCTTATATCTTAATATTGAATTTGAAAAAAATGACATAGTAGACATGTTAAAAATTGAAAACATATGGAATATGATGCTTGCAAGAAGCTCTGAAAATTTTATGAATAACAGGGAAAATGATGCTGTTATGGTAATTGAGCTTGTAGGTATGGAACAAATGAGTAACCTTGCTTATGTCATGGCATTTTATGACCCTGTATTTTTAGCAAAAGAAGAAGCCAGACTTAAGCTTGTATATGATATAAGCAATCTTAATTTTGGTATCGAAAATGTTGATTATATTGAAATTTTACAGGAAATTGATTATGAAAATGAAATTGCCAATAAAGAAAAAAGCATTAAGGAAGATGGAGCAGATTTACTTGACAATGTTTTATAGGAAGGAACAGATATGAGTGAATTAAGTACATTTAATTCGTTAAACAGAGCCGCTACAGGAGTGGTATCAAGTGCAATAGAGCTTGCTGCTGCAAGCTTTATTGATGCTGAAAATAAAGAAATTGATGAAATGTTTGAAAGGCTGAGAAAAGACCAGCCTGAAGTAGAAAATGTATCTGATAACCACATAAAAAATGACATACATATTAATAAAACTGAATATAAAAGCCCGATTACAAAAGATAATTCGTACAGAGTATCTTTTAAAAATGAAACAGATTTCCAGTCATTCCAGTTACAGATGAAAACTGATAATAAACAGATTATAGCATCCCCTGTAAAGATAGGTGACATATATATAGCGGAAGTTAAAAGGGAAGATGCAGCTTTTATTAATGAATACGCTAAAACCAATAACATTGATATTGTTACTTTTAATGGTCTTGATATTCATACCATGTATTCAGAAACGGGTGGAAGAACTGAATCAGATATAAAAGAAAACTTGCATGAAAATCAAGGACATGCAATGAGTGGTGTTACAAATCAGCTTTTAATGAATTGTGACACATTAGGTTCGGCTGTATTTTATGCCAGACAAGCTAAGGATTTTGTATATGACGGAAGTTTAACTGAAACTATTGAATATAAATTCAATAATGCAGAAGATATGATAAAGTTTAATGATGCAATGAAAGAAGCAGGCATTGAAACAAGCATATCTGAAAGTGCGTTAGGAAGTTTAACTAAAGCTCCTGAATATAAAATTGAGTTAAATATTCAGACTAACAGTAATAACAGTACTGCTATAGCTGACAGTATTGATAAAATGAATACTGCTCAGGAAATTTTAGCCTTAAATGGACTTGATGATAAAGTTGCAATAAAGAGACAGGAATTTAATGCAAGACAACACAGAGGACTTTTAAATGGCGGAGCTTTTGATGATTATGCAAAAGATTTTAATAAGTCAATGGCAAAACAGGCTGTTAATCTTGGCTTTGATAAAGATTACCTGACTTTAAATGCAAAATCTGATGTATTGTCAAATATGCTTGACAGGCTTAATGTATCCGAGCTTAAGGACTTGAATGACGGCATTGAAAAATATGTGTCAAGATATCAGGATATATATAAAGTTGATTCATGTATTGTAGTTGAGGGGTATTTAAAAAATATAAAAAGCTTTGATGAGAATGATAAAAAACAGCTTGCAAAAATCATAGGAAAAACAGTAGAAAAAGACAGTATTAAAGATAAAATAAAAAAAGATAAGAATGAACATATTAAGAAGGAAAATGAAGAAAAAGCAAAGCAGGCTGAAACTATTGATAAAATTACAAAGCTTATATACGAAAGTAAAATAGCAGCTTCAGCAGCTCTTCTTAATAACGCTCTTGGGAAAATGAGTGAAAAAGAACTTGCTGACTTTAATAAATTCTTAAAAAATGAGATAGCAATACCTGATGCAACAATAATTTCACAGGCACATCTTGAAAAAATAATAAAAGAATATCTTAAAGATAACATGCGTCTTACAAGTGATGAAAAAAGCTCAATTGCCAGAATAATAGCAGAAGAACTTAAACAAAAGCCTGACAATGTAAACAATGATTCGGTAACAGACTGTATTAAAAACGAAATAAATGAACGTATAAATACAATAAAAGCTTCTACTATAGATGGTAACATTAAATTATTAAAATCAATTGACAAGCGTTTTAATATGAATCTGTCTGTAAAAAATGCAATTACCCGAAGTGACATACTACAGATTGATAAGAAGTTTTTTGAACTGTTCAGGGAAAACAACATTAATATTTTAGATAAACGTGGCAGAATAGATGTTAATAAAATCAATGAACTTATTAATAATCCTAAGCTGCTTGGAAAGCTTAATATATCTAAAGAACAGCTTGAAATATTTAAAGCAACCGCAATTAATCCGGGTGGATTTAATAAAAACAGTGTAATGGGTACGGTAAGCTCTGTGACAAACAAGCTTATGTCAGGAGATGACCCTACAGGTGAAAATCAGAAAACTATGCAGGAAATCAATCAGATGGTTACAACTGCACAGCGTACAAAAGAAGTCGTTAAATCCATTAAAAAAGCAGACCAGATACGAATAGGCGAGAGAAAACGTATAAGAAATGCCAAAACACCGGACGGCGGCAGTAAGACACATACTACCCAAAGCAAGCCTAAGAAAAAAGATGAAGGCTTAGGTGGAAAACTTACCGACAAGCAGATAAAGCAGAGTCAAAAAGCTGAAGCAAAGCTTGCCAGCAAAGTGAAATGGGCTGACAGATATGAAAAGTCAATATTTGGGAAATACAATAAATTTAAAAATGAAGCTATACAGAAGCTTGCTAAAACACCGGTAGGACAGGCTGTAATGGCAGTTATAAAGAAAGCAACAATGGCAGCTTCAAAGGTTATTCTTCCTGCACTTGGAGCAGCGTTAGGTTTATTATTAGCCATTGTAGGTGCAATAGATGTAATAATTATTATTGTATTATGTATTTCAAGCCTTATGGATGCAATTAATCCTGCTAAATGGATTGACAAAGCATTAGAACCAAGCAGCTATGCAGATACAGTCATGTATAATCTGTATGAAATGATGGAAAAGGAAGAAGAAAACTGGGTTAAGGATTTATATGATACCGACAATGTATACAAGAAAAAAGATGATTTGCAATGGGGAAGTGCATACACTGATTTAAAAGCATACTGTAACAGCAGCAGCGGAGTTGGTGGTAAATACTTAAAGGCTGAAAAAAATAATGGAAAAACCACAATTACAGTAAGTCCTTTTTATTTTGAAGTGCCTGATGATGTGAGAACAAAAGTAACAAAATTTGAAGATGAAGCTGATGTATTGGTAAGTGCCAACAGGTCTATTTACAGTACAGGCACATCACAGGACGGAGTTAATGTTACAGCACAGTCCGGACACACAAGCAATATTAAAGACATATTGTGTATGATGGATGTTAATTTTAATGATATTAATAATTCAGATGATGAAAGCTTAAAAAACATTCTTGGAATGTCTCCGGCAGGACTTAACTGGGATAACTTTAAAAATAATATAAAAAATAGCTTTAAGTGGATAAAAGCAGCAGTATCACAAATCTGGGATGATGATGCTTGGACAAAATTTGAAGAAAGCAAAGGCATAACGGTAAAGTATGATACCTTAAAGAATTATTGCATGACACTGTTTGAAAATTCACATCAGGAATGCTTTGAGCTTGAAGTAAGCTATGATGATTTAGACGATTGTAATAACAAGACAACAGGAACATTTTATTTAGGCTTTAATGGTAATAATATAGGATTGCAGACCATAGATACTACATATGGCGGAAGGTTTAAAAAGTTTATAACAGAGCGTAACTGTGCAACGCACATTACTACTAATAACCTTACAGATAAAAATTCCATGTGTTTAAAAGAAGATATGGGAGACAATAAAGACACATATGATTTTATAAAAAGCAATGACTGCTGGAATGTTACATCAGATAATGAAACAGGCTTTACTACATCAATATCAAGAAACGCTTACAGTTCTTCAGTATCGGAAACAGTCTACAGCCCGGATGATACATATTATGAACTGCCTGTATTTCAGGATATAGATAACAGATATGACTACAGGAGCATACTTGAAGATATTATTGCAGACGGAGACAAAGATGAAGAAGACCGTGAATACAGTGGAGAAGAATATGATAATTTCAGAGAAGCATATCAGGATACACTTAATGAAGCTATTGACACGGTGGGCGACAGTTACTTGGAACAGATAAATGAAGATGACTATAAAGACGAAGTAAGAGAAAAGCTTGATGAAAGTTTTGAAAATTATTCTGACAGTTATTATTTTACAAAGAGCAGTACTTTTAACGCCATGAGACATTATTATTATACAATGTCAGATGTTGAATTTACGACTGATGAAGCACCTGTAAATTCAAAAGCTTATTTGCAATGGTATTACTATGATGATGATGATACAGGTGAACGATATTACACATGCCGTATAAGGGCATTTGCAACAAAAAGATATCAGGTAACGGGCAAAGCAGAACTGACACAATACTGTGAAAGAATAGAGCAGAACTGTAAAGGACATAAAGCCCAGTATTGCGGTGGTCATGTTAAAGTTGATTCAACAGGCATAGTATATTCAATTACCAATGAACAGATAGCCATTACAGGTATGCTTGAAAATGATATCGCACCTGTAGCAAAAGGATATGATATCGAAGCAAATCTTGGCAGTGAAATTTATGGCAAGCTTGACGGTGTAGATTATTCATCATTAAGGAATGCTACCATAACGGGAAACAGTAATTCTACGGGAATAAAAGACCGTGAAGGCAAAGTTAATATACAGGCTTCTTCATGTTCAAAAGGACTTAATCTTTTGACAAAAACAGGCGACAGCGGCTTCACTACATGGGGAAAATGGGGAAGCGATACAAATACATATACACGGACAATTGACATGAAGCTTGCAAAAGATATTTTTGATATTGACTGTTGTATATTGTATGGAAGAAATGTATTTCCTATAAAGGCAGAAAACTGGCAGACATATGAAGGCTGGACATCTGATAATATGACAATGGTTGTTAATAAATACCTTGGCGACTGGCAGGAATTATACGGTTTTGATATACCTGAAAATATAGGTATGTGTAAAATACCTGAAAAAGATATTGATGCTATAATTGAAGCACTGAAATCTAAATATGGTGACAAATTTACCGAAAGCAGGCAGGAAGCCGTAAAATTTGCATTAAGCTGGGTAGGCAGGGGTCAGTATAATAACAAGCATCACAGTCATGGCTTTTTAATGGATTCACATACTGGTAAAGTATATAAAAGCCTTACTACAAAAGGTGAATCAGGAACATTTGAATTTAACTGTACAGCAACAGACTGTTCAGGATTTGGTTCATTTTACCTTAACCATTTTGACAAGTTAGACCATGTGGCAGGAACATGGGAATTAAGTAAAACCGGAAGAAATGCTGAAGTAAACAGTACATACAGTAATCTTTTGCCGGGAGATTTGATTCTTAAGGCAGACAGTGATGACCATACTATGATTTTCATAGGTGTGCTTGATAACGATTTGGAACTTAATGTAAGTAACGGAACAAAGAAAGTACTTACTAACGGAAGTACAGATTATAATGTCTGGAATCATCTTACACTGGCAAAAGGGCAACCTATAACAGTTGACTGTGCTGTAAGTGCCAATGCAAGCCATAAAAAAGGAACAGCTACAAGAGACTATAGCTTTACGGTAGGTAATATCTACTTAAGAGGTGCATCAGACGGATATTATAAATCATATGGTGACTGGCTTACAGGCATGAAGATAAGATATTTTGACAATGATTATTAAATAACAGACAAAAGGACAGCCATGATTCTTGATAGAAAAATGACTGTCCTTTGTGTTTAATAAAAATAATGGATTTTTAATATTTAAAATACACTTCCGAATCCGGATTAGAAGCAGCAGACATAAAGCTGTTGACAGTTTTTAAAAATTCATCTCTGCTTGTTTTTTTCCATGTGTACCATTCATCACCAATTACTATATGAGCAATAATTGTATCAGGATTTCCACTGACATAATATCTGGTAGTTGCAGAAGAATCCAGTACAGATAAGGTATTATCGTCATATAAGCTTTTATTCTGCTCATAAGCAAGAGTATACACCGAATGAAGCCATCCTTCATTATCAAGTGCAATTTTGTATTCTTCAAAAGAACCTGAATCAGAAGCAGGGCTGTAACCGTAACATACCATATTATCGTCTATAACGGCAACAACTGAAAATCTGCTGTTATCAGAAGAATAAGTATAAGTATTAACCCAATACCCTTGTAAATCATCAGCTGTAGCAGGTGTTGGTACAGCATCAGCACTTTTGTATTTTTCAATAAGGCTGTCAACGCTGTCATTATTGGAATTGTTTTTATTTTCAGAGATTTTGGAAGAAGCTTCTGTTGTTTTTTCAATTGCAGGATTGTCTGAAGATATATTTTTATCAGAATTTTTCCCACACCCCAATAATCCGCCTACGCAAAGTACTGTCATTGTAACCATAGCTGCTTTTTTTAAGTTAATCATATGTAATCTACCCTACAATATTTAATTGTATCCTTTCATATTAATATATCCTTATTTTAACATATCTGTTGATTATTTCAATATAATTAGTCTTTATTATTTTTTAAAAATAAAGTAAAGGTAAAACAAATTGGTAACATATTCAAAGTAGAAAAAGCGAAAGAATTTAGGAGTTTTCTACTATGGATATTAACTTTAAGAAATATATAAAAGATGATGGTAAAAGCAAAATATCTGTTTTTTCGGCACTTCTTAATGGAGTAACTATAAATAATACATTTAAACATACTGATGAACGCAAATTTGGTTTAAAAGTAGTAAAAGAAATGTGTTTTATAGACGAAAATGCTGAAATAGGCAAGTCTGAAATTAAAGTGCCACATATTTTAGAGCTTAAGGACTTTGAAAATGTTTTTACAATGTACAATTTATATGTTTACACACCGGCAGACAACAAATTCATAATCAATGATTTAAGCATTATAAGTCCTGTGATGTGTATAGATAAAGACTTTATATGTTCAGCAGTTGATATTAATAAACGCAGTGAAATTAAATACGGATTCAATTATTTTTACCAATATGTGATAAACAATCTCATAGAAGTAGATAAATGGAAAATTTCATACAATCTGTCAACTTCATATTTTGAAATATCATATGACAGCAATATTATTTATTACATAGAAAATATAGATAAGAAAACTACATATTCAATCGTTTTGTATTTCTGTGAAAAATACAGAAGTGAAGAAGAGCTTATTGACAAGTACACCATAGACAGATACATACGAGAGGATATTTAGCATGAATAATACAGACGATTTTTTAACCGGATTTGATGACTTGGATACAGCAGGTACATCACAAAAAAGTTTTTCATCAGATTTTGATTTTGATGGTATTAAAGATATTTCTGATAAAGATTTAGAAGACAGCTTTGATTTTTCAAAAGATAACAAGGGTTCTGATAATGAAACTGATGAATTTGACATACCGGATTCAGATATCAGTTTTGATATACCTGATGAAGAAGAAACTGATTTTAGTGCTTTTGACATGTCTGATATCAAAAACTTTAATTTTAATGAAGATGATGAAGAAAAAGCGGAATTAAAATACAGGGAAAACATTGATACTGAAAGTCCGGATGATTTTTCAGATTCATTTGGCAAAAGCTTAAACAGTTCATTTAACAATGACTTTGAAAATTCATTTGACAGCCTTGACAGCTTAAAAACAGAAGATAATGAAGATGATATTGTAATAACTGACTTTAGTGACGGATATGTATACGGGCTATTTAAACAGCCACCTGAAAATGCTGCAATTAAGCAGAATAATGAAAAAATAAAGCAGCTGGATAAAGAAATCGAAGAAACAAAAGAAGAAGAGAGAACAATACTTAAAAATGCCCGTGCAGAACAGCTTAATAAAAAGGCTCTTAAGTGTATATATGAAAATCTAGGCAAGGGTTTGGAAGAAGCTGCAAAAGATTATGAAAAGAAAAAGCCTATGATACAGGCTGAAAAGCAGAGCCGTAATATTAAAAAAGTAAAAGCAAACAGCAAAAAGAAAACAACCTATAAAGCGAGAAAAAAAGATAAATATATAATCGGATGTATTTTATTTATAGGTTTTGCATTACTTATGGGGCTTAGGGCAGGTACGGTTAGCAATGAAGATAATAACAGCAGCCCTTTTATGTGCCTTCTGAAGATTTTTACCAAGGATGATTTTACTATCGGTAATCCTGATTTAAAAGTTGCTTCTACGGTATTTTTTATAATGCTTTGCATAGAAGCGTTGGTAATATTATTTGTATATCTTGACAAAGCACAGAAAAAAGCAAGCCGTATAGGACATGAGCATGGTATGGCAAGAATCGGCAATAAAACTGATTTGAAAAATTTCAGGAATCAGTTTATGGAAAACACAGATAATAACATGCTGTTTTCCAAGCATACAGGACTGTCTCTTAATAACAAGATGACTAATCGAAGTGCAAATGTATTAGTTATTGGTGGTACTGGTACAGGTAAAACATTCAGGTATATCAAGCCTAATATTTTACAGGAAAACTGTTCAATGGTTATAACAGACCCATCCGGAGATATTTTCAGGTCATTTGCACCGTATCTTTTAACAAGAGGATATAATGTTTATATTTTTAACCTTAATAACATGGCACTGAGTAACCATTATAATCCGCTGCTTAATGTCTATGACAGCAACGGTGAAATTTCTGAAATACAGGTTGATATCTTGGTAGACCTTTATATGAAAAATGCAAAAGCAGGCAAAGAAAGCGGTGGTGGAGACCCATTCTGGGATAAGTCTGAAAAAGCGTTTATTACAGGTATTATTTATTATATTCTGGAAAATGATGCATTTGCAAAAGAAGATAAATGCTTTAATACGGTACTTAGAAAAGTACAGGAAGCAAAAGCTGAATGTGATGAAAACGGTGAACCGCAGGATACACAGCTTACTAAGGAAATCAAGGAATGGCAGGCAAGAATGGAGCGTCAGGGAAGAAGTATTAAGACACCTATTTATTATGATACATTCCTTATTGCACCTGAAAAAACAGCTAATACAATCCTTATTACCACAGCTGTTGATTTACAGATATTTGCAACATCTGATGTAGACCGTATTACAAGATATAATACAAAGTATCCTGAACTTAATATCAATCTTGATGATATTGCTACAACTCAGAGTTATTTATTCCTTGGTATACCACAGTCACATCAGGCTTATAATTTCCTTGTAGCCATGCTTTATTCACAGCTGTATGGACGTTTATATGAGCTTGGTGAACGTAAATTAAGAAATAAATGGCATATAGGCGAATTTAAAGGAATACCTAAGTTTGCACCGTTTGACAGCAAGGAACAGGCTGAAGATTTCTTTAAAAATGTAACAACAGCAAATATAGAAGAGACTGAGTATGTAAATGCAACTAAGATGTATCTTCTTAAATATAAGAATGTGGTTTATAAGAAGAGTATAAGAAGAGAAACCATAGAAGAGCTTATACATAATCTTAATAATATGCAGATTTGGCAGAATGGTGGTGGAGACCCGTCTTTACCGATACACGTTAATTTCTTACTGGACGAATTTAAGAATATTGGCGAAATACCTAATTTTTTAACAATATTGTCAACATCAAGAAAGTATCGTATTGGTAGTCATGTAGTTATACAGGATATCGGACAGATTAAAACAATGTATAAAGACGGAGAACATGAGACATTACTTGCAAATGTAGATACGACCATATTTTTAGGTTCTATATTACATGATGATAAAGAAGCAATACAGAAAATGCTTGGAAAAACTACTATCAGGCAGAAGAGTACAAGCAGTTCAAACAGTGGCATAAGTACATCATATACACCTACAGAAGTAGACCTTTTAAGCTTAGACCAGATATCAGCTATTAATCAGAATGGCAGAAATGACTGTATTGTTATAGTCAGAGATTGTACACCATTTGTAGATGAAAAGCTTAATCTTCTTGAGCATAAGAGATGGAAAGATGTATGTGCAGTAAAGAACTTTGATTTGGAAAGATACTATATTAATAACAATTCAATTGATATTAAACCATAACAATATCTTCGCTTTGCGAAAGCTCAACATCTCCGCAAACGGAGCTGTACAAGTTTATTTATGATTGCATCTACTATGGCTTGTTTATACAAGACATTGGTAGCTGCACTAATAAATAAACTTTATCAACATTTCCACAAAGCAAAACTGTAACAGTTTGCTGTATAAAGCAGAAATAAATGCTTATACAGCAAACTTAATATATATAAATAAAAAGGAGAGAAAATATGAAAACTGTATTAGCTGCATTATTTCAAACAATTTTAGATTTATGTACCGGAGCAAACTGGGGTGTACCGGATTTATTGCAGATAACTGATAATGAAATAAACATTGCAAGAACCATGTACAAATATTTTATGGTTATCGGTATAGGCATGACAATTGTATATTTTATTATGGAAATGAATAAACAGTATGCGTTACAGGCAAGGGATTTAAACATTAAAACTGTTGGTGTTCCTTTTTTAAAACTGCTTGCGTCTATTGCCGTATTATCTCAGGGAAGTAAAATTATCGGCTGGATATTAAGCTTTAACAACAGTCTTGTTAAATACGCACAGACAAATTTTACCATGACAGGCAGTGGAAAAGGACTTGCCGATTTAACAGACAAAATTCCGTCAGGTGATAATATAGTAAATGCATTATCATTTATGAATCTGCTTGTATTATTGATACCGGCATTAATATGCTGGCTTATCGGTGTTATTGTGGGATTAGTTTTTAAATATAAGGCTTATGCCTATAAAATAGAAGTAATATTCAGAACCGGTATAGCTCCTATAGCGTTAGGAGATGTATATAGCGGTGAAAACAGTACTGCCGTAAAATTCATTAAAAGATTCTTAGCACTTGGTTTATATGCAATGGCATTTGTAGTTGTAGTAAATATAGGTGCTTCTATGATAGGTGCGGACTTCTTAGAAGGTCTAACCAGTGGTGATACATGGAAAATCCTTGGCGGTATACTTAACTGTTTTGTCGTACCATTTGCCGAGCTTGGTGCTTTAGGTGTTGCTAAACAGGCTTGTAATGAAGTATTAGGCGTTTAATATTTCTATACGGTTTATTAATAAGAAAATTATAAGAGAACAGAGAATTTTTCTTTGTTCTCTTTTTATTTATAACATTTTGTATACAGTATACAAATATCTGCTATGTAGCCATTTAAGTTTGTAGTTGCATTAAAAAGTAAAAACGAATTTTTTAAAAACATTAAGAAATAAAGTGAAGTAAATTACTAAAGTTTTGCTTATTAGGACGGAATGTAATGACGGCATCATAAGCAAAACTTTTATTTGATTGATTTTGTTTTCAAATTTTTGGAAACATTAAGAAATCAATCAAATTAGTAACATACATAAGGTGAAAGCCAAGAAACAAAGAATTAAGGAGAAAACCTATGGAAATTGCAATAAGCAGAGACATCCGCAAATATAAGACAAAAGATGTCGGTAATTTTTCATTTAAAGAAGCCGGGGTTATCGTCCTTGCTTGTGCAAGTGCATTTATGGTTTTTAAAATGTCAGGAAAAGGTATTGATGAAATAGAATCAGTTATTCCTTTAATGCTTATTCCTATGGCACTTATACTTGTTATTGGTCTGTTTAAGCCTTATGGTATACCATTTCCAAGATATGCACTGATAATTATAAAGGACAAGCTTGAACCTAAGATATACCCTTGGAAAACAGACTTTACATATGAACCGGAAAATTACGGCGAAATATATGGTAATGAATATAAGCTGTCAGAAAAACAGATTCAGACCATTATGCTCCTTAATCAACCACAGCAGGAAGAAAAATCTGCAAATAAGGCTTCAAAAAAGAAGTTATAAGGAGAAAAAGCGTATGAAGACTAAGTTAATGGCAGCTAAAACAAAAGCCAAGAATGGATTAATGAAATGTGCAATTGCAGCATCACCAATACTTTCAATGATTGGTATGCCGGTAATTGCCAGAGCAGATGGCGGAGATGATTTTGGTTCGGTTACAGTATCTACATCAAGTGGTTCAGCAACATCTTTAATGGGTAAAATTATCGGTATCCTTCTTACAATTACAAGATATGTAGGTGTTGCCCTTGTCATTTACGGTGTATATGAGATTGTTATGTCATTTATGCAGAATCAGCCTGAAGCAAAGACCAAGGGTATTGTCATGGCACTTGCAGGCGTAGTAATGATTGGTCTTAAGTCTATTATTGTCGGACTTGGAATCATTGGATAATAATTTACAAAAATGTAAATATTATAGTTTAACAGAATGAACAGATGCGGAAAGCTATGGTTATTTTTCGTAGCTGTTCATTTTTTTAAACTTAGCTTAGTACAGACTGATGCATTAAAGGGAGAAACGTATGAAAACTAATAAATATTTAAAAAAAGCCATATCTGCATTACTTATTGTAAGCAGTGCTGTAAGCCTTACTGCCTGTACAAGTCCTTTGAAGAAAGATAAGGAAGAAGCACAGGTAAGCAATCCTGAAATACAGCAGAATGATTACAGAGGCGGTATTATGCGTACAAAAGCATTAAAACAGCTTGTGGAAAATACCATTAATACATGTAAAGAAAAGAATACATCTATAAGAAAAGACAATCCTAATTCATTTTGGGATAGTGAAGGATATAAGGACTTTGTAAGCAATTTTCTTTCATCTTCTGTTATAAATGATACAAAGTGGTTTAATGAAGAAGAAACTTCATTTGATGATATTGTGCAGCAGTTAAGTAAAACTGAAAACAGCTTTACGACAAAAAGAGATGATGGCACATATGCATTAGCCAGTCAGGATATTAAAATTACCAGAGTTGAAAAAGATGAATATACTGTCACAGGCAGACAGTCATCATTTTCAAAGGGCAAAACCAGCATATCAGGAATAATGAATTGCAGGGCATTATATGACTGTAACCATGACTGGTGTAAAGCATATATGACATTACAGCCTAATAATTCAGATGTGCTGCCTGATATTACAACTAATATTTTTGAATATGCAAGACTTGATGAAAATACATTTGCAATCCAGACAGCGGATGAAAGACTTTACATAAAGCTTGGTGGTAATACCGGTGACAGCATTGATAAAAGACCTGTAGAAGAATTTTATTATTCAAGACTTGACGGTGAAAACAATACAGCAGATTTTAAATCATATGTTGCTGCAAATACTATAGACAGTAATGGCGATTATGTGCAGGAAAATTATCAGAAAAATAAAGTGTACGAAAATTATCCTTGGCTTAATGAGAATGGAGACATAAGCTATATACACGGCTTATATGACAGCTTATGTGCTAATGTGGATGCTGCAAAGAATAAAGAAAACTGGGTTATGGCTAAAAAGACATCTTCTAATACAGCAACAACTGAAACTGCTACAACATCCAAAAAAGCTTCAAGTCCTTACATGGGATATAAGCAGTATATAACATATAAGAATAATACTCTTACTGTAATAACTTATAATAAGCTTTCAGAAAACTATGAAGAGTTCACTTATAAAAATTAAAATATAAAGAGAAAAAAGTATGTATTATTGACACCAGCATCTCTAACGCTTACTAATGCCTTATCATAAGACTGTAAGACGTTGGCAGAGCTGTACAAGTTTATCTTTAGAGCAGCTATTTGAGATGGCAGCTACTTCGTAGATGGCAGCTACTTTGTAGATGCAGGTATAAGATAAACTTAGTGCCATAATACAATAAAAAATATAAGGAGATATGAATATGTATTATGACACAGATATATATAACATAGATAATGTAAAAAATGAAAACGATAAAAGCTTTTTAAAAGGCATGGATTATATAGCAGCAAATGTTGTAGACGCAGGAGTTAAAAGCTATCTTAATAACTCAGATAATCCTTCTGCTACGCAGATGGCTGTGGTAAAGGAAATTCTTGAAAATTTTAAAGATTATTTTAAAGATTATATCAAAATTGCAGAAACAGAAATCTGTGCAAGCATGATTAAAAATGCCTGAAACATTATTACATAATTAAGCTTTTTTATAACATTTTTGTCTCTGTTGCAGTTTAATATAATTGTAGCAGAGATATTTTGTTATAAAAAAGAAAAGGAGTTTTTAGAGTATGAATAAAATATACTGTGCCATATATGAACTTGTAAAAGCACACTTTGAAGGCAATGAAGATGATTTTAAAAGAAATTTAAAGGCTGTGGCAGACTATTGTGAAAAAGAAGGCAACATAAAAGGTGCAGATGAATTAAGAATGTATCTTGATGCAGTAGTAAAGCTGGATAACAGAACTACAAGAAAATATTTTAAAGAAAATCCTGATGGAACACAGACCAAGATAAGTAAAGAAGAGTTTGATAGACTTGTTAATCCGAATCCATTGGATAAGCCTGTTATAGAACCTGTTAATATAGAAAAACCTGTATTTAAACAACCTGTAGATTCCATAGAACCTGATAAGGAATCTATGCAGGAGCAGACAGCTTTTAAAGAAAAACTGGCAGCAGAAGAAAATCCGGCTGATGAAGAAAAGCCCGAAAATGAACCTAAAAAGCGTCATAGAAGGACAAAAGCGGAGATGGAAGAATATAGGAACAGTGATGAATATAAGCAGAAACAAAATCAACCCAAAAGGCATAGAAGAACAAAAGCTGAAATGGAAGCTGAACGTAATAAACAAAATAATTATGAGCAGTTATCATTGCTCTGATAGGAGAAATATATGATTTTTCATAATAAAAATGAAAACGAACAGATAGTTGAACTGGAACAGAAAAAAAGAGATTATTATAATTATATTGCAAATGAAATTAAAGATATACAGACACAGGCAGCAAGCCTTAAGAATCCTGAAGATAAATATAAAGTATTAAATACATTATTAAAAATAAAGGATATATGTTCAAGCATTCAGAAAGCATATTCCCAGCTTGATGATATAGAAGATGAAAGCATATTTTTACTTAATAATCAGGAAAAAGAAAATGAAAAAAATCAGTATTGTGATGGTATGCAGTTTTTTCAATAATTTTTGCCAAAGGACTATAGGTACTTATTGTATTTATAGTCTTTTTTCTTTTATTTTCTCTATATACTAATAATCTTGTTTAAACTTTATTTCTATATTTTGATAAAAAAGCTTAATTATAAAAGTTAAGATTTTTACTTTTGCTAAACTGCCTACAATGCTTAGATTTACTTTGCATACCTAATTTGAAGAGCATAGGATTCACGATAAAAGCTATCGTTAGATGCGGACTAAGAATTAGTACGCAATGGCAACATAAACATATTACAGGTTGCTACAATTTATTACACCTAAAGCTTGTTTTAAAGCAAGACAATTTTATAGTTTGTCATAAAACAAACTTGTACAGCTCTACTTTGCGGAGATGTTGAGTTCTGCGAAGTAAAGATGTTTCTCCTATGCTGATTAAAACAGTTCAGAGTGTGAAAGTTTGAGGAATGAATTAACTATTAATTCAGCACTCATAACTCCACATTCTGAACTGTTTTGATGGTTGCCAGACCGGATTAGATTTAATAATAATTATTTTGATAAGTATTTATATTGAAATAGGTCAAAGTTATTAAAAATAATCTATAGAATAACTGGAAGGCGGTTAATTGGTACATACTATACTTCATTTTCACGCTATCCGAGAGGCACAGTCGGTATATAAGGGAAGCATCACACAACTTAACTAATGAATGTGTGCGGCGATATCCAGACCAGACTTAAGACGGTCGTATTAACCATGCTGGATATTTTCGTAAGGAGCTGAAAGGTGAGCGAATGGCTTCGGTATGCCTAAACTTAATCAGGTTATAAATAAAAGTTCAAGACTGGATTAAGCAGGGTTAAATTTACGCACCGGTGGAAACCTGTTATCCCTATGGTATTAAGATGAGGGAAGGAGAACACGCAGACTGGAATTGTCGGTTTAATATATAACAAGCATTATATATTGGATACGGATTCGTTACATCCGAAAGGGTCGATTGAGTAGATGACAGTGGAACTCATAGAAAGCGTGCTGATATGTTATTTTACTTTATATAAGCATATAAGTATATCATGTTATACTTATAAAATTATATACTTGAAAAATATATAAAGAAAGATAACCAAAATTTATATAATAAGATATAGTCAGTGAAATACTGGAATAATATCATATATATGACATTACAGTAGATATGATATTATACCTGTTTTAAAGAGAAATCTAAAAAACACTTTGCTTGAAAAGCGGTTGGTTTATCTTTAGAGTAGTATATTTATAAATGCTCATTTGTGTTTATAAGCACAGTACTGTGAAGATAAATTTAAGATAAACAGGATGTATGTATAGATATAAATTTTAGTATCAGGAAGCACATGGTTGACATAAAAGGGAACAGAAACTTCATTGTACGGACGTTTATGTTTATCTGATATTTAATCAGATTTTTATGGCAGGACAGCTTCTTTCTATAATTTATATAGGAGAAGTGCGTCCACAAGTTAAAACATATTCTTATTACCGGACGTTTCTATTAATCATTTTGCTTTAAGTTTTCAGTGCTTTATCAAGATGCTAAAAAATAAGAATATGAAAAATCAAAATATACAATTATAATTTTTATTTATTTTGTCGCACAAAAGGGCGACAATACATAAATGCTTCACACTTATGTATATATCTTCTTTTAAAAAAAATCTATTCCATCAATTCTAAAAAATCTTAAAAAAATCCAGTTTTGAAAATGAATCAGATATATTTTTTGCTGCATTAGATTTATTAAAGCCATTGCTGAGATAAATATAATGCATATTTTATGTTATATTTTGCAGCCTATGCCATCATCAGTCAAACGAAGCAGTCACCAATCGGCAGCAACCGAAAACTTTCGTTTCCTTAAAGGCTAATTTTATAAAAAGTATATATTATTCTCTTAGATTCTTATTTTCGCTCCAAAAACCATAAAAAAGCCTTTTTATAATTTTATAGATTTCTAATTTTATATAATGCATACAAAGACAGGAGGATGGTGTAGTATGAAATTAAGAGTATCAAAGAAATTAAGCTGTAAGGAAGGTTTTTATACATATCTTTTTAGTGACGGATATAAAGGAGCAAAGACTTATGTATTATCAGGACTGCTTCCTGAATTTCCTAATAATTTATGGCTTGATATCAGTTTTAATGAAAACAGGCTTGTAACTGATTTTGATATAGATTATGCTGCACCCGCTACTATAAAGGTATTTAAAAATAAGGATTTAGACGAATATAAGAAAAATGTAGAGTTTTTTAAAAGCATGAAAAATCTTACATGGGAACAGGTACTTGCTGTAGGTGAAGGCAGGACAGATTTTTATAACATGTTTGATTTTAAAAAGGCTGATAAGGTACATAAGGAAAAGGTTAATAACCCGAAGGATACCAAACGTATTAATGCAATCTTGGATAAGTGCATTGAAAAAGAAAGGAAAAAACGTCTTGCAATGTATTCACTTGAAGAATTACTTTCTACTTTTATATCAATCGAAGAAGAAGGTGCTTATGACCTTTTAAGATATCCTGATAAGATAAAAAGCCTTATAAACTGTAATAAACTTACTATGGAAAATCTTAAGTTGCATGATAAGGACATAAAAGCAGCTGAAGAATGGCTTAATGAAGAGATTAATAAACGTAATAAATCATATTATCCACTTGTAAGAGAAGATGAAATAACTGAATATCTTACTTCTCACAGTTTTAATTTATCAGATGAACAGGAAGATGCAGTATACAGTTTATGTGATAACAGACCGGTTATTATAACAGGTGGTGCAGGCTCAGGTAAAACTACGGTTATTAAAGCAATAGCAGGCTGTTATGCAAAATATTACGGTGATGATAAGATTCTGCTATTAGCACCTACCGGAAAAGCAAGCAGACGTATTTATGAACAGACACGATTTGCTAATTGTGGAACAATACACAGTAAATTAAGAAAAAGTGACGGATTTATATATTATAACGAAAAGAAGAAGTTACCTTACAGGCTTATTATTGTTGATGAAAGTTCAATGATAGATACACTTTTAATGTCTGATTTATTAAAGGCTGTGGATACAGATGCCAAGATTATATTTATAGGCGACCATAACCAGTTATATCCGGTAAGCTATGGTGAACCATTTTTTGATTTTTTACATGTATTACCGGTTTACAGACTTACAATTAATTTCAGACAGGGAGACAATGCCATTTCAGAAAATGCTGACAGGGTTCTTAAAGGTCTGCCTCTTATTGAAGGTAAAGGCTTTACTATTAAACATATCAAATATGAGGATATACCAGAGTATATAGATAAAGATATCCAGAATATGTCACCATATAATGAATTAAATGATGCCATCAATCAAATTTTAAAGAAAGGCAATAATAAGTTTAATGTAGGTGACAATATAGTTACCCTTACTAATAAAGAAGAATACAGCAATGGTGATACTGGAAAAATCATTGCTCTTAATGGTGGCGGAGTAAGCATTCAGATTAACAATCATATTGTTGATATTAAAAAGAAAGATATGTCAGATATTGCGTTAGCATATAGTATGACAATCCATAAAATGCAGGGTTCTGAATGTTTAAAGGCAAAATTATTTTTACCTGAAGGAGATTCATTTGTAGATAAACGTATGCTCTATACAGCCATAACAAGAGCAAAAGAAGAAATGGAAGTATATTATTATACTTCCGAAAAATAAACAGAAAGGAAATCTTATGTGGGAATATTTAGATATAATAAATTATAACCTGTTATATGAATATGCAGATGCAGTAATCAATAACAATAAATATATAGGAACAGGTCTTTCAATACCTAATCCTTATGTTGAAACGGAAAGCAGACAGGATATATTAAGAAAAAACAGTTATTATCTTCTTAATTTTATATTCAGATATATAGCAGGATGTAAAACGCTTGATGAATGCCTTGATTTTATAAAATGTGATGAATATGAAGATTTCAGCAATAAATATTTTACGGAAAAGCTTGCAGGATATATATATATAGGTACAGATGATTACTTTATTAAACCTGATGCAGGAAATATCAGCTGCATAATGGAAATCATATATAAAAAAGCAGATTTTATGGAGCAGTTGAAAATTTACAGCAGTAAAGGAATCATAACTGCATCAAAGAGAAATAAACTGGAAAAGCTTATAAAGGTTTGCAATGGTCTTATGGAAAGAGAAACGAAATATGAAAAATAAATTTTTAACATTAATACTGGTAATGTTTTCTATGTTTTTTTTAAGCGGAACAGTATACGCAGAAGAGATATATGATGCCGACAAGGACAGCTCATACAGTGAGTATGGCAGCTTTAAATATAAAATGACAGGCGGAGGAATAAATACTTATGACGGCAATATCTTTTATGACAGCAGCAAAGATATTGACCAGCTTGAAAATATTATGCAGTCTATGGGATATATACTTCTTAATACTGATGCTTCAGATGTTGATGAAAATATAAGAAATGATATAAAAAATTCCGGAAGATTTTCATATTCGGATTATCTTGATAAAGGCAAGCCTTTTTACTGGAATATGCCGCTATATATACCCGGTGACTGGTATACTACTTTTATTAATTGTAATGAAGATGATAAACCTTTTATACTGAATGATTTGTCACTGCTTGCTGTCATAATTGACAGGCAGATGATTAAAGACAGGGAGTTAAGCGGTACTGAAGGTGTTATTGATAATGATATACCTGTAGATGCAGCTACAGCAGAAATTACCTTTATAAGCCGTGAAGACTGCAATCTTTACTTCTGGGGCGGTATGCAGCTAAGGCAGTATCACATACATGTAAATGCAAATGAACCTAAAACCGTTAAAGTAATACAGGATGTATATGTCCTTAAAGAAATAAATGGAAAAGCGTGTAAGGATAAAAGATTTCTTGTTCTTAATAAAGATAACAGCCTTGATGATTATGAAGCAGAAGTAAATATTGATTTTGATGTGGATAAGACTACTGAAGAAATTGAAAAAGAAGACGGATACATAAAAGAAGAAAACAAAGAAAAAAATATATTTGTCAGGGCTACTGATAGCCTGATAAAAAAGGCAGAAAAAAATAAAAACCTTTCAAGGCTTATAACATGTTTATTGATACTTGTTATCTGTATAGTTCTTCTAATCTTAATATATGAACATAGGCTTGATGAAGAAGAAAAGAAACAGGATGAGAGGGATTTGGAAAACACTAAGGACAGTGAAGAAAACAGATTTAAGGATTAAAGAAATGCAAAATGTAATAAAAAGTATTTTTTATATATTATTTTTATGAATTTTGTGTTATTCTTTAATTATAAAATAAGATAAATAAAATTATATGAAGGAATAAGGTGATAACTATGAAAATATATGAATATATAGATTTTTTACTTGATAAGAATAATGTAAAAAGTCTTGTACAGATGAAAAAAAGAAATTATCCGGTAAAAAAAGCTTATGAGCTTGTAAAGCCATATGAGCAGAATGTTAAAGATATTTCAGCTTTTAAGGCAGCATTTGAAACGGGATATGAACTTATTAATGATGAACCGGATTGTGTATTTGAGATAATGGCAGAGCTTTATGAAAAGTATGAAGAAGGCTCAGTTATGTATGGTTACACGGCAGTGAAAAAAGAAAAATACACAAGAAAAAAGAAAAATAAAGATAAAGAAAAAATATCTGAGACTTTAGTTGAAGTATATATAAATCCTGATGATGACAGCTTAAAAAATGTATTAAAAAAGCATTTTACTGTTGTTGAAGAAACAGAAGAAAAGCTGATGCTGAAAAAATAATCAGAATATAACTATAAAAAGAACTGTATGCTGTATGTTAGTGTATGGTTCTTTTTTTATGTTATATAAAACAATACAACATAACACAAAATAACAAAAAAATAATGTAAAATAGTTGACATTGAACAAATCTTATGATATTATATATACAGTTAAAGAAGTAAGAAAAAAGCCTTTTTAAAATATATTATTGATTAAGGAGTGTTATAATGACAGATACGAATGTTGTTAAAAACTGGGTGCTTAAAGTAATGCAGCAAAGAATTACTGAAGGTAAGGGATGTATGCTTAACTGTGCATTAAATGGCAGGAAAAATCCTGATGGTACATATCCAAAGAGTATGTACATAAATGTATGGATAGACGGTAAGTGCGAATGTAAACCGGATGATTATACAGGAAAGTATATAGAAGTAGATGGAAGATTTACAACAGGTGATTATATATCGAAAAAAACTGGTGAAACAGTGCTTACATTTACAATATTTGCAACTGAAGTCAGAACACATATCTGGGATAATAATTAAGGTTAAGTTTTTGAGAGGGAATATTTTATGGGAAAGAACAAACATTTTTCAAACATTGATGTAGCTATATGTAAGGTAAGCGGAAACAAATATTACAGTTTATCAGACCTTGATGTTGCAGACGGAACAATTGATTTTGATGTAGAAGAACCTGTTGAATCAGATTATGTGATTATACTCAATCCTTGGACTGATAAAATTGTACTTCCTATATCAATGGAACAGATAATTGAACTCAGTCTTGTTAATCAGAAGTTTTTAACAACAATCGGCGGACTGGATGATGAAGAAGATTTAATATATCTTATAGCTGCTAAAAAGATATATGCAAACACTAATTTAATGATAATTGAGAATAGTAATGAAGACGGTACTGTTACATACAATTTTTACCGCAACAGATTTTTTATTAAGAATAATCAGCCGACTGTTTCAATCACAAAATAGATAAATTACATCCGTGGTGTAATAGTAACATGACAGTTTCCACTGTAAGCTGAAGGTTCAAGTCCTTCCGGGTGTGCTTTAAGGATATAACACTTGATATATCTGACAGTACTTAAAGATATTAAAAAGTGTATCGTGAAAGCGAAAGGGAAAATGTGCAAATAAGACCCTTATACGATTGCAATATATCCTTAATAATCTGATTTAGTTTAATGGTAAAACACTGGCTTTGTAACCCAGTAATGTGAGTTCGATTCTCCCAGTCAGAATTATACATATTAAATAATTATAAGGAGCTTTGATATGCCACCAATTATAGAAAATAAAGACCATGCTGTGATAGGTATAGTTGCAGCAGTTATTATCAGTATTATTGTTATAATAAAGCTGATTTGAGTAAACTTAAAAAGCATTGTATAGGACAGATATTAATGTCTTATATGATGCTTTTTATTATGCTGTTAAAGTACAATTTTTTTGTTTTTAAATATATAAAAAAGCTTTTTTATATAATTTGTGACTTCTGACATTGATACAATATACAAAAAGATAATTAAAGGAAGTCAAAAATATGGAAATAACAATCAGCTGTACTAAGAAGCAGGCATTGCTTATACAGGAAGCAATGGAAGAATATTTTAAAATAAGACTTAACCAGTTTGACACACTCGCCAATGCACTTGCGTTTGACGGATACGAAAAGTGTGAGCAGGGCTTTGGAAGGCGTGTGGAAGTAAGACAACAGTTAGATAAGGTATTTAAGGAAGCCGGAGAACTTCATATGAAAGCAACCGGTGAAGATGCATGTCCTAAAGGCACTGTTAATGTGAAATCTGATAACTGCATGGATATGATTAATATATATAATGCGTTAAGAATTGCTTTAATTAAAGCTTCTAAGCCAGTAGGAAAGCCGGAAGATGCTGTAACACTTGAAGACCTTGGTATACCGGTTATTTTAGTCAGGAGTGCTGAGTACTGAGTATTAAGTTAGGAGTTGTTTATGAGCGATATAAATGGTGTAAGTATAAAAAAGCTTACCATAGGCAGAGAAACAAATGAAGAAAAGAACAAAACTTATTTAACTGTAACAGCAAGTATATATCTGTCAGGCAAAAAGCTTGGAAACTGGAAACATAAAAGCATATCTACAGGCGTGGAAAGCAGTAATTTTGATTTCGACTATAAGCTTTTAGAAGAAGCTGCCATGTCACATAAGGTTAAATACAGACCTTTTAAATCGCATGAATTTGAAGATTTTGAAGAGAAAGACGTAACGGAGCTTTTAAAACATGTAGCAGACCTTACAATACAGGAAAATAAGTTTAATGAATATATCAAAGCCGGATATAAGGGCATGTTAGATTTTACAAATGACAAGTACCATTTTTATGAGCCTTTAATGTATGGAGATGCTAAAGAATTTATGCGGCTTAATCCGGGCAAAGTAGCTCATTGTAAAAAATATTGTGGAGATAATATGCGTGTAGATACATATACGGATGTAAAACAGTTCAGCCTGCATCTGAAAGAAAAAAGCAGACAGTACAGTTTATTTGATTATATGATTATTTAAAAAAGGATGTGAAGCAGTATGAGTATATTTAATAAAAAGAAGGATAAAAAATCTGAAACAAATGAACTTGAGAATATACTTATTGAAATGACTTCACAGCTTAAAAGCTTAAGAGAAGATGTGGGAAAATTACAAAGTTTTGAAAAACGTATAACAGAGCTGGAAGTAAAATATACAGAACTTAATCAGGAAATGTTAGACCGGTATGATTCATTAACAGAAAATATTAAAAGAACAGACGGCAGAAGAAGAATACATTCATCAGAGCAGGAAAATGACGGACTGTTTAACGGCTTTGATTATGAACAGATGAGAGCAAGATTAAGGAATAAGAAATAACATAAAATAATAAATAAATAGCATATAAATGTTGACATTGAACAAAAAGTATGTTATTATATAAGAGAAGTAAGGGAGTACATAATTAAAACAATATGGGCAAAATGAACCGAAACTCCCTTCCCCGGTTCAGCTTCCAAAATTAATTATGGATAAAGTTAATTGCCAAATTTTATCCATACGGGATAAAACTTAAATTTAATTTCTGAAAGAAAATTAAATCGGTAAGTATAAACACTGGACAAATAGTATGCTGTCCTGTGTACAGGTTCGATTCCTGATATCCCGTTTAGCTGCTTTTGCAGCAAATATTTCTTATTAAGTATTTATAATTTGTTATTGGATATATAAAAAAAGGATATTGGTTGAATATATATTCAGTTGCCTTACTAACCAAATAAAAATCCGGTAAGGCACTCCTTTTCAAGGTTCTTTAGCTCAGTTGGTTAGAGCATCCGGCTCATAACCGGAAAGTCCTAGGTTCAAGTCCTAGAAGAACCACTGCTATATAACTTTGGCACGAATAAGTTATATGGCACTGTTGTTTGACTTTTTTGTCATGTTTGAAATACAGATATTAGAAAGAACATTTTGCTGGGTGTATCTGTATTATTCTACTAGCAAATGAAAGTGTTCGGTAGAATCTTCTTTCTTCTCGCATAGCTCAGTAGGTAGAGCGTCTGACTGTTAATCAGAATGTCGCAGGTTCAAGTCCTGCTGTGAGAGCTTAATTCAGTGCTTAAGTTCTAAGTTAGGGGTACTAAGTTAAAAATCATAACTAAATAATATTGGGATGTAGTTCAACTTGGAAGAACGCCTGATTTGGGTTCAGGAAGTTGTCGGTTCAAATCCGGTCATTCCAACTTAGCCAGTTCACTAAATTTGAAAGATAAAGGAGATGATTAAATATGTTTAGTGACTTTAGAAATTCAATAGGAGTATAAAGGATTGTAAGCTAACTCGGTAGAAGCGTCTGTCCGAAGAACAGAAGGAATTGGTTCGACACCAATACAATCCATTAGCACTGCTGAAGTGGTTGTAAATGTAATTGTCTGAGTTCTTTATAATCAGGTGCAAAACAAAATCAGATAGGTCAGACTATTTCTTCAGCAATACCTGCCTGAAAATAATGCGGGTTAGACAGGAGAGGCTCCTGCGCAGGCTCATAACCTGAGGTCACAGGTTCAAATCCTGTTCCCGCTACTGGCTGTTCCCCGACAGCCTATTTGAATTAAATATAAACACTCGTTCTGATTTAGTTTAATGGTAAAACACCTGTAGTCAAATACAGGAAATTAAGGGTTCGATTCCTTTAAGTCAGAATCGGTGATGCCGGTATTATTATTGAGAAATTGCTTGCAATAATCAGTAATAGTATTGGATAAGCCGTAATTAAAAATAACAGATACCCTAGTGAAGAAGGGCTGTCACCCTGCTAGGACATTCTTAGAGCAGTCTGTATTAAGAAGGATACCTTTTAATATAGGGCTTAAGTGACATTATAATTAGTAAGTTTTACTTATTAAAAAGATGAAGCTTGAAGGTTACGGAAAGTGCCAATAGTTAGGAATGGTGTATCTATACAGTTTAATATAATGCCGCAACAGTGTGGGGAGAGCAATAGACGCTTGAGAAGAGAAGAACCTTAAGTCTTAGTCCTGTGGTGGGATTGAGCAGCTTGAGGAATACCAACCAATCTCCTTCGCTATGATGTTGTAGAAATACAACTATAACACACAACAGCGGATGAGTAGCCCATAGGCGTGAAATGAGAAAATATTTGCGGATATTAAACCGATATAAAATTCTGAATGATGGGTGAAAGTTGCAGGTAGAAAGTCCTGTCATAGCATTGGGGAGAAATCCTGTGGTAAGAAGTTTAGAGGTCGCTCCTTTAAGCTCAGACTTATCATCTATGTAGCATAATAATAGCGGACTGTATAGGATAAGGCGAAAGCCTATCTGTTTTATTTTTTATAATTATTGATGATGTTTCTTAGTTGATTACAGCTAATTTTGAGGAAAATAAAGATATGAAACTAACAAAAAAACAGATAATAGAATACATGGATAAATATATTCGAGGATATTTGTATGATGCTGATTTTCACATACGTCTGGCAACAGAGTTTTTGGAATTAATTGATTGTAATGAAGTCGATATTGCCGAATTTCAGAATGTATCGTTAATTTCGCAGGTTATATCTGAACATAGTGAAACAGAAGTTGCAAAATCTATTTTATGTCGTAAAACACCTGAGTTATATATCTCAGCATTGTTTGCAACATTAGAAAGGCGCATTAATGAGTCTATGAATATAACATTGATTAACTATCATGATAGATAATTTTGCCTTCATAGTTTAGTGGTTATAACACTGTCCTGTCACGGCAGAGATATGGGTTCGATTCCCATTGAGGGCGTTAGACGGTTATGGTAACAAACATAATCGTTAGTAAAAACAGATGACAAAAGTAGGAACAAAACATCTGTTATTGTCTTGAAAATCTCCTACAAGTAGAGACATTTTTTGTGCCACTAGCTCAGTTGGTAGAGCATCAGACTTTTAATCTGAGGGTCACGGGTTCAAATCCCGTGTGACACACTTAATCCGGTACAGGATGCAGATTATAAAAGCAGAATTGTATTGGATATCAGTGGAAATCTGAATTATTAAGTACAATATGTATTGGAACAGCATATTGTATGATAGCTGTGATAATCAGTATTTGCGAAAAAGAACGATGGGGAAAGCATGTCAGCAGGTGCAGGGTAAGTGTGCATAGCTTATCATAGAGGTTTCAATACCGAAGGGCATGTTTTCGTTCACTTCCCGAAAGGAGAAAATATGTATTATTTACTGGATTATGAAAATATTGGTTCATTAGGACTTAAAGGGATTGACAGTCTTACAGATAAAGATATTGTGTGTATATTTTATTCAGAAAATGCTCATACGATTGATTTGGAAGCAATAGAAATGTTTAAGAGTACAAAGGCGGCAGTCAAATACATAAAAATAAAGAAAACCGCACCGAATTATGCAGATTTTCAGATTGTTACCCTTACAGGCTTAATTTTAGGAAAAGACAGTAAAGAAAAGGTTGCAATTATAAGCAATGATAAAGGCTATGTAGCAGTTATTGATTATCTTAAGGAAGACTGTGTAACAGGAACAAACAGAATAATTGAGCTTGCATCTACAATTGCAGATGTTAAAGGAAGCAACAGAAAAATAGAGAACAATGATTTAAAACAGAATCATAATTTCTATGATATTAATGATAAGAGAGTGAAAAATGTCATAAAAAGAAGTACAAATAAAGGTATGCTGAAATTAAACCTTATTGAAAGCTTTGGACGAATAGACGGACTTGAGCTTTATAACAGACTTGAAAAAGATTTCAGACCTAGAAAAAGAGTGTAAATGAAAGACCTGATATTAAGACTGACAGATAAAGGAGTGGCATCTATGACCGGAAATAACAACCATATATTTTTAAAAGAGCTTAAAGAGAGAGAAAAGATGTCATATGCAGAATTAAGTGAATTAACAGGCATACCAAAGGATACACTTGCTAACTGGATACTTGGCAGGCGTGAACCGCCCGACTATGTTATAAAGTTGTTAAAAGAAAAACTTACGGTATCTAAAGGAGACACATTATGAGAGATTATGTAAAAACATTTATTAATGCTGATGCAGATAAGAAAAAAGACATGATGAATACAATGACAACAGCTGATGCAATAGAATTGAATAAGGCAGGATATTTTCTTACACTTGAAGATGGAAAAGTAACAGATGTTACAAAAGAGACAGTAGTGCGTTCAAAACATGTAAAAAAAGCAGATGAAATTGAAAAAGCAATCTGATATGAAAGAACATAAATGAATACAATTTAACATATTATAACACATATTTTCGTTGACAAAATGTAAAATATAGGTTTATATTTATTTATAGGGAAGGACATCATGTGAAAGCATCTTGCCTTTCCCTTTTTGCATACTGATAAATAGAAAGGAGTGTTATATATGCGTAAAAAGAAAAAATCCAAGCTTATAAAATGTGAAAATAATAAATATATATATGTATATAATGATTGGGAAACTTTAGGAAGCGTAAAAAGGATTTTAAGTTCAAGTGAAAAAGAAGCAAACGATAAAAAAGAAGCTGATGATATAAAAAAATATGAATACCTTGAAAAATTGAGAAAAGAAGGAACTCTAACAAGTGCTGTAAAATATTATATTCTGGCTTATGTAATAGAAACTTATACATTAAGTGAAATCATTCCTTATAGAAACCGGTGTGAGAAGCGTATATGTGATAATATCGGTTATTTAAAGGCGGATTTAATTACATCAGCTCAGGTAAATGATTATTTGTCAGGTATCACACATCTGTATAATGATTCAGGTCTTAAAAGCATAGCAGCATGTATTAAAGAATCTGTCAGATGCATGACCGATAGGGAACTGGATATTACTGTTCCTAAAAGCAGGCTGAACAACAGATATATTCTTAGTAATGAAGAAAAGAAAGATTTTGAAAAATATTGTATCAGTATTAATAATATAGAAGAAAAAACATTGTTGTTTTCACTGTATACAGGAATTAAAATTGCAGATATCATAAACCTTGCATGGAAAGATTATAAATGCAATTCTGTAACGGTTAATAAAAAAATAATTCAACTGGATAAAAAAAGCAGAGATTTAATCAGCCAATTAAAGCAGGAAAATCAGGAGAAAATATTTGTAAGAGATGGTCTTCTTTCTGATTCTTATTATTACACACTTGGAAGACATTTAAGAAATATAATTAATTATACAGGTATACCTGATGCTGTTAATTTTCTAAGCCTTAGAAATACCAAAATAATAGAGATGTATAATGAAGGTTTACCTTTTGCACAGATAAATAATAGTATAGGTTTTAATTTTGACAGAGAAAGGCAGGAAATATATAAAGCCAAAAAATATATTGAAAATATTGTGGAAAGCAATAGAATATATGAAGAAAGAAAAAAAGATATTTAATACGCCGTGAGCAAGAAATCCCCCACCTCCATAGAGTGGGATGAATTGCGATAAACACGGCGTTTGAGACCAGAAAGAGAAGAAAATGAATAACAGAACAATTATAGTAAATGACATTATTCTGAAATATATGAATGGTGAAGAGTATGAATTAAAAATAGTCAATATATATAATGAAAACATGTTTAATTTCTGGGCTGAAATAATGCTTGAAGAAAAATGCGTATTAAAATTATGTACTGTACATAATGCTGTATTTGCCAGCATATATGATGATACTGATGTGTATATTTTAAAAAGTAAAATGAAACTAAAAAAAGAATGGTTTGATAAATATGATTTTGCTGTGCCGGATGTAATAGATATTGTATACAAAAAGCTTTTAAAAATCACTGAAATATAAATCATTTTTATTTTTTGTAATTAAGACAGGATATAAACAGTGAGGTAATAATATGAAAGTATATGACAGTTATATAACAATCAATATAGACAGTAAAGAAAAAGAAATGCTTAATAAAATTGCTATTAGGAAAGGGAAAAAATTAAGCAGAATGATATATGAAGAATATATAAAAAAGCTGTTGGAAGATGAGAATGAAAGTAAAAAAAGGGAAGAATCGTATAACCAATATCAGGAAGTGATAAAAAGACTGCGTGGATATAATTCAAAAAAAGAACATAAAGAAATGTATGGCATAGTTGTATTTTCACAGGATAATTTCGATAAACAGTATTCAAAAGAAAGCAGAACTTATGTATTCAGCAATAATAATGAAGCATTTTTTAAAAACTCCGACAGTGAGACAATATATGGTTCAAATCTTGATGGAACAGATGTAAATGTAAGAATAGATAAATGCGTAAAAGAATGGATTATTGAAGAAGCTTATATGGCAGAAAGTATTAAAAACGGTTATGATGCAAAGAAGTACATATAAGAATAATTAATATATAAAATTGAAGAATAATTATAATTCTTATGAAAGGACAGCAGATTATTTTGCTGTTCTTTTTTTATAAGTATAAATGAATTAAACTTATTTAAAGCATTAGAAAAATCTGAAAGAGCAGATTTTGACAGTGCTTTATTTTTTTGCTTGTTTTTGGAAATAAGCCTTATTAAAGCGTTTATAAAAAGTGATTTTAGTATCATTAAGTAAAGAAAATAAATGCTGATAAGAGGGCAATAGATATGGATAAACAAAAATTTACTTATAAAGTATATGATGCTAAAACAAGAAGCTTCATATATGAAGAGGATTTCACAAGTGATAATCCTTTTAAAGATATAGCAGAACGGATGAGTAAAGAAGACATATCACATGGAAGTCTTTATATCGTGGCAGAAAATGAAGACAGACAGGAAGCTGCATATATGATTGTAAAGAAAAGTGGTACAAAATTTGTTAAGTATGAACATTGTGATTTTCCTTTATCATATATAGATTTTGATATTGAGCCGAGATATCTTACATGTATTGATGAAGTGTATAACCACTATAAGTATTATGAGATAACCTTTGATAAGGATAATTTAAGGACAAATGTAAGATATGGACGTATAGGTGCTGATAAGAATGATACATTTGGTGAGCGTGAATATGATTATCCTTTATCTATGTACTGGGTTAAATATTATGAGAAATTATCAAAAGGCTATGAAGATAAAAGTGAACTTAAGGATTTTGATAACAGGCAGAAAAAAGGAACTGAATATGAACCTGTTAAGGATAAATACTCAAAATCACTTATTGAGTTCCTTATAAGAAAGCAGAAAGACTATGTTGAAAGTAATTATTCAACCGGTGCAGCATTTTCAATGGAAGCTGTAAAAAAATCTGAAAAGATACTGGAAGAGTTAAAGGCATATGCTGATTCATCATTTTCAAATAAACAGTTTAAAATAAGAGAACTCTTTAAGGAGCTTGTAACAATATTGCCAAGAAGAATTGCAGATGTATCAAGCTATCTTAATTATATAGCAGGTTTAAGTTCTGAAGCTTTAATGGAACATATTGAACAGGAAGAAGACCTGCTTAATAACTTTAAGGATTTATATGTTAAAAAAGAAAATGAAGCTGAAGAGAAAGCTGATAATAAAGACATACTTGAAGCTAATAATTTAACAGCCACATGTACGGATTATAAAGACATACATATGATAGAAGATAAGCTTGATAAAGATATGGCTGCAATGAAGACAGTATTAGCTGTTAAAAATAAATATACTAATGACCGTTACATAGCATGTAAAAAAGAAAAAGGCATTGAGAACAGGGGATGTCATTTATTATGGCACGGAAGCCGTACAGAAAACTGGTGGAGTATATTTAAGAATGGTTTAACACTTAATAATAACGCAATAGTAACAGGAAAGATGTTCGGGCAGGGATTATACTTCGCTCCTAAAGCTGAAAAAAGTATGAACTATACATCAAGTTCAGGAAGCTATTGGACAGGCGGTAATGATAAAACTGGCTTTATGGCGTTATATGCAGTTGCTATGGGTAAACCTTATGAAATTGACCATGCACTTAATTCATATTTTACTGAAAAGGATTTAAAGCATGGCTGTCATTCAGTATGGGGAAAAGCAGGAAGGCATTTAAGAAATGATGAATGTATTATTTATGATGAAAGACAGTGTGACATTAAATTTTTACTTGAGGTTGACAGGAAAAGAGAAAAGTATCTTACACCTGAATTTATAAAAGCTGCAAGGAATATAAAACTCAATCAGTTAAAAGCAGATAAAAACGGATTAAGAGCTTATATGAGTTTAAGAACTCCTGACAGTACTTTTAGCAGACTGAATATGGATAAAAATAATAAAGTCGAATTTATTTATACTTATGATAACACACTTACAATCAAGACATATGATAAGGAACTTAAATCAAGTGAAAAGGAACTTAAATCAAGTGAAAAGGAACTCAAATTTAATTCATATCAGACTGATTATCTTAAAATGATGTTTAAAGAAAATTTCACTTCTAATGACAGGGAATTTGATATGTTACTTGAAGAAAAACAGAAGGAAGTACAGAAACCAAAGGTTAAAGTAAAAAAGAAAGAGATTGAAATGTCTCTGCTTGCATAAAAACATCTTTGCATGGCTTACTAATGTCTTATTACATAAGCCATATCTTATTACATAAGCCATATCTTATTACATAAGCCATGTAAGCCGTTGGTAAAGCTGTACCAGTTTTACTTATGATAGTAATGCATACTTCGTAGACATTACTCTAATAAGCAAAACTTAGAATCACTATGATAATAAGACTACTTTTAAAAGCGATAAATTCACTAATGTAGAACAAACTTAAAAATGTCTCTACTAACGTAGAGACATTATGATAATAAAATTGTTTTTTAAAAAGTAATGAGTTTATTTTTAATTCAATTAAAAAAAACATTAACTATATCATAAAAAGGAGAAAGATATGAAGTATACAAATAAAGATTTTAAATGGGATTTCAGTGGTATTAAGTCGGAAGATTTATACAGTGAATACAAGAAAGTAAGAATAGGTATTGAAGGTGTATATGCTTATGGTACAGGATATCTGGTTGATAGTAATGCATTTAAAAGAGAGTTATATCCTGAACTTGCAAAAGCCGGATATCTGGTTGATTTTTCAAGAATCAATAGAGTTTGTGATGAATTAAGGCTTGTAAGTAAAAACAGTCCAAGAAATAATATACATCTTAATCCTGAAGCATTATTTAATGTATATATGCATCCGAAAGAATTTACAGGATATATGAAAGACAGTGATGTTGAAGAAATCACTGAAATTTTAAAGAAGAACAGCTTTGTTAAAGATGTAGAAGTCACATATAAAAAGCCGGTACTTAATCTTACGAACAATGAATATGAAAAGGTCATAAGAGATAATTTCACAAATATCTGTAAATATATAGCACATTTAAAGGAATTAAAATATTCAAATATAGATGCAGCATTTGAATTTGCAAGAAATTATGGCAATATAACACTGGAAGACCCTAAGACTGTTCTTAGCAGTGATACTGTAGAAATAAGGTATATAACAGACTTTTTGAAAAACTTAAAGAGTTTGAATGTAACTATGGAAGATATTTTAAAAAGGTCAGAGGAAAACAGAAATCTGGCAATTTTAGATAGAAACTTGCAGAAAGAATATGAAAAGAGAAGAAAAAATGAAAGGGAGAGATAGTTATGTTAATTGATGAAAACAGATTAAATGATTTTTTAGAAAAGCATTACTGTGATGTAGACAAAAAGACAAAAAAATTTGAAGATGCATTTATATATGCTAATAAAAAAACAGGAAGATGGGAAAGTGTATTAGACCAGCTTAAGACGGATATTGAGCTGGAAGAAAAATGGGATGAATTAGAAGACGTTTTATTTGTAGAAAATGATAATGGTGATTTAGTATTATGTAACGACTGGGATGAATACAAAACCGGAACATTAAGAGAAGATATATGGGAAGATATGTTTGAAAAATATAGTGGTGGGGTTGAATTAACAGAGCATCCAATTTATGATGATTATGGACAGATAATAAAAATACCTGATGTCATCAGGGATATGTTTGTCAATAAAGAAATAGCTATTGAAGTCAAAAATCAAAAAGAACAAAATTCATTACTGGCAGCATTAAAAAGAATCGGAGCTGTAACAGATGAAATGGAATATGACCCAAGATATCCATATTATTTTATGGATGCAGACATAAATGATTTGAATGCAAACAGGTCTATGAATATTCTTAAAAATGAACAAGGTATAGAACAGGTTATAAGCTTTAAAGACTTTGATAAGTATACAGAAGAGACTAAAGTACCTGAGATAATAAAGGATATGTTTTTAAACAGACAGGTTGCAATTAAAATTGAAAATGCAGAGGATGCTGAAACACTTTTCAGGGAATTAAAGACAGCTAAAAACTGTAAGACTGAATATCCATACTTTTATAAGCATAAAAATACTGATGAATACGACCCAAGATATCCATATTATTTCATGGATAAGAATGAGTATCTAAATTCAAATGAAAATATGGAAGATATTGTCAAGCAGGAAGGCATAAGACAGCTTGTAGACTTTAAAAACTTCAATGACATCCAGAAGGTAACTGATAAACAGCAGACAAGGCTAAAGAATAATATGGAAATAGATAAATAAATGTTATGAAGGAGAATAGAAAATATGAGTTATTTAGAAGTAAAGGATAATAAAGATTTACAGGAAGTAGTAAGAAGCATTAAAGCAGAAAAGGACCTTGTGACATTAGTTTCAGCTTATGAGGATTTTTTAGGTAATTTTTCATGTAAACCTGATAGGGATGAGTTTCCTTATCCAAAGATAGGAACGATTATAGATGAAGAGAAATCTGTAAAATGGAACAGAGAAGAAGTAGACAGACAGAGGACTGCATTTGAGACAAGAGTAGAAGACTTAAATAAGTATAAAAACCTTATTGATGTTAATTTTAAAGAGCAGTTAAATAGACTATTAGCAAAGGATAGTTATATTACTATTGCAGAGAGTAAGAAGCTGTTTGATTTTGTATATAAGACAGATTATACTAGGGGTATCAGAGTTATTGTTGATACCTATAAAGACATGGCTGAAATGTATAAAAGAGATAACAATGTGAAGTTTCATAAAACGCATAAAGTAATCCAGCTAAATAAGGAAATAGAGATAGTAGAAGCAAGTAAAGACTATGATTACCTTGCAGATAAGTTTTCAAGCACTTTAGGTATGAATGACAGACAGGCAAAAGACAGACTTCAGCAGAATATTATAAAGCCGATACCGGATACAATGCTTGATAAATTTCTTAACAGTGAAGTTGCAATAAAAATATATAACGGAAAACAGCATGATGCGATTATGAGCCAGCTTAAGGAAACCGGCATTGATTTAAAGCTTGAAGAGTTTGGGGACTATGATAAAGACTATCCTTATTATCATATTGATAAGAATGTGAATAGCAGTAAAAGAAGTCTTAATGCTTCTATGGATATGCGTCATGTTATTGAAAGTAAAGGTATCAGATGGTGTGTTGATTTTGACAGCTTGGACAGAATCAGAAAAAACACAGAAGAGAAAGAAAAACCTGTTAATAAAAATAAAGACCAGTACGAAAGATAATAAAAAATGAAATATTAAAAAAAGGGGTAGAGGTTTATGAATCTAAATAAGAATGAAAGGCAGGACGATACAATGGATTTTGAATGGAAAGTAGAAGACATGGCACTTATGAATGAAAAAGGCAATATATATATTTGCAATGAAAAAATTTATAAGGCTGAGAATGAATTAACAAGAGAAGAGAAGATTGAATTCCTTGACAGTATGAATGATGGGCTTACAAGCTATATACTTAATCTTGCTGATAAACTTAAGGAAGATAAAGCAAATGGAGTTATCAAAAAAGATAAATATGGACAGATGAATACAATATCTTTCGCTGCATGGATAAAGAAGAATGACACAAGAAATTGTGTTGATAGTACATATGATAGGGGGGAAATTCGTTTTTCTCCATGTAGAAATATAAACAGACTTGATACAAATGTAAGCATGTTTAGAAGCTCAATATATACAGATTATGTAGACGAAGCATTTCATATAAAGCTTAAAGACTTTGAGAAACAGGAAAGGCAGTATTTTAAGAGCCATGATGAATATGAAATATTAAAGACTAAAGTATCTAAATATTCAGATAAATATGGAACTTTCGGACTTAATATCTGGAAAACAAGCAGAGGTTTATATTTCTATAAAAATGATGATGCTAACAGTTTAGGAAGACAGATTACACTTGATGAACTTAAATTGTTTTATAGTAAATATGAAGAAATGGATAAGCTTTATGCAAAGATAACTAAAGAGCTTCCACGCATTGATTATGACCATGAATATATTGCAGAAAAGAGTGAAGAAACCCAGCCAGAAAAGAAGCCACTCCGTAAGAACAGAAATCAGTATGAAAGAGAATAGAGGTGAAAAGTATATGAGAGAATTTAAAGATTTGACAGATGAAGAAATTAAATATTTTTGTAAGGATGTTTTTGGAGCTTTTAAGTTTGACAAGATAAAAAGGACTTTTAACGAACATATAGAATGTATTGATGTTAGTTTTTATGCTATAGAAAGTGAACCTAATATATCAGATAGAATTTGTTTACAGATAAATGGTCTTAGTTCTAATGACTATAACATTGGAAAAGAAGATACATTATGGCAGCAGTTTCTATATGCAAGAGGAATCAGTCCACTGATGATAGATAATCCTTATTTAACAGAAAATATAGACAACTTAATTTATGCTGATAAGGTGTCTGGTATCATAAATGATTTCTGCAATGGAACAATAGCAGTTAAGATAAATTCACAGGAAGAACTGGATAACTTAATAAAGCTGGTGCATGAAGAAGATAAAAAAATCAATTGCAGTTACTTAAACTACAACGGCTACAATAAAAATTTTCCATATTATTTTATCCGTGAAGCAATGCTGGATGAATCCCATAATCTGCTTGATGCGGTAGAAGATATGAAATACCTTGATACAAGATATCATAGCTTAATAAATGGAATTAAGCACATAACAGAATATGCGGATTTCAAAGATAAGACACTGCATACCAATGAAAATAAGCTGGTGAAGAATAAAACCCAGTATGAAAGATAACACATATTTACTGGCAGCTGTGAAGTAGCACTCATGGCTGCTTTTTTGTTTAAAGAATCAGCTCATAAGGAACTCAGCCGTCTGGCTTTTATACAGCTTATGTTTACTGACCGCTTCAGGCTTTTTATCATTCAGAATATTTTTAGTACTTGAAATACTGAAATTAAGATACTGCCCGTGAGGGATGAAGAAAGAAAATGAAACGGATACACACCTTATAAGTCTGTTTTTTTAAAAAATAATATCAATGTCATAATAAGACCTTTTTACAAAAGTTTTAAAGCTATAAACAGATAAAATGATAATAGTTTATGAAGCAGAAAGGGATTACAAATTATGGCAAGTATAGAGGAAAAAGTAGAGGAATGTTATAAAAATAAACTTGATGCACTTAATGTAAGACACTAGATAACAGACATAAAGAACAGGAATGAAAGGCAGGGCAATACAATGTTTAAATGGTATGTACAAGTCATGAAGCTGATGAATGAGAAAAGCAATATATATATTAACAATGAAAAGATTTATAATGCTGAGAATGAATTATCAAGAGAAGAAAAGATTGAATTTCTTGATAAAATGAATGATGATAAAATAAGTTATATGTTAAAGCTTGCTGATAAGTTTCAGGAAGACAAAGATAAGCTGTCAAAAGATGAATACGGATTCTATAAAAATGCATCATTAAGAGCATGGTTAAAAAAGAATGATTACAGAAATATTGTTGATACCAGTAAGCCGTATATAGGAAGTATAACTCTTGTAGGCTATGATTCTTTTGGTTGTGGCAGAAGAAACATACAGAATATTAATTTACAGGCTAGAGATGATTGTCGTAAAGATTTTGTAGATGAATTATTTCACAGACAGTTAAAGGAATGTGAAAAGCAGGAAAAGCAGTATTTTGCTGAATAGGATGATTATAAAATTTTATCAAGAAAAGTATCTGATTATATGTACAAATACAATATATCATTTGGTAAAGAAATCTGGCAAAGAGGGAACAGATTATTTTTTAAAGACATCCAGAGTTATTGTGAAAGAGACCTTACACTTGACGAACTTAAGGTATTGGAAGCCGCTTTTGAAAAAATAAAAGATACTATGGATGAAATAATAAAGTCATTACCTGAAATGGATTACTATAATGAATATAAGGCAAAAAGTGATAAACAGATTAAAAGAAAGCAGCTAGAACCTGAAAGGTAACTAATATGAAAAATAATAAATTTACTGAACAACTATCAGGGCATGATACAACAATAACTGAAGATAAAATGGCACATTGTAAAGCCGTGGCAGAGCATATGAAAAAGGTTGCCAAGATACAGGGGAAAGATGACCTGACGGCTGATATATATTATGTAGTGGGGCTGCTGCATGATATTGGATACCTAAGAGGCAGAAAAGAGCATGAAATAAATGGTGCGGTTATTTTAAAAGCTATGGGAATAAAAGATGAGTATGTACAGGCAATACTTAATCATGGAACTAATCCATATACTTTAAAGACAAATGAGCAGACTGACATATTAATAGCATTGCAGGATGCTGACATGAGTGTAGATAAGTACGGCAGGGATGCAGGCTTTAAGAAACGTCTTGAGGATATTAAATTAAGATACGGTGCTGATAGTGAGGCTTATGATACCGCCACCAAAACAGTTCAGTTTCTTAAAGAAAAATATAATGATGAACAGTCAAAGTCTGTGAAAAGATATAGCAATTATGAAAGAATATAATTTTTAAGTGGTGTGATTAATTTCATGCCACTTTTTTACTTTACAAATACAATAAAAAAGCTTTATTACAATATTCCCTGATTTTATACCTGTTAAAATTACATTATCAAACAAATAAGGAGTTCTGATTATGAGAAATAATGTAATTGAAATATGGCAGCCAAAATATATGACAGATACATGTTTAATAGCAGCATATAAGGTTAAGGAAGATAACATCATTAAATTTACAAAGGCAAAGCATTTGGAAGGTATGAAATTTAAAATAAGCGGTGATGATATCCGAAGTTGTGAAATTATTTCCAATGGTAAGATTGACTGTTATAACGTACCTATGAGCATGTTAAAGAGAGTGGATTAATGAGATGCGGAGTATGTGGCACAGTTATACCTTTTACTGATATTCTGTGCCTTAAATTTGGAAAAGCAAAAGACGGATGCATTTGCAAGTACTGTAAAGAAAAAACAGTAAAGATAATTCCATTTAATACTTTAAGTTTATATGATGTCAAGCAGCTTATTATTTATAATTTAAGCCTTAATGAAGAACTAAACAGAAAACCTTTTAATGCCACATCAGAACTTGGTATGTTAAAACTGGATGAGATTAACAGATATTTAAAAGTGGTTGAAAGCAGGCATAAAGAAATGATTGTAAGAATGGAAGATATTACTGATTTAGCACTTGATTTATCAAAGCCAGTGGTAAAAGGAAGAAATATATCAGGTGACATAATATTTTCCATGAGGCTTAATAATGGTTTAAATATCACTAAAAGGATTAAAACAGGTGTAAGAATAGATTACAGTATCATAGGCAATAAAATCCAATATAATGAGCCGGGTGAACTTATAGTTATGAAATGTCTTATAAGTCAGGTTTATGAAAATATGTCATCAGAACTAAAGAAAAATATATATGGATATAATGCTTGTAAAAATATCGAAAATGATTCATTCGCCACACAAGGCAGTGTAGAACGGATAAAAGCATTAAGTCTTTTTGGACTGGATGATAAATATACCAGTGATGAACTTAAAAGCAGATACAGATTACTTATGAAAATGTTTCATCCGGACAGTCAGATAATTAATAACAGTATATTAACAGATTATACAGAAAGGATAAATGCAGCTTATGAATTGCTGAAAAACAATTTATGAAAAAATATATAGCAGGTCTTATTTTAAATATCCTATTAATACTTCTTCCTATAGGCTTATTAACTGCCGGTGTAATGACAGGACAAAATATATTTTATAAATTAGGAATCATTTCCTGTGTAATAGCTTTTATGTTAATGAAACAGTTTGATTTTTTATTAGCTGAAGGAAGACAGGAAGTTGAATATGATGAATTTGGAAGAAGCAAAAGGAAAAATATTAAAACTCTTTCAAGAAAAGAACAGGATGCAATAGATTTACAGAAACTAGCTGATATGGAAAGGATTCTTAGTACCAGCCAGCTAAAAAAAATGACCAAGCAGGGAAGTAAAAATCCTGATGAGGACTTAAAAAAGCTTACCGGATTATATCCTGTGAAACAGAAGGTAAAAGAAATAGAAGCAAGATATAAGTTTGAACAGATGCATGGCAGGCATGGAAAAATTCCGGCAACATGCAGACATATGGTATTTTATGGAAATCCGGGAACAGGCAAAACAACTGTTGCAAGGATAATAACCGGTATTCTATATAAAAATAAAGTAATAAAGAAAAATAAGTGTATTGAAGTTGATGGTAATTTCTTAAAGGCAGGAGAAGAAACAGCAACTAAAGTTAAGCTTCTTACCCAGTTGTCATATGACGGAGTGCTGTTTATAGATGAGGCGTATACATTAGCTGATGGCTTATATGGAAAAGAAGCTGTAGCCACTCTTATAAAGGAAATGGAAGACAATAAGGAAAGATTTGTATGTATACTTGCAGGCTATACAAAAGAGATGGATAAAATGCTTGACAGTAATACAGGTTTTAAGAGCCGTATTAAGGAGTATATAAATTTCCCTGATTATACCACGGAAGAAATGAAAGCTATTTTTACTAATATGGCAAATGATATAGGCTTTATTGTAACTTCTGATGCACTTGATAATTTTGAAATACGTTTAGCTAAAGAAAAACAGCTTAAGACATACGGCAATGCAAGAACAGCAAGAAATCTTTTGGATGAGGCAATTGATAAACATACATTAAATTATGCTGAAGAAAAAATATCAGAAGAAGATAAGTTTAAACTGCTTGGCATTGACATAAATGTCTCTATTTCATAGAGCCATGACAGTTTATTTTATGATACTAATATCTTTGTTAAAACAAAGCTATCCAAGTTTGCCTTATGATACCTGCATCTACTTTGTAGCTGCTCTAATAAAACAAACTTCGCATCCTAATAAAATAAACTTAAAAATACTATAATTATAGAATCACTTTTTCAAAATATCTCTGCTAAAGCAGAACAATGTCTTTACACATAAATGAAAGGATATATATGAAAAAACAAAATGATACATTTTTAACCACCTACAAAGCCTTGGAAAAAGAACTTACTGATATGGGGCTTAGTATAAAAGATTATGAAGACAGGCTTGTTAATGATGGGAACACAGATGCAGCGGATAAGTTAAGATTATGCCGTATGATAAGAAACTATTTATCACATCACGCTGATGGGGATGAACTTGTTACTGTAAATAACAATTTAAGTGCATTTATTAAAGGTTTAATAATAATGATTAATAATACAAAGCTAAAGGCAAAGGATTCATATGTACCGGTAAGCAGAAGTAAAAGACTTATAAGAAAGCCTGAAAGCGTCAGGGATATCATAGATGAATTTAATAAGCATCCAAAGGAAAATATTTTGTATGTTATCAGTGGCGATAATAAGCTTTTAGGACAGATAAATAGTACAGATGTATTAGCAGTTATTTATTCAATAAGCCGGTTAAGTGATTTAAAGAAAATACCGGCTGATAATCTGATTAAAAAAGCAAATGTAGTAACTGTTGATAAGGATACTGTTTTATCAGATATAAAGGCAGACTATGTAATAGTGATGAAAAATAAAGATGAAATACTTGGCGAAACATCTTGCTTACAGCAAGCTGTGCAAGTTTAGCTTATGATGCCATGCTTATGCATGTCCTAATAAGCTAAACTTAAAACCACTATAACTATAGAATCGTTTCTAAAAGGGTAAAAATTACATTTTATTTAATTTTAAAAAATTATAAAAATAAAAAGGAGAAAAAAGAGATATGAGAATTGCAAAGAGAGATGGAATTTCATTAGAAGAAATAAATAATATGTTTAAGTATGGTCAGGAAGTCAAGACAATAAGAGCAGATGTGACTTATAAAGGTATTATAAAAGAGATTTACCCGCATGTGCTTGTATGTGAATGTACAGTTGTTAATTCAGATATTGATGAAGTCAGAATGGGGCTTAAACGTACATTAACAATAAATAAAATAAGCTTTATCGGTGAAAAAGCAAATTCATATATTTAAAGGAAATAAAAAATTATGAACTATATAGAACACGGACTTGCAGTACTTGCTCTTATTATGTATTTTTTTAACGGACATAAAAAGCTTGGTACTTATTCAGAAAAATTATTTAATGCATATCTGGTTGTTAATATGCTGTATCTTTTATTGGATGCAGCATTACTTTTATGTGCTAAAAAAGCATTTAATACAGATATTTTATGCAGGATACATACAGCAGCACTTGTTGTACTGATATACTTTATGCTTTTATATACATTAGCTGAGACAGGAAACTTAAAACAGAATGGAAAATTGTATATTATAAATGCAGGAGTACTGATTGCAACTCTTACGCTTATATTTGTTCTGCCTGTAAAAAATGCAAGAGGGTTGTCAGTAACAACAGGACTTTTAGTGGCTCTTTATTATGTATGCTTTATTTTTATAACAGGTATAATAAGAAACAGTGTAATGACAAAGAAAAAGATTAAAACAATGATGTTCTGGATATTGCTGTGGTATTGTGCAATAATAACAGAACTTAAGTTTTCTAACACACATGTTACAGGATTTGCAGGATTTATGGGAGCATTGGCAGTATTTTTTGAACTGGAAAATCCCCAGACAAGGCTTGACAGATGTGGTCTGTTTAATCTTGCAGCCTTTGAAGAATATTTTCTTTACCTGAAGGATAACGGTAAAAAATGTAATCTGATATTTTTAAAGATATGTGATTTATCACATGACGAAAGCCTGAAAATATCAAAGCTGATAACCGATTATCTTTTAAGCCTTGAAATCGGTTTATGTTTTAAAAAAACAGAATGCAGTTATATTATAATTGTTCCATCAAACGTATCAGTAAAATCTGTTTATGAAGATGTAAGAAAACATGTAAAAACGTGTGTAAAAGAAATAATGAAGGAAAGAGCTGATGAGTTTTATCCTTCTTTTACCATTGTTAAGGATGCTGAGATAATCAATGAAGCATCCAGACTGTTAAAACTGGTAGATGAGCAAAAAGAAGGAAAATTAAAAAAGAATGATACATATTCAGTTATGGATAAAAATGATTTCAAATTGCAGGCTGAATATGAAAACCTGAAGAGTAAAATAGAAAAAGCTGTTAATGATGACAGGATTACAATTTTTCTACAGCCTATATACAGTACAAAAGAAAAAAGAATAGTTTCAGCAGAAGTCCTTATGAGGCTTATCAATGAAAATGGAGAAGTTCTGCCACCGTATAAGTTTATAACAGCAGCAGAAAAATCAGGGCTTATCATACAGCTAGAAAGCATTGTATTTAAAAAAGCATGTGAGTTTATTAAAACACATGATATGGATGCTCTTGGGCTTAAGTATCTTGAAATTAATCTGTCTGTAAAGAAGGGTGAAAGTAAAAAGCTTGTAAAAGAATATGAAGAAATTGTCAGGGAATACGACATTGAACATGAAAAAATAAATCTTGAAATAACTGAATCTGCTTCACTTAATGAAAAACATAGTCTGCTGGATAATATGTCAAAATTTATTGAAAAAGGAATAAAATTTTCATTAGATGATTTTGGAAGTGGTGAAAGTAACTTGAATTATATAATTGATATGCCGGTATCCATTATAAAATTTGATAAAGACATGACAGATGCATATTTTAAATCAGAAAAAGCAAAAATAGTTATGGACAGTGCAATTAATATGATACATAAGCTTGGATTAAAAACAGTTGTTGAAGGTGTTGAAACAAAGGAACAGTTTGACGCAATGTTAAAAATACAGACTGATTATATACAGGGATATTATTTTAGTAAGCCTCTTGGTGTTAATGATTTTGTAGAATATGTTTTAACATCTGAAACAAAAAAATAAAGCATATTATTTGACATGTGCATTTATATGTGATATATTAAAAATATATTATAACACTGTATACAAATAATTTGTTGTTAAGGGGAATTAATTATGTTAATGATTATAACAGGAAAAAGTGCAAGTGGAAAAGACACCATAAAAAAAGAATTAGTAAAAAAGGATTATGAGCCTGTATTAAGCCTGACTACAAGGCAGCCAAGAGAAGGTGAAAAGTACGGGTTAGATTATATATACACAGTAAACGAATATTTTGAAAGCTTATTAGAGCAGGATAAATTATATGAAAGCAGAAAAGCAGGAAATATATATTATGGTACATTAAAATCAGACCTTGATATGGTAAAGCATAATCCTGAAAAAAATTATATAATGATAAAAGACCTTGAAGGTGCTAAAGATATAATTGACTATGTAGGACAGAAGAATGTATTTGTCGCATACATAGATGTATCAGATGATATAAGAAAGAAAAGAGCATCTATACGCAATGATTTTTCTGAAGAGAAATGGAATGAAAGACTTGAATCGGATAATAAGCAGTTCACACATGAAAATATAGACAAAGTAGTTGATGTAATCTTTTATAACAATAAGGATATGGACAATCTGGTAAAGGATATAGATGAAACTATGAGCAGGATAAAAGCTAATATATCAGTACCAAAAGGAAGATTCAGAGACACATTTGATAGAGAACTATAGACAGCAGAATTTTTCTACTGTCTTTTTTCGTGAATTGTAATATAATGTAAATAATATAGAAACGAAGTATAGACCATTAAAAAATTGAATATATAACTATAAAAAGCCTTTTTACAATTTTTGTAGAAGGGCTTTTATTATAATGTAAGTACAAAAAATAAAAGGAGCTAAAGGAGAGAAATATGTTAAATAAAGAAGTATTTGAAAAGTATGGAACAGAAAACTGGGTTATAGAAGAAGACTTATGCTATCTTTTACAAAAATATGCGGAGAAGTTAGGAGTTTCAAATCCATATAATCCGGTAACATTTGTAAAGGATTTTATGAAAGAAGAGACTTATGTAAATACTGAATATGCTGAAATGAGTGCCATTGATACAGCCAAGAAGAATATTGTAGCTGATTATATAGAAGGGGAATATAAAGAATCAACAAATAAAAGCTTCAGGAGAGATTCTTATGCAGATAAATGAAAGAAAGGATTATCACGGAAAATGATTTGAAGAAAAGATATTCGTGTATGACAAGAAATCAGTTGATGAAATTTATCATTAAAAATACGTTTGAAAGTAATATCAATTTTATTAATTAAAGGATTGTACAATGATTAGAAAAAGTACAACAGATGATAAAGAACAAATACAACAGCTTATGCAATTATGTTTCGGAGATAAAAACAATTTAGAACCATACGAAAACTTAGAAGACAGATATTATTTATATTTCAAAGATAACACTCTGGTAGCAATGTCAGGACTTACTTCTAATAGTGAATATGGTCATTTGGAAATAGACTGGACTTGTACTCATCCAGAACATAGACATAACGGCTATATGCAAGAACTTTTTACTGAAATGTTAAATGGCATACAAGAACTTGTTTATTGTAGCTGTTGGCGTTTACCGAATAACGACAGAGCAAATTTGCATACGCTTATGTCTTTGTTTGGTTTTAAAAAAGTTATACAATCAAGAGTACATTGGAAAGTACCACATAATTGTTTTCGTAATTATGAAGGTGGTTGTTCGTACTGTACAGGTGTTGATTGTGAATGCTATGAAGATTTATTTTTACGGAAGGGATGATAATGTATGTATAAATATAGAAAATTAGATAAATATGATGCTCCCTGTCTCAGAAATTTATATTTTCAAGAGGAAGATATTCATATGAATTTCAGGCAAAGTCAACACTATGAAGCTAGGGTTAGGAAAATATATGGCGAGATGTTAATGAGAGGTTCTTATATCTACGGATGTTTTGACACGGAAACCAAGAAACTTGTTGCGTCTATAACAGTGAATAAGTGCTTGGACTGTTACCCTAATTATACGGATAGTCCTTATGTTCATTTGGAAACATTTATTGTTCATAAAGAATACCAAAACAAAGGGATAGGAACCCAGCTTCTAAAACATGTATTGGATGTGATTAAGGAAGAAGGCTGTACTTATGTTATTATGCAATCTAACAATCCAACCATACAACACATAGCAAATAAAGCAGGTTTAACTAATTCGTTGTCCGATATGAGAATTGATTTTGTAGAAGCTATATCAACGAATAATTAACACATCTAATAATGTAGATACAATTTTTGATAAGAGTGTTGCATTCAATTCATTGTACAATTCCGAAGAATATTTATATGGACAAAGATAAAAACAAAAGGAATGGCAACAGCTGCACTTCTTCAATTTTTGAATAAATAATATTATTTTTAAATATTGTAAAAAGGCTTTTTTATAATATAAAGAAAGCAAGCATATGATAAACTCCACATGTACTAATAAGTAAACATTAGTACAAACATTAATAAAACAAAAAAGAAAGGATTTTTAAAGATATCTCTTTAAAAAGCAAGGGTAAAAGAAACATGGGAATTGGAATTACTATTGGAGTTGTAGCAGTTGTATTAATTGCATTATTATTTGCAAGTTATATTAAAGCTCCAACAGACAAGGCACTTATTGTATCAGGACTTAGAAAAACACCTAAGTATGTAATTGGAAGGTCATCACTTAAGATACCATTTTTACAGAGAGTTGATAAACTTGATTTAAAGATGATTTCTGTTGATGTAAAGACAAAGGAATCAGTACCGACAAATGAGTATATCAATGTTAATATTGATTCTGCTGTAAAGATTAAGATTGGTTCATCACCTGAAATGCTTGGAAAGGCTGCAAGTAATTTCCTAAATAAAAATTCAGATTATATCAGAGAATCAGTTGTAGATGTACTTGAAGGTAATGTCCGTGAAATTATAGGACAGATGAAGCTTGAGGATATTGTACAGGACAGAAAGTTATTTGCTGAAAAGGTACAGGAGAATGCTGCTCCTGATATGGAAAGAATGGGTCTTGAAATTGTAAGCTTTAATGTCCAGAATGTTACTGATGAAGGTAATGTTATTGAGAATCTTGGTATTGACAGGGTTGTAAGTATCAGTAAATCAGCACAGATATCAAGAGCAGAATCAGAAAGGGATATTGCAGTTGCCAAAGCTAATGCAACAAAGCAGGCAAATGATGCAAGAATCGAAGCTGAGACTGCTATTGCAGAAAGAAATAATGAACTTGAGATTAAGAAACAGGAATTAAAGAGAGCAGCAGATGTTAAGAAAGCTGAGGCTGATGCTGCATACGAAATACAACAGCAGGAACAGAGAAAAACAATCGAAATTACAACTGCTGATGCTAATATAGCAAAGCAGGAGAAAGAGATTGAGTTAAGAGAGAAAGAGATTGCTGTTAAGGAAAAAACACTTGATGCTGATATCCGTAAGCAGGCTGAAGCTGAAAAGTATGCAGCACAGCAGAAGGCAGATGCAGAACTTTATCAGAGACAGAAGGAAGCAGAAGCAAAGCAGTTTGAAATTCAGAAGCAGGCTGAAGCTAAGAAATCACAGGCAGAAGCAGACAGATTCGCTAAGGAACAGGAAGCTGAAGCGGTTAAGGCACAGGGCTTTGCTGAAGCAGAGAGTATAAAGGCTAAGGGTGTTGCTGATGCTGAAAGTATTAAGGCAAAGGGATTAGCTGAAGCTGAAGCTATGGAGAAGAAAGCAGATGCAATGGCTAAGTATGGTAAGGCTGCTATGACTGAAATGATTATCAAGGTACTTCCACAGATGGCAGAAGCAATTGCAAAGCCTCTTGAAAGCATTGATAAGGTTACTATTATTGATGGAGGCTCAGGGGAGAACGGAGTAGGAACTTTCAGTGGTAATGTACCGTCAGTTCTTGCTAAGACAATTGAATCCGTTAAGGAAACAACCGGTTTTGACCTTACAGAAGTAATGAAGGCTAATACATATGATGCCAAGACTATTAAGAATGTGAACTTTACAGGCATTCCAGAAGATGCTGACCCGGAGATTAAGGTAACTGTAAAGAATGTTCCTGAAAAGGTATCTAAAACAGAAAAGAATAAGTAAAAATAATATTGGTGTTCTGTGTTTTACAGAAACAAAAGGACAGGTTGAAAATAATCAGCCTGTCTTTTTTAAGCTTAATTATATAAATATGTTTTCTTGAATTTTGTATAATGAAATAAATCAAATATATAAGGAGAGAAACGAATATGGTAGAAGTAATAAAAGAAGATTCATTTGCAAAAAGTGATATAAGATTATTAATGAATGATAGAAACATAAAGATAACTGAATTATGCAATCCTATAGGCAACAGACTGACAAGAGAAAAAGAATATAAGAATTATTATAATATGCATATAAAAGGTAAAGATGATACAGTATTTCTTACAAGGGCTTATATATTAGAAGAAGAGTTCCCTAGAGATAAATGGTGCTTAGACTATGAAAAGCAGTATGAAAATAATAAAGATAAGAATGTAATTAATGATGCAGAAATACTTGCTAGGGAAAGTGATATGCTAAAAAGAGCAGGCTTTGTGGATATTAATGAATTATCAGGCTTTGAATATAGCAGATTGTTTGTATATCCAAATGCAGCCGGTAAGGAAGTAATTGATAAGGTCTATGGTGATGATGAAAGAAAAAAGTTGTTTGCCATGATTGAAACGACAACTAAAAATGATATACAGAAGATAATAATGGATTTTGATAATGACATTATAGACATTAAAGAGCCGAGAGATGAACATGGTGAGCCGGACTATTATGGTGAGTTTGAGTTATCCCTTCCTAAAGGCTATAAAAAAACAGGACTTGAGATGCCTGTACTTATGTGGATGAATGATTATTGTGGCTTTGAAACACTTTTAGAAGAGTGTAAAGAATATGAAAACGACAGGAATGAATTATTAAAACAAAAAACAGTTAAGAAAAATTTAGAAGACAAAGAGATGTAAATGTATATGTGTAAGGATAGGTGTAAAAACCTATCCTTTTTGTTTTTTATATTATATGGGAAATATTAAGAAAAATGAAAGACTGATAGAATTATCTCATAAAGAAACCAGAGTAATGAAAAATGGTATGGAGGCTACTATCATAGCTTATAGAAATAATAAGGATATAGATGTTCAATTTAAAGATGGTACTATTGTTACTCATAGGGTTTATAATAATTTTAAAAATGGATATATAAGAAACCCAAACCTATGAAGAATAAGCCTAAACCAAAAAATAATTGAAAAATTTGCAATTTTATCAAAGTATATTAATTAGTCCTTTTTACAGCTTTTTATTAAAGCTGAAATGCTAATATAAGTTTAAGAAAAATACAGAAAGGACTAATAAAAATGATTAAGAAAATATTAGCAGCAGCACTGGCAGTTGTATGTCTTATAGGTACAGGATGTGATTATTATAAGCAGATGCCTATTGAAACAGGTGAAACAAAAGCACTTACATTACAGGATAAAATTAAAGGAACATGGTATTATAAAGAAGAAACAGAGTATAATGAAAATGCTCTTAATCTTGTTAAAATTACAGAAAATGAAGTATATCTTATTATAAGCGGACAGATTTATACAAAATACAGTTATAAGCTTCAGGAAGATACCCTGATTATGTTTGCAGATAATCTATTTGGTGGTGCAAGTTCAACTGCAATGAAGGTTGAAGATGTAAGCAGCACTGTTATGACAGCTAAGACAGATGGCGAAACTGTAACACTTTTCAAAGCTTCTGGAATGCCTGATGTATTAAACGGTTATTATATAGCATGTGAAGACAGTGGTTCAGACATGGGTGCATCTATACAGTTTTTATTTAATAATGATGCTAAGACCGGCTCAGTTAATGAACTTGGTAACAGTCTTTTATTTACATATGAGGATACCGGCAGTACTTTAAAAATATCATTTGACAAAGGCGTATCGGATGATGCGGCTAAAAATATGGCAGAAATGCTTACAGGTATGCAGTATGATGGAAACAGTATTATCCTGAATAAAAAAATAGCAGATAACCAACTTATTCTTTCCAGTGAAACAGTAAAACTTGTCTGTGATTATATTCCTTATTAAAATTATAACAGCCTTCGGGCTGTTATTTTTTTCATTAAAAAGCTTTATTACAATATTTTAAAAAACGAAAAAAACTATAATAAAGAAAAATGTAGGAAAGGAATTTTAATTATAATGAAATTATCAGATATATTTAAGCTATATGTTTTAAGTATAATGAAAGATACAAATGGAGATTATTATATAAAAGATAATGTAGAAACCTTTAACAGTCTTAAAACATGGACATATGCAGGCAATAATCTGCTTAGTGTAATTGATATGATTCCAGACAGTTTAATTGGAGAAGAAATAGATGATATATTTGACGGGTATTTATCTGGTAAAATAATAAGAAAAGCACTTAAGATTAAAGGTATTCCTGAAACAGCAGAAGATGCAGTTAAATTTCTTGAAGCAGTTAAGGAATATACAGATGAAGGTGTAGAAGGCAAATTAAATTTATTAAGAGCAATTGCAGACCCAAAAAAGTATGTAGAAGATGATATTAAGCAGCAGTTTATAACTAAAGAAGATTATATGGAATACCCTGATTTTAGATTTAATTTTACGGATATAGGACAGGGTGTTGGATATAAGGCAAATACATCAGGATATAACTGGAAAGATATACCTGATGATGCGATTCTTTATATACCGGAATGTTATGCCGGAACTTGGGGATGCAAAGCATCAGATGTGTATACAAAGTCAGATTTAGAAAAATGCATAAATGACAGGGTAATGGATGATGAACATTTCATAAATGCTGAAACAATGTATGATGAACTGTCATGGGAAATGCCGGAAGACTTCTTAGACGGACTTGATTTTGATTACAAGAAAATAGCATATTGCATAGGAGATAAGCTGTATTACAACCTTAACGAATTTGATAGCCCGGCACATTCACTTTTAGTTACGGTTACTGAAGTAAATGAAGATAATATTGTCTGCAAGGACAGTACTGGAATATCATATATGTTTGATGAAGATATGCTTGATTGTCTTACGAATAATCCTATATATCCAGTTAAGAAAACTAAAATAAAAGATTCTTTTGAAAAAGATATCTAAATGATTAAGACAGGGAATTTTCTCTGTCTTTTTTATATGTATTTTAAAATTTTTTTAATGGTGCGTTAAAAAGGCTTTTTTAAAATAGTTGGAAACAAGAAAAATAGTAACATATTAACATAAAAGAATATAAAACAAAAAAGGAAGGAATTAATTTTATGTTAGAACCAATGACATTACACGAACTTGAAATTTTTTTAGGAGCATTAGCCGGTGTTGCAGAACCCTCTGAGATTATTATTGAAGAAATTCCGCTTGAAAAAGTAAAGCACTGCAATCACTGTAACAATTGTAAGACAGCTCCAAAGCAGCAAACCGAAGCATTGTCACCTGTGAAGAATGTTATTTTTGATGCACCTTACACAACTGTTATATGGAAGGATGGTACAAGAACCATATCAAAGTGGCATGGTGAAGGTTTTAATAAGTATGCAGGTTTTACCGCATGTATTGCCAAGAAGTACCTTGGAACATCACTTTTTAAACAGGAACTTTCAAGGTGGTGCAAAGACACAAAGGAAGATATGAATAAAGATGCATCCGGTTTTTCAGAGTATTTAAAGGCAATTGATATAAGATGAAAAGAACCAATTATACAGTATTAAAAATAGTAGCAGTACTTACCATGATTGCAGGAGATATGGGATATCTGCTTATACATTATTTAAGTGATACATGGATAATGATTATGGCTGCGGTGGGAAATTTATCTTTCCCACTGTTTGCCTTTATGCTTACAGAAAGTTTTTTAAGATGCAGGAACAAGAATAGATACAAGTATAAATTAATTACACTTATATTATTGGCGGTATTAAGTGAAATACCATTTAACATATTTGTATCAGGCATGTGGAAATATCCTTTTAAAAACAATGTGTGTTTCACACTTTTTTTAGGATTTTTTATGCTCATATTGCTTGATAAAGACTGGCTGCAAATATGCAGATATTTTAAAAATCATAAGAAGCTTAAAAAAATATACAGTTTTTTAATTAAAACAGTAATAACAAGTACATTTATGCTTGTAAATTATTTGTTGTGCAATGATTATTCATATACAGGAATACTTCTTATAGCACTTTTTTATTTGTTTAGAAATCATAAGCTGTTAAGGGCGGTACTGCCACTTTTAATACTTATTATATTTGAAGCAAATATTCTTTATATACCGGTCATTATTGATATGATTTTAATAGCAATATATGACAGTAAAGATGTAAATATGCCAAAGCCTTTTAAATACGGATTAAGATGTATATATCCGGTGATGTTAAGCATTATGGCAGTCATAAGTAAAATAATTTAATTACAATGGAAGGATTAAATATTATGGAAAAAGAATTTTATTCAATCAGAGAATTACAGACAATATTCGGATGTGGCAGAAATAAGATATATCAGATTGTAAGAACAGAAGAGTTTCCTAAAATTATGATAGGAAAGAAAATCTATATACCTATTAATGAATTTAATGAATGGAAGAAAAAGCATATAGGAGCAAAAGTATGATTTTAAAAGAATACTGTGATGGATTAAAAAAAATATTGGAAGAACACGAACAGGTATATACAAGGATAGCACCTACTTTTATATGGCTGTATGACATTAATACAAAGCCTGTAGGAGCGATTGAAGTTACACCGTATGGAGCATGTAAGGGAATCAATTTTATTGACAAGGAAAAGGGTATTATGGCAGGTAAAAAAATGCCTGAAGAAAAAATAAAAGAAATACAGGAAAAAGAAATAATTTCAGTAAACGGTGGCAGCAGATATGGTTTTTTGGAAATGTATTTAAAGGAATGATGATATGGGAAAAATGATAGCAATAGACGGAAGCACAACTAAAACCGGAATAGCTGTTTTTAATTTGAACAGCAAAAAACTTTGTATGCATACTGTAATAGCACCTGATAATATTGTAAAGTCTCTTTCAAAAAAAGACAGAAAAGGATTAACGAAAACTCAGCTAAAAATCAGGCAGAGACAGATAAAGAAAGAAAATATCGACTACCGCATATCTGAAATGATTAAAGGGCTGGATAAGGTGTTTAATGACTATATGCCGGAAGTAATTGTTATGGAAGATACATATGCAAGTAAAGATATGTATGCATATAAAAAATTATGTCATTTGCAAGGGCTTGTCCTTAGTTATTGCATAACAAAAAAAGTAACATTTATATTAAAACCGCCTCAAAGCTGGCGGAAGGATTTAGATTTTGAAATCACTGAAAATGGGATGCAGCATACCAGAGAAGATTATAAACTTATGTCCGTTAAATACATTAAGGATAAGTATGGTATAGAAGTGACAGATGATGAAGCTGATGCGATATGCATAGGAGACAGTTATTTTGCATCAGTGCAAAGAGACCAGCTTTAAATAAGTGTAATTCATTTATACTTGTATACTTATTCATACTTATGTATTCACATATAAGTTTATGTCTTCAAACATTCTGAATGGTAAATATATTTTGATACTATAAAGGAGCTACATATGTTTGATAAGAAAAATAAAACATCTGATACAAAAGAAAATTCAACAGACAAGGAATTTGCAGCATTAAAAGAAAAAGACAAAAATAATCAGCAGGATAAAATGTCTATTGAAGAATTAATTAACAACATAAAAGATACATTATTTATAGAACTTACAGAAGAGATGAATGATGATTCCATTACTGATATAGAATGGGATGGTGACTGTCTATGGCTTAAACAGATAGGCATAGGATGTTATTTATCACCTAAAAAGTTGTCAAAAAATTATGTTGATAACTTGGCAATCCGTTTAAGTAATATCATGGGAAGAAATTTCAATCAGGCAAACCCTGTACTGGAAGCAGATACAAAAACACTCCGTATATCAATTACACATGAAAGCAGAAGTGGGAAAAAATCAATTACAATCAGAAAGCTGCCGGTTGTAATGAGATACGGACATGAAGATTTGGTAAATGCAGGAACTATTCCTGAAAAGCTTCTGAATCTTTTAGAAAACTGTGTAATAGCACACTGTACCGTGCTGATAGGTGGTACACCACAGGCAGGAAAGACAGAACTGCTTAAATACCTTACCAACTTTATACCGGCAAATGAAAAGGTTATGACAATTGAAGATAATTCAGAGATTCATTATAAGGAACTTCATCCAAATAAAAACTGTACGCCGTTTATCGTTGATAAAAGATTTGGATACTCAGAGGCTATCAAGATGTCTTTAAGGCATAACACCGACTGGGTACTGATTTCAGAATCACGAGGCAAAGAAGTTAAGGAACTGATTAACGTACTCAATACAGGTCTGCATTGTATGACAACCCTTCATCTTGATGAAGTAAGTGATATACCTGACAGATTATTTAGTATGCTTGAAGACCAGAAGAACAGCAGATTTATTGATAACGTATATAAATACATTGATGTTGGGCTTGTAATTGCTGTTGATAAAAAGCAGGAAAGAAAAATTATTGATTTTGGTTTTTTTGAGCGTAATGAAACAGGTAATCATTACAGACCTTTTTATAACATAGATGACGGAGTAATTCCTGGAAAGGATATGCTTCCTGAAAACATGAAGAAGATATTTAAAAGGGCAGGAATAGATAATCCATATGAAAGACCGAAAGCTTATACAGGAGCAATACCGGTAGAAAAGGAAAGGAGTGCTGAGTAATGGAAGGAAATATAAAAACAACATATGATAATGATAAAAAGCCTAATTTGTTTGAAGAAAAACTGGTGCAGATATTGCATTATTTTTCATTCAAGCAAATGAAGAAAGATATCTATGATTACGGATACAGTATTTCACCTTTTAAATATTTTCTTGGATTTGTGGTCGGAATAATTCTTGTTGCAGCATACTGTATATTCAGTAAGCTTGATTTTGTATACATAATGCTTGAAATTGTACTTCTGATATGCCTTATGCCATTTATAGTAAGAACAAAATTTAAAGGAATGTATCAGGAAAAAAGATTTAATGAAGTTGATATATACCTGCATCAGATGATTTTTTCATTTCAGAAGCAGCCTAAAATATTATCTTCATTGGAAGATACAGAGAAGGTAAGTACAGGAAAGTTAAAAAATGTAATAAGAAAAGCAATAATCTGTTTAAGACAGACAGAAGCAGCGGATGCATATGAAGAAGCTCTTGATATCATATACAAGGCATATCCAAATGACCGAATAAAAAACTTAAATAAGTTTATGATACAGATTGAAAGACAGGGCGGTAATTATGGAACTTCACTTGATATTCTGCTAGGGGATATTGATAACTGGGTAAACAGAACATATAAGGAACAGACAACTGTTAAAACAATAAAGACTACGATTGTTATAGGAACAATAATAAGTTTTATTATTTCCAGTGCAAGTATGATATTTTCAATGATAATACATTACAATGATACCATGTCAATTATGAGTTTAGGAAATCTTGAAGACATATTATTATATCAGGTAACTACTGCTGTATTTATAGCCGCAAGTATGCTGTTTTTAATATATGCCTTTACAAAATATAATTATGACTGGATTACAAAATCGGTTGATGAAAAAAGCGTTCTAAGAAATTACAAAAACGCAACAGACTTTAATCCGACAGTTTTCAGAATAAAAAGCATTCCTGTATATCTTGTATTTGCGTCTGTGTCATTGTCAATGTTTTTTATTAATGCAGTACCGTACAACAAAGGAATATCTGTATTTTTAAGTATATTTACATTTTATCTTATAATCAGTCCGTCATTTACCAAAAAGAATGCTTATAAGATAACACAGAAAAATATACAGAACTCATTTTCAGAGTGGTTGAGAGATGTATCAATTAATCTTCAGAGAGAACCGTTATTATCAGCTGTAACAGACAGCTATGAAAACTGTCCTGTAGCAATAAAGCCGGAGCTTGAAATATTTATCAGACGAATACAGGAAGAACCTATGGCAGTTGAACCGTATTATGAGTTCTTGGCTAGATTCCATTTAACTGATGTATCAAGTGCTGTGCGAAATCTTTATTCATTGTCAGATATGGATGATGAACGTAAGGAAGAAAACCTTGGACAGCTCACAAAGCGTAATTATGCAATAATTAATGACAATGAGATAAAATCAATGAATGACACAACATCTGCAATGCGTTTTTCTGAATACATACCAGTATTTATTGCATGTGGAAAGCTTGCATTTGATATTATGAATCTTTTGGAATGTATGATGTAAAGGAGTGAACAAATTTATGGATGAGATTATAGAGCTTTATGGAGATTTTATACTTGGAATTATGGGGCTTGTAACACCGATAACAATATTTTCATTTGCATTATTTAAGGTGCTTATGGCATAGGGGGAAAAACAATATGGGTGAAATAATTGATGTATATGGTGATGCAATAAAAGTATTTTTTGGAGTAGTATTAGCAGGCGGTTTAATGGCTGCCTGCGGCTACCTTTATGGACAGACAATTACAAATGTATTTACGGCATTACTAGGCTAATTAAGCGGGAAAAGGAAGAATAATTATGAAGATAGTATTAGAATCAAGCATATATGCCATATTTCTTGCAATCATATGTTTTATAAGCTGTGACCTTATAATGATGAATATGAAGGTATCAAAGGTAAATGAAGATGTACAGTATGTAGAAAATTATATTGAAGCATATGGAACAGCAGAAACAGAAAATGATAAAAAAATATATGTATGGTATAAAGCAGATGAAAACGGAAATACAGTATATGAAACTGTAAAAAGTAACGGAAAAGATGTAACAAGACCGGCAGTGTTATACAAAGGCATGGCTGCGGATTCATATGAAGCACAGTATAAGGCTTATATCAACAGCACTGTAAAAGCAGAATATAGAAACAACATAAATACCAAAGGCATTCCAATGCTTAAGGAAGACGCTCTTGCAGCGTTGCAGGATGTATTAAAGAAAAACGGAATGGAGCTTAATATAAAGTATATAGACGAAACAAATTCATATGTGTATATGGAATATACGGTAAGCTACAGGCTGTCAAGTGGATTCATTAAATATAATAAAGTACATAATTATACAGGGATTGCAAGATTTTCAGCGGTATAGAATTAAGCGACCATTAAAAGGAGAAGAGTATAAGTAATTGGATATATTGTCAAATGTGATTAAATGTGTTTAAATATACTCAAAGGAGTAAATTATTATGAATACATCAAATACCACAAATTATAAGCCAAAAGATTTTGCTGAACTGTTAGGTGTGTCTGTTAAGACATTGCAACGCTGGGACAGAGAAGGAACTTTAAAGGCAAATCGAACTCCAACTGATAGACGTTATTATACCTATAACCAGTACCTTCAATTCAAAGGCATAAATATTGAAAATGATAAACGTCAGATAGTTATTTATGCCAGAGTGTCTACAAGAAATCAAAAAGATGATTTACAGAATCAAGTTGCATTTTTGCGACAGTTTTGTAATGCTAAAGGTATTATTATAGACCAGTGTATTGAGGATTATGGAAGTGGTCTTAATTACAATCGTAAAAAGTGGAATGAATTATTAAATGAAGTAATGGAACAAAAAATCAAAACCATAATCATAGCTCATAAAGATAGATTTATCAGATTTGGTTACGATTGGTTTGAAAAATTCTGTATGAAGTTTAACACAAACATTGTGGTAGTGAACAACGAAGAACTATCACCACAGGAAGAACTTGTGCAGGATATTGTTTCTATACTCCATTTGTTCTCTTGCAGGTTGTATGGACTTCGTAAGTATAAAAAACAAATAGAAAGAGATGAGGAAATTGCTAAAGAGCTTCAAAACGGAAATAAATCCGTCAGAGGAACAGAAAATCAAGATTAACAAGACTATCGGCACTTGTAGATACGTTTACAACTTCTATCTCGGTCACAACAAAGCTTTATACGATAAAGGTGAAAAGTTTATGACGGGCAAGAGTTTCAGCGTATGGCTTAATAATGAGTATATTCCTAATAATCCTGATAAAATATGGATTAAAGAAGCATATTCAAAAGCTGTAAAAAAATCTATTGAGGATGGATGTACTGCATTTACAAGATTTTTTAAACATCAAAGTGCTTTTCCTAATTTCAAAAAGAAAGGTAAATCTGATGTGAAGATGTACTTCGTTAAGAATAATCCAAAGGACTGTTTTTGTGAAAGGCATCGTATCAACATTCCAACTTTAGGTTGGGTATGTGTCAAAGAAAAAGGATACATTCCAACAACTAAAGATGGATATATAATCAAAAGCGGTACAGTTTCAATCAAAGCAGGCAGATACTATGTATCAGTTCTTGTAGAAATTCCCAATGCTAAGATTGCTAATAATAGCAATGCTGGAATAGGAATTGACTTGGGTGTAAAAGACTTGGCGATTGTTTCCAATGGTAAAACTTATAAAAATATCAATAAGTCAATAAGAATTAAAAAATTGGAAAAGAAACTGCGTAGAGAACAAAGATGTCTCTCACGAAAATATGAGAACTTAAAGAAAGGAGAGTCCACTCAAAAGAATATACAAAAGCAAAAGTTCAAAGTACAAAGACTTCATCATAAAATAGATAATATCCGTACTGATTATATCAATAAATCAATAACTGAGATAGTGAAAACCAAACCATCTTATATAACTATTGAAAATTTGAATGTATCAGGAATGATGAAGAACAGACATCTTTCAAAAGCTGTTGCGTCACAGAAGTTCTATGAATTTAGAACCAAGCTTAAAGCAAAATGTGATGAAAATGGTATTGAATTAAGAGTCGTAGATAGATGGTATCCATCATCCAAAATATGTCACTGCTGTGGTGCTATCAAGAAAGATTTGAAGCTTTCAGATAGAATATATCGTTGTGATTGTGGCTATGTTGAGGATAGGGATTTCAATGCTGCTCTTAATTTAAGAGATGCTTTAACTTACGAAGTTGCATAATAAACGCAAACGTAAGTATGTACTGCGGGCTATCGCAGGAATTTACGACTGTGAAGTGTACATAGTTGTTCCAACATTGGTTGTTCCAACATTGGAACTTGTGAGTAGCGTATTGTTTATAATCGCCAAAACATACACATCGAAGCAGTAAGAAGTATCCGCAAGGACTTTAATTTCTCGATGTGTTTGAGTATATTTGAACACATTTTGAGTGGCAGAAGAGTATGAAACTTATTATGACATCAGGTGGGCTTATAGTGAGTATAATGCTGATAATTTTTATACATTTAACAGTAGTAAGTGACAATATTATTGAGCATGAAACAAGCAGCTCACTTAATTCAAGTATGGATTACGCATATGATAAAATGATGGATGATTATGAAGATATAAGCTTTGTAGAGTATTATAAATCGCCATGTTTTGTATGGTTTGACAGTGATGGTTTTATTGAACATATATCTAAGGATAATACATATAACAATGCTACTGGTACATATTATGAAAAAGGTGAAGATGTTCTTACAGATGATTTAATGAAAAAATTCTGTGAAATACTACAGAGCCGTATAAAGAGTGAAAATTCAGAACTGACAGTACAGCTTGTGTACAGGGATTTTGATACCGGCACAATGCAGATAAGGGTAATTGAAAAATATACAACACCTGCACATGTAACTAAAAGCTGTTTTTTTGAAAAGACATATAGTTTGATATAAATAAGAAGGCTGTCTGATTATTACAGACAGTCTTTTTTAAATTATTAACAGAAAATCTGTTTTTAAATTATAAAGAGCTTTATTTTTATAGCTTGTAAAAGCTCATAAAAAACTGTATGATTTAAAAGAAGAGATTGAAAACAAGAAATTAAATTAATTATAAAATTTCATTATTACTATTGACATATACCGTAATAAGGTATATAATATAATCAAAGTTAAGGAAGAAACATTCATAAATAAGTGAGGTAATTGATATGAGAAAGAACATATTTAAAACAACAGTAATAGCAATGGCAGTACTTACAGCAGCCTTTGGAATGACAGCTTGTGGCAATAAAAAGACAGATAACACTGACGCTACACAGGTTAAGCAGGAACAGCCAAGTGTAGCTGATAATAATAATACAACTAAGACAAAGACAGGCATTGTAACATTTACAGCAACAGATACAGACGGTAATACTGTAACACTTGAGGGTAAAGCAGTAGTACAGGCAGATGGAAATGCTGAAATAGAAGTTACTGACAATGCAGGTAATAAGGTGACATTCACAGGTAAGGGGAATGTTAAAGATGATAAGATTACTGTAACAGATGTGAAGGTAAAGGATGCAGGAACACTTGTAAAGGCAGATGGTAGTGAAATCAAGATTACAACAGATACTAAGACTGAGAAAGCAGAAGAAAGCACTGGTAGTTCAGAAACTTCAGATGTAAAGGTATCAGAAGATGTAATTAAAGAAGTAGAGACAGCTAAGGAAGAAGAAAGCAAGGCTGATAACAATGTAATTGTAGGAGATAATACTTCAGACAATAAGACTGATGTACCTGAACAGTCAGATAATGGTAGTTCAGATAATGGTACAGTAGGACCTACACCTGAACCTACTCCAGAGCCACAGCCTACTCCTGAACCAACACCTACACCAGTTGAACCTGAACCACAGCCAGAACCTACACCTGAGCCAACACCTGAGCCAGAAGAACCTGATGTGCAGACTAAAACACCAGTATATTGTATGATGAATTTCAGAACAAGTGACGGATATGAAGATACTGAGGGTGGAGTTGGTGAATATATTTTTAAGAAATATATTAACGGTGAAATTACTGAATCAGAGGCAGAAAGTCTTATGCTTAATGGAGCATTAATTAATGTTAAGGTAAGATATGATGACGGTTCAGAAGAAATAATTGATGAAATTAAACCTAAGTCAGTGAAAATGTATATTATAGATGATGATGAGGATGAAGGGGTTGGAAGCTGGCATATACCCGGATACACATATGTAGATTATTCTCGTTGGAGTACTTTACATGCTGAATATTATATCCTTATCTATTATGATATCTGATGAATAAATAGAATAATAATGAAACAATGAAACTGTCATAAGTGCGTATTGCATGAATGGCAGTTTTTTTATGCCCTGAATAATAAAAAAGCCTTAATGCAACACATAAAGATACTAAAAAATGTAACATAACTATTATAGGCAGATATTTTTACATAAAAATCATCAAAAATGATTATAGTGTCTGTCATATATAAAATGTAGTAGTTGTAGGAAGATATTTTGGAAATAGATATGAAAATTTATCCCTAAAAAATAATATCTTACACTATTATAATACAGGCTTAATATAGCCAAGTCAGCTAAGAGAAAGACTTAGCAGGAAGGAGAAAAAGAGAATATGAAATTAAAGAGAACTTTTAAGACACTGTTAATGATAATCGCAACAGTAATGAGCGTTATATCAGGTATACTTACTGATTCAGGAACACTTGCATATGCAGCCACGACTTATACCTTAACACTTAACTGGGATGATGGTGTTGAATGGGTTGCTACTGATAAAGATGGTATTTACAGGTGGGAAAAAGGCGGTTCAAAGACATTTCAGGCAGGTTCTAAGGCTTATACTTATGTCAAGCTTAAGAATGGTGCAACAGTCAAATCATTCTTTTCAAGGCAGGAAAATAAAGACTGGACTGATTATACATATACGTCAGGAAGCTTATGCTATGATACATGGACAATGCACAATAACAGAAACGTGGACATATATACATCTGTATCATCTTCAGCAGATGTGTCTTATGACTGGGATAACCTCGTAACAAACTCAAAGCATTATCATTCAAGTAATGGAAATGAAGCATCTTGGAGCAATTTAAGGGATGACCTTGGAAGGTCTCCTGCACCGATTTATTCAATTTACTATAAACTACAGGAAAATAGGTACAGGGAAACCTGCTATGGAGATAATCAGGAAGATAAAGACTTCGGTGGTTATGAAATAATGTTAAGGACAGAAGACAACCATAACAGTTATTGGTATGGACAGTCCTCATATGCAAATGGAGATAGATTTGACGACTGGTACAGGGATGAATTTGAAGGAATAAAGCTTTCAAATCTTGCAATTGTGCCTGTCCAGATAAAGGGAGATAAGTTTTTACAGATTAACATAAGCATTAAGAACACCAATTCATATGCAAAAGAAATATCACTGGCAACATGCAGTGATATACAGGTTGCAGATGATGATAATGCAGCTACATTCTTTAATGGTAACGGCTTTACAATGACAAACATGTACTGTGAAACATCAGACAATTATCATGGTGGCACAATTCCTGCGGCAACACTTAATGTATATGCGAAGGATGTACCGGGATATGTAACTGATGCAGATGCAGTATATATAGGACATTTTGTATACAGAAAAGAGCATATATGGTTAAACAATGTACTTGGTGATAAGGCAACGAATTATAATAAGTATAAGCATGGTGGAACATCAGGAGAAGGTGAATTGGATTCAGGCTTTTCAATTGCATGGAAAAACAGAACAATTGCAGCAGGTCAGACACAGACTTACAGCTACATCATAGGCATAGGAAAGTACAATTCAGATAATAAGATAACATTTAATGCAAATGGCGGAGAATTAAAGACACCGGGAACAAATATCAATAACCCAAGCGGAAATTACAGTAATAAAGTTACGGTAACATATGGTACAGATACATATTCATCAATGAGTAATGATATACCGGAAAGAGCAGGCTATACATTTGATGGATGGTGGACAACACCTAATGACAGCAATGCAAGCGTAATGGTATATGATGCATCAGGAAAATGTAATAATGACTGTAATTATTGGAAAAATAATCAGTGGCAGGGAACTAATGATTTAACCGTATATGCACACTGGAAAGCAAACACATATACAGTACGTCTTAACACAGGCAATATTCCGTCATCAGAATTGACAAAACTGGCAGAAACAGCATCAACTGAAGGATGGACATGGAATGAGAACGGCAGATATTTTTCAAAGGCATTTATACAGAACGAAAATAATTACCTTCCGGGAGTAAATAAGTTCTTCAGTGCTAATAATTATGAATCAGTAGGCAGTAAAGTAACAGACAAGTATTTTGTACAGGATAAGACAAAGAATCCTACAAAGGTATTGTATAACTGGTGGACATCAGCATCAGGTGGTACAGATATAGGCAGAGGAGAAAAGACCTATAACAATCTGTATGAGATATCAAAGGATAACAGTGGAATTGTTAATCTTTATCCGCACTGGATGGGATATACAACAGTGTTTAATTACACAGACACAGCCCCGTCTAATACCGCCGGTCAGACTGTAACAATTAATAATAATATTAATGATGGTATAGATAACAACCTGTATCAGGTATATGGAAGCTGTTTCTTTTATAAGGGAACAGACGGAGAGTACCACGATTATGAAGGTACAAATCCTGATTTAAAGGTAACAGCAAGTATTCCTAATAGTAACGGATACAAATACATCTTTAATGGATGGCATCATAAAAACTGGAATTACCTTACAGACGGATTAGGAAAGCTTACATATAAGAATAATTATGACATTGGAAAGGGCAAGGCAAGTTATGTTCTGTCACCTCACTTTTCAAGAGTTGGAATTGATTACATTGTAAGGCTTCATGCAAATGTACCTGCAAATACAGAAAGTACATTACAGGTGCTTCATCAGAATGGAATATCATCATACATTTACGACAGCAATAGCTTTTCAAGAGAACTTACATATGATGATTTACAGGATATGTTATCACCTGACGTATATTCACTTAAGGGATATCATCTGATAAGCAGAAGTAACTGGTATACGGAAAAAACAGGTGGTAATACAGTATCAGCACCATGCAATAATACGGAAGCAGAATATCCTGACTGGGCTGAAAGCAACTGGAATCTTACAACTGAAGATGGAGCAACAGTAGACCTGTATGCAAGATGGCAGGCAAATAATTATAAGATAGCATACAACTTAGATGGTGGTACATATGGTACATCACATCCGACAAGTGCAGACTATGACACAATGGTAGCAATAGATAATCCGTCAAAGGCAGGTTATACATTTACAGGATGGACAATTACGGGATACGACAGTACTACTTCAGGACACAATGCAGCAACATGGACTGGTGAAACAGGTACATCTTATAAGAATTTAACTGCAACAGATGGAGCAATAGTTACATTTACTGCTACATGGAAAAAGGAAGCTCCTAAGACAGCTAATTTACAGACAACAGGTGATGTGGGAATAAAAGCAACATCACATCCTGATAAGGCTGTTGTAAACATTGGAAGCAATGTACAGGTAAGTGCAGTTCTTAATACCGGTTATGTATTTAAGGGATGGTACAATGGAGATGTTAAGGTATCTGATGATTTAAGCTTTGTATATACAATGCCTAATAAAGATACGGTACTTACAGCTAAGACAGAGATTAAATGGTATACAATGACATTTGACCCAAATGGCGGTATATTAAAGAATCCCGGCAATAATCTTTATAATGCAGAGTGGAAGAATGGAAACACCGTGTCAGTTGGATGGAATATAAATGACTTCTGTTACATGAATGGTGATATACCAACACGAAGAGGCTATAGATTTACAGGCTGGTATCTGGAAAGCGAAAGCGTATATAATAAGTACGGAGTAGCAATAAAAAATTCAAGCCTTTACAGTTATGATACAGATTATCATTGGAGATATGATGGAAATGTAACAGTAAAAGCAGGATGGAATGCTATAAATTACAAGATATCATACAAAGTAGTCACTGGTGCAGGAAGCATACCTTCACAGACAGTACATTATGGTGATTCATTCACATTGGCAGATGGAAATGCATTTACATATACAGGGCATACATTTAGTTACTGGTATGTAAGACGAAGCTCTGATAAGAAAGTATTCTGTTATGATGGTAACTGGCATACTACAGATGGAAGTGACTTGTATGGTTCAGATGTTTCAAACTGGTATCCGTATAATAATAGCGGACTTACATTTGAAATGAATGATTCATGGGTAAGAAGTGACACAGATGCAGATGAAGAGTTTGTTTTCTGGGGATTCTGGACAGCAGATGAATATAATATCATTTATAATTTAGATGGTGGTACATTAAATGGTAAGACTAATCCAGATACTTATAATATAGAAACACCTACATTTACACTTAATAATCCAACAAGAACAGGATATATATTTGCAGGATGGACAGGAACGGATATTACAGGAACATCCAAGATAGTTACAATTAATCATGGAAGTATAGGAAATAGAACTTATACTGCTACATGGACACCAATTGAATATTCAATTGTATATACTAAAGGTTATACTAATAATGCTAAGGATGATGTAATACAAAATGGCATTAAGTATAATAAGGATGTAACACTTATTTCCAATCCATTTACAGGAAGAAGTTATACTGTAAAATACAGTACACCAACTACTGACCGTGACTGGGATAAGGTAACAGCACCGGCAGGATTTAATGGAACACTGGAATTTGCACACTGGAACATTTTAAGTAAGACATATGCAGCAGGTACTAAGCTTAAGAATCTTACAACGAAGAATGGAGATAAAATAACTGCAACAGCTCAGTGGAAAGACAAGAAGTTTACACTTCCTGTTGTAAGCAGACCGGGCTATGTTTTTGCAGGATGGTACAGTTTGGTAGATAGAAAGGTTTATAAAGCCAATACAGAGTATACCATATCACAGGCTTTAACTGCATATGATAATACATTTACAGCTCAGTGGACTGCAAAAACAGATACACCATATAAAGTTGAGCATTATAAGATGAACCTTGATGGAACAACTTATACACTTGCAGATACAGATAATTTCAAAGGCACAACAGATACTTCTGTTACACCGGCAATCAAAACATATGAAGGCTTTACAAGCCCAAGTACACAGACTGTTACAATCAAAGGTGACGGAACTACGGTAGTAAAATATTACTACATAAGAAACAAATATACATTAGACCTTAACGGACTTATAAATGGAACACTAAGGGGAAATCTTGTAGACGTAGTAAAAAATCCGATAACAGGAGCAGAAGACAGACACACAGCCGGTACAGCGGTTGTTACTGTAAATGGAACTGTTGTAGGAAATAAAGTCACTGATTACTGTAATGAAGTTTACTATGGAAGCAGTATAAGCATTATCACAACAGCTGAAAGCGGATATAGTATTATTGATAACAGTAATGTAAGCTTTAAAATGCCGGCTGAAGGCAAAACTGTAACAGTTACAATAAATGCAAAAGATACCAAGTATCTTGTAAGACGCTGGAAGAAGAATGTTAATACTGACAGTAAGACTTATAATGAAAACAGTTTAAATGACAGCAATTATACAATCTATGATGCTGAGTATTTAAACGGCAAGGCATACAGTTGGGTAACACCTGATATAAAGACATATGAAGGGTTTACATATAAGGCTACACTTCCAAGTGAAGGAACGGCTTATGTGAAGCCTGACGGTACAACAGTAATTGATGTGTATTATACAAGAAATACATATACAATAAATGGTGGTAACGTAAATGCCAATGTTGAATATGGTAACGGAATAAGCAGTGTAAGCGGATTAAAGACATATGAATATGAGCAGAAGGTAACGCTTACGGCTAATTTAAAAATCGGATATCACTGGCATGGTACAGATAAATGTGCTTCATCAGGTAAGTATCCTACAGGCTGGTATAGCAGAAACAATTCAGGTGTTGACGGTATCTTAACAGACAATACAACATATAATTCACAGACAATTAAGTTTAATATGCCTGCAAGAAATGTTTATCTTAAAGTTAAGGCTACAAACAACAGTTATACGGTTGTATATAATAAAAATCAGCCGGTAGAGCCTAAGTCAATAAGTAATGTAACAGGAAGCATTGAAAGCCAGACATTTATTTATGATGAGAGCCAGAACTTAAGGAATAACGGATTTACTCTTACAGGCTATACAAAAAAATCAGGCTGGATGACAGCTTCAAGTAAGAACGGTAATGGAACAGCAGATTTTTCTTACGGACAGTCTGTAAAAAACCTTACAACTGTTAATCTTGGTACGGTTAATCTTTATGCAATATGGGAAGACAATACACCGGAAGAGATTAATATAAGCAGTACAAATGATTTTGCAGCTACACAGACAGTTACACTTACAGCTAGGGATTATGGAAGCGGTATAGATTATATAAGCTTTGGAAAAGATGAAAAATATGAAAAAGTTACATGTAACGCTGATGGTTCAGTAACATTTACAAGAAAAGTAAATGCATCAGGTACTTATATATTTAGTGTTAAAGATAAGAACGGAAAGGTAAGCAAAAAGACCATTACATTTTATCAGACAACATTAAATACAAATAAGAACAACATTGTATCATCAGACGGAAAAAATGTAATTGAATCAGATTTTACATCAGTACCGGAGACCTTGAGTACAATTAGTATTAATGAAGCAGGAAAGAGTATTACACCTGTAACTAAAAGAGATGGTGTTGATTTCCTTGGATGGAGTACAGACAGAAAAGGAAAGACAGGCATCATAAGTATTAAGGCTGATGATAATAAGACCTATTACGCCGTATGGAAAGATACAAAAAAGCCTGTAGCAGTGCTTGAAGATGTGACAAGTAATTTATCAGCATCACAGACCATTACGTTTAAACTGTATGACACAGCAGAAGGAAAAACCAATACAGGCTCAGATATTGCGGGATATTATATTGGAACAAATCCTGATGCAGAAAGCAATACAAAGAAAAATGTAACGGCTGATAAAAATGGTACATACAGCGGCAGTGAAACAATTACACTTAATGGAGAAACCACATATTATATTTTCCCTTATGATAAAGCAGGAAATATAGGTGATACCATTAAGCTTAAGAGTACAGGAAATAACAATACACCTGAAATAACACCGGGTATATTGTTCCACCGTGTTGATTTTAATGCTAATGGAAGTACTGACAGCCCTGCAACAGTGAATATACCATATGCGGTTATACCACATGGAAGTACAATAACAATGCCAACAGCATACAGGCTTGGATACCATGATTATACAGGCAGTGATGAACAGACAGCCGATAATGACGGTAAGACATCTTACTGGGGTACAGACAGTAAGGCAGTAACCGGATTTAATACGCTTAAAGTTACTAAATCACAGACATGTTTCGCATTATGGAAAGCCAATAAATATACCATTACATTAGTAAGCAATAAGCCAGACACTAAAAATGGTTACAGGGTAAATTCAACTTATTCACCGGAAAACGATACAAAGATAACTGTTACATTTGATGAAGTAATACCTTTCAGCAAAGCAAAGAATCCTGAAATTACAGGATGGACGTTTAAAGGCTATGCTTTTAATGAATTGAGTACTTCAGATAATAATAACAGCAAAACTGTAGTAAGCACTAATCAGAAATTCGGATTACAGTTTGTAAAAGACTGGTATAAAGATGCCGGAAAGACATTTGAGAATGTAAGTGATATAACACTTTATGCAGCATGGAGTGAAAACAGATATACAGTAAATTACAATACGACAGGTGGTACAGCACTTAAACTTAACCGTATAACATACTGGTATGAAGATGAATTTTCACTTCCTGATGCAACAGGAGATTATTATAATACATTTATGAAGCTTGAAGACAACAAAAAAGCAGTCACAACATACCGTCCGGCACATCATTTTGTTATGTGGAAATGTGTATCAGATGAAAACAGCAACGGTGATGTATACAGTTCAGGCGAAAAAGCTGTAAGACTTGTATCAAAAAATAATGGCGAGTGTACTTTAAATGCGGTATGGAAACAGAAACAGATAGTTACACTTAACATTACAAGTGATACATTTAGAGAAAGCATGACTAATGATTATGCAGCACTTGCAGATGCAATGTGGGCTAAAAAAGGTACTGGATATATAAAAGACCAGACAGCCATTAAGGAATACACATTTACAAAGACAAGTGATATAAAAGAAACCAAGTAACACATGAAAAGGACTACCGCATCAAACTGGTGCGGTGTCCTTTTTTATAAACAGCAATGATTGACATATCCTTTAATAAGGTATACAATATATTAAAATAAACGCATGAGGTGAATAAAATGAGTGTAGAGACAACAAAAATAGTAAAATCAAATATAAACAATTGTATACCTAAAAGCACGGCAGAAAAAATAAAAGAAATAAGAAGCATTACAGGGTTATCACAGGCAAAATTTTCTAATGAGTATCATATACCATTAAAAACTCTTACACAGTGGGAACAGAACTGTGCAAAATGCCCGGACTATGTAATAGAGCTTTTAGAATTTAAAGTAAAGTATGATTATTCAAGATAGGAGTTTTAATATGGAAGAATTAAATGTAAAAGTAGGAGATAAGGTATTAGTATCAGGCAGGTATGCTACTGATGACTTTATAGCGGAAGTAGAAAAGGTAACGCCTACAGGCAGAATACGATTATCTGATAGAAGTTCTATCCAATTTGATAAATATGGCAGGGAAATGGGAACTAATCTTTATTATTCACATAAGTTATCCATTCCTACTAAGGAAGACTATAACCGTGTAGAGAAGAATAAGCTTGCAGGAAAAATTATATATAGCATCAGGTCACTTAATACTGATAATCTTTACAATCTTGATGTAAAAACACTTACAGTTATTAAAACTGCACTAGATTGTATAGGAGTTACAGATGAAAAAATAAAAGAAGAAAAACATAAGCAGATTTTAGATACACTGGCTGCAAGAAATGATAATTGTAAAATCAAACATAAAGATATAGAAAGATAAAATCATCCGGCAATAGTTGGCTGCTTCAAAATTAACCATATAAGCATTGTATAAGGCTTAAAACCTTATATGATGCTTTTTTTATGTTTAAAAATATTCCTAAAATCTATAAAAAGTCCTTTTTGCAACTTTTTAGAAGCATGTGATTGCTACAATATATATGAATTAAAAATAAAAGTAGTCATAGGCTGCTTAGAATAGGAGAAATATATGAGAGATAATCTTTTAAAATTTACAGACAGTTTCAATGATATCAAATCAGAAGTAACAGCAATTGCAGATACAGAAAACTCATATGAAGTAAGAAATGCTACAGGCAGACTTAACAGGGCAGCTAATTATTCACCATATGGGCTTGTAAGTATGGGAAGACTGGTTAAGTTTCCACCTGATTTTATAAAGACATTAACAGACAGTGATGAAACACTATCGGAGCTTGTTATTGAGAACAGGATTAATAATTACTGTAAGAATGGCAGAAGCTTCACTGTAAGGGAATATAACGGTAAGATTTGCGGTGCGGTTACAGATAAGTATGCGTTTTTTGATGATAAGGAAGTAATTGATATTGTAGAAAACAGCAGATTATCTGAAATGAAGTATCAGGCACAGGTAAGTCCTGAAAGACTTCATATAAGAGCAATTGATGATGAAGAGTTTTATATTCCTAATGATAAATCACCTTTAAGATTTATGTATTACATTGATAACAGCAATGTAGGCAGGAGTTCTTTCAAGATTAACTTAGGAATTTACAGACAGGTATGTACAAACGGTATGATTGTAAGTCAGAAGGATTTTGTAATCTGTAAGCATGTTCATAAGGGAACAAAGGGATTCAGTACAGATGTTGACATGACCTTAAAGGCAATGGATGACAGAAAAGAAACCATTAAGATGCTCGTTATTAATTCAGCACTTAAGGACAGTTCAATAAGTAAGATTAAAGAAGATTACAGACTTGAATATCTTTCAAAGAAGCTTAATCTTCCAAAGAAGGAAACCGGAAAGGTAATAAAGCTTTTTAATGAAACTTATGACGGAAAGACTAAGTGGGGGCTTACAAATGCCATAACAGAGTATGCGAGAGATTTATCAGATATTGATAAGCGTGAGTATCTTGAACGTCAGGCATTTATAGTGGCTTAAGATGAAAGGCGGGCAATTAGTGAAAAATAAATGTTATATGCCAGTGGTTGTATTATTACTTGCTCTGGCATATCCGACAACTAGACAACCTGATAATACAAATTGCATGGCAGCCAATTTGGATAATTTCACATCAGCAAAAATAAATGAAGAAGAAACAGTTTATGTGGCAGGTAATGAAAATCCTGAAATAGTCGAGCCAGATGAAGATACGGAAAATGAAGAGAATACATCAGATTCCTCAGAGGCAGATGTAAGTAATGAAATATCATCTATAGATATTGATGAAGAAATATATAAAGCAGTTGTAAAGTATTCAGCTGAGTATGAAATAGATGAAAAGCTTATATTAGCGGTAATAAAAACTGAGAGTGATTTTAACCAGTATGCTTTAAGTTATGCAGACTGTAAAGGATTAATGCAGTTAAATGATGTATTTTTTAAAGAAGAAATGGAAGAATTTGGAATAACAGATGTATATGATATTGATAGTAATATACATCTTGGAACTTATTATTTAAGAGATTGTATAAATAAGAGTAATGGTGATATAAAACTTGCTCTTATGATGTATAACGAAGGTTATTCCGGGGCATTACAAAGCTTTAAGAAATACGGCTACAGCAGCTATGTACAAAAAGTATTAAGCAATATTTTATAAAGGGGAAAAACATGTTAAAAGAAAAAATATTAAAGGATATGCTTCCGGTGGCAGTAAGTGCAATTATTACTTCTGCATTAATGACAGTATATGCTTTATGTGTGAATATTTTATAAAGGGTGGAAAAGATAAATGAAAATGGATATAACAAACGGATTAAATAATTGTAAGGTATATGCATATCTTCATGGAAGAAAAAAACTTGTATATACAAACAGTATGGAAAATTGTGAAAAATATTGTGAAGAACGAAACTATGAATTTATGGACAATGACGGTAATTTATGGCAGTTACAGATTGATGACAGCGAACTTTATGAGGAGTAAAAATGAAAGAGATAAGTATATATGATATTTATGAACAGACAGCACAGAAAATTAAAGACAAGTCACGTTTAACAGAAAACATATCATCTGTAATGGCATTAATTAATACAGTAGCATTCAGCCTGATTCTTTATTTTGGAATACACAGAAAAAGTACTGTAATAATATTATGCATATTAACAGGATTTGCAGCAGTATTTTTTCTGTATGATTTGTATTTGACAAAAGCATCAGATAATAAAACAATAAGCAGGCTGTTTTATTCAAAGCCTAAATTAAGAAGTGCCAAGATAGTAAGTTTTACGGATGATAAAAAAATAAGAACGGTGATTATTAATGACAGCATTAATGATTATGATTACCCTGTTTATTTAAAAATTACTGATGCAGTTATGATAAAAGAAATGAAGCCGGGAGATAAGGTAGAAGTTTTATCATATCAGGAGTATTTTGGAAGCACATCAAAAACCCGAAAGGTACTTGTAATAAATGGTACTGTATTATAGGAGAAATTATGAAAAGTAATGTAAAATATTCAGATATACTTGCAATGTCTATGGAAAGCCTTTATGAATGGTATAGTGAAGACTTTATTATGGAAATTCCTGATATAAAGGATTTAACTACTCAGGCAGACCTTATAAGCCATATGCTTACGCATTTTGCCAACAGCTTTGTGTATTTTGATTGTATGGCAAGTATGTTTGAAAGTGTGGTAAGACAAAATAAGTATGTAAAAGCAGAAACAGATACAAAAAAGAATGATGTAAAGCTTCTTATAAATAAAAGAGATGCACTTATACATTTTGCAGACCAGATGAAATTCTGTTATAACGCACTCAGCAGGCAGTGTACAGTAAAGATTGAAAGCAGCAGGGAACTTAATATGTTAAATAAAGCGTGATTAAAACTCTTTAAAATTATGTAAGAAAAAATAATATAAAAAGTGACAAAAAGGACTTTATATAGCAAGTCCTTTTTTTATTTGTTCTATAATTAGACTGCAACAATAAATAAGTTTAGTTAGGAAATAAAGTTATGCCGGATATAAAAACATTAATTCAGAATATAAAAATAAAAAAATGTATCACTAAAAATATTTTTTATTCTTTTTACATAAAAAGGATTTTTTATAATAAATCTGGTTTTTAAAAAATATAAAATGTAATCAGAAAAAAGAAAGGAGACTTGCATGATAATAAAACAGATGCAAATGCGTCTATAAACACAGACTGGATAATCTCTCTAAGAAAATATAATAATCAGAAAGAATTAAAGAAATAGGAGTATTTTTTTATTATGAATAATAAATATTTTGTATCTTTTTTATGTAATGGTGGAAGCGGGAATATAGTATTTGAAATCAATACAAAAATAACAGATTGCGATAGCATAGATGACTGTCAGAATTGGATAAATACATTAAAAAATTATATAGAAAGAAAATATAATATTACTGGGGTTACTATTCTTAATTTTATATGTATTGATAATAAAAATACCGTTAATGGTTTAAGGGAATAATATAGGTTTTAATAAAAAAGAATAGTACCATTAAAAATAGGAGAATTATATGAAGAAACTAAAATATTTAAAACGAATTACAGTAGTTGCATTAGCAACAGCAAGTATATTTACAATAACCGGATGTGAATTTATGAATAGTAAGATACAGAGTATGAAAGGTAGCATATCAGGTAATGAATATATAGCATCCTTTTATTCAAACGATGGAGAGAAATTTATGACAATGCACGGAGAACGCATTGATTTAAGCCCTAATACTGTAAAGGAATATGACTATGTTGACGGCGGATATAATAAGGTCCTCTCTTCAGTTGTAACAATAACTATTGACGGTAAGGAAGTTGAAAACTGTGGCAGTACAGCAATTTTTGCAGAAGAAGGCTTAAAGCCGGATGTAGACTTTACTATGGATAATATAAAGAACATTAACAGCAGTTCAGATGGCAGTGTAAGTGAGAGTACATTTGTAGCCGGTATTGTAAACAAGTATAAGAATATGTTTGGTAAGTCAAGAGTTGTAGTAATCCAGTCACAGCTTGGAGACCCTATATGTGCTTATTCAGGAGACAGTGTTTATTATGAAGTATGTGAAGACCTTCCTAAGACAACTAAGTTATCAGTAGATGGCAAGGCATTATACATTCATAGAGCCAACTTTCAGATTATAGATACATCACTGCTTAACTAAGAAAGGAGAAAATAAGCATGAGTACAGAATTATACACTGTAATTATTCTAATAATGTTTTTTGGAGCAATGTTTCTAGCTATGATTTTTTCAATACATTTTGAAGATATATTAATATATTTAATGTCCGGTTTGATTTCTTGTGTTATTGCATCTATAGCAGTTATACCGGTAATGTCTTTTGATGTGTTTTCTCATACATCATCAATATCACAAATTTCAGTACAGGAAATAAATAAAATAAGTCCAAAGGATAACTCTGACACATTATTTAATGTCACATATACGGATGCAGAAGATATTAATAGAAGGATAACTGTTAAAGAAATAGTTTACGATTCAGATACTACATATATTGAAAAGGCAAGAAAAACATTTCTATTTCTTTATGAAGATAGTTATGTATTACATGAGCCACAGAAATTTATAAATAATAATAATTAAAGGAGTAAAGATTATGAGTTTAACAAGATTTACAAGTCTTATCATTATGATATTTGGTATGGTAATGTTTATGCTAACCCCATTAGAAGGAGAACTTAAAAAATCTATAAAAAAGATACTATTAGCAGTTTTGGGTGGAATAATCGTTTTAATACTTATATTAGGAGCTGGATTACAATACGTTCCAAAGGTAAAAACAGCGGTTCAGAATATATCAGACGATTATAATTATGATACAGAAAAAGACTTATTAACTTATACTGATGAATCAGGTATACAGTATCAAATTCCCATAAGTGAAATAAAAAATGATGCTGAAAATGGTACTTACATAGAGAAAAACAGAAAGGATTTTTTATTTATATATAAATATGAAAATGTATTGCATATAAGTAAGGATTAATTAAGGAGATACATTATGGGAACAATAATATTTTTATGTGCATTTTTAGCATGTCTTTCAGCAGTACTTTTTATAGCCGGAATTTCAATGCTGAATAATGATTGTAGATTTTATAAAAAAGAAATGCAGGAAACAGATAAAGATATTTTAAAGAAGGAAATAAAATTTGATTTAATCCTATTAGGTATATGTCTGACATCTTTTGTAATATTCCTGTCAGGCTATTTAATCCCGACAAAATACTATAAGAATACAATTAAGCCAGTCATAAAGGCTGAATATGGAAATGTATATGAGTATAAGTACAGTACCATTCTTAATGAAGGAAGCTTCTTATACAAAAATGAAAAATACAGCATAGAGATTATTAAGGATATTGATAATAATAAATATATCAAGATAACAAAGACTGATGATAATAATGATAGTGATGAAAGTTTGAATTTGCCATTAAAGAATAAGTAGAAAGGATTATAAGCATGACATTAATTGAATATGAACAGTTTTTAAAGGATTTTGATATTCATTATAAAGAAGCTGATTTTGGAATAGACAATACATTTTCAGAATGTCTTTTAAAGCAGACTTCAAAAAGCTGTGTAAATGAATTTTATAATAAGCGTCACGATTTGATAAATCGTATAAATGAAAAGACGGATGATACTGAAAAAATATATCAGTATAGAATTGCAGCATTATTAATATACCACATAAACGAGCATCCAAGCACATTATTGGAAACAGCAGAAGAATCAGATTTAGATTATTCCTCAATAATGAAACTTGGTGATGCTTATAGGGATATGGGAATATCATTTGATTCCTTATATTAAATGCTAGAAAAAATTATGATTAAGAATAAACAGAATAAAATATAAAGGATTAGAGGATAAAAAATATGGATGTTTATACTTTTTCTTCAATACTAGACGTTATTCTTTTAATAAGTATTGCAATTATGATATTTCTTTCAAATGAAAATCATAACAAAATAGCTTTAATAATATTTATTGCTGATATTATCTTGTTGATTTTTGCAGTAATAGCTTCAGGCAGAATAAAAAAAGGAAATAACTTTGAAGCCTATACAATACCGGTAACGCATATACAGGAAACGGAAAGAGAAGAATGGGGCGATAAAGTAATAAGAATTACTGATGATACAGGCAAGACAGAAGAAGTTGCAATAAATGAGACAAAGTATGATACAGATTCAACATATGTAGAAATGAAGAGATTCAAGTGTCTCTTTATCTATAAAGATAAAAATGTACTGCATATCAAAGCAAATTAAGGGGGATATATGGAAGACAAAAAATACAGATACAATGTTTATTTAATGGCTGAAGAATATTCATCTGGATATGTAGAGCTTACTAAAAAGGAAGCTGAAATTGTTAAATATGCAACTAATACATCTAACTGGAAAGACAAAGAAATTGAGCCTTATAGTGGATTTTTTGGTATAGATACAGAACATCCTGAAGAGATAGAAAAATAAATATTTTAGGAGATTATTATGGAAGAGATTATTAATGAAGAGTATGAAGTGTTCTTGGAAGATATGAATAGGGGGATAACCTTTGATAGATTTCTTATGGTTGATGATTATGAAGATGAATACTCACACAATGAAATTGCTGAAGCAATGAATACCTTAGCATCCCGTATTAGACAATGGCTGCATGAAAATAAGCCGGGGAAGTACATAGTATCAGTATCGCCTGACTACTGTATATTTGTTATGACTGTTAAGGAAGCACAGATGCGTAATGTAAGTACCTATACATTACTTAGTATCGTTAAGTAAAGGAGAAAGATTATGAGTATAGAAGTGATAAGTTTTATATTATTAAGAATAATGCCTGTTATTTTTATAATTTGCTTTGCATTCTATCTGGTAAATGCATTTAGGTATCGTGAGATTGCATTCAGGTATCTGCTTAATGCAGACTGGATGCCTTATGCATATAAAGCAGAAATATGCCTAGCTGGAGTATTTTCATTAATATTCGTGGATTTGCTAGAAATAAAGAATTTTATCATTCTTACAGTGATATTGGGTCTTACAATTATATTACTTATATGGACTATATTTACCAATATTTTTCATAAGCAGGAAGAAAAGAACAGACTGTATAGAGAATTAATATATGTCTGGAATCAGGAAGATTTAACAGACTTTCAAAAGCATATGAGCCGTGAAGAACAGATTGCGTTCTTAAAATCCATTAAGAAGACTATTCACTTAAATGGAAAGGAAGAAGAGATATATGAAGAAATACATTTAATTGCTGATGACGCACAATTAAAACTTTTTGAACCAATACTTAAAAAGGAGAAAATAAGATGATTATAACTATATTAATAAATGTAGTCTTTGTTGTTTCATTGATTATGCTTAGTTTTTATTTTGTGACTGCAAACATATACGATATGACTCTTATGGATAAGGCGTTTATGTCCTTGCTTATAGGAATATTACCGGTAGTTGTTAATGCAAGTCTTAAAAATTCTATAGTTACAGTGATAACCTTGTTAGTCAGTGTAACGGCTCTTATATGGATAGCTTTTACAAAATTTTTTGAGAAAGAACATAAAAAAGAAATTCTTTATGATTGTTTGCTTTATGATATATCACAGGATAATTTAAAGAAATTCAGACATATGAGCCGTAATAAACAGATTGCTTTTCTAAAGTCTGTTATTACAACTGTAGAATCAGCAGAAAAGGAAGAGTCCACTGATGAGAACGGTAATAAGGTTATTACAACCAAGACAGTAATACAGCAAGTACCTTTAATTGAAAATGATGAAGAATTAGCAGAGTATGAACCAATTCTTAGAAAAAAATAAAGTATGGAGCATTTATTATGACGCTTACAGGAAATGATGCTGTTGATTTTTTTGAATCAATGCAGCACCCAGACGAAAGGCAGCAGGAAATATTATCTAAGATTAAAAGCAATATAACCTTAAGGAATATTCCTAATGGGTATGAAGCTGATATAAAGAATTTGGACATGTCTTTTTTAGGAGAAAAATATGACATTTAAAGAAGCAAGGAAAGAAGCAAGAGAAATAGCACAGCGAACCGGACATAGAGGATATATTTTTAAAGATAAATCCGGGGAATGGTTTACATCAGACTGTAATAATTTTAATTCTGATAATTCATTCTATGTAAATAAGGATGGCAGGATTCTTAATATGCAGAAGTATGAAAAAATAGAAAAGAAACTTGATAAGCAGGGAATAAGAGGACTGAGTTTATTTTCTCCTGAATTAATGAAATATATGAAATAGTATAACGCATAAAAAAATATTAATAGGAGGATAATTATGAGAACATATTTAAAAATTTTTTCAATTACTGTCGGGATTCAAATATTTGGCTTTTTAATATGTTATTTGCTTGATTCTATATTTAAAATTAAATCATCAAGTACTATGTTCCCTTTGCATATTGGAATTTTTTTTATATTAATTTCTATGATATTAGGGATTATTCTTCCTATTTGCTGGTGTGATACTTTATTAAAGAAAATAATAATTATTTTACTTCTGCCAACAAATTATACTCCTTTATTATGTATTTTATTTGTTATAAAATTTATTACTAATATAGGAAATATTTTAAATAATCTTCCAATTAATTTTGGATAACATAGTGATTAAAAGTTAAGGAGAAATTATGAGTATAAATATTGAATATAAAATTAAACCATATTTTACAAAAGATACTCTTATGTCATTTTTGTGCAAAGATATTAATTATATAGATACAGATAAGGCTAAAAACTATGTAGAAGGATATTTAAGTAAAATTCCAGTTCAGATATTAAAAGCGTTTGATAGTGAAAATTGGAAAATAATAATAACTAACGAAGAACTAAAAGAGAAGTTTGGATTCACTTATGATATATACGGAGTAACTGATTATGATACCAAAACAATCTATACATATGCGTCCGAAGATGCGATTCAGTATGGATTAGGTCATGAAATAGGACACTTTGTAGATATGTATATGGGAGATTTATCTCAAACTTTAGAATGGAACAAATTAGTAAAAACAATTAACCCTCAATATACTCCTGCATATTATTTTACTTTAGGAAATAATGAAAATAAAGGACTTGAATATTTTGCAGATAGCTTTTTGCTCTACATAAATGACAAATTGTTATTAACCAAGTGCAGTTTGGAAGTAAGCAAATTTTGGGATAGATTATTCAATTATTTGGATGATATTTTAAAAGTAATTTCAGAAAATACAATTAAAACTAATAATTTCACTTCACTATCTGATTATTGGAACTTATCAGATTAAGTGAATATACAAAATAATTATAACAGTCTGTATAAGAAAACAGGCTGTTATTTTTTGCACTAAAAATATTTTTTCTTCTTGCTACTATATAAAAAAACCTTTTTATAACATTTTTAATTTAATTTCAAGTTAAAATTATAGTATCAAAAAAAGGAGATAAACTATGAAATTTAAGAAAAAGAAATCATTTTGGAAAGTTTTTTTAGATGAGTGTGAAGGAGTAATAGTAGCCGGAACAATTATGATATACATTGCTTTATCTACGATTGTAGGAAATCTGATATTGCCATACAAAGAAATAAATCCGTATATAGAAGATGTAAGCAATAAGTTTTCAATATTTTTGATAAAAACAATCATAGGTGCTATGTGGCTAGTTGGTATCATTTTCATACTGTTAGTTGCTTTTGCTATTATAGGCGGAATTGTAATAGCAATAGTAACCGGAATAACACATATAACAGCCGTAAAACGATACACATATTTGCCTCTTACAACAAATGAAGTAAGAGAAGCCATAAATGCAGGATTATTTAAAGATACTCCTGAAAGCTATATAGATTATCTTACAAAACAGATGCAATATTTCAGTTGCAGTATAACCTTTTCAGCAGATGATATGAAAATGATAACAAAAACGGTAAAGGAAATATGGGATGAATCATTTAAGCTTAATAAAGATTTTCTTATCAGGAATGAAATAGAAGGTTATAGTTATCTTCCATTTGGAAATGACAGATATGATTTATTCTGCCAGTTAGAGAGAAGCAAAACAGTTACTTTTGATATGGATGAAGGTTCTTTGATTCAGACTATCAGATAAAAAAGGAGAACACAGCATATGAATAATGATAAGATTTTTATTTTGGTTATGCGTATAATATTTGGAATTATGTATATTGCAATTGTAGCAGCATTGATATGGGAAATTGTACAAGTGAATAAAGAGTTTTTTAAAGAAACTACAGAAGAAGTCCAGCTTTACAGTATCAGTACGGATAAGGAATATGAAGGTTCATTTGTATTAGGTTCAGGAAGTATTGATTCACAGGAATACATAACAGCTTATCGGATTACAGAAGACGGTGGGAAGAAGTATTTTAAAATGAACAGAGATAAAGTAACAATCTATGATACATTAAACAATGATGAACAGGCTTATGCAGAGATAAAGAGAGCTTCATTAGGAATTAAAGAAATTAAACTGTATGTTCCTAAAAATACAATCGAAAAGGAAATCAATCTTAATTTGTAACGACAGCTTTATATAAAAAAGGAGATAACATATGATTCAGATTAAAAATATTTTATGTGACTTGGCAGATTATGCTTACAGGGATAATCCCAAGCTTGAGCAATATAAACATTTCTACATAGAAGTAAGCAATGAAAACAGAAACTCTTTTCATGGCGACTATAATGAAAGGATGCACCGTATAAGAATTTTTAATACTTATCGTGATGATGCAGCTATTATTGCTACAACTATCCATGAATTAACACATCATATTGATACATGCAACAGAGGCAGGTCAGACCATAGCAAGGAGTTTTATATTATTTTTGAACATCTGCTTAAAACTGCTCTGGATATGAAGTTATTTAATAAAGAAGAGTTCTTGGCAGCTACGGCTGATGCGTCTGATTCCGGTAAAATAAGAAACATGATTAAAGATTATGAGCCTGTATCAGTTGGATATAAAGAAAATATATCAATCATAAGAGTACACAACTGCTATGATATAAAAAATGAATTAAAGGAAAGAGGCTATCATTACAACAGCGTGGAAAAGGCGTGGGAGACTGAAACTGATGATGCAGCGGCGGAAGAAAGGTATCTTAAACACCTAAAGGCTGATATTTCATATGATGTGAGCAATAACTTTATGTCTTTTAATAAAAAGAGCTATATATGTGCAGGACAGGGAAGCTATGATATTAAAGACTATTTAAAAGATAATGGATTTTTCTTTGATAAGAAAATTAAGGCTTGGAAAAAGGAAGGCGATTCTAAAGATTTAGCTGTATATAAAAGAGAATATCCTAATGTACAGTGGAGCATAATCTAAGCATAAACTGACTGCATATTCTATAATGCATTAACTTCCTTTTATGAAGACGATAACAACAAAGATATTCTTAAAATATATCTAAAAACATATTGCATCATTGTTTAATATAAACTTTTAAGACATCTGTTTTTTAACAGGTGTCTTTTTTTTGCATTCTCAAAAAAATATTTATTTTTATTTTAAAAAACTATAAAAAAGACTTTTTATGATATTTGAAAATAATAAGAATGATAAAATATATACATAAAAGAAACAAAAAAAAACTTATATTATGATTCCATTAAAAGAGCAATTTTAAATACTAAAAAGTTATAAAGGAGAGAAATTATGATGTGTCTTATGATTGGAGCTATTGTATTTGTGATAGGAGTTTGTGGGCTTATAGCTGGATATATAATTGATGATGATATGTATATTGTCTTATTTGTATGGGGATGGATAGGCGTACTTTTAGGAATACTACTGATAGCAGTAGCATTGTCAGATAAAAACAATAATGAAAATAAAACCATAAATGAAAACAGTACTGAAATAGAAGCTGTTACTGAAACACAATCAGTTAAAACAAGCGATATTAAAGTTGCCATTTTAAATAAATATTCCGGTGCTGAAATTATAAGCAGTGATAAACCAGATAAAGGCTATTTTATTTATGAGCAGGAGAAATACAGCTATGAATTAGACAATAATATCCTTTTTATAAATAAGGACAATAAGACCGTTGATTATTTATATATAAATTAGAAAAGATGAGGTGAAAATTATGAATTTACTATTAGGAATAATTATATTTGCAATTGGATTTATTATAGTTTTAATAGCAATACTTATGATAGATAAAAGGGATTCTCTATCGACTTTTTTGTTTATTATAGCTATAGGGGTAATGTTAATAGGAATTATTTTTGCAAGAATGACTAAAAATAAAAATGAATCTTTAATTGAAGTTGATACCAAAGCAGAAAGTGTTACAGAAATACAGACGGAATCAGCAGCAAATAGTGCTATAAAGGTTGCATTGATGCAGAACTATCCTGAAGCTGAAATAATCAGTAATGAGAATGATTTACAGCATGGTATTTTTGTTTATAACAATGAAAATTATAACTTTGAAGTAGAAGATAACATTTTGTTCATAAAGCAGGATAAGAAGCTTATTAAATACATCTATTTGAATTAAAGGAGAACTTATGAATCCGGTAGGAATTATGTTATTAGGTGCATTTATTTGCATGGGAAGCACAATTGCTTTATATGTGATTAATGTAATTAATTTAAAAGACAAGCTGATACCACTAAGCAATGTAGTCTTAACGATAATTTTGGTTTCCAGTTTAGTTTTTTCTGTATCAGGTTGCTTTAAGGCAATTAAAGAAAAAATTAATTATACAGAATTTTATAATTCAGTATGTCTGACTACTGAAGAAATGGAAAGGAAATAAATATATGAAGTTTACTACATATTCAGAAGCACATTTAAAAAGTCTGAAAAAAGATGAATTAATAGACTTATATAGGCAGCTTGAAGATATTTTAAAGTCTGAAATAGCAGAAAATGAAACGACAATGAATTATATAAGAGCTGCCAATATAAAAATAACTGAACAGCATAAGAAAGACATTATAAAAGCAAGAAAAGAAGCTGTAAAAGAGTTTGTTGATACATTAATTTACAAGTTAGACTATTTAAAGCCGATAAAGGTTGATTTAGGATTTGATACTACAGCATTGACATTCAGAAAAGAAGTTTTGCTTGATTTAATTTCAGTTACAAAAATAGAACAGTGTTCACAGGCTGATAAACTTAAAACTAATGCAGACAGAATATGCAGCTTATCAGATGAAGAACTGGGAAAAGGTAATGATAAAACATTGAATAGAAATACAGATGATTATGAAAGGTAAGGAAAATTATGTTTGGAACAATAAACTATATTTGGTTCTATATTTCAATAGGAATAACAGTTGCATCAATAATAAGTATATTGATTATTTTTATACAGGCAGAACATTATCACGAAGTAAAATTTTATTCATTCCTAATTATACCTGTTTTTTTAATAATAATGTTTTTTCTTGTAGCTTCTATTCCTATTGCTTATGGCATGTCTAATCAATCTGAAAATAACATAAGAACAGCTATTAGAGATAACTATAACAACGCTGAAAATATAGCCGTAAAATCTAATAGCGGATATTTTTCTTCTAATAATGAGAATTACAGTTTTGAAGTGATTGATGATACTTTGATAATAAAGAATGGAGAGACAATAGTTAAATACATATCAGGGGATAACTATTAACATTTTAATGAAAGGAAAAGAAATATGAAGACAGATTTATTAAATTATTATTCAGACGGACAGGCTCATAGTAATGAAGATATGAGAAAACAATTTAAAGCCACACCTGACAGTGAAAAGTACCATCAGTTAAGAGCTGCACAGCAGATGCTAAAAAGAGAAAATAAGATAAGAAGAGTGTCTTATGGTGTATGGATATTAAATGCTTAAGAAGGAGAGTTTTATGAAATGTCAATTTTGTAATGTAGAAATGGTATATAAACCTAATATGAGAGGATTATATAGTCCGGGTATGGACCATAATATGAATGCTTTAATTGTTAATTATACAGAAGAAGTAGAAGAAGATTGTTTAATTTTTAAAATAAAAAGAAAAAAAACTCATACGATTGAGATAAACCCTAAATATTATGTGTGTCCTAAGTGCGGACAGATTATAACAAAGATACCGGATGAAATGATAGATGATGTAATTGAAGCGGAGAAATAAACTATGAATAAAAGACAGTATAAGAAATCAAGAAAAAAGATAAATAAGGTCTGTATGTATTACCTTATATTGGATGAGTTCTTCTTATTAGATTATACACCTGAAGAGTATCAAAACTACCTTGAAGATATTGAAGAGTACTCCTATAGACATCATAGATTTAAGCATTATAAGGATAAAGTGTCAGGAGTGATAGACTTTAGTTATCATCCGCCTGTAAGTAAAAGATATAGTGTACAAGAAAGTATATGTAATGTAGAAAGAAAGGTAACATCCTAATGAGCAACAAAGAATATACAAAATGTAAGAAATGCGGTTGTTTACTTGCTGAAAGAAACATTAAAAAGGGATTATGTGATGAATGTCAGGAAAACAGGAAGAACATCAGGAATACTATTGTCAAAATTATAGCTATGGTATTTATTGGAATTGCTTTAATTACAAGTATGGCTGTTATCTGTTTTCATATAAATAAGAAATATCCTGTTACTTATGAAGATTGTGTTATGCAGGTAGTTGATAAAAGAGAAGAAACAACTTATCGGTATTCAGGAAAAGCAATTGTTCCTATTACAAAATATTATCTTCTTTTTGATGACGGGAAAGAATTTCGTGTATCTCAGTATATATACGATAAAACTTATATAGATGATTGTATAATCGTTACTTATACTTATCGAAATAATAACATTGAAGATATACAGATAAAGTTTCAAGATTAAGGAGAAAAATATGTCGATATTATCAATTTTATTTTGGATAGCTGTAGTGTTTTGAACTATATGGTTTATTGGTTATCCTGTATACAAAAAGATAAAAGGACAAGAAATATTAACACTATATTATATAGTAGGACTTGATATAGGTACTGTCATAGTTAATGCTCTTAATTTTTTAAGATTGATGCATAAATAATAAGAAGTAAATGATAGGAGAAAAAAATTTATGAAAAACGAAATCAATGATATAAGTAAGAAGAAATCATTTTTGTGGGAATTTTTAAAGGAATATATTCTTCACCTCATAGCAGCACTTATACTTTTATATTTCACCGTAGCAGGAATTATAGGTAATTTTGTATCAAAAAAAGATAACGCAGTAGACCGTATATTTGATGGAGTAATGATTGGATTTCTTGTTGCTTTTGGAATTGTTATAGTTTTATGGATTATAATGTTTGTATATTGTAACATTAAAACTAATATAAATAAAATTAATGCAATAAAAAGATATACATATTTGCCTCTTACAGCAGATGAGTTAAGACTAAAAATCGACAAGGAAGACGTTTTTAAAGACCCTGCTGATTATATAAAGTATATATGTGAACAGATGAGATATTATTCCGAATCAACTAGCGAATATAAATCACTGAAGCTGACAATGGCAGATTTGCTTACATTATGCAGAACTTATGAAGAAGTGTATGAAGATTTAATCGTATTTAAGAATGAAGATTATAAATATTTTAACAGATTTAATAAAGCTTTTCCATTTGAGTTTAAAACCTTTGAAAATACATATATTAAATCAGATGATATTTTAGACAAGATTTCAGACAAAGAAATAGTAATATTCTGTTCAGATAAAACATTAGCAGAAGCTTATCTTTCAGGTTATAAAGGACAAGCTGTTATATATTATGTAAAGGATAAACTTTTGACTAAGAGTATAGACTAAATAAGAAAGAAGGATAAACATATGGTACATAATTTGTCAAAGATATTTATGGATTACGGGGATTCTAATTGGACAGTAGGCGTATTAATAGGGCTTTTAATAGTTATAGTAGGAGCTATTTTATGGGGAATAGGCGTGGCGAATTATATCAAATCAGGATTTGATATTTAAGGAATTCAGACTATATCAGGAATGATAACGATTATTGTTGGATGTTTAATTATAATTTTACCAATAATAGGCTGCACCTGTGATAATGAAAAGAATATACAGACTGCTATTAGAAAAGAATATGAAGATGCTTCCTTCATTAAGAAAGACAATAAGTTCACAAGCAATAATATAACATATAGTTATGATGTTAAAGACAGAAAAATAGTTGTATATCCATTAGTAGATAATGCGAGTATTAAAATTATTGAGTGATTTGTATAAGGGAAAACAGAAAGGAGAAAAGCATGGACGGATTAATTATTAAACATAAATGGTTAGACCTTATTTTAAAAGGACAAAAAACCATAGAAGTTCGTGGAAGTAATACAAAGAAACAAGGCGAAATGATTTATCTGTTAGAGAGTAAAACTTCTAAGGTGGTTGGTACATGTAAAATAGCTGCTACATATCCTATAAGCTGTTCTGATTGGTCAGAAGAAAGAGAAAAACACTGTGTTGATATACCATATAGAGACCTTAAGAAAAGATATCCTAATCCTTATGCGTGGGTACTGGAAGATGTAAAGCCTTTGGATAAAGAAATGTATTACAAACATCCTAAAGGAGCAGTTATATGGGTGAAAAATGTCTCTGTTAAAACAGAGCCATAGCAGTTTGCCGCATGATGCTGTCGCTACACTCCATCTACAGCAAACTTAAAAGCACTATAATTATAAAATTATTTCTAAAAGAGTAAAAGATATAAGGAGAATAAATACATGAGTGATTATAGGTATATGAGAGTTATCCGCTGTAAGATGGATATGAATAAGATTGTTCTGAAGCACCATTGTATTTTAATGTTGTAGAAGAAGAGTGGTTATAGGAAGGAAATATAATTAATGATAAAAATTGTAGGCGGACAAAAAAGTACAAGCTTAAAATATAAATATATATGCTTGATAAATTTAGCCCACTATTGTGAAAGTATAAATAGTGATTGTAGTAAATGTCAGCGTAAAACTGAGTGTGATGAATTTCAGTTTTTTACTCAAGAATATGGACATGAAAATGATAAAGAATCCGTGAAAGAAACTTTTAAAAGGTGGATTTCTTGAAAATAGATATTTACTTATAAATTATAAGGAGAATAAAAATGGTTAATAAGAAAATCAAAATAGATTATCCATATGAAGTAAAAACTTTTATCGATGAGAATTTAAAAACAAGACCTTTATCTTCTTGCCATGTACTTATTTATCATGGTTTTATAAAAAAATCTGAAGCTATATATGCTAAAGGAAAGATACTATACATGGATAGTTTTAAGTATTTAAAATACTATCGGTATGCTTTAATAAAACATGTAAAAATAGATTATTGTCACGATATTAAAATTAAAATATGGATTTAAAAGAAAAGGAAGTATAAATATGAAATTTACTAAAAAAGAAATTATGGATGCCTTTCTATTATTTTTAGATGATGCTCTTCCGGTGTTTAACTGTAAAAAAATAGAGATAGAAGGAAATTCCAATTGTGACAGATGTGATATATGTATGATGAGGCAGTATTTATACAGGGTTAAATCCGGAGAGCTTCCAAAAGCTGCATATCAAAATAACGGAAGAGACTATCCACATATTTAAGTGAGGTGTGTAATATATGAAAATAAGAGAGTTAGCAGATTATTGTAAGAGTATAAATATAAATTGTGATGAATGTATACATAAAAAGAAATGTGACAATTGGGAAGAGGTTATTGCTTATGCAACACCTGTAATGATTGTAGATATGGTTGATAAAAATAAAGATGTTGAAGATGAATTAAAGGAAACTAAAATGAAACATAAAAAGATAACAACAGGTAATTACAATTGTAACCGTTCGCTTGTAAATGAATCATTTTTTAAGGCATTAGATGCGTTTATTCCTAATGATATAAAAGGTAAAACTTGTTATATTGATGATGATTATATATACGCTGACAATTTATTTTATGATAATAGAATACAAAAAGTTATAAGTGAAGATGAGTGGGAAAAAAATTGTGCTGATTATACTAGAGAACAAAGAAAATCTCAAGAAGAAGCATTAGAAAAACAGGGATTACTAGAAGCATATATAGCTCTTGAAGAGTATTTACAAAGTCATAATAGTATAAAGATGATATATTCTGATAAAAGTATAGATTGGCAGGCTCCTTATGAAATAATTAAACGAGATTTAACTTATGGTTATAAACTTTGTAGTTTTGAAATAATAAATAATATTATTATTTGGGGAATTACAGTATATGACCGGGCTATTAAAGAAAATGATTGCATCAGAGGTATGGATAGATGTTATTTAATGTATAAAGATGGAACAATAGTAGAAGCTGTACCGTTACTTGATTACAAACTAATGCGTGGAGAAAATTATATATCTTCAACAATAAATGATAATACATATGTAGATATTTCTAATTATGTGAAAGGAAACTAAATGATAGACAATTATAAGGCATCAGAGCTTACAGACAAGTTAAGTGTAGCATTTGGCAATGTAAAAGAAGAGAAGGTTTCAATAGTAAAATATAATGAATCCACCCAGACCTACTATGCAGATGAAGCACTGGCAAAACAGCATGTAAGGCAGATAAGCAAATCAGATATAAAGACAGCAGAAACAAAGAAGACATTGGATAGCTGTATGAAGGAATTAGAAAAGAAACTGCCTAAAGATAAATGGCACTCAAAGAGACCAAAGAGCAGATAAAATGGTTAATAACAGATAAAATTAAAAGGGCAGCTTTATAGCTGTCTTTTTTTACTTTTAAAACCTATAAAAGCCTTTTTATAACGGTTGAGATTATTAGAACTGATAAACTGTATACAAAAATAAAAAAGGAATACATACATGAAAGACGCAAAATCAAATTATAAATTGTCAGTTAAACTCATTAAGGATTTAATTTTACTTATATTAGAGATATTTATTGTGCTTGTTATAGCAAAAACCGGATTATTAGGTGAAAGTTTAGGCACAATTCTTATTCTGTATTATGGCACATCCTGCATAATATCTATGATAGGAAACTATAACGAAAATGGAAACAATACAAATATTACCATGCGTGATGATTCTGATGAGTGAATCTGATAATAAGTATACAAGTATAAACAAGTATAAATGAATTACACTTGTTTAAAGGCAGTAACATTATTAAGACACATACATAAAAGCTTTATTATAAATTAAAAAAAGCGGTGAAATGCTATATTAAATGTAGTAATAAGAATAGGAGGGATAGATTATGATTGTTAATATAGATGATTATAGTATAGCTGATGAAATTGAGAAATAGGACAAATAAGTATAACTTGTATAGATTTTATATAGATTTTATAGATTTAGATAAAAAATAAGGCTTTAGCTTGAAAAAATAACAGTTAGAGCCTTCTAAACAAAAAAACAAAACAGGAGGAATAAAAAATTATGAACGAATTGAAACTTAAAATAGGAGATAAAGTACTTATAACTAATGGGCTTCCAACAGAAGATAAAATTGGAACTGTAACAAAAATTACTCCAACCGGAAGAACAAAGTTAGATATATATACAGATTATCAGTTTGATAGATATGGCAGACAGATGGGAAACAGGGATATTTGGAGTAGAAGTAAAAGCATAAGAATCCCTGATAAAGAAGATTATAACAGAGTTCATAAAAATGAAATTGTAGGACATATTTATTCAAAAATTGACCAACTTAATATTCAGAATTTATATGATACTAATATCAGCACACTTGAAATTTTAGATGATTGTCTGGGTTTAATAGGAGAAAGTAAAGAGCCTGAACATATAAAATCAAATGCAGATGATTCAAAGGTAATGATTATGGAATATAGTAATAAAGAATTAAATGAAATCAGAGAAGCAGGATATAATCACGGATATGATGTCGGATATAATGAAGGATATTATGACAGTATAAAAAACATTATAACCGAAATAGAAAAATTATCTCAAAAAAGATGTGAAATAGATTTACGCCATACTAAAACTGAATGTGATAAGAGTTGGAATGCAGGAGAAATGAACGCATACAGTATGATATTAAATCATATCAAAATTTTAGAACAAGAAAATATTAAAACTTCTAAAAAAAATACATTAACAAGAAAAGAGCAGGGCAAAATAATATGTGAGCATTTAAAACATGATGGTGATGATTTAGATGAATCAGTAATGATATCATCAGTATGGGATGCTTTAAAAGAAATTGAAAAGATTAATGGTAGTAAAGATATAAAAGAATCTAAGGAACAGACAAAGGAACAATCTTTTAGAAAAAACAACAAAGATATTGAAAGATAACAGGTGAAAATATGAATGTAATGGTATGTTTTAGAAAAGGAATTAGTGCTGTAATAGCTTCTTCAGCTAATACCAAGTTACAGCACTTAGAGTTAAAAGACAAAAACCTTGAAGAATTAGGATTAAATGTTGAGTTTGTAAATCTTGATAAAAGAAACTTAAGCAAACTATTAGAAAAGAAAGATATCAAGCCTGATTATATTTATTTATATGAAGATGGGAAAAATAACGAAAATGATATAAGAGAATTTATAGAAAATAATTATCCGGATATCAATATCATTTCTTACAATAAAGGAAATAGCACATATTATGATGAATATAGTCAATTTCATTCTAAGACTTATATATTAGATGAATTAATTCTGAATAACTTTATTAAGTCTTTAAAAGCTGAAGAGAAGTATATAGTTAATACTGCTTCCCTTATTCGGGATTTACATGTAGGTAAAATGAATATGACAGAGCTGGATATACAGACTATTAAAAATAATAATATACATCTTTTTGATACTGAAAAGGAAGCTGATGAATTTATTTTAGACAAAATCAAAGAGAATGTATGTAGTATTGAAAAAGATATTGAGAATTTAAGAAAAGTCTTAGAAAGAAAAGAAACAATGCTTAATAGATACGAAGCAATTCTTGAGCAGAAGGAACAGGATTTTGCCAATAAATATAAACCGGATGTAAAATCTAAGAAGAACATTGAAAGAGATATATAAAGTACCATAAGGCTGCTATTTATAGCAGTCTTTTTTATTATCTAAAAAAGCTTAATTGCAATAAAAGCAAAAACAATATTTCGTATAATTCACTTAACAAAATAAAAGGAGCAGCTATATGTTAATTGAAAAGAGAAAAAGAGAATTTAGTAATGGAACGGTATATGCATTATTAACAGAAGACGGATATCCCCTTGAAGTAACAGACACATTTTTACCTGATTATACAAAGATGGCAGTAAATGAAAATACAAATGCCCTGCATGAAAGAGAACTCGGAAGCAGAAAAAACAGATGGATGATAGGAGTAAGCTGTATGAGTGGATGTCCTGTAGGATGTAGATTCTGTGCAACCGGCAACTTAAAAAGATTCCGTAATCTGACAGCAGATGAAATCGTGGAACAGGTTGAATTTGTAATAAATAAGAATCCTGACTTTAATCCTGATGAAGCTTATGAATTTAAAATTAACTACACACGCATGGGTGAACCATTTCTTAATATCGAAGCTGTTAAAGAAGCCATAAAGATAATTGATAGCAGATACAAGCATGTACATCACTATATAAGTACCATAGGTATTAAGGGCAGTGATTACAGCTTTATAAAGGATAACATAACCTTACAGGTATCATTACATTCACTGGATGAAGAAAGACGACATAATCTGATTCCTATAGGCAGTCTTTTAAGTATAAAAGAACTAGGACAGATAAGAACTAAGAGTAATTTAAAGACAACGGTTAATATGACACTTGTTGATACGAAAGACTTTGATATAGATAAACTCAAAAGATACTTTGACCCTGAATATTTCTTTATCAAGTTAAGCCCTATAAATGAAAATAATATAAGTGAGAAGAATCATATGGGTAAAGGAATTATAAAGAGTACTAATCTTTTATAAGGGGAAATAATGAGCTGGACAAGGAACATACAGTTTAGACATAGTACATGCTATGACTGTAACGGAAAGAACACAGAATTTAATGATAATGTTATAGACGTATATATCGTTACAACAAGACAATGTAATGCAGCATGTAAGTTTTGTGAATACCATGCAGGAAATATAAATCTTGATACTGACTGGATTATAGAAGCCATTAAGGAACTGTCAAGGACTGCCACTGTCGGAACAATACATTTTACCGGTGGGGAAACTACTCTTGGCGTTACTGATAAAATGGTTAAAATCTGTACAGAAGCAAAGAAGATATTTCCACTGGTTAAAACATCAGTTAATACAAATGGAAGCAGGCTTAAAAACCTTGAAGGAATTGATGTACTGGACAATATAGCATTAAGCAGACATCACTATGATGATGAAATTAACAATCAGATATTTGGTATAAATACAGCAGATACAGATATTTTGGATAGTTTTAAGGATAAACATAAGCTGCATCTTAGTTGTAATTTAATTAAAGGTTATATAGATAACGAAGAAGAGATAAGAAAGTATCTTGAGTATGTATCTAAGCTTGGCATATGTGATATAGGTTTAGTAAGCCTTATGAAGATAAATAAGTACTGTGAAGAGCATTTTGTTGATTTTAATAAGCTTGACTTAGAAAGAATAAATAATCTTAAGCGTACAAGATGGTATTGTAACAGCTTAGATAAAATGAGCTGTTCCTGTAAATGTGAAAATTATCTTTATATGGCAGAAAATTATAATTTTCTGTCAGTGTATCATAGGCAGGCAATTAAATTAAAAGGTATAGAAGAAATAAGTAATTATCTTGTTTTGGAAGATAAAAAAATCATGCAGGGCTTTAATGGAGCTGTTTTAAACAAGTTATAAATTTCAAAAATGATAGAATTAAATTAGAAAAAATAAGAGAGGTGGAAGTTATGGCGAATGTGAAGAATTTAAGCTTTCTGATAGGCTCATATAAGGAAATGACAAAGGCTTTTGGTTTTAATGATAAAACAGACCAGTTTTTTATAAAACAGATGAATGCATTGTCAGGTATAGCCCAGATTGACTATAAAGATGTGCAAATAATACAGCAGATTACTGGTATCGGAACTGAAAAAACAAAAAGTGAAAGAACAAAAAGTATTGAAAGCTTTGTACATGCAATGAATATAATGGAAGGTTCAATTATAAACTTAAGACCTACAATGCTTTTTAATATGTATCATAATAAGGAAGTAAATGAAGACTTATATAAGATTATAGGAAAGATATATGGCATTAATACAAGTATTAGTTTAGATGAATTAGAAGAAAAAGAAGCTAATAATGCCTTTGGAGTACTTCAGGATTCTAAAATGAGCAGTAAAAATGATACAGACTTAGATAAGTTTATTTACTTCTGCAATAAATATAAAAAATTTGGAATTGATAAAGGAATAAGATATAAAAACCCAAATTGTGTATGTTCATCAGACCCTTACTATATATCGTGTTCTTTTAAAAGACTTAATGAGAGTTTATCAAGTATGTATCAATATCTAACATCTATGAACGAAGCTGATGAAACAGAAGAAGTTTATGCCGATTATAATGATGGCTGTCATGGTGGCACAATAATCGATTTAGCAGCTACTAAAGAACTAAGAAACTTAAATATAGATTATAAAAAGGCATGTGATGAATTAAGAAAAGAAATTGTAAAAGAAACCAATAAAAATAAATCAGTAAATGAAAAATATGAAAGATAGGAAGGTAATGATTATGGAACAGATTATAAGAGAATTAAAGAAAAACGGATATGATTATGCAGTAGCAATTGCTACAGAGGCAGAGATAAATGCAAAGGCTGCATGTGGACAGTTATCAATTATAACTGAAGAGAGACAGTAAGACAACGTACTTTCGGAACAAAGTGTAGAAAGAGAGGAATTGGTAATTATGGATATGAAATACACAATAACAATCCCAAAGGAATTTAGATGTGATTATATAAACGATAAATTTAAAGATACATTTGAAAGGTTACTTGCGGATATAGAAGGTAAGGTTGATGATACAACATTAAAAAAAGTAAATCAGCTTGAACAGGCATTTTTAACATCTGAAGCTATTACTAATGCTAAAGTAACTGTTTTTCTGCCATTTGAGGATAAGCCTGAAGAAATTTTAAAAGCAGCTTCAAGTAAATTAACAACAATCTATCCTTATCTATGTGGCAGATATGAAAGAGAAACTATTGATATGTTAAACACAGCATTTAAAGATGCCGGTATTAATAAATTTACTAATATTAAGGAGAATACTATGGAGATAAATATGACTGGATTAGAACGAATAAGAGAAGAAAGTAAAAAGAATGAAAATTTAAAGCAGCAGGAAGAAGAACTGCGAAACAACAATGAAGGATATGGATATAAAAGAACCGCCTTTGAAAACATCAAGAAGTATTTTGATACATTAAATGAAGTATTAAAAGACACTGATATAGGTGATTTCAATATTTCTTTAGAAGATGAGATAAAATATAAGCATTATAAGAGAAATGTCCGTACATTAGGTGGAACTGGATATAAGACTGAATATCAGAATGAATTTGGCTATCAAAGAGCTATTATAAGCTTTAATAAGACATATGGAAAAAATGATGAAAATAACCCAAACTTGTTTGCAAACAATGGGCTTTTTTCAAAAATAGCATTAAATTGGGATGCAATACAGAAAACGATTGAAGAAGACATTACAGAGCAGCTTAAGAACAGAAATGAAGAATTAGAAGCATATAAAAAACTTTCTAATGCAAATAAAAAGGCAAAAAATAAAAATAAAGATAATTATGAAATGGAATTTTAAGAAAAGTCAGGAGAAATAATATGATTATAGATATGACTGGATTAGAACGAATAAGAGAAGAGACCTGCAAAAGTGACCTTTTACAACAGCAAAAAGAAGAAATGTATAACAATACTAAAGCTGAATATAGAAAATACCAGAAAAGTGCTTATGACAGCATAAAGGCATATTTTGATACATTAAAAACGATACTGGATAATTCCGGTCTGGATTATTTAAGCTGTGATATAGATGTTAAAAATATACATATGAAATATATGTATGATAAAAACAGTGTAGAACCACAAAAATTAGCTTGTTACAATCAGAGCATAACATTTAAGGAATCATATGAAACTGAAGAACTCTATTATCCTAAAAAATTTGAAGACTTAGGTATCTTCTCTCAGGTTGCAGCAGACTGGAATGATATACAGGCTTCCTTAGAACAGAAGATTATTACCCGTATAAGTCTCCAGAATGACTTAAAGCAGGATGAAATAAACAGATATAAGGAAAATATAGAGAACTATAAAAAACTCTCAAATGAAGAAAAAGTAAAAGATAACAAACAGAAAAATTTATATGAGGTAGACAGATGAGTAGCAGTTTAAGAGATACAGTAGAGGAATTAAATTATATCTGGGAACATATTAATGAATTTTTATACGAAAATGGAAAACCGACATTAAGACATGGTAAGCCGGGAGTACTTATTGAACATACAGAACAGGAATACATTGATTTTTTAAATGGATTAGCTCAGGATTCTTTAAAAAGCTATCGTGATTTTGCAATTGAATACGGTTGGATAGATGCCCCTGTTTCAAAATCAAAATCAAATGATGGTTATGATGATTATGGAAGGTAATGAATTAATGACACGAAATTGTAAGAAATGTGATATTGAACCTTGGTGTGAAAATAAAAATAAATCTGTTTGCGTTATGGAATTGTCACCCGGAGATGTTATCTCTTTTATTGACAGTAATATTTCTCATAAAGAAGAAAACTGTATTGTACATAGTGTTTCTAAAACTCAAAATGTTTCTTTTGGGGAACGATTAAAAGATGGAACTATTAAGGAAACATGGGGGATTAATGGAATTTATATAACTGAAATAACAAGAGAGGATATATAAAATGAACAATTACGTTTTAGCAGTACAGATTGCCAAGAAAGTAAATGAAATTGGTGGAACTGCTTATTTTGTAGGTGGCTGTGTAAGAGATTCAGTACTTGGCATAATTATGATAGAGACTGAAAGGAAAAAATGATGATAGAATTAAAAGGAAAATATAATAGTGCAAAAGTATTTACAGATAACATTGATAATGAAACAGTAGGGCAGTTAATTACTTTGCTGAATCAGGAGTTTACTAAGGATAATACAATTAGAATAATGCCAGATACACATGCAGGAAAAGGGTGTGTTATAGGTACTACTATGACTATTAATAATAAGATAGTACCTAATCTGGTTGGAGTAGATATTGGCTGCGGTATGCTTGCTATTAAGTTAAAAGAAAAAGAAATAGATTATAAAAAATTAGATGAAGTAATTACCAAATATGTGCCAAGTGGTTGTAATGTTCATAAAGAAGTTAAAAATACTTATTCGGAATTAGAAGATATAATTGCCCCTATAAACATAGATAATGCTAATAAATCTATAGGCACATTGGGCGGAGGAAACCATTTTATAGAGGTTGACAAAGATAAGGATAATAATTTATGGCTTGTAATACATACAGGAAGCAGACATTTAGGAATTGAAATTTGTGACTATTATCAGAATTTAGCTTATGAAAGGTTGAAAGAGAAAAATATTGGCGGTAATTTTAAGGATTTAAGCAAAAGGCTTATAACAGAATACAAAAAAGCCGGTAAAGAAAAAGAAATTTCTAAAGCGTTGCAGATTCTTAAAAACAAATTCGATAATACAATGCCTTCGGTAAGTAAAGAATTAGCATATCTTGAAGGACAGGATATGAAGGATTACCTGCATGATATGAAGATTGCTCAGGAATATGCAAAAAGAAATAGATGTGCAATAGCATCTGAAATTATAGAACATATGAATTTAACAATAGCCCACAGTTTTAATACAACTCATAATTATATAGACTTAAAAGTAATGATATTAAGAAAAGGAGCTATATCAGCACTTAAAGGAGAAGAAGTTATTATCCCTATGAATATGCGTGATGGCTCTTTAATATGTATCGGTAAAGGCAATCCTGACTGGAATTATTCCGCCCCACATGGAGCAGGAAGAATACTTAGTAGAAGTAAAGCAAAAGATGTAATAAATCTTAAGGATTTTGAAGATAGTATGAAAGGAATATATACCACCAGTGTTGCTTTAAGTACTATAGATGAATCTCCGTTTGTATATAAACCTATGGATGAAATAATTGAAAATATTAAAGATACAGTAGAAATAGTTAATATAATTAAGCCAGTATATAATTTTAAAGCAAAGGATATGCACCTTGAAGGAGTAAAGAAGGAACATGTACTTAAGCAGATTACAGGTGAACTTGACGGAGAAGATAAAATGCAGCTTTGCAAAGCTGTTAAACAATCTGATTTGCAGACAAAGCATCTGACAGTAACAAAAAATAAAAATATTTATAATAAAGAACTATAAAAAGGCTTTTTTATAATAAATGAATACTTAATAAAAGATAAAATGTAATTAAGAAAAGAAACAAAGCAATTTTAGAGAGTTTCAAATTAAATTACATTTTATTTTTTTAGGAGTGTTGAACATGGCAGAGACAGTTTATATTCGTGGAAAAAAGTTACAGAATTTATTGATGGAAAATAATATCACTCAGAAAGATTTTTGTCAGATGCTAGACATACAGATGTCTGAGCTGTCAAAAATGATACATAATAAACGTACTGCACCTGTTGATGTGGTAAATAATATGGCAGAGCTTTTATCAGTAAAACCAGACAGCCTTATTAATACTAATAAAGAAACAAAAAATGCATATAGAAAAACCAAATCTATTGCCGGTATGAAGTGGAATAATGATTTTTATAAAAGAAGGCTTATACAGTGCGGCATGTATCAGTATGAATTATGTAACCGCATAAAAAGAGATGGTTCAATCTTTTATTTATATGCAAGTGGAAAGAGTAATCCAAGTGTAGATACAGTTTTGGAAATTTGTAAGGCATTAAATTGTTCTTCAAAGGACTTGGTAGGATTAACAGAAGAAGAAATTAATAAGGCAGCAGGAGAGCAGATTTTTACCTGCCATTATGGTACTTCAGTAAAAGATACAGTAGGCACAGATACAGCCAGACCGGATGAAGAAAACATAACAGAAGAGAAATCCGAAGTTCTCTCCAAGGCTGAAACTTGTGAAGATAATGAAAATGTCATGTGGTTTGATTCAGAAAAATATAAGAACTTTGAAAGTTCCAATGTAATAGATAACATTGAAACAATCAACAAGAACCTGCTTGCAATGGTAGAAGACCTTGGTATGGCAAATTCAGTGTTATTAAAGAAGATGGATGAGCTTATGAATATGAATGTTCATTTATCAGAGCGTATAGACAGCCTTGAAAAGAGAACATCAATCAAGCCTGTATCACAACCGGTAAAACCTTTTAAGTCTAACAGTTCAACACTCTGGGGAAATAATACATGTAGTGAAGCTGAAATGAAAGAAATCATTAAGTCAGAAATTAAGAACTGCACTGTTAAAGAATATAAGGATAAGGTCTATAAACTGGCTGCATATATAGCAAAAAAAGAAAACAGTATATCAAATGCAGTGCTTAGTAAGAGTTATTCCCAGTTTACAAGGATTTATGGTATCACTATAGACTCCTTAAAGCAGGAAACCGGGATGAATGGTACGGTTGATGCTATATATGCCAATTCATTAAGCAGGGAGATTTATTTTAATATGATGTGTACAAATGCATCACATGCTTAAGTCAATTTTGTTATAAGAAAGGACACAGTATGAAGATTTTGATAGATGAAATGCCTGTATTTGAGCAGGAGTGTCCATTTTATGAGGCATATAAAGAAATGTGCAGATGTGATGGGAATAAATGTGAACATATGCATCTGTCAAGTAAAGAAAGATGTCAGCGAACTGAGTGCAGATGGTTAAAAGAGTATAACCGTGAAGAATAATATAGGAGATAATACTATGATTATAAGAATTGATTTTAAAGATAATGATTATCAGGAATTAGTTGAAAATTATCTTAAGCTATTCAATTTGAATATCTTATATGATTTATCTGTGCAGCTTGATAAAAAAATATCAGTATCATGTATCAAAGCATATGAGAATGCACAGGAAAAGAGTAATTGGATTCTTAACCCAAACATTGCATATACAGTAATAGAATATGATTATGACTGGTTAAGAAAAAGAATAAAGGCTTCTCTTAAGGAGTATTTATTAAGAAATCCAAGATTAAATGAACTATCAAAGGAATATATAGAAAAACATTTTATAGAAGAGATGGATATTTCATTTCCAAAAGCCTTCTATGATAAATGGGAAAACGGAGAAGTTGGTTACTGGTTTTCACATAGTAGAACAGTTGTTATTCAGTAAAAGGAGAAAAATATGACTTGGTATACATTGTTTAATAAACTTGGGAAACAGACAATTAAAACCTTACAGTCATCAAAGGTATATGCATTACTGGAAAATCCGGCTACAGGTAAGACAGAAAAAGTGATGCTTACATTAAAATATGCTACAAAAGGAAAGCCATATTTGATAAAGGAGTAAATTATGGATAAAGAAGAAGCATTAGAAAAATTAGGAAGATATCTTGAATGTCAGTCAAATGACTGTAATTTGGAGTGTGATAGTTGTGATTTATTTGAAGGACTATTAGATGAACATGAAGAAGCTATCAGGGTAGTAATACAGGAGCTTAAAAAATTAAGTATTAAAGAAACTCCAAAGAAAATAAAAAAGCAGGCATATATGGAGACTACATGTGACTGTGGACATGTATTTTCAAAACATCATGGGGATGGATATTATTCAATTCCATATGAGAATATGACAGCATATTGTCCGGATTGTGGTCAGAAATTAGATTGGGGAAAAGAAGAATGGGATTAACAGATACAGATAAATTAATAGAGAGCTTAACAAGAAAATCAGTAAAGGAAGAGATACTTGGATTCCATGAATCAGCAAATTTTATTAATGGAATAATAGATGAAGTTAAAGATGCCCCGACATATAATATTGAAGATGTTTATAACAAAGCTATTGATGATTTTGCAGCTCTATTAAAGAAGATGGCAAATGAATCTTCTGCATACTATATCAGACTTGCAGATTATAATACTAATCCTGATTTGAGATTTTATAACATTGATGAAATAGCAGAGCAGTTAAAGAGAGGGTAAGCATGACTTATAAAGAATGGTTAAGAAAAAAGAAATCTAAAGATATAATAAAGTGGTTTGAAGATGTAACAGTCGATAATAGCAGACCTGCCTATACAATCAATGAGCTGCTTTATGAAGAGATGGATGAAAATGAAGAAGAAGAAATCGGATATAAGAGTTATAGAGATATAACATAAGAGAGGGTAAAGTATGACAAATTCAGATAAGATAAGAGCAATGAATGATGAAGAGTTAGCAGATATATTATTTGATAGCTGTCTTAAAACTATGCATATAGATGAATGTCCTTATGATGATTTTATAAAATGCACTTTAGAATGGCTTCAATCAGAAGCAGAATAGGAGATAAACGGTTATGAGTTATATAATGCTTCATGCATGTGCAGAAAGAGCAAGGAAAGCTAATGAAGACCTGATGAATCATGTATTTGATGAAGAAAAAGCAAAAATAGAAAGGTCTGTTCTTTATCACGGAAAAGAAGTCTTTATAAATAATCTAGAAACTGAAAAAATATATAAACATATAAATGAAACCAAATATGGGTATGGTTTAGCAATTGATTATTTTAATGTGGCGTTATCTTTTTCTAAAATAGACGATAATCCAACCGGCTATGTAGTTTTAAAAATAAAGGATGAAAAAGAACTTTTAGCATTTAAAAAAGCCTATGACGAAGGGGAAGAAATTAATCTGGATGAATATATATATGATGATTATTCCTCATGGAAATATATCTCTTGGAAGTAAGAAGTTTAAGCCCTATATTATTAGTAAAACAGTAAATGAATAGTTAATAAAAAACTATAAAGGGGGAGAGTAAAGAAAAATGACAGCACATGAGAAAGAACAGGTTATTAAATATGGGTATGAAAAGTGGAAAAAAAGATGTAATAAATGGTGTGTTATAGATTTGTTGTGTAATTTTATATTTATAGGCTTAGTTGAAACTCCACTTTTATTTTTCTCTTCTAAGATTAGTTCTGTTAAATGGATAATAGGAATAGGAACAGCTTTGCTCATTATATTAACAATAATTTATATTATCTGTTATAAGAGAAAAATCAAGGATTATAAGGATTATGCTAATGAACACTGGCTTAATGTAACACGATTTAACAATGACTATGAAATAAGACTTGATGAGTATGTAATGGTAACTTTATCGGCTGAAGAAGTGAAGGATTTGTTATATACTGAAATTGTATAAGGTTTAATAAATCACTTAGAAAAGTAATAATTATATAGAAAGGATAAAATATGAAGCTATTTAGAAATAGTAGAAAAGCAAAAAACAATGTAATAATCATAGGTGGTAAATCTTCAGGCACAATGAGAAGAGAGTATTTAAAGCCTTTATCACCAGATACAGATTCACTTATTATAGGGCAGACATTAATGGATAGTCTGCTTATAAATGGACAGTATGCTACATATAATTCAGAATTTTCAAATGAAGAAATATTAGATGCATTAAAAAAATGCAGATTATTACTTAAGCCCTATTGTGATTGTGATTTTTACCATGAAGAATCTGAAATTTCTTCAAGACAGGGATTTTGTGCAAGGTCTGCTTTACTTTATATTGTAAATCGAAAATATAATGCAGCAATGCATGAACTATATGATTGTATAGACGATTATGGGAATAGCAAAATCCGTGTTGTTACAAAGAATGAATACATATTATATGGATGTTTAATTTCATGTTTCATTGAAGCTTTAGAACATGAAGAAACAAATAATAAAAAATAAGATTACTAAAACACCAAAGCCGAAAGATGATTGGGTAATGGCTTGGTAAAGCAAAGGAGATAATTATGGAAGATAAATATTTAATTAAAGCAAAGAGAACTGATAATAGAGAATGGGTTGTAGGCGGATTAGTGAGATATGGTTTTACTGGCAAAGAAAAATATTACATTGTCCCTGATTATGCATCGGACTTATATGCTATAGAGATAGACCCGAACACAATTTGCCGTTGTACAGGCTTAAAAGACGAAAATGGGAAACAGATTTGGGAGAATGATATTCTCCATAATGGAAATTATTTTGTTGTTAAATGGAATGAATCTTGTTCAAGATTTGATATTGTATTAAATAATTCAAATAACATTCCAATAGGAAAATGGGAGCCAATGATTTGTGATTGGAAAACCAATGATTTTAAAGAATATAGAAAAGCTGTTGACTATGAGGTTATCGGTAACATTTTTGATAATCCTGAGTTAAATAAAAGAGAAAAGACATATTGTAAAGGTGGTAATGATTATGGAAGATAGATATTTATTTAGGGCTAAGAGAGTTGATGGAGAATGGGTTACTTGGAATATCTTTAGCGGTTTATATGGTATGGATATTGATAAATCTACCATCTGTCAATGCACAGGCTTAAGGGACAAAAATAATAATTTAATTTGGGAGAATGATATTATTCATAAACCATTCTATACAGATTATGACGCTTATGCTAATTCAGAAGCATATACTGGGCGTATTCAATATGAAGATGGCGGTTGGTCTGTAGAAATTACAAAGCCTGATGGAAATGTATGCGTATCCCCTATTATTGAGATGATTGCTTATTCAAAAGATATAGAATATTGTGAAGTTATCGGCAACATTTTTGATAATCCAGACTTAAATAAGAGAAAAGAAACATATTGTAAAGATGGCAATGATTATGAGAGGTAAGTATTATGATAGATAAGGAAAGAGTATTAAATGCATTAGATGATTTTAGAGATGAGTATGGCACATCATTTTCATCTGCTTATATGGAAGAAACGAGCATTATTGAAGATGCCCTTGATATGTATTATGAAAAGCTTAAGGAAGATAATTATTTAGAGAGGTAAGTATGTTTGGAGAAGTTTTTAATAATGAGATAAAACTAAAGGAAGATGAATGTTGTATTGTATTCGATTTTGGATGTTATTTTCCATATGAAGATGCAGACCATCTTTTCTTTGATTTTGAATTTGATGGACAGATATTTAATGATAAGGTTATCAATCACAGATATCCTAATAAATCATATCAGACTATTACGAAGAAATACGGTAGGAGATTAAGTAAGGTTGGATATCCATACATTTTCAAACTGGATAATCAGGGGCTTAAAATGCTGCATGTAAAAATAGGATTACAGGCAGAAGGTCTTAAAGAGCAGCATATAACACTTAATATTCCAATTGAGACACATATGACAAAGGATAATCCGGCATGTGCATTAACTTTACATTATTTCTTTGATAAAGATGAATTTGTTTTCAAGAGTAAAGGACGGACAGAAGGAGCATGGCATTCTCACGAATGGACTAATTCTGACAAGAAAGAAACCGAAGATAAAGGGTTTAATACAGAACATATAACTTTTATGAATCAGCCATGTAAAACAGGAGACCTTGATATAACTTATGGAGATATAATAACACCATATGCTTCAAAAATAGATGATTTAATTGTTACATAAAAATCAGTTAATGAAAACAAAAATAAGGAAGGCAATATAACATGAGTAACAGACCTGATATAACAAAGAAATTATCATTATCCTTGGAAAAGCATCTTAATCCTAAGAATGATACACGAATATACATAGCAAAGGAATGTACATTTGATTATACTACTGGTATAAGTAAGCGTGTAGATTATTGCCAGTTTAAGCCGGTAAATACATCTATATCCGGTATTGAGAAGGGAGATTTCTATTGTTATGAAATTAAATCATCTGTAGAAGATTTCCATAGTCCAAACGGACATAATTTTCTTGGCGATTTTAACTATTATGTTATGCCTGAAGATGTATATATGCTAGTTCAGGAGGAAATTCCTTTTGGAGTTGGTGTATATGTTCCTGATGGGATTAATAAAGGCGGCTGGTATAACTTAAAGGCAGTAAAGAAAGCTCGAAGAATCAACAGAACCAGACCTTTAACTGAGATACTATTTATGATGTTTCGGTCAAGTAATAGAGAATTATATAAGTTAAAAGAAGGGAAAGTAAATAAATTATGGGTAACTGCAAAAAGAAATGTCCATTAAAAGCATCTAGGTTTACTGATGAATACACATTAGGATATTGTGACGGTATTGAACAAGGTGAAAAATTAGGGATGAATGAACAGGGATATTTAAAATCTGTACAGAAGATTGGAATTACAACAACTATAATAGCATTTGTTATAATAGTTATAGCAATAATAGTTACCATTTTATAAAGGAGAGCAGACATGATATTGAAGATGTAGAAAGATAAAATCAAGCAGGAGAGGATAATATGGATAATTTTGATATTAAGAAGAGCATTGATGAAATGCAGAAGACTATTAAACTAATGAAAAAGGAAGCACTGGTTGAAAACTTTGATGATTTAAAACGATTATTAAGACGCAGAACTACTAATGAATGTATTGTTACAGATGATAAAGGAAAGAGACAGTGGTACAGGCATCCTGATTTAGATGAATTTTCAAAACAGGCGTATGAGAAAGGACAGGAGTATTTTTATGTAAAGCCGGCTGATAAGAATGACCCATATGGGAAGCAGGTATTATGTGAACCTGAATATGAGTATGTTCTTAAGAGACCACTGACTAAGGAAGAATTTGATAATCTTTTTGGAATCTGCAATGAAAGGGAACAGTCTGATAAAAACAAAGTTATAATCGAAGCTGAACTTTCTGATAGTCAGGTAGAAGCATTAAATAATAAAAATATAGATATTTCTTATCCTTTTGCGACTAATGTGACACTTGATTATGGTAATGAAGTAGTATATTGTGCCGGTAAAGTACAGTCTTTTTATAAGGATGAAAAAAATCAGGGAAAAAAGAAGCTTGAAAAAAGTCAGGAATACGAAAGAGAGTAATAACAAAAATTACTCAACATTTGAAAGGAGAACAAACAATGGGATGTCCTGAAATCAGCTATAATAAAATGTGTTATGAGGCTGATAGAAATATCAGAAATAAAGAAAAGATAGATGATACTGTGGATATAAAAGAGATTGAAAAGCGGTTAAAGAATACAAAACATGACAGTATGTTCTATTATAATTGTGGAATTGCAGTTGCAAATATTATGAATGAAATTATGGACGAAGACAATATTGATGGCTTTAATGCAGCGTTAGGTGGTATGGCATCTTTTGAATCCTTAATAGGCTTAGGAAACAATAAAGACTTATTTAGTAAAATGAAATGTACGGTTGGTGATACTGTATATGTACCATTCAGAGACACAATACAGGAAATGATTATTATTGGTATCATATATGACGGTACTATTGTCTATTATAAGTGGAATGTAAAAGACGATAAAGGTATTTATCCTTGGCTTGATGGTTTTCCTGAACATAATCTTGGAAACACTGTATTTTTAACCAGAGAAGAAGCTGAAAAAAGCAAATAAAAGGAGGCTTTTATGAAAATATTTTTTTTAATATTAGCTGCTCTTATGTTTGGTTATGCTGCATATTTGTTCTTGATTCAGTTTAAAATACATGAACCTGATTCAAAATTAACCGTGAAATGCATTATTACCTTTGCAGTTTCAATATTATTATTTATTTTTTTACTCTAAGCTATAAAAAAGCTTTTTTATAATATATTCAAATAATAAATAATATAAGATGTAATCATAAAAATAAAAGCATGATTGCATCTTATTTTTTATATCTGAAATAAAGGAGTTAATATGAAAAACAGATTGTATTTTGATACAGAAGAGTATGACAGATTTTTTAATACAGTTGGGCTAAGAGACAATACACCGGATAAGCAGCTTGTAAGATTTTATAAGTGGTGTTATGATAATGATTTTTTTAGAAATATAACAGATGATGATATATCAGACTACTACATATATAATTGCTTACCCTGCTTAAAAAATAACGGAATATGTATAGGCGGTTATCCTTGGGCTGATGGATTCATCATCGGGATTGACCCAAGCAAATGTTATGAAAAGCCTAACAGATGTTCAATACTTATACAGTTTCCGATTACATCCAAGCGTGAAGAGAACAAGCTTTACAGGCTTCTTGATACGATTGTAGATGATAAGCAGAAACAGACTAGAGAATGGAAGAAAGCAGCTAAAGAGTTATGGAACGGGGATTATGCAAAGTTTTAAATGCTCAGGAAATTGTCAGCTTACTGGGAGGAATAATAAGAAAGGAAAATTAATTATGAGCAGTCCAATTAATACAACACAGAATAAATGCAATAACAGATATTTAAAGATAACGATACATGATAATGATTTTACAAATTCATTAGAGCAGGTTGCTCATACTTTAAATAGAATATTTTCAATAACAGGCAGATATCCTGAAGAAGATGAGCTTCCGCTATTAAAAGAATATATAGAATCCTTGTGGTTTTCTATAGATAATATTTGGCAGATTATGCGTTGGAATAAGAACTCCGTTGGTTTTTCAGAAAATCCTGAAGGAATTTTTAAACCGGTATTAGAGTTTGTAGAATATGAAGATATTCCTGACTGGGATGATAATTCAAGCGTATATATTCCCATGTTTAATACAAACATTTTACTAAGATAAAAGGAGAGCTTTTTATGAGCGATGAATTAAAAGATATTTTAGAAGCATCTGACCGTTATAAGAAATTTACATTACCTGATAAGCCTGCATGTTTTAAGGATATGTTTAAGGATAGAGATTTTGATGCAGTACAGCTACACTCTACTCAGATTATTGATATTGGAGATGGTAAAAAAGACATTGTTGGATTTTACGGTATCTTTAGATGGACTGATGGTAAGATTTATTCTCTTGATGGAGATATTTATTATGATGATTTCAAAGTAATAGGCTTTGAAGAGTTCCAAAATATACCAATGGGCGTTAATACCGGTATTGATATATTAGTTTGTTGAAAAAACAGTTAATATATCAGAATTTATAAGAAAGATTAAAAATAAATAAAAGTAATTTATAGGAGGTACAATCAAGTATGAAGAAAGTGAAAATAAGTAAACATACAAAAACAAAAGCAGAGAAAATATTAGTTATAGGAAGTTACGGAAGTGGAATAGAGAGCAGACTATTAAATCACAATCCGAAGCAGATTAACAGATTTGTCATCTATCAGAGCATAGAAGAAATGAAAAGAGCAGAGGATGATTTCTATAATTATAACTGCATCATAATATTTTCAGCTTTATTAATATCAAAAAAAGATGACATGGATTATTACAAGAATTTTTTGCTTTATAAAGTTATTTGTAAAGATAAGTTACTTTGTCCATTAGCTGCTTATATTCCACTAGGTTTTGGTTTAAATGAGGTTATTGTATTTGAAAGAGGCATAGGTGGATATTCAGTATGTGTAGAAGAAAAACTAAAGAGCAAATTTTTAAGTCAGGTAGAAGAGTCAGTCCAGATAAAAGCTAAAGAAACATCTACTGGAAAAGTTATAGATTTGAACCCTAACATAAATGATACCTATTTTGATGCACTTATTTGTAATAAGTTTAAGATAGGGGAACTTGTGTTACTTGCAGGGAAACTCCCTAATAAATGGAATAGAAAGGAAAATTAATTATGAAGAATACGGATAGCAGATATATGTATAAAGCAAAGAGAACAGACAACAATGAATGGGTACATGGATATCTTATTAAACTTAATCAGGTATATATGATTATTTCAGTGAATGCAGATACTCTTGGAAAAAGTGTTCCTATTAAGAAAGACACAATATGCCAGTGTACAGGCATGGAAGATAATAATTATAAGCTGATTTTTGTTAATGATATTGTAGAGTTTCAGCATAGAAAGAATGATAAGAACCCTGACAGATACCTTTTATGGTGGAATAAGGAAATGAGTGCTATGACAGCAATTGATGCAAATAAGTGTGTATATGATGGACATGATTATATAGGCTTAAATAAATATGATGTCATTCCTCTTATGCTACAAAACCCTTATGGAGATTTTTATGATATCAAAGTAATTGGAAATATTGTTGATAATCCGGAGCTTGTTAAGGTTAAAGAAGATTATTCAAAATCTTTCTTACCAAAAGATGCGGATAAGAAAATAAATAAGAATGACATTGATTTAGAGTTTTAATGGGGGAACAATGTGAATGAACTTACTATTACATACTTTGTTAGTGATTATTTGTATAAATAATATCAGTACTAAAAAGAATAAATTATCTAAGATTTTATGGGCTTTATCAGGATTATGCTTTTCAGTTTGCGTTATATTAGACATCATACAGATGATTTAGTATTTTTACATCTATTTTTGATAAGGATATTTAACAGAGCTTGAGTAAAGGAAGGAATTACTGATGAAAAGAAAATTTTTAATTATTATATGCGGATTAATGTTATGTTTTGGATGCGTAGGATGTGTAACAGAAGGAAGCAAAGATTATAATACACATTCTAAATTGATATCTATAGAAGGAGAAAAAGACTTATATTATTATTCCACAACACATGTAGTTTATGTAGTCTTTAATGAGTATTTTGGTTCTGCCGGATATGGTTATATGTCACCATATTATTCAAAAAATGGTAAGTTGTGTACATATGACACAGAAAAGAAAATAATTATTGAAATAGAATAATACAGTAGACAAAGTTAAAATGGAGTAGGAATGAGAAAAAATACAATTTATGATACACTGCAAGCTAAAAAAGCAGCATTTGATGGATATAAGGTGTCTATTATGGATTATGAGGGAACAGAGTATAAAAAACTGGTAGAAGGTTCATCTGCAACCGGACAAACTCCATACATAGATATAATTAAGATTAAAAAGAAGAGAAAGTAAGACATATAAATGAGGGGGAACTATGATTTATAAAGAAGAAGTTAAAGATTTATTTACTGTTCCGGAAGATTATTATTTAGCACACTGTATCAGTGCTGATTTTGGAATGGGTAAGGGGATTGTCGTTGAGTTTAATAAAAGATTTGACATGAAAAGAAAGTTACAATTAAAGTACTCGGATTATATTAATCAGTACACTCATAAAAGAATTGGTGGAGATTGTCTATTAGAAGATAGAATATTGAATCTTATAACAAAAGAGAGATATTTCCACAAACCAACAATAATTACAATGAGGCTTGCACTTGAAAAGATGAAGCAGATTTGTTTAGAGAATAATATCAAGAAGATTGCAATGCCTGTAATTGGCTGTGGTTTGGATAGACTAAACTGGGCGGATGTTTCAGAGCAGATAAAAAGTGTTTTTACAGACACAGATGTTGAGATTTTAGTATGTAAGAGGTAATAATATGGCTATTTATATAACAGGAGACATACATGGAAATCCTGTAAGTTTAGGAGTAAACAGCTTCTATGAGCAGAAGGAATTCGATAAGGATAATAAAGATGAAAATATAGTAATAATCTTAGGAGATTTCGGGCTTGTATGGAATAAAGACGGCGAAGATAAGAATGAAAAATACTGGCTTGACTGGTTAGAAAATAAACCTTTTACAACAGTATTTGTAGACGGTAATCACGAGAATTTCAAACGATTATATACATATCCAATAAAGAAATGGCACGGTGGGAAAGTACATGAAATAAGACCAAATGTATTACATCTTATGCGTGGAGAAATCTTTAATATTGAAGATTTAAGTTTCTTTGCCTTTGGTGGTGCAAGCAGCCATGATATACAGGATGGTATTCTTGATTATAATGATAAAGATTGGAGAAAAAAAGCTAAGGAACTGGATAAGCGTGGTAAATATATGTACCGTGTAAAGGATTTGTCATGGTGGAAAGAAGAACTTCCGACAGAAGAAGAAATGCAGCATGGGTTAGAGGCATTGAAAAGGCATGATAATAAGGTTGATTTCCTGCTTACTCATAGCCCATCCACATCAGAACTTATATTAATGGGTGGTAAAGGCTTATATGAGCTGGATATATTAACAGACTATCTTGAAAAGATAAAGGCTGTATGTGATTATGAGAGGCATTTTTTTGGTCATATGCATGTAAACAGAGCCATTAATGAAAAGGATATATGCTTGTATGAACAGATAATAAGAATGAATTAATAAGGAGATAATATATGAATGTATATGAATTAATCAAAGAGTTAGAAAAGATTCCTAATAAGCAGCAGAGAGTATTCATAAGGGGAAGTAACATGATGCTTATTCCTGTAGAAGCTGTGTGTACGCTGGATGATAACTGTGTTGGCTTACTGGGAGATTTATTTAAGAAGAATAAAAAAGCCTGATTAATACAAATCATACTTTTTAAAAAGGTAAAATGTAATTGTACTAAACGATTGCATTTTATTTTTTTGCTTAATATATTGACATATACCGTATTAAGGTATATAATATAATCAATGAATGAAGTAAGTGTTTAGTTTAAAGGGAAGTGGTTATATGAAATGTCCAAACTGCAAAAAAGAGATGAAAATAAAAAGAGAAACCGGATTCATACCTGACTTTAGCGGAACAGCAGATTACGACCTATATTATGATTATAATATATATCGTTGCCCTGATTGTAAGATAAAATATAATGAAGACAGAAAAAATGATAAATGGGAAATACCTAAAAAACTGCTGCCAACTGAAAAGCAGAAGAATACGCTTCTCTTTATCAACAACAGATTAGGAGAAGATTTTGAAAGCTTAACAAAGAGACAATGTTGGGAAATCATTAATCAAAACTTTGATAAAGCTAAAAATACTCCAAAGCCTTCAAATTATGGATATGACTATGATGATATAGATGAAGTATATGGAATATCAGAAGAATTTTATTATTAGGAGAAGAAAAATGGCATATCAAAATTATCATATTATTTATGAAGATGAAAATGATATTAAGCGAACATATTTCACGGTTTCAAAAACAACACAGGAAGCTGTCAATGAATTAAGAAGACGTAACGAAGAAATCAGGATAATAATAGTCGGGGAAACTAAAAACGACTGGAAATAAGGGAGATAAAAATATGTCAAGCAGAGTATATGATTTTTCAAATAATTACGATTGTGTAACACAAAAGAAATGCCCTAGATGTGGAATAATTTATGACTTAGAACCTGAATACAAATATGAATATGATAACTGGTATTTAGGTGATTTTGGATGTCATAGTCCAATAGAACATAAAACTTTAATAGGTTATAAAGATGAGGGTTGTCCACATTGCAGAGAAAGAAAAAACAGAGCTATAGAAGAATTTGAAAAAAGGTTAAAGAAATGTCCTGCATGTGGTAAAGCTAAAATATGTGAAGATGATGGAAAATATTGTATACAGTGTAATTGCATTGTAACTAATAAGCAGGTAACAATTGAGTGGATTCCTTCTCTTGTTAGTGCTTGGAATAAAATACATTAAGATGAGGTAACAATTATGGATAAATGGATGTATGAAAGAATGACAAAAGAAAACAGTGAAAAGTCTACAGAAGAACTTACACAAGAAATTTTAGCACTTGAAGAAATTGAATGTAATGACAGATACTTTGCTAATCAGTGCGAAGCAGGTAATGCTATAGCAAATATTAATAAATTATTTGAAGCATTAAATGCTATGGAAAACGTACCTAATTCTGTTCGTTTAATAATAGAAAATGCAGAAATCAGTTGGGAATATATTACTTCTGGAATTGCTGAAATGAATAATGATTCAAGACGTGAAGCTGCATTAAAAGATTTTAAAGAGAGAGTTTATTATGGAAGCTTATATAGCCATTGCCGCAACATATCAAACTTAGAACGATAATTTTCTATAGAAAGGATATATTAATATGACAAACTTTTCAAATAACTATAATAAAGAAACACAGAAAAAATGTATTGATTGCGGAATAGTATATGATTTAGCACCTGAATATGAATATAGCTGGATTGTAGACTATGGAAAGCTAGAACTTAAAAAATATATCAAAAAATATAAAGATGAAGGCTGCCCTTATTGTAAAAAAATAAAAGAAGAAGAAATCAGAGAATTTGAAAAAAGGTTAAAGAAGTGTTCTGTATGTGGTAAAGCTAAAATTAAAGCTTATACTACAGATTCTTATAAAGATTGTTATGGCATATCCTGCGATTGTGTAAGTACCAGAGCTAAGTTTACATATGAATGGATACCAAGACTTATAGGCATATGGAATAAATCTCATTAGAAAAGGAGAATAAATTATGTTAGGATATAAAATCTATTTTAACGGAGAAAAATTTGTAGCAGATAATATTGCGACAGAAGTGCAGACTGTACCTTGTGATTCAACTGTTTCATGGATGGCTAATAAGACATATGCAGATAATGCCGTAGAAAAGCATAATGCAAATGATTTAAAAGATGTCCAAAAATGTAAAGAGTGCGGAGAATATTTCTGGCAAACAGATGATGAAAGAAGCTGGTTTACTGACAGGAATATGAAAGCACCTTGCAGATGTTATTCTTGCAGGAAAAAGAAGCACTAAAATTCACATTTTTTAGAAGATTGGAGAAAAATAATGAATGAGGAAATGGATAAAATAAAAGATTACTTTAAAGAAAATAGGTGTGTTTCCTTAGCTAAACAGTGTAAGCAAGAATATATTATATATTCTTATTTTTTGAATTATGACGGCACAGCTATAGTTAGGCTGAATAAGCAGCATTTTAAAAATAGAGATTTAGAAGGTGGAAAAAGCAAAAGAAGAAAAATTAAAATTCCTATCAAAAAATTCTTTGATGATACAATTTATGATTTGTTAATTCGTGGTTATAAATTGGAAGATTGGAATTGAAACTAAGATTTCTTACTAGGAGTGGAAAAATATGCAATGGTTAAACAAAAGAATACATATAAGTTGGATTATCCCTGCGTAAATCTAGGAGAACAATACCATATAACTAAGAATAGTGATACTTGTTTATGTGGCATAAATTATCAATATGGGGCTATAAATATGAACAATAATTTTGTTGTAACAAAAAACTTGCGTTGGTTATCATTTGATGAAATTACGTGTTGCAAATGTAAAGAGGTTTGTTTAACCGGCGAATAAAATAATGGAGGAAAATTGTATGGCTAAATATAGCGAACAAGATGAAAGTTACATTAGTATGCTTGTAACAGAAAGATATTGGGATGATATAAAGAAGGCTTTCGATGATTATGCAGATACTCTTACGAAACAGATATATTATAATGGTAATTATTATCAATGCAGAATGACCGATAACGATTTCTGTATTGGAGCAAGCTATTTATTTTCAGAAAGTTAGGAGTTATATATGGACTACAAGAAATCTGAATTAACCAAATTTGCAAAAGAGATAGTTTATGCACAAGAAAAATTATTTGATGCAATGTGTATATCTGATGAAATTGCTCATGGTGAGATTGGAACTATTTTTAAAAATGGAATATCTGATGAATTGCTGATAGAAATATCAAAGAGGTTTGCAAAATATGTAAAGAACAATGCAAGTGTTGATGTTGATAATGGAGATGTGCAAACTTGTCAGGATATTATAAATGAAGTAATAAACTGTTGCGAAGAACATAACTGGTTCAATTAAAACACCGTGGAATTAACCACGGTGTAACTGAGATAGCTTCTCATAATACAGTTTCATTCGATTAGTAAAGGATTCTTCGTGATTCTTGCTATGGCATTCAAGATATACTGTAAGGCAGTCGTTAAGAGATATTTGATAGTCTACTTGAACATTTGATGGAACATAGAGTTGTTTAGCTTTTTGAGTATTTATAGGCTGTATAACCTCCTGTGTTTGAGTATCTATATAAGTTGCTTCTCTTGGATTAAATCTTTCAGGACGAGGAGTGTTAATCTCCAATAGACAACGCTCACGAAGAGTATCAAACTTGTATCCTCTTCCCGCCTTTTCAATAGCTTAATTCGGTTATTGATAGATTTTGTATAAGCATTCGTCCAATGATAGTTCCAATAGTTCAACACATTCTCTTTACGAATTGTAAAAGTGTTACGCATAGCATGGAATCTTTCCCAATCAGGAATAGTTCCAATCCAAGCATTGAGCATACGAGTAGCTTGAATCTTATCTTCGGCAGTAAGGTAAATATCCCTAAAGGTTTCTTTTACCATATATGCTTCAAATAAGTCAGGAAACTCTTCACCGGGTACAATGAGCGGATATTGTGTAAGATATACAAATAATTTTGTTTTCACAATAATGGAGATTATTGCTTCAGGACTATTTTATAATTGGAATAATCCAATTACATCATCAAAGCTGTTAGGATTTTCTAACATCTGGGATATTATAAGTATAATATTGGCTTTGATACCTCTTATTTTTACTGTAATCACTATTATAGCCGCAATATTGTCGGATATTAGAAAAGATTAATAATAAGGAAAGGAAAAAATAATGAGAGAATTATCAGCAAAAGATAGAGCATTTGAAAAAGAAAGAGTTAAATACAGACAGGAAATAAATAAGTTAAAGCAGGAATTAGAACAGAAAGATAATATTATTAAAGAACTAATGGATAGTATTGATACTCTGCAACAGAAGACTATAGAGCAGGAAGAATGGATTAACCGTTTACTTGAATATATGGATATGAGCAAAGAAGACCTACAAAAGCAAAAGCAACATGATGAATTTTTAGCAAATACAAAGAGCCTCTTTGATATATTTGGAAAACTTGGAATCAGTAATTTTATGCATTAAGATGAACGGTACTAAGATAACTATACAATAGATGTTATACAAGGAAAATTTAAAAACATGAACATAGAAGAAAAAGGTAAGGCACTAAAAAATAAAAATACATATAAGTGTCAGTAATAGTAAGATATGTAAAAAACAGGATGGCAGTAAGCTGTCCTGTTTATTTTTTGTTAAAAGTATACTGCATACAATTAATAATAAAGCCTTATTAATAATTTCAAGACTTAAAAAGCTGTTATACTGCATGTAAAGAAGTTACCTACAAATATGTGTTGCAGGAAAGATTATTATGATAAAAGATGTTAAGTATATTCTGACAGAAGAAGAATATAAAGAATTAAAACATAAATTAGGACTGCTTGAAAGCTCTATCCGGGCAGAAAGAGACAGGCTTAAAAATATTGAAGATAAAACAGAATCAGAAACAATCAGTCATAATGCCGCTGATTATAATATGTCTTTGATTTATGATGTCAGAAGGCTGGCTTTATAGCTGAAATTATTTGTAAATATGTGTTTTATAGGAAATAGAAAAGGAGATACCGATATGGATATTTTAAGAGAAAGTATAGTAGAAGAGTCCACAATTACTAATATTGATTGGCTTAGAACTCATACACCATACACAGAAGATAACAAAGAAACAAGAGTTAATTCTGTGGAATTTGAGGTAAGGCATAATGGAATTGAAAAATTGGAACGCAATATAGACTGTGATACAGAATATATTATGTGTTTTGTACATTTCAATCATAATACAAAAGAACGTGAAGGAATTTATTTTTCAGTTTGGGATTTTGGCGGATTGGAAGATAGTCCTATTATGGTTGACTTGGACGAGACAGAAACAGAAATGTTGTACAGTTATGCTTTGGAGAAAATCAAGCTAAAAGCAAACATCTTAAAGAATGAAGCAGAAGTAAGACCGAAAGAATTGAGAGGCATTAACTCCAAAACTAGCAGAAACAAAATTGAAGAAATAGAAAGGTAATATATATAGATAGATTAGTAAAAGTAACAGAGAAATGTAGAAAACAAAAGGAGATTTATTATGACTTCAGAAAAAATATGTGATTATCTTGCATCTACAGGCTTGTATGAGAAAAAAGGATTAGACCTTTCCTATGTAAAGGATATGATTGATTCAGATAAAACAATATTCATAAGTGATTTAGTTAAAAGATTCATTGACATTGATAAGTATTATAAAGGAGAACCGTGGAATATCAGACAAATATTAGCCAATATCGACATAATTATTCCAGTAGAGGATAGAAAAGATATCGACATAATAAGTAATCCTGTATATGATTCATCTGAATCACATGAGCATGATGAATTGCAACATTATAAAGGCTTAGAAAAGAGATTAAAAAATAAATATGGCAAAACTGGCACACTTAATAAAGTTGTAGATATACTTGAAGACTTACCATATTTAGGAGATACAGTATATGGTATATTCAGACAGACTAAAATTATACCTTTAACAATTACCGGTATTACATTTAATGAATTTGGTATTACATTATCTGCTAAAAATGAAGAAGAACTTGGATACAGCACAATAACTTTAATGACAGATAATACCGGTATAGAATGGTATAAGACTAGAAAAGAAGCTGAAAAGAGTGTTAAAGAAACTACATTAAACAAAAATGATAATGATTTAGAACGCTAGAAGGAGATAGATTATGGAAAGATTAACAGGAAGAGATGCATATGGAGACATTGTAGCAGATGAAGAGATGCTGATACTAGCATCAAGAGATATTACAAATGATGACTTACATAGTATTATAAATCATCTGGCAGAAAAGTTATGTGAATATGAAGATTTAGAAGAGCAAGGAAGACTTGTAAAATTACCTTGTAAGGTGGGAGATACAGTTTATAAGGCTGATAAGGTAAGGGAAAAAATAAAGCAATATAAGGTAATACATTTTGAAACTGACCGGGTAGATTTTGATAATTATGATTCCTGTTTTTTATCTCAATTTGGTAAAACTGTATTTCTTACAAAAGAGGAAGCTGAAGCAGAATTAAATTTATACTTAAAAAAATATAATAAAGATGTAGAAAGGGATTAGAATATTATGAATACTAATTTACATTTTAAAAATTTTTCAGATTTTAAAACAGATGATATTGTATATGCCTGTGCATATGAATACGCAAGTAATAAAGACAATAAAATAAATTATCAGAAGCCTATTTTAGGGAAATTAACATTAGGAAACTCTCAGAAAAAAGATGAAGAAAGAAGAACAAGTGATATTACTTATCATCCATTTTTAAGCTCCGAAGAAACTAAAGAAATACCTTCTTATTTTGTCCCATTTGGAAAGAACGGTACATTAGTCTGGTCTAAAGCCGTTACCGTTTATTCAAGGCATTTCTCTTATACAGAAAAAGAAGCTATAAATTTTTTTAATGCTTCTATTCAGGAAAAAATCAATTGGCATCTTGAAGAAATAGAAAAATTAAAAGAAGATTTAATAAAGGAACACGAACAGTCAGAAAAAGAGAAAAACATAAACAAATATGAATGTGAGAGATAATAAAACAACGTTCTTTTTTTAGAAAAGAAGTGTAAAAAGAGAGATAATAATTATGAATAGAGAGAAAATATGGAGAGATTAACAAGAAGAAGTGCTAACGGAACAGCCATATATGCTACACCTAATGGAGAGCCTGTTAAAGGGGAAGATAACCGCCATAATGTATGCAGAAATTAGCATATTATGAGGATTTAGAAGAGCAAGGCAGGCTTCCTAAGCTACCTTGCAAGGTAGAAGATATATTATACGGAATATCAATGAGGAAATTAATCAACTTTACAGTAAATGAAATTTCAATATTTTGTATGAAAGGTGAGAAGATAATTAATGTAAAATGTCAAAGCAATGATGAGTTCAGAAATTATGTTGAAGGAGAATTTGGTAAAACTGTATTCCTTTCAAAAGATAAAGCAAAAGCAAAACTAAAAGAATTGAGAAATATAGAAAATAGGAAAAATATAAATTTAGATAATGATGAAAGGATGTAAAATATGTCAATTAGCAAAACTGGTTGTAGTAAGTCAATAACAAAAGAAGATTTGGAATATAAATATAAAAAAGGATTTTCAGATGGTGCAAAAGCAGTATGCGGTCTTATATTGGAAACCCTGAAAGACCAACGCTTTGATATTCTTGACAGTTCTAATGATGAAATTGCGTTACAGACAATTAATGCAAGTATTAAGTCTGTTCAGGATAGGCTTGATAAATACAATAACAATAAATAAAGAGGTAATTAATATGGATAGATTAACAAAAAGAGGACATAAGAAACTAGCTCTTTTAATTGGAACATCATGCAGTTATGGTCATATGTCGTATGATTGCCAACTGGAAGAGGGAAATGAGCTACTTAAATCAGCCTTGGATAAACTTGCTATGTATGAAGACTTAGAGGAACAGGACAGGCTTCTTAAGCTACCTTGCAGATTAGGAGATACTGTATATATTTTAAATCAAAAAAGAATTATTCCTTTAGAAATTTGTGAAATTTACTTTGACAGTCATGGAATTGAAATGGCTGCTAAAAACAGAGAAGAACTTGGATATAGAACAATAAATTTAACAGAAGATGGTATTGGCGTGGAATGGTATAAAACTGAAGAAGAAGCAAAAGCAGCAATGAACAAAGTAAAAGGTAAAGATAATAAGGATATAGAAAGGGATTAATAAGGTTTTAAGATGTATTGTATAAAATCAGGTATGTCACGAAAGAAGAAAAATAAGGTATGTAAAAACTGTAAATATCATGAGAAAGTGTTTTGGAATAAGCATTTACAGTGGAGATGTACTTATTAAATAAAATAGGAGTATCAATTATGAAAGTTCCATATATAAAAGCTATAGATAAAGATACAGGTAAAGAAGTTCAAGGATTTTACTTTGAGTATCCGGAAACTTCTTATTGCTTTACAGAAGATTATGAAAAGTCTCCGGTTGAAATGATACCATGTGTGGTTTTCTACACAATGACGGACTGGGGATTGCCTAATAAGCCTATGTTATGCCAGAACATTGATAAGAATAGTATTAAACTTATAAGGTATGTTGATATTTGATAAAAATAATTATACTGCAAAAGGCTTAAGCGTTTAATTTATGAGAAGTAAAAAATATAATTACAAGAGAAATGATTAAAAATGGTTTTAGAACAGGTAAAAAAGGATATAGAAAGGGATTAAGCATTATGAAATATAACAAGACGGATGAAGAATATATTAATATGCTTGTTACTGGAATGTGTTGGAGAGATATAATAGATATATTTAAAAGAAATGCAGACAGCGAAACAAAACGGATTCATTTCGGCAGCAACTATTATCAGTGCCGTATAAATAGTAATGGAATCTGTATTGGAGTAAAAGATATCTGTAACCCTGAAATGCTGGATTTAACTGAAGTAAAAGAATACATACAAAACGCAACTAACAGTATTTATAATGCAAGTGGATTGTTAGAAGCTAATAATGTCAAAACACTTAATAAGCGATTAGACCATATAAAAGAAGAACTTTACAAATGCTATGAAAGAATTGATGAAATAGAAGAAAACTCATATATAAATCAGAAGGAAAATATAAAGGATAAAGAAATTGAAAGAATATGAGAGGTAATATATGGATAAAATTACAACACAGGAAATAGGTGAAAAAACAGTATATAAAACTTCAGATGGTGAAATTTTTGATTGTGAAAAGGATGCTTTGACACATGAGAAATGGACAGTATTAAAGAAAAAAATGAATAAAATCAAAAGTATAAAATAAGGCTTAAGCTGCACATACTTAAGCCCATTGTCGGAATGGCTTACTTATCCGATTTAAGCAAGCCTTCATTGATGTTGCTCATTATCTTACTGTATTTCAGGTTACTGAAATTAACAATAAGACACATCAATGATTGTGAAGTTAATTGTATGCATACATATTTCTTACCAACACAAATATGTATGTAGTACTTATTTAAAATATCATAAATGTAAGAGTATGTAAACAGAAATTATTATGTTATAATTTAACTAAAGACAGGAGAATAAATCTTCTAAACAAATGACACAATTAAAAAGAATTAAATAAATTAATAAAAGAATAAGGAGAAGGATATATGATAGTATTAAATACAGAAGGTTTTAGTGATGAATTTAAGGATACTGCTCCAAAAGAATGTGCTATATATCTATCAAGCTGTTTATCAGAAGATACACATAAACAATTAAAAAAAGATTGGGATGAATTAGGTGGAATAAATGCAATGCCTTATTGGGAGTATGTTCTTAATTCACTAAGCATAAAATATGATGGACAACATAATGAAAGACAGGAGAAACAGCCTATGGATAATACATACACATATAGAGCAAAAAGAAAAGACTGGCAGGAATGGGTTAAAAGCTGTCAGTATGTAACAGGAAATATGGTTACTCTGGGTGACAGATATTTCTTGGTAACACCGGCGTATGGGGGAGATGAACTTTATATTGATGATTTTACAGAGATTGATAAAGATACAATCGAACCGGTAATTAAACCTGTTATTGATAAGAAGCAAGAAGTATTAACAAAAGAAGAAATATTAATAAAGGTTCATTCAGAGCTTACAGACCTTTCGGATTCTACAACTGATAAAGAACTTAAAGCTCTTTGTGAGGCATGTAATTATAATTATGATACATTATCTGAATGGAATAAAGAGTGTAAACTACAAGCTCAGGGCAGTATTATAAGTAGTAATTTTGCAAGAGCATTAGCTGAAAGCTACTATAATGATAATGCACTGATTGATTATGCTAAAAATTATAAAGAGTTTATGAATGAATCTGTAAAATCAAAAAACATCAAATCAAAGATTTCTGACAGAGAGCTTTAAATTTTAAGACTGGTACTTAAATGTGATACATTTTTGTACCAGTCCTTTTTATAATTAGTCCTTTTTACAATATTTTTTGTCATAAAATAATTATAATATAATTAAATCAAGAAATAAAATTGGAGAGCTGAATTATGATTGAAAAGACAACAGACCTGATAAATAAAGATGTAGAGCTTCTTTCTGAACGGGATAAAAAAATAATAAAACTTAAAAAGAAAATATTAAAAGAGATAAATTCACTATTGGAAATGTATAAAGCAGAGGCATCTCAAACTGAAATCTTTGAATTTGCTGTTAAAAACAGCTTTGCACTAATTAAATTAAGGGATTATACATGCAATCCTGCAAGTTTTAATCAGATGTGGAATAAAAGCTATATTATTAGTGATTTGCATATAGATATGTGGCTTCAGGAAGATTATAGTTTTGCTTTTAATTTTTTGTATAATGTAGAAGAACATAATTACGATATTATCCCACTTCTTAATGATAATTTTTTTGAATTATATTTTACCGATATAGTTGACGAGGCTTTATATAAGCAAAAGCTTCAGAAAAACTGTTCTGAGTAATTAGTCATACAAAATGAGCAGCTACCAATGTCTTATGTAATAAGACATGTAAAATGTTGATAAGCCATAGTAGATGCAAGAAGAAAATAAACAAGTAAAAATTATTAGTTTCCTTTGGAGGTAAAAAATGAGAATAGAAGAAATCGCTTTAAGACAAGAAGCAAGACAAATGTTATGTGAAGCTGGTTTAAGTAAAGAGGAACTTAAAGAACTGGTGTTGAAAGATATAGATGATAAAGTAATTCAGGCGATTGAAAGTAAAATCAAGGGTATTGATTTTGAACAAATGATTACGGATAGAGTCGATAAAGCTTTAACCAAAGCAGTTAATGATATTGTCCGAAAAGAAGTAGAGGGATATTTTTATAGCAGAAAGCTCAACATTCGTGCAACTGCTTCATTTGAAGAATAAAAAATGGTAAATACAATAAGAAAAGAGGTGTAATATGAAATTAACAGGAGAAATAATTCTTGATGAAAAGGCAACACAACAATTGAAAGAAGAAGTCAGAGTAGAGGTTTTAAAAGATATAGAAAAAGACGGTCTTGATTATGAAGAAGCATTAAAATTTCTTAAAAGCATTAATTCTGTTACTAGCTTCAGGAATATTTTTATAGATAGTCTATCTGAATTTTTACCAAAGATAAAAAGTGAAGATTTTCATTTTGATGATGAAAAAATTTTTAATAAATTAAAGATGTGCTTAGAAATTATGAAAATGTAATTATTAACAACAATTAAGATTAGCAAGAATCAACAGTTTCTCGTGAGAATAAAAGTCGCAGAAAATTTCAATTTTTATGAGGAGGAATTTTTATGAGCATTAAATTAAAGGATGCCAGACATGAACTGGATGTTTTAGAAGAGTTTATTAATAACCCTGAATTAATTATGTCTGATTTATCAGCATATGAAGTAAGCGATTATGATTTTTTATTTAGGAATATAACTGTTAATGGTAAAACATTTCATGCTGCCATGATGGAATATTTAAAGCAGATTGAAATATTTAATAATGATGATATATTTTTAACACCTTATTCAGATGTTGATAATGTAACGGTTAAGATTTCTTCATTTGACGAATTTCACAGTCAAAATATTATGTGCATAGATTTCATAAATCATACTTACAAGATTATTGACGATTGTATCAAATATTATAATAAAATAATGAATGATGAACCTAAATATGAACCTTATGAGATACAGGACATTTTTAAAAGATACGAAAATTATACATTTAAAAAGAGACTGGCTAATGCACAACATTGTTTATTTAACAAAGATAAGACATGCAGTGTCAGGATATCTGATTTCTTTTTCAGCTTATTTGTGTCTAAGCAGTATTTAAAAAAGATATTTGATAAGGAATATAAAAGAGCTGAAGAAGCAAATAAATGTTTAAAAAAGGGTTATGATAAAGACGTTGAAAAACAGAAGCTTTATATACAGAAAGCTCCTGAGCAGATACTTAAAATAAAACAGAAGCAGAAAGAGATTATTAAGTATCTTTCTAAATATGGTTTTAAAGAACAGTCTGACTTAAAATAAAATGGAGATAAAAATATTCTAAATACCTAAATAAAGTAAGTATTGCATGAGATGTTTTTAATATATATAATGGAAATAGAAAGAAGTGATAAGTATGGAAGATAAAATTTTATTTCATGGCTCAAGAGGCGGCATTAATGAAAAAATTCAGCCACTAAGCAGATTTACTTGTGATTTTGGTAAAGGCTTTTACATGGGTACAGATATAATGCAGGCAAAAGGAATTGTATCTAATGACTTTGACCCTTATATATATACATTAAAATTTAATTTATCTGAAATTCCGGATAATAGGATTTTAGATTTACGAAATAATGATATGTGGATATATACTATATTAGCAAACAGAAGAAAAGTAAAAGATTTCAATGAACTTCCACTTGCTAAAAATCTCTTGGATATGTGCAATGATTATGATGTTATTATAGGTACAATTGCTGATGATAGTATGAGTAAAGTGATGGAATATTTTAGAAATAATCTTATTACTAACAAAACACTTGAAAAGTGCATTAAAACCGTTGATTTAGGTACACAGTATGTTGCTAAAACAGAATTTGCATGTAGTAAAATTGAAATACTTGATTGCAAAGAAATAACATATGATATGGCATCTGAAGCAAAAAGAGCAGAAGAAATCAAAAGATTAGACAGTAAACAGATTATAGATAAAATGATTGTAGAGCATAGAAATGAAGGGCTTTTTTTAGATGAAATTATAAAACGGGAAAAATCTCTTCAAAAAAATCCAGTTAAAAGTTTTCAAAATGACAGAAAGGAAAAACATTATGAAAGATGAAAACAAGCATAATGATATCTTTACAATGCAAAACGATATTGATTATTCCTCAGCCAGAGAAAAAGTAAATTATGAAATATGTGATACAGTTGGAAATATCTATAAAGAACTTTTAGAAAACGGATATACATTGCAAAGTATATCAGATGAGTTTCTAAAATCTGATTTTTGTAAAAGACAGTTTGATACAAATTATAGTACTTTTCAGCTTGATGATGATACCAGTATTTACTATTTCTTAAAAGAATGTGGAAAAAATCTTATAAAAAAGGCAGAAAAGTCTTATGCTTCAGATATTGCTTACTGGATTGGATTTATGTACCGATATATATACATCCATACAGGCATAAGCAGCAGTAAAATTTGTGACATAGTACCGTTTGATGATATGTTAAAATATATTGAACGTACAATGTATCCATTTGAAGAATATAGTGAAGATGAAGTGTTTGAAATTATTGATAAAGATAAGAATTTTAATCAATATAAGTAGCAAAAATTAATAAATATTTTTTTAAGACAGTACTTCGATATCTAAAGATGCGGTACTGTCTTTTTTGTTGCAATTATATAAAAAGGCTTTTTTATATAAAAAGTTTTTTCCTTATTATATATAATATGATTACAGGATGCAGTTATTAAAGCAGCTTATCAATGCCTTGCATAAGCTCTAAATACGGATTTAAAGAGAAAATAGAAGGAAACCAGCTATGAAAATGAAAACAGATTCAAGGATTAAAGAAATACAAAATGCTTTTAAAAATTTTTCACTTAAGCTTATTTGTATATATATAATAACAATATTTTTAACTTTTGTATCTATGAAAACAGGTCATATGTCGCTTTATAAGATATGTTTTCTTATTTCAATAGCAACATTCACTTGCACTCTTATGTTTGTCACACTTTCCTGTGTTTGGTTTATTAAACAAAGAAGAAAGCATGAAAATAAGGAAAATAATATAAAGGAGTAACACTTATGAAGACACTTAATGTAATAAATGAATTAATCGGAAAAGCAGAATCAGAACATGAAAGACGCATATTAGATACAATAAAAAATGCTTTGATAGAAGAAGTTAAGGAAGCCTCTAAGAAAGCTCTTCTTTGCAGCTGGTGGACTGAAGGTACATATGATGATGACGGATACTCGAATGATGATGAAGAAGAAGTTATATATGCAGACAGGGCTGTTAATATTATTGAGAGTATTATATATGACAATGATGAAGAATAATTAAGCTTATACACTTTCTGTCAAATACAACGAGGTATATATATGAACGATAAATTTGAAAAAGATATTGCTGAAGCAATAGAAAGCCTTGAAGAACAAATATCTGAATATAAAGAACAGATAGAAGTTGTAAAAAACACTGACTTTAATGCACCTGTAGACGAAGGCACTTGGCATAAAATATGTTTTACATCACTTCGTACATCTGATTTAATGGGTAGACTATTAAAAAATATATTTCCGGATGCAAAAGATATAAAAGTAGATTTCAATTATGTAATATTTACCTTATATGGTTTTAAATGCTTTTTACCTACATCTGATTATTATAATATAGAAGTAGATACAAGCTGGTATATTAAGGATAAAGGCTTGGAAACTTTCCATGAATATTGTAAGAGAACAGGAAGAAATGTTACTCTTTTGCAGGAAGAATATCTTAAGATAGAAAAGCCTACATTTAAACAGAAGATTAATTATGTATTTGATACTCCAAGATATAAAAATATGCCTTACTGGAAGAAAAAATTCTTATATATCAGATATCACAGTGTATATAAAGCTGCAACGGACAGGGAACAAATAAAAGAAAACTGTAATGCCATACATACATTTTATAATGACTATGTAGAAAGATATTATAAAGACCGTAAAAATATGACCTTAAAGGCGAATGAAATGGAAAAATTAATATCTGAGCTTATGAGATTTACCAAGGAGATAAAAGCTCATGGAAGATATTTAAACGGTTATCTGTCACCACAGCAGATTATAGAAGCTGAATCATAAAACATATTATTAATACTTAATATTAATTTAAGCCCCGGATTATCTTGGGGCTTATTTTTATATAAAATATTATTTTAGAATATATCTTTAAAAAGAACTAATTAAGATAAAAGTACATTATAGACTTGTTATACTGTTTTCACTTAAAGAAAAAAATAAAAAAGGAGTAAAAATAGTATATGGAAAAGATACCAATATGGGAAAAGCAGAATCTTACAATAGAAGAAGCTGCTATATATAGCAATATAGGCATAAACAAGCTTAGGATGCTGATTGACAATCCTGATTGTGATTTTGTATTAAAAGTCGGCACAAAAAATCTTATAAAAAGGAAAAAATTTGACAATTTCATTACTCATTGTAATAATTTATGATTTTACAGATATTAATTTGAAGAAATATTGCTTGGCAGATTAAATTTAATATGTTATCATCAGCCCGAAAAGCAATTTTCTTTCTTTATTTAATAAGAAAGAAGGTAATATGACAAATAAAACATTAGAAAAAAGAAAGGATGACAAGGGAAGAATTTTAAATAAAGGGGAATCACAATTAGAAGATGGAAGATACCGATATAGATACACAGACTTAAATGGCAAAAGGCATACAATATATTCATGGAGATTAGTAAGTTCTGATAAAACACCTGCCGGAAAGAAAAAAGATAATCCTTTGCGTGATGCTGAAAAGGAAATAAACAAAAAACTGGTTAATGGAATTAAAGACTGTCGTATTACATTAAATGAAATGTTTGACAAGTATTTAAGTTTAAAAATTACATTAAATATAAATACAGTGGAAAATTATAAATATATGTATGATAAAGATGTAAGAAATACGATAGGACAATATTTTCTTTCTGATATCAAAAAAAGTGATATAAAAGATTTTTATGCATTATTATATAAAAATGGTTATTCAGTATCCACAATACAATTACATCAAAATATTTTATATCCAACTTTTAAATTAGCCATTGATGATGGTCTTATACTTATTAATCCGTGTGAAGATGCAATGGATTTTTTAGGGAATATTAGTTGTGATGAAAAAGAAGCTTTAACTATTGAAGAGCAGGAAGCACTTCAATTATTTTTAAAGGATGATTTAATATATAATCGTTATTATCCCCTAATAATGACATGTTTATCAACAGGTGCAAGAATCAGTGAAGCACTTGGACTTACATGGGATGATATTGATTTCAAAAATAAGATTATATCCATTAATCATCAAACTAAATATAGAAAAGTAAATGGAAAAATTCAATGGACAGCAGGAAAAACAAAGTGGTCAACGAATAAAAAGCAGAATATAAGATTAATACCGGTACATGATGATATAATCAATATTCTAAAAAAGCACAAGCAGGATACATATAGATTTTCTAAAGCTTCAGATTTTAAAGTTTACACAATACCTAATGAAAAAAATGCATTCGGATTAAAACCTTATTACAGTAATTTTGTTTTTATAAATTCAGAAGGCAAATTATTTACTCCAAATACAATTAATCGTACATTAGAAAGTATTACTAAAAGGTATAATAAATATAAAAATGATGAAGCTGTTATGCTGCCACATTTTTCATCTCATGTTTTAAGGTATACATTTGCCACACGAAATGCTGAAAATAAAATGGACTGTAAGGTATTACAAGCATTAATGGGGCATAAAAATATAGCTACAACAATGGATATATATAATAAAGTATCCGAACAAAGAAAAATACAGGAAGTAGGTTCAACAGTTTCTCCAATTATAAGCCACACTTCCATCATAAATAATAATACTTCTGATTGTATTAATAACATTAATAATTCCGGCTTAATAGAAATATTAAATGATTTAGTTAATACAATAAAGCAATCAGATAATGATTTAACCCAAAATAAAATTTTAACCCAAATTTTAACCCAATTGTCCGATAAGTTATAATAGGTTATAATAAGTTATATAAGATAATATTTATAAGAATGCAGTATTTATCACGTTTTAATAAGATATAAATAGTTATAAAGAGATATAAAAAACATGCTGTTCTTATAACAAGAAAGAAATCATCTCTGTTGACTAATTACTAACATGAATTTTGATAGGCTGTCCCGTCTGGGGCAGCTTGTTTTGTTTTATAAAGAAATGTGTTATACTATGTGGGATTTTGATAAAGGGAAGGCTTTTAATTATGAAAGTGAATAAAATACTCGCATTTATGTTTATATTAGAATTATGTATTATCCCATTACAGGGATGCGGTGCAAAAAGTATTACTGCAGATTCAACCGAAACCCAGGAGACTCAGGCACGGATAGATGATGCTTATGGCAAAGGTCTTAGTTTTACATACAATGATTATGCTGATAATGTGTTATCTTTAAGTTATAATCTTAAGCAGAATGCGGATGGAAGCTGGCAGCTGTCTGTCAGCGGACAGAATGCCCATGTAAATGGAACAAAAGTGATATCTGATAATAATGCCAATGGATTTTTCTATTATCTTTTGCATGAAATTAATATAGCCACTTATAAAGGTTATAATAAAACAGATGATTCAATAACTTCTGATGTTGCGTGGTGGTTTAATCTTAATATATATTACGACAAGGATTCTATCGTTGCATATGGTTATATGATGCATCCGTCTGATTATGATGATATCAGAGTTCAGATTACTGAATATCTTAATGATTTATTTAAAAATGCTTAAGGTTGCGTTAATTTGATATTCGTAGTATATTTTACAATAGTATTTTAATGATTAATATGAAATGGAGTTTAATTTATGGTAAAAATCGCACTTGACGCTATGGGTGGAGATAATGCACCAGCAGAGATTGTCAAAGGAGCAGTACAGGCTATTGCTGCTGATAAGGACTGCTTTGTATATCTTGTAGGTAAGGAAGATAAGATTAAAGAATGTCTTAATGGACAGCAGTATGATTCATCAAGAATAGAGATTGTTAATGCAGATGATGTAATTGAAACAGGTGAACCTCCTGTTATGGCTATAAGAAGAAAGAAAGAGTCATCTCTTGTTAAAGCAATGTATATGGTTAAGAATAAAGAAGCTGATGCATTCGTATCTGCCGGAAGCTCAGGAGCAATCCTTGTTGGTGGTCAGACTATCGTTGGAAGACTTCGTGGAGTTGACAGACCACCAATGGCAGCACTTATCCCTACTAAGGATGGTGTTTCACTGCTTGTTGACAGTGGTGCTAATGTAGATGCAAGAGCAACTATGCTTGTACAGTGGGCTGTTATGGGTTCTATATACATGGAGAATGTTGTTGGAATTAAGAATCCAAGAGTTGCAATTGTCAATGTCGGACTTGAGGAAGAAAAGGGAAATTCACTTGTCAAAGAAACATATCCAATGCTTAAAGAGTGTCCTAACATTAACTTTATAGGAAGTATTGAAGCAAGAGAGATTCCTAACAGCTATGCAGACATCATTGTATGCGATGCATTTGTTGGGAACTGTATCTTAAAGCTTTACGAAGGTGAAGCCAAGATGATACTTGGCAAGATTAAGGGTGTTATGATGTCATCTTTAAAGACTAAGATTGGAGCACTTCTTATTAAGAAAGCATTAAAGACACAGCTCAAGTCAATGGATGCTTCAGAACATGGAGGAGCTCCTCTTATCGGTCTTAACGGTCTTGTTGTAAAGACTCATGGCAATGCCAAAGCTAAAGAGGTTAAGAATTCATTAATTCAGTGTGTAACATTTACAAAAATGAATATAAATGATAAAATTATTGAGGCGCTCGGTCAGATTCCAGAGCAGCATAATTAAAGATTGAAAGGATAGATATTATGGAATTCAAGAAGTTACAGAATATTATTGCAGATGTACTTAACATTGATAAATCAAAGATTACTCCAGAGACAACATTTGTTGATGATCTTGGAGCAGATTCATTAGATGTATTTCAGATTATCATGGGAATTGAAGATGAATTCGATATCCAGATTCCTGATGATGCAGCTGAATCAATTGTAACAGTTAATGATGCGGTTGTTCAGATTCAGAACGCAACTAATAAATAAACCATACAGATTGTGATGAAAACTAAGAGCATAAGGAGCAAATATTCTTGCATAATTTGTTCCTTATGCTCTTGTTTTCAAAAGTTCGCAGAAAGGTGTATTATGCATAATAAAAATTTATCTGTGTTTATGCAGACTATTGGTTATGATTTCAAAGATATAAGTCTGCTGGAAGTTGCTCTTACTCACAGTTCTTATGCCAATGAGCAGAAAAAAGGAAATTGCTGTGATAATGAAAGAATGGAATTTTTAGGTGATGCTGTTCTTGAACTTTCATCAAGTGATTATATATATAAGAATCACTCTGAGATGGCTGAAGGAAAGATGACAAGACTTCGTGCCAGCATTGTTTGTGAGCCTACACTTGCTTTATGTGCAAGAGCTATAAAGCTTGATACATTTATAAGACTCGGTAAAGGAGAAGAGCTCACCGGAGGAAGAAGCAGGGATTCTATCGTATCAGATGCCTGTGAAGCTGTTATAGGAGCCATCTATCTTGATGGTGGTTTTGCTAATGCAAAAGAATTTGTTAATAAGTTCATTCTTAATGACCTTGACAATAAGAAACTCTTTTTTGATAGCAAGACTATATTACAGGAAGTTATTCAGGGACTTGGAAAAGAAGTTGATTATGAATTCATCGGTGAAGAAGGTCCTGAACATAACAAACAATTCGTTGTAGCTGCTGTAGTTGACGGGCTTTTTAATATTAAAGGAACAGGCCACACTAAGAAATCAGCATCTCAGAATGCAGCATATGCTGCACTTATCGAGCTTAAGAATAAAGGCTACGATATCAACTCTGATAAGAAATAATAAGTGAGGGGTTATGTATTTAAAAAGTATAGAAGTACAGGGATTTAAGTCATTTGCTAATAAGATAGTATTTGATTTTCATAATGGTATTACAGGTATTGTAGGGCCTAATGGTTCAGGTAAAAGTAATGTCGCAGATGCTGTGCGCTGGGTTTTAGGCGAACAGAGTGCCAAGCAGCTTCGTGGTTCTAAGATGGAAGACGTTATATTTGCAGGAACTGAGAACAGAAAGCCGGTTGGTTTCGCATTTGTATCTATAACACTTGATAACAGCGACCATGCACTTCCGGTTGATTACGATGAAGTTACAGTATCAAGAAGAGTATACCGTTCAGGTGAGAGTGAATATCTTATCAATGGTAACTCATGCCGATTAAAAGATGTAACAGAAATGTTTTATGATACCGGTATTGGTAAGGAAGGATATTCTATTATCGGACAGGGACAGATTGATAAGATTCTTTCTGGAAAGCCTGATGAAAGGCGAGAGCTTTTTGATGAAGCCGCTGGAATTGTTAAGTTCAAGAGAAGAAAAGCTACTGCAATCAAGAAACTTGAAAATGAGCGGGCTAATCTTGTCCGTGTTAATGATATTTTATCAGAGCTTGAAAAACAGGTCGGACCATTACAGGTCCAGTCTGAAAAGGCCAAGGAATATCTTGACTATAAAGCTGATTTAAAGAAATATGATGTTAATGCATTTCTTTTGGAATCAGACAGGATAAGCAAAGATCTTGAAGAACTGACAGGAAAGATTGGCATTGCTGATAACGACCTTGCTAATTCAAGAGCTGAGTATGAGAGTACCAAGGCTGAATATGAAGAGGCAGAGGAACAGTTATCTAAGGTTAATTCTGACATTGAGAATGTTAATTCACTTTTATCAAACACTGAGCTTGAAAGCCAGAGACTTAACGGTGAGATTAATGTTATCACAGAGCAGATTAACAGATTCACTGATAATGAAAAGCATTACAGTGACAGAATTGCAGCTATTGATAAAGATAAAGCTGCAAAGCAGACAAATGTGGATGATTTTGCGAAACAGCTTGAAGAGCTTTCAACTTCTGTAGAAGAGTTCGAGAATAATCTTAAGGCTAAACAGGATGCTGCTGATGTTATAAAGCAGGATATTGATGGAGTTTCAGATCAGATTGAGAGCCGTCAGAATGATATCTACGACAGACTTAATGCCAAGTCATCTATTAATGCTGAAAACCAGAAGTTCACAACTATGCTTGAACAGCTCAACATAAGAAAAGCTGAGCTTAACAGCCGTCTTATTAAAGACAAGAGTGATGAAGCTGAACAGAATGTTAAGATTAATGATATCAGTGTAAGATTAGAAGCTGCACAGAAAAATGCTTTGGAAATATCAGAAAGAATTGCAGCCAATAATGATAAAGTTACGGCTATTAAGAATGAAAATGCTGACCTTAATGCACAGCATGATAAGATTGTACAGAATTATCACAGAGAAAAATCAAGACTTGAATCTCTCGTTAACATTACTGAAAGATATGACGGTTATGGCAACAGTATCCGTAAGATTATGGAATTAAAGGACAGCAATCCTGGAATTCTTGGTGTTATTGCAGATATTGTAAAGGTTGAAAGAAAGTATGAAACAGCTATTGAGACAGCATTAGGCGGAACAATACAGAATATTGTTACTGATAAGGAATCTACTGCTAAGGAGCTGATTGCATATCTTAAGCAGAATAAGCTTGGACGAGCTACATTTTTACCACTTAATGCAATATCAGGAAGAAATACTCTTGAGAAAGAGCCATGTATTAAAGAAAATGGTGTTATAGGAATTGCAAGCAATCTTGTAAGAGTTTCTTTTGAATATGAGAACTTAGCTAAGTATCTTCTTGGGAGAATTCTTGTTGTTGATAATATTGATAATGCGCTCCTTATTGCCAAGAAATACAAGTATAGCTTAAGAATTGTAACTCTTGAGGGTGAACAGCTTAATCCGGGCGGTTCAATGACCGGTGGTGCATTTAAGAATTCAAGTAATCTTCTTGGTAGAAGAAGAGAGATTGAAGAACTTAAGAAATCTGTGTCAGAACTCAGTAAATCATCAACTGAGCTTAAAACTAAGATTGCTGATAACAGAGCTAAGATAGCGTCTATAAGAGAACTTATTGACGCAGATAACAAAGCTAACAGAGAGGTGTCTTTAGCTGTTAACACAGAGCAGATGAATCTTAATCAGGCAAAGCAGAAGTTATCTGAAATCAGAATTATATATGATAAAGATAAGGCTGAAACTACTGAGATTGACAGACAGATTAAGGAGATTGATGAGAATAAGAATCAGGTAAGCGGCAGTCTTAGTGCGCTTGATATACAGAATGAAAGCTCAAGAAAAGAAATTGAGAATCTTAACAAACAGCTTGAAGCAAAGAAGGCTGAACTTGATAAGGCTAATGATGATATTGAGAATCTTAAGATAAGATTCAGTTCGGTAGAGCAGAAGACAGCATTTATTCAGGAAAATATTATAAGAATCAATTCTGAGATTGCTGCTCTTGAATCAGAAGAAGCTGATATAAGACAGAGAAAAGAATCTTTATCATCAGAAGTTGAAGATAAGAATGCGCAGATTGAAAAGTTAAGAAGTGATATTCATAAAGCTAAGAATCAGATAGAAGACTGCAATACTAATATTACAGCTCTCCGCAAGGATAGAGATATTATTAATGCAAGCCATAAGACATTCTTTGATAAACGTGAAAAGATTAATGAACAGATTGTTCTTCTTGAAAAAGAAAGTATGCGTCTGCATAACCAGCAGGAAAAGTTGGAAGAAGAGAATGACTCTATAGTAGATTACATGTGGAATGAATATGAGCTTACATACAGCTATGCTGCTGAATTAAGAAGTGAAGAGCTTACTGATATATCTGATATTAAGAAGCGGATTAATATTCTCAAAGCTAATATTAAAAAGCTTGGTGTTGTTAATGTCAATGCTATTGAAGAATATAAGGAAGTAAGCGAACGATACAACTTCTTAAAGACACAGCATGATGATATGATTAAAGCTGAAGAGGCTCTTGTACTGGTTATTGATGAGCTTGATAATGGTATGAGAATTCAGTTTAAAGAGAAGTTTGAGGAAATTAAGGTTGAATTCGATAAGGTATTCAAGGAATTGTTCGGTGGTGGACGAGGAACAATAGAGCTAGTTGAAGGTGAAGATATTCTTGAGGCAGGAATTGTTATTATTTCACAGCCGCCAGGAAAGAAGCTTCAGAACATGATGCAGTTATCCGGTGGTGAAAAGGCACTTACTGCAATCGCACTTCTTTTTGCAATCCAGAACCTTAAACCTTCACCATTCTGTCTGCTTGATGAAATTGAGGCCGCACTTGATGATTCTAATGTAGGAAGATATGCTAATTATCTTCACAAGCTTACAAAGCATACACAGTTTATTGTTATCACTCACAGACGAGGAACAATGGCTGCAGCTGACAGACTGTATGGTATAACTATGCAGGAAAAGGGTGTATCTGCACTTGTTTCAGTAGATCTTATAGCTAATGACCTTGACAAGAAGAAGGAGTAAATATGGGATTTTTTAGTAAATTAAAAGAAGGTTTAACCAAGACCAGAGATAATATTGTTTCCGGAATTGATTCTGTTTTCTCAGGATTTTCGTCAATTGATGACGATTTCTATGATGAGCTTGAAGAAACCCTTATTATGGGTGATATAGGTGTTGTTGCAACTGAAGAGATTCTTGACGACCTTAAGAATAAGGTTAAAGAGAATAAGATTAAGAATCCTGCTGACTGCAAGCAGCTTCTTATTGACAGTATTAAGGAAAAGATGAATCTCGGCGAGAATGCATATGAATTTGAAAACCGCCAATCCATTGTTATGCTTATCGGCGTTAATGGTGTAGGAAAAACTACATCTGTAGGCAAGCTTGCCGGTCTTCTTAAAGCACAGAACAAGAAGGTTATTATGGCTGCAGCCGATACTTTCAGAGCTGCGGCTATAGAGCAGCTTACAGAATGGTCTAACAGAACTGGTGCTGATATTATTGCACAGAGTGAGGGCTCTGATCCAGCTGCCGTTATATATGATTCAATCGCTGCATGTAAAGCAAGAAAGGCAGATGTTCTTTTATGTGATACAGCTGGACGTCTTCAGAATAAGAAGAATCTTATGGAAGAGCTTCGTAAGATTGACAGAGTTATAGAAAGAGAGTATTCTGATGCATACAGGGAAAATCTTATCGTTCTTGACGCAACAACTGGTCAGAACGCCCTTTCTCAGCTTAGAGAGTTTAATGATGTAACTAATATCACAGGTATTATTCTTACTAAGATGGATGGAACTGCCAAAGGGGGAATTGCCGTTGCTATACAGGCAGAATTTGGTATTCCTGTTAAATATATTGGAGTTGGTGAGAAAGTCGAAGATTTACAGAAGTTTGATTCAGACACATTTGTTAATGCATTATTCGATGTAGATAACGGCTCTGATGAAGATTGATAAGTTAATGAATTAAGATGGGAGATTAAGTGTAATGGAAGAATTATCATTGAAAAGTTTCGAGGAAGCTGCCGAGAAGGTTAAGGAAGCAACACTTCCTACTAATCTGGTATATAGTGAGTATTTCAGCAGCCAGACTGGTAACAGAGTATACCTTAAGCCAGAGAATATGCAGTACACAGGTGCTTATAAGGTAAGAGGTGCATATTACAAGATTAGTACGATGTCAGAGGAAGCAAGACAGAAGGGACTTATTACAGCTTCTGCTGGAAATCATGCACAGGGTGTTGCATTTGCAGCTAAGAAATATGGGGTTAAGGCAACAGTGGTTATGCCTACAACGACACCACTTATCAAGGTAAATAGAACTAAGGGATATGGTGCAGAGGTTATTCTTTATGGTAATGTATATGATGAAGCATGTGAATATGCAATGAAGCTTGCTGAGGAGAAAGGTCTTACATTTGTTCACCCATTTGATGATTTAGATGTTGCAACAGGTCAGGGCTCTATCGCAATGGAGATTATTAAAGAACTTCCAACTGTTGATTATATTCTTGTTCCTATTGGTGGAGGCGGACTTGCAACAGGTGTGTCGACACTTGCAAAGCTCCTTAATCCTAATATCAAGGTTATCGGTGTTGAGCCTGCTGGTGCTAACTGTCTTCAGGAATCTATCAAGGCAGGAAAGGTTGTTACACTCCCATCTGTAAGTACAATCGCAGACGGTACAGCAGTTAAGACACCAGGAAGCAGGTTATTCCCATACCTTCAGAAGAATCTTGATGATATCATCACTGTGCCTGATGAAGATTTAATAGTTGCATTCCTTGATATGGTAGAGAATCATAAGATGATTGTTGAGAATTCAGGTCTTCTTACAGTTGCAGCATTAAAGCAGCTTGATGTTAAGGATAAAAAGATTGTTTCAATTCTTTCAGGTGGTAATATGGATGTTATTACAATGTCATCTGTTGTTCAGCAGGGACTTGTACAGAGAAGCAGAATCTTCACTGTTTCTGTACTTCTTCCAGATAAGCCGGGTGAACTTGTAAGAGTTGCTTCTATTATTGCAGAAGCTAACGGTAATGTAATCAAGCTTGAACATAACCAGTTCGTAAGCATTAACAGAAAAGCAACTGTTGAGCTTAGAATTACTATTGAAGCTTTCGGACATGAACATAAGGATGAGATTGTTGACAAGCTTGAAGCAGCAGGTTTAAGACCTAGAATTGTTAAGGTAAACATTTAATCACTATCTGCAGAGGGAAATCTATGAAGAAATATTCTTTCAAAAGATATGCAGGAGTTACAATGGCATTATTTGGGGCAGCTGCGCTGTCCCTATTGCTTTTTTTTGCATTGTTCAGAATTGATGCTATCCACAAAGCATTTTCACATATATGCAAAACTCTTATGCCTTTTATAATTGGCGGGGTATTAGCATATGTAATATGTCCAATATGTAATTTCTTCGATAATATATATAATAAGGTATTTAAGTTTATTAAGAATGAGAAGAAAAAGAAAAGCCTGTCCAATAATCTTAGTGTGTTTACAGGGCTTCTTATAGCAATTCTGTTCATATATTTTATGATTATTGTTATTATTCCTAATCTTGTAAATAGTGTTGTACGTCTTATTCAGATTATTCCTGATAATGTCAATAAAGTTATTGATTTTGTACAGAAGTTTCTTAACGAAAATGAAACTCTTATGAAATATTCAGAGAATATTATCGATAAAACATATACATTTATTAACGACTGGCTTGGTAACGAGTTTCTTGGATATGCACAGGGAATTGCTTCCGGTGTTTCAACCGGTGTAGTTAATATCATTGTTGTACTTTTTAATGTTCTTATCGGATTCATTGTTGCAGCGTATCTTCTTACAGCAAGAAAAAAGCTTGCAAAGCAGGGAGAGATGGTTGTCTATAGTATATTCAAGAAAGAACGTGCTGCCAGCGTTATGGAAGAGATTAAGTATACTGATAAGGTGTTCAGCGGCTTTGTTAATGGCAAAATCCTTGATGCTCTTGTAATAGCACTTATATGTTTTATATCACTTAAGATATTTACAATATGTAATCCTGGCAAAGAGATGATGAGTGAGATTCTTATTGCATTCATTGTTGGAATATTTAATGTTATTCCTTTCTTTGGCTGGTACATAGCATGGTTTATTGGAGCTTTATTATGTCTTATTGTCAATCCTGCACAATGCCTGTTCTTTGTAATATTTAATTTTATATTACAGCAGATTGACGGTAATATTATCGGGCCTAAAATTCTTGGTAATACTACAGGAATCTCAAGTTTCTGGGTATTGTTTGCAATACTCCTCTTTGGTGATATATGGGGATTTGCAGGGATGCTTTTAGGTGTTCCTATATTTGCAGTTATATATCATCTTATTAAGAAATGGGTGTTTAAGAGACTGAAGATTAACGGAATGGAGAATTTAAGCGAAGAATATGAAATGGAATATCCTCCTAATGAGCGTGAAAAGAGGCTTGAAAGCTGATTTAATAAATTTTTCAAAAGTGTCAAGTAAAAATGCTTGACACTTTTTTGGATATCTGATATTATACTCAAGGCTTATGAGTCAATCATGGCTTATATGATATTTAAGTTTGTGGCAGGTATTATGGAAAGAATTGTTGAACAGAATCTTTTATATGATTTTTATGGAGAGTTACTTAACGACCATCAGAAGAAGATATATGAAGATGCTATCTACAATGATTTATCTCTCAGTGAGATTGCCGATGAATATGGTATATCAAGACAGGGAGTACATGATCTGATTAAGAGAGTTACGAAGACACTTGATGGATACGAAGCTAAGCTTCATCTTATACAGAAGTTCCTTGAAACCAAGGACAAGGTATCTAAGATTGATTCTTTAGTTGATGATTACATGGAAAGTCAGGATATATCTGATATTCATGAAATCAAGAAGTTATCCAATGAGATTCTTGAAGAATTTTAAGGAGAGATATTATGGCATTCGATAGTTTATCAGAGAAATTGCAGAATATTTTTAAGAATCTTCGTGGTAAGGGCCGTTTATCAGAAGCCGATGTTAAGGCTGCTCTTAAGGAAGTTAAACTTGCCCTGCTTGAAGCTGATGTTAACTTTAAGGTGGTTAAGCAGTTTATCAAGTCTGTAGAAGAAAGAGCAATCGGTCAGGATGTTATGTCAAGTCTTACACCTGGTCAGATGGTTATCAAGATTGTTAATGAAGAGATGGTATCTCTAATGGGATCTGAGACAACTGAGATTGCCTTGAAACCTGGCTCTGAGATTACTGTTATCATGATGGCAGGTCTTCAGGGTGCTGGTAAGACAACTACTACAGCAAAGCTTGCTGGTAAATTCAAGGCGAAGGGAAGAAAACCTCTTTTAGTTGCCTGTGATGTATACAGACCGGCAGCCATTGAACAGCTTACAATTAATGGTAATAAACAGGGTGTTGAAGTGTTCTCTATGGGAACCAACCAGAAACCTGTTGATATTGCCAAAGCTGCTATAGCCCATGCTAAGAATAACGATTTTAACACAGTTATTCTTGATACAGCAGGTCGACTTCATGTTGATGAAGATATGATGAATGAGCTTATAGAGATTAAAGCTAATGTATCAGTTGACCAGACAATTCTTGTAGTTGATTCCATGACAGGTCAGGATGCTGTTAATGTAGCTTCTTCGTTCAACGAGAAGGTTGGCATTGACGGAGTTATTCTTACTAAGTTAGATGGTGATACAAGAGGTGGTGCAGCACTTTCAATTAAGGCTGTTACCGGAAAGCCAATTCTTTATGTTGGTATGGGTGAAAAGCTTTCAGACCTTGAGCAGTTTTATCCAGACCGTATGGCATCAAGAATACTTGGTATGGGAGATGTCCTTACCCTTATTGAGAAGGCTGAAGCACAGCTTGACGCTGACAAGGCAAAAGCTATGGAAGAAAAGCTTAAGAAAGCAGAATTTGATTTTAATGACTTTCTTGAGTATATGGGACAGATTAAGAATATGGGTGGTATCAGTTCAATTATGAGCATGATGCCAGGACTGTCAGGTCAGATGAAGAATGTTTCAATCGATGATGATGAAGCAGAGAAGAATATGAGAAGAACCGAATCTATCATATATTCAATGACTAAGGCAGAAAGAAGTAATCCGGACATACTTAATCCTTCAAGGAAGAACAGAATTGCAAGAGGTGCAGGTGTTGATATTGCTGATGTTAACAGACTTGTAAAACAGTTCGAACAGATGAAGAAGATGATGAAGCAGATGCCGGGAATGATGAAAGGTGCTAAAAAGGGACGTTTCAAGTTACCTTTTTAACATAGATTAATTTTTAAGAATAATACAGGAGGTGAATGTAATGGCAGTAAAGATTAGATTAAAGAGATTAGGTGAGAAGAAAAATCCTTTCTATAGAATTATCGTAGCAGACTCAAGATCTCCAAGAAATGGTAGATTTATCGATGAAATCGGTACTTATGATCCTAATTACGATCCATGCAAGTTAAGCATTGATGCTGAGGCTGCTAAGAAGTGGTTATCAAACGGAGCTCAGCCTACAGAGGTTGTTGGAAAGCTTTTCAAGATGGCTGGTATCGAAAAATAAGACTAGTGGAGGTGTAATTGACTATGAAAGAATTAGTGGAAATTATCGCTAAGGCACTAGTTGATAATCCGGATGAGGTTGTAGTAACAGAAACTGAAAAAGATAAGGCTCTTGTAGTCAATCTTAAGGTTGCTCCTTCGGATATGGGCAAAGTTATCGGCAAGTCTGGTAGAATTGCCAAGTCAATAAGAGCAGTTGTTTCAGCTGCAGCTTCTAAGAGCGACAAGAAAGTGATTGTTGAAATAGATAATTAAGCAAACACTACTGTCTAAGGCAGCCTTTCGGGGCTGTCTGTTTTGTTATTTATATATACATTTATGTCAGAATGGAGAATTTAAGTGGAAGATATGTTAAGGGTAGGGGTCATAACATCGACCCACGGAATCAGAGGTGAAGTTAAGGTTTTTCCTACAACAGATGATCCTCTTCGTTTTAAGAAACTTAAGAAATGTGTTATCGATGGAAAAAGAGAACAGGTAGCTGTCACTGTATCTTCAGTTAAATTCTTTAAGCAGTTCGTAATACTTAAGTTTAAAGAATTTGATGACATCAATGATATAGAGAAATACACAAAATGTGACTTGCTCGTTTCAAGAGAAGATGCTGTTAAACTTGAGCCGGGAGAGTATTTTATATGCGATCTTATCGGACTTGATGTAATAACAGATGAAGGAAAACATTTGGGCGTACTAAAAGATGTATTAGAGACAGGCGCTAACAATGTATATGAAGTAGAGGCAGATAATGGCGAAAGCTATTTAATACCGGTTATTGACCAGTGTATATTAAATCATGACCTTGATAAGAAGACTATAACAGTCCATATCTTACCAGGGCTTCTGGATATTAATAAATAATAAAGAAAATGTATTTTTAGTCTTGCATTATTTGCTTGATTATGATAATCTAAACAAGTTGTGAGAAAAAGGGATGGTCCTCTGTTACAGAACCTGTATTAAGAACATCATAATATTAAGGAGGTCACACATGAATACAATTATTAAGAACATCGAAGATGCTCAGCTTAAGGCTCAGGCTCCTGAGTTCAGAGTTGGTGATACTGTAAGAGTATCAGCTAAGATTAAGGAAGGAAACCGTGAAAGAATCCAGGTTTTCGAGGGAACAGTATTAAAGAAGCAGGGAACTGGCGTTAGAGCTACATTTACAGTAAGAAAGATTTCTAACGGCGTTGGCGTTGAGAAGACATGGCCATTACATTCACCTATCGTTGAGAAGGTTGAAGTTGTAAGACGCGGTAAGGCTAGAAGAGCTAAGCTTAACTACTTAAGACAGAGAACAGGTAAGGCTGCTAAGGTTAAGGAATTAGTTAGATAATTTTGTTATTCACGGTAAGGGACATTTGAAAAAATGTCCCTTTACTTATATATAAGCGACAGGAAAGGTCGGAATATTATGAGATTTTTTCAGAGAAGATATCAGGAAAATACTACATTGCTTAATATATGCAAATATGTAGCAGATGTATGTGTTGTAATAGTACTTGCTTATGTTCTGGTTACATTCATATGCTGCCGTTCTACAGTTGTTGGTAATTCTATGGAGGAAACGCTGTCTAATGATAACACTGTTCTTATAAACAGAATATCATATGCATTTAATGGACCTAAGCGATTTGACTGTATAGCTTTCGAACAGGATTCTGTTGATTCCTCTAAGATATACATAAAGAGAGTAGTTGGTCTTCCAGGGGAAACAGTCCAGATAAAGGATGGCAGGGTATATATTAATGATGTACAGCTTGATGATTATGTTGATACGACAATACTTACTCCAGGTGTAGCTGCCAATCCTTATAAACTTGCTGATGATGAATACTTTGTACTTGGAGATAATCGTAATAATAGTGAGGATAGCCGTTTTGCCAGTGTTGGAATGGTTAAACGTAAGAATGTTGTAGGAAAAGTATGGATGGTAATAGAACCGTTTGATTCATTTGGTTTTGTTAAATAATGGAGATATATATGGAAGAGAAGAAAAGAGCCATTAACTGGTATCCTGGTCATATGACTAAGGCCAGAAGAATGATGGAAGAAGATATAAAGCTTGTTGACCTTGTTATTGAGATTGTGGATGCAAGAATACCGTTAAGCAGCCGTAATCCGGATATTGATAAGCTGGCTAAAAATAAGGCACGTATTGTATTATTGAATAAATCGGACCTTGCAGATGACACAGTAACGGATGAATGGATAACATATTTTAAAGATAAAGGCTTTTACTGCCTCAAGCTTAACTCAAGACTCAATGTAAGCAACCGTGCAGTTAATAATCTTATAACTGTTGCATGTTCTGCTAAGATTGAAAGAGACAGAGCAAGAGGAATTAAGAACCGTTCCATCAAAGCTATGATTGTTGGAATACCTAATGTTGGTAAATCAACATTTATTAATTCATTCACCGGAAGAAAGAGTGCCAAGACAGGTAATAAGCCGGGTGTTACAAAAGGAAAGCAATGGATAAGAATTAATGGAAGTGTTGAGCTGCTTGACACACCGGGTATACTCTGGCCTAAGATAGAAGACAGGAATGTCGGTGAAAGACTTGCAATGATTGGTTCAATTAATGACCAGGTTCTTAATATTGAGGAGCTTGCATTAGAAACTATAAAGTTTCTTAGGAAGAATTATCAGCCGCAGCTTTATAGCCGTTATGATATAACAGAAGATATATTTGATAATGTTGATACTGAAACAATGATGAATCCTGAAAATGCTGCTGCACTCTGTATTATGGAACATATTGCCAGAAAACGTGGCTGTATTAAGAAAGGTTCAGATATTGATTATGAAAAATGTGCTGCATGTATTCTTGATGATTTCAGAGAAGGAAAGATTGGTACAATCTCACTTGAAAGACCTTAATTAAGATACCGGAAAGGAAAGCTATGACACTTAAAGAAGAACGTGAACTTAAAAAAGTAGCAAAGCTGGAGGCTGAGAAACAGCGTATTGAAGCTATGCGTGAATATGAAGAAATGTATGATACATTTTCTTATATATGTGGAATAGATGAAGCTGGAAGAGGACCGCTTGCAGGTCCTGTTGTTGCAGGCGCAGTAATTCTTCCTAAAGGAAAAAGGATTCTCTATGTAAATGATTCCAAGAAATTAAGTGAGAAAAAAAGAGATGAGCTTTTTGATGTTATAAAAGAAGAAGCACTTTCATATGGAATCGGAATTGTATCTCCAGAAAGGATTGATGAGATTAATATATTACAGGCAACCTATGAAGCAATGCACGAAGCAGTTAATAAATTATCTGTAAAACCCGATATACTTCTTAATGATGCAGTTACAATTCCGGGAATTGATGTTAAACAGATTCCGATTATTAAAGGTGATGCCAAGAGTCTGTCAATTGCATCTGCAAGTATTCTTGCGAAAGTAACAAGGGACAGACTTATGACCGAATATGATTCTTTGTATCCGGAATATGGATTTGCCAGGCACAAAGGTTATGGAACTAAAGTTCATATTGAAGCAATAAAAGAGTACGGTCCATGTCCTATACACAGAAGAACATTTATTAAGAATTTTATATAGGTGAACGTATATGAATATTAATATGTCCGATTTTTTCAAAAATAATATATCATCAGGCAGCCATACTACAGATGTTAATGTGTCAGAAAATGTATCACATGAATCATCATCTGGAAGCAATAATGCTGTACAGGCTGCTGGCATGAAAATATTAAATTCTCTTATGTCAGGTGACACGTTTACAGGGTATGTCAGCCAGTTAAATGGTGATAATGCATATATTACAATGAACAATGGAGCACAGATTCAGGCTAAGCTTATGCAGGGTGCTTTAATTAATATCGGACAGAATGTGACTTTTATGGTGGAGGATAACTCTGATAATAAAATTTCAATCAAACCGGTTTTAGCTAATGAACAGCAGGCAGTTCTTATTGATAAAGCATTGGAGGCTGCAGGACTTGGAGCTACGGATGATAATATTAATATTGTCAAAGAACTTTTAGGACTGGGCATGCCGGTTGATGCACAGACATTAGGAAATATGGTTAAATATTCCATGAAATTTCCCGAAGCCTCACTTAATACCGTTGCCAATCTAATGAGAATTGAGATTCCTGTCAATGAACAGAATATCCGTGAGTTCCAGATGTATGGTCAGTTTAACGGACATATTGAGAATCTTTTGTCAGATATGGAGAATGGTATAGTTAATGATCTGTTAAAGAACAATCAGGATATTATGGATTTCAAAAATGTTATTACAGGCATGTATGAGGGGCTTGATGGGGAAACTGTAAACTCATCATCCGCCTGCGATGTCCTATCGCAGCAGACAATTGATGAATTAAATAATATGCTGTCTGATTCAGGAGTGAAACTTAATAATGATATCTCAGAAACTTCTGTGAAGGAACTTATTAACCAGCTTGCTGAAAATAATAGTCTTAATTCTGATAATTTTCAGAAAATTATCAATTCAGGAAGCTTCAGAGAGATTCTTCATGCTGTAATTAATGATACAATGAAGCTTACTCCTAAGGATATACAGGAAGGGGAGGAAGCTGTAAGCTCATATTATAAGCGTATAAGAAAAAATGTAGAGAATATTGAAAATTCACTGAAATCAGCAGGCAATTCAGCGCCTGAACTTTCGAAGAGTCTTTCTGATATAAAAAGTAATATTGATTTCATGAATGATCTTAATAAGAATATGACATATTTTCAGATGCCGGTTAAATTTTCGGAAAGTGAAGGTAATGGGGAACTGTATGTATTTACTAATAAAAAGAATCTTGCCAGAAAAACAGATAATATAAGTGCAATGCTTCATCTGGATATGGATAATCTTAAATCAATGGATATATATGTTAATCTGTCTGGAGGTAACAATGTTTCAACTAATTTTGTCCTAGAGACAGAAGAACTGCTTGATTTTGTGTATCAGCATATAGACAGGCTTAATGCCAGGCTTGAAAAACTTGGATATAATACACATTTTGAAATGAAGGTAGCAGCTGATTCTTCAGACCGTCTTGATTTTGTTAAGGATTTTATAGAAGCAGAGGCAAGACCAGCTGCAGGTGGACAATACATATTCGATGCAAAAGCATGACAGCTTTATCTAAAGAAGGAGCAGCATATGGAGAAAAAGAATAAAGATGATAAGCCCAAAATAGCAGTTGCACTTGAATATACTCCGGGGGAACAGGCACCAAAGATACTTGCAACAGGACGTGGATATATTGCTGAATCAATTATTGAAAAGGCCGGAGAGGCTGATGTTCCTATATATGAGGATTCTAAGCTTGCTGATACTTTATCAAAACTTGAAATAGGAGAAATGATTCCTCCAGAACTATATACCGTAGTTGCAGAAATTCTTGTATTTGTAGATGAATGCGATAAGATTAAAGGGAAAGTGGGTAAATAATGGCTGTTAATAAAAGAGCTGCCGGCGCAGATAAAGAACAGCTTGCTGCCAGATATCTTGTTGATAATGGGTATACTGTTCTTGAACGAAATTTCCGCAATAAAACAGGTGAGATAGATATTATCGCAAAGAAAGATAATTATATTGTATTTGTTGAGGTCAAATACAGAAGTAATAACAAATACGGATATGCAGTTGAAGCTGTAAATTACAGAAAAAAGCAGATAATAAGGCGTGTTGCACAATTTTATATGGCAACAAGATATAAAAGCTGTGATATACCATGCCGTTTTGATGTCATAGGAATAGATGGAGAAACAGTAACACATATTAAAAATGCATTTTAACAAGGATTATAATCATGAATATTAAATATATTGATACAGGAACACTTTATGAAGGATTAAAAGGGGCTGTGGTTAATAATTCCACAAGAATATCACAGAAGAATGGAATTCCTTATATTGAGTTTACACCATTTGATGAATTTGACTGGGTCACTCTTCGTTTTTCAACAAGAGATGGTGGAGTGAGCAAAGGAATATATTCAAGTATGAATTTTTCTTTTGATAGGGGCGATGATTATGAAAATGTATATAAGAATTATGAACTGTTTCTTGATACAATGAATATTAAGCCTGAAAACTGTGTTTGTACAAAACAGACACATACTACCAATGTGATTGCTGTTGATTATAATATGGCAGGAATGGGACTTACAAGAGCAAGAAATTTTGATAATGTTGACGGACTTGTAACTAATGAACCAGGTCTGTGTCTTATTACATATTTTGCAGACTGTGTACCTGTATATTTTATTGATCCTGTAAACAGATGCATAGGTGCATCACATTCAGGATGGCGTGGAACGGTTGCAGATATAACACATGAAACGGTACAGCTTATGAACAGAACTTATGGGTCAAAGCCAGAGGATATTCATGCATTCATAGGACCATCAATATGTCAGGATTGTTATGAGGTTGATGAAGCAGTTGCAGAAAAGTTCAGAAGTGCTTACAGCCAGAATGAAATCGGTATGATACTTTATCATACGACAGGAGATAAATACCAGCTTAATCTTCAGGTGGCTAATTATTTTAATATGATCCATGCCGGAATAAAACCTGATAACATAGGTATATCTGATATATGCACAAGCTGTAACAGTGACTGGCTCTTTTCACACAGGGCTTCGCATGGAAAACGTGGCGTTTTGTGTGGATTTATGAGTATATGCAGATAATAAAAAAGCCAGAACAGATATTTTATTGATGATCTGTTCTGGCTTTTTTTATTTTTTATTATGTTCCTGTTTGTATCTGGCTCTTAATTCAGCTTCCTCAGAAGAAAGCTTTGCCCGACCTTTTCTGCCAACCCTGGTTATGAGCAGATATATTGCTGCAAGTATAGCGATAGGAATAGCTGCTGTAAGTATTGTCGATAAAGTCTCTGTAAACACACCGTTTTCAAATATGGATTTCTTCACATCTGTATACTGGGCTGAATTGATTATGTATCTGATATCATTAATCATCTCATCAGTAATTTCATTATCCTTCGATTGAAGAGAGTACATATATATATACCCGCGTGCTACAGTGTAGTATTTCCTTGTATAAATTGTCTGCTTTTCATCTGATACAGATGTAACCTCTGTTCTGAAATATGGACGGTCATTAATTATATCTATAGCCTTTCCTGTCATTGTCTCTGTCAGACCATCTTCCTGCTTGGCATTCTCTGAGTCAATATACTGCAGGAACATGCCACTTAACTGATTCTCATCCAGTTCATCAAGGTTGGAAAGTGATGAGCCTGCTTTCATTCCGACAACAGCAATTTCATAAGAAATATCTTTAGAAAATGCTTCAAGATATATATTAGATGCTTTCATTGAGTTCTGTACTTCATTGGCATCCTGTGCGCCAATATCCTTAAGATATGCATTATTGCCTGTTGTTGTCTGTGTAAAGCATATCAGTTCCTCAGGGACTTTTAATTTCAAATCAATTGCAGAGAACTTATAAGATGCATCTGCTGCCAGTGCAGTAAAAGATGGAAAAATAATTGCCGATATAAGAACAAATACCGGAATAAATGTTAGTTTTTTGCGGGATAATTTCACAAAAACACCTCCTAAAGTGCTTAAAATCAATATTTTGTATGATATCACAGTGCTTTACAAAAAGCAATTAAACTGATATTATATTATAGATTGCGTGTATTAATTTTTTGTAAATTTGCTATAAGAGCAAGGAGGAATTATGAGTAAACCAATAGTTGCTGTTGTCGGAAGACCTAATGTTGGTAAATCAACATTATTCAACAGTCTGTGCGGACAACAGATTTCAATAGTTAAAGATACACCGGGTGTTACAAGAGACAGAATCTATGCCGAGGTAAGCTGGCTAAACCACAATTTCACACTTATAGATACAGGGGGTATAGAGCCGGATACAGGTGATATTATTCTTTCACAGATGCGTGAACAGGCTGAAATTGCCATTGAAACTGCGGATGTAATTATATTTATGACTGATGTTAAGCAGGGACTTGTAGATTCAGATTCTAAGGTTGCTGATATGTTAAGACGTTCACACAAGCCTGTTATTCTTGTTGTCAATAAAGTAGACAGCTTTGAAAAGATGATGCCTGATGTATATGAATTCTATAATCTTGGAATTGGAGAACCATTTCCTATATCAGCCGTTAATAAGTTAGGTTTTGGTGAAGTGCTTGATGAAGTGGTGAGTCATTTCCCAGAAGGTTCAGATACTGATGAAGAAGATGACAGACCTAAGGTAGCTATAATAGGTAAACCTAATGTTGGTAAGTCATCAATCATCAATAAGCTTGTAGGCAAGAACAGAGTTATTGTATCTGATATTGCCGGTACAACAAGAGATGCTATTGACACAGCTATCAAGTATAATGGCAAAGAATATGTATTTATTGATACAGCGGGACTACGCCGTAAGAGCAAGATTAAAGAAGATCTGGAGCGTTTCAGTATCATAAGAACTGTTGCAGCAGTTGAAAGAGCTGATATTGCAATTCTTGTTATTGATGCTACGGAAGGTGTTACAGAGCAGGATGCCAAGATAGCCGGAATAGCGCATGAAAGAGGCAAGGGTATTATTATTGCTGTTAACAAATGGGATGACATAGAGAAGAATGACAAGACTATCTATGAGTTTACGAATAAGATTAAAGATACTCTTGCATTTATGTCATATGCTGAGATTATATTTGTTTCTGCCAAGACAGGTCAGAGACTTAATAAAATATATGAATTAGTTGATCACATTGTTGATGCACAGACTATGCGTATTCCTACCGGTGTGCTTAATGAAATTCTTACAGAAGCAGTTGCAATGAAGCAGCCACCTTCAGATAAGGGTAAGAGACTTAAAATCTATTACATGACTCAGGTTTCGGTAAAACCACCGACATTTGTTATGTTTGTTAATGATGTAGCACTCACACATTTTTCTTATACAAGATATATAGAAAACAGAATAAGAGAATCATTTGGATTCAGAGGTACATCTATCAGATTCATCAACAGAGAACGTAAGGAGAAAGAGTAATGTTATTTAAAATAGGTGTTCTTATATATGGATATTTTGCAGGAGCACTCATTCAGGCAGGATACTGGATGGGAAAGTTCAATAAGATTGACATCAGGGATTATGGCAGTGGCAATGCAGGAACTACCAATGTTATGAGAACTCTTGGCAAGAAAGCTGGAATTGCAACTTATCTGTTAGATGCATTTAAAGCAGTTATTGCTGATATATTGATACATTTTCTTATAGTACCACATACTGCAATTCCGGAAATGCTTCTATTTCTGTATTGTGGTCTTGGAATCGTGCTTGGACATAATTTTCCGTTTTACCTTAAGTTTAAGGGGGGAAAGGGAATAGCAGCATCTTCAGGTGTTGTTATAAGTCTTATGCTTTTTCCTAAGTACTGTTTTATGTTTACGGTTTTTGGTATTGTCTTTTTTGCACTTGTAGCCAGGATAAGCCGTTATGTTTCACTTGCCTCACTTATAGGTATGGCAATGTTTTTTGTTGAATTTCTTATATGGGGATTCTTAGGCTGGCTTCCATTAAATGGAACAGACCTTGTTGAAGGCACTGTTATTGTTTTCGCTCTTGCAGCACTTGCGTTTATCAGACACCGCAGTAATATTGTAAGACTGGTTAAGGGAACAGAACGAAAAATCGGTGAGAAAAAGAATTGATTTTTGATGCGCTTATGCGCAGATTGGAGTATAATTATGGCAAATGTAAGTGTTTTAGGAGCAGGAAGCTGGGGGTTAGGTCTGGCTTTACTTCTTAATAACAACGGACACAATGTAACAGTATGGTCAGTATTAAAGGATGAAGTTGCTATGCTTCAGACTGAAAGAGAGCATAAAAGATGCCTTCCTGGCGTAAAGATTCCTGACAGTATTACTGTTTCAGGAGATACAGAGAATGTAATTGGCGGTGCAGATGTACTTGTACTTGCAGTTGCATCTCCTTATACCCGTTCTACTGCAAAGCTTATTGCACCTTTCGTAAAGGAAGGACAGATTATTGTAAATGTGGCAAAAGGGGTTGAGGAACATACTTTATTAACACTCTGCCAGATTGTAGAAGAGGAGATTCCTTGTGCCAAGGTTGCAGTTTTATCAGGACCAAGCCATGCTGAAGAGGTAAGCCGTGGCATTCCTACAACATGTGTCATAGGTGCACATGAAAAGGCAACAGCTGAATATTTACAGAATATTTTTATGAGTGATGTATTCAGGGTGTATACAAGTCCGGATATGCTGGGAATATGTATAGGTGGTGCATTAAAGAATGTTATCGCGCTTGCCGCAGGTATTGCAGATGGGCTTGGTTATGGTGATAATACTAAAGCTGCTCTTATAACAAGAGGTAATGCTGAGATAACAAGACTTGGTGTTGCGATGGGAGCTAATCCTCATACTTTTGCTGGCCTTTCAGGTATTGGTGACTTAATCGTTACCTGTGCAAGTATGCACAGCCGTAACAGACGTGCAGGAATTCTCATAGGTAAAGGATACACCAAAGACGAGGCTATGAAAGAAGTGCAGATGGTAGTAGAAGGTGTGTTCTCTGCAAAGGCAGCGTTAGAACTTTCTAAGAAATATAATATTGAGATGCCGATTGTAGAGCAGGTTAATAAGGTGCTTTTTGAAGACAAACCTGCTGCTGAAGCTGTTAAGGAACTTATGTTAAGAGATAAAAAAATAGAGATTGATAATTCTGAATGGAAGTAATCAGTCTGTATTAACAGAGGGGGAAAACTGATGGCTCATATTAAAAATCTATCGAACAGAGCCTACATTTCAGGCAGTCTTAAAGACAAACTTTCAAGATTTGAGATGTATAGATACAGCTTTATTTATGCGCCTACAGGATATGGTAAATCCAAAGTAATAAGAACTTTTTTTAAGAATTACCCAGGGTATACTGTTTTATGGATAGATGCAGAAAGTTCCAGAGAGATTTTTTGGGATAATTTCTGCAATGCTGTCAAAATGTTTGATAATACATTGGCTGCAGCTTTTAAGAAAATTGGATTTCCTGATTCGGATTATGCTATTAATGAAGTTATTAATCTTTTATCTATTATGAATTCAGAGAAATTCTCTGCTCTGCTTGTGATTGATAACTTTGATAATATATTTGATGACAATATGTGCAGAATATTTGCTGCATCATATTTATCAACCGCAGTAGGATTGAGATATGCATTTATATTAAAAAAATTAACTAATCAGAGTATTATTAATCTTATAACTAAGGATGATGCGTTGGGAATCACAAAAAAAGATTTTGCATTTTCACAGGAAGATATTGAAGATTATTTCAGGCTTAATGAAATTATTCTTGATAAAGAAACTTCTAAAGATATATTTAATAAAACTCTGGGATGGCCATATGTAGTACATCTATACATGGAAGCCTATAAGAATAAACATACCGATGCAGATAAGACTGTGCTTGATAAAGCGTATACATTTATTGAAAATAATGTATGGCTGGAGTTATCTGATGATGAAAGACAATTTCTTGCTACCATGAGCGTATTTTCAAGCTTTAATCTTAACCAGTGCATGAAGCAGACTTTTTTAGAAGAAAAAATGTGTCTTAAACTTCTTAATTCAATTCCGTTAATTAATTATGATGAGCATACAAGAAGGTACAGCTTTAATCCTATGTTTGATGGATTCATTCTTCAGGTTCTTGATGAAATGCCTGTTGATGAAGTTACTAAGATTACACTCAGAGCTGCTGATACGAATCTTGATGATGGTAATTACTTTGAAGCGATGAAGCTTTACAGCCACTCAAAGGAATATAGGAAAATATATCAGCATAATATTGATTTTATAGATATATATCCTTATGTAATTAAGCAGAATAAAGATGTATTTACGGACATTGCCAATCACTACTGGGATATAGAAAAAGAGGGACATTATGAATTTTCTTTGATTATATGTTTCTCACTGCTTATGTTTAATGAGAAGCATATGGTTGAAACTCTTCTTACGGATATAACATCAGATATCTGTAAGGATTCAGTTTTAAGTGACAACAAGAAGAATTCTTACATGGCGGAGATACAGTTTATAAAGGCTTTTACAGAATATAATGATTTTGGAAAGATGAGAGAAGGTTTTAATATTATTCTTTCTATTTCTAAATCACCTGTAAATATAATTGCCGATGGCTTTCCATTTAATTATGAATGCCCTTCAATTATGATGCTATATCACAGAAAGTCTGGAGCACTTGATAAGGAACTTGAAACGCTTGAACAGTGTGCTCCTGATTATTACAGAATAACGAATGGTCATGGAAAAGGTTTTGAAGCTCTGATGCGTGCTGATGTTTTATATAACAGAGGTGACCTTGACGGAGCTGAGATTCTCTGTCAGAAAGCAATATATATGGCAGACAGCCGTAATCAGTATGCTATATACATTGCTGCATATTATATTCTTGCAAATATAGCACTCTACAGAGGATTTAATGATCAGTATAAGGAAAATATGCACAAAATTGAAGCTGTGGCAAGAAGGGATACCCGAAAATCCAAATCGCTTGAAAAGCTTTCGGATATATGCCATGCATGTATGTATTCTGATATAGAACAGCAGGATAAAATTGCTGCATGGATTAAAGACCAGAAAAAGATTGAAGATTCCGTTAATTTCTTCTCTCTTAGTTTTGTTAACATTGTGTTTGGAAAATATCTTATACTTAATCGTGAGTATCATCATTTTCTTGGTATAAGCGGTCAGCTTTTAGGACTTAACAATCTTTTTTCTTATATCCTTCCACAGATATATACATATATATATCTTGCAATTGCGAATAAAGAAACAGGTGAGACAATTAAAGCCCATAAGTTTCTTAAAGAGGCCATAAAGCTTGCTGAACCAGACAGAATATATATGCCTTTTGTACATAATTACAGCAGCATATCTGAGCTTATGGCAGAAACTGTTGTAGGTCATGATAATCAAGGCTTTATCAGAAATGTTATAAAGATTTCAAAGGGTTATGAAAAAGGGGTTAAATCAATAAAAAAAGCTGGACATGCCCTAGCAGATTATGGACTTACTGTACGTGAGTCAGATGTTGCAAAGCTTGCAGCACAGAGATTTTCTAATAAAGAAATTGCTGAACAGCTCTTTATTGCTGAGAGTACTGTAAAGTCCAATATGAAAGTTATATTTAATAAACTGCAGATTAATTCTCGTGCAGAATTAAAGAATTTTTTTGAATAAAATATAAAGGAACTGATATTTATGAGAGTAATAGCTGGAATTGCCAGAAGTATGCCTTTAAAGGCTGCTGAAGGTGACAACACAAGACCAACTACTGACAGAATTAAAGAAACATTGTTCAATATGTTACAATCAGAAATTGCAGGATGCAGGTTTCTTGATTTATATTCAGGAAGTGGTGCGATAGGTATTGAGGCGTTAAGCCGTGGTGCAAAAGAAGCTGTTCTTGTAGAAAATGCAAGACAGGCAATAGCTGTTATTAAAGATAATCTTACATTTACAAAACTTTCCCCTAAGGCTGTTGTAATGGAACAGGATGTTTTGTCTGCAATAAACAGATTATCAGGCAGCGGAGTATTTGATATTATATTTATGGATCCACCTTATGGAAAAGACTATGAATATGATGTATTACTTGCATTATCACATTCGGATATTGTAGACAGATATACAATTATTGTAATTGAGGAGGCTCTTAATGTGCCTTTGGATTATATTGATGAATGTGGATTTGAGACTGTAAAGGTTAAGAATTATAAAACTAATAAGCATATTTTTATACGATTAAAGGAGAGTGAATAACTGTGAAAAAAGCGATTTATCCAGGGAGTTTTGACCCGGTGACATTAGGACATTTGGATATAATCAGGCGTTCAGCAAGTCTTGTTGATCATCTGATAGTTGGCGTTTTAAATAACAGTACCAAAACACCATTGTTTTCAGTGGAAGAGCGTGTTAATATGTTAAGAGAAGTGACAAAGGATCTGCCTAATGTTGAAGTATTAAGCTTCAGTGGATTACTGGTGGATTTTGCTGCAGAACATAACGTTTCTGTAATAATAAGGGGATTAAGAGCTGTCACTGATTTTGAATATGAGCTTGCAATGTCGCAGACTAACAGAGTTGCGGCTCCTGGGATTGATACGGTATTTCTTACAACAAGCCTGAAGTATGCATATTTAAGTTCCAGCATCGTTAAAGAGATGGCTATGTATGGCGGGGATATTAAAAAGTTCGTTCCGGAAGAGATTATAGACAGAGTCTATGAGAAGTATGGAATCACAAAATAATCAGAATACTATTAAAGGAGTAAAACGATGAGCAGAATTGAGCAGTTAATAAGTGATATTGAAAGTTATATTGATACCTGTAAATATTATCCATTATCCAATGTTAAGATTATTGTTAATAAAGAGCAGTTAGAGGATATGCTTACAGAATTAAGATTAAAAACTCCTGATGAAGTTAAGAAATATCAGAAGATTTTAAGCAATAAAGATGCTATTCTTGCAGATGCCAAGGAACAGGCTGATGCTATTATTAATGCAGCACAGGTTCAGACTGAAGAACTTATTAATGAGCATGAAATTATGCAAAGAGCTTATGCACAGGCTAATGAGCTTATTGAACAGGCTACAGCACAGGCACAGGCTATCCTGGATAATGCAACAGAGGAAGCAAACAGCATAAGGTATGGTGCAATGCAGTACACAGATGATATGCTTGCAAAACTTCAGTATATTATTGAACATTCAATTAAGGATAATAAAGAAAAATATGATTCGTTATTATCAGGTCTAGAAAATGTATTATCTGTTGTCAATAATAATAGGAATGAGCTTAGTGGTATTGAAGAAGGAGAAACTGAAGAAACTGTGCAAAACAATTCAGAAGATTTGGATTCCACAGATACAGACAATAATGAATAACAATTAATAATCTTATAGTATATTTAATACATATATCAGCAGATAAGTCATTGCAAGTGTTACTATACACAGTACAAGTTTCTGATATATGTATTTTTTTATGCTTATATAACTGCTGCATATGCTTTTTGTCTGCATAATAATGCATACTCCGCCAAATGCATCAAGTAATACTGTCAATAATACTGTTATATTCATAGGAATTCCGGCATTTTTAATTATAGCAAGACCGTTTGATATTTCAAATAAATATGATATTAACAAACCAGCGGTATTGCTTTGTGAAAAATGCATTATAATATTTACAATGACAGAGAAAATAATAACGTAAGCTCCCAACTTCAGAGCAGTATTAATTGAGCTGTCTACAGCTTCTTCGAAGAAATGGAATATCAGTTTTTTGTCATTTTTTATATGTGGAGCATTGACTTTTTTATTATCTTTATCCCTAAAAAGCAGAATTGCCATATATGAACATAATATTACCGGTGTATATGTCAGTGCAAGAAACATTGGCAGACTGATACATTTTTCGAGGATATTAATATATACATAGCTTATAAGAAATGCCGGACTGGGAATATTGATTATGCCGGCAAGCATGTCCCCGAGTCTGTTTTCAGGATTATTTTTATTGTACCATGAGCAGATATAGGCTCCGTTTGGAAAGCCTGTCATAAGACCTGTTATTACAAGTATCCAGGGATTATTAATATTTTTTTGCTGCAGAATTCTTACAAGAATATTAGTGAGAATAAAAGATATAAATAATCCCGGAAATATTTTCATGCCATAAAGATATAGTCCGGAAATCACTCCGTGACACACAGGAACCGATAATACCGAAAACACAAATAAAAGAATAAGTATTATGCTTATCATACAGCCTCTTTAATAATAGATATTTAATAATATTCTCAAAAATATGTTTTTATGTGTTATAATGAAATATAATTATGCAATAAAAGCTGAAATGGAGACTACAATGGAAATTCAGATGTGGAAGGAAATTCTTACACCTTATGATCTGGCGGTGGAAGAACTTCAGATAAAATTCAACCATATAATTAAAGAATACCGTCAGGCAGGTGTCTATTCACCCATAGAACAGGTTTTAGGACGTGTAAAAAGTATTTCTAGTATAATAGAAAAAGCGCAGCGCAGAGGGATTGAAATTGATAAAATTCAGGAAAAACTTTTTGATATTGCAGGCATAAGACTTATATGTCAGTTTACGGAAGATATATATACAGTTGTGAAACTTATCAAGAAACGGAAAGACATGACTGTAATAAGTGAGAAAGATTATATTAAAAATATTAAAGAGAGTGGTTATAGAAGTTATCATCTTATAGTTCATTATGAAGTTGAGACAGTGAAAGGAACTACTATTATACCCGTGGAAATTCAGATAAGAACTCTTGGCATGAATTTCTGGGCAATTATTGAACATTCACTGCAATACAAATATAATGGTGAAATTCCTGCACATGTGAAAGAAAGATTAAATGCGGCATCAGATGCACTTATAACACTTGATAACGAAATGTCATCTATCCATGATGAAATTATTAATTCCCAGACCTACTTTATGGTTAAGGCAAATATTGTTTCAGATATATTAAGTACAATCCAGAATCTGTACAAGGTTGCCAATAAGCAGGTTGTTATAAAAATCCAGGATGAATTCTATGAAATATTTGAAAAAGGCGATGTTAATGAACTTTCAAGATTTTCACGCCAGTTGGATATAATTGCTGAGGATTACCGGGCACAGTCAGTGCAGTAACTCATTACAGAAACTATACAGAATTGAGGTATACAAAGTGAATTTACCAGAGAAATATACAGAATCAATGAAAATGATGTTAGGTGATGAATATGACAGCTATATAGAAAGCTTTAATGATAAGAGATTATATGGACTGCGTGTCAATAACCTTAAAATTTCAACAGAGGATTTCCTTAAGATATGTCCGTTTAAGTTAGAACCTGTTCCTTGGATTGAGAACGGATTCTATTATTCAGAAGATGACAAGCCTGCTAAACACCCATATTATTTTGCAGGCTTATATTATATTCAGGAGCCTAGTGCCATGACACCTGCCAATGTTCTTCCGATTGAGGAAGGCGATGTTGTATTTGATATGTGTGCAGCTCCCGGTGGCAAATCAACAGAGCTTGCAGCCAAATTAAACAAAACAGGACTACTTATAACCAATGATATAAGCAATTCGCGTGCCAAAGCACTTCTTAAGAATGTTGAAGTATTCGGTGTTCATAATCTGTGCGTCCTTAATGAAGACCCTGTGGGTATAGCTTCAAGATTCTCAGGATTCTTTGATAAAGTACTTATTGATGCTCCATGCTCAGGTGAAGGAATGTTCAGAAAAGACAATAAGCTTATCAAAGCATGGGAAAAGAATGGTCCGGAGTTCTATTCGCAGATTCAGAGGAATATCATTCTTGCCGGTGCTGACATGTTAAAACCGGGCGGTAAATTATTATATTCTACATGCACATTTTCAAAGCTGGAGGATGAAGATTCAGTAATACATCTTCTTACCAACAGACCTGATATGCACCTTATAGATATCAAGCCATATGAAGGCTTCTCACACGGCTTTGATACAGATGAAGGATATCATCTTGAGAAGGCTGTCAGAATATTTCCTCATAAGATGCCTGGAGAAGGACATTTTGTGGCATTATTTGAGAAAGACGGCGAAGATTATACATCTTCTAAAAGACCTGTATCAGGAAAGACAAAGCTTCCTGATGAATTAAAGGAGTTCATGGACAGCACCACATTTGAATATGACCCTGCTTATATCAATATAAGAGATACAAGGGTTTTTCTTACATCTCCTTATATGGCAGAGGAACGTGGTTTAAGAATTATAAGAAATGGTCTGCTGCTAGGTGAACTTAAGAAGAACCGTTTTGAACCGAGTCAGGCATTTGCAATGGCACTTACTAAGGATCAGTTTAATAACTGTCTTGACCTTCCTGTTTCAGATGACAGAGTAATCAGATATCTTAAAGGAGAGACTATCGATATTGATGATTTTAATGTCAAATCTGGCTGGACACTTGTATGTGTTGATGGCTATCCACTTGGATGGGGCAAGAACGCTAACGGACAGTTAAAAAATAAATATCTTGCAGGCTGGAGATGGATGTAAATGCTTATAAGACTTGATAAATATCTTGCAGACATGCAGGTTGGTACACGCAGTGAAGTTAAAGAACTGATAAGAAAAAAGAGAGTCACTGTTAATGACAATATTGTGACAAAGCCTGAATCAAAGATTAATACAGATGGTGATTCTGTAAATGTAGATGGTAATGCTGTGGGCTATCATGAATATGAGTATTTTATGCTTAACAAGCCTGCCGGTGTTGTTTCGGCAACTGATGACAATACATGTACAACAGTGATTGACCTTATTAAAACTAATAACAGAAAAGACCTTTTTCCGGTAGGAAGACTTGATAAGGACACCGAAGGGCTTCTTATAATTACGAATGATGGTGCTATGGCACATGATCTGCTATCACCTAAAAAGCATGTTGATAAGACTTATTATGCCAAAGTTAAAGGTAAGATAAGTGATATGGAAGTTAAGCAGTTTGCTGATGGACTATTCGTTGATGAAGAGCTGACAGCACTTCCTGCCATATTAAAGGTATTAAGCTATAATTCTGATAAGGATTATTCTGAGATTTATGTAACAATACATGAGGGTAAGTTTCATCAGGTGAAGAGAATGTTTACTGCCATAGGTTCAGAGGTTCTGTTCCTTAAACGTATAACATTTGGTGCATTATCACTTGATGAAAGCCTTAAAACAGGTGAATACAGAACACTTACCAAAGAAGAGATATCACTATTACAACAAAACCAGATTAAAAGATAAGGAGAATTCCATGATTAAGGATTTTCTTCCAATTAACAGAGAAGATATGAAAAAAAGAGGCTGGCAGCAGTGTGACTTCGTATATATATGCGGAGATGCCTATGTTGACCATTCTTCTTTCGGAATGGCTATTATAACAAGAATATTAGAAAGCCGTGGTTATAAGGTTGGAATTATCGCACAACCTGACTGGAAAAAGAAAGAATCAATTGCAATCCTCGGAGAACCAAGATTAGGATTTCTTGTTTCTGCCGGCAATATGGATTCAATGGTTAATCATTATACAGTTAATAAAAAGCACAGAAAGAATGACGCATATTCACCTGGTGGCAAAATGGGCATGCGTCCCGATTATGCAACTATTGTATATTGTAATCTTATAAGACAGACATATAAGAAAACACCTATTATTATTGGTGGCATTGAGGCTTCATTAAGAAGAATGTCGCACTATGATTACTGGTCTGATAAGATGAAACATTCAATCCTTATTGATTCGGGTGCAGATATTATCTCTTACGGAATGGGCGAACATTCTATTGTAGAGATAGCAGAGGCGCTTGAAGCCGGTATTGATGTTAAAGACATCACATATATAAGAGGCACTGTATATAAAGCAAAAAGCCTTGACCATATATATGATGATTATATAGAGCTTCCAAGCTATGATGAGATTGCAGCTGATAAGAAGAAATATGCTGAAAGCTTCTATACACAGTACATTAATACTGACGCTTTCAGTGCCAGGATTCTTGTTGAGAAGGTTAAGGAAAAAATGTATGTCGTACAGAATCCGCCTGCAATGCCACTTACACAGATGGAGATGGATGATGTATATTCACTGCCTTATATGAGAGATTATCACCCAGTATATAAAAAAATGGGTGGTATTCCTGCATTATCAGAGATAAAATTCTCTCTTACAAGCAACAGAGGCTGTTTCGGCGGGTGTTCATTCTGTGCACTTACTTTCCATCAGGGACGTATCATACAGACAAGAAGCCATGAAAATATAATAGAAGAAGCCGAATTGATGACACATGACCCTGATTTTAAGGGATATATACATGATGTCGGTGGTCCTACGGCTAATTTCAGAAGAACAGCCTGTGACAAGCAGTTAAGTAAAGGTGCATGTGTCAATAAACAGTGCCTTTTCCCTAAGCCGTGTAAGAATCTTGTCGTAGAGCACAAGGATTATATAAGCCTTTTAAGAAAGCTTCGTAAGATTCCATCTGTCAAAAAAGTGTTTATAAGGTCAGGTATACGATTTGACTATTGCATGGAAGATTCTGATGATACATTTTTAAGAGAATTGTGTGAGAATCATATAAGCGGTCAGCTGCGTGTTGCACCTGAACATATATCAGATAAAGTATTATCGAGAATGGGTAAGCCTTCGAGAGCAGTATATGACAGCTTCATAAAACGTTATAAAAGAATTAACGATAAGACAGGAAAAGAACAGTTTGTTGTGCCATATCTTATGTCAAGCCACCCTGGTTCAACCATGAAAGAGGCTATTGAGCTTGCTGAATATGTTCGTGACTTAGGTTATATGCCAGAACAGGTACAGGATTTCTATCCTACGCCTTCAACGCTTTCAACATGTATGTATTACACAGGCTATGACCCAAGAACAATGGAAAAGGTATATACACCTGTATCTCATCATGAAAAGGAGATGCAGAGAGCGCTTATCCAGTACAGGAAGCCAGAGAATTATGACCTTGTAAAAGAAGCCCTTCTTGCCAACAACAGAAATGACCTGATTGGATTTGGTCCAAAATGTCTTATTCCACCTAGAAAAATAAGGAGCAGAAGTAATGAAAAAAGTAGAAAAAGGTGAGTTCGGTTATCTTGCCTATAAAAAAAGCCGCAATATGATTAAAACAATTATTGCATTTGCTGTTGTACTCGTAATATTTATCATTGGTTTCATAATATGGAAATCAAAGAATAACTACCTTACAATGCTTGCTGTTGTACTTGTTCTGCCTGCTGCCAAATTCGCAGTATCATACTTTGTTCTTATTCCACATAAGAACTGTGACGAAGAATTAAAGAGTGCTATTGAAGAACGTAAAGGCGAATTAAACAGCGTCTATGACCTTGTTGTATCCAATAAGCAGAAGCCTGTTGGTATTATGGCAGCAGTTATCAGTGATAACCAGATACTTGCCTATACAAGTGCTGCTAAAGCTGACAAGAACCTTTTCGAGACAAGTGTTAAGGAGTTCTTGAAGAATGAGAAGCTTACATGTGCTGTTCTTCTTTATAAGGATAAGGATACATATCTTGAAAAAGTTAAGAATGCAGCCTTGAATTTTGATGTGAGCAAGGAAAACAGCCTTGACAGAAAACAGTATATAACAGACGCATTACTAAGAATGAGCATGTAATTAAGCAGGTATTATATGAAAGAAATTAACATTGATGAAAAGCTCGCAGGTCAGAAGATGATGCGCTGTCTTGAGCGTTATTTATCCAACGCCCCTAAGAGCTTTCTTTACAAAATGCTGAGAAAAAAGAATATTACACTCAATAATTCCAAAGCAACAGGTGATGAGAAGTTAAAATGTGGTGATACAATCAAGATTTTCTTTTCTGATGAAACATTTGAAAAATTCGCAGCCGATAATAACAGAACAGCTAATGACGATTACTACAGCAGAATATACAGGCCACTTGATATCATCTATGAGAATTCTGATGTTATATTTATTAATAAGCCTTCAGGCATGCTTTCACAGAAGGCAAAGCCTGAAGATGTGTCACTTGTTGAATATTTAATAGCACACCTTATACATAAGGGAGAACTTAACGCCGGTGACTTAGCCTCGTTCAAGCCTGGCATATGCAACAGATTAGACCGCAATACAAGCGGAATTGTAGCAGCAGGAAAGACTACTAAAGGATTACAGCAGTTATCGGAAGCATTTAAACAGAGAATCCTTGGAAAGTACTATCTGTGCATTGTAAAGGGAAACGTTGATAAGCGTGCTTTAATAAAAGGATATCTGTATAAGGATAACAAAACTAACAAAGTAACTATAAGCAGGACTGAAACTAAAGATTCACTTCCGATTGAGACAGAGTATATTCCGGTATGTTCTAATGGCAATGTGACTCTGCTAAAGATTCATCTTCTTACAGGACGAAGCCATCAGATAAGAGCTCATCTTGCAAGTATTGGACATCCTCTTATAGGTGATTATAAATACGGCTCACAATCTGTTAATGACGCATTTAACAGACAATACAAAGTAAAAGACCAGATGCTTCATTCATATGAATTAGATATTCCGGATATGGACATTCATATATACGCTGCAATACCTGATTCTTTTAAAAATGTCATGAAAGGAGAACAGTTATGCCGACCTGGAATTCAAGAGGACTTAGAGGCTCTACATTAGAAGACCTTATTAATATGTCTAATGAAAAATACAGGACTTCACATCTTGCACTTGTCCAAAAGATTCCAACTCCTATAAAACCAATTAATATAGACCAAAGCACAAGACATATTACACTGGCATATTTTGACCAGAAAAGTACGGTTGACTATATTGGTGTTGTTCAGGGAATTCCTGTATGTTTTGATGCAAAAGAATGTGCAACGGATACATTTCCAATTCAGAACATCCATGAACATCAGATTGAATTCATGCGTGAATTTGAGAAGCAGGACGGTATCTCCTTCATAATTATATATTTTTCTTCAAGAGATGAGTTCTATTATGTACCATTTTCTGATATAATCAGTTTTTGGGAAAGAAGTGAAAATGGTGGTCGGAAAAGCTTCACATATAAAGAAATAAATCAGAATTTCCGTATATATGCAAATCAGGGAATTCCTGTTCATTATCTGGAAACAATCCAGAAGGATATAGAATTACGATAGAAAGGCAGGGGGTTAGATGATTAGTGATAATCATAATGCTTATAATAACTATAATAATTATATTGATGAATATGAACTTACTAATGGATATGCTGTAGTTGACAGAAATTTCTCAATAGTAACTGCAAATGAGCCTATGTATCTGTTCCTTGGAATGTCAAAACATTATTCAATTATGGATGCTATTCATCAGGTTGACATTGACGATTTTATTGATGTTGCCAACAGTTTAAGACCTGAAATCAAGAAATCCATGTGTATACGGATGCGAAGAATAGATAATTCATACCGATGGGTAATTGTTGATATAGAAAAGAAAGTTATACCTAATACTGATTCATCTGAATACCTTGAATTACATATATCTGATGTTTTAGTTATCCGTGAGCTTAATAAAAAATTACAGCAGCAGATTAAAGCATTTAAAAATGAAACTGCTGAAAATAGAAATTTACTAATTATGCAGCCTGAACCTGCTATAAAAGAATTCTGTATAAAAAACATAGAATCCGATAATAACTGCCAGCTTTCGCTTATATATCTTGAAGTTGACAATATTGAGCAGTTTAAGGCTACACATACTGATGACGAATGCCACAGAATAACATATGTAATTGAAGATACCATATTAAAAGCAATTGATGACCGTGGTGTATTAGGTCGTCTGAATGATTTTAAGTACATTATAGCTATTAAAAACATCAATAAAGAAGTTAAATTGCGTGCATTTTTGGAGCATATAAGGACCCAGATTTCATGGCATTGTAAATTTATTGATTCATCATATAATATAGAATTTTCTATTGGCATAGGAAGATATCCTGATAATGGAAAGGATTTAGACCTTATTAAGAAAAAAATCCAAAAAGCAATTAATATGGCACGTTCTAAAGGAGGCAACAGATATATAATCTATAAGGAGTTCCTGCACGGAGAAATCGAAGATTCTGATAAATAGTTTGTTGACAATAACTACATATTTATGTATAATTCATACAAATTTAGTGTGTTAGCATAGTATCACTTCAACGCATTAAAGCATTCAATATAACGAAAGGATATACATTTATGAAGAAAGATTTACTACATACACCAGAGGGTGTGCGCGATATATACAGTACAGAATGTGCAGAAAAGAAGGTCATTGAGAATCGTCTTCATGATGTCTGTGCATCATATGGATATAATGATATACAGACACCTTCTATTGAATTCTTTGATGTATTCAATAAAGAACGTGGAAGTGTACCGTCTAATGAAATGTTCAAGCTTTTTGACAGATACGGAAACACTTTAGTATTAAGACCGGATATGACACCATCTATAGCAAGAGCTACAGCAAAATATTTTGAAGACAGAGTTCTTCCAGTCAAGCTCTGTTATCTTGGCAATACATTTATCAATGTAAGCAAGTATTATCAGGGAAGACTTAAAGAAAATACAATGCTTGGTGCAGAGCTTATCAATGATAACTCTCTGGCAGCAGATTATGAAATTATCTCTATGGTTATTGACTGCATGTTATCAGCAGGTCTTACAGAGTTTCAGGTTGAGCTTGGTAATGTTGCTTTCTTTAATGGTCTTTTACATAAAGCTGGCATTACAGGAGATTCTTCAGAAGAATTATTAAGACTTATCAAGGATAAGAATTACTTCGGTGTTGAAGAACTCTTAGATAGTCTTAATATTGATGATGCAGTTGCCAAAGCATTGCTTGAACTTCCTCAGTTATTTGGTGGTACAGAGGTGCTTGAAAAGGCTAAATCTTTAACAGATGAAGAAGAGTGCATACAGGCTGTTAACAGACTTGAGGAGTTATATGAGCTTCTTAAGAATAACAATTACGATAAATATATCTCTTTTGATTTAGGAGATTTATCTGAGCATGCATACTATACTGGAATTATATTCCATGCATATACATTTGGAACAGGGGAGCCTGTTGTGAATGGCGGACGTTATGACAAGCTGCTCGGTCAGTTTGGCTGTGACAAGGCATCTATTGGTTTCTCTATCACAATTGACAGACTTATAGCCGCACTTAACAGACAGAATATCCACATCCCACACGACGCTAATGGAACACTTCTTGTATACAATGCTGACAGGCTTGGTGATGCTATAAATGTATCTAAGAAATTAAGAAGTACTGGTGTTAATGTCTGCATGATTGAATATAAAGACAGCAAGTCTGATTCTCAATATATTGAATATGCTAAAGAATCTTCATTAGTAAATGTAGCATTTATTGATGATGAATACGCTTCTGATTCAACAATAAGAGTTATTGATGAATCAGGAAAAAATGAAAGAGCAGCTGTAAAAAGCCTTGTAGGAGGTACATTTTAATGAGATATATAACTATTGCATTAGCAAAGGGCCGTCTTGCAAAGAAGGCAATGGAGATATTTGAACAGATTGGTATTCCTTGCGAAGAGATGAAGGATGAAAAGACAAGAAAGCTTATCTTCACTAATGAGGAATTAGGATTCCGTTTCTTTTTATCAAAGCCATCTGATGTTCCTACATATGTAGAATATGGTGCGGCCGATATCGGTATTGTAGGTAAGGATACAATTCTTGAAGAAGGAAGAAGTCTTTATGAAGTATATGACCTTCAGATGGGCAAATGCAGAATGTGTGTATGTGGTCCTGAATCAGCAAGAGAAAAGTTACAGCATCATGAGCTTATAAGAGTTGCTTCTAAGTATCCTAACATTGCAAAGGATTATTTTAATAATATAAAGCATCAGACTGTAGAGATTATTAAGCTTAACGGTTCTGTAGAATTAGCACCTATTGTAGGTCTTGCAGAGGTTATCGTTGATATCGTTGAGACAGGTGCAACTTTAAGAGAAAATGGTCTTGAAGTCCTCGAAGAGGTGTGTCCTCTTTCTGCGAGAATGGTTGTAAACCAGGTAAGCATGAAGATGGAGCAGGAGCGAATTAACAAGCTTATTAATGATGTCAAGAAATATATAGAAACACAGGGGATATAACAAGGAGGAAAATTCCTCTCCTCACTATGGAGTTCGGATTTTGCTTCGCAAAACAAGGAGGAAATATAATGCGTATCGTTGAATTAACAGATGAAAGTAAGAATAATATTTTAGAGAATCTTTTAAAGAGAAGTCCTAACAGCTATGGAAAGTTCGAATCGGCAGTTGCTGAGATTCTTCTTAATATCAAGACAAAGGGCGATGAGGCTTTATTTGAATATACTAAGAATTTTGATAAGGCTGATATCAATGCTGACAATATTGTCGTAACAGAGGCAGAGATTGAAGAAGCATACTCTTTAGTTGACCCTGAACTTATTGAGGTTATAAGAAAGGCTATCGTTAATATTCGTTCTTTCCATGAGAAGCAGAAACAGTACAGCTGGTTTGATTCTAAGCCTGACGGAACTATATTAGGCCAGAAGGTTACTGCACTTGCAAGAGTCGGTGTGTATGTACCAGGAGGAAAGGCTGCCTATCCTTCATCAGTTCTTATGAACGTTCTTCCAGCGAAGGTTGCAGGTGTTGAGCAGATTATAATGTGTACTCCACCTGATAAAGAAGGAAAGGTATATCCTACAACACTTGTTGCAGCTAAAGAGGCTGGAGTTGATGTTATATATAAAGCTGGCGGAGCACAGGCTGTTGCAGCTATGGCATATGGTACAAAATCAATTCCTAAGGTTGATAAGATATGTGGACCTGGTAACATATATGTTGCCCTTGCTAAAAAGGCCGTATTTGGTTATGTAAGCATTGATTCTGTGGCTGGTCCTAGTGAAATTCTTGTAATTGCCGATGAGACTGCTAATCCTCGTTATGTTGCAGCAGATCTTTTATCACAGGCTGAACATGATGAGATGGCATCTGCAATTCTTGTAACTACAAGTGAAGACCTTGCACATAAGGTATCTGCAGAGGTTGATAAGTTTGTAGCTGAATTATCAAGAAAGGAAATTATCCAGAAATCACTTGATAATTACGGATATATTCTTGTTGCTAAGGATATTGACGAGGCTGTAGATGTTGCTAACGAGATTGCATCAGAACATATGGAAATTGTTACTAAGAATCCTTTTGATGTTATGACTAAGGTTAAGAACGCAGGTGCTATCTTCCTTGGAGAATATAGTTCAGAGCCTCTTGGTGATTACTTTGCAGGTCCTAACCACGTTCTTCCTACTAATGGAACAGCTAAGTTCTTCTCGCCTTTAAGTGTTGATGACTTCATTAAGAAATCAAGCATTATTTCATATTCTAGAAATGCTCTTGAAGCTATCCACACAGATATTGAGAAATTTGCTACAGCAGAGCATCTTACAGCTCATGCTAATTCAATTAAGGTAAGATTTGAAAATTAATTAGCGCACTGGCGCGGAAACGGGGATTATATGGCTGTATCTGAAATCAGACAGGCAACTGTAAAAAGAAAAACAAGTGAAACTGATATTGCTTTATTTTTAAGAATTGATGGTTCGGGAGAAGCAGAGGTCGATACAGGAATCGGTTTTTTCGACCATATGTTAAAAAGTTTTGCAAAGCATGGTCTTTTTGACCTTAAGTTAAAAGTAACTGGTGACCTAATAGTTGACTGCCACCATACTATCGAAGATGTCGGAATTGTACTTGGTGAAGCTATCAAAGAAGCTATAGGAGATAAGATGTCCATAAGAAGATATGGCGACATTATTCTTCCTATGGATGAAACACTTATCATGTGTGCCATAGACCTTTCAGGAAGACCGTATCTTGGTTTTGAGTCTACATTTACAGCAGACAGCGTCGGATACTTTGATACACAGATGGTTAAAGAATTCTTCTATGCAATATCCTACAGTGCAGGCATGAATCTTCATATAAGAAAGATTGCAGGTGAGAACGATCATCACATTATTGAAGGCATGTTCAAAGCATTTGCAAAGGCATTGGATGAGGCAACTGTTAAAGATACAAGAATCAAGACAATTCTCTCTACTAAGGGAAGTCTCTAAATATACTTAAGGAGTTACATATATGCGATTATATCCAGCAATTGATGTTAAAAACGGGCAGTGTGTCCGCTTAAAGAAGGGACTTTTTAATGAAGTTACTGTATATTCTGAAAGACCTTACGAGATCGCTAAAGGCTTTGAAGAGGCAGGAGCACAGTTTATACATACTGTTGACCTTGATGGTGCTTTGAAAGGACACGGTGTTAATGCAGAAACTATTAAAAAGATATGTTCAAGCGTTAATGTTCCTGTACAGATGGGCGGTGGAATCCGTACTCTTGAGAACATTCAGGAGGTTCTTGACCTCGGCGTATACAGAGTTATTATCGGTACTAAGGCTGTTGAGAATCCTGATTTTATTAAGGCTGCCATTGACAGATTTGGTGCTGAACATATTGTTGTAGGTGTTGATGCAAAAGATGGTCTTGTGGCTATCGAGGGCTGGGAAAAGGTCAGTGATAAGACCGCACTTTCACTTGCACTTGCAATGAAGGATATCGGCGTACAGACTATTGTATACACTGATATATCAAAGGATGGTATGCTTGCTGGTCCTAATGTTGAACAGACTAAGATTCTTTCTGATAAAACAGGCATTGATATTATTGCATCAGGCGGCATGAGCTGCATGGATGACCTTACACATATTAATGATGCCGGTATCCATGGTGCAATTATCGGTAAGGCAATCTATGAAAAACGTATTGACCTTAAGGCGGCTGTAAATCTTTTTGAATCCGGAGCATCTTACAGCAAGGCATCAGCAATGCCTAAGGCTGATATTTCGTTTAAGGATTTAAAGCTTGACGCCAATGGTCTTATTCCTGTTGTTGTACAGGATTATGTCAATGGTGAAGTCCTTATGCTTGCTTACATGAATGAGGAAGCCTACAATAAGACTTTAGAAACAGGCATTATGACTTATTATAGCCGAAGCCGTCAGGAGCTCTGGGTTAAAGGTCTTACATCAGGTCATTTCCAGTATGTTGGTTCTCTTGACATCGACTGTGACAATGATACTATTCTTGCAAAGGTTCGTCAGGTTGGTGCTGCATGCCACACTGGAAACAGAACATGCTTCTATAGAAATATTAAAACATGGAACAGATAATTTATGGAATATAAATATATAATCACAGATATTAACAATAAAATCTTCTGCTGCATATATACTTCTGATAATACCTGCCACTATCTTAAGCCTTTAGATAGTGGCAGTGTTGTTGGTAACATATATGTTGGAAGAGTTGAAAATGTAGTTAAAAATATTAATGCTGCATTTATTGAGATAGAAGATAAGCAGAAATGTTATTACTCTATACCAGACAACAAAACACCTATATTTTTTAATAAGAAAAACAATCCTGCAATATGTCAGGGCGACAGAATTCTCGTAAAAGTTATAACTGAGCCGCTTAAAACCAAACCTGCAAAGGTATCTTCAAAGATAGAGCTTACCGGCAATTATTCAGTTGTTTCCAACGATGTAAAAGGTGTTCACATTTCAAAAAAGATAAAATCTAATGAAACAATTACAGAGATAAAAAAACGTGTTGCTGACATTCTCATTCAGAAGCAGCGGGAAGCCATAGAAAAAACAGGCTGTGATTATCTTTCAAATTTCGGAATAATATTAAGAAGTGGCTGTGCTGACGCTGATATTGATGATATTATTAAAGATGTAAATGCATTGTGTAACGAATACACTGATATGCTCCGAATAGCTGTTTTTTCAAAGTTCTATACACTTGTACATAAAGACAGACCTGCATATATTGAGGAAATTGTTCATCTGTCAGGAAAAGACCGTGTTGAGGTTATCACAGATATTCCGGATATATATAATGAATTAGAAACATATCTGCCTCGTAGCAGTAATATAAGTATCCGTATGTATAAAGATGAATTATGGCCTTTATACAAGCTCTATTCTATAGAAAAAGAGATAGATACCGCTCTTTCCAAGAAGGTCTGGTTAAAATCAGGTGGATATCTTATTATCGAACAGACTGAAGCACTTTCTGTCATTGATGTTAATTCTGGTAAGAATGTAGCTAAGGCAAAGAGCATGGAAGCAATCGAGGCTTCTGCATTAAAAACTAATCTTGAAGCCGCAGACAAGCTATGCCAGCAGATTAAGGTAAGAAATCTCTCGGGAATTATTATCGTTGATTTTATTAATATGAATCAGAGAAATTGCGATATTTTGATGGAACATTTGAAATCTCTGGCAAAAAAGGATATAGTAAACACTACAATCGTTGACATCACCAAGCTTGGTCTTGTTGAGATTACACGAAAGAAAATTGGAAAAAGTCTGTCTGAAAGTCTTAATAAAGCCTGAAAATGCATGGAGGATTTATGGATAATACTGAAGTAAATATTTCACAGGAGATTCCTGCATACGAAAGAAGATATAGAAAGATATCAGAATGGTTTCTTAATTGTAAGCCAGCTTATGCAATTCTTAAATTCATATACAAATATATGGCTTATATAATAGCATTTGCATACATTTTTCTTATAATAATGAGTTTACGAGGGACTTTCTTTTCTGAGACAACTCCGATTATGTTAAGAAACAGCGGTATAGTTGTTGAAACTGATAAATTTTTACTTACATCCAAGCTTATTCTCACACCTTTAACATCATTTATTCTTGTATCTGTTATAAGAAAATGTATTGATGCGAAAAGGCCATATGAAAAATACAATATAAAGCCATTATTTATTAAGGAAACTAAAGGCGAATCAATGCCAAGCAGACATGTTTTTTCCATTACAATTATTGCGATGTGCTGGCTTTATGTTTCTGTTCCAGTAGGTATTATAATGCTTATGCTTGTAGCAATTATGGCAGCAAGCAGAGTGCTTGCAGGAGTACATTTTGTAAGAGATGTTGTTGCCGGATTCGCAGTAGGAATTATATGTGGAATTGCCGGCTTATGGATTATCTGAAAATTTTTGAAATATTTCTAAAAAACATTTGACAAATAGTAACTGAATGTATATTATATATTTTGTGTGCCGCTCAGTTAGGGTATAAGTGTATCTGATGTATGTCGGATTCCCCAAAACTGGCGAGTATTTAATTAAGGAGGATACCATATGTACGCAATTATAGCAACAGGTGGTAAGCAGTACACAGTTTCTGAAGGCGATACTATCAGAGTTGAGAAGCTTGCAGTTAATGCTGGTGACACTGTTACATTTGATCAGGTTCTTTTTGTAAACAACGGCGAGGCTAAGGTTGGTGAGCCAACAGTTGCCGGTGCTACAGTTACAGCTAGCGTTGTAGGCGAAGGCAGAGATAAGAAGGTTATCGTTTACAAGTACAAGAGAAAGACTGGATATCACAAGAAGAATGGTCATAGACAGGCTTACACAGAAGTTAAGATTGAAAAGATTAATGCTTAATTTTTGTATGGATGTTTGTGAGGTGTGTTATTCATGACTCATATAACTTTTTTTAAGAACTCTGAAAAAGAGATCACAGGTTTTTATTCTGCAGGTCATGCAGGATATGCTGAATCCGGCAGTGATATTATATGTTCTGCTATTTCAGTTCTGACAATCAATACTATTAATTCGATAGAGGCTTTTACCGATGATAAGTTTGATGTGTCAGTTAATGAGGATGAGGGAATTGTTATCTTTAAGATGGCTATGCCTGTTAGTCCGGAAACTTCGATTTTACTTAAGTCATATGAATTAGGTGTTAGTTCTGTGGCTGAGGATAATCCGAAATACTTATCAATTAGTGTTAAGGAGGTGTAACCTTATGTTAAATATGAATCTTCAGTTATTCGCTCATAAAAAGGGTGTAGGTTCTACAAAGAATGGTAGAGATTCAGAGTCTAAGAGATTAGGCGCTAAGAGAGCTGACGGACAGTTTGTTTTAGCTGGTAATATTCTTTACAGACAGCGTGGAACAAAGATTCATCCAGGTGTTAATGTTGGTCGTGGTGGCGATGATACATTATTCGCACTTGTTGATGGAACTGTTAAGTTCGAAAGAAAGGGCAAGGATAGAAAGCAGGTTTCTGTTTATCCTGTTGTTTCAAACGACTAATTTGTTTTTTAGCTCCAAGTCTTCGGATTTGGAGCTTTTTTCTTAATTTGTAAATGTTAATTCTAAACAGTTAACATAATTTAAATATAGAATGGAGGAAAGGTTATGTTTGCAGACAGAGTCCGCATTTTTATTAAATCCGGCAAGGGTGGAGATGGTCATGTAAGCTTCCGTAGAGAGCTTTATGTTCCTGCTGGCGGTCCTGATGGCGGCAATGGCGGTCATGGCGGAGATATTATTTTTATGGTCGATAAAGGGCTTAATACACTCGGTGATTTCAGACATAACAGCAAATATATTGCTGAAAGCGGCGAAGAAGGCGGCAAGAGAAGATGCACAGGTAAAGATGGTGAAGACCTTATAATTAAAGTGCCTGAAGGAACTGTTATATATGATGATGAATCCGGTAAAGTTATTGCAGATATGTCTGGAGATAACCTTCAGGAAACTATTCTTAAAGGTGGCCGTGGTGGTAAAGGTAACATGAACTATGCTACATCTACCATGCAGGCTCCACAGTATGCACAGCCGGGACAGGATGCACAGGAATTATGGGTTCGTCTTGAACTTAAGGTTATTGCTGATGTTGGTCTTGTAGGATTCCCTAATGTTGGTAAATCAACATTTTTATCAAGAGTAACTAATGCAAGACCTAAGATTGCCAATTATCATTTCACAACACTTAATCCTAACCTTGGTGTTGTTGATCTTGATGGTGGTAAAGGTTTCGTTATTGCTGATATTCCTGGTCTTATTGAGGGTGCATCAGAAGGTGTTGGTCTTGGACACCAGTTCTTACGTCATATTGAGAGAACTAAAGTCATTATTCATATTGTTGATGCAGCTTCAACTGAAGGCCGTGATCCTATAGCTGATATTAAGGCTATTAACAAAGAGCTTGAGAATTATAATCCTAAGCTTCTTGAAAGACCACAGGTTATAGCAGCTAATAAGATTGATGTTATATATGATGATGGCAGTGACCCTGTACAGGCTATAAGAGATGCATTTGAGCCGGAAGGTATTAAGGTATATCCTATATCAGCTGTTACAGGACAGGGCGTTAAAGAGCTGTTATACGCAGTCAGAACACTGCTTGATAACTTCAAGGACGAACCTGTATTATTTGAAAAAGAATTTGACTACGACGAGCTTATGGATAATCCTAACGAAAGCTTTGAAGTTTCTATTAACGAAGATGGCGTATACGTTGTCAACGGACCAAAGATTGATAAAATGCTTGGTTATACTAACCTTGAATCTGAAAAGGGATTTGATTTCTTCCAGAAATTCATGAAGCGCTCAGGTGTTCTTGATGAACTTGAGAAGCTTGGAATTGAGGAAGGCGATACAGTTATCGTTGGTGATTACCTTGAGTTTGATTACTATAAAGCATAATTAATAGGAGAGAATATATGACAAGCAAACAGAGAGCTTATTTAAAGGGTCTTGCAATGACAATGGATCCAATATTCCAGTTTGGAAAGAACAGTCTTACTCCTGAGAACACTGCAGCTATTGCAGAAGCTCTTGAGGCAAGAGAACTTATCAAAATAAGTGTTCTTAATAACTGTGCCGATGACCCTAGAGAAATCGCACAGATGGTTGCAGAAAGAACACGCTCACAGGTTGTTCAGGTTATTGGAAAGAAAATCGTTCTTTACAAGGAATCTAAGGACAACAAAAAAATCATTTTACCATGATTAATTCAGACAAAATAATAGGTATTATGGGTGGGACATTTAATCCAATCCACAAAGGACATACAGGTATTGCCAGATGTGCCTATGAGCAGTCTGATATTGATGAAATATTATTCATGCCTTCAGGCACACCTGCTTACAAAGATAATTCTCCCATTGTAAGTGCAACTGACCGTTGTAATATGGTAAAGCTTGCAATTAAACCTTTTGATTACATGTCACTTTCTACGATTGAAACTGACCGTCCCGGTAATACCTACACAGCCGATACACTTGCACAGATATATGATTCATATAAGAAAATATATTTTATAATAGGTGCAGATTCGCTTCTTTATATTCAGGACTGGTATCATCCTGAGTATATATGCAGCCATTGTCATCTTTTATGTGCTAACAGGGACAATAATTCAGCCAGTGTACTTATAGATCAGAAACATTTTCTTGCTGATAAATATGGTGCGGTTATTGATTTTATTGATGTTCCGGAACTTCCTTACAGTTCAACTGATATACGAAAGAAGGTTGCAATGGGTCTGTCAGTAAAAGAAGATGTCGGCGAAGAAGTAGAAGAGTATATAAAGTCCAGAAAACTTTATGTTTAAGAGGTTTTATTATGGATAACAAATATATTGAACAATTAAGAACACATGTAAAAGACGCACTCCGTACAGACAACATGCGATACCAGCATACACTTGGTGTTGCTAATACAAGTGCCTGTCTTGCCATGTGTCATGGTGCAGATATGAACAAAGCGTATATTGCAGGTCTTCTTCATGATTGTGCAAAATGTGTTCCTGATGATGTAAAGATTGCTGAATGTGAACAATTTGGACTTCCAATATCAGATATTGAGTTTGAAAGTCCTTATCTGCTTCATTCAAAGCTTGGTGCATATTATGCAGCACACAAGTACAATGTTGAAGATGATGAAATATGTTCTGCCATCCAGTGGCATACAACAGGAAAGCCTGCAATGACTTTATTAGAAAAGATTGTATTCATTGCAGATTATATTGAACCCTACAGAAATAAAGCTGCCAATCTTGATGACATAAGACATATGGCATTCACTGATATTGATATGGCGGCTTATGTAATATTAGACGACACCCTTTCGTATATAAGAAAAACTGGTCGTAATATCGATACACAGACCGTTGATACCTACGAATACTACAAAGGGATTATTAAAGAAAGAGAGAATTAAGATATGGCAGATTCTAAGGATATGTTAAAGGTTATCATAGATGCCTTACAGGATAAGAAGGCTGAAGATATCAGAGTTATTGATATCAGCAATGTATCTGTTATTGCAGATTATTTCGTTATTGCTAGTGGTAGCAATACTAACCAGATTCAGGCTATGGTAGATAATGTAGAAGAAGAAATGTTCAAGGCTGGCTTCGATGATCCTAAGGTTGAGGGTTATAATACAGCTTCATGGATTCTTCTTGATTACAAGGATGTTATTGTTCATGTATTCTCTGAGGATGACAGAGCGTTCTATAATATTGAACGTATATGGCGTGATGGGAATGAGGTTGATATTAACAGCCTGTAATGTTTAGAACGGCTTCCCGGAAGGTGACTCTGCCGTAGGTATATAGATAATCAGAACCCGCTCCCGCTCGGTCTCGGACGCAGCGATACTAGGTTCGCTACTTTGCAGCTCACCAAGTGCCGGCGTCCTCAAACGGTTCTGATTATCTATATACCTACGGCATCGTATTCTCCGGGGAGACTGCTGTACATTACTGGTTGTTAATTGGTGATAATATAAAAATATATCCAGCTATAGATATATTTAAATCCGGACGCCTTGAGAGCTTGTTTTGCTGCTTTGGCAGCTCACCAAGCTCTCAAGGCTGGTTATCGAATTTCTTATATATCTATGGCTGGATTTTCATAGGGATTAAAATTAATCTATGCCTAGTCTGATGAGACCTATTACTTTTCCTAATATCTCGCAATCGTCTACGATAATTGGGTCCATGAAATCGTTCTCTGGCTGGAGTCTTATGTGTCCGTTCTCCTTGTAAAAACGCTTGACTGTTGCTGAATCATCTACTAGTGCAACAATTACTTCTCCATTAGAAGCTGTATTCTGCTTTCTTACTATTATCTGGTCGCCTTCGTAGATTCCCATATTAATCATGCTGTCACCCTTGACCTTTAACATGAATACCTCTCCACCTGGCATGTATTCAGATGGAATAGGAAAGTACTCTGTTATATTCTCAACGGCAAGAAGTGGCTGTCCTGCGGCAACCTGACCTAATAACGGGATATTAACAACCTCTCTCCTTGAAAGATTAAAGTTATCATCAATTATCTCTATTGTACGCGACTTAGTCGGGTCTCTTCTTATATATCCATTCTTCTCCAAAGACTCAAGATGTGCATGAACAGATGATGTAGACTTAAGATTAACTGCCTGACATATATCCCTTACTGATGGTGGATATCCTTTGTTAAGAATCTGTGATTTAATATATTCAAGAATCTCAGACTGTTTCTGAGTTATTCTGCCATATGCCATATTACGAACCTCCATTAAATTCTTTTAAATAATTTTACCACATTTATACATTATGTGCAAACATAATTTCTGAAAAAATGTTCGGAAAATTTGTTCGATTTTTATTGACAAACGCATGTTCTGATTATATAATCAACTCATAACAGCAGAACACTTGTTTGATTGGAGGTTTTACGTATGAATAATTCAGAATACACATATAGAAGAGCAGCAGCTAAGAAAAGAAGCAACAGACGCAGAAGAAACAGACAGATGACTGTCAAGTCATTAAGAATGGTTATTATATGTTCAATTCTTATATTTGCCGTTTCTATTGGAGGCATTATTGTCAAGGCTTCTGATGACTCGAACAGAACACGAACATATAAGTATTATACAACAGTATCTGTAGAAGATAATGATACATTATGGTCACTTGCTGACAGATATAATAATGGGGATGAAGATACAGCTTCATATATTAACAATATAATGCAGATGAATGATTTATCATCTGACACAATCCATTCAGGTAAGAATCTTTTAATATATTATTATTCAACTGAGATAAGATAATATCTAATTGCATATACATTTCCCGCATGCAGTGAAAAGCTACTTAATATTGGACTTTTCACTGCATTTTTGTTAAAATTTATTGATAGCGAAATGGCTGTAGATATAACTTAATATTTAATAATTTATTTATAAGGAGATTAACTATGAAATTTAGCGATATAGAGACTATCTCTCAGGGCGTATCAGATTATCTTTCAGATAATAAAATCGTCGATATGACCGAAATACAGCGTCAGACGTATAAGCATATAATGGACAACCGCGATATTATAGCTTGTTCATCAACCGGAACAGGTAAGACACTTGCATATCTTATCCCGATTATTAACAGACTAAAGAGTAATACTCATAATATTCAGGCCGTTGTTCTTGTTCCAACAGCAGAGCTTGCAATACAGGTCAATAATACGCTTAAAGATATCTTTGCACATATGGATAATACATTTTCATCTGTTGCATTAATAGGAGATGTGAATATATCAAGACAGATTGATTCTATTAAATCTAATAAGCCTGCAATAATTATCGGAACACCTAACCGCATACATCAGCTTATAAGTAACAAGAAGATTAAAGTACATGAGGTTAAGACTCTTGTTCTAGATGAGGCAGACAAGCTCTTTGATAAGACATTTATTCAGGATGTAGAAGCAATTAGAAAGTCTTTAATGAAGTTCACACAGGTTCTTTTATTCTCTGCAAGCGTAGATAGGAAGACAAGAACTAATACTTTGTGTTTCAAACCAATATTCATTGATATTAACAGTAATTCTGGTAATACAAGTCAGATTCCTTCTACAATCAAGCATATAAGCGTTATTTCTGACAGAAGGGAACGAATTGAAACTTTAAGAAAGATTATTAAAGCTGTTAAACCAGAGAAAGCAATTATATTTGTTAATTCCAAGTATGATCTAGAAGAATCCCTTCAGAAGCTTGAATATCATCATTACAATGTAGCTTCAATTGCCGGTAATAAAGATAATTCAGCCAAGAAAGCTGCAATAGAGAATTTCAGAAGTGGAAAGATTCAGCTCCTTATTGCAACAGATATAGCAGCCAGAGGACTTCAGATTGATAATATTGATACAGTAATTAATGTAAACCTTCCTGAGGACAATAAGGAATATATTCACAGATGTGGACGCTGTGGACGTAATGGGAACATAGGAACGTGTATATCAATTATAACTGATAATGAACTTAACAAGATTAAATTATATCAGAAAGCATTTCACATCAATATAGTCACTAAGAAGCTCTATCAGGGGAAATTAGTTGCAAAATAAGAGATTGCAGAATATAATTATCCATGCAGTAATCACTTCGCTAAAGTCAGGTTTAACGAAGTGATTAGTATTTTTTATATATGGAGGTATTCTTAATGGCTGAAAAAAACTACACCGAACAACAAAACATCAAGTATAAGAAAAAGCTTAATGAATTACTTGATATATTACCGGATTTCTGTACACAGTATTTTGATAGTCTTGAATTTAATAAGCAGCCAAGAACTAAGGTTGCCTATGCAATGGATATTAAAGGTTTCTTTGAATTTCTCATTGAATGCATACCTAAGTTCAGTTCATATGCAATGAAAGACTTTAAACCACAGGATTTAGAAAAAATAGATGGTACAGATATAACCAGATACTTACGACATGTAAAGTTATATAAGAAGAACGGTCGTGATATAACGAACTCAGAAAGTGCTGCCAAGCGTAAATTATGTGCTCTAAGACGTTTTTATGAATATTACTGCCGTTATGAAATAATCAGTTTGAATCCGACTATAAAAGTTGATATGCCTAAAATTCATGAAAAAGCTATTATAAGAATGGAGCCTAATGAGGTAGCTGAATTTCTTGATAATGTGGAATCTGGCAATAAGCTTACCAAAACACAGCTCCAAAGCCATGAAAAGCTTAAGACGCGTGATCTGGCTCTCCTTACACTTATGCTCGGAACTGGTATCCGTGTATCAGAATGTGTTGGATTAGATATTAATGATGTGGATTTTGATAATGACAGAATCAGAGTTATAAGAAAAGGTGGCTCTGAAAGCTTTGTATACTTTGGTGACGAAGTCCGTGAAGCACTTCTTAATTATCTTGAAGAAAGAAAGAATTTAACGCCTGATGAAGGACATGAGAATGCGCTATTCATATCAGCCAAAAAGAAGCGTCTATGTGTGCGATCCGTTGAACTTCTTGTTAAGAAATATGCCCAGACTGTTACAACTGTAAAGCATATTACCCCGCATAAGCTTCGAAGTACTTATGGTACTAATCTATATCAGGAAAGCCAGGATATATATCTTGTTGCTGATGTTTTAGGACATAAAGATGTTAATACTACACGGAAGCATTATGCAGAGATTGTAGAAGAAAACAAGCGTTCTGCAAGAAACATTGTCAAGTTAAGAAAAGATTGACAATAAATAAAAGATGATACTCTTCCACTATTATGTGGCAGAATATCACCTTTTATTATTTTAATTATTCTACTGATAAATTTCACGCCATTCCATATCGCCTCTCTCAAGAGATTTAACAAGCAATTCTGCTGTTGCAAGATTAGTGGCCAATGGAATATTATACATATCGCAAAGTTTGCATATATTATCAGAATCCGGTTCATGTGCTAAAGGATTCTCTGCCTCTCTAAGAAAAATAACAAGATCTATCTGGTTATGTTCAATCTGTGCACATAACTGCTGGTCACCACCAAGATGTCCGGCAAGAAACTTATGTATCGATAAATTAGTAACCTCTTCAATAAGCCTTCCTGTTGTACCTGTAGCAAAAAGCTGATTCTTATTAAGAATACCCTTATATGCTATACAGAAATTCTGCATTAATTTTTTCTTAGAATCATGTGCTATTAAACCAATGTTCATTTAAGCTTCCCCCTAATGTATAAATTAAAATGTATAAAAGCTATCCTCTGAAATCATCTGCAAACATATCATCATCTCTTTCAACATTTCTTTGCAGACTTACATTGAGTACAATGCCCATAGCTATGAATAATGTAAGTAAAGATGTGATACCACAACTAAAGAAAGGTAATGGAACTCCAGTATTAGGAAGTATCCATGAAACAACACCTATATTAATAAATGTCTGAAATCCAATATATATTGCTACACCACAACATATCAGCCTTCCTTCAAAATTTCTTGCTCTCACAGCTACTATTATACACTCCAGAACAATCAGAAACAATAAAAAAATTGTAATACAACTTCCGGTAAAGCCTAATTCTTCACCTATTACTGCAAATATAAAGTCATTCTGGGCTTCTGCAATATATCCGGCATTCTTTAAAGAAGAAGTATCATTATTATTAAGACCTTTACCATAAAGCTGACCAGAACCAATAGCCTGAACAGCATATGCCTGCTGATATGTTCCTGCATCATTCATATCAACTTCTTCTGACTTACCTTCAATAAAATCAACAATTCGTTTTCTTTGATAATCCTCTATAAGGATTGGGTGTTCAACTGATACAACATATATCAGAAATGCTGATAAAACCGGTATTACAACAAGAATTGCAATACCAAAAATCTTATAGCTTACTCCTGAACAATAAAGCATAGCAATGACAATAAGTGTCAAAAGTATTGCTGTTGAAAGATTAGGCTGTAATGCAACTAGTAATATAGGAAACAATGTAAGACATGCTATTAATAAGAGAAACTTAATTGAATTAAGCTTTTCTTTATTTGCTGCAACAAGTTTTGCAACTAACAAAATAAGTGCCAGCTTTAAAAATTCAGATGGCTGCAACTGTACCGGTCCTATCTTAAACCATCTGGTAGCTCCATGTGAACCATGTCCAAACACTGTAAGAACACCTATAAGCATAATAGTAACTATTGCATACCATATCCAGTAATACTTTAATATCCAATTATAATCAATAAATGAAACAATAATCATTATTATAAACGATATTGCAATACCTGCCCCCTGCTTTACTGTATATGCACTGTTGGCACTATTAACCACAGCAAGAGCAAATACTGATGTTACAATCAGAATAAATACCAATATAAAGTTGTATGAACGCAATTTATATTTTTTTAACATAATAAAACCCTTATTACTTTTCGCTGTTTCTCATATCCTTAATTGGAATATTAGCGAAAATTGCTGGTACAGAGCCATTGTTAGTATCAGATTCCGTTGATGTAATCTGAATATCAAGACCATCTGTATCAATTTCCATATACTTTGAAATGACTTTAATAATATCATTCTTAATCATTTCCATAACCTCTGGTGAACAGTTAGCTCTGTCAGAAACAAGCAAAAGCTTTAATCTGTCCTTAGCTACATCACTTGAACCTTTTTTCTTAAATAAATCAAGTAATCCCATATTTAATCCCTCCCTGAATAAGCCATATGTGACTTATTATAATACATATTAATTCTTCTTATCACTCTTAAAAAGTGAAGAAAGCTTCTTAAAGAAACCTCCCTTACCATTAAGATCAAGGAATGGAATCTCCTCACCGGTAATTCTACGGCAGATATTCATGTATGCCTGTCCTGCGAGAGAATCATCTCCTACAAGTGGCTGTCCCTTATTAGTTGCCACAACGATATTTTCATCATCTGGAACAGCTCCAATAACATTAAGCTGTAAAATATCATTAACATCATCAATAGACATCATCTCGCCTCTGTTTACCATATCCATTCTGATTCTGTTTACAATTAAATCTTCATGATTCTGAAGTCCGTGAGCGTCAAGGAGTCCTACAATTCTGTCAGCGTCCCTGATAGCAGAAACCTCTGGTGTAGTAACAACTAAAGCTCTGTCTGCACCAGCAATTGCATTCTGGAATCCCTGCTCAATCCCTGCAGGACAATCAAGAATTATGTAGTCAAAACCTTCAGGATCATTCTTAATTTCATCAATAACCTTAATCATCTGTTCAGGTGTCACAGCTGACTTATCTCTTGTCTGTGCTGTTGGTAAAAGAAACAGATTAGGACATCTCTTGTCAGCAATCATAGCCTGCTTTAATCGGCAGTTACCTTCAACGACATCAACAAGATTATATACAATACGGTTTTCGAGTCCTAATACAACATCAAGATTTCTAAGGCCTGTATCTGTGTCAATCATAACGACCTTCTTTCCAAGTTTAGCAAGGCCCGTACCAATATTAGCTGTGGTTGTAGTCTTACCTACTCCGCCCTTTCCTGATGTTACAACTATAACTTCACTCATATTAAACCTCCATTAATAATTCTTAATAAATCGCAATATATTAATTATGCGAGATTTTTATTCTTAAATCAACTATTTTTTAAAAATATAACAAATTAATCTAAACATATGTCATCTAAAGCATTCTGCTCTAAATCTTCAATATAAATATTCTGATCATATACATAGGCAATCTTTGGTTCAATAACTTTAGTTTTATTTCTGCCTTTTGTTATCTTGGTTCCTGCATCTGAGCTTCTGGCAATTATTTCGCCTATCTTAATCTGCATAGGACTCATCTCAAGTGCAACAACAAATGCATTCTCATTACCATCTACACCTGCAAATATATTGCCCTTAAGACTTCCAAGTACAATAACGCTGCCTTTTGCAACAACCTTGCCTCCAGGATTGACATCTCCTAATACCACAACGCTTCCGTCAGATTCAAATACCTGACCTGAGCGAAGCGTTCCTTTATAAAACATACACGCTGTTTTAGGATCAGATACCATATCATTTACAGGCTGTACAACCGGCTCTGATACATCAACACTTGCAATAGCTTTCTTAACAGCATCTTCATATATTTCCTTCATATTGTTATTTTCATCAAGAACACATACAATATTAAGCTCAGATACATCTGATATCACATTGAGAATTCTTTTTTCCTCTTCAGCAGATAAATCTCTTCCATCAAAAGAAATCGCCATATTAGCATTATTAAAAAACTTTGACGCACTCTTGAACTTTTCAGAAACACTTTCTAATAAATCCTCAAAAGCCATTTCACTATCAAGAAATACTGTAATTCCACTATTACTTCCTTTGATCATTACCGAATTATCCAAAACATTCACCTCTCATCTCATATTAGTTATTTCTTTAGTAAATCATTAAACAATATTAATCATTAATATTAAAAAGCATTTTGTAAATCTCTGAACCTAGTGTTACAGCATTACCTGAAGCATAACCATTCTGAATACGCACTGCCATACAGTATTGTGGATTATCATATGGCGCATATGATATTAATGTAGCATGGTCAGGATCTGTTGTTCTTTCCTGTGCAGTACCAGTCTTAGCTGCAATTGGCATCTTTAATGGTAAAAATGCTGAATACGTTCCAGCAGCAAGATTCATTCCTGTATGAATGGTATTCCATATATCAGAACTCAGCTCCACCTGATTATTAACCTCAGCATGATTTTCCATAATAACATTGCCATCATAATCAGTTATCTTATCAATAAGCGTAAGATTGTAACATGTGCCTGATGTTGCTAGTGTAGTAACATATCTGGCAAGATTAAGAGTACTGTATCTGTGGTTACCCTGACCAATTGCTGAAGCAATGGCATTCTGCGAAGATGCTCCCGGAGTACCCTCTTCTATCTCTATACCGGTCTTTGTTGAAAGACCAAGCATATCAGAATACTTCTTTAATATGTTAGTACCATAAGTGCTATTATACGAACCATTCTTGCTACATGCAAGATTGTATCCGACATTATACATATAAACATTACATGAATCTCTTATGGCAGTTACAGGTGTCTCACTTCCATGTCCCCATTTCTGCCAACATCTAGGGGATGGTGTAACCTTATCAAACACACCAGAGCAGTTAAATGTTGTAGATGAAGAAATTATCCCACTATCAATACCTGCAATAATTGTACATGGCTTATAAGTAGAACCTGGGGCTATAAAAGACTGCGTTGCTCTGTTAAGAAGAGGACTTGCATTATCATTAACAAGTGAACTGTAATACTTTGCATCAACTGTTCCTGATAATTTATTATTATCATAGCTTGGATAAGAAACAAGAGCCAGAACATCACCATTATCCGGATTAGTTACAACCGCAGAACCTGAACATGGCTTAAGTGCGAGCTGTCCAACAGTAATAATCTTATTAGAGATAACATATGACATAAATTCATATGCCCCCATGCTTCCCGATGCGAGAGACTGATATTTCGAATCATCTGCATTCATATCAAGTACACCCTGCTCATATAATAACATACATACCTGTCTCCCTGATATGCTGCCTGCATTAATCATATATTTATACATTTTCTTAAAAAATGCAGTATCTGTATCAAGTGCTGATATAACATAATCAACAAGTACATCATATGATTCCTGAAGACTTGTATACTTTTCAGATGTAAGAGATGACATATTAATCCAGTTCTTTGATATTCCATACGTAAGAAGCTGCGAAAGGCTCGTTGAATCGCCATATATCCAGTCATAATAAACACTGTCACTTGTATCAACATTAGCAAGACTGAATATATTCTCACTTCTTAAAAGATCATATATATACCATATATACAGCTTTTGTTCTTCTGAAAGCTTTCCATAAGCTGTATTACCAGATGTAAGTTCTTCCCTCAGCCATGAAAGTGTTTCAGCTTTCTTAGCTTCAAACTGGCTGTATATATCAGCTTCATTAGATGTATTCTGTTCCTGAATCCCTTTTAAAGAAACAAGATTATTATCTATAAGTGCAAAATAAGCTTCCTGAGCAGTTATATATATAGTATCAACATCACCTGAACTATTATAAGTTATTTTATTGCTTCCAGGCGTAAAGTACTGCATAAAAATATTAGTTACTTCATCTTCTATTGCATGATATATTGCCTTCTGAAGATTAATATCAATAGTAAGATATACATCATGTCCTGCCTGTGGTGCTTCCTCATCGAGTACTTCAGTAATTCTTCCTACAGTATCAACATATACAGACTTTTCACCTTTAACACCAGACAACTCACTTTCCATGCTTTTTTCAATACCAGATTTACCTACAATGTCATTGCTTTCATATCCTTCACCAAGTTCTTCAAGCTCTGCGTTAGATACAGTTCCTGTATAGCCAAGTATCTGTGAACAATATACGCTGTCAACATATCTTCTGATATACTGTTCTTCAACGGTGACACCGACAAGGTCATCACTATTTTCTAATATTGCCGCAACTGTCTCATCAGATACCTCATTTGCAATAATAAATGTAAGATATCTGTTATACGAATTGGCAGCCATATATCTTCGAAGATTTACCATCATTAATGAATGTTCTATTCCAAATTCTTCATAATTAATGCTATATGTCTCACAAAGACGTTTAAACATATTCTCAGCTGAAGTAGCTTTCTGTTCATCAGTTAACGCTGCAATTGATTCAGTTCCATAAGAATCCCTTAAAAATCTTAAAAGAGACGTTCCTTCAACATTATAAGTAAATTGTCCGTTATTATAAATAATTGGAAAATCATTAGAATATGTATCTCCATGATCTTCGATAATCTGTAATGTTTTGTTTATAGAATTATTAATTGTTGCATTCTTAGTTGCATTATCTGAATATCTTCCAGAGTCGCTTATCTTGACTGCATATGACAAATCATTATATGCAAGAAGTACACCATTACGGTCATATATACGACCTCTTGCAGCCGCAACACTCATATCTTTCTGTATAGAACTTGATAAGTCTTCGACATATGAATCTCCATTTATTATCTGAAGAACAAACAATCTGTGAACAAGAACAGAAATCAGAACAATAAATACAAGAATCATAGGAAAAATTCTGGATTTAAGAAGACTTATAATGTACTCAAATACTTCCTTCATCAATCTTACCCTTCTTCTTTCTCTCTTTTCCTTGCTCCGTTATAACACAAAAATAATGTATCGGATGATATATCAGTAATGAAACAAGAGCTGTATAAACAACCTCCGGCAATATAAAGCGTGACATAAAAAATCCAACATTAAGTCTGTTTTGAAGCAGAAAATTACCAATATATGATATGAATCCATATCCAAAATCAGCTGTAATCACAAGTGCAAGGGGGATAAGAACTTCCCTTACCTCGTACTTCTGATAAAAAAATCCCGAAAAATATCCTATGTAAATAAAAATAAGTGCTGTAAATCCGAACAAACCAGAATAGAACAAATCATACATAATTCCAGCAAAAAATCCTGCAAACATTCCATCATTCTTACCACAGAAGAAGCCAAAAAATACAGGCATAATAATAAGCCAGTTTGGTGAAATATTAGCAATTGATATTACTCTTGCTGCAGAAACCTGCATGATATAGAAAAACAATATAATAATTAATTCTGTTATCTTTCTTTTCATAATAAATTGTCCTAAACACTTATTCTTTAAGCTGTGTTATAACCAGAACCTCCTGTAAATTATTAAAATTCACAGCAGGAACAATATATCCTGACTGGGTAAGATTATTAGAATCCAGCTTAACATCCTTAATATACCCAATCAGAATTCCTTGCAGATACCTATCACTAATATTAGAAGTAACAACTTTATCGCCATTTCTGACAACAACATCACTTTTAAAATGTGATACGCGTATCATGCCTGTATCCATCAGTTCAACATCTCCCTGAACAATACATGTTTCATTAGTATCTATAAGCATTCCACTTACATTGCTGTTATTCTCTGTAATTGTCTTAACAATAGAATAATTACTTCCTGTTTCAGAAATAATTCCTACCAGCCCTCCGCTGGCAATAACATTCATATTAACTTTAAGACCATCGTCAGTTCCTTTGTCAATCTTGAATGACGAATGCCAGTTATCTGTAGTAACTTCAATAACCCTGGCTCCAACTTTCGAATAACCTGCATACTGCTGGTCTAGCTCATATAAATCACGAAGTCTGTTAAGTTCATAAGAATCCTGTTTTAACTGGTTATTCTCTTCTGTAAGATCATCAACCTGACTCTGAAGCTTCTTATTCTCATCAAGAACAACTGATATCTCCTGAAGTGTCTGGTATTTATCATAAACCCAGAATCCAATATTGTTCATACCCTTCTGTACCGGAACTACAACCATTGAAACGCACTTTTTAAGAGGCTTGGTAAGCGTATCTGTAAAAAAGCTCGTACCAATAAAGAAACAGCACAAAACCGTAAGTGCAATGAGAATATTCTTCGAAGTCATAAGTGAAGAAATATTCTTTCTCATCTTAAAACCTGCCTTTTAATCAAAATTTTTCTCTGTAGGAGTATATGCAACCTTAGCAAATTCCGGATTAGATACAACTCCCATAAGACCTCTTACAACACTCTCTGCAGGATGTTCAACAATATTGACATTAAGATTAGTTTCATCTTTGATAAACTTTTCAAGATTGTTAATCTGTGCAGTTCCTCCTGTAAAATAAACACCATCCTTGATTATGTCAGCTGCAAGTTCCGGCGGAGTTCTTTCAAGTATAACCTTAATAGCATCCATAATAGAATGTAATGAATCAATTATAGCCTGATATACAACATCGGAAGAAATATCAACACTTACAGGAAGACCTGATAAAACATTCCTTCCAAAGCCAGGTGCAAATGTTTCTGAAACAGGAACTGCACTTCCTAACTGCTTCTTTAAATTTTCAGCAGTTTTACTTCCTATAACAAGATTATAAGCCTTTCTTACATTACTTATAATACAGTCATCAAGCTTATTACCACCAATCTTAACAGCCTTGCTTATAACAATTCCGCCTAAAGAAAGAACTGAAATCTCAGTTGTCTCTGCTCCGATATTAACAATCATAATACCCTTAGACTTAGTTACATCAAGGCCTGCACCTATAGCGTCTGCAACAGGTTTATCAACTACATAAACATTCTTTGCCTTTACTTTTGAATCAACAACTAATTCATAAAAAGCTCTCTTCTCTACTTCTGTTACATCTGTTGGTACAGCAATATAGAAATCTGATCCGGTAATCTTCTTTCCTTCATTAATCTTATTAAAGAAGTTAAAAAGAAGTGTCTGCATATTCTCAATATCAGCTATCACACCAAACTTAACCGGGAAAGAAACCTCAATATGCTCTGGAGCTTTCTCATACATTTCATATGCTTCATCTCCAAAAGCTAAAATCTCTGTTTTATTAGCTATAGCTATAATATTCTTTTCATTAAGTATCTTATCCTTATCACTGCAGCACATTTTAAAATTACTTGTGCCTATATCAATTCCGTATGCATTACCCATGTCTTAATTCCTTTCTTAATTGTTAATTAATGTATTGCATTTGTTTAAAACTGAAATAAGAATTATCTCCTATAACAATATGATCTAACAGCTCAACACCAATAATTCTGCCGGCTTCCATAATATTCTTAGTAACCTTCATATCCTCTCTGCTAGGAGATGGATTGCCTGATGGATGATTATGCAGGATAACTATCGAAGCTGCCCTGCTGTCAAGTGCCTCCTTAAATATTTCCCTTACAGAAACCATTGAACCAGTAGAAGTTCCAACAGACATCACCTTATCTCTAATAAGGCGGCATCTGTTATCAAGCATTACAAGAACCAGATGTTCTCTCTTTAGATGTCTCATATCTTCCATATAATATTCTGCAATAGTTTCGGCATTCGAAAAGTCAAGTCTTTCTCTAGCCTTCTGCTTTGCAATTCTTCTTGAAAGTTCAAGAATGCAGCATATCTGGACAGCCTTTGCCTTTCCTATACCCTTAATCTGCATAAGTTCTGAAACGGACATACCATAAAGACCGTTAAGATTGCCGGCATTCTCCAGTAACTTCTCTGCAAGCTGGATAGAACTTAAACCATTGGTTCCTGTTCTTATAATCGCTGCCAGAAGTTCAGCATTATCAAGTGATGATGCACCATACTCAAGACATTTTTCGTAAGGAAGCAGTTTTTCTTCCTCCACACCTGTTATTATATTCTCATAGACCATAAATTAAACAGCAGTCAGATTAAATAAATCTGTAAATAATAATTGCGAGTATAACTCCTATTATACTGGCAATAGTAATCTTAATCTGGAGTGCAAATGTTATTACAAGTACTCCCAGATTTAATACCAGCGGATTGTCAAGCCCGAAACTCTGTCCATAAGACAGCCAGCTAAGTGCATGCACACTGGCAGTAAGTTCTGCAATAAGACCGCCAAGCACAATGCCTATCAAAATGAATAGCCATAAAAGCCAGCCGTTCTTATATTTAGAAATATTACTCATAGATTTTCATCCTTTAACCATAAATTGGAGTACGGAAAAATCCATACTCCAATACATTATAACACAAATATTAATTCAATCAAAGCTTTATAAGGTCTTTTTCAAACATTTTCTGAACACTCATCATAATTCCAAGTTTGGCATGATACCATGTAAGTCCCCCCTGGAAGAATACAGAATAAGGTTCTTTTAACGGACCATCAGCAGAAAGCTCTATTGATGAGCCTTGAACGAAGGCTCCGGCAGCCATTATAACGTCTGAATCGTATCCTGGCATCGGCCATGGTTCTGGTGTAACAAAGCTGTCAACAGGTGCTGCAGCCTGAATTCCTTTACAGAAAGCAAGAAGCCCGTCTGCACTTCCAAGTTCAACTGCCTGAATAATATCATATCTTGGCTCACTTCCATCAGGTCTTACTACAAAACCTGCCTTTTCGTATACATTTGCAGCAAATATAGCACCTTTAAGCGCACCTGCAACAACTACAGGTGATAAGAAAAGTCCCTGATAAAAGCTCTGGTTTACACCGAGTGTTGCACCGACTTCTTTTCCAAGCCCCGGTGAAGATAATCTGTAAGCTGCCTGTTCAACACATTCTTTCTTTCCTGCGATATAGCCGCCGCATGGAGCAAGTCCGCCACCAGGATTCTTTATAAGTGAACCGACTATCATATCAGCGCCAACCTCTGAAGGCTCAATTCTTTCAACAAATTCACCGTAGCAGTTATCAACCATGCATATAACATCTGGCTTGATACTTTTGATAAAACTTATAAGCTCGCCAATTCTTTCAACTGAAAGTGTTGGTCTTGAAGCATATCCCTTGGAACGCTGGATTGTTACAAGCTTTGTTCTTTCATTGATTGCATTCTTAATACCCTCATAATCAAAATCACCATCTGGCAGCAGGTCAACCTGTGCGTATGTAATTCCATATTCTGCAAGACTTCCCTTAGAAGGTCTGATACCGATAATCTCATCCATTGTATCATACGGCTTCCCAACCGGTGATAAAAGCTCATCACCTGGTCTTAAGTTAGATGATAAAGCTACATTTAACGCATGAGTTCCGCAGATAATCTGTGGTCTTACAAGTGCATCCTCTGTCTTAAATATATCTGAATATATTTTCTCAAGAGTATCTCTACCGTCATCATTATAACCATAACCTGTTGTTCCTGATAAATGCATCTCAGCAACCTTATTATCCTGCATCGCCTTTATAACCTTCATCTGGTTATATTCTGCATTCTTATCTATCTCTTCAAATCTGTCATGAAGCGACTTAATTATATTGTCGCAATAATCATATACCTCATCACAGATTCCCATATTTTTATACATTTCTCTCATAATTAAATAATTTCCTTTTCTTTTAGTTGTTCAAGCATATACGAAAGTGCATCTTCTCTTCGTATCTGGGAAAAATCCACCCATGTAACCAACGGCTCTCTCCGAAACCATGTAAGCTGTCTTTTTGCAAAATGTCTTGTATCCTGCTTAATCATCTCTCTAAGACCTGCCTCGTCACATCTGCCCTCAAGATAATCGAACACCTCTTTATATCCGATTCCCTGCATGGCAACATCGTCTTTTACAAGCCCCATGTCCGACAAATGTTTTACCTCATCAAGCAGTCCGTTGTCAAACATTATATCAACACGCCTGTTTATTCTGTCGTATAAAATTTCTCTTTTATCATTAAGAACAAAGTAACAAAAATTATAAGGTGACTCTTTAGCTCTCTGCTCATTATTATGTTCTGATATCTTCCTGCCAGTCGTCTTATAAAATTCAAGTGCACGGATAACTCTTTTGACATTATTAGCATGAATTGCCTCTGCAGATTCATGGTCAGCTTCCTTTAACATATCATGAAGCACCTCTGCACCCTTAGTATCAGCAATCCTCTGAAGATAATCCCTATATTCATAGTCACTTTCATCATCTTCAAATGTAGAATCATATAAAAGTGCCTGTATATAAAATCCGGTTCCGCCAACAACTACAGGAATATGACCGTTCTCACGGATTTTTTGTATTGCATTTGTTGCCATAGACTTAAATCTTGCCACATCAAAGCCCTCTGAAGGCTCAATCTCATCAACAAGATAATGCTTAACCCCCTGCATCTCTTCTTTTGTTATCTTGGCAGTTCCGATGTCCATATATCTGTATACCTGCATGGAATCGGCACTTATTATCTCACCATTTACCGCCTTTGCAAGTGCAATGGAAAGTTCAGTCTTTCCAACTGCTGTCGGACCTGTAAGTATTATTAAAGGTTCTTTCTTCATATCAGCCTCTATACTATTCGTTTAAATTTCTTTTCTATCTCATATCTGCTCATCATAATAAGTGTTGGTCTGCCGTGTGGACAGTTATATGGATTCTCTGCCTTCATAAGCTCGTCCATCAGTTCAAATGCCTCATTAAATGACAGTCTGTTATTGCCCTTTACAGCCGCTTTACATGACATACTTGCAACCTTTTCAGTAATAATATCAGGATCTTTGCTGGCACTTTCTTCAGAAAGTCCATCCAGAACATCAATAAGGAGCTGTTTGTAATCCATCTTAGGAAGTCCAGCAGGAATTCCTGTAACCTTATATTCATTGCCGCCAAACTCTTCAATCTCATACCCTAATCTTTTAAATATATCCTGATTAGTCTTGTATATTTCTTCCTCATGCATGTTAAGTGACAGTACAATAGGTGGAAGAATCATCTGAGTTCCAATTGTCTTATCATGAAGCTTATTCATCGTTCTTTCATAAAGCACCTTCTCATGCGCTGCGTGCTGATCCATCATATAGAATTTATCTTCAAATTCAATAAGCCAGTAAGTATCAAACAGCTGCCCTATGATTCTGTATTTGTTACGGCTGTTCTCATCAAGGAGCTTATTCTCAAAAAGGTTCATCTGCTTTGGTGGTTCAGATTTTGTCACAGCTTCATATCTTACTTTATCTTCTTTAACCATCTGCAGAGAACCCTTAATTTCAAATGGCTCCGGAAGTCTTCTCGGCTTAGTTTCTGCTTTTGAAGATTCTGTTGGTTTTGTTTCTGTCTTATATGGCATACTATCCAAAACATTTTTCTCTGGCAGCTTAATATCCGGCATAACGTTTTTTACAACAGGTGCTTCCTGCATTTTAACTGCAACAGGGTCAGGCACAGAAACTTCTGCTATAAGCTCCTTTGAATTAAGGGCTTTTAAACATGTATCATATACAAAATTATATATATATTCATTGTTCGAGAATCGCAGTTCCATCTTGGTTGGATGTACATTTACATCAATAATTGCGGGATTAATCTTAAAATGTATCGCACTGAACGGATAATTATGTGGCATTATAAAGCCCTTATAGGCATCCTCTATAGCCTTAGTTATAATACTGCTCTTGATATATCTGCCGTTGATATAATAATTCTCATATGTCCTGTTTCCGCGGACAACCATAGGCTTGCCAATAAAACCAGAAGCCTCAATATCCTGCGACTTACCGCTGATTTCATACAGATTATTAGTTATATCCCTGCCATACACATTATATATTATATCTTTAAGATTCATATTACCCGATGTATGCAGCTTATTCTGGTTATTACTTATGAACCTGAACGAAATATCAGGATGCGAAAGTGCCAGATATTCCACAAGCGAACCAATATATCCTCCCTCGGTAGTCGCTGTCTTTAAGAACTTTCTTCTAACAGGAGTATTATAGAAAAGATTTCTTACAATAAATGTAGTTCCCTCCGGAGCGCCTATTTCTGCCACTTCACCTGGTACTCCGCCATCAATTGTATAACGCACACCACTCAGACTGTCAGCAGTCTTGGTAATAAGTTCAACCTGTGATACAGCAGCTATACTCGCTAGCGCCTCACCTCTGAAGCCCAGAGACGAAACAGCCATAAGATCTTCAATTGATTTAATTTTACTTGTTGCATGTCTTTTAAATGCTATCTCAATCTCATCTTTATTGATACCACTTCCATTATCAGTAACCCTGATAAATGAAATTCCACCTTCCTTTATCTCAACTGTAATCGCAGTTGCTCCGGCATCTATAGCATTTTCAACAAGTTCTTTAACTACAGAAGAAGGTCTTTCGACGACCTCTCCTGCAGCAATCTTATTAATCGTATTCTGGTCTAAAAGTGTTATTGACATACAATCCTCCCTGTTTTGTGAAACAAAATGCGACTGCCCTTGCAGGAGCAGAGGATTTAGTCTCCTTGTTTTACCAGCGGTTCTTAGCTTTTCCCTGCAGCTTATAAAGCGTATTCAGTGCATCAATAGGTGTCATATTGCTTATATCAAGATTCATTATATCAGTTACTATATCATCATCCTTAACAGTATCAAAAAGAGACATCTGCTTAACTTCAAGGTCATTAACCTTTCTGTACTTGTCATTCATCTTGTCAAGTTTCTTTGAATACTGCGCAATATCCTTGGCTTTCTGTGATATATCAGCATCACTTAAGTCCACAACAAGCTCCTTAGCCCTGTTAAGAACCACATCAGGTACTCCTGCAAGCTTGGCAACCTGAATACCATAACTCTTATCAGCACCACCTTTTACAATCTTTCTTAAGAAAACAATATCATCACCATTTTCCTTGACAGCAATACAGTAATTATTAACTCCGTCAAGAGTTCCTTCTAATTCAGTAAGTTCATGATAATGTGTTGCAAAAAGTGTCTTGGCTCCTAAGTATTTAGTATTGGCAATATACTCAACAACAGCCCATGCAATACTTAATCCGTCAAATGTGCTTGTTCCTCTTCCTATTTCATCAAGAATTATAAGACTCTTAGGAGTTGCATTTCTTAAGATATTGGCAACCTCTGTCATCTCGACCATGAAAGTTGACTGACCGGAAGCTAAGTCATCAGATGCTCCGACTCGTGTAAATATACGGTCAACAATACATATATTTGCTGAATCAGCTGGAACGAAAGAGCCTGTCTGTGCCATAAGCACAATAAGTGCCGTCTGTCTCATATATGTAGATTTACCAGCCATATTAGGACCTGTTATAATTGAAATTCTGTTCATTCCATTGTCAAGATAAGTATCATTGGCAATGAACATATCATTAGAAATCATCTTCTCAACTACAGGGTGTCTGCCGTTCTTAATATCTATAATACCTTTTTCATTAATCTTAGGTCTTACGAAATTATTCTGTGTTGCAACAACAGAAAGTGAAGCATACACATCAATCATTGCAACAGCCTTGGCAGTGTTCTGTATTCTTACAACCTCTGCCGCTATGCGCTCCCTGACTTCACAGAATAAATCATATTCAAGTGAGTACAGCTTATCCTCTGCGCCAAGAATAATATCTTCAAGATGCTTTAACTCATCTGTAGTGTATCTTTCAGAACCGGTAAGAGTCTGCTTTCGTACCCATTCAGCAGGAACAAGGTTTTTAAATGAATTAGTAACCTCCAGGTAATATCCGAATACCTTGTTATACTTAACTTTGAGATTCTTAATTCCTGTCTTTTCTTTCTCCCTGCTTTCAAGCTCTGCAAGCCATTCTTTTCCTTTAATCTTGGCATTACGAAGCTCATCAGCCTCTGCTGAAAAGCCGTCCTTTATCATTCCGCCATCGCGCATTGTAATTGGAGGATCATCTATAATTGCAGTGTCAACAAGATTATATAAGTCTTTTAAGTCGTCCATCTGCTCAAAACACTGTCTGAATACATCACACTTAAAATGTCCTATCTGATTCTTAATGTGAGGTATCATCTCCAGGGAATTCTTAAATGCAATTAAATCCCTTGGATTAGCCGACTTACAACTAATCTTAGTCATGATTCGCTCAAGGTCATATATAGGGCCAAGATATTCACGAATCTCTTCCCTGTCAATTGCATTATCAGAAAGCTCCTCTATAGCGTCCTGTCTTCTTATAATCTCGTCTCTGTTAATAAGCGGCTGCAGCACGAGATTTCTTAACGCTCTTGCACCCATTGCAGTCTTGGTCTTATCAAGTACCCACAAAAGCGAGCCTTTTTTCTGCTTTTCACGCATAGTCTCAACAAGCTCAAGATTTCGTCTTGATGAACTGTCTATAAGCATATATTTACCTGTTGTGTAAGGCACAATGCTTGTTATATGAGACATGTCACTTTTCTGTGTCTGGGTAAGATATATAAGAAGTGCTCCCGCAGCATCAATTCCTACCGGATAATCCTTGATTCCAAGTCCGTCCAGCATATTTACATGAAAATGTTCTTTTAACTTTGCCTTGCAGGAATCATCATCAAAGTACCAGTTTTCAAGTGTTGACACTGATATGGAAAGCTTCTCTGATATAAATGTAAGGTCTATTCCGCTCATTGCAAAATACTCATTAAGTATTATCTCTGACGGAACAAACTTATTAATTTCATCAATAAGCTCCGCACCTGTCTCAATCTCAGTTACAAAGAAGTCACCTGTTGAATAATCTGCAATAGCAACACCAAGCACATCTCCAAGATAAACAATACTCATAAGATAATTATTCTTAGTTTCATCAAGTGCCTGACTGTTTAAGTTAGTTCCCGGTGTTACAACCTTTATAACCTCTCTTTTGACAATGCCTTTTGCCTGCTTAGGGTCTTCCATCTGCTCGCATATTGCGACCTTGTGTCCATTAGAAACAAGCCTGTTAATATAAGTTTCTGCCGCATGAAAAGGAACGCCGCACATAGGCGCACGTTCCTCCTGTCCACAGTCTTTTCCTGTTAATGTAAGTTCCAGTTCCTTAGAGACAACTAATGCGTCATCAAAAAACATTTCATAGAAATCTCCAAGTCTGTAAAAAAGTATGCAGTCCTTGTACTCTGCTTTAGTAGCAAGATAATGCTGCATCATTGGTGAATACTCTGCCATTATATTACTCCCTGATTAATCCTCGATAAGTCTGCCCATATAGTAAAATCCTTTACATTCGTCAAGATGTACTGTAACAATCTGTCCGATAAGTGATTCATCCCCTGCGAAATGTACAAGAATATTATTAGTCATTCTGCCTGTAACAAAACCTTCTTCATGGTCATCTTTACCCTCAACCAAGACTTTCATATCCATGCCCTCATATCTTCTGATATGCTCATGTGACACTTCATTGACAGTTGCAAGCAGTCTGTTAAATCTGTCCTTAACAACATCCTCAGGCACCTGATTCTCCATTCTGGCAGCAGGCGTACCTGTTCTTTTTGAATATATAAATGTATATGCACTATCAAACTTTGCTTTCTTTACAACATCAATAGTATCCTCGAAATCTTCCTCTGTCTCTCCTGGAAACCCAACAATAATATCAGTTGTAATAGAAACATCGGGCAGTATTCTTCTTATCATCTCAACCTGCTCTAAGTAATGCTCTTTAGTATACTTTCTGTTCATCAGCTTAAGAAGCCTTGAGCTTCCTGACTGGAGTGGAAAATGTATATGATTACATATTTTCTTGGAATCTCTTATAACTTCAAGAGTCTCTTCCTCAATATCCTTAGGATGAGGTGTCATGAATCTGATTCTTTCAAGTCCCTCTATCTTATCAATCTCTCTTAGAAGCTGGGCAAATGATACAGGATTGTCAAGTGTCTTTCCATAAGAATCAACATTTTGTCCAAGAAGCATAACTTCCTTGACGCCATCCTTTACAAGCCTTTCAATCTCCATAATGATATCCTTAGGCTCACGGCTTATCTCTCTTCCTCGTACATAAGGCACGATACAGTAAGTACAGAAATTATTACAGCCGTACATAATATTAACACCTGATTTGAATGGGAACTTTCTTTCTGTAGGAAGCTCCTCAACAATATCCTTTGTCTTTTCCCAGATATCAATAACCTGGCTTCCTGATGTAATTCTGTTATATATAAGCTTTGCCATTGCATATATATTAAATGTACCAAAAACAATATCAACAAACTTATAAGAATCTCTTATCTTCTCGACCACATCAGGCTCCTGCATCATGCAGCCACACATTGCAATAAGCATATGCGGATTCTTTCTTTTGACATTCTTAAGATGTCCAAGACGTCCATAAACCTTAAGATTGGCATTCTCCCTTACAGTACATGTATTATATATAACAAAATCTGACTTATCCTCATCCTCTGTCTCAAGATATCCAATCTCTTTAAGTACCCCGAGAAGCTTCTCAGAATCTCTGGCATTCATCTGGCAGCCAAATGTGTGTACACACGCATATAACGGTCTGCCTATTTCTTTTGTTTTCTTTTCCAGGAACTTCTTACATTCTCCAATATAATAAAGCTGTTCTTCAAGTGCACTGGTGTTATTAACTTCCTGCATTATCTACAATTCTCCATTCTATACTTATCCTAATACAAATCTTTTCAAGTGCTGTTCTTCAAAATCTTGTAAGCATACCGGTTTACCATAATAGTATCCCTGAATATAATCTGCACCAAGTTTCTTAACACATGAAAGTTCTTCCTTTGTTTCAACACCCTCAATACACACATGCAATCCCATCTCATGTGCCATCTTAATTATAAAACTTACCATAAGATAATTATCTTTAAGTTTATCTATATCAGTTACAAAAGACCTGTCAACTTTAACTATATCAAATGTTCTGTCACGCATATATCCATAATTTGAATATCCTGTTCCAAAATCATCAATTGCGAATCTGAATTCATTCTTTACAAATTCTTTAAATACGTTCTGAACAGCTGGTATCTGGTCCATCTCTATAGTTTCTGTTATTTCAAATACATAATGATTATTAGCTGCACTGTATCTTTCGATATTCTCTAATACATCTTTAACTATATTACTTTTGACAATCTGTACAAAAGACAGATTAATATGCATAACAAAATCCGGAATACTGGTAATCCATCTGTTACATGCCTTAGCAGCAGTATTAATTATCCATCTTCCAAGTGGAATAATAAGTGCACTGTCCTCTAGAAGCGGTATGAATGTGTTAGGACCTATAAATCCATATTTTCTGCTATTCCATCTTATAAGAGCCTCTGCTCCTGACAAACTGTCATCGTCAGTATTATATATTGGCTGAAAATATAACTCAAATCCTTCAAAACCTTCACTTATACATCTGCGTAATTCATCCTGAACACTAAGTTTTTCTATATACTCTGTATACTCAGTTTCAACAAATATTTCACATCGGTTCTTACCATTGAGTTTGGCAGCATGAAGAGCAAATTTGGCATTTTTTAACAACTCATTAAAACTGTCTTTCTCTGTATCAAATTCAGCAACCCCTGCTGATATTGTAAAAAATATATCATACTTTCTTATTTCAATTGCTCTGTCAATACGATTTCTTATTCTCTTATAGAGAATCTTAGCCTGTCCAATATCATTTTCCATGGAATATGGCATAAATATGGCACATTCATCACCAGGCATTCTGAATATTCTAAGTGGTGTGTCAATATATTTCTTTATTGAATCAATAAGAATATTCAATACTTCATCACCTGTTTTTGCACCATATTTTTCATTAATTTCCTTAAAATTATCTACACCAACAAGCATAAGAAAACCTGATGCGTTTCTTGTTTTAGCATATTCATTATATACATTTTCAAGAACAATTTCCCTGTAAAGCCCTGTATTATTATCAAATCTGCTCTGTTTTCCAATCTCTGATATTCTTCCGATAAGGTAAATAGCCCCATGGCTTATTACATACTGTCCTCTGCAATTTATTGCAACATATTCACCATCCACAGTTTTCCATCTGTACTCTAAATTATGACTGCTCTTTCTCCCATTCATTCCGTCATGTATATCATTCATCAGCATATCAATATCGTCCGGATGAACAACTTTAACCAATTCCTGTGTAGCATTGGAAAATTCCTCTGAATCAAGTGCAAACACATTAGTTATTGATTTTGAATAAACAGCTTTATCATTAGTTAAATCCAGTATATAAAGATAATCATCTGTACTCTGTCCGACAAGATGCAGAAAATACTTCATTTCTTCTAAATCAAAATCTCTTCTAATCATAAAAATTCCCCATACTTATAAAACAGCTTACTGTCTTATCTGCCCCTCTCCGTATATGACATACTTAGTAGTTGTAAGTGCTTTAAGCCCCATAGGACCCCTTGCATGAAGCTTCTGCGTGCTTATTCCAATCTCAGCACCGAATCCGAATTCAAACCCGTCAGAAAATCTTGTGGAAGCATTTACATATACACATGCAGCATCTATCTCATCAAGAAATCTGTTGGCATTATTGTAATCTTTAGTAATTATTGACTCTGAATGGCCTGTGTTATATGTATTAATATGTTCTATTGCTTCGTCAACAGAGTCAACAGTCTTAACAGATATAATATAATCAAGATATTCCATTCCCCAGTCATCATCACTTGCCGGAACAATTCTTGAATCACACTGCATTGCATATTCATCACCACGCACTTCAACATTCTTTTCTTTAAGTGCATTTACAATAAGTGGAATTGCCTGCTTTGCAACAGCCTTGTGAATAACCAGTGATTCACACGCATTACATACTCCAATTCTTGAAGTCTTGGCATTATATATAACTTTGACAGCCATATCAATATCAGCATATTCATCAACATATACATGACAGTTCCCTGTACCAGTTTCAATTACAGGTACTGTACTGTTGTTGACAACATTCTTAATAAGCCCTGCCCCACCTCTTGGAATAATTACATCAATGTAATCATTCATCTTCATAAGCTGATTAACAAGTGCTCTGTCTGTATCTTTTATAAGATTAATAACATCAGGATTAATTCCGTTGTCAGAAAGTGCATTTGCAATAACATCTGCAATAGCAATATTAGAATTAATAGAATCACTTCCACCTCTTAAGATGCAGGCATTGCCAGACTTGAAAGTAAGTCCGAATGCATCAGCAGTAACATTAGGTCTTGACTCATATATAATTGCAACAACGCCAAGAGGTACTCTCTTCGTTCCGATAACAAGTCCATTAGGTCTTTTCTTCATGCCTGTTACTTCGCCAACCGGATCTTCAAGACCTGTAAGAACTCTTATTCCATCTGCCATTGCATTGATTCTCTTAACATCAAGCGTAAGTCTGTCAATAAGAGCAGGCTTCATTCCGTTGGCTTTGGCATTAACAAGGTCTTTTTCATTGGCTGCAATTATACTCTCTGCATTAGCTGTAAGTGCATCAGCAACCGCTTCAAGTGCCTTATTCTTCTCATCTATTCCAAGCTTAGCAAGATATCTTGATGCCTTCTTAGCCTTAATTCCAATCTGTTCAAGTGATTCCATCAATTCTCCCTCCTTATAAACTGTGTCTGTGTAATAATATAATCCGGTTTTAAATCATGTTCCTCATAAGGAATACTCTCTAAAAGCTGGAAATCAAAAGCAAGTGCCGCTTTTATAAATGTATTATCTTCCGATAGGTATCTGTCATAAAAGCCTCCGCCATAACCTATTCTGTGAAAATCATAATCAAACGCAAGCCCCGGCATAATAAAAAGTCCATCTCTGATCTTAGCTTTATCGCAGATGTCAGACGGTTCCATAATCCCCATATAACCACTTACAAGATCATTCTCATCAGATAAGCAATAAAACTCCATCTGTGTCTTTGATAAAACTTTTGGAGCATATACTTTCTTGCCATCCATAAAGCACTGCGAAAGAAGCATATATGTATCAACTTCCATGTTATAGCTCATATACAGAAATACATTTTCCGATGTCTTATATATGTCCGATTTTTTCAATCTGTCAATTATAAGTCCACTCTGCATTTCAATATCTTCATCTGACAATTCATGTCTGCGGTTCATAATAAGCTGACGCACTTCATTCTTATCCATCTAGTTGCCTTTCTCTGCCTGTTCCTCTGCCAGTCTTTTCATCTTCTCATCATGTCTTGCCTTGACATCTATTAAAGAACCATCAGGATTCTTAATCTTAATAGATTCTAACTGTCCTCTTAAGTTTTCTCTGAAAGCTTTAACATAATCAGCTCTTAACTGCTTCTGTTCAGCAAGTTCTGCATCTGTAAGTCCCTCTGCTTTAGATTTATGATAAAGCTCGTTAATTCTTTCTAATGTTTTCTCTGTAACCATACAAACCTCTGTCACTAATTAGTAAATATAATCAAATCATCTCCGCTTTCTGCACAACTGTTATACACAGCCTTTGTAGAAAGCACAGGATGATGAAGATCCAAAATTCTATATGCTTCAATATATTCAGAAGCTTTCTTAATAAAGAAAAACCGATGTCTCATACGTGTTATAACAACAATATCATTCTTCATATATCTGAATTTCATATCAGAATGAAGCCTGTATTCTGGCTTCTGTGTGTTAAGATTAACAAAGCAGGTGCTTTTATCCACTTTTTTAAGTAAATATGGGATATCATTGATAATATAAGTAAAACTTAAATCCATTGCATGTTCAACATTATTATTAAGTCTTACCTGCTTAACCTTTGTTATAGCATCATATATAATGATTTCTTCTGACTGACTATTAAAATTATATTTCGAATAAATAATCTTTCCAGAACCTGCTTTTATATATGGAAATGTAGTCGATTCATCTGACACATCAAGTTCTTCCATAGTTATCATTTGGCCATTAAACGATATCTCAGAAACAAACTGTTTAGCATTAAGTACAGCTATTTTTTCTTCACCGCCTGTTCCATCTGATACAAGTCTGTCTGCCCCGAATTTTATGACACAATTGTTTCCACCTATTGGAAGTACCTTATATATACCTGTATTTTTCACAAATGTATCACTCATGTCATTATCTGTTTCAGAATTAATATCATAGAGAAATATATCTATCAGTTTTCCTTTCTTTTCAAGCTTTTCAACAAAAAAATAATTAGAATCCATAACAAATATATAATATCTCAATCCATCAGATATATCAGTATTATCTATCTCCATACTGAATACTGCCTCATTCTCATTAGTATCGAACATAAACCTGTATACAGTAAGAAGTGTACGGCTTTCAGTCACTGATTCCAGTGATGTGAAGAACATATAATTTCTTTCAAGGCATGCATATTTCACCTTACAGAAATTATACTTCTTAATCTGCGATGCCACTTCAAATTTTTCATTAGTTGCTGCATTCAGAATAAAATATTTCTTTCCCTGAAGACCCTGATACTGATAATTATCATCTGTTATCTGCATTAAAAGCCTGTCATTAATAGAATAGAATATTCCCTTCTCCGAATTCCTCATCAGCTTAATATCCATGTATGACCTCCCGTTGTCGTCCAAGTAATCTTCAATCAGCCTTAATCTATAAGAGACATCAGGTCAAAATCAGATGCTCTGTGGTCTAAGAACAATGTTCCAACATTCTCTCCTGCCATAACCCTGATAATATTGTCAACATCATTACCATTAGTAATAATCATATCCGCCCCCGACAGTGTTGCAATCTTTCCTGCAATAAGCTTGGTTGTCATTCCGCCAGTCCCCATATTACTACCGGATGAATCTTTACCCATTCCCATAAGCTTCTCATCAATCCCGTATACAGTTTCAACAAATTTTGCATTAGGATTAGTGTTTGGATCATCTGTATACAGACCATCAATATCAGATAACAGAATAAGAAGGTCCGCTCCGATAATTGAAGCAACAATTGCTGAAAGTCTGTCATTATCTCCAAAAGCCTGTAGCTGTTCAATCTCGTAAGTTGATACTGTATCGTTCTCATTAACGATTGGAACTGCCCCAAGTTTTAAGATTTCGTTAAATGTATTCTGTGCGTTAGTTCTGTTAACATCATTAACTATTGTATTCTTGGTAAGAAGAACCTGTGATGCAACTGCACCATATTCTGCAAATATCTTCTGGTAAACCATCATTAACTTAGCCTGTCCTATGGATGCACATGCCTGTTTTACCGGAAGTTCTGTAGGTCTGTCACAAAGTCCTATAACAGCTCTTCCCACAGCTATTGCACCAGAAGAAACTAAAACAACATCTTTTCCTGAATTCTTAATATCAATAAGAATCCTTACCAGCTTTTCAATCTTTAAAAGGTCCAATCTGCCTGTCTGCTCATGCATAAGTGAAGATGAACCTATCTTTATAACAATTCTTTTCTTATCTTTTATAAACTCTCTATAATTCCCCATATTTTAATATCTCCAGTAAAAAAATCAAATACTGGTCTATTTTACTATATTTTTATTAAAAAGTCCATATTATCCCATATAAGCAGCTGTTACTGCCATATATTCCGCAACCTTAACACCATCAACTGCAGCAGATGTTATGCCTCCTGCATACCCTGCACCTTCACCGCACGGATACAATCCACATACTGATGTACTTACAAGTTCATCGTTTCTTATTATTCTTACAGGACTTGATGTTCTGCTCTCAACACCCGAAAGTACGGCATCTTTCCTGTCAAAGCCATGTATAAATCTTGAAAAACCATGCACACCTTCAACAACCGAATCTGTCACATAAGAAGGTAATACATTCCTAAGATTAGCAAATGTATATTCACCCTTTATGCAAGGCTCAACCTCTCCCAATTCCGTTGTTGTTATATTTTTTTCGAAATCGCCAAATAACTGTACCGGAACTTTTCCATTTCCTTCAGCATAAGCGTTTGCTTCTAACTGTCTCTGAAATTTTATTCCGTCAAGTACTCCATGTCCGAAATCATCTGGTCCGACTGTAACAATTATTGCTGAATTAGCATTGCGGGAATCACGGCCTGAATAACTCATTCCATTAACACATGTCCTGCCGTTCTCTGATGAAGCATTAACAACATAACCTCCTGGACACATGCAGAAAGAATACACACCTCGTTCTTTATCTGTATTCTTTGTCTTGTAAGTAACTTTATAATCAGCAGCCGGAAGCTCATATGCTGCATCAGCATAAGCATTATAATTAATCATTTCCTGAGGATGTTCTATTCTTACTCCAACAGCAAAAGGCTTCGGCTCCATATCTATATTCTCACTGTGAAGATATTCAAATGTATCTCTTGAGCTGTGACCTATTGCAAGGCACACTTTACTGCATTTTCTTGCATACTCGCCATCTTTGTCAGCTATAACAACGCCACACACTTTTCCGTCTTTAATCTCAATCTTTTTAAGACAGCTTCCAAAATTAACTTCACCGCCAAGCGCGGTAATATGCTGTCTTATATTCTTAATTACAACCGCAAGCACGTCTGTTCCTATATGCGGCTTATTGGCGTACAGAATCTCTTCTGATGCACCGAATTCAACAAAACTCTGCAGAACATATCTTATTCTTCCAAATGTATCTGAAATCTGTGTGTTAAGCTTTCCATCAGAAAATGTGCCTGCTCCGCCTTCACCAAACTGCACATTACATTCTGTATCAAGCTCACCCGTCTCCCAGAACTGTGCAACCTTCTTAGTTCTTGTATCAACATCCTGTCCACGCTCATATACAACAGGTCTAAGCCCCGCTTTGGCAAGCTCAAGAGCACAGAATATTCCTGCTGGTCCAAACCCGATAACTACAGGTCTTTCATCTTCATTAACATTTTCTGTCACATTAACAGGAAACTTATAGATAACCCTTTTAGACATAACAGCATTTTTACAGCCTGATTTCTTAATTATATTCTCAAGCTTTTCTTCCCTGCCGGAACGCACCACCTTATACACTTCGACACTGTATATATGCATAACCTGAGGCTTGTGTCTGCAGTCAAGTGACCTTTTTGCTATTTCATAATCAATCTGTGCATCTTTCCCAAGTCTTAATTCTTTTCTTATAATTCCTTCTAAAAATGCTGTATCTTTATCAGGAGACATCTTTATATTACTAATCTTAATACATTTCTTTTCCATTATTTTCATTCCTGTCTGTTACAATAATCAAACACTGACTTAGCAGCAACCACGCCGCTGCTCCATGCCCACTGAAGGTTATAACCTCCACATTTGCCATCTATATCCACAAGCTCCCCTGCAAAGAATATCCCAGGATTATTAACTGATTCAAGATTATCATTCAGTTCTGATACATTGACACCACCCTGACAGACCTGTGCATAATCATTTCCCTTATATCCTGTTATATGGTAGCGGAGGGATTTCATATGTCTGACAAGTTTCTGGCATATGTCGTCATCTATATCAGAAGCCGAGGAATTGCCCTCAATTCCAATATCCTTACATATCATCATCACTAGTTTTTTATTAAACAGTCCCGACAAACTTTCACTTACTGACTGATGCTTTCTTGTATTAACAGCACATTTTAGCATTGATAAAAGGTCATCTTCTTTAATATCTGCTGCCACATCAACAAGTGCTTCAACCCTCTGACCTTCTTCCATCGCCCTGACAGCAAAACGGCTCACCTGAAAAACAGGGATTCCTGATATTCCATAATCAGTAAACTGAATCTCGCCAGTATCCTCAGCAACCACTCTGCCTGCTGCCATAATCTTAACATTACCATATGCTCTTACACCCGTTGCAAGCTTCATATTCTTCTTGTCCGATTCAAGTGCCGTAAGAGCCGGAAGAGGCTTAACAACCTTAATTCCAAGCTTCTTAACAAGCTTATAACCGCTTCCATCAGAACCAGAAGACGGTGAAGCTGCCGAACCGCATGCAAGTATCACTGTCTTAGTCTTAATTGTATTAGTCTTCGCTCCTTCAAGCTGTAACACATACTCGCTGCCTGCCTTGTCAATTCTTTTAACAGATGTCTCAAAGAAAACCGGAATATCAAGTGCCTGTATCTTTCCTGTAAGCGCCAGAGCCACAGAAACCGCCATCTCTGACCTCGGATACAGATAACCATTACGTTCCTTCTTATATACACTTAAGTTCTCAAAAAAATGTATTGTATCATCAACATTAAACCTGTTAATAATCCTCATCGCATAATCTGCGTTATTGTTCTGATACATTTCCTTAGTCATAAATGTATTAGAAAAATTACATTTGCCATTGCCAGTCTTTAATATCTTAGTTCCAAGCTTTGCTGTGTGTTCTATAATCACAGTCTGCATATTATTCTCTTTACATTGTATGGCAGCCATCATTCCGGCTGCACCTCCGCCTATAACCACACAATCAAAACTCATAAAATCTAGTCCTCATATTCAAAATAATCAAAATCTGCCGGTATCCTGCTTCCGCAGCCACCATTATTGGCATATATTCCAACAAGCGTTCCTGTATGACGCTTTCTGTCATCAGGCACACCCTCATCACACAGATATATACAATTTTCAAGCACTCCTGCTGGTTCCCATTGTTCACCATCATAGCTGTAGAAAAAGCTTCTTGTCAGTTTATCAACTACAACCTTTAAGTATATGCTCTGCTCCTTTATATTGTCCACCTGTGAGATAAGTTCCTCGCCATGGTTTCTGTTAATCACAAGCTGCAATTTTCTTCCATTCTCATAACACAATGACAATCTTGCATAAGTCGCAGTACTGTAATAACAGGTAAGACCTGCCTGTTCTCCGTCCTTTTCAGGATAGAAGTCAACCTTTGTATGTGCTGTATACGATAGTTCCTGTTCTCTTCTTACAAGAGTATTCTTAGCCCTTATCTCATTAAGAGTTCCATCCATTGTCCAGAGCCTTAAATATCCTTTTCTTTCTGTAAGAGAATAATTACCCTTAACAGGATTTCTTACAAACTCCCAGTTAAGATTAAGTGTATCATCATCAAAATCATCTCTTGTCCATTTTTCAAATGTGCATTCAGGTAATTCAGGTGCTTTCTGTGTAAGGCTTGGTCCTTTTCTGTCATTAATCACGAACCAGCCGTCTGAAAGCCATGTAACAGGGTCAAGTGCTGTCTCTCTTCCTATTGTTGTATAGTTGCCCTGATTAGGTCTTCCACACAGATAATAGCACCACCAGCTTCCGTCCTGTGTCTCAATTATATTGCCATGTCCTGTTCTCTGAATCGGTGCATCTGGATTAAACTGTCTCAATACAGGATTGTATGGTGATTCCTCATATGGTCCATACAGATTCTTTGAACGGGCAACATTGATTCCATGTCCATAGCCTGTACCGCCTTCCGCAAGCATTGCATAATAATACTCACCCCTCTTAAAAATGTGTGGTCCTTCCGGACATCTCTCTCCAGTTCCTGGCCATACACACACACTTTCACCTGTAACCTTAGTGCAGTCATCACTGAGTGGTAAAAGATTGATTCCCGGACTTATAAGAAGATACTTCTTACCGTCATCATCAACAAATAAAGATGGGTCAATATTATCAACCTCAAGCCAGGCTGGCTTTGAATATGGTCCTTGTGGCTTATCTGATGTTACAACAAGCTGGCGTCTTAATACATTATTATCTCTTTTGCCATCTCCGTTAAGCCTTAAAGTTGCCATTATAATGAATTTACCATCAACATAATTAATATCCGGTGCCCATATGCCATGTGAGTCTTTAATATCTCTTAAATCAAGTTCTTCTGAATCTGTAATTGCATGTCCAATTACATGCCAGTGAATCATATCCTTGGAATGGCTGATTGCAATTGCAGGGAAATACTGAAATGTTGAATTAGCCATATAATAGTCATCTCCAACTCTTACTACCGAAGGATCTGGAAAGAATCCTCTCTGTACCGGATTGTTATACATATCACTCATATCGTAAACTCCTTTTCTTTAATATATTTTCTGAATTTTGCAGGTGTCATGTTGTATTTCTCAGTAAATATCCTGTAAAAATATCCTTTGTTTCTATATCCGACTTCCTTTATAATCTCATCAACATCCATTGAATCTTCTTTTAAAAGAATGGCCGATTTGTTCAATCTGCAATCCTGCAGATATTCCGTGAAAGTCATACCTGTCTGTGCCTTTAAAAACCTGTTGAAATAATCCTCCTGATAACCGAATCTTTCAACAAGCATATCTATTGTAACATCTTTCATATTATCTTCAATAAAATCTGTAATTTCCTGATGCAAAAGCCAGTTAATTTTCTTTCTTATGTATCTTGACTGTGCATACTCATATACTGTTCCTAGCCGCCACAGAATCCTAAGCATAAGCCCCTGACATATATATGCAGACGCCATATCCGCCACACCGCACTCACTTATAAGAGCCGTCAGCATATCTTTTAACTGGTTATCATAATTATCTTTAGAAGCAAAATGTATACTTTCACTGTTCTTTAATACTTTTCGCAGTTCCTTAATATAATCCACCGCCTGTTCATCTGCCATAGAATTACTTATCAGAGCATCAATAATCATATCTGATATTTCAAGTCTTATTACAAATGTATCTTCTTCAAAACTTTCATAATGCATACATCCAGAATTAATAAGGCACACATCACCCGTGCGCATATCAATATCTTTACCGCACACATGCTGCGTAAGACTTCCATCTGACACATATAAAAGTTCCGCATAATCATGCTTATGCTTGTCAGTTTCACTACCTGCCACATGCCTGTTCAGATGAAACAAAAAGCCGCTCCCCTTATCAACTGCATTTTCCACTCCTGATACCTCCAACCAATATAGAAACATTCTATCACAAAAAGTCGCTATAAGAAACTTATTTTTTAAAAAGTCGCTACAGATAACTTTCAAGCAGTAAATAACTACTTTGCAATAAAATATTTGTAATATATCTGTTTCAATGCTATAATAATCATGTTAGTTTTAACTAACTTACATGGAAAGGAGCTTTTATGTCTGAATTCATAATATTAGCAATTCCTTTTCTTGGAACATCGCTCGGTTCAGCAATGGTGTTCTTCTTAAAGAAACGGATTGCCCCAAAGTTTGAAAAATTGCTTTTAGGATTTGCGGCAGGAGTTATGATTGCCGCTTCGGTATGGTCTTTGCTTATACCATCTATAGATATGTGTAAAGGGAACAACTCACCCGAATGGCTGGCTGCGCTGGTCGGTTTTCTTGCAGGAATATTCTTTCTTCTGCTTCTTGATACAGTTATTCCGCATATGCACATTGAAAGCAAGAACCAGGAAGGCATTAAGACTGCCCATATATCAAAAACTACTATGATGCTTTTTGCTGTAACACTGCATAACATACCAGAAGGAATGTCCGTCGGTGTTGCATTTGCAGGTGCAATGATGAAGGATTCCGGAATAACCGCTGCTGCTGCCATGGCACTGGCAATAGGCATAGCAATACAGAATTTTCCAGAGGGTGCTATTATATCCATGCCGCTGCGCGGTGAAGGCATGAGCAAGAAAAAAGCATTTGTATGCGGAGTGCTGTCTGGAATTGTAGAACCTGTTGGAGGGTTTATCACAATCCTTATTGCTGGGGTCATCGCCCCTGTTCTTCCTTATCTGCTTTCATTTGCAGCAGGTGCAATGATGTACGTTGTAATCGAAGAACTCATACCTGAATCACAGAGCGGCAAACACAGCAACATAGGAACAATAGGTGCTGCTATCGGCTTTGCGCTTATGATGGTTCTTGATATAGCTTTGGGATAGTGATTATTCAAGCACTATCCCGCAGTCTTCACCAATATTTCTTAATATGAATGCCATATCTGATTCTGATACTGATACACATCCAGCTGTTGGTCTTCCGTTAGAGCAATGCAGAAAGTAACAGCTTCCCATATGTGGAGTCCCCTCTATGTTATATCCAATAAACAGACAGTATCCATAAGCTGACGGATAATCAATTATCCTTTCTGATTCACTCTTATCCCAATCTACATCTGAATCAGCCCTGGCATACTGATTATATAAAGGTGATGATGAATCTCCTACCCAGTAATCATACTCATCAACCTGAAGATAAGGAACTTTAGTTCCTGGATCCGGATTAATTCCAAATGCAAAATACAATGGAAATGTACCTTGCGGCGTAGCAGATGTATATTCACTCGCCTCACCTACTCCCTTAGAACCTACAAATCCATCCGTTCTTAAAATCTCAGTCCATACACCATCCTGCAGTTCATGCATCGTAACTGTTGCCCTGGTACCATGCGACTGGACAATTACAAGCTGTGAATACTGTGAGGCTGCTGAATAACCGGCTGCAAAGCTGTTATTGTCTAGCTCTACTGTCTGTGGTGCTGTCTCATCAGAAATCTGCGAATAATCTGCAATCTCAACACCCGCAGATGTCTTTGTCTCTTCCAATGCAGTTTCCGATTCTGTTATCTGTTCTGTCGTTGTCTCCTGTGTACTTAACCTGACTGTTTCCTGCTGTATCACCAACGAAGCAGTTTCTTTAACCGTTTCGTTATCAGAAACATTTTTCTTATTCCCACATCCATGCACAGCCAATGCAGTTATTAATAATAAAGTTATTATAGTTATCTTTTTCAATTTTATCTGCTCCTGATGTATTATTTCCACGCAAAAAGGGATGCCAGCCATAAGTTTAACTGGTATCCCTTAATGTTTCAACATATTTCAACTAATATTTCATATAATCTTTAATTACATCATGGTCTTTTAGCACTTTTTCAATAACCGTTCCTTTTATCTTCTTAAGAATCACTTTCTTAATTCCGTTAAGAGGTCCTAAATCAATCTCTAATGGTGATTTGCCGTCCATAAGCTTAACTGATGAATCAAGCAGGTCTCTTACATCATATACACTGCCCCAAACCTCAGGAACACCTCTGTCAACACCTAGCAGTCCATATACAGCCTCCATTGCAGTTCTGACTGAATACTCTGTCGTAAATATTGTATCTCTCGGAGTCTCAGCAAACTGTCCAAGGAATGCAAAGTTAACGCAGCCATCAGGAATAACGTCAGGTCTGTCGCCTTTTCTTCTCGGCATGAAAAATGCAGTAATAAAAGGCATCATTGTCGGTGTAGTGTTACAGTGATTCTTGGCCAGCTCATCAATTTCTTCAACAGGAACACCAAGATGATACAGCCATTCTGCTGTAATCTCCTCACCTGTACACTCTTTCATAGGCTTCTTGATATAATCTCCGTCAACATCAGTAAACAGGCTGTATACCCATACACACACCTCATCCTTCTTCTGTCCCTTAAACTGTCCCTGTCTGTTAATTGTCCAGCTTAAAAGCCAGCTTGAATCCTTACAGCTTACAATACCGCCAGTAACAACTCTTCCAGTTCTTGGATCCCTTTTACATATATTCTTAATGTAAGATATAATCCTTTCATTGCTTGTTGTAACAGTTGCAGACTCCCAGTTAGACTTCGATATATCACCGCAGAACTTCTCTGGGCGTCCAAATGAACTGTCCTGTGCTGCAATATTCTTCCAAAGACTCCAACAGCCGCTTGTTCTTACTTCTGCATTACCAACAGGGGCATGTGTATGGTCGCCGTATATAGTACCTTCTGTACAGCTTCCATTAGTAACAAACACCAAATCATTCTCAGTAAGATCAATTGTCTTAATCTCACCTTTTACAGTACACTCAATAGTTTTTGCAATCTTCTTTCCGTCCCTGAAATCAAATATTACATTATCAACTCTTGTGTTAAACCTGAAATCAACGCCTGCATCTTCAAGGTATTTCTGCATAGGCAGGATAAGTGATTCATATTGGTTATACTTGGTAAACTTCAATGCTGAGAAATCAGGAAGTCCGCCTATATGATGGATAAATCTCTGGATATAGAGCTTCATTTCCAGTGCACTATGCCAGTTTTCAAATGCAAACATTGTACGCCAGTACAGCCAGAAATCCGAATCAAAAACTTCCTTATCGAAGAAATCTTCAATCGTCTTATCATACAAATCCTCATCTTTAGTGAAGAACAGCTTCATTATTTCCATACAACCCTTCTGGCTTAAATTAAATTTGCCATCTGTATGTGCATCTTCACCTCTGTTTATAGTTGCCCTGCAAAGAGAATAATTAGGATCATGCTTGTTAAGCCAGTAATATTCATCAAGTACAGAAACTCCCGGAGTCTCAATCGACGGAATACTTCTGAACAGATCCCATAGGCACTCGAAATGATTCTCCATTTCTCGTCCGCCACGCATTACATAACCTCTTGTAGGATCATTAATTCCATCACATGCACCGCCTGCAATATCCATAGCCTCAAGTATGTGAATATTCTCACCCTTCATCTGTCCGTCTCTTACAAGAAAACACGCAGCAGCTAATGCACCAAGACCGCTTCCTACAATATAAGCTGATTTATCATCAACTCCTTCCGGTTTTTCCGGTCTTGCAAATGCTTCATAATTACCATTAGAATAGTATATTCCCTTACTATTCTTAGTATATTTTCCTCTTTCAGTATTGCGAAACTCCTTATGTGCTCTTTCCTGAATGTCTTTAGTCGCTTTCCTCTGTTCATCCCTTTTGTTCTTTTTTGATACAACTGCCGCACCTGCCCCCAGTGCAAGAATAGAAGCTGCTCCTAGTTTTAACGCCTTTTTGCTCATAATCTTTTCCACCTTTCTATGCTTTCTTATTTATTTTTGCCGTTTTTATTGTATTTAGCATACATTTTTTCTCTAAATAAAAAAACAGGCAAAGCATGTACTTTGTCCCAAAATCGAACACTTTACATGTTTTGTCTGTTTTTAATAACTAATTATTAGCTTCACACAGATTAATCATTGTATCAATCGTTGCATCAAATGATTCAGAAAAACGCTTAATAAGATCTTTATCATATGGCGGCATTCCTTCACCAATCCATCTTGACACAATTCCAACAATAGAATAGCTGTAAAAGCATGTTATATACTCTCTGTCATCTTCTGTAAGCTTATGGTCTTTAGAATATTTCTTAACAAAAAGTCCTACAAGATATTCTGTTGTATTATGCAGATATTTCTCAATAATATCCCTGTTTCTGGAATTATACACATGAATAACTGCCGCACGATACTCAATAATAACAGAAGCTGCCTTACTATATGTCTCATAAAAAGTTGCATCTTCCGTAATATCAATATTCTTTTCTGTCTCTTCTATAAGAACACTGTCAAGCACATCATATATATCGCTGAAATAATAATAAAATGTATTCCTGTTAATTCCACATTCCTCACATATATCTGTAACCGTTACCCTGTCAATATTCTTACGCTTTAGCATATTAAGAAAACAGTCCATTATCGCTTTTTTCGTAAATTTAGCCATACATTTCTCCTAAAATTACTCACCTGCAATAAAAAGAACTCCTAATGTTCCCGGACCACAATGTGAAGATATAACGCCGCCTGCCCTTGTTTCATATATTTCATCAAATACATCAAGCTGTTTAAGATAATTCTTTACTTCATCAACTATCTCTTTATCACAGCCAGAGTGTGTAATGAATACACGGTCTTTCTTAGCCTTCTTAAGGTCTTCTTCCATATCCTTAACATAATCCAGGACAACATTCTTCATGCGTCCTCTGTACTTCTTTCCAGGATTCATCTTTCCATTATTAACTTCAATTCTTGGATGAAGTTTAAGTACACCGCCAGCCATGGCAGCCAGTCCGCTGCATCTTCCTCCTCTGTGAAGGTAAGTAAGCGTATCGACAACAAAGCTTGCCCTGACTCTCGGTCTTAATTCTAATATATTCTTCTCAATGTCAGCTGCAGACATGCCTTTTCCTGCCATAACAGCAGCCTCGACAACAAGATGTCCTATTCCTGTAGACAGATTCTCAGAGTCAATTACATGAATCCTGTCCTCTGCCTCAAGCTCTCTTGCCGCAAGTCTGAACACATTAGCTGTAGTTGACATATCCTCTGATATTGCAAATGCGACAATATCCCTATCCTCTTCTAGAACACATTTAAACATCTCTATTGTATCATCAATAGACACCGCCGATGTCTTAGGTGTTGTCTTATTCTCATCTGCCCATTCATATATCTTATCTGGCGTAATATCAATTCCATCCCTGTATTCATCATTGCCTAGCAGAATGTGAAGCGGAATAACCGATATATCAAGCTTGTCTATAAGTTCCTTAGTCAAATCACTTGTACTGTCCGAAATAATCTTAACCATGTAAATGTATATCCTTTCTAGCTGCTATATGTCTGCAGAAAATCATACAGCTGTGCTTCTCCTTCAAAATATATCCCCTTAGTTAGTCTTTCTCTTATATCATTCGGAAGTGAATCAATGTTAATATCTGCATAATCATAGAACACTTCTCGTCCTTCATCCGCAATATTTCTGTATATTCTTAAAGTATCTCTTTCGTACTTAAGCACATACTGGTACTCTTCACTTTCAGTTACTTTAGTCACCTGCGAGCTTACCTCTTCTTTAAAATGCTGATTAGAAGGCTTCTTATTATCTGTTACCACAAGTATAAATATTGCAAGTACTACAGCTATTACAGCCATAGTCATAATCACAACATAAAGCCAGAATGATTTCTTATTCATCAATACTCCCTCCTGTAAGTTGTCCTTACTGGGAAGTATTAACATTTATAAGCAAAATTATACTATAACGAAAAGCTGTCTGGCAGAATTTCGCTCATCGTATAAGTCTTAAGCCCGCTGCATTCTTCAATAATAATTCTTGTATCAGGATTGAAAAATTCGGACATGACCTGTCTGCATATTCCACACGGATAGGCAGGCTGGTCTCCTGAACACACAATTGCAATCGCCCTAAAATCCTTTACACCCTCACTGACCGCCTTAAATATTGCAGTTCTTTCTGCACAGTTAGTAGCCCCGAAAGAAGAATTCTCAATATTACAGCCTGTAAATACCTGTCCATCAGTACTTAAAAGTGCCGCACCAACTGCAAAATGCGAATACGGTGAATATGAGTACTCAAGTGCCTCTTTAGCTTTAGCAACAAGTTCATTATCTGTCATATATGTCACCTCTTAACGGGTAATTCCAAGTCTTTCAAGTACTTCATTCTGCTTTGCTTCCATAACTGCACTTTCTTCTGGTGTCATGTGGTCATAACCAAAAAGGTGCATCATACTGTGTGCTGTAAGAAATGCCAACTCCCTTTTTTCAGAATGACCATACTTGTCCGCCTGTTCCTTAATCTTCTGAACGCACAGAACAATATCTCCAAGAAGAAGCTCTCCTGTATCAGGATTGAAATAATCCTCAGCATTGTTTTCTAACTCATCCTCAATTGCATCGAAATCCGAAGGTGTAACATAATTAACTCCCGGAAATGAAAGTACATCTGTCGGAGAATCAATATTTCTGTATTCCTTATTAATCTCATGGATAGATTCACTGTCAACAATTGTTACATTAACCTCTGCTTCATAAGGACATTTTTCATAATCAACCGCCTCATTGACAACATCAGTAATTATCTTCTCATAATCTAAGTCAAGCTTTTCATCGGCTTCGTATTCTATATTAATAGTCATATCAATCTTTTCTCCTTCCTGTCTGACTTCCCTTTCTTGCTTCTCTTCTCTTGGCAGCCTTAGCCTGATTCTCCTCGTAATCCTCATATGCCTTGACAATCTTCTGTACAAGAGGATGCCTTACAACATCTTTATTCGTAAGCTTTATAAATGCTATCTCTTCAACCTTGGATAAAACCTTAGTCGCAACTTCAAGGCCTGACACGGTATTCCTTGGCAGATCCTTCTGTGTCATATCACCTGTAACAACAACCTTTGAGCCGAATCCTATTCGTGTAAGGAACATCTTCATCTGTGCAGGTGTTGTATTCTGTGCCTCATCAAGAATAATAAATGCATTGTCAAGTGTACGTCCTCTCATATATGCAAGCGGTGCAACCTCAATAAGACCTTTTTCCATATTGGCATTAAAGCTCTCTGCCCCCATAATCTGGAAAAGTGCATCATACAGAGGCCTAAGATACGGATCAACCTTGCTCTGCAAATCTCCCGGCAGGAATCCAAGCTTTTCGCCAGCCTCAATCGCCGGTCTCGTAAGAATAATCTTGTTGACCTCATTATTCTTAAATGCATTAATAGCCATCGCCATTGCAAGATATGTCTTACCTGTTCCCGCAGGTCCTACACCAAACACAATCATCTTATCCCTTATTGCATCAACATATTCCTTCTGTCCGAATGTCTTAGGTTTGATAGGCCTTCCTGCAATCGTCCTGCACACTGTATCAGAATCAATCTCAATCAGTGAATCAGCCTTTTCTTCAAATGACTGTGCAATAGAATAATCAACATTCTGTCTTGTAATCTGGTTGCCTCTCTTAGACAGCTCATACAGATAATTAAGTACTCCTGATGCTCTCTGCACTGCTGCCTCTGCACCTATAACCTTCACAGAGCTGTCTCTTACAATAATCGTAACCTTAAGTGTTTTCTCTATAACCTTCGCATATTCATCAAACTGTCCAAATATATTGGAGCAGTGTTCTACCGGTATATTAATAAGACTCTCTACCTCACTCATCAGATGTCTCCACCTTTCTAACATCAAAATCCGCAGGAACAGTTGCATCAATATCAGCATGTGCAATATACTTATCCCCGCTTCTTTCTATATTAACATGATAATCATTTATTTGCACTTCATTTTCTTTCAAATGTTTTATAAATCTCTCAGCTTTTTCATTAAGAATAGCCGCTGCTTCCTCCTCACTGTACTCAGCCTCATTTTCCTTATACTCATTAAGAATAATCTTCTGTACAGATACAGGAAGTGCAATCAGATTACCAATCTTTATATTCCCCTCATTAACAACCTTGTCATACTCTTTTAAATGTCGTGGAAAACCGAGAGAAATTTCATATTTATCTATGCTTATGGCATATGTCGTCATCTTTCGTCCAGTATATATTTTATCGGCATATACCGCATTTATCTCCTTATCCCATGATAACTGCGTTCTTATCAGAATATCCGCCTGAGCCTGCGTCTGGAATTGCTGTATATTCTCCTCGTAATCATCAGGAACATACAATGTATTCTCAACAAGTATGTCGCCTTCTGATACCTCGTCACCAACAGTGACCTTCGGTGTTCCGCTTCTGGTTATAATGTATTCAATAACACCGGAATATCCTGATATTATATTACCATCATTAGTGGTGCTGTGTAGCTCATCAGCTTTAGATTCATCAATGCTGACTTTCAGAATATTTCCCTCAATCCGTACATTAACCCATGTAACCTGCGACAGTTCATTTTTAATTGCCTTCTCGATATTTTCTGTATCTATATCCTTAACTTTATCACCTGTGCTGATGCCATGCTCTTTAAGAAACCTACGCATTGAATCATCTGTATATATGTAATTTCCGTCAAATTCAATACTCCACACGAATCTGCTGGCAATGAACATCAATACAAATGCAGTGGCAAAGCCAGCAATTATCGAATAATTTCTTCTGTATCTAGCAAAAAGAAACTCTATATCATGTTTCTTTAAAACTTTAATATGAACATGACATTTTCTTCGCAATTCCTTAGTCTTGAAATAATCCTGTCTTGTTATTCTCGCTCTTATTGTCTCTTTCACACACTGGCAGTTATATAATGTAATCCCACGCCTGCAGCACAGATTAACGAACCTTTCCCGCTCCCATCCGGATATTTCAATAACAATATAATTATGTATCCTTTTCATCAGCCTCTCCTTTTAGAGAAACTTTGCCAATGCGTCCCCTAAGAAGGATTTCGTCCTGATTCATATGGTATATCACAAGATTGCTCCCGCTTACCCTTATATTGCCTATCCTTGTAGAAACCTTAAGATATTCGCTTGAATACTCAAGTATCCCCCTGTAATTCTCTATAAAAACCTCGCAGTCACCCAGCATTGATATAACAGGAAGTCCTGCAACAACATCTCTGCTAAGATCACACATCTGTCCGAGCCTTATACCGCTGCTGATAAAATCGACCATATAAGCAGACTTCCAAAATCTTTTTATATTCTATGCTGGGGAGTGGGAAAATATACAATTACATTTAATATATTATCTGTTTGATTAAACTCTCAAGATTAGCCTTTTTTATGATAATTCTCCTCATCAAACGCCTCTATCATATTATTTATTATTTCTTTATAGTCATAATAAAAATTTGATTTATCTGATACATCCCATATATTTTTTGCTATTAGAGCAATTACCCTAGCACTAATAGTACCAACCCCTATGATAATTACTAATTGTACAATAAATTGTAAAATACTGCTAATTTTAATAATTCCAATATTTATAAGTGCATCAAATACTTTTTCTGAAATAATAGTAAATAAAATAGGTATTACTATCCTCCAATATTCATACTCAGGTTTTAAATTTCTACTTTTCAAATTAAGAAAATGACCAAATTCCTTTAATTCATACTTATTTAAATTCTTATACTTATTTTGTATGTAATTTTCCCATTGATGGTATGTTATAAATTTAATATCATTATCCATTTTTTCTTTTATCTTTTTCTTCATCTTTCTGCAGCATAAATATTTATATATATTCATTTCATAACTTTCATCAAATTTATAACTTGCTGCTATGTTTCTTACATTATATTCATCTCTCATAATTTACTCCTTATAATATTAAATATTCTATTATTTGTTTTGAATCGGATAGGAGCTAGATAATTAACCCCTATACCAAATTCCCGCGCCATCATGTATACCAGCCGGTACACAGCAGTTCTTTTTATTCTCATAAGATTCTTCTCCTTTCTCTAAAAACTTGAACTGTAAGCAGTCCTGTATCCGAGGATATATTAATTTATTAATCCTACCTATAATATGACAGATATAAAAATCATTTTTATATAAAAATATCTGCATATTCAAATCAACTTCTATAAGCTTATAACCAGCTTCGTGATAGTTACCGTTATATGTATACCGTTCACCGTTCTCTTCAAACACTTCTGATATTACCTTAACTGTTACTGTTCTGTTTCCGTACATTGACCATGAATCATAATATAATGTGTCAGATATGGTAGTCCAGTCAGCCCATTCAGAATCCGCAGCCAGACAATCAAGCCTGTAGCCCGGTTTTAATTTGATATATGTACCTGCACTGGTATTTTCTACAAAGTATTTGATACTGCCATTAGTCCATCTGTTCGTTCCTGCTTCATCTGTAGCAACCCACTCTGTGCCTTCTGTCCATTTAACCGTAAGACCATAATTAGAAGCTGCATGTGCTGTAATTGTAAGCTTTGAATCTACTATAAGACTTGATAAGACACTAAATACTATTGTAAGTATCATAATCAGACTTTTTAATATTTGTTTCTTCTTCATATTCTCTCTTTCTCCTTTCTGCTAAGTTTTTCTCCTAGCTGACTTGGCTATATTAAGCCTGTATTATAATAGTGTAAGATATTATTTTTTAGGGATAAATTTTCATATCTATTTCCAAAATATCTTCCTACAACTACTACATTTTATATATGACAGACACTATAATCATTTTTGATGATTTTTATGTAAAAATATCTGCCTATAATAGTTATGTTACATTTTTTAGTATCTTTATGTGTTGCATTAAGGCTTTTTTATTATTCAGGGCATAAAAAAACTGCCATTCATGCAATACGCACTTATGACAGTTTCATTGTTTCATTATTATTCTATTTATTCATCAGATATCATAATAGATAAGGATATAATATTCAGCATGTAAAGTACTCCAACGAGAATAATCTACATATGTGTATCCGGGTATATGCCAGCTTCCAACCCCTTCATCCTCATCATCATCTATAATATACATTTTCACTGACTTAGGTTTAATTTCATCAATTATTTCTTCTGAACCGTCATCATATCTTACCTTAACATTAATTAATGCTCCGTTAAGCATAAGACTTTCTGCTTCTGATTCAGTGATTTCACCATTAATATATTTCTTAAAAATATATTCACCAACAGTTGCATCTCTTGTGTCTTCAACGCCGTCACTTGTTCTGAAATCCATCATACAATATACTGGTGTTTTAGCCTGTTCTTCTGGTTCAGAAGGCTCAGAAGGTTCAGAAGGCTGTGGTTCTTCAGGTGTTGGTTCTGGTTCACTTGGTACATTAGGAACATACTCAGGCTCACTTGGTGTATTTGGTACATCAGGTGTCTCTACAGGCTCATTACTTGGTGTATCAGATGGTGTATCAGATACATTTCCATTATCTCCTGCATTTTCATTTCCTTCTGATACATTGCTGTCTGTATTTCCACCATCAGCTACAATTGTATCTTCCTTTGGCTCTTCCTTTGTTACTACATCTGCATTTGTAGTTTCTGTGCTTTCAGTTGCATCTTCTATCTTAGCATCTTCTGATACCTTTACTTCTGTACCATCTGTCTTTACAAGTGTAGAAGCATCCTTTACCCTGATATCACTCACTGAAAGCTTTCCATTATCAGTAGATGCCTTTCCTGTAAATACAGCCTTATTGCCATTGTTATCAATCACTTCGATAACAGCCTCGCCATTTTCCCCTACTGTGGCATTGCCTTCTAACTTTGATGTATTTCCTTCTGCATCTGTGTAATCAAATACTACCTTGCTTGACTTCTTTGTATTATTTTTATCGGCTGTTGTTACATTCTCCTGTGTTACTGTTGTATCATTATCCTTTACGGTATTATTCTTCTTTCCACAGGCTGTCATTCCAAAGGCTGCTGTAAGTACTGCCATTGCTATTACTGTTGTTTTAAATATGTTCTTTCTCATAGGTTTATTCTCCAATATTAATATAAATATACATATATGTATCGTAATACTTTTTGTACATATTGCACATTATGATAATATCATACTTTCTGTTATTAATCAGTAAATAAGCCTAATTTGATTTTTTTACTGAACATATAGATTATATTAATATATATACATATATTAATATAATCTATATGTTCATACATTTCTCTCAAAAAAAACAATCAAGAATCTTTTTCCGCTTCTAATTCTTTAATAAGACTCTCTTTAATATCCGTTATATGTTGTCTGAAATAGTTGTGATTTGTTGCTTCAAAATTAAGTATCCTGTTAAGTTTATAATTGAGGCTTTCCAGTAAAACCGGATTTTTTATTATAAATCCAAAAAGAGCGATGCCTAAGCACCGCTCTCTCATGTCAAAAATATTAATTATTAGTTGAACTTACGTTTTCTAGCTGCTTCTGACTTCTTCTTACGTCTTACGCTTGGCTTCTCGTAATGTTCTCTCTTACGAATTTCCTGCTGAATGCCTGCCTTAGCACAGTTTCTCTTGAATCTGCGTAATGCGCTATCTAAAGACTCGTTTTCTTTAACGATGACATTTGACATACTACTTCCTGACCACCCTTCTGTTGCAAATTGTGCGCCAAACTACATAAATAGGGTATTTACTAATCGCACAAAAAACATTATATCACATTTTTGCAAATCGTCAAGCCCCAAATTATCTAATCTTACACTAATCTTGCATATTATCATTACTGTTCAGAGCTATCTCGAAAATACTGTGTATTTTCGAGATGTGGCGTATCCGCCATATAAAATCTGATAAACACACATAAAAATGCCAGCATTTTTATGTGTATCTCTCAGATTTTGCATAGCTCTGAACAGTAACAAATTATCCAATCTGTGCAAGAATTGTATCAGGTACTTTAGCAATAAGCTCATCAATACCGGCAGGGTTCTTACCACCAGCCTGAGCCATATTAGGACGGCCGCCACCGCCACCGCCAACAATAGGCGCAAGAGCCTTGATAAGGTTACCAGCATGAGCACCCTTGGCAATAACATCGTCTGTTGCCATCGCAATAACGCTTACCTTATCAGCACCCTGTGCGCTGACGATAACAACAACTCCTGAACCAATCTCACCCTTTAACTTATCGCCAAGGTTTCTTAATTCATTCATATCAACGCCGTCAACCTTAGTTGCGATATACTTAACGCCATTAACTTCCTTGATATCTCCTGCTGTATCTCCAAGTGCATTATTAGCAAGCTCGGCCTTGAGCTTCTCATTATCGCTCATAAGAGATTTAATCTCATCATTCATAGCTGCAATCTTCTTAACAAGCTGTACGGGCTCTGCCTTGGCTGCCTTAGCTGCCTCTTCAATAGTCTTCTCAAGTTCAGCGTAGTATTTCATAACACCCTTATCTGTAAGAGCCTCAATTCTTCTTACACCTGCAGCAACACCTGCCTCAGATACAATCTTGAAAAGTCTGATATTAGCTGTATTAGCAACATGAGTACCACCACAGAATTCCTTAGAGAAGTCTCCCATAGCAACTACTCTTACCTTATCGCCGTACTTCTCACCGAAAAGTGCCATAGCTCCTGTCTTCTTAGCTTCCTCAATTGTCATTACATCAGTAACAACAGGAATAGCCTCTGCAATCTTTTCATTAACAATATCTTCAACCTTAGCAATCTCTTCCTTAGTCATGCTCTGGAAATGTGTAAAGTCAAATCTTAATCTGTCAGGATCAACGTATGAACCCTTCTGCTCAACATGATCACCAAGAACAATTCTTAAAGCCTTCTGAAGAAGATGTGTTGCACTGTGGTTCTTGCATGTATCTGCTCTGTAAGCAGGGGAAACTTCCATTGTTGCAGTATCTCCAACCTTCATCATGCCCTTAGTCATAGTTCCGACATGACCAATCTTGCCACCCTTTAACTTGATAGTAGTCTCAACAGCGAATTCTCCTTCAGATGTCTTAATAACACCCTTATCGCCTTCCTGACCACCCATAGTAGCATAGAATACAGTCTCATCTACAATAACAGTTCCCTTATCACCCTCAGATAAAGCGTCAACAACTTCTTCCTCTGTTGTAAGAACTGTAATCTCAGATTCATTAGTAAGCTTGTCATATCCGACAAACGCGCTTGTTATAGCAGGGTCAATCTCATCATATACAGTTGCGTCTGCACCCATATAGTTAGTTACCTTACGGGCATTTCTTGCCTTAACTCTCTGCTCTTCCATAGCTGCATTAAATCCAGCTTCATCAATTGTAATATTCTTCTCTTCAAGGATTTCCTTAGTAAGATCAATAGGGAATCCGTAAGTATCATAGAGCTTAAATGCGTCTGCTCCTGATAATACTTTTTCACCCTTAGAAGCAAGTTCAGCTTCCATATCATTAAGGATGCTTAATCCCTGGTCGATAGTCTTATTAAACTTATCTTCTTCTTCAGAGATAACCTTAGTAATAAATGTTCTCTTTTCCTCTAATTCAGGATAACCGTCCTTAGAGCCTTCAATTACAGTTTCACAAAGCTTAGATAAGAACCTTCCTTCAATACCTAGAAGTCTTCCATGTCTTGCAGCTCTTCTTAAAAGTCTTCTTAAGACATATCCTCTTCCTTCGTTAGATGGCATAATTCCATCACTTACCATAAATGTTACTGAACGGATATGGTCTGTGATAACACGGATAGAGACATCCTGCTTCTCATCTTCCTTATACTTAACTCCAGCCATCTCACAAACCTTGTTGCGAAGTGCCTGTAATGTATCAACATCAAATATAGAATCAACATCCTGAACAACAACTGCAAGTCTTTCAAGTCCCATACCTGTATCAATGTTCTTCTGGATAAGGTCTGTGTAATTGCCATGTCCGTCATTGTTAAACTGAGAGAATACGTTATTCCATACTTCCATATATCTGTCACAGTCACAGCCTACTGTACAGCCTGGCTTACCACAGCCATATTTCTCACCACGGTCATAATATATCTCAGAACATGGACCGCAAGGACCAGCGCCATGCTCCCAGAAGTTATCTTCCTTACCAAATCTGAATATTCTTTCAGGTGCAATACCGATTTCCTTATTCCATATATTAAATGCTTCATCATCATCCTGATATATAGAAGGGTATAATCTGTCTGGATCAAGTCCTACAGCCTCTGTTAAGAACTCCCATGACCAGTGAATAGCTTCGTCCTTAAAATAATCACCAAATGAGAAGTTGCCAAGCATCTCGAAGAATGTACCATGTCTTGCTGTCTTACCTACATTCTCTATATCACCTGTTCTTATACACTTCTGACAAGTTGTAACTCTTCTTCTTGGTGGAATCTCCTGTCCTGTAAAGTATGGCTTAAGCGGAGCCATACCTGAATTAATGATAAGCAGACTGTTATCATTATGTGGTACTAAAGAAAAGCTCTTCATCTTCAAATGTCCCTTGCTCTCAAAGAAATCAAGGTATAATCTTCTTAATTCATTCACACCTCTGTACTGCACTTTAACTTCCTCCTGATTATTCAGTAATCTCTTTCTCTTTATTCTCCGATGCAGCCATCTTAGCTGCCTTCTTGGCATCTGCTGCCTTTCGGAGCTTACCACCTACGAATACTGCAAGTACCAGTAACGCAAGCATTATAACAAATCTTACCGCTTCGTAAGCTATCTCACCTACGAGTACGCCGACTAACCCAACCATATTATTACCTCCACGAATTATAATAAAAGCCTTCGCAATAATTTATAATATCACAAGAAACAACATTTATCAAGATTTCCAGTTTCCATCTGTCAGGAAATGCATTGCACGCTGTTCTGCTCCCTTAATTATATTCTTATCATACCCTATAACATTAAGAAGCTTAATCGCATTCCTTGTTGTTGCAGGTCCGGCATACAGCTTATAATCAAACTTAACCTCATCCTCAGTAACTTCCTCCTGGAAATGATAGTTGCTATAACAGTCCTTAAGTATTGATGTAAGCTCAATATCATGTGTTGCTGCAAAGCACAACGCTCTGTCTGTATTAAGATTCTTTAGTATCTCTGATGACGCTGCAATTCTCTCAACGGTGTTAGTTCCACGAAGCACCTCATCAATAAAACACAGAACCGGCTTTCCTTTTCTGCTGACCGCATCAAGAATTCTCTTTAATGACTTAATCTCAACAATATAGTAACTGTCTGAATTAGCAAGGTCATCCCTTAATGCCATTGAAGAATATATCCTATATACCGGAGCAATGTATTCTTTGGAAAGACTTGTTCCTATAGTCTGTGCCAGAATACTGTTGATTGCTATTGTCTTTAAAAATGTTGATTTACCTGAAGCATTAGAACCTGTAAGAAGAACATTTCCTTTAGTTGTTATTGAATTACACACAGGATTATCTATAAGCGGATGATACACTTCTTTCACACTAAGGTTATTAGTATTATCCACAAATTCAGGCTTACAGTAAAATGGCAGGCTTTCCCTGAATGATGCAACAGCAATTGATGTCTCTATGAATCCAAGTGTATCTACAAGGTTATATGCATCCTCACTTTTGGCAGTTATAAGCTTTGTCATCTTATTAAACTTCACAATATCCATGTGCGTTATCATTCTTAGATAATCAAGTACAATCTCTCCGATTGAACCATCAACATTGCCTGACTCAATCATCCATGAGCCTTTTGTTACTTTAGAAAAGCTCTTTAATATCTCTTTAAGCCTGTTACACTCTGGTTCAAGAAAACTTATATTGCTTTCACATATATCTTCAGATGCCGATGCCATTTTCACAATAACATTAATACATTTGAAATAATTCTCAATCTTAGCCTTATACTTGTAATAAGTAATTATTGAAAATGCTACCGATGCAATTATAAGCCATATTCCAAGCACCGGAGTTACAAGAACCGTAACAAGAATTGAAGCTATAAGAAATACCCACGCAAGATAATGCACAATATTACTTCCCTGCTCTATATCCATTATATAACCGATATAATCTGTAACTGCAATCTTACGGCTTTTTCCCATATTCATAAATATCTTCTGAATTGTGATTCTTTCTTTTTCATTAGCTGTGAATTCATCTGCAAGCCTGTCCAGTTCGTGAAGCTTTTCTGCATCTGCAACCGGTTCTCTTAACATCTTATATAGATATTCCTGTCCAACAGATGAATTAGTATTATTAATACATTTAAATACTTCATCCATGCCAAGATCATTCCATGTTATATCATCAATCATAGATTCACTCGGATTACCTTTGGCATAATGCGATATATATTCAAAACTCTCATCTGTTCCCTTGTATACAGCACGTTTGCCCCACGCTTTCTTTATGGCATTCTCTGCAGCCTTCTTCCGCTTAATACTGCTGCTTACACATACATACACGCCAATTGCAACAGCCAGCAGTACAAAAACAATAATCTCTAAATCTGTATCTGTCATAAAACCTCCATCTGCTTGTTATTCTGCAATCTGACTGCAGTTTCAAGAGCTGTCTCCATCATTTTAGTAAATCCTGTCTGTCTCTCCTGTGCTGACAGCTTCTCACCCCTGTAGAGATGGTCACTTATTGTAAGAATAGTAAGTGCATGTTTTCTGCATCTGGCAGCAGTCATATACAACGCTGCTGACTCCATATCAACTGCAAGCACACCCATCTTCTTCCATCTGTCATTAACTGTTGTATCATCATTATAAAACACATCTGATGCCAGTACATTGCCAACTTTAACCGAAAAATGTTTTTCTTCTGCAACATCATATGCAGTCTTTAAAAGCGTAAAATCAGCTATCGGCGCATATATGCCCGGAAGATTGTACTGTGCCGCAAAGTTAGAATCAGTGCATGAGCCCATTCCAAGTACAATATCCATAAGATTAAGGTCATCATCAAATGCTCCCGCTGAACCAATCCTTATAATATTATCCACATCATATACATTATATAATTCATATGAATATATTCCCATTGAAGGCATTCCCATACCACTTCCCATAACAGATACCCTGCATCCGTTATAAATTCCTGTGAATCCTGACATATTGCGGACCGTATTAAAGCAGATTACATCTGTAAGATAATTATCTGCTATATACTTTGCCCTTAAAGGATCTCCCGGCATAAGAACTGTCTTTGCTATATCTCCTGTCTGTGCTTCATTATGTGGTGTCCCCATATCTGCCTCCTGTCATCAATCTTAAAAAGGCTGCTTTATATAATAAAGCAGCCCGAATAATTATTTACCTGGGTATTTAATTACTGACTCAACATCATATCCTGCAATCTTATCTCTTCCTTTAAGGCCTTCAAGCTCCATAAGAAAAAGGACTTTCACTACTTCTCCTCCAAGCTCTTCTACAAGCTTGATAATAGCTTCTGTTGTTCCGCCTGTAGCAATCAGATCATCAACAATAATAACCTTCTGTCCCGGAGTAATCGCATCCTTATGCATCTCTATAGTAGCTGTACCATATTCAAGTTCATAATCTGCTGATATAGTCTCACACGGAAGTTTACCCTTCTTTCTTACAGGAACAAATCCCTTACCGGTATTATATGCAACAGGAACGCCAAATATAAACCCTCTTGATTCTGGTCCTACTACAACATCAAATTCTGTATCCCCTATAAGATCTGTAAGACCGTCTATTGCAAGCTTTAATCCCTCAGGACTCTGGATAACACTTGTAACATCCCTGAATATAATCCCCGGTTCTGGGAAATCAGGTATACTTCTCACATAATCTTCAACTTTCTTGTTCATCTAATATAAATCCTCCTTGGTTATCTGTTAACCTGCATGTCTCGTAATTTCAGATCATTATAGTACGTTATCTGGTTCCTTCCATGCTCTTTAGAATAATAAAGTGCTTCATCTGCACATTTTATGAAGCCTTCCACATCCATATTTTTATTATCAAGATATGTAAAGCCTGCACTGAATGTTATTATAACATCTTCAGGCAAGAAATCATACTCCTGATTTCTAAAATTAGTAAGCATTCCTTCCAGTATCTTTCCTGCCTGCTTTCTCGTATATCCCGAAAAAAGAATCAGAAACTCCTCTCCTCCGTATCTGCCTGCATGAATCGTATCATCAGTGTACTGGCTTATAACCCGTGATAATGTTCTTAATACCATATCACCTTTGTCATGACCATATGTGTCATTAACTTTCTTAAAGAAATCAATGTCAAGCATTGCCACACATACATCTTTCCCTGAAAAGTAATAATCATGCATTGCCTGCTTGATGTTCTCATATATAGAAAACCTTGTATGAAGCTGTGTCAGATAATCTGTTGAAAGCTTCTCCTGAAGCTTTTTCTCGCCATCATAATATTCAACAACATCTTCCACCTGCAGCTTATTGAAATTATACAATATAACCGATATTGCAAATACACAGCTTATCAGTAAAAATGTAGCTGCAAAATCTCTTACATCAAGTGCCTTCACTGCACTTGAAGCACTGTAATTATACATAAATGCTGATGCAATCCATACAGCTATTGATGTAGCATATATAACAAAAATGGTCTTTCTGTCATTAAAAAAAGAACTTATCACCATTACCACTGCTGTCCCAACCCATAAGGGCTCACAAAAATAAAATAAAAGTTCCTCAGCAGCAAACAGCCCTACCAGTGAAATACAACACATCCTATTTTTAGTTTCATTAGAAAAATTATCTCTGGAATTAATCATTCTGAATGAACAGCAGCTTATAATCTGGACCACCGTAACGGATATTAATCTTATTATATCTTCTGTCATTATAGCCGACAGATTCTTATCAGCAAACGACACTATAATATATAAGATATTAACCGATACCATTATGATAAATAATATTTTTTCAAAGCCAAGCATTTTGTTTCTGAACACATTATGTCTGTAACTTACATGTTCAGCTCCAGTTCCTTTCTTTTCCATTGCAAACCTCTTGTCGTTCAATCATAATTACATATATATTATCATAACTTTTCAGTTAAATAAAGCACTTTCTACACAATAAGACACACAAGTCCCGAATTCTCATTCATTACCTTTTCAATTGTATCACCAATCTTTCCCATACTCTCAGTTGTCATATTATGCGTTTTTTCATATATTCCGTCTGATACAATCTGTTCTATTGTCTTTCCAAATATATTGGTATCCCAGATTCCATCCGGATTGTCTTTCATATTTCCTTTTATATATTCAATCAGATCTTCTGCCTGATTCCTGTTTCCAACAATCGGGGCAATTTCAACCATTATTTCCGTCTTAAGCAGGTTGATAGACGGAACTTTAGCTTTTATCTTAACTCCATATTTATTGCCATTCTTAATCACTACCGGTTCATCAAGTTGTATATTTTCTTTCGAAGGAGTAACAACTCCGAAACCATTAAGATTAACCTCACTTATCGCATCACCAAAGCTTCCTAGTTCATTCTTCTTGTCAGAAAGAGATTTTATCATATCTATAAGCTCATGCTCGTTATTAATCTGCGTTCCTGTAAGTTCACTTAATATTTTATAATACAAATCTTTCGAAAGCTTAAATTCAATTTCAACCCTTCCTGTTGACATATCAACATTTTTCACATCAATCTTTTCTATGTATTCGCATGTATTATTCAACTCAAGATACGCATCTTTCATAACATTTATATTATCAAGAATTGAAAGTGCCGCATCTACTATATGCATCTTAAGCCAGTGTGATGACTCAAGTACTTCAACCCATGCAGGGGCATAAAAATCAAGCTGTGATACCGGAAATTCTTTAAGCACACCTGATATAACCCTGTCAACATCTTCTTTTCTTAGCTGGTCACAATTAAGAGCATAGACATTTACACCATATTTTTCTTTCATAGCTTCTGCAAGCTGCACAGATTCTTTAGCATATGGCTTCACACAGTTTAATATCACAACAAACGGTTTTGAAATCTTTTTCAACTTATCTATAGCCATCTGCTCCGCGTTGACATAATTATCCCGTTCTATTCCTGTAAATGAGCCATCTGTTGTAATAACGATTCCAATAGTAGAATGCTCCTCTATCACCTTTTCAGTACCAATCTGTGCTGCCATTGAAAATGGAACCGGATCTTTTGACCATGGAGTATTAACCATTCTCTCTTTGCCATTCTCCTCTGCTCCCATTGCGCCATCAACCATAAATCCAACACAGTCAATTGCACGCACTTTAATCTTAATATCATCAGCCATGCAGATTGCTGCACTCTCACCAGGTATAAACTTAGGTTCAGTAGTCATAATCGTACTTCCAGCACTACTCTGTGGCAGTTCGTCGATTGTGCGTTGTTTCTCGTTAGCATCTGCAATCTCAGGAATTACACATAGATCCATAAATCTTTTTACAAATGTCGACTTTCCTGTCCGTACAGGACCTACCACTCCAAGATATATCTCTCCATTAGTGCGTTTCTTTATATCCTCGTACAGGTTAAAGTTTATATTTTCCTTTCTGTCTGACATACTTTCCTCCCTGTAATTAAGGCGGTACATAAAAAATTATGCCTTCCGCATATACTTGTAAAAAATATATGTGAAAAGCATAATTTTTATTCTGCATTTAATTGTAATTTTGCTTAATTCCGGACAGTCACTATTATTCATCAAATTCCGCAAGCACATAATAGCCCCTGCTTGTCTCTCCAACCTCTTTAACAATTCCGTGTCTTGACTTTAACCTGTCAGGTGTTGAATAGTTTCCTGACATTGCAACTGCCGGCTCTATCGTATAATAATAACTGCTAGGAAGTTTACCCTCCGTAATATCTACCTCATCTCCTGGCTTGACAAGATTAGGTCTGCTCATTGTGAATTCCATCTGTCTCATGTGCATACATCTCCTTTACAGATTAATCTTTTCTAAACATTTAATCGTATACTCTGCAACCTTCTGCTTTAGATATACATTATTCTCAAGCTTTAACTCAGGATCTTTCTTTAGCATATCTTTCGCTGCATCTGACGCTTCCTTTAATGTCTTTGCATCAGTAAATACATCTGCTATTCCGAAATCAAAATCACCGCTCTGCCTTACCCCGAAGAAATCTCCCGGTCCACGCAGTCTTAAATCTTCCTCAGCTATCTTGAATCCATCGTTGGATTTATTAAGAATTTCCAGTCTTTTTCTTATCTTCTCTGACTTATTGCCTGTAACAAATATACAATATGACTGATATTCTCCTCGCCCAACACGGCCTCTTAACTGATGAAGCTGTGCAAGTCCAAATCTTTCCGAATTCTCTACCATCATAACAGTGCTGTTAGGCACATTTACACCAACCTCGATAACTGTAGTTGATACTAGCACATCCGTTTCATGTGCTGCAAATCTTTCCATCACCTCATTCTTTAACGATGGACGCATCTTGCCATGAAGATATTCTATCCTTATATCCGGAAGTTCTTTCTTAAGCATTGCCGTGTAATCAACAACATTTTCAGCCTCTACAGCCTCACTGTCCTCAACCATTGGACATATTACATAGCATTGTCTGCCGGAAGCAACCTGCTTGTGTATAAATGCATACGCCTTCGGTCTGTAGCTTTCATCCACAACACAATTCTTTATAGGACGTCTGTTCGCAGGCATCTCATCAATTATTGATATATCAAGGTCACCGTACAGTATAATTGCCAGAGTTCTTGGTATTGGCGTTGCACTCATTACAAGAATATGCGGGCTTTTCCCTTTCTGTGAAAAGTCACGGCGCTGGTTTACTCCGAATCTGTGCTGCTCATCTGTTATAACAAGTGCCAGTTCTTTATATTCAACCTTTTCCTGTATCAACGCATGCGTTCCTACTATTATTCCGGCAGTTCCATCTGCAATCCTTGCATATGCTTCCTTTTTCTGTTTCGCTGTCATTGAACCAACAAGAAGTTCAACTCTGATATCAAGTCCCGCCTTTTCAAAGCCTTTAACAAACGATTCATAATGCTGTCTTGCAAGAACCTCTGTTGGTGCCATCAATGCTCCCTGATATCCTGCAATAACCGTATTGATAAGTGCAATTGTTGCAACAACAGTCTTTCCTGAGCCTACATCCCCCTGTATCAGACGGCTGCACAGGTGTTCACCTGACATATCTTGTGCAACCTCTGACACAGTCCTTAACTGTGCATTAGTAAGTGAATATGACAGGCTTTCAAGGAATTGATTCTTTTCTTTGCTTTCTGGTATTACATAGCTGTTCGGTATGCGTTCATTTGCACTCTTTAATGAAAGAGTTGCTAGCGTGAATAAAAAAAACTCTTCAAACGCAAGTCTGTGTCTCGCCTGAACATATTCTTCCATTGTCTTAGGAAAATGTATATTAACAACACTGAAATTATGCTCAGCAAGCGAATATCTCTTTCTTATATAATCAGGTATATATTCCTTTTCAAGTCCCGCGCTGTATTTTTCAAGTGCCTGTGCAACTGCCTTAGTAACAGCATTGTTAGTAAGACCTTTAGTCAGAGGATATATTGGCTGCAGAGTTCCCTGAAGTTCCTTGTACTGGGCAAGTGTATACATTTTCGGCTGTTCTAATAACCAGCCTCTTTTATTAACCAGCCTTCCCCTGAATACATATCTTGTTCCAAGCCTTAATGTATTCTTTAAAAATGGCATATTATACCAGCTGCATTTTATGGAGTCGCCATTATAATCCTTTATAGTCACAGTTAATATCTTAAGCCTGCCGCTCCCATATATATCCGGGCTTTTGCATACCTGTCCTTCAACAGCTACCTCTGTATGCTCTGATTCATGGCTTATATCTTTAACAAAAACAGGCTCATGGTATACATCGTAATCCCGTGGGTATAACCCCACGAGATCCGATACTGTGTATACCGAAAGCCTGTTAAAATTCTCAGCTGTCTTAGCGCCGATTCCCTTTAATTCTGTTATATTCATAATTCTTACTCAACAGATACAATATAATAATAAACCGGCTGTCCACCAAACTGAAGTTCAACATCTACATCAGGGAACTTTTCTTCAATCTTAGAAACAACTGCCTCGGCAGCAGCTTCTTCAACATCAGCTCCATAGTAAACACTTATAAGTTCAGCTTCATCCGACATCATTGACTCAATCATCTCAAGAAGAGTCTCATCCATATCAGTACCAACTGCAGCAAGTCCCTTATCACCTAATCCAAGATAATTATTCTTCTTAATCTCCTTGCCGTCAATTGATGTATCTCTTACAGCATAAGTAAGCTGTCCAGACTTAACTGTTGAAAGACTGTCTGTCATCGCATCACCATTATCCTTAGCACTGCGTGTTGTCTCAAAGTTAATCATAGCTGTAATTCCCTGTGGTACTGTCTTAGTAGGGATAACAATAAGTTCCTTGTCTTCAACAATTGATGCTGCCTGGTTAGCTGCAAGAATAATATTGCTGTTATTAGGAAGAACATATATTGTCTTGGCATTAATCTTATCTGCTGCATTAAGGATATCCTCTGTCGAAGGGTTCATTGTCTGGCCGCCTTCAATAACTTCATCAACACCAAGTCCCTTAAAAATCTCTGCGATTCCGCTTCCCGGTGCAATTGTGATAAATCCAAAATCCTTAGCTGGCTCAGCTTTTTTCTGTTCAGCTTCAGAATTTTTTTCCATAGCCTGCTTAGCTGCTGCCGCCTGCAGTTCTGACTGTGCAACAACCTTCTGGTTATGCTCCTCTCGCATATTATCGACCTTCATCTTAGTAAGCTGACCATATTCCAAGGCCTTCTCAAATGCCTGACCTGGATGGTTAGTATGCACATGAACCTTAACAATATCATCAAGAGCAACACATACTATAGAATCACCTATTGATGTAAGGAATGCTTTGAAGTCTGCTTCAGTCTTCTCATCAAATTCCTTATCAAGCATAATTATGAACTCGGTGCAATAACCGAACTTTATATCTACATTCTCTACAGCAGCTCCCTTTCCCGAGCCTGGAACTGTCTGCTCAGTGGATGGCTTACTCTCTGTTATAGAAAAATCTGTAACCTTTCCTGTAAGTGCATCATACATTCCCTTAAGAACAACAACAAGTCCCTGTCCGCCTGAATCCACAACTCCCGCTTCTTTAAGGACAGGAAGCATATCAGGTGTCTTAGAAAGTACATATTCAGCATGTTCAATAATTATACGCATAGCCTCTTCAATATCATCTGTCTGTGATGCAATCTCAGCAGCCTTATCAGAAATACCCTTAGCAACTGTAAGGATTGTTCCTTCCTTTGGCTTCATAACTGCCTTATATGCTGTCTCTGTAGCTCTGCTTGTTGCAAGTGCAAGTGTCTCAACAGTAATTTCAGTTACGCCCTTCATCTCTTTAGTAAAGCCTCTTAAGAGCTGTGATAAGATAACGCCTGAGTTACCTCTTGCACCTCTTAACGAGCCTGATGATATAGCCTTAGAAAGATTCTCCATATTAGGGTTAGCAATAGAACTTACTTCCTTAGCTGCTGACATAATAGTAAGAGTCATGTTAGTACCTGTATCACCATCTGGAACAGGGAAAACATTAAGGTCATTAATCCATTCTTTCTTAGACTCAAGGTTTTTAGCTCCTGCAAGAAACATCTTCTGCACAAGTGCTGCATCTATTGTATTAGTTGCCACGATTATCCTCCATTCTGCAATTAAGCATTATAACAATATTTCAATTAATCAATTACTCTTACGCCTTCAACATATATGTTGATTTTCTTAATCTCAAGGCCGGTAAATTCTGACACTTTATACTTAACATTCTCAATAAGATTATCTGCTACTGCGGCAATGCTTACACCATAAGATATAATAACATGAAAATCAATCTCAATAAGATTATTCTCATCTATAACCACACTGATTCCTCTTGTAAGGCTGTCTCCTTTAAGAAGCTTAACAAGTCCGTCTTTCATGCTGACAGCAGCCATACCCACAATTCCAAAGCACTCAACTGCTGTAGAACCTGCGTACTGTGCAATAACTTCCGAATCAATCGAAACTTTTCCAAGTTTATTCTCCAAAGTTCCCTTCATAGATAGTCCTCCAATACTGCGGCTTGTATTTGTTAACACCCGTAATACGGATGCAAGTTTCGCGCAGTCAAACTTTACATAAAAATATGTATATAAATAGCACAAATATTATACTATCTTTCTACAGAAAAATAAACACATTTTCGAATTCTTTATTAAACTTTGATTATCAAATGAATGTCCAAAAAATAAAGTGAATCGCGTTTTGCGCAATTCACCTTAATATACTGGTATTAACTTTAAAGCTCATAGATTATGCACGCTCAACTAAACCAGAACGTAAGCATGAAGTACAAACATACATCTTCTTAGCATTTCCGTTAACCTTTACTTTAACAGACTTAACATTAGCATTCCAAACTTTATTAGATCTTCTATGAGAATGACTCACTGCATTACCAAAGTGAGGACCTTTTTCGCAAATTGCACACTTAGCCATTTCAATAACACCTCCTTACCGGTATTGGGTAATTTACCCACAACAGAAATTATTGTATCAGATAAAAAAATATTTTGCAACACATTTTTCAAGAATTTTCTTCAAAATTCTCTCAAAAGCACAACATATTGTTCTGATTACTGGCAGAACATGTTATAACCCACAACAATCAATGTAATTATTATGCATACGCACAAGAATACATTATCCATTATAAACAGTGTTATTATCATTCCAACAGCAATCCAGAAGAATATAAATCCAAGCAGTCTGCACATATATATACTTCCTTAATAAGTATGTTATATAATATGCACATTACATATGTTTATGAAAAACTACTCTGCTGCATCTTCAATAGCTTCATCAATATCTGCATCAGTTACAACCTTTTCATCCTTACCCTTGAATTTGTCAATAACATCAGGAATCATATCAAGAATCTTAGTTACAGTATCCTGATTCTTAATATTAACAAGCTTGGTTGCACCATTCTGAATAACTAAAACCGCGCTCGGTGTAACCTTTCCGGTCATTCCACCACCGGCATTATTCTTCTTATCCCCTGCAAATGCTCCTGCTCCAACTCCAAACGAAACATCAACAAGCGGAAGGATAATTGTATCCTTAACCGTAACCGCATCACCAACAACAGTCTTAGCTGATATAAACGCATCCATCCCCTTAAAAAGTGATGCAACTGTTGAATCAAAATTATTCTCTGCCATAAAATCCCTCCTTGTTTTGCGAAGCAAAATCCGAATCCTATGATGAGGAGAGGGATTTTGACCTCCTTGTTTTGCGAAGTACTGTTAACATTATAACATAACCTTCTCTATCTGGAAATAAACTTTTTAAACTGTTCATTTCTATACACTCTTAACGCTATCACAAGCACTGAAAATATACGTATATTTCCTTTCAGTAATATACTGCCCTCTTTAATATTCTCACCAAATACCGGTTCTAAAGAAAGGTCAACTCCTGACATACCATAAAAGATTGATATATAAGCAAGCACTTTGCCCATTGTCGCCGGGTCTTCAAATCCAAGTCTTGCATTAATTCTGTATTTCTTAGGTCTAATAACCTTAATAAGTTTCTTTAACTGTTCCACAAAAAAATGAAAAAGTGCCTTATTATCCTCATCTGTCACAAATTCTTTTGCCTTCTTCACTTTTTCTTTAAGCTTGTCAGCCGCTCCGGAAACCTTTTTTACTGTATCCTTTACAAGGTTTATTATCTCTTTAATCTTTGTATATATTACAAAGCATTTATCCTTAACTTTATCAAAGAAGTTCTTATTCTGTGTGGTCTTAGATTCATCTTCTGATACAGTCTCTTTAAGACTCTCTGCAGACTCTTTAATATCTTCCACATTTTTCTTAACAGCCTGTGTATCTTCTTTAGTGTCACTCACAACCTCAGCCATCTTAATCTGTGGTTTTTTCTCATTTTCCGTAAGCTTCTTGGCTTCATCGTCGTTTACAGAAAAAATATTTTCTTCTGAGTGTTTTGTTTTTTTCTTCTTTGATGTCCTATGTTTTGAAGTTTTTTCTTTTTTTTGATTATTACTGTAAATTGTAATAAAAAGTGCCTTGGCTTTAATTGCAAGTTCTTCATCATACGAAACAAGCACCCTTAATATTCCAAGCCATGACAATTTCGCATGTGCCTTGAACTTACCATGATAATCAGCATCAGCCTTATATCTTACCGGCACAAAAAGAACTGCTGCCACAACAATTATTACAAGTCCTAAAATACACGCGATAACTATGCCTGTTATCTTAAGTATAAGCAATAAAACATGCAGCATAGCCCCACCTTTCCAGCAGCATGTCAGCTGCCCTTCCTTAATTCTGTGCCAAACCTAAGATAACCAGCGACATCAACGCCTCCTGTATGGGAATATGTGTCGTCAACTATGCATCTTACCAGTTCAAGTGCCTCATCCCTGCCCTTCGCAAGACCTACAACATACACTTTATCTCTGTATGATTTATTCTTAAAATGTGGCTGTTTCAGCATATTAGCTGAATAAACATCAAGAATATTATCAGGATTGACAGAAATTGCAACAATATAAGTATCTATGGTAAATCTGCTCTTTCTGATAAGACCAAATGTTTTGTATTTTGCTTTTCTTGCGTTATCCCCAAGATAAAGATATCTATACCACTTCAACTTAACATCCCCCAAAAAACTTAAACTTCTCATATGCACATCAGCACATTTGCATTAGTTATCACTTATCATTGTCTTAATAATCTCAACAACTGCCTTCTGCTCTGCATCATCATTGCACTGCATAAGAGAATTATTAATATAAGCCTGTATCTCTTCCGTATTGTTAAAGAATACCGGAAGACTTGAAAGCACTGATGCCATAACAGCTCTCTTAACCATTACATTCATGTTTTTAAAACTGTCGTCAAGTTCCTTAATAAGCTTTTCTGCCGTCTCATCAGCATAAGAATTATCAGGAATCTCAGCAAATACCTCTGATTCAAGTTTAACAAAATCACTGCCTGACTGTAACTTAAGTGTTTTAGACAAAGCATTATATGCAGATAAAAGCTCATATTCCTTAAGCTCATCCACAAAGTTAGCAAGGCTGTATTCTATTGCATAATCACCAGATGATACTGCCTCAAGAATTCTTTCCTGTTTTCCTTCAAATGCAGCAAAATCTTCTGAAATATCTTCAAATCTTTCACCTGTAACATAAGCATTTCTCGTCTTACTTAAAACATTCTTGGCATTCTCTATCTCTTCTATTCTGTCAAGCGTATTTCTTCTTGTAAGGACAACTGTGAGTGCATCATTAACAACCTGTGTAAGAAGCACATAAACATCAGCATAATCTGTCATCTTCTCAGTTGCAATATCAAGCGCTCCTTTGAGTCTTACATATTCGTCTTTATCAATATTTCTGTAATCAGCCCCTGCAAGTGTGTTATATATATCATAGACATCCGGGAACTTATCAAATCCCGCCTCACCTGAGAGCATCGCACTTGTGCTTAAGGTGTAATAGAAATCATCTATCGAATCCTTTCCAGCACCATGATACAGTGTAAATGCATCTCTGATATGCTCAAAGAATCTGTCCTTTAACATTCTTACAGGAAGCTGTCCTACTATCTCTGAAATCTTGCCATTAATAACAACATTATCCTTATCAGACAATATATAATGCATAATCTCATTAGTCATATAGGTATTATAGTAGTCGTAATCCAATTCACCCTCGTTAAATCTGTACTCAACTCTGTTAAGTACATGTTCATATATTCTTAATCTGTCAACATAAGCTGTTATAACTTCCATAATCTCAATAATCTGTTCACGGAATGAATTGAGTTCGTTGAATGCCTCATAATCATCACATTCATCATTCTCCACGAAACGCTCCACAAGCTCATTAAGTCTGTTAATCATGTTAAGAAGGTCTTTATCATTCTGTAAATCTCTTGCAATATCAAGTACAGTATAATAATTCATGGACATTTTGATAAATCCAAGCCCATTATACATGGAACACATTCCATTACCATACTTTAAAAGATTTTCTGAAAGATTCTTTCCCTTTGTAATTTCGCCTGCTATATAACCTAAATTCTTCAATATATCAAACCTCGTTTATTTTAAATTCAACTTATCCAACGCATCACAGAAATCAAATGTAGCATAGTAATCCTTTATTGTCTCTGCTCGTCTGATCATCTGAACACTGCCATCTTCCTTAAGAAGAAGCTCTGCTGATCTTAACTTTCCATTATACTGGTATCCCATAGAAAAACCATGTGCTCCTGTATCATGGATAATAAGATAATCGCCCATATCAATCTTAGGAAGCATTCTGTCAATTGCGAACTTATCACTGTTCTCACATAAAGAACCTGTGACATCATACTTGTGGTCGCAAGGTGCATCCTCTTTACCCGCAACAGTAATATGATGATATGCACCATAGATTGCCGGACGCATAAGGTTAGATGCACATGCATCAACTCCGATGTATTCCTTATAGATATGCTTCTCATGAATTGCCTTAGTTACAAGACAGCCATATGGAGCAAGCATAAATCTTCCAAGCTCTGTATAGATTGCAACATCACCCATTCCGGCCGCACCAAGAACCTCATCATATACCTTGTGTACTCCTTCACCGATAACTGCAATATCGTTAGGCTCCTGATCTGGCTTGTAAGCAACGCCAACACCGCCTGAAAGATTTACGAATTTAATATCTGCACCTGTTTTGTCTCTTAACTCAACTGCAAGCTCGAATAAAATCTTAGCAAGTGTTGGATAATATTCATTAGATACTGTATTACTTGCAAGGAATGAATGGATACCAAAATGCTTAACCCCCTTGCTCTTTAATATCTTAAATGCTTCAATAATCTGGTCATGTGTCATACCATATTTGGCATCACCTGGATTATCCATAATAGATGTTCCAAGCTGGAAATATCCGCCCGGATTGTAACGGCAGCTCATTGTTTCAGGAAACTTACCGTCTAATATCTTATCAAGAAACTCAATATGAGTAATATCATCAAGATTGATAGTAGCACCTATCTCATTAGCATATGCATACTCTTCTGCTGGAGTATCATTAGATGAGAACATAATCTCTTCCGGCTTATAATCAAGAGCATAGCCCATCATAAGCTCTGCCATAGATGCACAGTCAACACCGCAGCCATAATCCTTTAATATCTTTAAAATATATGGATTAGGAGTAGCCTTCACAGCAAAATACTCTCTATAACCTTTATTCCATGAGAATGCTTCCTTTAATCTCTTAGCGTTCTCTCTGATTCCATTCTCATCATAGAGATGATAAGGAGTCGGATATGTTTTGTCGATTTCCTTAAGCTGTTCAAGTGTAACAAATGTCTTTTTCTTACTCATTATCTTCCTCGTTTCTGTGCTGAATTTCTAAAAATCTTTCGCAAGCCCACGTATACAGCACCAACGCATAGTCAGGCCACTGTAAGAAATCCTATATTATGCAGAAATATTTGTCAAGTTTTTAGTATGATATGTCTGCAAAAAATAAGAAGCCACTAAAGGCTTCTTATCAATTAATAAAATTATAAATTAATACATCCCTTAAATGCATCAGGTGCAACTGTTACATTCTTTCCATAGTCCGCTTCTTTAAGACTAAGGCAATTAATGAACGCTTCATTTTCAATTGATTTAAGGGACTTTGGAAACTCAACTTTCTCAAGTCTCCTGCAGTTTTCAAAAGCATTAGGTGCTATTACCTCTACCCCTTCTGGAAATGCAACCTCTACAATATCATCTCTGTTAGAAAAAATCCCTTCTGTTATTCTTGTAAAATCTGACATATCAATCTCTTTAAATGTTCTGTTGTACAATGTAACTTTAATTCGGCTACCACTCATATCATTCCCCTCTTTCCTGTTAGTCCGGATTACTGTTCCAAAAGCTTAATAACAAGTGGACTTATCATAGATGCCTGTGCCTGATATACTGACTGTGGATCATTCTTATATACATTATCATAAGGCATTCTGTTAATAAGCTGAACATTTGCCTCTATCTGTCCATAATATGTCCCAGTCTTTATGTACTGCTGTTCATCACTGCTATTATTAATAATATCCGTTCCTGTTACACCAATTCTTTCTGAACCGGTTCCTGTGACTATATTATACAATTCTGCAGCTAAATTGTCACCTTTATCTGCAGATATTGCCGAAAATAATTTAGCAAGGATATCCTTATATGTTTCACATACATACAGATACTCCTCATAACTTATAAGCGAACTGTTATCCTGTTCCTTATAACCGCTTCCTGTCCTTTCAGTCGCTGTATGTTTACTGACATAATTCCCTGTAATTGTATCAGGAGCATTCACATCAGAAGCTGAAGTAAAATCTGTAGCATATGCACCATCAACGGTTGTTGAATCGTTAGCAAGTACACCACCTAATATATCATTAATCTTGCTGATATAATTAAGCGTTTCTTCATACGGAGGCACTCCTCCATACTTCTGTACTGAACCACTGCCAGCATTATATGCTGCAAGAGCAAGCGTAGCATTACCATCATAACTGTCTAACAGCTCTGATAACATCTGTGCACCGGCATATACATTCTGTCTGGCATCAAAAGGATCCGTAACACCATAGCTTTCTGCCGTATATGGCATAAGCTGCATTATTCCCTGTGCTCCGCAATACGATACAGCATCCGGATCAAACCCTGATTCTGCCTGTGCTACAGCTTTAAGAAAATTCTCATTGATTCCAAATTCTTTTGCTGCTCCGGCAAAAATATTCTCAAGAGAATCATCCACAGTAATATTATTATATATTTTATCAAAATCAGTCCCACCAGAATTAACATATGTCTGGTTATTAACAAGATATATGTCACCATCTGACGGAGTGATATAGTTAACAGTATTCATCATCATTCCTCATAATCATGCAATTAATCACTAAACAATATTATACATTCTCACAACTTCAATATCAATAGCCGAAATATGTATCAAACACAGCTTTTGCTACCACCTGTGCACTTGACACACCAGAATAACCCCCTTCCAGAATCACACATACTGCTATCTGGGGATTATCATAAGGTGCAAAGCCCGTAAACCAGCTATGATATCTGTCCGAGTCATCATACTGTGCCGAACCGGTCTTTCCTGCTGCTTCATATGATGAATATTTCATAGAATTTCCTGTACCAGAAGTTATTACCTCTCTCATGCATTCTGTAAGGTATTCTGCCTCTTCTGCTGACATCACAGTTCCTGCCTCTGCTGGCTTATTCTTAACAACCGTTCTTCCCTCACTGTCACTTATACTGTCAACAATATAAGGAGTCATCATAACGCCATCATTAGCAACACTAGCCGCTATCATCATATTGTGAAGCGGTGTCATCATCGTCCTTCCCTGACCGATACCGGTCTCCTGCATCTCACTTATCGAAGAATCCTGTGTTACAGCCATTGTACTCTTAGAATACTCAAACCCTACAGGAAGATTAGAATTAAATAATAATGTACTGCACAGATTCATGAAAGATGTCTTATTAAGTCCTGCTCCAATCGTAGAAAATGCAGAATTACAGGAATTAGCAAATGCTTTTCTTAAATCCTGATATCCATGTGCCGTATGATCAAAGCATGCAATAGTAGTTCCACCAGATATATATGCCTGTCCATCACAATTATATGAATAATTATAATAATCATTCTGATTCTGCCTTATATATGCAAGAGCAGTAATTATCTTGAATGTTGAACCAGGTGGATATAGCCCTTGCGTTGCCCTGTTTAAAAGCACCGAATCCGCACTATCGTAAGTAATCCACTCATCATAATCGGTATTTACTGCATTTGCATCAAATGATGGATTCGATACCATTGCAAGAATCTTACCCGTAGCAGGTTCCATCGCTATAACTGCACCTTTATTATTACCAAGTGCTTTATATGCCGCTTTAGTAAGTTCAACATTAAGTGTTGTTGTAACATTATGCCCCTTTGCTTTTCCTCCAGACAGGTCATTACCAATCTGATCAAGCATATTATCTGTCTCACTTAAAAGGAAATAATTCTGAGACTGTTCTATTCCTGTCTTCATCCCTGTAAGAGAAGTAAATCCAACCGAATGACAGAACAGATTATCATAAGGATAATAACGTGTTTCATTACCATCCTCATCCGTAAGCGTTGTTGCAAGTACATCTCCGTCATTTGCTAATATATCACCTCTTACAACCTTGCTTTCCTGATTGTCTACTCTTTTATTGTAAGGATTATTCACAATTGTTCCTGCATCTTTTACATTAAATATACACAGATACACAATAGTTGCAAGAAAAAGTCCTACAAAAAAGAATGCAATTATATTAGTCTCTTTATTTCGCAGATTCTTCTTTTCATTATCAACTATATCACTTTGTATGTTTTGTTTTTTTCTTCGTCTGTCCTGTTTTTTGTTTTCTGCCATCTTTCCTGTCACCTTCATCCTGTCTCATATTGTACATTCCATTAATAAGAGCAAACATTATAAGCGAGCTTAATATAGAGCTTCCACCGTAACTTACAAAAGGAAGTGTAACACCTGTCATCGGTATAAACTTAATTGCACCTCCCACAGTTAAGAACACCTGAACCCCATATGTAACCCCAAGTCCTACAGCTACAAGACGATAAAAAAGTGTCTTACATCTTGAAGCTATATTCATCATAAGAATAAGATTATTAAGGCACACTAAGAATAGAGCTATTGAAAATATGAGTCCAAATTCTTCAGATATAGCAGAAAACATAAAATCTTTCTCTGCTACAGGTATCTTATCAGGCATACCCTGACATAATCCATATCCAAACCACGATCCCATACCAATTGCAAAAAGAGACTGACATATCTGATATCCGCTAGTATCAATATATTCCCACGGATTACGCCATACAATAACTCTCGCCCTCACATGTGCAAAAAGCTTATATGCAATAACAGATGCACCCGCTCCGGCAAGCAGCCCTGCCCCGGCATATGAAAGCTTCCTTGTTGCTATATAAAGCATTGCGATATATACTACAAAAAATATAAGTGCCGCACCAAGGTCCGTTGAAAGCACAAGTATAATAACATGAAGTGCTGCAAATACTGTAACAATACATGTCTGTTTAAATGTTGTTGATTTATTAAACATTGAAGCAACAAACATAACATACAAAATCTTAACAAACTCTGCCGGCTGTACAGAAAATGCTCCTATGCTTAATGTAAGATTGGCTCCATACACCTTATTTCCTAATAAAACAGCACACAAAAGCACAAGTCCCGAAATGCAATATATCCATCCAAAGTTTCTGAAACTCTTAACTGATTTGATAAGCCATGGAACAAGAAACATAATAACCGTTCCAAGCACAGCAATAACAAACTGTTTAACACATTTGTCAAAATTAAGCCTTGCTATCATGATAAATCCAACTGACATCAGCATACACATATTATTAACAAGAAGCCTTGAAGCCTTTGGATACAATATGTAATAAAACGCAATGAATACTATAAGATATATAAGCTGCACAAAATAAAAGCCTATATATCTAGTCTCACCCTTCATAAGATACAACACATAATATCCAAGGAAATGTATCGCAAATATTATAATATACTGCTGGATATATATTCCTTTTCTCTTTTCTTCCTTATGGATTATTGCTCCTCTGTAAGCAGAAAGAACATAAAACGCCATCAGAAAAGCAAATATGTATTTTGTAAGTTCAATAAAAACTGACTGCATAGCAATCTCCTTTATTCAAGTCACTTAATCTTAGTCGATTGCCTGATGAAAATGTCCTGTAGTACCACCACTCACTCCATCAGTCATAACTAATTGTATATCATCTGCTTCACTTTCGTCAAATTCATAACGAATTACACACACCCCGCATTCTTCGGGATTTTCTTTTGTAAGATTGAGTTTTTCTCCATTCATTACAGAATAACAGAATTCACACATACTTTCCACTGTATAAGAGCTGCCCTTCGGCCCTGTAATATTAATGCTGCCCCAGCTTCCGTCACATCTTCCGTAAGTTCTTCTCACACACTGTTCAGATACCATAAGAGGCACATTCCCATATACAACAAGTTCAGTGTCACTTCCAATTACAGGCTTCATCTCCTTATCTGTAAGTTCAAGTGGCAGTGTCATTCTGTCAAGAATAACCCCGGCATTACTGCACAGCCTTCTTAATTCATCTTTTGCAAATGTATTAAATATATATATGCTGCTGTCTGTAATAATATGCACCTTGTCAGATAATTTCTTCCAGTTGTCACTTCCAAGAAAACCAATCTGCTCAATATTACGGCATACAAACCTGTCTATGCCACAGTCAGAAGCCTTCTCACACAAGCACTTAAACTTATCATATTTCTCTGCCTTAAGAATATGTGGAAGGAACATATATACATATATTCCATGTGACTGACAGTGCTTTACAGCCTCTTTTAATGAATTCTCATCATTCATATAAAACATCTTATAATCAAGATAAATGCTTTCAACCCCTGAAACTGATGCTGCTTTCTTTACCTGCACTATATCATGAAGGTATGCAGCTTTTCTTACCTGATAATTATTATCATCAGCTTCTTTCTTGTCGTCAGGCTCTGCACATTCAGGCTTATTATAAGTTCTTACAAGACTGTGCTTTAAATGTGTCTCAAGCTGTTCAAGTACATTTCTTCTTAATTCTTTAATCCAGCCGACAGGCACAAACACACCATCATCAAGCTGCACTTCTGCATCTTCCACCACAAAACATGTATCGCCGGTTTTCTTTAAATTCTTAACCAGTTCCTCCTCTGAGGCCGGACGGCTCTGTGCTTCGGTAACTATCTCTCCTGTACATGACTTTTCAATTCCATCATACATTACTGTAAGTGATATATTTTCATTCTTTCTTACAACAAGCCTCATATCTACATGAAGCTTAGGTGTTATTCCGACATAATTGTCCGCTACATATGCCTTAATCTTAGCATTATTCATTCTGTTGACAATTCTTCCCTCATACAGCGGGTATTTCTTAGGAAGATTAACAATCAAGGTCTGTCCTGCTGCCACATCAGCTCCGCTCTCAAATGAATGCTCTTTATCAATCTCAAAGACATCGCCTCTGTTCACATTCTTTAATGCCTTAAATGTAATTCTTCCTGCCTTGTTAGATACTACCTTAAGACACTCCGTTCCCATATGGTTAGGACGCCCCAGTGACATCATCTTCTTTCCCTTGACGCTGTCATAATAGCCTGTAGTAAATGCACCTCTGTTATATATATCTGAAATGTCATCAATATCCTTCTTATCTACCTTGAAGCCTTTTCGTCCCCTCTCAAGATACATATCAACATATTTACGGTAAATATGCGTTACCATAGCCGCATATGTGACATTCTTCATACGGCCTTCAATTTTCAGAGAATACACTCCACTTTCTATAACATCAGGAAGTATCTGTAATGCACACATATCCTTAGGGCTTAATGCGTAACTGTTGTTTCTGTTATTAATCTTTTCGCCGTTATCATACACATCATAAGGCATCCTGCACGGCTGGGCACACCTTCCCCTGTTGCCGCTTCTTCCTCCGTTAAAGCTTGAAAGCAGGCATTGTCCCGAATAACAGTAACATAATGCTCCATGCACAAAGCTTTCTATCTCCACATCTAATCTCTCATGAAGCTGCTTTATTTCCTGCAGATTCATCTCTCTTGAAGTGACTATTCTTGTTGCACCAAGTTCCTTTAAAAGCCTGCTGCCATACACTCCGGTCTGTGTCATCTGTGTGCTTGCATGTATATCCATATCAGGAAAATGTTTTCTTATAAGGTTAAACACACCCATATCCTGTACAATCACTGCATCAAGACCTGCCTCATAGAATGGTATAAGATATTCTATAAGGCTGTTCTCTATCTCTCTTGACTTAAGAAGAGTATTAACTGTCAGGTAAACCTTTCTACCGAATAAATGTGCATATTCAATAGCACAGATAAGCTCTTCATCATTAAAATTATTGGCAAATGCCCTTGCTCCAAACATATTGCCTCCCAGGTATATGGCATCTGCCCCTGCCGCAACAACAGCTTTCATAATATCAAGTGAACCTGCTGGTGCTAAAACCTCCACCTGTGTTTTTCTCTTATCAACATTCATAGTTGTAACCGCCTTTAAATTAAATGGCTGCTGCAAATGCATTTGCAACAGCCGTTATTATTAATACCAGATAATCTTATGTAAATCACTTCTTAGAGTCATTCAGTTCTGTCTCTAACCTGACAATATTCTTCTGATACTTGTTAATCTCACTCTTTAATTCCTTAATCTCTTTTGCTGAACTTTCTGCCTTAATCTGTGCTGCAATAAGCTCATGCTTAAGGTCGTATATTTCCTTATCCTTGTTCTCAATATCTAATGAAAGACTGTCTGCCATCTTCTTAGCCTTGAAGTAATCATCTGCAATATTAAGATACATCATATCAGTTCTGAGCTCTGCTGACATTCGTCTGTAACTCTCTTCTTTATTAAATTCAGTTATCTTGTTATTAATGTATGATGCAACTCTCTGAAGATACTCCTCACTTTCATATCCACCAAGCTTGATTACCTTACCTCCAAGAATTACTTCTGCTGTATTCTTTGATGACATAAGTCCCCTCCATATATGTAGAAATAAACATATTAAGTATATAATAAATACACTTACTATTCAACTCATAAAACACATTCTTTAGAATATTTTATGTTATTTTTGTTTGAATGGCCTGCCAAGATTATCATAAGCTGCTTTAGTTGCAACTCTTCCTCTTGGAGTTCTGTTAATATACCCGTTCTGTATAAGATATGGCTCATAAACATCTTCAAGAGTTCCTGAATCCTCGCCTATTGAAGCTGCCAGTGTCTCAATACCGACAGGCCCGCCATCAAACTTATCAACTATTGTAGTAAGTATAACACGATCGTTACGGTCCAATCCATCTCTGTCAACATCTAACAGATTAAGTGCATAATCAGCAACATCCTTATTGATATGTCCGTTATATTTAACCTGTGCAAAATCTCTTACTCTCTTTAAAAGTCTGTTGGCAAGTCTCGGTGTTCCTCTTGAACGCCTTGCAAGCTCATGTGCTCCGTCTGAGTCAATATCAACATTAAGCACATTGGCTGAACGGATAATGATTTTCTCAAGCTCCGGAACGGTATAGAATTCCATATGGCTTACAACACCGAATCTGTCTCTTAAAGGTGCTGATAAAAGTCCCGCTCTTGTTGTTGCCCCTATCAGAGTGAACTGTGGCAGATCAAGTCTTATAGACCTTGCTGTTGCACCCTTTCCGATCATAATATCAATCTTATAATCCTCCATTGCCGGATACAGAACTTCTTCAACCTGTCTGTTAAGTCTGTGAATCTCATCAACAAAGAGAATATCACCCTCACTCAAGTTGTTAAGTATAGCTGCCATATCTCCCGGCTTCTCGATTGCAGGACCGGATGTAACCTTGATATTAACCCCCATTTCATTAGCAATAATTCCTGCCAGAGTTGTCTTTCCAAGTCCCGGAGGTCCATAGAAAAGCACATGGTCAAGTGCCTCTCCTCTTTCCTTTGCTGCCTCAATATATACTTTAAGATTACTCTTAACCTTATTCTGTCCAACATAGTCATCAAGAGATAATGGTCTTAAGGAATTCTCAATACCATAATCTTCTTCAGTTATCTGTGTTGATATAATCCTCTTTTCCATATAGCCCCTCATTTCTCAAATACTATTCTGCTCTAGAATTTAGCCAGCTTCTTTAACGCTTCCTTAAGAACCGTCTCAGAATCCTTATTCTCTATATCTTCCACTTCCTTGACAGCAACAAGTGCATCTTTGCTTGAATATCCAAGTGATACAAGTGCCTCAACAGCGTCATTTCTTATCATCATGACATTACTTACATTACTGTTATTGTCTGCCTTTTTATTCTTAGAAAGTGCTGATTCAAATACTTCATCAAGCTTTAACTTATCCTTAAGCTCAATTATAATCTTCTGTGCTGTCTTAGGTCCGATACCAGGAAGTGCCTTGATTGCTGCCACATCATCAGCAAGAACTGCAAATCTTAAATCATCTGCTGTGATATTAGATAATGCACCAAGCGCTGCCTTAGGGCCAATACCATTGACACAGATAAGCATTTTAAACATGCTTAAATCATCTCTTGTAAGGAATCCGAACAGACTGCATTCATCTTCCTTGACATTCATATATGTATATATCTTAACCTCACTGCCAACTGATGGAAGCTCACCAAGAACTGAACCCGGAACATATATATTATATCCGATTCCATTGGCTTCCACAACGATTACATCTGGCAGGATTTCGGCAAGTTCACCTTTAATGTATGAAATCATTCTCTACCCCCAAGACAGTAATTGATAAACTGCTGTGCTGTTCTTCCTGATATTCCACCATGTGAAAGTTCCCACTTGTTAGCCTCTGCCATAAGCTCTTCATCTGTCATCTTAACATTATTCTTCCTTGCAAGGCCAATAACAATATCAAAGAATTCTTTCTGTGATGGCTTAGAGTAGCTTATCTGGCATCCAAATCTGTTCACTAATGAAAGCTTCTCCTCAATAGTATCAGATCTGTGAAGACCGTTATTGCTTTCCATATCATTTCTGTCATTCCATGTTTCCTTGATAAGATGTCTTCTGTTAGATGTTGCATAGATAAGAATATTATCAGGCTTAGTCTCAACACCGCCTTCAATTACAGCCTTCAAGAACTTGTATTCAATCTCGAATTCCTCGAAAGATAAATCATCCATATATATTATGAACTTGTAATTTCTGTTCTTAATGCTTGCTATAACATTAGATAAATCCTTGAACTGATGTTTGTATATCTCTATCATTCTAAGACCCTGGTCATAATATTCATTGACAATAGCCTTGATAGAAGTTGACTTACCTGTTCCGCTGTCACCGAAAAGAAGCGCATTATTAGCTTTTCTTCCCTGAACAAAGGCCTCTGTATTCTCCACAAGCTTCTTCTTCTGGATTTCATAACCTATAAGATCATCTAACATAACCTTATCCATATTGTTAATTGGTGTAAATGTAACGCCATTATCGCCGCCTATTACCCTGAATGCCTTATTAAGCCCGAACATTCCTACACCATATGCTTTATAGAAATCAGTAACATAATTAAAGAACTCATTCTCGTCCTTTGCTGTCTCAAGCTTAAGGCTTAAAGCCTGTACCTTCTCACTTACATTCTTATTGTACATAAGCTCTTTCTTAACAATTGCCTTGTAATCAGATATAAGTGAAAAACAGTTAATTCCAAGTGCAGCCTCAATAGGTCTGAAATCATAATTAAACAGATTCATAAACACCTTGAAGTCGTTTTTAGCAAATTCATTAACACTTCCATCATTAGCACCTACCTTTTCACATGTAAGGCTGAATGGATTCTCATTAGTTATAAGATAGAATGTAAGATAATTATGCCATAAATTCTTATCAAAGCCATAATCTGTGGCAACCTCCAATATTCTCTTAATCTGCTCATATATATCGCTTATAAGCTTGTCAGGAGTCTCCTCGTCCCTGTCAAATTTTTTGAAAATATCGGACATTTTCATAAGAATAGTGTCCTCATGATTACCATATATAATAAGTTTCGCAACTTCTCTGTACATTATTATTCCCTCTTCTTTCTCTTATTAATTACAAGCTGCATGGCAAAGATGGCCACACCTGCAAGTGACACCAACGCTCCCTCTTTAAGAAGCGGCGTAGAATACTTAAGTGTTACATTATGCGTTCCACTCGTAAGATATACAGCCATATACTGACCATTAGCATTATATAGCTTTTGTCTTTCCCCGTCTACATATACCTTCCAGCCCTTTGAATAAGGGATTGTAAGACACAGATATTTATTACGGTCAAGTGTTATCTGACCTGTAACCTTATTATTTCCAAGCTCTACATCTGTTAATACATTTTCTTTAAGTGTATTAATCTCGTCAGTGTAACTGTCCATTGGCTGGCATACAATCTGTATATCATCATAAGAATACACACCAATCTTCTGGAAAGTCACTGTAACTGATGTCACATTTTCTTCCGAATAGCCCATATTCACACTGAAATCATGCTGGTTACTATAATAGCTGTAATCAGATGTAAAGTAATTCATTGACTTGGTTACTCCTGTATCAGTCGTAATCCCAAGCTTAACACTGCTTGTAGACTGTGTCCAATATATGAAATTCTTAAATATCTTCTTCTTTTCATTATGTGAAAGCTCTTTCCAGTCTGCCTTAGAGTATAAGTCTAATGGGTCAAACTTCCTCTTTCCAAAATACAGCTGGAACTGTGCCGCTCCTTCATAGTCAAGACCATTAATATTAAAGTAAGTCTCGCCTGCACCACTGCCTGTAAAGTTAAATGTCACCCTGGCACCTGCCTTAGTTACTGCAAATGTATTATCCATACACTGTACTTCTTTGGCATCATAATTCATTGTATAATCTTTAATCTGGCTGTCATAACTTAAATCTTTAACAGATACCCTGTCAGGAAGCGCCTCCCTGGTATCCTTCCCACTCCTGTCAATAACAACAGCCTGAAGCATTGCTTTCTGCTTATCAACTGCACTTAAGCCCTCCCATTCATTCTTATTAACAGCCTTGTCATAAGTAAATCCTAACGGAAGTGCATTGTCGTTATTATACATTACATAATCATCATTTTCTGATTCATAAGCAAATCCATATGGAACAAGTCCGCCGGTCTTACTTACCAGATACTTTGAGGCAGATGACAATGTTATAAGAGATGACCTGTCATCATAGCCTGTGTATTTGTGCGGAAGCAGCGTATCAAGCCTGATTGCACAATCATATCTGAACTTCGATACATACGGATTAGTAAGTGTCCAGTACAGATTAGAGGATGATATTCCTGTTATGCAGTTCATATTGTACGAAAGTCCAGAGCCTGAATATCTGATAAAATCTGTATCTTCAGCATCTTTACTTATAAGCTCCTTCTCGCTTCCAAACACATCTTCCTGTGCCATTTTAACGCTTATGCACTGTGCCGCATAATTTTCCCCAAATGAAGCATTTTTCCATATACCATTAGCTAATGCCGCCAGCATAACCGCTACTGTCACCATCATGCATCTGTTATATTCATTAACATTCTTTATGCTAAGTCCAATTAGCAATATTACTCCAATTGCAACTGCACTTATAAGCTTGCCATTTCTTGAATACTTTACGCACATACATACCACAAAATATATTGTAAGTGCAACTCCAATAAAGCGGATTTCTTTTCTTTCCAGTGTTATAAGACGCGGCATCATGCACACAAGTATATATGCACATAATAATGCAAATGAATATATCCACCTGTTACACATATATGAAAATCCGTTCATTGCCTGTCCGAAGAACGGTATACATATCATCACAGCACTTATAATAAAATAAGTCTTAAGCATTGTGTACTTACGTCTGCTCTTAAACATTAAAAGCACTGCAAGTAACACCGGCACTGCAAATCCCATGCATGTCCAGAAGTTATCACCCTCAACGATAAAAAGTCCCGGAAGCTTTGCATAGTATGAAAAAGGATATACCAGTCCCATTTTATTAGGTGTATTAAATCTACTGTCACTTAAGAAAACGTGAAGCACAGGGAGAAACACTATTGCTGCCATACACAGTCCTGTAACCGATGAAACTGCAAGTCTTAATATTCCTTTGCCCCACATTTTTACATTCTTTCCATAACAGAATATGAATCTTACAATAACATATATAATTGTTGTGAACACAAGCATGTAGAAGAAATAAAAATTACTCATTGCAGCAACAGCTACTGTTATTGTAAAGAGCCACATTTTCTTCTCTCTGATTATCTTCTCGACACCCAATATAAGCAGCGGATAATACAGAAGCGGGTTAAGAAAGAACGGATGTCTTACCGCATTGTATATTGCCCAGTAGCAGAATGCATAAGCTACTGCTCCTGGAAGGACATATCTTTTCTTATGTCCTGTATAAAAACACAGCATTGAAAATGCTATACCTGACAGATATATTCTTAAAAGAATCATTGCTTCATAGAATATATACATGTACTTTGCTGGAAACAGGAAACATAAAAATGTAAATGGGTCGCCTATCACATAATAGTGAAATGTTCCTATAACATCACTTCCCTCACCTATTGCAAAATCCCACTGTGGTATTACAAACTGATAATTGATAAATATATTTTTAAAGAAATCCCTTAAATACTGTGAATAATATATGAGTGACTTATAATGCTGTTCCCAGCCATCAACCTCCCATATGAATGTCTTTCCAGTGAAAAAATAAAAAGAAAACACACCTATAGCAAGGATTGCAAAAATAACTGAATAAGCCAGAAAATATGTTGATTTTCTGGAATCAAGTCTTTTATAAAAATCTTGTAACTTCGATTTCATCTCTGCCATAGGTGTATCTTCTCTTTTCTTAAACTAGGAAACTGCCATAAGCATAAGCATACGGCAGTTTCTTATTATAACTTATTGTGATTAAATTATCAATGAAGATGTATTATCTTCTTAGGGCACTTCTCAGCACACTTTCCACAACCTGTACACTTTGAATAATCAATATGTGCAATATTGTTTTCTACTGTAATAGCACCGAACTCACACTGCTTTGTACATAACATACATCCAATACATCCAACAGAGCATGCTGACATAACATCTTTACCCTTATCGTTAGATGAACAGTTAACTGTATAGTTACTCTTGTATGGTATGATTTCAATAAGGTGTCTTGGACATACAGCAACACATTTACCACATGCTTTACATTTGCCCTTATCTACTACAGCAATACCATTAACAATATGAATTGCATCAAAAGGACATGCCTTAACACATGAACCATATCCCATACATCCGTATGTACATGCCTTAGAACCGCCGTTAGGAACAACGTTCATTGCTGTACAATCCATTGCACCTGAGTACACATAATTTTCTTTTGCTTTGTCGCAGTCACCAGCACATTTAACAAATGCTGTCATTCTTACTGATTCTCCAACTTCCTCACCCATGATTGCACCAATCTTTGCTGCAACCGGTGCGCCACCAACTGGACATGCGTTAGCTGGAGCTTCTCCTGCGGCAATTGCCTTAGCAAGTGCATCACATCCTGCATATCCACAACCCCCACAGTTGTTTCCAGGAAGCTCTGCTCTTACATCTATCTCTTTCTGATCTACTTCAACATAGAACTTCTTACCCATTACTCCGAGGAAAAGTCCGAGAAGAAGACCAGTGCAGCTTACAACAACTGCAGCAATAATTATACCTGACATCTTGTCGTCCTCCTCTTAAATAATACCTGAAAATCCAAAGAATGCGATAGCCATAAGTCCTGCAGTAAGTAATACAATAGGCATTCCCTTAAAGCTTTCCGGAACATCATTGAATTCGTTTCTTTCACGTATACCAGCCATGATTATGATTGCTATTGTAAAACCAACAGCTGTTCCTAATCCACTGACTACAGAATCTAAAAGCTTCTGACCAATATTAAGTCCTGCTGCTGTGTTATAGTTCTGTACGTTAGTAAGTGCAATACCAAGTACTGCACAGTTAGTTGTAATAAGTGGAAGGTATACACCAAGTGCTTCATAAAGAGATGGTGATGTCTTCTTTAAAAACATTTCAACAAACTGAACAAGTGCCGCAATTACAAGGATGAATACAATTGTATTCAGATATGTAAGCTTAAGCGGTGTAAGTATACAGTCATATATAAGACTGCAGACAGCTGATGAAATAGTGATAACGCCGATAACAGCGCCACCCATTCCTGCTGCTGTGTTTATCTTCTTAGAAACTCCAAGGAAAGGACACAAACCGAGGAACTGGCTTAAAACTACATTATTGACAATTGCTGTACTTACAGCTATCAATAATAACTGTGAAAAATATCCCATATTTACCTCCCTTAGTTATTCTTAGCCTCAGCCTTAGCTTCTTCTATCTCTTCTGTGTAGTCAGGAACTTCTGCAGGCTTCATGCCTTTATTTCTCTTAATTCTGTTCATAATTGCAATCATGAATGCAAGAACAAAGAACGCTCCTGGTGCAAGGATAAAGATACTTGCTGGTGTGTAACCGATTGTTGAGAGATCAAATAATGCGTTAGTACCATCTGAGAAAATTGTACCGCCACCGATAAGCTCTCTTATTGCTCCAAGGATTGTGATAGCAATTGTGAATCCAAGTCCCATACCTATTCCATCAAAGAATGAAGGAATTGGAGGATTCTTAGAAGCATAGGCTTCCGCACGTCCAAGGATAATACAGTTAACAACTATAAGAGGAATATATATTCCAAGTGAGTCGTACAGACTTGGCAGGAAGCCCTGCATAAGGAACTGTACCATTGTAACAAATGATGCAACGACAACGATGAACGCTGGCATTCTTACACCATCTGGAATAGCCTTACGAAGTAATGAAATCATAAGGTTTGATAATGCAAGTACTACTGTAGAAGAAAGTCCCATACCTATACCATTGATTGCTGATGTAGTAACCGCAAGTGTAGGACACATACCAAGTGTAAGTACCAGGGTAGGATTCTCTTTAATAATACCATTATAAAGTCTTTCTATACATTTATTCAAAGTCCGCACCTCCCTAGTTTCCTGCCACAAGCTTGTAAACTGCAAGTGCATAATTTACACCCTTTGTGACTGATTTAGAAGTAATTGTAGAACCACCGATTGCATCAACATTAGCATTGCTTTCTGATGCTGAACCATCTGTTACTACTGAAAATGATGCAACTGCATCAGACTTAGCTGTAAACTGTGATGTAAATGATGGATCCTGTTTAGCTCTCATACCAAGACCAGCAGTTTCGCTGATTGAAAGAAATGATACTCCAAGTACCTTTCCATCTGTTGAAATACCAACTGTAAACTTGATATCTCCGCCGTAACCGTCACTATCTGTAACTGTTACAACATAACCTGCTGTCTCGCTGCCTTTCTTTCCTATAGCAACTTCATTGACCTTATCCTTAGAGAAGTCAATGTCTGATGAAGCATTAATATCATCATCAGAAGGAAGGGCATCTATTGTCTCAAAGCTGTCTGCTTCTGCAAGAACTGCTTTGTAAGCCTTTTCCTTAGCATTCTCATTAGCCTTTGCAATAGGATCAAGTGTTATCTGATATACAACACCAAGAAGAATTCCGGCTACAAGTGTTATAGCAAATAAAACTAATGCATCTTTAACTATTTTCTTCATCTTATGCAGCCTCCTTTGCTTTCTTCTCTGGCTTCTTCTTACCAAATGACTTAGGAACTGTTACTCTCTCAATAAGAGGAACTAAGAGGTTACAGAAGATAATTGCATATGAAACGCCTTCTGCTGAACCACCATACATTCTGAAAATGAATGTAAGAAGACCTAAGCAGCAGCCAAATACAATTTTACCATTAGGTGTAATTGGTGAAGTTACATAATCTGTCGCCATGAAGATGGCACCAAGTAAAAGTCCACCACCACATACTTCCTCAAGCATGTAGATTACATCGAAATGATGTCCTGGTGCAAAAAGGAATATAAGCGCTGCAAATACACCTACATATATTACAGGTATTCTCCAGTTAATAACCTTTCTTGCAAGGAGGTAGATACCACCTAAAAGAAGGCAGATTGCTGAAGTCTCACCGATAACACCACCTGTTGTACCAATAAACATCTTAGCTAATGAAACAACGCCTGTTGATTCTGCACCAGGCTTAAGGAGTGCAAGAGGTGTTGCTCCTGAATATGCGTCTAAAAATCCGTTAGATGTAACGAAATTAGTCATCGGACCTGTATATGCAATAAGAAGGAAACATCTTGCTGCAAGAGCAGGGTTCATGAAGTTCTGTCCAAGTCCTCCAAAAAGCTGCTTAACTACGATAATTGCAAATACACATCCTACGATTTCAAAACCAACATTTAATGTTGATGGAATATTTAATGCAATAAGAAGACCTGTTACTGCTGCACTTAAATCTGTAACAGTAACTTTCTTATGCATGAAATACTGATATAATGCCTCACATGCTACACAAGTAACAATACCGATTACTATACGAAGCAGTGCATCGAGGCCAAAATTAACTATACCAAATATGCTGGCAGGAGTTAAAGCAATAAGAACATCTCTCATTATTGTCTGAGTAGTATTCCCGCTTCGCACATGAGGATTAGTCGATACATTAAAAATCTCACTCACTTTGATTGCCCACCTTTCTACTTCTTTCTTCTGTTAGCAAGTACTGTACTTCTCATAGCCTTAATCTGCTGTGTTAATGGTCTCTTGGCTGGACAGACATATGAACAGCTTCCGCACATTACACATTCCATACCATCGAACTTAGTAAAGCCTTCTTCATCATTACGAGATGCAAAACCGGCAAGTTTTGCTGGAAGAAGGTGTTCCGGACATGCCTCACCACATTTACCACATCTTATACATGCAGAAGACTCTATCTTAGATACGATATCATTCTGGAATACAAGAAGTGATGAACTTCCCTTAACAACAGGTACATCAAGACTGTACATGGCAAATCCCATCATAGGACCACCGGAAATATATTTCTCTGGTTCTCCTACAGGACCACCGGCAGCATCAAGAAGCTGTCTGTAATTAGTTCCTAACCATACATAGAAGTTGCCAGGCTCTTTAACTCCGTCACCTGTTACAGTACATATTCTCTTAGTAAGAGGCTTACCTTCTATAACTGAAAGATAGATTGAGAATATTGTATCAACATTATGTACGATACAGCCTGCATCAGCTGGAAGCATGCTTGAATTAATAGCTCTTCCTGTTGTTGCATATATAAGACTACGCTCTCCTCCCTGTGGATACTTAGTCTTTAATGGCTTAACTTCAATATCAGGCTCAGAAGCTGTAGCTTCCTGCATGATTCTTATTGCCTCAGGCTTATTATCTTCAATACCGATAATTCCCTTAGCATGGTCAAATATCTTAAGAGCTATCTTAAGACCCATAACAACCTTGTCTGATTCTTCTAATAATCTTCTGTAATCAGATGTAAGGTAAGGCTCACACTCTGCTCCATTAACGATAATGTAATCTATGGCTTCAGGATTCTTTGGAGAGAGCTTAACATTAGTTGGGAAACCAGCCCCTCCCATACCTACAACACCAGCAGCCTTGATTCTTTCTAAGATAACGTCCTTAGTAAGATCCTCGAACTTCATAGGTGTATATTCAACTTCTTTGAATTCGCCATCATTCTCGATAATGATAGAATTGCACTTACCGCCTGTAGCCAATGTTCTTGGCTCAATAGCTTTAACAGTACCTGATACAGATGAATGAATGTTCGCAGAAACAAATCCACCTGCCTCGGCTATCAGCTGGCCTGCAAGGACATAGTCGCCCTTGGCAACAACTGGCTTAGCAGGTGCGCCGATGTGCTGTGAAAGCGGGAACACCATCTCTCCTACGGCTGGAAAGAGTTCTTTGATTGGTTTATCCTTAGAAAACTCTTTACCGTCATAAGGATGACATCCACCTTTAAATGTACACTTTCCCATGACATATTTCTCCTTATAAAGTTTTTATTAAATAGTATTTTATCTCAATAAATAGCAAAAATCTACTTTTTTTTGTGTATATATTCCTATATAATAAGAGAAAATGAGTACTTTTTTAACAATCGGTTTGTCTAATCAAACCTAAAAACGAGGATTTTTTATGATAACTATTAATGATACCCTGCACACAAACGCAGACACCGCAATGCTTAAAGCAATATGTCCGGATACCGACAGCATCTGCTTTTTTGATATAGAAACCACAGGATTTTCAAGAAATTATAATATAGTATACCTCATAGGCGCTGTATATTTCCGTAACGGAATATCGCATTATTTACAGTGGCTTGCAGAATCCGATTCCGATGAAGCTTATATTTTATCTGCATTTAATGATTTTTTAAAAGATTTTCATACATTAATACATTTTAATGGGGATGCCTTCGATATTCCCTTTATTACTGAGCGTGCAGCACATCTTAATGTTGCACTTGACCTTTCACATCTTGAAAGCCTTGACTTATATAAAACTGCCAGAAAATGTAAATCTATTCTGTCACTTTCTGACTATAAGCAGAAAACCATTGAACATTTTCTTGGAATAGAACGTGAAGATATGTATTCAGGCGGTGAACTTATTGATATATACAGGAAATTTGCAGCAAAACCTTCTGATACAGCACATAACGAATACAGGAAACTTCTCCTTCTTCACAACCATGACGATATAGAAGGAATGCTAAGCCTGCTTCCACTTGTTTCCTATTATGCAATAATTATGAATTCTTACACTGTTGACAATACTGTCATTGATAAAGATACTGATTCCGATGGAAATGTGAGCCTTCGGCTGATTGCTGAATGTTCTCTGCCCGTAGGCGTACCCGTGGACAGACATATATGTATTGACAATATACATATTCTGATTAAGAACCGTACATTAACTCTTGTAATCCCGGTTATATCAGATACTTTGAAATATTTTTTTAAAGACTATAAGAATTATTATTATCTGACATCAGAAGACGAAGCCATTCACAAAAGCATTGCACAATATGTAGACAGTAATAACCGTGTTAAATGCTCTGCTTCTAACTGTTACACCAAAAAGACGGGCATCTTTCTTCCGCTCTATGATAATTGTGATTTAAACATATTTAAAAAAGATTATTCTGACCAGGAAAAATACTGCAACGCAGATGATATACTGTTAAAAAGCACTGATAACACAGAAAAATATATACATTCCGTTATAAATCATATATTTTCATAATTAAAAATGCGTAACCAGACTGATATTATTCCGGTTACGCATTTTATTAATTAGTCTTTCTGTAGAAGAAAAGTTGGTCATAGCTGTATCCCATATCCCTATAACCGATTATCTGTTCAGTATTACCTACAAACAGACACCCATCAGTAACTAAAGATTTATTAAACTTCTCATATACATCTTTCTTGGCTTCTTCTGTAAAATATATAAGAACATTCCTGCACACAATAAGATGACAGCCTGTTGGATATGGATCCTTTAGAAGATTACTCTTCTTAAACTCAACACATCTTTTTATATCATCGGATATTTTATAAAACCTGTCGCCCATCTTTTCAAAATACTTATCCTGAAATTCCTTAGGAAGTCCCTTTATGCTGTTTTCACCATATACACCATCTTTAGCCTTCTCAAGAACCTGTTCATCAAGATCTGTCGCAATAATCTTAATATCCCTCATAGGTACTTTCTTTGCAAGCACCATAGCAAGTGAATATGGTTCATCACCAGTAGAACATGCCGCACTCCATACCTTAAGTCTTGGTCCGAACTTACTTATCAGATCCGGCAGTATAACATCCTCCAGTGTCTTCCACAGATTCGGATTTCTATAAAATTCAGATACATTAATCGTAATATAATTAACAAATTCTTCTCTTAACCCTGTATCTTCCTTTATTGCCTTACAATAACTATCGTAACCATCATACTTATGTCTTGCAATAAGTGTATCTATACGCCTCTTCATCTGTTTTTCCTTATATGCATTAAGGTCAATAGTTGTAAGACTCAGGATAAATTTCTTAAAATCCTCATAATCTTTAATCATAATCCCTCTTTTCTACATCGTTCCACGAAACAAATGTAATGTAAATTATTCTTAATTCTGTTATAATTCTATCATATTTTCAAAAAACCTGAAAGGATTATTTATAAACTAATGGATAATGAATCACTTTTAAAAAATAAAATAATGGACGCAGCAAATCGTTCCTTCAGGCAGAATATATATACTTATACCAATTTCCTGGATATCAACGAGCAGTCAGTATTCGCACAGATGAGAAACGCACTTAATTTCGTAGCTTTTAAAACATACGGTGGCAATGATGCATGTGAAAGACAGATGATACAGTTTGGTTCTTACGAAACTCTTGGCTATGAAGAGGAATTTCCTATAACTCTTATAAAGATATCTCCTCTTATAGAAAAATATGCTGAATCACTGTCACACAGAGATTACCTTGGTGCTCTTATGAATCTTGGAATTAAAAGAGAAATGCTTGGAGACATAAATATAAAAGGCAAGGACGCCTATCTTTACTGTGTTTCACATATTGCTGATTTCATAATTGACAACCTGTCTACAGTAAAGCATACACATATCCAGTGTACAAAGACTGATATTAACGATATCGAATGTTCACCTGAGCTTGAAGATATTGAAGTTTTATCTGCAAGTGAACGAATTGACGCTGCCGTTGCCAGCCTCACAAAGCTAAGCCGAAGTCAGGCAGTAGAATTATTCAGGGCAAGAAAAATATTCATAAACAGCCGTCAGATGGAAAACAACAGCTATCAGTTAAAAGCTAATGATATACTTGTTATCCGCGGAACAGGCAAATTCATCTATCAGGGGTGCGGTAGAGAAACAAAAAAAGGCCGTATTTATCTTTCATTCAGAAAATATATTTAAAAAAAGGGCTGTGAGAACAGCCCTTTTAACATCTTTAATTACTCTTCTGTTGCTGGAGCTTCTTCCTGAGTTTCGTTGTCGTTAAGTAATGCCTTAATGCTTAAGCTGATCTTCTTATCAGCTTCGTTAAGGTCAACAACCTTAGCTTCAATTTCCTGACCGATTGAAAGTGCGTCAGATGGCTTTTCAATACGATCTCTTGAAATCTGTGAAACATGAAGTAATGCATCGATGCCATCTTCTAACTGGACGAATGCACCGAAATCTGTCATTCTTGCAACTGTTCCCTTAACAACATTACCTACAGCATACTTCTCTGCTGCGTTATTCCATGGATTAAGGTCTGGATACTTAACTGAAAGTGCAATCTTATCTCCGTTAATCTCTTTGATAAAGCACTTAACTGAATCACCAATCTTGTAAACCTTCTTAGGATTCTCTGTTCTTCCCCAAGACATCTCTGAGATATGAAGAAGACCATCTACACCGCCTAAGTCAATGAATGCACCGAAATCTGTAACATTCTTAACTGTTCCTTCGATTGTATCGCCTTCCTTAATCTTAGAAAGAACTGCCTCTGCTGCTGCCTTCTTAGCTGCAACAATAAGCTGCTTGCAATCACCAATAATCTTTCTGTTCTTAGGATCATATTCAGTGATGACAAATGTAACTTCCTTACCGTTATATACAGATAAATCCTTAACAAATGTATCTGAAATAAGGCTTGCAGGAATAAATACTCTTGCTTCATCAACGATAACCTCAAGACCACCCTTGATGTTCTTAGCTACACCTGTAATTGGCTCCTGATTATTAAATGCATCTTCAAGTTTCTTATTGCCATTATCTGCAACAAGCTTTCTATATGTAAGAGCAACCTGTCCCTCACCATCGTTTGATTTAAGAACCTTAGCCTTCATCTCATCTCCAACTGAGACTACAGTAGTAAGATCCACATCAGGAGCTGATGTATACTCTGAACGAGTAATGATTCCATCAGATTTGCCACCTATATTAAGTACAATTCTATCTGGCTTAACTGCAATAACTCTTCCGTCTACCACCTCTCCTGTACGGATTTCCTTCCATTCTTCGTTATCTAACATCTGTGCAAAGCTTTCTTCTGACATTAGTATAAACCTCCTCAATGATATTGTTTGGGGTTGATGCCCCGGCTGTAATACCTATGCAGTCTGATGATTTGAGCTTATCAAGCTCAAGGCCGCTAAGAGTCTGAATGTAAAAGGTTTCCTGACATTCCGTCTTGCAAATTTCATACAGTTTACGAGTGTTTGAACTACTGCTGTCCCCTATAACAATCATAGCATCAGCTCTTCGAGCAATCCGTCTTGCCTCGTTCTGACGCTCCTCAGTTGCATTACATATCGTATTACTAATGCAAATATTGTACTCTTTTTTCTTTATAATTTCAACTAAATCTTGAAATTTCTTGTAATTAAATGTCGTCTGGGATACCACACGCACATTTTTACTCTTGTCAAGTTTCAACTTTTCAGCTTTTTCAACTGTATCAACAACATGTACAGGTGTCTCTGACCACCCCATAATGCCTTCAACTTCAGGATGCTTCTCATTGCCAATAATTACAATCTGGTCACCTTCAGCACTTGCATCCTTTACAATCTTGTGAATCTTTAATACAAACGGACATGTTGCATCCACAATCTTTGCCCCGCTGTTCTTTATTGATTCATATACTGCCTTTGATACTCCATGAGATCTGATTATAACAGTTGACTTTTCAGGTTCTGGAATCTCAGATATATCATTAACAGCCTTTACACCCTTGCTCTCAAGTTCATTGACAACCTCAGTATTATGAATTATCGGACCATAAGTATATACATTTTTCTTGTCTGCCTCAGCATACACAGTATCCATTGCCCTCTGAACACCAAAACAGAAGCCTGCTGACTTTGCAAGTATTACTTCTTTCAATTATCTGCCCGCCTTCTTTTCATCTATTATCTTACTTAAAGCAGCTACAACCTGTTCTATATTCATATCTGATGTATCAACAAGCACAGCATCATCTGCCTGTTTTAAAGGAGATATTGCTCTGTGCATATCTTCATAGTCTCTTTTTTCAATATCTTCCTTGATAGCATCAAAACTACAGTTTTCACCTTTTTCCTTAAGTTCATCATATCTTCTCTTAGCTCTCGCATCAGAACTTGCAGTAAGATATATCTTTGCAAATGCATCCGGGAGTACTGTTGTTCCTATATCTCTTCCATCCATGATAACATCTGTTTTCTTTGCAAGTCCTCTCTGAAGTGCAACCAGCTTAGTCCTTACTGCTGCATACTTAGATGTCTTTGATGCCATCTTTCCTGTTTCTTCTGTTCTTAAAAGTGATGTCACATTTTCACCATTAAGTATCACCTGCTGTACGCCATCTTTGTACTCAATACTAATATCAATATTATCTACAGCACCATTAATTGCATTCTCATCATCTGGATTAATGTCGTTCTGTGAAAAATATACAGCCATTGCCCTGTACATTGCACCTGTATCAACATACACATATCCTAACTGCTTTGCTAAAAGCTTTGCTATTGTACTTTTTCCTGCTCCTGCAGGTCCATCGATTGCTATTGCACTCATTTTTCTCTGCTCCTTTAAATAAATTATTGTATATGACTTGCAGCAGCGTATGCTGTTGACCATGCTACCTGTAAATTAAATCCTCCGGTCACTGCATCAACATCTATAACCTCTCCTGCAAAATATATATTCTTGACAAGCTTTGATTCCATTGTCGAAGGATTAATCTCTTTAACATTAACCCCACCCTGTGTAATTATCGCTTCATTAAAACCTCTCGTAGAAGTTACTGTCATGTCAAAATTCTTAAGAAGCTTCACAAGTCTCTGTCTTTCTTCCCTTGTAACCTCATTAACCTTCTTTTCAGGCTTAATTCCCGACTGCATTACAATCACAGGAATAAGCTTCTTAGGAAGCAGCTCATCTAATGAATTCTTAAACGCCTTGTTCTGTTCCTTTGAGAAATCCCTTAATATTCTCTCATCAAGCTGTTCATCAGTAATTGCAGGCTTTAAGTCTATGCTTAATCTTACAGGTCTTTCCTTAACTATTCCAGTAATAACGCTGCTTGCGCTTAATATTACAGGACCGCTCACACCAAAATGTGTAAAAAGCATTTCTCCAAAATCAGTAAATACTTTCTTATCTCCATCGTAAAATGTAACCTCTATATTCTTAAGGCTTAGTCCCATAAGAAGTTCTTCCCACTCTTCTCTTACATTAAGAGGTACAAGTGCCGGAAGTATTGGTGTAACGCTGTGTCCCAGACTTTTAGCAAATCTGTAACCATCCCCTGTAGAGCCTGTGGATGAATATGAATTACCGCCTGTTGCAATAACGCACGCATCACCTTTAATTACCTTCTGTCCTGATGCATCTTTTACAACAACACCTGCAAATTCGCCATTTTCCTCATTCACAGCTACAACCTGTGTATTAAGAAGCACATTTACACCAAGTTTTTTCATCTGCCTTGAAAGCGCACCTATAACATCAGACGAGTGGTCTGACTCCGGGAATACCCTGTTACCTCGCTCAATCTTGAATTTAAGTCCCAGCTCATCAAAAAATCCCATACAGTCATAGTTTGAAAATCCTCTTAAACTGCTGTACATGAACTTTTTATTGGTAACTATGCTGTTAAATATATCTTCTTCATCCCCGGCATTGGTAAAATTACATCTGCCTTTTCCTGTAATAAAAAGCTTCTTTCCAAGCTTTTCATTCTTTTCAATAAGTGTAACCTTATTATTGTTTCTGGCAGCAGTTATCGCAGCCATCATTCCTGCTGCTCCACCGCCAATTATTATAACATTGCTCATTATCGCTCTCTCTTACTTTTCTTCATCAATAGCTGCATTATCCATACATTTTCTTAATTCATTGACAACATTTTCATCTAACATATTAATCTCATCATTGCCTGAATACTCGAAATTATCAACAAATGTGTTAATCTTCTCAATATTCTCTACTACCTGTTCACTATTCTTAAGGCATATTGATACTATTAAAGCATTAATAAGACTCATTGGTGCAACAAGTGAATCAACTATTGACGCCATATCACTTCTTGCAAACAGGTTACATGATGAATACATATTCATTGGTGAGTGTACTGAATCTGTTATGGCAATAACTCTCGCCTTCCTGTTATTGGCAAATTCCATTGCTTTAAGCGTTCGCATTGAATACCTGGGAAAGCTGATACCTATTGCAACATCACCTTCACCTATGTACATCATCTGTTCAAATAATTCGTTGGTATTGCCAGTCTTTACCACCTGTACATTTTTCTTGACCAACCTAAGATAATACCCAAAGAATTCTGCTAGTGGTTCGCACGACCTCGCTCCAATTATATACACGCTTTCTGCAGCCATTATATCCTCAACAGCCATATCAAACGATGCTGTATCAAATGACTTTAATGTATGCTCTATCTTTCTTGCATCCATTGACATAACATTATTCACAACCATATTGGTTGTCATGTGTGAATTAAGTACATCTATTCTGTCGAATGAGTGAATTTTTTCTTGCAAAATGTCTTCTAACGATTTCTGGAACTCCGGGTACCCTGAAAATCCCAATGCTGCCGGAAATCTCACTGCCGTAGACTCACTTACTCCAACAACTTCTCCCAGCTTTGCCGCAGTAAGGAATGCACATTTTTCATAATTAGCCAGAATATACTCTGCTATTCTTTTATGTCCCTTGCTAAGTCCTGACATTCTCACTCTTATGAGACTTAATATATCTGTATGTTGTTCTAAATCATTCATTATCTATAAAAAGCTCTTCAAAATATGGCAGTTCTTTTACCCAGTCACAGAAGGTATGCCACTCTGCAAGCTTATGACCCTTTCTAGAATAATATATTCCAACAAGATTCTCATAATTGAGAGTACATGTTCTCATCTGGTTATAACTTTCAGGGAGAAGCTGTATCATGCTGTACCATAATGCTTTGTCCTTAGTCTCTACAAACTGTGTTCTGATTCCTTCCAGAAAATCAATATTCTTCTGCATCATATCAAGAGTGGCATCAGTCATATGGTCTGTACTGAAATCAGACATCTCAAAAGGCTTGCTGTGAATCTTGTGCATTGTACTTGTTGAATTGGCAACTGTTCCAACCTTATATGTATCGTATTCCTTCCACCAGTAAAGTGGTGCTGTAATATCAACAGTAACAAATATCTGTCTTATAAACTTTCTGTGGTCTGAACCTGCCTTACATAATCTCTTGGCAAGGTCAAGATCATTAGGACCAAAAACAAATTTCCCTTCCTCATCAAAGTAACTGTCCATTCTTGCCCAGCTGTTCAATGGATTTCTTGCACCTCTGATGGCATTATTCATATTCATGACTTCAAATCGTTCTAACTTAATCACAATCGTGCTCCTTTTGCTTAATTATACTGTTTAATTTTACATGCAAAATGAATTTATATCAAGAGAAACATTCTGGATTGCAGGCTTGCTGCCTGCTTTTTTTGCAGGTCAAGTCTCTACGCAGCTTCGCTGCTCCCGAGCCTTGATAATTCACAACTTCCGCACTTCGTGCTTCGTTGTTCATTATCTGCATTCGCCATATAATCCAGAATTTGTGCAAGCACATTCTGGATTGCATGGCTCATTACCTGCAAAAAAAGACCGCCACATACGCTTTTGCGCACATGACGGTCTATTATATTAATTATTAGACTGGATAAGCCTTATTAGCTGTATCTGCCTTTGTAGGATCAACCTTTGTCTGCTGAGCTTCTCTATACTTGAAGAACTCTGTCGCAACCTGTGGGAATAATGCATATGAAAGCACATCCTCATCCTGCTGCTTGTACTGCTGTACAATTGGATCATTCTTGAATTTCTCAAGCTGTGGTTCAATCAAGTCAGCTGGACGGCATGTAATAGGCTTTGTATCACCGATAGCCTTCTTCTGAACTTCTGGATTGAATGGCTTGATTGTCTGACCAAATTCACCAGCAAGAACCTTCTTAGATTCCTTAGTAATCATCTTGTATCTCTCACCCTGTAATACATTAAGAACAGCCTGAGTACCAACAATCTGTGATGAAGGAGTAACAAGAGGTGGTTCACCATAATCTTTACGAACTCTTGGGATTTCCTCTAATACATCTCTGTACTTGTCCTCTGCACCAGCTTCCTTAAGCTGTGATACAAGGTTAGAAAGCATTCCACCTGGAACCTGATAAAGTAATGTCTTAATATTAACTCCAAGAACCTTAGTATTCATAAGTCCGCTCTTTAATGCTTCCTCACGCATTGGCTGGAAGTAATCAGCTATCTCAGCAAGAAGATTCTGGTCAAGTCCTGTATCATACTGTGTACCCTTAAATGTCTCTACCATAACCTCTGTAGCTGGCTGTGATGTTCCCATTGAGAATGGTGACATAGCTGTATCAATAATATCAGCACCTGCTTCTACTGCTTTTAAGTATGTCATTGAAGCTACACCAGATGTATAATGTGTATGCATCTGAATAGGAAGAGATGAACCATCCTTTAATGCCTGTACAAGCTCTGTAGCCTTGTATGGAAGCAAAAGTCCAGCCATATCCTTGATACAGATAGAATCTGCACCCATATCTTCAATTCTCTTAGCTGTCTCTTTCCAGTAATCAAGTGTATAAGCATCACCTAATGTATAAGAAAGAGCAATCTGAGCATGTCCTTTTTCCTTCTTGGCAGCCTTAACAGCTGTCTCTAAGTTTCTTAAATCATTAAAGCAGTCAAAAATACGGATAATATCAATACCGTTAGCAATTGACTTCTGAACAAAGTACTCAACTACATCATCTGCATAATGATTATAACCTAATATATTCTGTCCTCTGAAAAGCATCTGAAGCTTAGTATTCTTGAATCCATCTCTAAGCTTACGAAGTCTTTCCCATGGATCTTCCTTAAGGAATCTGAGTGAAGCATCAAATGTAGCTCCTCCCCAGCACTCTACTGAATGATAACCAACCTTATCCATCTTATCAACGATAGGAAGCATCTGCTCTGTTGTCATTCTTGTAGCTATAAGAGACTGATGTGCATCACGCAATACTGTCTCAGTAATCTTTAAAGGTTTTTTAACCTGTTCTGCCATAATATCCTCCTTTTACATAACGCCAAACATGGCCATAAATGTACCGGCTGCAACCGCTGTACCAATAACACCGGCAACGTTAGGTCCCATAGCATGCATCAGAAGGAAGTTAGAAGGATCTGCCTCAGAACCAACCTTCTGCGAAACTCTGGCTGCCATAGGAACCGCAGATACACCTGCTGAACCAATAAGCGGATTAACCTTACCATGTGTAACAAGACACATAATCTTACCAAATAACACACCTGCTGCAGTACCAAATGCGAATGCAATAAGTCCTAATGCAACAATCTTTAATGTATCAAGGTTAAGAAATGCTTCTGCACTTGTTGTAGCACCAACTGATGTTCCAAGGATAATAACAACTATGTACATAAGTGCATTAGAAGCTGTCTCTGCCAGCTGCTTAACAACTCCACTTTCCTTGAAAAGGTTACCTAACATGAGCATACCAACAAGTGGTGCTGTTGTAGGAAGAATAAGTACTACTACTACAGTAACTACTATAGGGAAAAGAATCTTCTCAAGCTTAGAAACAGGTCTTAACTGTTCCATCTTAACTTCTCTTTCCTTCTTAGTTGTTAAAAGCTTCATAATTGGTGGCTGGATAATAGGAACCAGTGACATATATGAATATGCTGCTACTGCAATAGGTCCCATATATTTAGTCTGACCAAGCTTACCTGCAAGGAATATTGAAGTAGGACCATCTGCACCACCAATAATTGATATAGCTGCTGCTGCCTTATCTGGGAATCCCATAAGAATAGCCATAAGATATGCTGCAAAGATACCAAACTGTGCTGCTGCACCAAGCAGAAAACTTGCCGGGTTAGCAATCAATGGACCAAAATCAGTCATAGCACCAACACCTAAGAAAATAAGTGATGGTAAAATACTCCATTCATCAAGTAAATAGAAATAATGTAACAAACCACCTACACCGTTACTTGAATCCTCTATTGCTAACATAATGTCAGGATAAAGGTTTACAAGAAGCATACCAAAAGAAATAGGTACTAAGAGCAGAGGTTCATATCCTTTTTTAATTGCAAGATAAAGGAAAACAAACGCAACCAGAACCATAAGGTAATTACCCCATGTAAGTCCGAAGAATGCACTCTGGTGAACGAGGTTTCCTAAAGTTGTTATAATATAACTCATCTTATACCTCCGTAAGTCACTTTATATCAGTATCATAATTAATTTAATGAAACTAATACCTTACCTGACTCTACAGAATCACCAGCTGCACACTCAACAGTTGCAATTGTGCCATCCTGAGGAGCACAGATTTCATTCTCCATCTTCATAGCTTCAAGGACAACCAATACATCGCCCTTCTTTACAGCAGCACCTGCTGTTGCATTAACCTTAAGAATCTTTCCTGGCATTGGAGCGTTAACTTTAACTGCTCCCTGAGCACCTGCTGGTGCTGCTGCCTTAGGTGCAGCCTTTGGAGCTGCTTTAGGAGCGGCTGCCTTAGCTGCTGGAGCTGCACTGCCTGTTCCTTCTTCTACAGTAACATCATATACGTTACCATTAACTGTAATTGTATAGTTCTTCATGATTATTTCCTCCTATTATTAACCTTTCTAATTGAGCGGACAACAAGACCATCCGTAGATGTTCCTTCTGATGCTGCAATTGCTGCAGTAATAACTGCAATAAGTTCAAGATCGTCCTCAACATTTTCTTCTTCATTAGAAACAATCTGTGCTATAGCATTATCAACACCAACAGAAGCTGTGTCTTCTTTCTGTTCTTTCTTTCTGTTCTCATATACGCTTATATACTTGAACAGAGAAATAATGAATGAAATGAATATAAGAACTACAAATACAGTTCCCATACCAATAAGTGTATTCATTCCGGCCTTACCCATCTTCTCACCTGTTGTGTATGATGGATTAATAGCTCCACTTTCAAGTGTGTAATCTGTATTGATTACGAATTCGAATGTACATACTCTCTTTTCGAATTTAAGTTTAACTGAAATAGTACATAATTCACTTGTTTCATCACTGACCTTTACATTAATGTTGTTAACATCAACAGACTCTTTGAGTTCACCAAGTTCATCTTTAGTGCTGTTCCAGCTATTGTATAATCCTATTGTTTTAACATTCATTCCCTGCTGGTTAACAATATACATCTTACTGTTAACATCATTAAGGGTTATTCCTGCTTCTGCATCTGCAATAAGAGCATCTGTTCCTGCTTCACCCTGATTGCTGTCAAGGTAAAGAATCATATCCTTTGCCCAGTCCTTGAGGTAATTCTCAACATAAGCAACCTCGTTATCTTTAATGGATTCTTTAGCTGTATTAGTATCAATCTGTGCATTACCACAGGCTGTCATACTGAATACGCAGGCTAACATGCAGAATAACAATAAGAATCTTTTCAAATTAGTCTTCTTCATATTGTCACCTCTTAATTAAACTGTTCCATGCTTCTTATCAGGACGAACCTCTCTCTTTGAAAATAACATTTCAAATGCAGCGGCTACATACTGTCTTGTATTCTCCGGGTCAATAACAGCATCAACATATCCTCTTGCTGCTGCTGACTCAACACTTGACTGTAACTTAGCATATTCAGCTGCTTTCTCTGAAACAGTTGCTGCCACATCAGAAGCGGCTGCTATCTCATCAGCATACATAATCTTTGCTGCAAGCTGTGAATCCATCATTCCGATAGAAGCTGTTGGCCATGCGTAGACAAGGTCAGCACCTAAAGACTTAGAGTTCATAGAAACATATGCGCTTCCATAAGCCTCACCTGTAATAACATTAACCTTAGGTACATCTGCGTTAGCAAATGCATATGTAAGCTTGGCACTTGCAATTGCAATTCCCTTCTCAGCTGCCACTGTAGCTTCGAATCCCTTAACATTAGTAAGTGTAAGTACAGGAATTTCAAATGCATTACAGAAATTAACAAAATTCTCTGCCTTGTAAGCGCCCTTAACTGTAAGAACCGGTTCAAACTTTTCAGCCACTTCACCCTCTTCATCATAAAGAGCTGTTCTGTTAGCTACAGCACCAATAGTAATTCCATCTACCTGAATAAATCCTGTAACCATTTCTTTAGCATATGAAGCCTTAACTTCAACAAATACATTATCATCAGCAATATCTGAAAGAGCTAATGCAGGATCAGCAATCTCTGCTGCCATATCTGGGCATGCTCTGTTAAGATCATCTGTTGTTGCAGAAACTGCAGCATCCTCTTCGTTGTTAGCAGGAAGCATAGAAACTAACTGTCTTACACCATTAGCAATAGTCTCCTCATCTCCTGTAAAATCAACTACTCCTGCTTCTGCCTGGAACTTAGCTGACGCTGAGTCAAGCTTTGATTCATTATTACCATCTAATGCATTAGGGCTGTTAACAAAAAGCTTGGCCTTGCTATCTTCCATAAATGTAAAATCAGATAATGAAGAAAGAATTGCAAGTCCACCGCCACAGTTACCGTAAACTGCTGTAATCTGTGGAATAACACCTGATGCAATAGACATCTTCTTATAAATTGTACCGAAACCTTCAAGAGCATCTGTTGCTTCCTGAAGTCTTAAACCTGCGCAGTCAATAAGACCTATCACAGGAGCTCCCATCTTCATAGCATAATCATAAAGTGCTGAAATCTTCTTAGCATGCATCTCACCGATAGAACCATTAAGAACAGTTGCATCCTGGCTGTATACATACACAAGATTACCATTAATAACTCCGTATCCTGTAATAACACCATCGGATGGAGCCTTCTTTTCCTGAATGTTAAAATCTGTAGATCTGGCAGTCACACCAGCACCGATTTCAACAAAGCTGCTATCATCAAGTATTGCTTCAATCCTTGATAATGCCTGTGTTGTATTACTCATTACGAGACCTCCCTTGTTTTTTACGTTGCTATTGCGCAACTCTTTGTTAATTTTATTACAATCTGCCAATAATTACAAGTATTTTTAGTCCTTTGTTTCAAATACAATCACAAGTCCTTTTTTTATATTTATAACTGCCTCATTTTCTTTAATTTCATTACTCTGGCATATGCTTAAGCCCTGATGAAGTATATAATCATCAAGCACATATTTAAATCCTGCAAGGCTTATAATTGTTTCTTCAGATAGTGGAACAAATGATACATAATCACCATACTGTCCTTTTTTTGATACTTTTACTTCTCCCATCTTGTCATTTATAAGATATATTTTATTGTGACTGTCACATATAAAACATGACACATCACTGTCAAGTGCAGCCTTCATATTGCATATATTGGTAAATGTGTGATCCATCCTTGTACCTGTCGCCCCAAGTATATATATAACTGAAGCTCCGGCTTTCAATGCATTTATAATAGCAATATGCGTATCTGTATAATCCTTTTCTTTAGGATAAGTCTTAATATCTATACTTTTATACTTATCAAGCAGTCCATCTTCTACTGAGTCATAATCCCCCAGTATCATATCCGGCACAAGTCCGAGTTCATCAATATATTTAAGACCACTGTCAGCTGCAATTATGTATTCAGCATTTATTGTCCTGACAAAATCCTTTGCCCAGCTTATATCAAGACTTCCCCCTGTCACTATAAGTGTTTTCATATCAATCTCCTTAATCTTACTAATCTGTAATATCTTTCTTTCGTATTTTACCACATTAATCCAGATGTTCTTTATTTTTTCACAATTATATTTTATAATATCTGAACAATAAAGGACTTATGGTTAAGTTCTATAACAAGGAGGAATATTATGTCTGAAAACGCAACTGACATAACTAATGACAACATTCAGGATAATAACGGGAATGACTCTCTTCTTACAGGTGGAAGCCTGTATGAAAGCAGCACTGACAAGTACAAGGATAACTTATCTTCTGCCATCACATTCTTTGTATGTGGAGGAATCGGAATCATTCTTATGATTCTTAATGATATCGGTATCATTAAGATAGTAACTAAAGATGCACCTTCATTCCTTTTTATTAATATTGTTCTTGGTCTGTTATTTATCGGATTCATTGCAATCGGTGTCTGGTCTTTGAAATACTCTAACAAAATTAAAGCCAAGGCTGAAACTGAGGATAAGAAAGCCGCCGATGTACTTAACTGGCTGGAAGACAACATAACTAAAGAAGATATTGAGAATTCTTACACTGGAGATATTCAGGAAGAAATGAAATATTTTAACCGTACAGCTTATGTTAAAGAACAGTTAACCGTACAATTTACTGAACTCTCAGATGAAGAAGCCGAGAATTTTTCAGAACAGTTCGTTGAAAAAATGTTTAATTAATTCTTATAATCAATAAAACCCGCTGTGTAATTAACAGACACAGCGGGTTTACTATATTCTGATTAGTTGTTAGAAAGGAATTCATCAATTCCCTTAGCTCCAGCTTTTCCTGCTCCCATGGCAAGAATAACTGTAGCTGCACCTGTAACAGCATCTCCACCGGCATATACACCTTCCTTAGATGTTTTACCAGTTTCTTCTTCTGCTACGATGCATTTTCTCTTGTTGATGTCAAGTCCCTTAGTTGTTGAAGATATAAGTGGGTTAGGTGAAGTACCAAGTGACATGATAACTGCATCTAATTCCATAACAAACTCTGAACCAGGAATCTCTACAGGCTTTCTTCTTCCTGAAGCATCAGGTTCACCAAGTTCCATCTTAATGCACTTCATACCTGTAACATTACCCTTGTCATCTGTAAGAATCTCTGTCGGATTAGTAAGAAGGTCAAATATAATTCCTTCTTCCTTAGCGTGATGTACTTCCTCAGCTCTTGCTGGAAGCTCCTCCTCACTTCTTCTGTATACGATATGAGTTTCTGCTCCAAGTCTTAATGCTGTTCTTGCAGCATCCATAGCAACATTACCACCACCAACGATAGCAACCTTCTTAAATCTTGCTATTGGAGTATCATACTCATCCTTGAAAGCTTTCATAAGATTACTTCTTGTAAGGTACTCATTAGCTGAGAATACTTCGTTAGCATTCTCGCCCGGAATACCCATGAATCTTGGAAGACCTGCACCAGAACCTATGAATACTGCATCAAAGCCTTCATCTTCAAGCAACTGGTCAATTGTCATTGACTTACCAATAACAACGTTAGTCTCAATCTTAACGCCTAACTTCTTAACATTCTCAACTTCGTGGGCAACTACTGTTGACTTAGGAAGACGGAATTCAGGAATACCATATACTAATACACCACCAGCCTCATGTAAAGCCTCGAATATAGTTACGTCATATCCCATTTTTGCAAGGTCTCCGGCACATGTAAGTCCTGAAGGACCTGAACCGATAACAGCAACTTTCTTGCCTTTCTTCTCTGTTGGCTTCTCTGGCTCAACATTATTCTCTCTTGCCCAGTCAGCAACAAATCTTTCAAGCTTACCAATTGATACCGATTCACCCTTGATTCCTCTGATACACTGACCTTCACACTGTGTCTCCTGTGGACATACACGGCCACATACAGCAGGAAGTGCACTTGACTTACCAATAATCTTATATGCTTCCTCAATATTTCCTTCTTTTACCTGATGAATAAATGCTGGGATATCGATAGATACAGGACAGCCCTGAACACATCTTGCATTCTTACAGTTAAGGCATCTTGTTGCCTCTTCCATAGCTTCTTCCTTGTTATATCCAAGACATACTTCATCAAAATTCTTATTTCTTACGTCAGGAGCCTGCTCTCTGACTGGCACTTTCTTCATTACGTCCATTTTGAAACCCATCCTTTCTAATTACACTGTCCACAACCGCCGTGATGTGTATCGCCTTCCTGAAGCTTGAGCATTGCTCTTCCCTCTTCAGTTCTGTACATAGCACTTCTCTTCATAGCCTGGTCAAAGTCAACAAGATGACCATCAAATTCAGGTCCGTCAACACATGCAAACTTAATCTCATCGCCAACCTTAAGACGACATGCACCACACATACCAGTTCCATCAACCATAATCGGATTCATGCTGACAATTGTATGAATTCCAAGTTCCTTAGTAAGAAGACAGACGAATTTCATCATAATCATAGGTCCGATTGCTACACATAAATCATAATGTTTTCCTTCTGCAACAAGATCCTTAAGCACATCTGTACCCATACCTTTTCTTACATAGCTTCCATCATCAGTTGTTATGTAAAGATTACCAGCAACGGCCTTCATCTCTTCCTCTAAGATTATAAGTTCCTTATTCTTAGCACCAACGATAACATCAACATCTACACCATGCTCATGCATCCATTTAACCTGTGGATATACAGGTGCTGTTCCAAGACCTCCTGCAATGAATACAATATTCATCTTCTTGAGTTGTTCAATATCCTTGCTGATAAGCTCTGATGGACATCCAAGAGGTCCAACAAAATCTTCAAATGCATCTCCTGCTTTAAGATGTGACATCTTCTCAGTAGACGCTCCAACTATCTGAACAACTATTGTTATAGTTCCTGCTTCTCTGTCATAATCACAAATAGTAAGTGGAATTCTTTCGCCCAAATCATCCATCTTTACAATAACGAACTGGCCAGGTTCACAATGTTTAGCAACTCTAGGAGCTTCAACATCCATAAGGAAGATCTTCTCTGCTAACTTCTCAGCCTTAAGAATTTTATACATTACAATTCTCCTTTCAAAAAGTAATATTATGAAGTGCATTACGCACAATCAACCTTTAGTATTCTTTGGCAGAATAACTGCCTTCTGTACCTGTAACAGTATACACCTTACCGCTTGATGTATCAACGCCATATAATCCAGCAGTTGTTGTAGAACCACCCTTTATTACATCATATCTGATAATATACATTTCATTGTTGCCAACCTTTGTCTTTGAAATATAGACAAAATTAACACCTGAACCATCTGAAGCTACGCTGTCTGACTTAAGCACCTTCTTTGATATAAGGACATTTTTCAGCTGGCTTTCAGCCTGGCTGTATGTATATGTATTCTTTACTTCAACATTATAATTTCTCTTAACTACTGTACTGCTCTGCTCATGATCGTTAATTATTACAAATGCGATTACAGTATTACCGGTTGGCATATCGAATTCACCTGTATACTCTGTTGATGAAGATGTAGGAGTTGTACCATCTGTTGTATAATATGCCTTACATTTGTCAGGGATATTATTAATCTTAATCTTCTCTCCATCTGAATATTTTCCTGACGCAGGAGTTACATCTGGTGCTGCAGGAGCACCATATTCAACAACATATTCAAATTCAACTACTTTACTATATACCCCAATAGAATTAACAGAAACTGCTTTTATCTTAGTTGTGCCTGTTTCTAACTTAATTGCTGTTCCATCATATAGTGTACTCTTAATATCAGGTTCTTTTCCATCAGTTGTATAATAAACAACACAACCAGAATCACATGTAAATTTAAGTTCAACATCATCATCATACGAACCCGGCTCTTTAGAAGCTGATGGTTCTTTTACTATATAATTCTTAACTGCATTGCTGCATTTTCCATCCTGATACTTTCTTATAAGCTTTGTTAAATTATCTGCATCCTCTTTCTTATAGTAAATGTCTGCAAGAGCTTTAACCGCATCTTCATAATTCTCATCATATGAAAGTATATCCTTCAGCACATTAACAGCTTCATCCTCATTTCCTGAGCTTTCATAGCATCTATACAATGTATACTTAAGGTTCAGATTCTTCTTTCCCTCATTTTCTTTAGAAGCCTTGCTAAGATATGATGATGCATCACCATAATTACCCTCTTCGTACAGTTTCATTCCTGTCTGATAATAATAATCATAATTATTCTTACTCTTCTTGTTAAGTGATACAGCAACTATAATTATTATAATTAAAACTAATGCAACTCCCGCAGCAACCCCTGCTATAATAAGCTTTGTCTTCTTATCCAGTGGTTTCTTAGTGGCGTCTTTCAAAATCTCTTTATCTTCATCTTCTGGTTCTTCATCGTCATCATCATCAAGTAAAATATCTCTATCAGTTAATTCTTCTTGTGTTTGTTGAGATGATTTATTAATTACCTGCTGTTCCTTAAGAATTTCATCTGTTATCTTAGGAACAACTCTCGTCCTTCCATCATTAATATCTGATGGCTGCTCTGCTTTATAATCATCAGCATTTCCTACATAAGCTTTGGCAACTGTAGTTTCTTCTTCTACCATTTTCTGCAACGACTTTTCAATTTCGTCTTCTATGCTTGTATTCTTATTAAAATCGTCTGGCATATATAGACCTCCATACACTTAAATAACATTTTGATATTAACATATTAGAGAATATTAATCAATAAAATACATTTTATGATTTTTATTTTTGTTTAACTAATTGTACACATTTTGCTCACATTTATCATGTATATTCTATATCAGATAGCAAAGAGAATTCTTTCTATCTCCCCCTCATATTTAGAAAAAGGAGATGTTTGACCGCATCTCCTTTTTTTATCCAAAAAATTATGACCATCAGTACAACACTGATGGTCATAATAATTTTATCATTACCTGAATTATCTTATACTTGTAACTCTTACTGTGCAGCTTAATGTCTTATTATTAACAACAGCTGTTATTGTTGCTATTCCTGCTTTTCGTCCAATAACTTCTCCTGAAGAAGAAACTGTACATACCCTTGGATTACTGCTTCTCCATGTAATATTACTATCTGTTCCTATTACATCTAATGTATATCTGTCATACTGCTCAAGAGTAATATTAGACCTGCTTATTGCAAGTGAATGAACTATACAGCTTGATTCAACACCTGCACCATCACTTATGACATAAACCTCTGCTTCACCAGGACCTACAGTTGTAATAACACCATTACCATCAACCGTAACTATTCCTGTATCTGATGAGTACCATTCATATGAATCATTATTAACAGCCGGCCTTACTATTACTGATAACTGTCTTGTTCTGCCTGTAAGCATATATATTTCTTTTGAATTAATTCTAAGTGAGGATATATTAACTCTTGGAGTTACATAAACCCAGCAGATTCCTTTGATATTATTACCATCCTGAGATGTTGCTGTAATCTTAACTTTACCGGAACTGATAGCAAACACCTCGCCATCCTCATCAACCACTGCGATTGATTCATTAGCTGATTTCCATACAACATCTTTAATTGTTGCATTATCCGGATATACGTTAACACCAAGTTTCTGTGAATCTCCAACAAACAATCTCAATGAATCCGGCACAACTTCTATTCCCGTAACCGGATTAACAACTCTTATGATACATGAATCTGTAACTCCGCTTCCATCTGCTGCTGTAGCTGTAATAACAGCATTACCAACTGATTCAGCACTAAGATTACCTTCCTGGTCTACTGAACATATACTGTTATCTGATGATGACCACACTATATTCTTATTAGTTGCTGTATCTGTGCCAACCGTTGCAATAAGCTTTCCTGTTGCACCCACATTCATGAATTTATTATTTTCACTCAATGTAATAGTTGAAACATATTCCTTAACAACAATTGTACAAGCTGCTGTGAGATGACACTCATCTGTTGTAACTTCAATTACACAATTACCACCCTTTAAGGCTGTTACAACACCATTTTCATCAACTGTTGCAACTGATGTATCGCTTGAAAGATATGTGACTTTCTTATTCTCTGCATCTATCGGCTCAATTGAAGGTATAATAGCATATTTTGCTCCAACCCATAATTCCTGATAATCAGAATTAAGTGTTATTCCTGTTACAGGCTGTGTAACAGTAACAATACAATATGCTGTAAGTCCCGTGTCAACATTAGTACATATTATAGATGTTGTTCCTGCACCTGTAGCTGTAACTTTACCATCGCTTTCTACTTTACATACGTTTTCATCACGGCTTTCCCATGTAACAAGCTTATTATCTGCATTCTCTGGAAGACATGTGGCATTAAGCCAGAACACCTGTCCTTTTCTCACTGTAATATCTGTCGTATTAAGTACAATTGATGTAACAGGCTGCTTAACATATATATTACACATTGCTGTAACACCACCATCAAGCGACTTACAAAGTATTGTTGCACTACCTGTTCCGACAGCTTCAACCAGACCATTAGAATCAACTATACATACATTAGTATTAGATGATTCCCAACTTACAGTCCTGTTCGTAGCCGTTATCGGGAGAACTTCTGCTGTGATTCTTAATGTCTGTCCTATTGACATAATCTCATCTTTATAATCAAGTTTAATAGTCTCAACTGATATGCTTATAATAAAATTACATGTCGCAATAAATGCGCCATCTTCTGTTTTGCAGACAATTGTACAGTATCCTGGCTTAATATATGTTACAAGACCATTCTCATCAACTGTTGCAACCGATTCATCTGAAGATGACCATGTAACATTTCTGTTCACACCATCTCCTGATGGCTTTACAGTTGCTACAAGCTGATACTTTCCAATTGCCATAGTAGACTCAACTGTTGTCGCGTTAAGTGTAACTCCTGTTACTGGCTCTCTTACATAGACATCACAGGTTGCAACCTTAAGTCCGTCTTCAGTTATTACTGTAATCGTCGCATTACCGCCAGATAATCCCTTAATAGTAGCTGTGTAACTGTCTCCTGTTACCGTAGCTACCGTTGTATCTGATGATGACCATAAAACATTGCTGTTAGTAGGTCCTGCCGGATTGAATAATACCTGTACTGTTCCAGTGCTTCCTCTGTCAATTGATATTGAAGAAGGATTAATACTTACATCTCCTACAGGAGTGGTAACATATATTACACAAGTCTCAGACTTAATAACTCCATTAATATTCTGTGAAACAGTAAGATGTGTCACACCCGATGCAACACCTGTTATTGTAAATACTGTACCATCATCTGACTGTTTTACCTCTATAAGATCATATGTAGGAATAACTCCTGCTTCATTAGCCTGATTAGTTACAGTATATGTAATCTGTGATTTACTTGGCTGATTAGTAACAAGAGCCTTAATGTCTATTGAACTTCCAATATTAACTGTTGTGCTTACTGTACTAAGTCCAAAACCATCTATAACTGTAATCTTATATGCCAGCTGATATGGCATATTATACACAGTGTATAATTCATCCTGTACTCTTGTTGCATATATTGTAGCTGTACCCGCACCAACTGCCTTAACAAGACCGGTTGCAGAATCCACCTGAAGTATCTTGTTATCAGAAGTTGACCATGTTACTTCTGATTCAATTGCTGATGTTGACAGCTGAAGTTCATCACCAACATTCATATTGCTCACTTCATTTCCCATCTTCTTAAATGGAACTACAACATTAACAGCATCTCTTGTAAACCATGATTCATTGCCTCCAACATCAATAGTAGTAAGTCCTGCACTCACCTTTGTAACTCCTGCATGTACTCCACATACTGTTCCAACTGCAACTGATGCTACATTTGAATTATCTGTCTTATATATTACGTTAGACTTAACAGGATTAACTACATTAGAAGGAATGTCCTCATATGTAAATGCTTCATAATCCTTATCTGAAAGGACCATATATCTGTTAGATGCATCGCTTGGAAGATGTGTTATAAAATGTCCCTGTGAATTAGATATACTGTCCTTAAACTTAACCTCTGCCCTTACTGTAAATGTATATGTAAGAGGATTAATTCCGCTTCCATCTGCAGTTCTTGCCGTAATAACAGTTGAACCACCGCCAATAACCTTAAGTACTACTTTAGAAGAATCCCTGTAATACATCTCTACGATTCCATCTGAACTAACCTCACCTGTTGAATCATTAGATGTTTCAATAAAAAGCTTATTACTCTCACAGGTATTGGCTGTTATTGTAATTAAATCTCCTTCTTTCAGAAGATCTGCCTCTTCAAGAACAGTATTACCCCTTTTCCTTTCAACATTAACATTAATAGGAACATATACTGCTGCTGTTGATGTAGCAAGTACATTGTCATATACAACAGCCCCTGTATCTGAAAACTTCTTAGAATGATATGCTGCTGTTATTGTAGCTGCTCCTGCCCTGTTACCATATACTGTAGGATTAGTTGTCCCTGAAACAGTCTGCAGATAAGCATCTCCGCCTGAACTTGGATTAACAAACTTTACAACATCATAATCTTCATCCGATATTGTCCATTCAAGTCTTACAGGACTTGCAATACCGTTGTTCGAAGGATTGCTCGCGTCATAAAATTCATCATCCGTACCTGAAAGATTGGCATGAATAACTGTAGATGTAGACCCCTGTATTACACTTGACTGTGCCGGTGTCAGAGAAAGCGAAACACTTGAGTCAGCGTTAGCAAATATAAGTACTCCACCGCATGCCACACCAGCAACAAGCACACCTATAAGAATCTTCCATTGCATTTTAAGACGCATTGTAAGCTGTCTGATTTTTTTAACATTCTTCATATATAACCCTCGCTTTGCATAAGTATATCTGTGCTTATATTAAAAGTAAATAATAATTATTATATTATATCGAAACCTTTATTTATTAATATTACATCTTATAAGCACTTTTTTCAATATGCCTGCATACAATATTTTCCTCTATTATTGTCGGCTGCTGTTGCAATTTATCATATTTCTTATAAAACATATAAAAGTTTGGGTAAAATGATGGAATTAATCGGATTATTATGGTAAACTATTGTAGCAATAAAATATTTTGGAGGTATCTAAAAAATGAAATTAAATTTAAGACCAGCTGAAGAATGCACATTTGACGCTGTATCATTAGGTGAAGTTATGCTTCGTCTTGATCCAGGTGAAGGAAGAATCCGTACAGCAAGAAGCTTTAGAGCATGGGAAGGCGGCGGAGAATACAACGTTATCCGTGGACTTCACAAGTGTTTCGGTATGAACACTGCTGTTATTACAGCTTTTGCTGATAACGAAGTAGGTCTTCTTATGAAGGATTTCATCGAGCAGGGTGGTGTTTCAACTGACCTTATCTGCTGGAAGAAGACAGATGGTATCGGACGTCTTTGCAGAAACGGTCTCAACTTCACAGAAAGAGGATTTGGTATCCGTGGTGCCAAGGGTTGCTCTGATAGAGCTAACACAGCTATTTCACAGGCTACTCCAGAAGATTTCGATTTCGATTACATCTTCAAGAACAAGAGCGATGGTGGTTTAGGTGTTCGTTGGTTACATACAGGCGGTATCTACGCTGCTCTTTCTGAGCAGGCTTGCGAGACTGTTATTGCAGCTTGTAAGGCAGCTAAGAAGTACGGTACAATCGTATCTTACGATCTTAACTACAGACCATCTATGTGGGAAGCTATCGGCGGTTTAGCTAAGGCTCAGGAAGTTAATAAGGAAGTTGCTAAGTATGTTGACGTTATGATTGGTAACGAAGAAGACTTCACAGCATGCCTTGGTTTCGAAATTGAAGGTAACGATGAGAACCTTAAGACTCTTAACCTTGATGGTTACAAGAAGATGATCAACGAAGCTGCTGCTACATACCCTAACTTCAAGGCTGTTGCTACAACACTTCGTCAGGTTAAGACAGCTACAGTTAACGACTGGTCAGCAATCTGCTGGGCTGATGGAGAAATCTACAAGGCTGCTCAGTATGATGGACTTGAGATCATGGATAGAGTTGGTGGCGGAGATTCATTCGCTTCAGGTCTTGTATATGGTCTTATGACATTTGAAGATGCTGAGAAGGCTGTTAACTACGGTGCAGCTCACGGTGCATTAGCTATGACAACTCCTGGTGATACAACAATGGCTTCTCTTAAGGAAGTTGAAGGTATCGTCGGTGGTGCTGGCGCAAGAGTTCAGAGATAATTAATTTAATTCATATTTGGATTCAGACCAAATAAAGAGTTGCCCGGGAAACCGGACAACTCTTTTTCATTTAATAATATATATATCTTCTGCTTTACTATCTGTAAGAGATTGTAAACACAAGTGTATCTGAATATGAACCTGCATATGCCTTATCCCATTCAGACTTATCTATTGAAAGTGTCAGATTTGTACTGTTTCCACTCTCAGCATATGTAGCTGAACTGAATTCTTTGTTACCATCCATAATCTTATATGCAATTGTTTTACTCTCATCTTTACTGTTCTTAAGTTTTCCACTTGCACTTACAGATACATTTACATTCTTGTCTGGCTCTAATCTTGCATTATCAAGAGAAACACTTCCAAGCTTAACAGACTGTTCTCCTCTTTCAATTGTTGTATTTGCTGGAATAGTCACTGTATATACCGAATCAATTGATACAGATATTGTTGTCTGCCTTTTCTGTGTCTCCTCTGCTCCCACAGGAATAACGCTTCCCAATATAAACATCATACTTAATGCCATAGCTGTCAATTTTCTCATAATAGCCTCCATTCTTTCATCCATTAATGACTGTTTATTTATTTTGCAACTAAAACTGTCTCAACATTAGCACCATTCATTGCCTTTCCATCTGTAAGTGACGCTGTGCTAATCTTAATAACAGCATTATGTTCTCCTGCTTCAAGCGGATGCTGCAGTTTTACATTAGTTATAGCTTTTCCAGGTTCAACCATATCTGACTTGTATATAGTCTCACCCGTATCAGATAAAACAATTTCAAATGTAAAGTAGCATGGATTTCCTTCAGGGTTAAACAGATTCATTGTAACATTATCTTTCCCTGCATCTACAGTTATAGATGGATATCCTGGTATCCTTATTCCCTGCTGTCCGCCACTGTAATTACTTCCTGTACCAATTTCACCAGAATCAGAATCAATCGTTGGTGTAAATTTATCATCATTATCTTTATTTTTATCTTTTCTGATAACAAGCACTGCAGCCAGAACAGCAACTGCTACGCACAGTATTATTATTGCTGTTATCATAATTTTGTTTTTTGAAATCTTCATTCCAATCCCTCCTGACATTCCGTACAGACCGATCATAAAACCAGTCTGTACGAATTACTAATTAATCAAACCTTACACTTACCTGAATGTTACTCAGATCATATCTGTCAGATCCTGCACCACTTGCATCAAATCTGTAGCATATAGCATCTATGTCTTTACATCCTATGCTGTATGTGTGCGTGATTGTCTTTTTATTTTTCTTCTTAAGATCAAGCTTCTCTCCATGCCATCCATTCCATGACTTGTCAGAATCTTTTCTATATGTGGTGTCTACCTCTGCGTATCCGTCATCTACCATTTTAATATAATAACTGATTGTAACAGTCATTGTATTACAATGTTTTTTTATCTCATCCAGGGATATGCCTTCCATATAGATGGAATTGGTTCTTGTATAACCACTTGTTGAAGTTCCTGATGCTCCATCTATGAAGAAATGTAGTTTGACAGGTTCTTCCTTTGAATTATCTGTTACACGATATGAATATGGGTGGCTGTAAGTAAATGTCTTATTAAGACTCCAGCTTGCATAAAGTGTAACAGTTCCCTCACCTGCAAGATTATCAGCAGAAGCTCCCGGTTTGTATGTAACTGTTCCTCCATCTTCCACACACCAGCCAAGGAATGTATATCCATATCTTGAAGTCTTTGGAAGTTCGTATTTTTTGTCATATGTAAATACAAGGTCGTCTATTGCATCTCCATCCTTTGTATCAAAATGTACTGTATACTCATTAGCAGTCCAAGCCGGATATAAGGTAATTATTTCATTATCTGCTGTTCCAAGTCCACTGATAATTTCATTATCATCATATAACTTGTCTGCTCCTGCCTTTTTTGTCCATCCTGCAAATGTATAACCTGTTCTCTTAAACTGATTAGCACTTAATGCTGCTTTATCTGTATACATAAGCTGCATATCCTGCATAGAACCAGTTGTTCCATCACCATATGGAATAAACCGGATAACATAACTGTTTTCCTTCCAGTTTGCTGTGTAGCTTCTGTTACCTGTAGAACCTGTTGTAATTACTGGATCCATAGCCGTTCCATCTATACCAGTTCCGCTCCAGCCTGTAAATGTATAACCTGTACGCTGTGGTCTCTTAAGAGTTATAACGCTAGTATCAACCTCATATGTTTCAGGATTGTCAGCCTTTCCTCCATCAAGATTATAACTTATAGTATATACATCTTTCTTCCACTGTGCTGTTATAACAATATTGCCAGCAGGCATTACATCTGGAACAGCTTTATCCCAGCCTGTGAATGTATATCCCTTCTTTACCGGAATCTCATTAAAACTAACCTCAGTATTATAATTCTGTGTTATAGAAGCAATTTCACTACCACCATCTGTATTAAAACTGATTGTGTACTGGTTTATCTTCCAATCTGCAGTATAAGTGACGTCTCTGTCTGGCATTGTACCTGCAACATCTTCATCCCAGCCTGTAAATGTATAACCGGTTCTTTCCGGATTAATAATATTAATCTTAGTGCCATATTTATAATCGTATACAACATCCGGCTGTCCATTATTCAGCTTGAGAACAAATCTGTGTACATTTCTCTTGTAGAAATATCTTATAACAGTCGAACCATCGCCTTTTACTATGGCAGTTTCTGTCTCTGGTGAACTGAATCCTTCCATATACTTAACATCTGGCGTTACCTGGCTGTCAGTATCAGATGTAAATGCCTGTCTGTCATACAATTCATATGAACCATCAAGCTTTTCAACAAGATGTTCAACAGTATAATTAACCTTATCTGCATCCCACTTTGCATATAAAGTAATATCATATGCCGGCATTGTACCGTCAAATGCTTCTGTACACGCTCTGTCAACATACCAGCCTGCAAATGCATATCCTGCTCTTACAGGAACCGGTGCAATAACATTGCTTCCCCATCTGGCTGTTTTCTTTTTAGTACTTACAGTTCCACCCATAGAATTAAATGATATGCTGTATGAATTCCTATCATAATGCACCCGGAATATAAGACTTCCGTCTGCCGCAACAGTACCAGATGGCAGATCATCTGTAAGATGATAAAGTCTGCTGTCATACTGTTCCTTATCTGCGGTTACACTCTGTCCTGTTGTTGCTTTATTAATTCTGGTTTTATCAAGTTCATATTCTCCTGATTCATTTTCAAGATAATATTTTGTTGTGTATACAACATCATCTGCTTCTTTCCATACTGCTGTATAAGTTGTATCCTTTGCAGGAACTGTCTGTGTAACAGCTGGTTCCCAGCCTTCAAATACATATCCTGCCCTATATGCAACCGGTGTCGGCATAAGAGTTCCATATGTATATCTTCCTTCTGAAACAACACTGCCTTCTGAAACAAACTTAATATTATATTTATTTCTTGCATAATAATAATTGATTGTTGTGCTTCCATCAGCACTTACTCTCTGTGATAAAGCTGCCGGAGTCATAAATCCGTTTCTTATGTCAGGCTTTGGTGATACCTCTGTATCAGTCTTAGCTGTCTCCTGCTTTGAAGAAGCTGCTGTATACACACCATCCGTTCCTTCCACATAATCAACAACATTATAAGTCATATCAGCTGCTTCCCACTTCGCATATACAATTCTGTCCTCATTAGGCATTACTGACGGAATAGTATATTTCTTTGTAAGTGCTTCATCTGTATACCAGCCTGCAAATGTATAGCCCTGTTTAACAGGATCTTCAGGCTTTGTAATTACTTTATTGTATTTAGATATTATAGCATCTACAACTGAACCGCCGTTAGTCTGGAATGCTATATAATATCCATCTCTTAAATTATCCCAGTGCAGAGATATCTTTCTTGTTATCGGCTTAGTATTAAAAGAACCCTTCTGACTCTTCCATGTTATTATCATCTCACCATCCTGCTGAGGTTCACTGCCTGGATTAACCTCAACTATATTAGTCTCAGGATCATATGAGAACGCCGGATTAGTCATTGTTATAGAAAAATATCTGTCGCTGTCATCATAAACCTTAGTAAAATACTCATTATTATCGTCAAGACCTTCTTTCATATCAAGATACTGCATTTCAAAATATGTATCCGGAAGTCTTACAGTCTTAACATCTCTCTTCATCTTGATATCTTTAACAGAATCCTGACCATATGCATAACCGCACACATTTTCAACTACACCAACACTGTACAACGGCCATTGCTTCTCAAAAAGTGTAGGATTATAACTAAACGTTCCAGAAAGTGCCTGTGCCAGGAAATTAACCTCCATATACATGCCTATTTCCATGTATATAGCTCCCATTGAGCTTGCTGTTCTGCCCTGCGAAGCTGCATATTTCAACTGATAGTAAAGATATCCCCATACCTGGGCATATCCACCAACCTCTGCTGTAAATCCAACACTTGCAAGTTTTGTTGATATAAGACCTACAGCCACACTTAGTCTTATTCCTGCCCGTATTCCTATTGTTCCTATTGCATATACCGAGAACTCATACTGTTCTTCGCTTAAATCAATAGAATCACTTGTAACCTTTCTGTCAAATACCATAATGCTGTAAACATATCTCTTGGCATTCTTATACCAGTAAGTCATACCCATTGATATATTAACATTAGCAGAGACAACGAATTCAACCTTAAACTCTATATCAATAATTCCAATAACCCTTACATGTGACTCTGTTAATGACTTACTGTATAATTCAACCCAGTCAGCCTCATCATCAAGCATATCAGAATATCTTTCAGCAAGACTCTTCGCAACAGATATCTCACTGTCATCTTCGGAATCCTTCATATCTTCAAGTCTTGTAGATAAATCCGACTTGTCAGATATATAAGTAGTTCCGATTTCCATCATATTCTTAAGTTCTTCTGCTATTCCATTAATCACTTCATCAAGTTTAGAAGAACTTTCGTCATCATCATCTTCTTCAGCAGTTCTTACATTAACATTAAAATTAATTCCAGTGTAATCATACAGATCTAATGAAACCGCAACGCGGTAATCATCAATATATGGGAATATGCCCCATACTTTCCATATAGCCTTACCACTTACATTAATATTAATCTTAACTTCCTGCTCAAATGTTGCTGATACAATTACCTTCATATTAGAGAATGAAATCTCTACACCAATATCAAGAGCAAGTCTTAATCCACTTACATTCTCAAAATGTTTTAAATCAGTTGAAAGGTTAGCTCTTACATGGTCAAGCTTTACTTCTGGTTTCTTGCTGCTATATAATGCAACATTGCCCTGAGCCTTATCTGGAAGATAAGTTATATCCTGCGGCACAATGCTGATATTGGCATCCATAGTATCAGACAGATATTCCTGAAGTTCCTGATAAGAATTCGTTCTTACAACAGCCTGTGCAACCTCATCTACAACACTCTGTGCAAATCCACTGTCAACAGCCTGCTGCTCAACGCTCTGTTCAATGCCACTGATATCCTGATTCTGTAATATACTTTCACCACTCACATTATCAGTCTGATATACATCCATGGCTGCCTGGACTTCATCCCATGTCACATTCTTATATGTGATTACATAATCAGCATTATTAGTTGAAACATTTGTTATAACAGCATACTGTATATCATCATTTCCAGTTGCATACAAAGCAAGATAATCGCCTGTATCAACTGTTGTATCTTCATCAAGTCCAAGTCCTGCTCCAAGACTGTCACTGCCATATGACATTTTATTCTTTGTAATTGTTATGCTGTCATTATCAGGATTATTATCCTTATCATCAGCTACATTAACAGGAAGAACATCAGGAACGAAGAGTATCTCCTCTGCTGCCATACCCCTGTAGGAATATTCATTTTCCTTAGCTGATGTAATCTCAAAGAACGAAACATCATCATCAGATATAACACTGCCATCTAACTGTGGTACAACATCTCCGTCATATACTGCAATCTTATCTCCTGCATTAAGTGTACTGTCCGAATATGTAAAGCTTCCTGTAGTTTTAACAGCTTCCTGACTTATTGTACCATCCTGTCCTACAGTCATTACCGTCACAGATATTCTGTCTGCCTTCTCTCCGTTAACATAGAGATTACTTAAGCTTCCTGACTTTATGTACTTAATGTCATCCCTAAGATTCACATTAGTTACATCCGGCTTATAAACTGTAAAATCATATTCTCTTATTGTCTGGTCATAGCCTGTGAAATACAGCCTGTCATCTGAAAGTTCAAGACGGTAGCCACAGCCTTCCTGCCATGTGCCATTGCATTTTATTATAAATGTATACGCTCCATCATCTAATACACTTCCGGCTGTAACATCTATTGAAGTATTCTCAGAAGAATCGCTTACATTCTTAACCGATACTTTATTCTTTACTTCTTCTTTAGTTAGCCTTCCGCTCTTATCAGTTACCGTAATTGTAAAATCATTTGCATCAACATCATAGCTTCTTGCGTATGTATCTATGCTGACTGTCTTAAGCTCCTGACCATCAACCCATGATGCATATAATACAACATCACTTAAAAGTCTGTCTGTACTGGCAACATAATCTGTGCAGTCCGCATCATAACACCATCCCAAAAATGTCGAGCCTGCCTTGCCTGGAACCGGAAGATCTGAAAGCTTTGTTCCTGCCTCATATACCGAATTATCAAGCTCTGCTGCACGCCCCTGTTCATCATCAGTATAAAGTGTTCCGCCATTAGTTTCATACTTAATGTTATATTTTGTTGTTTCAAATGAAATATCAAAAGTAAGATTATCTGTGTATATTCCTGCATATTTAGGAATTTCCTGTAATCTTGTCATATATTTTCTTGTCTTGTCACTGCCTGTTGCTGTAAGCTCTGTTATTACTGAATTATTAGTAAGAGACAGCTTATTCTCTTCATTATATAATTCATATCCCAGCTTTACATCTCCATTCAGAAGATTCCATTCATTCTTAGAATAAACAGATACACTTACTTTATCTTTCTCATACAGTCCGCCTGCATGTCCCGATACTGTAAGATTCGTCTTGTCAGCATCTACGCTTTCAGGTATGTCAATGTAATAATAACGCTCAATCCATTTTGCATAAAGAACTACAACCCCTGTGTAATTCTCTTCTGAAATCTCCGTTACAGGACTACCTGTCAGTTCTTTATTATCATACCATCCTCCAAACTCATACCCCTGATTGACAATATCATCCTTATCCGGTAATTGCTCTGCCGGATATTTGTCTGGTGCATTATAGCCACTGACATAATGACCACCGTTAAGCTGATAATCAATCTCCTTTAACTGGGACAACTCATCATATGAAGACTGATTCCCTTCTGCATAATACATGCCCGGTATTGCTGCAGCAAGAATTGCAGAACATAAAAGTATACTCAAAAACCTCTTCATCCAAACGCCTCCTTTATGTTATAACCACATATACTAATATTTAGTTTTCCGTCTGCTATATATTGTAGTTATAATACCTTATTAAAAGACATTTGTGAGGTTACCTGCATGAATTACAAGTTTTTTGACATGAACGATAAGATTTATATATAGAAATTTAGTCTCATGCAATATATAATTAATCAAGAGATATTTTATACACTAAGCTATAATGAGGAAAATACTATGAAAATTGCTATATGTGACGATAATGAAGCTGAATTAAACAGAATCAGAGAGCTGTTAGAAATATATGCCTGTGACAAAGGTCAGAAGTTTTTTATAAAATGTTTCACAAGCAGTGTTGAACTGGCATCAACTGCTGAATTTGAGAAATATGACATATATTTTCTTGATATAATTATGCCAGTAATGGACGGCATTAATCTGGCAAGAGAAATCCGTGCCTTTGACAGATTTTCACCTGTAATCTTTCTGACATCATCTCCTGAATTCGCTGTAGAAAGTTACACAGTCAAAGCATTTAATTATCTTCTTAAACCTATAATTAAAGATGCTTTATATGATACGCTGGATGATATTCTTGATACATTTCATAAAGAACGCAATGATGCATATATTATAAAGAATAATTCAGGTATACATAAAATATACTTATCAGATATTATGTACGCTGAAGCTCTTAACCGGAAAGTAATATTATACCTTTCAGACAACGAGCAGGTCATGTCGACAGACGTATTCTCATCTATATGTGATACACTTATGACACATAAAGAATTTGCTCTTCCACACCGTTCTTTCATCGTTAATATGAATTACATCAAGACAATAGATACAGTCAGAATTGAATTAACCAACTGCAAAACTATCCCGGTTGCACAAAGACGCGTTTCGGACATAAAGAAACAATATCTGGATTTCCAGATGGAAGAATAACCTATAATATACATTTGGAGGAGAATTTAATGACAGACATAGTCTCAGTACTAAACCTTATTAATTATGGTTTTGTTTTAATATTCGGAATCATTGTATCCTTCTATTTTGCTGGAATACAATGGGAAGACAACAAGTGCCTTTTTATACTTACTACTGTAATATTTGCTCTGTTTCAGGCATTATTCTACGTGCTTTTAGGAGAAAATGTACTTTATAAATGTTATCCTGTACTGATACATATTCCTTTAATTCTTATTATCAGATATATATGCCACCAGAATATATACATATCATTCATTGCAGTTATGTCCGCTTATCTGATGTGTACACCCAGAAAATGGTTTGGAACCCTTGCAAAATATATATTCCCTGAAATCCCTGTAATTTCAGATGTTGTAACAATTGTAATCACTATTCCGCTTCTGATTGTGGTAATTAAATACATTTCACCTTACATAATAAAGCTCAAAGAAGAATCAAAAAACATTATTTCCATGTTTTTCCTTCTCCCTCTTACATATTATATACTTGAATATGCTCTAACCGTATATACTAACCTTCTATATACCGGCAAAGCCGTAATAATTGAATTCATGGACAGTTTTATTGTTGTATTATATTTTTTCTTGTCAATAGTGACACTCAGTATGTCCAACAAAAAAAATACAGCAGAGCGTGAAAACATCATACTTTCCGCAGCTGCAGCTCAGGCTGAAAAAGAAATATCTCAGCTTACAGATTATCAGAAACAGGCTGCGATATACAGACATGACTTAAGACACCATATGAATTTCATACAAAGCTGCCTTGCTGGTAACAATACGCAGCAGGCTCTTGAATATATAAATGAAATTAATAATAATCTGGATAACACAAGAATAACAAGATACTGCAGCAACGAAGCAATTAACCTAATATTATCTTCATATATAAATAAAGCCCATGACGCAGACATTTCCACACAGATATCAGTAACTGCCACTGATTTTTCAAGTTACAGAATTACTGATTTGTGCAGTCTCCTTGCAAATGCTTTAGAAAATGCAATAAATTCCTGTATAAAGCAGTGTGATAACGCTGTCTCAAAAGACAATAAGCGTCTTATAACAATTAAGTTGTTTGAAAAAAATAACAAAATATGCATCAACATAGCCAATACATACTTTGAGGAACCCCGATTCCACAACCAGATTCCTGTTACTGATCAACCTGACCATGGCATTGGTGTCCGCAGCATAATTTCAGTAATAGAAAAATATAACGGCATATATGCATTTTTTACCAAAGACGGTACATTCTATTTTCAGGCTTGTATATAAAAAATGGGGGACTGCACATACAGTCCCCATCTTTTATATTATTGTATTAATTATAATGTTACACCCTGCTTAAAGATTGCAAGATCATGGAATCCTGCTATCTCGGCCTTAACCTTCTTACCAGAAGCAACATCTAATACGAGCTGGAAGAGCTCCTTAGCTGCATCTTCAAGTGGAAGATCATCTGTAACAATTCTTCCTGCATTAAAGTCAATCCAGTTACCCTTATTTCCTGCAAGTCTTGAGTTAGTTGCAATCTTAACTGTAGGAACCGGTGATGCAAATGGTGTTCCACGTCCAGTTGTGAAAAGAACCATCTGTGCACCTGAAGCTGCACAAGCTGTAGCAGCAACAAGGTCATTACCAGGTGCGCTGAGAAGATTAAGTCCCTTAGTATTAACTGGCTCTGCATATGCAAGAACACCCTTTACTAATGAGCTTCCTGACTTCTGTGTACATCCTAAAGACTTGTCTTCAAGAGTTGTAATACCGCCATCCTTGTTTCCTGGAGAAGGATTCTCGTAAATCTCCTGGCCATTCTTAATGAAGTATTCCTTAAAGTCATTAATAAGGTGAACTGTCTTCTCGAAGAGTTCCTTGTTAGCACATCTGTTCATAAGAATTGTTTCAGCACCAAACATCTCTGGAACTTCTGTAAGGATAGTTGTACCACCCTTAGATACAAGCATATCTGAGAAAAGACCAACTGTTGGGTTAGCTGTGATACCTGATAATCCATCAGAACCACCACACTTCATACCAATGATAAGTTCCTTGGCATTAACCTTTTCACGCTTAAATGTAGCAGCATAAGCCATAAGCTCATTCATAAGCTTTTCTGCTTCTTCCTGCTCATTCTCAACATCCTGAACCTGAAGGAACTTAACTCTGTCTGGATTAACCTCTCCGATATAATCCTTAAGAACTTCAATACGGCTGTTTTCACATCCAAGACCAAGTACAAGAACTGCACCTGCATTAGGGTGATTAATTAAATCAGAAAGAATCTTTCTTGTATTCTCCTGATCTTCTGTTGTCTGTGAACATCCATATGGATGAGTAAATGCAACTACTTCATCTACTCCTTCTGGCTTGTTAGCTCTTGCTGTTGTTTCAATTGCTCTTGCAATTGAGTTAACACATCCAACTGTAGGAACAATCCATACTTCGTTACGGACACCAACCTTGCCGTTCTCTCTCATATATCCATCGAAATAAGCTGGCTCAGTAGGCTCAACATCCTTATGTCCCTCTGGTTCATAAGTATATTCAAGTAATTCGCCAAGACCAGTCTTTAAGTTATGAGTATGAACCCATGCTCCAACCGGAATATCAGCCTGTGCAAATCCAATTCTGAAACCATATTTGATAACCGGATCACCATTCTTGATAGCCTTAATTACAAACTTGTGTCCCTGTGGAATATCTTCTACAGTTGTCACATCAATTCCTGCAACATTAAGAGTTGTGCCTTTAGCAATAGGCTTTAATGCTACAGCAACATTATCATCTTTATTAATCTTAATAAAATCCTGCATATATCCTCCAATTCAATTTGATTATTATATTAAATAAGAGCGGATGAATATAAAAACATCCGCTCTATAATCATTCAAAGAGCTATTAATTAGTCAGCTAAATCATTAACTACTGCTCTCATACCTCTTTCTCTGATATCTGTGATGTACTCAGTAATAACTTCTTCAAGGTTAAGAACCTTAGAAAGATCCTCGCCACCGAAGAACTTAGTATTGCTTAAGTAAGCATGTGTGAATTCCTTAGCAGACTTTCCTGAATTATCTCTGAAGAAATCAAGAACAGCCTTGTCATCTGTGATGTTGTACTCTTCACCGTTTCTGTTACCCTTTAATACAATACCGCCGTTGAACTCAGCTTCTGTCTGTGATGTATAGAAGCTCATGAGTGCTGCGATAGAGAATGTAAGGTACTTAGGAAGCTTGTTAAACTTATTAACATATCCTAAGAATGAAGGTAAACATCTAGCTTCCCACTTAGATACTGAGTTAAGTGAAATGCTTAATAATCTATGGTCTACGAATGGGTTAAGGAATCTGTCAATAACAGCCTTAGCGAACTCTTCGCAATCTTCCTTAGAAAGTGAAAGTGTAGGAATAACTTCATTGTAAAGTGTCTCTTCCATGTACTTTCTGATTACAGGATCCTTCATAGAATTCTCTACATTGTCATTACCAGCAAGGAATGAAGCTAATACAAATGATGTATGAGATCCGTTAAGGATTCTAACCTTTCTTTCCTTGTATGGGTGATGATCCTTAGTAAATACTACATTAAGTCCAGCTTCCTTAAATGGAAGTTCCTTCTCAAGCTGCTCAAGTGGAAGGTTAGAATCACTCTCTACAACCCAGAGACCGAATACTTCAGCTCTGTCGATAAGCTGATCCTCATATCCCCATTCCTCGCAAAGCTTAGCTGCATCTTCTCTTGGATATCCTGGAACAATTCTGTCTACGAGTGTTGGACAGAATGAACAGTAATTGTTAACCCAGTCCTTGAATCCATCTTCAAGACCCCAAAGCTCAATAAACTTCATGATGCACTTCTTTAATTCAATACCATTATCAGCGATAAGCTCACATGGAAGTAAGATAAGTCCCTTATCAGCTGCCCCGTTGAACTTCTGATATCTCTTGTAAAGGAGCTGTGTAAGCTTTCCTGGGTATGTCTTAGGAGGACGTGCATTAGGATCGTTATCTGTCTCGTCAAATACGATACCAGCCTCTGTTGTATTAGAAACGATGAATCTAAGAGTCTCGCTTGTACCATACTCAATGTACTTGTCATAATCCTCAATAGCTGCAACTGCATCTACTACTGATGTAATCTGACGTGTGATTTCCTTAGGCTCTCCATCAACAAAACCTCTTAACTGAAGTGTATACTGGCATTCCTGATCATGGAATCTCTCAAGTGTACCGAACTCGATAGGCTTAACGATAACAACACCACCGTTGAAATCTGTCTTCTCATTAGTTACATCGAAGATATAATCAACGAATGCTCTAAGGAAGTTACCCTCACCGAACTGCATAACCTTAACAGGTCTGTCAACTGCATGTGTAATACTCTTGTTTAATCTCTGCATCTTAAATCTCCTTTTTTCATTGGGAATAATCCGTTCTACGATAACGGTCCCTGATTATTAACCAGTAAATGGTATGTAAATAAGTGCATGTAAGCGCTTTCATAAATAAAATATACTTAAAAATGCTCTAAGTCAATACATTTTTCAGCTTTTTAAAAAATTCTTACATTACACTTGTTTTTATAATAATACCATTGTATAATTCATTTATCAATATGTAAGCGCTTACATTTATTTATTTTTTATCAATTTCTGTTAAGCGATACATTTACATTCGTCAAGAGATGAGGTCGCACATGAATATTAATATATATGATGTTTCTAAAAAAGCTGGTGTGTCCATAGCAACAGTTTCAAGGGTTCTTAACGGCAACACCAGAGTTTCTGAAAAGACAAGAGACAAAGTTATTAATGCAATGAAAGAATTAGACTACACTCCTAATGTATTTGCAAGAGGATTAGGTCTTAATACTATGAAGACAATTGGCATTATGTGCATAGATTCATCTGATATATACCTTGCCAACGCTGTTTACTACCTCGAGCAGGAGCTTCGCAAATACAACTACGACTCTATTCTTTGCTGCACCGGTAAAGATTATAATAATAAGAAGAATTATCTCGAACTTCTTTTAAGCAAAAGAGTTGACGGAATTATTCTTGCCGGTTCACAGTTTGTAGAAAATACCAGCGAGCATAATAACGACTACATTATTAATGCAGCTAAAGATGTTCCTATAGTTCTTGTCAACGGCTATCTGGACGCTGACAACATTTATTCAGTAATGTGCAATGATGAAGAAGCTGTATACAATGCGACAAAACTCTTGATAAATAATTCACATCGTAATATAGTTTACTTATATACGAGTACTTCATACAGTGGCATGAATAAGTACCGCGGCTATCTTAAAGCAATTAATGAAGCCGGTATTACTCTTCCGGATGAATTTCATCATCTGTGTGGCAAGAACATATCTCATGCCAGGGATTATCTTACATATCTGTATGATAAGGGTATGAAGTTTGATGCCGTAATGACATCTGATGACTCTATCGCTGCCGGTGCTGTCAAGTTTGCACATACCCACGGAATCAGAATTCCTGAGGATTTAGAGGTTATTGGATATAATAACTCTGTTCTTTCATTATGTACGGAACCTGAGCTTACCTCTATTGACAGTAAGGTTGAGGAACTATCCTCATGCGCGGTAAGCGTGCTTATGAAGGTTTTATCCGGTGAAGATGCTGATAATCACAGTATCATCGCCGCTGATATAATAAAACGCAACACAACAATATTTTAATTCACAGGAGGATTATGAATCATGAAACAGTTCATGGACAAAGACTTTTTACTTTCAACTCCAACAGCTCAGCATTTATTCCACGATTATGCAGCTAAGATGCCAATACTTGACTATCACTGCCATATCAACCCTAAGGAAATCGCTGAAGACAGAAAGTTCGAGAACATCACACAGGTATGGCTTGGTGGCGATCATTACAAGTGGCGTCAGATGAGAACTAACGGTGTTGATGAGAAGTACATCACAGGTGATGCTTCTGACCGCGAGAAGTTCCAGAAATGGGCTGAGACTCTTGAGATGGCTATCGGTAACCCACTTTATCACTGGAGCCACCTTGAACTTCAGAGATACTTCGGATACAACGGTATTCTCAACGGCGATACAGCTGAGGAAGTATGGAATCTCTGTAATGCAAAGCTACAGGAAGATTCTATGTCAGTTCGTAACCTTATCAAGCAGTCAAATGTTACATTAGTTTGTACAACAGATGATCCTGTTGACTCACTTGAGTGGCATCAGGTTCTTAAGGATGATAAGACATTTGACGTACAGGTACTTCCTGCATGGAGACCTGACAAGGCTATGAACATCGAAAAGCCAGAATATCTTGATTACCTTGAGACATTATCTAATGTAAGCGGAATTAAAGTTAATTCATTCGCTTCATTAATAGATGCTCTTAGAAACCGTATGGATTTCTTTGCTTCTATGGGATGCTCAGTATCAGATCACGCTCTTGAGTATGTAATGTACAAGCCATACACAGAAGAAGAAATCGAAGCAATCTTTGCTAAGAGATTTTCTGGTTCTGCTATCACTACAGAAGAGATGAACAAGTTCAAGACAGCATTCATGGTATCTGTAGGTAAAGAATACAACAAGCGTAACTGGGTAATGCAGTTACATTATGGTACAATCCGTGATAACAACAGACTTCGTTATGACCAGTTAGGACCAGATACAGGTTATGACTGCATCAATACATATGACTGCTCTGCTGAGATGGCTCAGTTCCTTAACGCACTTAATGCTACAGATGAGCTTCCTAAGACAATCATTTACTCACTTAACCCTTCAGTTAACGCTGCTATCGGAACAGTTATCGGATGCTTCCAGGATTCTAAGGCTGTTGGCAAGATTCAGCAGGGTTCAGCTTGGTGGTTCAACGATCATAAGGTTGGTATGACTAATCAGATGACAAGCCTTGCTAACTTAAGTCTTCTTGGTAACTTCATCGGAATGCTTACAGATTCAAGAAGCTTCCTCTCATACACAAGACATGAGTACTTCAGAAGAATCATGTGCGAACTTATCGGTGGATGGGTAGAGAATGGTGAATACCCAGCAGATGAGAAGGCATTAAAGAAGATTGTTGAAGGTATCTCATACAACAATGCTGTAAGATACTTTGGATTCGATCTTTAATTAATACCTAAAAAGATAAAAGCCGCTGCCACAATATTTGTGGTAACGGCTTTTTTACTACTTATTCTGTTCTGCTAATAACTTCTTTAACTTTTCAACTTCTGCTTGTAACTCATTATTCTTTACTGAAAGTTCATTATTCTTCCCTAAAAGCTCATTATTCTTCCATGAAAGCTCATCTTTCTGTTCCTTCAATTCATCAATCTCGCCTGTCAGTTCATCATTCTGAACCTGCAAAGCCTCCATCTCATCCTTCATCCTGTCGACCATCAACTCTGCCGTATTCCTGTCCAATATCCTTAACGCCTCTGAAAACATACTGAGCACCTCCCCAGGTCTTTCCAAATATTCATTAATATCCCGGCGTACAGATTCCAGATCAGGAAATATCTCTATCAACCTTTCTATCTCCTGCGGTGTCTCGGCTACGAACAATGACAGATACTTTAACCTATCCTGTTTCATCTTCTCAGATACAAGTTCATCATTATACTGACTACTGTCATAATCGTAATCCGTTATCTTAATACGCCCTTCTCTAATATCAGAATATCGGTATTTTTTAAATGTGTCAAGGCTTACCAGTACAAAATCCTGCAATAATTCAATCTTGATTCCAGTATTAAATTGTGTCTTTCCAACATGAAAATATAGTGCCTTATCAACCTGACTTATAAGACTTTTATTACTGTCCTCAAATAAAATAATTGTATGAACCTTCCTCATATCCTTATAAGACGGTTTTGAAGAACCATTCATTGAGCCTTCATTCTTTCCAGCAGTTTCACCTTTATATCTATTTACTATCTTGTTGGACCACTCCAGTCAACCTCACAGCTTTCACCAGGACGGTGTTCAAGATGATTTGATATATCATTTGTGGCACAGTATTTGCTGTAGTCATCACAAAATTTTGTTTTTCCTACAGGATAAATGCCATTAGTATGGCATTTATCCTGATACTCTTTCTACAGAAGAGTAAGCGTTACACCAACTCTCTTTAATTCGTTATGAACATACTCATAATCAGGAATTTCATAAATATCTTCTGTTGTAAGTTTTTCAGGGAAAAACATCTTATAAAGCTCATCATCATTAATATCTTTGATGCCTTCATATGTAATGTTTTTCTCTTTTGCAATTTTCATAACTGTACTTATGGAACTGCGTGACATATGTCTGGTTCTGGCAATGTCGTTTTGAGACATGCCGCTTGCATTCAGCTCTAGGATGAGCCGAATCTTAATTCTACTTGCCATAATTGTGTCCTCCTTCATAGATTATTGGGATTAAAAATCCTTAATAATTCTACTCCGAAAGGCAGTATCATTCTATGAACAAGCAGTATCAATATGTGGACAAACATATAAATTGTGGCATGGTACTCATAAACGGTCAGGCGGTATCTTTTTGCGGATAGGTGGTACGCTGGGTGCGGAATATTCAATTAATGTATCAAATCAAAAAATTATTTCTTCATACAAGTGTATTATTCATCAACAAAAATAACATTTTTGTTGATACAAATTCATATTATTAATTCAAATTACACATATAAACTCTCAAAACCCCTTTAATTAATATTATTTATAATATTGTTATTTTTTATTCTGAATGATACAGTTACTAAATACTAATTTTAATTTTTTCTTTTCTTTTTCTGTCAACATACTATCGCGTGCCATTTCACATTCGATAACAGTTAATTCATCATCTTCCAAATGATATATATATTTCAAAACAAAAAATAAAAATTCAAATGGCAGTACAAAGTGTTCTATTGGAATCCTTAGTGCATTTCTTTCTGTTCCAATATGCATATGTATAAGACTATGATAATAATCTTTTCTCCCTACTTCTTCGAAATCCACCCTTACAAAATTGCTAATCATTCTGTGAAGCTGTTTAAAATCAATCTCCTCTTGATTATTTTCATCTGTATTTTCTTTTCTGTTTTCACTATCATTTCTAAAACTAGGAAGATATGATAATATATGACCGATAACATTATTGTTCTCATCAAATTCATAAAATAAAAATATCATAGAGTCATCTTCCAACAAAACCGTATATTGACAATTATACATCATCTCATCAAAAGCTTCCATATATGAATGAAATCTAATTTTTCCAGCCTTATTTCCCATAGCATTTTTTGTCTCATAATATTCATTAACATTATTTATGATATTAATTTTCTGTTGAAGATCTGATAATGCTAAAAACTGTTCTCTCACAATTTCTTTTTGCGATAATATTTTATTTACTTTTTTATTCATTTTCACTATACTCTTGTAATTTATTTATTAATTCAGCAATAGTTCCTGCTCCTACCTGTTCTTTTAAAATTTCAATGGTTAATTCTTTATTATCTTTTAAACTCTTAAACGCCTTTTCATATGAATCTGCATTTTTAGCTTCTGTCTTTGCAATGGTCTTCATTTTACGTAATTCATTTTCAGTTGGATATCTAAAATCTAATGTAAAATTTTTTTCTCTTATCTCTCCAAATTCATTTATTAATGTTGTCATTGCAGAACTTTCAACACCATATATATATACTTTAAATTTTGCACGAGTCATGGCTGTAAATAATCTGTTTCTTGAATATGTTTGCATTGCACTCATTGTTTGTGCGTTCAGTATAAATACAATATTAGCTTCATTTCCTTTTGCTCTAAAAATAGTTGTATAAGGAACACTTCCTTTTCTTTTAAACTGTAACGCATTATCTTTATTTACCAAATGAGTTGTGCTTACGATGTCAGAATTTCCACTTATTTTCTGCACAAAAAGCCTCTTAAATACATTAAAATTATCTTGAAATGAAATGCTTGCCAAATCAATAATTAAAATATCTTCAGGCACCACATCTTCATCCTTTATAAGATGGCAAATTTCATCACATACTGTTGTATACTGTTCTTTTTCATCTTCAACATCATTTATTTCCACACAATCGTCTGGTCGTTTATCAATTACCTCTTTTCTTCCAAGAACAACCTCACTCCCATAAGCAAGTTTCCCCGACAACTCTTCATAACCTATTGCCGTCCAAATTGTATAATCCTGCATCATATTAATGATATCAATATCACCCTGCTTATTCCGCCTATAAATTCCTAAACCTAAAGCATGAGCTGCTACAATTATATCTTTTGGAGTTCTATAACAAATACTCAAATTTATATCTTCGCACTCCACTCCCTGAAAAATACTACTTTTACTCGGCATACTGTCCGAATTATCATTTAAAGATTGTAATTCATCATATGCATAAATCATTTTCCCATTATATTTTAATGTCGATAATGCCAATTTAAAAAATCCCAATGAAAAATCCTGTGCCTCATCAACAAAGATATAGTCATATAACTTTTTTCCTTTTTCCCCTAAAGTATTAAGCAGATTTCTGCACACTTTATCAAATTTATTTGAACCTGATACATCATTATATCCTTCCCGTGCAATATTATTTTCTTTACATACCCTTGAATAAAATCCTTCCATTTCATTTCCGCCCCAAGAATGCAATATATGAATTTTAGACATGTCTGGTTCTTTATACTTTTCGAAATCTTTATAAAAATTCACAAACAAATCTTTAATATATTGTTTGAGCGATTTTGTATAAAAAACATATACTAATTCTAACTCTCTATTTTTGTAATGCATATACGCCATTTTCTTAACAAGAAGTATAGTTTTGCCACTTCCTGCTAATCCTCTAACTCTTGTATGAGCTGTTGTCTTCTTATAAATTGTTTCGAATTGCTCTTGATCCAACATATTAATTTCATTATTTCTGGCTTTAATTAATGCTCCCAAAGTATTTTCATTTTGAATTTCTCTATCATCTGTATGATTGAGTCCATATATATTTTGAATAATTGCATTTATTTCTCTATAATTACGCTCTGTAAGACAATCATCCAAATTTTCCAACAAACTAATAACACTATCAAGTGAATCAATATGAACTGCATTTAAAATATTCGTATTTTTCCAAAAAAGAGTACTCAACTCCGAACTTTGCATCATCATCATTAATAAATGTCTTTTATATACTTCCATTTCCTGATCATCTGCATATATGTATATAATACCTTTTTTGCAAATTATGCATGATTTCATAATAGTTTCCTTGCCATCTAATTCTATGAATGGATATCCATAATAGATGGAAATTTCATCCAAATAATCTATTTGCTCTAATTTTTTTACAAGCCCATTTATCTTTACTTCAATTTCTTTTGGCAAATCGTCAACATTTCCAAATATTCGCATATTTTTAAACCTCCATATATAATTAAACTTATATTTCTTGTTTTCTCTTTCTTATGATATCCCATTTCATATACATGAACTTACACATTAATTTACTAGATATTACTATTTTCTTTAAATTTATAAGCATAAATATTTATATATGTATAATATCATGTATACTAAATAGTGTAAATATACTTGTCATATTCTGTGATTTTTCTACCGCCATCTGTTTTTTCAGGATTTGGTTTGCAATAAATAATATTTAATTATAAAAAAGTGTAGGAGAAAAATTAAAATCATTTTCCTCCTACTTGATTAATAATTACTTATTCTGTTATGTTATTTAAACTTTCTATTCCTGCATTTCCCCAAAATGGTAACATTCAACTGTTATGTCCTTTAAATTTTTTCTTTTTGTTGCTGAAGTTTTAAATTACTTGCGCAAGCACACATTGTTTAACGCTTTTTCCCCCAACTATTTTTCACCTTACTATCAATGTATTTCTCAACAAACTGAAAAATCCCATTAACATTATCGCTTTCTCCATAACCAACATTCTGTCCTATAAGAATGCTGATACACCCTGCAGCAATTCCTGCTTTAATATCATTTTCTCCATCCCCCACCATAAAACTCTTAGATAAATCAATATTAAAATCATTTGCTGCTTTTAAAAGCAATCCCGGTTTTGGTTTGCGACACTCACAATCAATCTTCAATTCAGCAATCTCTCCTGAATATCCTTTATGTGGGTGATGCGGACAAAAATATATTCCATCTATATATGCGCCTTCTAAACCTAACTGCGTTTCCATTTTATTATGTATTTCATTTAATTGTTCATATGTAACCTCTCCTCTTGCAATAACAGGCTGATTAGTTACCACTATACAAAGATATCCACTATTATTTATCTTTTTAATAGCTTCTGTTACTCCATCAATTAATTCAAAATCGTCAATATTACGCAAAAATCCTTTATAAATATTTATAGTACCATCTCTGTCCAAAAAAACAGCTTTCTGTTTATTAGCTAAATTCTTAGCTTTTACTATACCTGCAATATAGTCCTTTTCTACTGCTCTATATCTATCTGGTGTTCCCATATCCTTAACATATTCTGGACTATCATAACAATACATCACATTCTTTCCGCATAAAGGTTTAAGTACTTGTCTATCTAAATCAACTTTAACTATCTTTCCATCAACCTCTTTACCTATCATATCCGTATCTATGTCTACCATATCCAATGCTTTAGCATTAATTACATGTAGCCCGGCATTTACTCTGTTTTTATACCACTCTGGTCTAGTTTCTTCTTTCGTCAACCATTGTTTTACAGATAAATCCCTATCAGCAATAATTAATCCACTATCATAAGGATGACTATTAGGATGTGTAAATAAAGTCACCAATGCATTTTTATTTTTGTGAAATTGTATCATTCTTTTAAAATCCACCTCAAAAATAGCATCAGCGTTTAATAACAGAAAATCATCATCTCCAAATTTTTCTCTCAATTTAAAAAGTGCTCCTGCATTACCCAATGGAATATTTTCAACAAAATATTCTATATGAACATTCCACTTGCTTCCATCTCCAAAATAATCCTTTATCTTATCACTCATATATGATATTGTTAAAATCAAGTCATCAAATCCTTGATTTCTTAAAGATATTATTTCTCTTTCTAAAACAGGCACACCATCAATAGGTATAAGTGGTTTAGGTATATCAGGAAATAATTCTGATATTCTTGTTCCTTTTCCACCTGCCATAATTACAGTTTTCATAATAATCAAGCCTTTCCTTCACTACCTAACACATTTATAATTTTATGTTCTACAAGTTCTTTAACGTATGCTCGTCCTTGCTTAAGATATACTCTAGGATCAAATGCTGATGTATCAGTCATAAGTACTTCTCGCACACCTGCTGTCATTGCAAGTCGAATATCGGAATCTATATTAATTTTACATACCGCACTTTTTGCAGCCTGTCTTAACATATCTTCTGGTACGCCTATGGCATCCTTTAACTTCCCACCATTAGAATTAATAATATCAACATATTTAGTTGAAACACTCGATGCACCATGTAACACTATTGGAAATTCTGGTAATCTTTCAGATACTTCATCTAATATATCAAAACGAAGTTGTGGCTTTATTCCAGGTTTAAATTTAAATGCTCCATGACTTGTTCCTATTGCAATTGCGAGCGAATCTACACCTGTTCTACACACAAATTCTTCTACTTCCTCTGGTTTTGTATAAGAATGATTCTCCACATTAACATCATCCTCAATACCTGCTAATTGCCCTAACTCACCTTCTACGACTACCCCATGTGCATGTGCATAATCTACTACTTTTTTTGTAAGTTTAATATTTTCTTCAAACGAATACTGTGACCCATCAATCATTACAGATGTAAAACCACCATCAATACATGATTTACACATTTCAAAATCTGCTCCATGATCTAAATGAAGTGCAATTGGAATATCATATTGAAGATTTGCTGCTTCAACTAATTTTACTAAATAATTATGATTTGCATAATTTCTTGCTCCATTTGATACCTGTAATATGACTGGAGATCTTAATTCTCCAGCTGCATCAGTTATTCCTTGGATTATTTCCATATTATTCACATTAAATGCTCCAATTGCATATCCGCCTGCATAAGCTTTCTTAAACATTTCTTTTGTTGTTACTAATGACATAATTACTTATTCTGTCCTTCCTATATTTTAAAATAAAAATTATTAATCTAAATTCCCCATTTTTTATTTTGTAATTTTCCAACAACTCTTTCAAACATTGGTAAAAATAAAGATTTATTAAGTAAGTATAAAACACCTACAGCAATAAATCCTAACCCTAAACAAAACCATGGTGTTGGTACTAAAAAAGTCAAGACCATAAAAATCATAACACTTACAAATAATACAATAAATTCACCCCAATTAACATTTAAATTAAAATATCTTTTAGAATGCTGTATTCTGATAGTCATCAAAAATAAATATGCTATAAATGTTGAAACACTTGCTGCATGTAATCCAATAAATTTAATACATGAAACATTAATAATAATATTTAATGCTGCTGAAAAAATAGTAGTAACAATACTTCTATGAGTTTCTTTTGAAATCTGATAACCCATTCCCAAAAAACTACTTAATGCACTAAATGCAGCTCCCAAATATAAAAAGCCTGTAAACTGCCATGCATTCTTATATGATTCAGCGACAAATATCTCTATAACAAATCTTGTAGCTGGAATTGCACATAAACACAATGTGAACAATAAAACATAATACTTTCTAAAAATTTCACTGTAAAATTTATCTCTATTAAGAGAATTATATTCTTTAATTGCAGATTCTTGCCAAGCTAAATAAAAAATACTTGTAATTGTAGTTAAAATAGTAGGGAATTTATTTGACATCGAATAAATTCCATTATAAGCAGCTCCTAAAAAAAATAAAATAATATATCTATCAGAAGAATTAACAACCCACCAGCATATTGTATTTGGCACAAGTGGGGCAGAATATTTTAATACTGGTTTAAATTCTTTATAGTTGAATTTATTTCTTAAAGAAACACTTAATTCAGGATTTGTTAAAAACATCAAAATAATGCATGCTATGTATGCTAAAACCTTTGATATTATTAATGCCTCTACTCCCAGTTTTAATACAACAAGCCCGATAATTTCCGCTACTAACATTATAGCACTATTAAGAATTCCATATAATGCATATTTTTTGTTTTTACCAAGTCCCCTGATAATATCTTGCAGTAATGTAAAAAACATTGTTGAAATAAGTAGCAATCCAATCCACATAGAATATTTAATATTGTAAAATCCACAAAAAATGCAAAAAATTATTTCAGTAATGATAGCAGTAAAACATAGAAACTTTAAACTATCACCAATAATTGACTCTTTTTTTTCTTTATTAGAATCAATAAGAAATCTAAAAACACCATCATTAATTTGGAAAATTATCAACGGTTGAATCATAGATATTGTAGTTAAAACTATATCATAATATCCCATGTCATTTGGATTAATAAAATATGAATATACTAATACCATGACATAGGACAATATCTTTGTGCCAAAATTTCCTATAGCATATATAATCGTATTTTTTGCTAATCTCGATTCACTATTCATATTTTAACCTCAATCCTATAATGTTTGCTTAAATTTATCAAAATATTTATTCATAATTTTTTCTTTATGCTCAATTAATTTTTTTGACTCATCTTCAATTTTTTTTATTTTAATATCAATTAAATCAATTACGTCATTAATATCTGTTCCAAAGCTAATAGAACTTGCTAAAAAACCATCAGTAGTACTAGATCTGCTGTCATGCTTAATCATAATGCCAGGAATTCCTAAAGAGGCACTCATTCCAATTCCATGGACTCTTCCTCCAATTACTAAATCAAATTTGTTGTAAATATCAATATAATCTTTAGCATCATAAGAATAATTAATATCAATATCTGGAAGTTCTTTTTTGGCTTTATCAATTTCATCTATATAATGACAAACAAGCTCAACGTCATATATAGTTGCTAATTTTTTATATAATTTAACAATGTAGTCATGCATCTCCTTTGAAACATTATTGCCTTTTAATGTCTCATTCGTAGCATAAATTAGTCCTATTTTTTTTACATTCTTCACAATTTTATTAATTGGAGAAGCAAATAATGCTGGACAAGGCATATATTCTGCATTATATTTTTTCAATAATTCTTCTGTTTGTTTATCACGAGTTGTAATAAACTTTGACTTAGATAATACCCTATCTACTATTTTATCTGACATAGAAAAATCGACACTATCCCCCGCTCCTAAGCCCAAAAATACAGTTGGAATATTACCTTTCTCAATTGCTTCATACATAGATTTAAGTCTCTTTCCATACCATTCAGGTGAACCTGCAAATAAAGCTAAATCAATATTTTTAACATTCATATCATCTTTCCAAGAATTATCATAATGACCTATTCTAAATATCTCATGCAATCCGCCTTTTCCTTTAAAAGAAGATTTATCCCACTTATAACTAAAAGAATAATTTCTCGTTTTATTTCGAAATTTTGCTCCACCCCTTATATCAGGATTTCTATTATAAATTATTGGATTAATTGTATTTCCATATATTTTTCTTAATAAATTCAAAGATCCCATCATGATAAATTCATCGCCTGGATTCCATTGCCTCGTTGTAGATATTAATACATTTTTCATTTTTATTTACCATTAAAGAGTTTTTATCATAGAAATATATGAATCTAAAGAAGAATTTAAATTAAAATTTGTCTTAATAAATTCCACTTGATTCTTAGTTAAATCTTGTTCTCTTATCATTCCTTCCTGCAATTTAATTATTGAATCGGCATATTGCTCTGCACTTTCGCAATAAATATATTCCCTATTATTTACTGCATTGATTCCTTCAATCCCAATTAAATTTGTTAATACTGGAATCCCCGCCGAAAGAGCTTCAATTACCTTTACCTTTATTCCTGCCCCACTTAAAAGAGGAGAAACAAAACACATTGATTTTTCAAATAATGAAATCTCATCATCTACATATCCAGTTATTATAATCTTTTCATTTGCCAGTTTTTTTAATTCCTCCGGCGGTCTATTGCCTGCAACAATAAATCTTACATCTTTATCATTAAGTAAAGTCATCACATTTTTTATGAACCAAATAGCTGCCTCATAATTTTCTGGTCTGTACATCGCACCCCAAAACAAAATATCTCTTCCATTTGACCTTCGTTTTATATTACTCATATCATGATAAAATGGACATATAATAAGAATTTTAGATTCTGGTATTTTCTCTTGAACTAATAAAATTTTATCTTTATCACTTTGAACTAAAATTAAATCACAACAATTTAACGATTCCAATTCTTGTTTTTTTAATTTAAAAAAATATTTGTTATTAATCTTTTTTCTAGTTAATTTCTGAAAATTCACATCATGTTCTGATCCTATAATTTTTAAATTTGGATATCTTTTTCTTAATAATTTTGCATAATAAACAAAATTGGTCCATTCCAACTCTACTATATCTGGAAAACGTCCTTCTTTTTTTAAATCATCTAAATATTTAATTATTTTATAATATTTAAAAAATGAAAACATTTTGTTTTTATAAATTAAATATCCAATTATATCAAATAATAAATGAAAAATATTTATTTTTAATGTTCCACTTGTAAATATTAAATCATAGTTAATACCACATTTATTTAGATCTATTTTACTTGAATCAGCTAATGGGCAAAAAATCAATGCACTAATGTCATAATATTTTGACAAATTTTTTAAATAAAAATTATAAGTTTTCCCCCCTGCATGTCCTATATTATCAAATGGACAAACAGGCGATATACTCAACATTTTCATATACATCTGCACCTCATAATCTTTCATATGTTAAATCAATTTTTTTGCAAATTTTTTCTAAAAATGACAACTTCAATATTGGCTTAGTAATTATACCTACAATGAAATTTAAAAAAATACCTGCTATGTAAATTATAATCGGCAAAAAAATTATAGTTATAGGAAAAATTTCAATTATATGATTTACATAATCCCATAATATATATTTGCAACAATTTTCATGTATTAAATAAACCATTAAAGTAGACGATGATAATATTACTAGTATTCTCTCAATTAACTTATTTTCAAAATTTAATGAAGTATTTTTAAGCATTAAGAAAAAAGAAATTGACAACATTAACACTAATGGTGATTCATTACATAATAATAAATTTGTTTTATTAAATTTCAATGATATAAATGTTACAAAAGTCAAAATAAAAAATAATGTAAAATATATTATTTTTATAATGACTGTATTAACTTTAATATTACGTATTGATAATGCAAAAAAATACAGTATTATCATCCATATAATTGTTCTTCCGCCATTAGATGAACTATCAAAAATAAAACAATTTGGATATATATATATAATAAAATATAAAATTAAAGTTGTTAAAACATTCCTTTTTTTTGAATAAAATAAATTGAAAATTATGTCTAAAATCGGGTGTAGTAAATACAATCCTAAATAGCTAGTTATAAACCAAAAAGAATTACTTAAAACTGGTAATAAGCTCTTTAAAATCCATATATATTTTATTGATTTTTTAAACAAAAAAACATAAAGCCCCAATGATACTATGGACACAATTACTGTATGTAATATTATTTTAAATACATTTTTAAATTTAAAAGGTCTTTCATAAAGAATAACTCCCGAACAAATAATAAAAATATTAACATTAACTTTACATATAACTCTAACAGATGAATATAATGCCAAAAAAACATCGCTTGTTATATATAAAGATTTTATATTTGTATATATCAACATATGTTCTATAATAACCATATTCATAGCTATTATTTTTAATAAATCTAATGTATAATTCCTTTTCGATAACATTTAATCTAATATGCCTTTCTTATACGTATTTTATTCTTTATTGTGCATAACCCAATATATACAAAGTATACTTGGGGAATAAAATAAGTAAGTTTATATCTGGGTGTAAAATTTCCTATACTATATGAAATTGAATATACAGACATTGAATTTATAAAAATTGTAAACAATAAAAATGATAATTTTTTATCTTTAGGATTTAATATTCCAATAACCATTAAAAAAATAAAAGGTATGTTCCAGAAAGACTGAAAAAAATAAACAATTGTTTGCCATGATGGATGACTAAACATCATTAAAAAATCACTAAATTGGTTTAATATATTAGGAAACATAAATAAATGAATCAATTCTGAAATTGATACTTCACCTAAACTATAACTCCAACCAATTATTGACATTACTTTATTTATAATTACAGTACCAACAATGAATATTGCCATTATTACTATATTAGATGAAATAGCAATAATATCTCCAAATATAATCCATAATGATAATGGAACAACAATTATTATTGACATTGGTCTGATTAACACAAATAAGAATGAATATATAATAAAGAATTTATTTAGTTTTCCTAAAGCTATATAATTAATAAAACATGCAAAAACTTCTAACATTGCAAAAATATATATTGCTTCTCTTATCATTTTACCTGCATTAAAAATAACCATTGGGTAAAATAGCAACATAAAAAAGACAACTGTTAATGATGGCAATTTTTTATATGATTTTTTATACAGACCATCAATCTCTATTATCACATCAATAACAGAAACCGAAATTAACATTAACTGTGTTAAATAAACAAGATAAATATTAATATGCAAATCAAACAAAACAGGATGATATAAACAATAACTTATAATTGTTGCATATAAATATTGTCCAAAATTTGATATTGATAATGATCTATTTGTAATATCCCAATCTCTGGAAACCAAACGATATAATCTATCCCATTTTTCTCCTTTGTTAATTGCCTCCGAAGCTTTGAATATCCATCTTGAATCATCATCAAACGGAACACCATATTTCCAACCAACATAATATTCAACATACAAATTGAACAATATAATTATAAAAATTCCGCCAAAAATGATAATCATAATATTATTTCTAACTCTATCGTCCAATAGCGATAACTTCTTTTTTAGCAAAAAAATAACTAATATAAATAACACCACTATCATTTTAATTTCACCTTTTTTATAGTCTCTAAGTAATCATATCCATTAATATTATCAGGTTCAAGGTATGCCCCCTCTGCCCATTCATTCCATGCATTTATCATTAGAAAAGGCACATTATTTATATTACATTTATTTAACAACAATGAAAAATACTTTTCAAATTTTTGAACAGATACATTAGTTAAAACTTGACCATTATATCCTTTTCTAGCCGTATTGTCCCAATCAGCAACAACTCCAGGAATCGATTTTTCGTTTAAATCATTTTCATAAATTGATTTCCATAATTTTTCATAGTCATATTTATAACTAATAATTCCTTTATTATATTTACTTAAAAAGCCATTTACAATAGGTAAACACTTTCTTTTGAAGATCCTATTAAGCAGTCCAAATATTCCCAATTTATTTCCAAATGTATAGAAAGGCTCTCGTCTATAACCAGCATTGAATTTACCAAGATTTTTTTTAGAATGAGCATCATCCGTTTTCACGAAAAAAATCCCATCAAACCCATCTTCCATGGCTAATTTATTCCAATAATCAATAAACGAATTCATTTGTTTAAAATGCCAATCAGCAAAAATAATAAAAACAGGTTTATTATCGATTTTTATATATCTGTCATCTAAAAAATATGTTCTATTATATTCATAAAATTCTTTCCAGTCATTAACATTGCCATATTCCTGTGGCCATAGCATTGTTTCATCTTGACCAAACCAAGCTTTTCTCCAATCATGGTTAGCCCAATACAAACAATAACTCATGTCAATTTCCTTATTATCTCTAATTATTTCGGTTGGCAAATTCAAAAGCATTGAACCATTTTTCCCATTTTTTTTACCATATTTCGAGTTATTGCACGAATAATATTGGTATATAGCAAAACCATCTATCCCATATTTTTTTGCGAGATTTGCTTGCCAAATAATTTCATCTTTATTACTTAAATCATAGAAATGATCATTTAATGGCAATTTGGGTTGCAAATGTCCTTTAAATAAAGGCTTTGCCTGTTTACAAGCTGTCCATTCAGTATAGTTATTTCCCCACCAATCATTATTATAATCTGTATCATAATACTGTGGTAAATATAATGCTAATACTTTTGTCTTTGCCATTATTCTTCCTTCCTTGCTATTAAATATTATTTCTCCAATAATCCAACATATCAGATATTGTCTGTTCCATACTAATGTCTTGAGACCAGCCAGTATCCTTTTTTAAATCTGTAATATCTCCAACAATAATTTTTTCATCAGTTGGTCTTATTAATTTATTATCAACTATAGTTTCCAATTTATGATTAATTTGTTTTTCTATCATGGAAACAATATCTTTCATCTGATAAATATACTCAGATGAAACATTGTATACTTTTCCTACTTTTCCCTTTTCAGCTAGTAACATAAGTGCTTTAACCAAATCTCTTTGATCCATAATTGCTCTCTTTGTATCAAGATTACCTACTCGTAATTTCCAAACATTAGTCTTTTCAGCTTCAATTGCTCTTTTTGTAAAATCTGATGTAACATCATTGACTTTTCTTGTTCCAGTTGAATTAAAAATTCTAGCTCTTATACAACGGATATTATCATTCATATAATATTGAAAAGATATTAAATCTTGTCCAACTTTACTTACTCCGTATGGATGAAGTGGCTGTAACTGTGCATCTTCCTTTACATAAACCTCCCCTTTTCGCTGCAGCTCATTTAATGTTTCGCCATATTCAGCAGAAGAGCAGGCAACTACAACTATTGGATTATATTCAGCATCTTTATATTTTCTAGCTTTCTTAATTGCTTCATAAATATTTACAGTTGAATTAATATTTACATCTAGTGTTTCTGTTGGGCTTACCCATGAAACAGTCGGATATGATTGTGCTGCAAGATGATAAATCTGATCTGGCATAAAATCCATTATTAATTCATCTATACCCTGTGCATATCTTAAATCACACTGCACAAATTTAATTGGAAGCTTAATCTGCTCAATGTTTTTTTTATTCTTATGCCAAATACCTATTACATCATCTCCACGATTAAACAAAAGCTCTACCATATGTGAACCAACCATACCACCTGCACCAGTTACCAAAACTTTCATTATTCATCACCTCCAAAAAATCTATCTTCAAGCATCAAACATAGACAATGATAAATTGGCAGATGATGCTCTTGAATCATGTATGTTCTAGTTTGGGATGAACGAACCGTTACATCAGCCATTTTGCTTAACTTACTATCTCTTGCTCCTGTTAGCCCTATAATTTTCATTCCTTTAGCTTTAGCTACTGTTGCAGCATAAAGTATATTTTTTGAATTTCCAGATGTTGAAATAGCTAAAAACACATCTCCACTTTTACCAAATCCATTTATTTGTTGTGCAAAACATAAAAGTGGTTCACAATCATTCATATAAGCAGTCGACAAAGCAAGGTGACCATCAAGAGCTATTGCTGGCAATCCTCCTTGAAGGTTATTGCTTAACACAGTCCCCATTACATCGTCAATCTCTTTTAACCTTATCTTATATTCTTCTGATAATTCTCTGGGATTTTCAAATCCTTTCATCAACTCACCAACAATATGTTCTGAATCTGCTGCTGAACCACCATTACCTGCTATAAGCAATTTGCCTCCAGAAGAATAACTTTTTTCTAATATGTTATAAGCTTCTATTATATTTTCTTTTTCACATGATAATTCTGGATATCGATTTATTAATATATCTACATGTTTAAATATACTCATAATTTTCTCCTTATAATTCAAATTCCTCTGGACTATAATGAATAACCCTTGTTCCACCATCTTCAAATTTAAATGGAATATACATTAAATCTTTCATTGCATTTTTTACATATTCTTGTTTTTCAGGCTGAACGTAAAAAACCAAAAAGCCCCCTCCGCCAGCTCCTAGAAGTTTTCCACCTAAAGCTCCTGCTTTTATTCCTTTATCATACAATTCATCTATACTTCCTGTACTGATTGAATTTCCAGTTCCTTTTTTTAATTTCCAAGTATCATTTAATAATTCGCCAAATTCATCTATATTTCTATCATTATTAGTCAATACAGCTTCCGCTTCATCAACAAGATTATACATTTTCTTTAATTTTGCTCTCTTTTCTTCAGTTCCATTAACATTATTCACTTTTTGTATATCAGAAGAAAATCGCGTAAACCCTGTAAAGAACATCATCAAATTATTATTTAATTGTTTTTTTCTATTTGGTGAAATTATAATAGGAAATACTTCATAACCATCTGCTCCAAAATTAATCCTATTAAATCCACCAAAAGATGCAGCAATTTGATCCTGCCATCCTCCTGCTTCATTGCAAAGAACTCTTTCTAGATATATAGCCTCATCTGCTAACTTCTTTTTATCTGCATATTTACCTTTTAACGCATAAAAAGCATTAAGCATACCAACCGCAAATGAACTTGATGTACCAAGACCAGAACGAGCTGGTAAATCTGCTTCATATGTAAGTCTAATTTCTCTCATATCTAACATCTTCATAGCTTCTCGTATTGCTGGATGTTGAATATCCTTTACATTTGATACTCTTTCTGTTTTAGAATAAGACAACTCATTTGACCAATCAAAAAACCTTGGTAAATGTCTTACATTAACATAACAATACTTATCAAATGTAGTAGAAATAACAGCACCTCCATTCTCTTTAAAATATTCCTCTAAATCTGTTCCCCCACCAAAAAATGACATTCTGAATGGTGTCTTTGTTATAATCATCTTTTATTTCCTCTATACTTTCTCTAAGACATTATAAAAATCTTCTGCAAAATACTCAGCTGAATATTTTTTATATCCAAATTCATACGCTGCATCAGAAAAACATATTAATTGTTCTTTTGAATATTTACTTACTTCTTTAACTTTATCCGCAAAAGCATCAACATCTTTTTCCCTAATTAAAAACCCTGTTTTTCCATCTTGTATCTGCTCTTTAATTGCCCCTACACTAAATGAAATAACTGGTCTCGCATATCTACAGGCATCTGTAATGACACCTGACTGTGTTGCATTTGAATAAGGTAATACAACCCAATCAGCATTCTTGAACTCCTCTATCATCTGAGTATCACTCACTTCGTAATCAACTAATGAAACATTACTAAAATTTCTTACATAATCAATTAAATATTGTGATTCCTCATCAGCTGCCCCTACAATTCTATATTTTATATCTGGTGTCTTTTCTATAATTTGTGCAAACAAATCAAATCCCTTATATTTTCTAATTCTTCCAAAATATAAAAAAGTATTTGAAAACGTAAGCTTCGTTTTTTGAGGATAATCTCTCCATAATTCAAAACACGTTATCTTTTTTGAATCAATTTTGTATTTCTTTGATAATATATCTTTAAACATATAATTTCTAAGAATAACATGTTTAGCCAAATGACATGTTACAAAATTAGACAATGCCATAAGCTTGTTACCATCATGTGGAATAACATCATGAACAGCAACTATTTTCGTTTTAAATGGACACAAAAGCATAACAAATAAATTCCATATATGCTGACTCTCAAAATAAATTATATCTATATTATTTTTATCAATTATCTTTTTAATTTCAAATAGCACTTTTATATTAAACGTACCCTTTTCTACCCCAGGTCTTTCCGGACATCTTATATAAAAATTTTTTTCCGTTTTAGGAGCAATGTTTGTCTTAGGGTTAATTATACCTATTGCAAATACATCATGTTTAGGATATAGTGCATTAAACATGCTATATGTTGTATTTTGATGATCAGCATTATTCGAAAAAGTAATTAGACATATTCTTTTCTCTTTCATATATACTCCTCTGTTATCAATTTTACTTTCAATTCATCAAAATCATATTCCTACTTCAGCCCCATCCTGTCACAATCCTCAAACCAGTCCCTAAAACTTTCTTCTAACGTATAATGGAACTTATAATCAGTTGTTGCCAGTTTCTTGCCACATATATTTGTTGACACCATAAGTTTCTTAACTCTGGCTGGGTGTATTCCTATCTTCTTGCCACCAATAGGTCCTACAATTCTTGCCACAGTCATAAGCAGACCTCCTGGGATTAATGGAATATGTCTCTTCATTCCAGTTGCCTTCTGCATTGTTGTGCATATCTGCTCTATGTTGTAAGCAGGCTCAAATGTGCAGTTAAATATATCAACACCCGGATAATCATTATCTATCATTCTGTATTTGAAAAATCTGACAAGTTCTTTAACATATATGCAGGCCTTGATTGTGTCTTTTCTTCCTGTATACACGAAATAATGCTTTTTCTGTCCCCAGTAGAGTCGTGTCATATTTCCATGTTCACCTTTGCCATACACAATTCCCGGACGGACTATTGTTAATTCTCTCTCTGAATTCTTTGCCTGCCATATCATATGAATCTTCTCTGCTGTAAGTTTGCTTATTCCATACGGTGTATTAGGTGTTGGAATTGTTTCTTCTGTTTTAAGTTCTTCTGCTGCACCATAAGGAGCAATTGAACTTGTGAAAAGAATTTTCTTTATATTATGTTTTTCTGCAAATGCAGTAACATTCTCTGCACCAAGTATATTCGTTTCAAAATACGCATAATCTGGATGCCCCGGTGTTCTATGCACTGCAGCAAGATTGAATATAATGTCATTGCTTGTTGGCTGAAAATCAAACTCAATCTCTTTTCTGACGTCAAGTCTCACATACTCAACGCCTTCTATCTTCTCTACAACACCAGGGACAACGCCCTCTTCTCCTGGCATAACAATATCTAAGTCATATATTTTGTCACCATCTTTTATACATTCCTGTTTTAAAAGTTTAATAAGATGTGTTCCAATAAATCCTGAACCACCAAATATAATGTAATTCATCAATACACTCCCTCACGCTATCCTTCCCGCCTCATATTCACTGGCGGTTAATTTTGCTCTTACTTCCAGCCCTGCCTTTATACGGCGGGGTTCTTTCCAAAGTTCAATTCCAAGTTCAGCGATTCGCTTGTGTCTGTCGATTCGAGTTATATAGGTCTGGCAGTTGTTAAGCGGACCTTTTTCGACTATAAGCTTGTCATCTACAATTATTCCACATGACATTCTGATGCAGTTGTTTTCATCCATCAGCATCTTAAGGATTGCTCTTTCCTCTTCATATATAGGATTAAAGCCTCCTCCAATACGCACAGGAACAACCGTAGTTGGTATTCTCTTAAGCTGTTTTTCCAGTTCATTGGGTAAATTACTTTCGATAAACACATAACTTGGAAACAACCAGTCTTCTTCAAGATTCCACTTTCCTGAATATCTTTTAAGATACTGATATGTAGGCGCAAAAATATTGACTGCAGCATCTGTACTCAATGCATTCCTGCATTTTTCGATGGCAATCTTCTCTCTGCCTTTTCCAGCCATTACTACATACCACATACATCCTCCTACCAGAACTGATTGACTTTGGATATAATGGCACGCACTATCTGCAACATAATAAATATTATGTTGTAAATATTACAAACCATCTCATGTACTTTACCACAATTAAAATAAAAATACAACAGTTGTTGTATCTAATTTTATCGAATTTACAATTGAATTGTCGAAAAATCAATTGTAAACATTTTCTATTATCTTGTCTGATTTTTATAAAACACAGTAAATAAGCCTGTTTACACCAGCTAATATATCCAGAAAATTCATTTACAACATAATATTTATTATGTTGTACTTTTTACAAAACATTTTCTATCCACCACTTTTTTAATTATATAATCACTTTTTATAACCATCTTCATACTGTCCAGCAGCTTTCTATGTTCTTCCCCTGATGATTTCACATATATACGGGTTGTCTCAATATTGCTGTGACCAAGCACATCCGCAAGACGTGCTATGTCCTTTTTAATATTGTAGAAGCTTCGGGCAAACAGATGTCTCATATTATGCGGAAATACTTTTGATGGGTCTATTCCTGCTGCCACACTTAACTGCTTCATCATTTTCCAGATGTTGCACCTGTTTAAAGGTCTTCCGGTTCTTGTAATGAATATGCTGCCCCGCACTATTCCATGTCTGTCTGCATATCTTATGAGTGCATTTCTTAATTCTGACGGATATAATATTCTTCTTAATTTTCCTTTGTTATGAATATCTGCTACGCCCCTGATTACAGATTCCAAAGTTACTGCTTTAAGTTCACTTATCCTTATTCCGGTACTCCCCAGAGTCTGTATAATAAGTGCAAGCTGTTCATTTCCCATAGAAACAGCTGTATCAATAAGACATTCATATTCACCTTTCGTAAGTTCGCGTTCCTCTGTGGCAAACATATTTTTCTGTACCTTTATCATCTTCACTTTCATATCTGCACAATCCATAACTTCAAGATAATGATTAACAGATGCCAGAAATGAATTGATACTTGATATTTTATAATCACCTGTGCTTTCAAGATAATACTTATAGTCAATAACCAACTGCTTACTTATACATTTCCCCGCAGCATATTCATAGAATTTTTTCATATCTCTTACATACTTCTCAACAGTAAGCCTGCCCTTTTCTTCCCTTACAAGTATTTTCCTGTATTCTTCTATGCTTCTCTCTGTAATAAACATTTTCTTCATTTTGTTCTCCTCATTTATCCTTATTATATGTATCTATAGAAAAAGCCCGCTGGTTAATCTCTTAACCAACGGGCTGTTACTGTTCTTTCATTATTATATTGTTATTATCTTTTATTCCTTGTCTTCTCCATTACATCAAGAGTATGCATCTTACCATATGCATCTCTCTTATGCTTCGGAACTTCTCCTGCTTCAGAATTAAATATACCGACATTCTGACCTTTATTATGCTTTGCTGCACATGCCGGACAATATCTTCCGTATCTTATCTCTGCTCCGCAGTCCTCACATTTGATATAGCTGTCCGAACCGTCAGGAATCTCTATTCTTCCTTCTCTCAGATATCTGTTAATTGTTGATACAGGAACCCCTGTTCCATCTGATATATTAGCTGCATTAGAAGGACCATGGTCTTCTATATATTTCCTCACTTTGCCAAAAGATGTCATTTCCTCTGCTCCACAGTTGTCACACTTAAACACTTCTCCAAATGCATAACGCATAAGTTCACCACACTTTGGACATATCTTGGCACGGTCATATTTAATCAGTGTATCAATCTGGCGCTTTTCCTTTTTCTGCTTTTCTCTTTCCTCAATCTGCCTTAAAGTAGGTTTCATAATCATACCTTCTTTCTTTCAAGTGTATCTCTGAATATATCTCTTCTTTCAGTTTTACCAACTTTATTAATATCTCTTTCTTTATATGTTCCGTCATTCTTAATCTGCTTTTTCTTATAATTCTTATCATCCGGTTCGTCTTCCTGTGTTGTCCTGTCTGCCCTGCCAGGTTCCTTAAGAGCTTTCTCCAGTATCTCCTTATTCTGAAATGCAGAATTGCCATGGTTCATTGATAACATCTGTCTCTGCTTCTGGCTTATATACTGTTCAAGGTTAGCATTACGCACGCCTAACCTGCATCCGTATACTATCTTGTTCTCACCGATAACAACCTTCCTCACAATAATCCCCATAAGACTATAATTCTGATTAAAGTCAGCAAATACAAGTCTTACCGGCATATTAATGACATTGTCCATATCCTCCATGCCAACAAAAGAGAATCCACTCTCACTCACATCTTTAACAATAACATCAACTGCCTTACGGTTAGTCCCTAACTGTGCAACTCCCGAGATACCTATAAACAGCCTGAAAGCCCCTCGTCTGTTAACTTCAAAGCCTTCTCCATTAGCTGTAATCTTATAAAATGTTCCATTATCTTCTCTTATTGAATTAACCGCAACGCCCTTCCATAACATTGGTGGCTTACTGTCCCTTATCATATATACACTTACCATAATACCGCCACCTGAAGAATTAAAGCTTAATATCTTTCCATTAATTCTTATTGGCTCAACCAATACGCTTTGGTTAACTTTTCTGATAACCTTCGATGGAAACTCATATTTCTGTCCATTCATACTTAATTCAATTACCAGGTTATTATCCTCGGCTATGTCCTGTAAAAGCATAGTTATTCTCCATTACACGCAATTAATGATATAATTATAACACATTTACAACAATAAAAAAAGACTCTCATGCCAAACTTGCATGAGAATCTTCTTTCATGATTAATTATTCTTCATCTTCTTCTGGTTCATTCCAGTTATGATATACATTCTGAACATCATCATCTTCATCTAAAAGTCCTAAGATTCTGTTCATCTTCTTAATATCATCCTCAGATGTAAGGTCTACAGTTGTCTGTGGAATCATAGTAACCTCTGCTGAAGCAAATGTTACTCCGGCATCAGCTAATGCCTGATTAACAGCATCAAACTCCTCTGGTGAAGTAAGGATTTCATAGCAATCCTCTTCTTCATTGAAATCATCTGCACCAGCGTCAAGAGCTAACATCATAAGCTCATCAGCATCTCCGGTATATTCTTCCTTGTCTACAATCATCTGTCCCTTGTTATCAAACATGAATGATACACAGCCTGGGGTACCAACATTACCGCCACCCTTAGTGAATGCACTACGGATATTAGAAGCTGCTCTGTTTCTGTTATCAGTAAGAGCCTCTACGATAATAGCTGTTCCGTTAGGACCATATCCTTCATATGTAACTGATTCATAGTTAGACATATCATTACTTGCAGCCTTCTTAATAGCTCTGTCAATTGTATCATTAGGCATATTAGCTGCTTTACACTTAGCAACAACCTGTCTTAACTTACTGTTATTATTAACATCCGGACCGCCTTCTTTAACAGCTATCATAAGCTCCTTACCAAGTCTTGTAAAGATTTTACCCTTAGCTGCATCATTGGCTGCCTTCTTATGCGCGATATTCGCAAATTTTGAATGTCCTGACATAAAAATACCTCATTTCAAATTATTGTTGTAACTATTCAGAGCCAGCCTCCAAAATGCTTCGCATTTTGGAGGTGTGGCGTATCCGCCAGATAGAATTTCAAAATCAGATATAGAAATGCAAGCATTTCTAATCTGATTTATGAAATTCTGCCTGGCTCTGAACAGTTACATATTAGCTTTAATCTTCTCAATCATCTCTGCATATTCAGCATCTGTAAGATACTTCTTATCTGGGTTCATAAGGAATACGCCACCCCATTCGAACTCGTCCTTATACTTAGGGCAGAGATGGAAATGAAGGTGATGACCTGTATCACCATATGCACCATAGTTAACCTTATCTGGGTGGAAAGCAGCCATGATAGCTCTTGCTACTCTTGCAACATCCTCAAAGTAAGCAGCTCTCTCTTCTGCAGTTAACTCGTTCATATCACCAACATGCTTCTTATGTGCTACGATACATCTTCCAGGATGACTCTGCTCCTTGAACAGATATACCTTTGATGTCTCAAGCTCACATATCTTAATACCAAACTTAGCTACGAGGTCACCCTCTACACAATATGCACAATTCTGATCTACCATAATCGTATCCTCTTTTCTATAACCAAATATAACTCATGCTTCTATATTGCCGGGTTTGAACAGATACAATCTGTTCAAACCCGTATGTAACCGGCATGTTCTCATGCCAATTACATTATTACATTGCATCCTTAATTGAGAAGCTGATTCTTCCCATCTTATCCTTACCCATACACTTGCACTTTACATGATCGCCAAGTGTAAGAACATCTTCAACATGGTTGATTCTCTCATTAGAAATCTTAGAAATGTGAACCATTCCTTCCTTGCCAGGAGCAAACTCTACGAATGCACCGAATTCCTTAATGCTTACAACCTTACCTTCATATATCTTGCCTTCTTCGAAGTCTTCTACAATAGTCTTGATATACTTCATAGCCTTATCCATTCCTGCCTGCTCAACACCACATACAGAAACGAATCCATCATCAGTAATATCAATCTTGACACCGCACTCATCAATGATTGCGTTGATTGTCTTACCACGCTGTCCAACTACTTCGCCAATCTTAGCAGGGTCAATAGATGTCTGGATAATCTTAGGCGCATACTCACCAACAGTCTTTCTAGGCTCAGCAATAGCAGGCTTCATACATGTATCCATAATGAAAAGTCTTGCTTCTCTTGTTCTTCTTATAGCCTCTTCAACGATTGGTCTTGTAAGACCGTGAATCTTAATATCCATCTGGATAGCTGTAATACCTTCTGTTGTACCTGTTACCTTGAAATCCATATCTCCAAAGAAATCTTCAAGTCCCTGGATATCAGTAAGTACAATATAATCATCATCTGTCTCGCCTGTAACAAGACCACATGAAATACCGGCTACCATTCTCTTAATAGGAACACCTGCTGCCATAAGTGACATACAAGATGCACATGTTGAAGCCATTGATGTAGAACCATTAGATTCAAATGTCTCAGAAACGGCACGGATTGCATATGGGAACTCTTCCTCTGATGGAAGAACAGGAACAAGTGCCTTCTCAGCTAATGCTCCATGTCCGATTTCACGACGTCCTGGTCCTCTTGATGGCTTAGTCTCACCTACAGAGTATGAAGGGAAATTATAGTGATGTATGTATCTCTTAGTAGTTACATTCTCATCAAGACCATCAACCTTCTGTGCCTCTGATAAAGGTGCAAGAGTAACAACATCACAGATCTGTGTCTGTCCTCTTGTAAACATTGCAGAACCATGAACTCTAGGAATAATATCAACCTCAGCTGCAAGTGGTCTGATCTGGTTAATAGCTCTTCCGTCCGGTCTCTTGTGATCCTTTAAGATCATCTTACGAACAGTCTTCTTCTGGTACTGGTAAACAGCTTCACCAAGAACTGCAAGCCATTCCTCATTATCTGCAAATGCTTCCTTCATCTTCTCAGTTACAGCATCAATATTCTTCTCTCTTGTCTGCTTGTCATCTGTGAATACAGCAACTTCCATCTCTTCTGGAGATACAACCTGCTTCATAGCCTCAAACATCTCTGCAGGAACAGCACAGCTTACATAAGAATGCTTTTCCTTGCCAACCTCAGCAACAATCTTATCAATAAATGCAATGATTGTCTGGTTGATATCATGAGCCTTATATATAGCCTCAATCATCTTGTCTTCTGGAATCTCATTAGCTCCTGCTTCAATCATAATAACCTTCTGCTTAGTTGAAGCAACTGTAAGCTGAAGATCTCCATCCTGCCACTGTGCCTGAGATGGGTTAACGATAAATTCTCCATCAATCATACCAATCTGTGTTGTAGCACATGGACCGTCAAATGGAATATCAGAAATAGATGTTGCAATAGCAGAACCAATCATAGCAAGTAATTCTGGTCTGCAATTCTCATCAACTGACATAACCATGTTATTAAGAGTAACATCATTACGATAGTCCTTAGGGAATAATGGTCTCATAGGTCTGTCGATAACTCTTGATGTAAGGATAGCATTCTCAGATGCCTTACCTTCTCTCTTGTTAAATCCACCAGGAATCTTTCCTGCTGCATACATCTTCTCTTCATATTCAACGCTTAATGGGAAGAAATCAATTCCCTCTCTTGGTTCTTTAGATGCTGTTGCTGTTGAAAGAACAACAGTATCACCATAATGCATTAATGCAGCACCGTTAGCCTGTGCACACACTCTGCCGATATCAACTCTTAAAGTTCTTCCGGCGAGTTCCATTTCATACTGTTTAAACATATGAACTCCTTCCATAAAAAATATATATTTAACAGAAGGTCCGAAACAACTGAAAAACACACCATAAACTACCGCCATGGTATACATTTCAGTGGTCTCGGGGTATCCCTTCTGCCATTAACAACGCAATAGGGCGGAGTTATACACTCCGCCCTGATTAATTACTTTCTTAAGCCTAAACGCTCAATAAGATTTCTGTAAGATTCAATATCTGTATCCTTAAGATATGCAAGTAAAGCTCTTCTCTTACCAACCATCTTAAGAAGACCTCTTCTTGAGTGGTGATCCTTCTGGTTAACCTTAAGATGTTCTGTTAACTCAGCGATTCTTTCTGTTAAGATAGCTACCTGAACTTCTGGAGAACCTGTGTCTCCTGGCTTTCTTCCATAAGTAGCAATGATTTCTGCTTTCTTTTCCTTAGATATCATGTCTAAATCCTCCTAAATATTAATCTCCTGCCACTAAGCTTCAGGTCGGAGTGTCCTACAGCTGGGTGACGGCTCATACTTGATTATTGTAACACAGGCATTAAACCTTTGCAAGTATTAATTATCCAATAAGAAACATATTTCTTGCAAAATCCGAATCTGCCGCAATCTGTCTCTTCAACCCTTCTACATCTTCAAACTTCATCTCTGGTCTTATAAAATGTATGAATTCAACATCAACCTTCTTGCCATACACATCCTTGTCAAAATCAAAAAGAAATGTCTCAACACTTATCTCTGGTGCATCACTTACTGTAGGCTTAGTTCCTAAGTTAGTAACCCCGTAGAATTTTTCACCATCAATAGTCGTCTGGGTAGCGTATACTCCATTAGGTGGCAGGAGCTTATACTCCGTCGGATATATGTTAATAGTAGGGAAATCCAGCTTCCGTCCAAGCTGGTTTCCTATCGAAACCACACCTGTAACATTAAACGGTCTGTTAAGAAGAACATTTACCGTTTCCATATGGCCAACCTTTAATTCTTCTCTTATATATGTACTGCTGATTTCCTTATCCTGATATTTTTCCTTTTCAACAATAATAGTTGTAAAGCCAAGTTCTTCTCCTGCTTTTGCAAGCATTGCTGCATCACCTGCCCTGTCTTTTCCAAAACGGTAATCAGTACCTACAACAACATACTTTGCATGCAGCTTATCAATAAGAATCCTGTGTATAAAATCTTCAGGCTCCATATGCATGAACTCATCTGTAAAAGGATATTCAATCTCAACATCTATGCCAAAGCCTTCACACAGACTGCGTCTTTCACTGCTTGTAGATATAAAATGCTGATACTTCTGTGGACATATTGAAAGCGGCAGACTGTCAAAAGTAAACAAAACCGCAAGCAGATTCTCCTCATCTGCTTTCTGCCTTACAATCTCAATAAGCTTCTGATGTCCTGTATGAATTCCATCGAATTTTCCTAATGTAACTGCACTTTTCTTATTTAATTGAAAATCATCTGTTCCATGAATATATTCCAAAGATGATCACGCCCCTTTACTTGTTGTCTTCGTAAAATATCTTAACCGGATAAAGCACTTCATCCCGAAATTCATATACACCGATAAAACATTTATCAGAATCATACACTCTGTATTTCTCATTATCACTGATTGCAGCATCTGCAGGTATCTGTTCTCCTGACATCTTATTGCCATTGTGAAGATACCGGCTGTATTCCTCTGCAAATGTTATCTCCTGATAATCACTGAATATCTTATCTATGCAGGTTATCCTGTCTTCTATTTCACCCTTTAACACAAGAGCTGATATCTGGTTAAGCGTAAGTGTGTCGTCAAGCATGAATTTGCCTACACGCGTTCTTGTAAGCTTCATCATACATGCACCACACCCAAGCTTCTTACCTATATCATCACATAATGACCTGATATAAGTTCCCTTTGAGCAGTCAACAGTAATAGTAACTGTTTTCTGTTTATCTGAAAGATTGATATCATTCACCCTTAATGTATTAATATGGACAGTTCTTGGTTTTCTTTCAATCTCAATACCTTTTCTTGCAAGCTCATAAAGCTTCTGTCCATTATGCTTTAAAGCTGAATACATAGGCGGTATCTGTTCATACTCACCTATGAATTCATTACATGCTTTAAGGACATCCACTTCACTCACATTAACCTCTGACTGGGCAACAATTTTCCCTGATATATCAAGAGTATCTGTCGTTGTGCCAAGAAGCATTACAGCCTCATAAGTCTTTCCCCAGTCAGTTATAAGGTCACACAGCTTTGTAGCCTTACCGATACACACAGGAAGCACCCCAACCGCATCAGGGTCAAGTGTGCCTGTATGACCAATTTTTTTAGTTTTAAGTATTCCCCGAAGCTTTGCAACTACATCATGAGATGTAAATCCCTGCTCCTTATATACATTTAAAACACCATTCATGCATTATCCTCATTATACTGCTGCTCAATCATTTCGCCAATCTTATTAACAATACTGTGGACATTGCCCTTAGCAGAGAATCCTGCTGCCCTCACATGTCCTCCACCGCCAAATGCTGTGGCGATTCTTGCAACATCAATCATTTTCTTTGAACGAAGACTTACTTTGTATTCTTCCTTATCTGTTTCATAAAGGAATATAGCCACTTCAACTCCGTCTGTTAAGCGTAACTGCTCAATAATTCCACCAAGTTCTTTGCCAGTGACACCATAGAAATTCATTTCTTCAATAGATACACTTGAAAATATACATCTGCCATCATAAAACAACACACTTTCAAGCAAAGCTCTTCCAAGAATCTGGTTCTGGATATAACTCTTCTTATAAAAGCTGTTATCGATAATGTCAGAATAATCAATTCCCATCTCCATCATCTTTCCAGCTATATCCATTGTCCTTCTTGATGTACAGCTGTACTTAAACACACCTGTATCATGGATTATTCCTGTATATATGCACTCTGCAACATTTTTATCGACCTTATCCTCGTCAAATGTTGTATAGAGAACTTCACATGCCGAACTTGACTGTGGCTCTACATAATTAACATCAGCAAATGAATTATTGCTTATATGATGATCTATGCAGATAGTCTTATCAGCATTTTCAAAGCAGCTCATAAATGGTTCAATTCTATCCATTGAACTGCAGTCAAGTACTACGAATAAATCAAAATGCTTATCCTCGGCCTCATGCTTAATATCATTAATACCAGATAGATAATTAAATTCATCTGACGGCTTTTCAAGATAAACAGTAACCTCGCACTCAGGAAGATTCTTCCTGATATAATTATATAAACCTAATGTTGAACCAACACAGTCACCATCAGGACGGATATGTCCTGTGATACCTATAACCTTTGCATGTCCGATTTCTTCAATAATATTCATGACTAACCTCTTTATTCTGTCTCGTCTTCAACCTCAACGTGCATCTTATTATCATGTTCTGTAACTTCATCAATAAGCTTAGACATATTAATACCATACTCAATTGACTGATCAAGAATGAATCTGATTTCAGGAGTATTTCTTAAATTGACAGTTTTTGCAAGCTGTCTTCTTATATATCCTTCTGCACTCTTAAGACCTGTAATCGTATCTTTCTGTGATTTTTCATCACCAAGAACACTTATATATGCCTTACATGTCTTAAGGTCAGGAGCGACCTCAACCGCTACAACCGAAGTCATAGGGTTGATTCTAGGGTCTTTAATCTCGCTTCTGATTATATTACTTAATTCTTTCAATACCTCGCCGTTAATACGGGTATTCTTTACACTATTTTTACGCATATATTCTCCAAATAAAAACTAAATCCTATCTTGGCACTTCAACCATGATATGTGCTTCAATCATATCCTCTGGCTGGATATCATTGAACTTTTCAAATACCATACCACACTCAGTACCTGCCTTGATTTCCTTAACCTCATCCTTGAAGTGCTTAAGAGATGCGATAGGTCCTTCATAAACCTTCTCACTTCCTCTTGTTATACGGACAACAGAATCTCTTGTAATTCTTCCCTCTTCAACGATACAGCCGGCAATATTACCAACTCCTGAAGCCTTGAATATCTGCATGATTCTTGCATGACCGATAATCTTTTCTTCATAGATAGGCTCAAGCATACCCTTAAGGGCTGCCTCAACATCTTCAATAGCATTGTAGATAACGCTGTAAAGTCTTAAATCTACCTTTTCTCTCTCTGCAACAATTCTTGCCTGATTATCAGGCTTAACGTTAAATGCAATGATGATAGCATTAGAAGCTGATGCAAGTACCACATCGGATTCATTAACATTACCAACACCACCATGAATTACCTTAACAACAACCTCATCATTAGAAAGTCTTACAAGACTTGACTTAACAGCCTCAACAGAGCCCTGTACATCAGCCTTGATGATAATATTAAGTTCCTTCATATTACCAGCCTGAATCTGTTCAAAGAGTGCATCAAGAGATACCTTATGCTTAGTATCATCAAGAAGCTTCTTTCTTCCCTCGCTGATAAATGTCTCTGCTGTACTTCTTGCTTCCTTCTCTGAATCAGCAGCCATAATGATTTCACCTGCATTAGGAACATCATTAAGACCAAGAATCTCAACCGGAGTAGATGGTCCGGCAACCTTTACTCTGTTACCCTTATCATCAATCATGGCTCTTATCTTACCATAGCAAGAACCTGCTGATACAGCATCTCCCACATGAAGAGTACCCTTCTGTACAAGGATAGATGCTACAGGACCACGTCCCTTATCAAGCTCAGCCTCAATAACAATACCTCTTGCCTTTCTGTCAGGGTTAGCCTTAAGTTCATTAACCTCTGCTGTAAGAAGAATCATATCAAGAAGCTCATCAATACCCTGCTTAGTATGTGCTGATACTGGAACAAATGTAGTAGAACCACCCCAGTCTTCTGCAATAAGACCATACTCAGTAAGCTCCTGCTTAACCTTCTCGATATTAGCATTAGGCTTATCAATCTTATTGACAGCAACAATAATCTCAACACCTGCTGCCTTTGCATGGTTAATAGCCTCAATTGTCTGTGGCATTACACCATCATCTGCAGCTACAACAAGAATAGCAATATCTGTAGCCTGAGCACCACGCATTCTCATAGCTGTAAATGCTTCATGACCCGGAGTATCAAGGAATGTAATAAGATTACCATTTACATTTACCTGGTAAGCACCTATCTTCTGTGTGATTCCGCCTGACTCCTTAGCTGTCACATGAGTTTCTCTGATTGCATCAAGTAATGAAGTCTTACCATGATCAACGTGTCCCATAACGCAGACAACTGGTGGTCTTGGAACAAGCTTATCCTCTGGTTCTTCATCTTCCTTAAGAAGTTCTGCAATAACATCAACCTTCTCTTCATGCTCACATATGCAGTTGAACTCGAGAGCAATCTCTTCTGCTGCATCGTAATCTATCTCTTCGTTAATAGTAACAACCTTACCCTGTAAGAACAGCTTCTTAACAAGTGCTGCAGGAGCTACCTTCATCTTATCTGCAAGTTCCTTGATAGTAAGAGTATCTGGAAGAACAAGCTGCTTGATTGTCTCTTCTTCCTTTTCCTTCTTCTCAGGCTTTGTCATAGGCTTCTTATCAAATCTGCTGTTAGCAAACTTAAGATTTTCCTTAGCCTCATTATCTCTCTTTCTGTCATTCTTCTTGCTGTCTATTCTTGAATCATGTCTTCTTGAATCTGGCTTAGCTGAAAAATCAAACTCTTCCTTAGGTGCAGAATCTCTTCTGTCATTATTTCTTCTCTGACCTCCGTTAAATCCTCCACGGTTCTGGTCATTATCCTTTCTGAAGCCGCCATTTCCAGACTGTCCGTTTCTGTCATTTCTGAAACCGCCGTTATTGTTGCGGTCATTGTTTCTATAACCGCCATTATTATCACGATTACCATAACCACCATTGTTGTTACGGTCATTATTTCTGTAACCGCCATTATTATCACGGTTGCCATAACCGCCATTGTTGTTGCGGTCATTGTTTCTATAGCCGCCATTGTTACGGTCATTATTTCTGTAACCATTATTATCACGGTTACCGTAGCCGCCATTGTTATTACGGTCGTTATTCCTGTAGCCGCCGTTGTTATCACGGTTGCCATAACCACCGTTATTATTACGGTCATTATTTCTGTAACCGTTATTACCTCGGTCGTTGTTTCTATAACCGCCGTTATTATCACGGTCATTATTTCTATAACCGCCATTATTACGGTCATTATTTCTGTAGCCGCCGTTGTTATCGCGCTGTCCGTCTCTGTTATTATTATCTCTTCTAGGATTCTTATCCCTTGAACTGTTCTGTGGGAAATATACCTGTGAGATATGCTTCTTATCATCAGCATTGCCAGACTTATTCTGTGTTCCCTGCTGTGACTGCTTTGGAGTCTGATTCTGCTGTCTGTTGTCCCTGTTATCATTCTTTACAGGCTGTGACTGCTTTGCTGGCTGTGCTGCCGGCTTATTCTCAGCCTTAGGTGCAGGAGCAAACTTCTTTCTCACGCTTGAAATTTCTGCATCTGTAAGTCCGCTTACAGACTTATAAGTCTTCTCGCTGTTGCTAAGCATATCAGTAATATCCTTAGATGTTATATTTAATTCTTTTGCCAATTCATGTACTCTCATATTTGCCATTTAACCTCTTTTCTAAATAACAGCACTGCTGTTATTCTAAACCCTGTTCAAAATATTTTTCTATGGTCTTTGCAAATCCTTCATCAAGGACTGCCAGTGATGCGCGGAATTCCTTTCCTATCGCGTGGCCAACACTCACCTTGTCACTAAAAAAATGTATCGGAACCTTGTAATAAGTACACATATTTGTAAACATTTTCTTAGTATTATCTGAAGAATCATCTGCAACAATAACTGTGTATGCCTTTCCGGTTTTAACAGCCTTCTCTGTTGAAAACTCTCCGCTTGCAACCTTTCCGGCTTTCTGCGCAAGTCCAATCATATTAAGGATTTTCTGTTTATTTTCCAATATTATTCAGCTCCTTTGCTAACTCATCATAGACAGCAGAATCTACTGCCATCTTAAATGACCTTTCAAGTCCCTTATTCTTAAATGCTTTAGACAGGCAGTCTTCATTCGCACATATATAAGCCCCTCTGCCATTCTTCCTGCCTGTAGCATCTATAACAATTGATTCATCCTGTGTCTTCAGAATACGGATTAAGTCCTTCTTATCCTTCATCTGACCGCAGCCAATACACTGTCTTTGTGGAATCTTCTTTACTGTAGCCACTATGCATCACTCCTAATAATTATTCTTCATCAAGGCTTATTTCAGATGGTTCAACATACTCTTCTTCTAAGTTTTCTTCTTCTGTATGTTCTTCAGGTTCAGCCTCGCTCTTAATATCAATTCCATATCCTGTAAGCTTTGCAGCAAGTCTTACATTCTGTCCCTGCTTACCGATTGCTAAAGAAAGCTGCTGCTCAGAAACAACAATCTTAGCCTTCTTTTCTTCATCATCAGCTACTGCTGAAACAACCTTTGCAGGGCTTAATGCGTTAACAATAAGCTGTGCTGAATTGCTGTCCCACTCAATGATATCTATCTGCTCATTGCCAAGCTCATTAACAATAGCTTTAACTCTTGCACCATTAATACCAACACATGCACCTACAGGATCAACATTAGGAACATTGGCTCTTACTGCCATCTTAGTTCTTGAGCCGGCTTCTCTTGCAATACCCATGATTTCAACAACGCCGTCTTTAATCTCTGTAACTTCTTCTTCAAAAAGCTTCTTAACAAGCTCCTGTGACTTTCTTGAAACTCTTACAACAGGACCACCCTTTTCTCTGTTAATTACATCAACAACATATAACTTAATTCTGTCGCCTGGTGCAAACTTCTTATCCTTGAACTTGTCATCAGCCTTAAGAACTGTCTGGAGTCTTCCAAGATCAATTGTAAGATCACCATTGTCAGCAACTCTCTGCACAATACCTGTAATAAGTTCCTTCTCCTTAGAATGATACTCATTATAAAGAGCATTCTTTTCCTGCTCTCTGATAGTCTGCACAATAGTATTCTTAGCATTCTTGGCAGCCTTTCTTGAGAACTCCTCAGACTTTACTTCAACAGTAATAACATCACCAAGCTGGCAGTCAGGCTTAATCTTTCTGGCATCTTCTAATGCAATATCAGTACCTGATACATATTTTTCTTTCTTATTCTCTCTGTTCTCTGGAACAATAACTTCCTCAACGACAGTTCTGTCAGAATAAATGTGGAAATCACCTGTTCTTCTGTCTAACTCAACACGACCATTATCAGCCTTATCAAACTCAGCCTTGTACTCATCCATAAGAGATTTCTCGATAGCTGCAAACATAATCTCTTTATCGATTCCATTCTCCTTCTCAAGAGCATCAAGTGCCATAATTAATTCCTTATTCATTGCTTTTAATTTCCTCCAAAAATATATTATACTTCATCTACAAATGCCCATCTGATCATAGCCAGATTACTTCTGTCAAATGTTTTAGTTACATCATCAATACTGATTGTTACCGTATCTTTATCATATTCCTTAAGAACCCCGGAATATTCCTTAGATTTATCAACAGGACTGAATAATTTAATCTCAATCATTCTGCCAATACTCTTTTCATAATCCTTCTCTTTCTTAAGAGGTCTTGTAAGACCCGGAGAACTCACCTCAAATATATACTGGTCATCAATGTAATTCTCCCTGTCCAGTATCTCATTGAAAGCTCTGCTCACATTCTGGCAGTCATCAATAGTAACTCCGCCTTCTTTGTCAATGTAGACACGCAGATACCAGTCGCTGCCTTCTTTCACGTAGTCAACATCAAAAAGTTCCACGCCGTTAGCTTCAACAACCGGCTGTATAAGTTCTGTTGTCTTAGCTTCATAGCTTTCTCTTTTTCCCATGCAGTACTCACCCTTTCTAAAAGTATTCAGTTTTCTTATATATGAACGAAAGAGTGGACATCTCTGCCCACTCTTTCCGTATCACATATAGTAGCTTGTAGGGGAATCGAACCCCTGATTCCGCCGTGAGAGGGCGGCGTCTTAGCCTCTTGACCAACAAGCCATAGCTTTCGTTGTCTTGCAGTTGTGTACCGCAGCAACAATGATATCTTAACTCAATTATCGTAATCCGTCAAGCACTTTTTTGAAATTTTTTTAAAAATTTTCAAAAAATATTTCAAAACCTTCAAAAAAGCGCTTAAATACTGGATTTTAAGTCAATTAATAATCTTATGCAAAACTAAAGATTGCTGTAAATACTCCCGCACTTGCGATTCCCATAATCACTCCTGCAAGCAAAACTCCTAACAAAACTGCTATTACACTCTTCTTAAATCCCATATCAAGAAAACTTGCTGCAAGTGTTCCCGTCCATGCACCTGTTCCCGGAAGCGGAATTCCAACAAAAAGTAATAATGCTACAAAAAGACCTCTTCCAGCCTTCTCCTTAAGCTTCTCTCCACCCTTGTGTCCTTTTTCAATACAGAAAGTAAAGAACTTTCCAATATATTTCTTATCCTTTCCCCACTCAAGGACCTTTCTTGCAAAAAGGTAAATAACCGGTACAGGAAGCATATTACCTATTACGCACACAATATATGACTGTAACAATGGTAACTGGAATCCCTGTGATACAGGAATTGCACCTCTAAGCTCAATAAGTGGAACCATAGAAATAAGAAAAATATACAAATACTTTTTTAACATACTATCTCCTATTTAATTTAATAATAAACAGAATTGATAATACATAATATTTGTTAAAAAATCAAGTGTATTATATATTCTCAATCTGCCAGTCAATCGGTTCTACCCCATTAGCCTTTAAAAATTCATTGCACTGGCTGAAATGTCTGCAGCCAAAAAAGCCTCTGTACGCAGATAACGGACTCGGATGCGGTGCTTTAAGAATAAGATGTTTCGGATTATTAAGCATTGACGCCTTCCTCTGTGCAGGCGAACCCCACAGCATATACACAACAGGTCTGTCCTGCATATTGACAGCATTAATAACCGCATCCGTAAACTGCTCCCAGCCGTGTCCCTGATGTGAATTAGCCTGATGTGCTCTTACAGTAAGCACTGTGTTAAGCAGAAGTACTCCCTGATCGGCCCATTTCTTAAGATATCCGTTATTAGGAATATAACAGCCACAGTCATCATGCAGTTCTTTATATATATTCTTAAGCGAAGGCGGTGCTTCCTCTCCCGGAAGTACCGAAAAAGACAGTCCATGCGCCTGATGTACATTATGATAAGGATCCTGACCAAGTATCAGTACCTTAACCTTACTAAGCGGTGTAAAATGAAATGCATTAAATATATCATCTGCAGGAGGATATACAACATATTTGCTGTATTCATCCTTAACAAATGTAAATAATTCCTTGTAATATGGCTTGGAATATTCCTCCTTAATAGCAGGAAGCCAGTCATTATCTATCATCGACATATCCATCCCCTCCTACATACGCATAGGAATACCATTATCTGCAAGGTATTTCTTAAGCTCCATAATATCAAGTTCCTTATAATGGAATAGCGAAGCAGCAAGTGCTGCATCTGCTTTTCCCTTAGTAAATGCATCAAGAAAATGTTCTTTACTGCCTGCACCACCTGAAGCAATTACAGGTATTGATACATTTGACGCAATTGTATTAGTAAGCTCAATATCATATCCGGCTTTCGTTCCGTCACAATCCATACTTGTAAGAAGAATCTCTCCTGCTCCAAGCTTCTCTGCCTTCATAGCCCATTCTACAGCATCCATATGCATATCAACTCTTCCGCCATTCTTATATATGCTCCAATGACCATCACTATTCCTCTTTGCGTCAATTGCAACTACAACACACTGGCTTCCAAACTTATCAGCCGCATCAGATATGAGCTGCGGATTCATAATAGCTGCCGAATTAATTGATATCTTATCAGCCCCTTCTCTTAAAAGTACCTTAAAATCATCTGTGCTTCGTATTCCACCGCCTACAGTAAACGGAATAAACACTCTTTCTGCCACTCTTCTTACAAGATCAACAGTTGTGTTTCTTCCGTCACTTGAAGCAGTAATATCAAGAAATACAAGCTCGTCTGCACCTGATTTATCGTACATTGATGCAACCTCTACAGGATCCCCTGCATCTCTTAAATCAACAAAATTAGTTCCTTTGACAACTCTTCCATCCTTGCAGTCAAGGCATGGTATAATTCTTTTAGTAAACATCAGCAACTCCTTTTAGCAATTATAATGACGCAAAATTCTTTAATATCTTAAGTCCGACATCACTGCTCTTTTCAGGATGGAACTGGCATGCAAACACATTGCCGCTTTCAACCGAAGCATGAATATGTGTAGTATACTCCGTAGTTGCTGCCACAATCCCCTCATCTGCTGCCTTAAGATAATAAGAATGTACAAAATACACATATGGATTACCTTCAAGTCCTTTAAAAAGTCTCGCTCCCGGCTTAATATCAAGAGAATTCCATCCCATATGCGGAATCTTGAAACCATCCTTAGCAGGAATCTTTAATATCTTACCCGGAAGAATATCAAGACCCTCTGCTCCCGGAGTCTCATCACTTTCCTTAAATAAAAGCTGTAATCCCAAACATATTCCAAGGAATGGGGTTCCATTACCTGTCACCTTCTTAATAGTATCAACAAGTCCGAACTTATCAAGATTGTTCATTGCATCACCAAATGAACCAACTCCCGGAAGAATAACCTTATCAGCTTGTAAGATTTCACTTGAATCTCTTGAGACTAAAACTTCCTCTCCTAATGATACCAGAGCCTTTTCAACACTCTTTAAGTTACCTGCGTCATAATCGATAATTGCTATCATTGTACTGCCTTTCCGTATTCTTCTATTCTGTAATAATAATTAGTAAAATCTGTATCTGACATTGATGATAATCCTATTGCTTCTGTTTCAGATATCTTAAATGTATCCTGTAAAGCCAATACTATCTGCTTATATACAGCAGTAAACTTATTATCAATGCCTAACTCCTGTGCCTGCGGACGAAGACTATTATATCTGTTCACTCCCTTAATAAGACTGTCAAGTGCTTCTGTCTTCATGTTAAGTTTCATATAATTCTCATATGAATCATATTGTTTCTGAACATACATAATTGTTGAAGCCTGCTCATAAAGAGTCTTATCACTGCCATTAAGCTTTATTCCGCTTAACTTATCATATGCCTTCTCATACTGCTCATTGCTGTAATAATCTTTAGCCTGAGAAACACTGTTGTTATAATAAAAGCCTGAACTTAAAACACTTATAAGTACCGAAACACCCGCCACAAATAATACAAGCATAACAATCGAAACAGGCTTTATCTTAAGAATATCCTGCGGTTTAGGTGGTTCTTTCGGTTTCTTTACCCTCTTAGGCTTTACCTTCTTAGGTTTATTAGCCTTCTGTGCTTTCTTAGCCTCTCCTGCCTGCTTCTTTTGCTCTTTCTTCTCTGCTGCCGCAGCTTTCTTTAATTCCTTATTCTTCTGCTTTTCTTCTTCTTCAAGTCTTTCAGCTTCTTCCTCAGCCTTCTCCTCTTCAATGTGCTTTGCTTTCATCTGTTCAAGCCTGTACTTAAGTCTTGCAAAAAAGCCTTTCTTAGGAACCTGTGACTCATCAAGCGTACTCTTGTTTCCGAACACATCTTCTATAATCTGCTCATTCTCATCTTTAGGTTCATCTCCCGATGATGAATTCCCCTTATCAGACGATTCTTTTACTACATTCTCTTCTATACGTTCTTTCTCTCCCACAGCTTCTGATGTACTCTCTGCAGCTTCTGATACACTCTCTACAGTTTCTGTATCATCCTCAAGACTGTCAAAGAACACTTTCTTAATCTTCTTGAAAAAACCTTCTTTCTGTGGTTTTAACTTTTTCTTATCATCTGCACTAATCGTCTGTGCCTGAGTATCAGCACTTTTTCCATTATGTTCTGTTTCTTTATCAGGAGAACTTCCAAACAGATCATCTATAGACGCACTGTCTGACTTAACATCATCAATAATATCATCAAGATTCATATTCATAAGTCTTTTCATATCGTCATCTGAAAGTTCTGAATTATCATCTGATGTCAACTTTGCCCCCGCTGCCTCTTCTAGCGGAGTATTATCAAGAAGCGCCTCTAACTTAGCGTCTGCATCAGCTTCACGCTCTGGCTCATTAGCCTCTTTAACAGCATTCTCAGCCTCAAGTTTCTCTTTAGCCTGCCTTGCAATTGTCTCTGGATCATTATAAGACTGGCTCTCCTGTTCCTTTTCATTCAGCGCATTAAGCATATTACTAAGATAATCATCCTGCTGTTCATTATCAGCCAAAATTCTTACCTCCCATCCAATCAAAATATACTAAAATATTATCATAAATATTGATTATTAACAACATTTTACAAGTTCTTTTATAAACTGTGCTCCATTCATCTCAAAAGCACATGCCCTGTCCCCGATTTCCTTAGGAATCTGGTAAAATGTACTGTGAACACGATACATCTTAGCCTTCTGATTAATCATCACAATTCTTTCAAATGGCCATCTTATAACATTAGGGTTAGAAAAATCTTCTCCCAGTTCCACAATAACCAGCTTCTTTGCAAGTGAGGATGACAGCCATTTATTGTAGAAATCCCACTGTTTTTCCTCTTCTTCAGCATTATTTTCATTGACCGGACAGACAATTCTTCTTTCATTAAGTCCACAATTCCTAATCGTACCAGCTTTATCAGTAGACACAATAAAGTAATTCACATGTTCCATAGATGCAAACAACTTTTTCAGATTGTCATATATTTCTGTATCATCAGAAGAATATATTTCTTTCCCCAAGCCAAAAAGTACATAATCAGCACTCTTTATATCATCAATTAAATCATTATAAATCATAAGTACCTCCATTTCATAACCATATGATTATAACATCTTTTTTGAATGTTGTCATTGCTTCAGTATTTTGCATGTAGGCGCTCATCGAGGACCTTTTTGTGTGGGCAGCCATATGCCAGAACTGCGTTCCGGCATTGTCGCGGCGTTCCTCGAGAAGCTATATAAAGTTCACAATTTGTGCAAGCACAACTGTGAACTTTCCATATCTTCTCTCATCGCTGCCCGCACAAAAAGGACGCCGCCCATGTCAGGCGGCGTCCCATAAGAGGAAGTGTAAAATGAAGAAAATTATCTGAGTAATTTATCGATTTCTGATACAAGCAGTCCGATTTCCGGCTTTGACAACTGGACATCTGCACCAAGTGATTCTCCCTTTGCTCTCATCTGTTCATTAATAAGTGATGAGAATATAACAACCGGAATATTCTTTAACTTGTCATCAGACTTAATAAGCTTTGTAAGTCTGTGGCCATCCATAAGTGGCATCTCCAGATCAGTGATAACACAGTCTATATCAAGTGGTACTTTTCCTGCCTTGGCATCTGATATAAAATCCCATGCTTCCTGACCATTATGACATAATGTAAGATTATCATAACCTGATTTAACAAGTGAATCAGATATCAGCTTAATAAGAAGAGGTGAATCCTCTGCTATGACAATATGTGCTTCACTTCTTGGTCTGCCTTCAAGCTTGAGAATATCAGAAGTCTTAAGACCTGTCTCCGGACTTATATCTGATACAATACGCTCAAAGTCAAGAATAATAATAAGCTGACCGTTAATCTTAACAATTCCTGTGGCAATTCCGTTGTCAGCAGTACTTATTGTTGTATCTGGAGTAATAATATCAGCCCATGATACTCTGTGGATTCCAACAACTGTATGTACATGAAAAGCGACATTCAATTTGTTGAAATTAGTTATAATAAACATATCCTTCGAAATATCTCCTGAAGGAGCACTTTTAATAACCTTAGCAAGGTCTACAACTGTTATCATTAAATCTCTTGGCATGAATATTCCTTCTACACTAGGATGTGCATTCGGAACCGGTGTAACCGGACTATATGGCACAATCTCTTTAATCTTGGCAACATTAATACCATAATGATTATTCCCTATTGTGAATTCAAGAACCTCTAACTCATTAGTTCCACTCTCTATCAAAATATTAGTTTCCATATTAAATTCCTCCATGTTGTTCACGAACAACTTCTATGTGAAGATTATAACAGAAACATATTAAAAAAACAATGAAATAATGAAAAACTTATCTTACAGGTCTTATAATGCTTCTGCTGCACAGATAAGTTATAAGGAAATATCCACCATAAATAACTGCAACGAATGCGAGCGTAAGCCCGATAGATGCTGCCATTGAACTCATTCCCATAGTTGCAAGAATTATGTTAATAAATTTAATTCCAAACACAGAATGTATAAGTGCGAGAATCAGCGGAAATGCGAAGAATATTCCAATCTGCTTAAAAAGCGCCATATCAATCATTCTCTCATCAACTCCAAGCTTCCTTAACATTCCATATCGTTCCTTATTGTCTGCACTGTCTGACAATTCTCTCAACGCAAGAATTGCTGCACTGCTTATAAGGAATATAATTCCTAAATATAAGGCAATAAATGTAACTAACGCTCCAAGCCCGACACTGCTTTCAGCCAGGTCAATTCTGGAATTCCAGCTAATGAAGCTCTTTTTAAATGATATATTTTTCATTAAATTGTCTAACTGTGTTTCAATAGAATATCTTTCTTCCTTAGTGTCTGCCCTATAGTCAGCACTAAGCCCCATATTGCGTACCTGCTGTGGTTTTACCGCATTATCAGGCACAACAAGAATCCCATCATTCATATTCTGAACACCAATCTTTACAAAACCATCCTTGCATTCATTATATCTTGGTTTATACTCTTTTCCATTGACAGATAATATAATTCCTTTCTTTAATGCCTGATTCCTAATCATAACCATGTTCTTATAATCTGCCACTATAATATATTCATCGTCATTAAGTTCATACGTACTATTACCATACAGTCTTGCAACAGAATTATAATCGCCAATAGTCATTACCGGCATAATAGCATCTGCCATAAACTGATAATCATCTGTATTAATATCCCCTAATGTATCTTTAACTGTCAATCCGGTGTTGTATATATTATATTCAACAACATCCTTAAAATACTTCTGTGCATCAAATCCACTGTTATTAAGCGTTTCTATTATACTTAATTTGGAATCTTCCAGCATTTCCCTGTCTTTTTCATTCATATTCTGTGATGTGGCATATGCCTCGCTCATCGCATCATATGAATATTTTGCAAGCTGTACATCAACAGGACACATACTGTCCAGATCCTTTGAAAGCGAATCCTTCATTGAAAGTGCTGCAGAAAGCACGCTTATTGTAATAAAAAGCATGATACATATAACAGTTGTCGAGAATACAGTAGTGTTAATCTTGCTGCAGAACTGCCTTAACACAAAGCTGTTCACACCTTTATAATACACACTCTTAATACTTGTGAATATTCTTATCATAAAGCCTGAAACAGACCAGAATATTAAAAATGTAGCGACACAGCCAAGTGCAATAGGAACGCCTATTTTATTAATAATATTTATTGACTCAACACCCCTTGTAACCATCCAGTATGCATAAGAAAGAATACCAACACCTATGACGAATACTATTGTGCAGACAACCGGGTTCTTCATGGTAACCTTCTCAGTTTTCTTACCTGCATTGAGAAGATCAATAAGCTTACATCTGCTAATACTGAATGTGTTAAATATCATAACTAACACATACATAATTGCAAAATATATTAAAGTCTTGATACATGCCTTCATTGAGAATATGAATTTAAACTTAGTCATATCAGCATCAAACATATTAGCAACAATCACGCTCATAAACTGTGAAAGGATTGTACCAATAACAAGCCCTGCCACAAGTGAAACAATGCCGATAAGCAGTGTCTCAAAGAAAAGAATCACTGAAATCTTTCTCTTGCTCATTCCAAGTGTAAGATATATGCCAAACTCCTTATTACGTCTTTTAATAAGAAAACGGCTTGCATATATAATCAGAAATCCAAGTATGCACGATACGAATACGCTTACTCCTGAAAGCATGTCATTCATCAGCTTGATAATATCCATCACATTTGCTCTTACATCAAGCATAACGCTCTGGCTGTCAATTGCATTAAACACATAGAATATTGCAACACCAAGAATAAGAGTGAAGAAATAGACGGTATAATCCTTTAAACTCTTCCTGATGTTCTTTAATGATATCTTAAAGAGCATTATTAAGGTCGCCTCCTAACAATGTCACAACATCAATGATTTTATCAAAAAATTCTTTTCTTGTAGATTCACCTTTGCGTATCTCATTGAAGATTTTACCGTCTTTGATAAATATCACTCTGCCTGCGTAGCTTGCTGTAAATGCATCATGCGTTACCATAAGAATAGTTGCCAAAAGCTCAGTATTAAGAAAATTAAAGCTCTCAAGCAACATCCTTGATGACCTTGAATCAAGTGCTCCTGTAGGCTCATCAGCAAGAATAAGCTTCGGATTAGTAATAATGGCTCTTGCACTTGCCACTCTCTGCTTCTGTCCGCCTGACATCTGATAAGGATATTTGTTTAATACATCTTCAATGCCAAGCTCTCTTGCAGTCTGTCTTACTCTTAATTCAATCTCCCTTGCCGGAACATTCTGTATAGAAAGCGCCAGTGCAATATTTTCAAATGCTGTTAAAGTATCAAGAAGATTAAAGTCCTGAAAGATAAAGCCTAACTCCTCTCTTCTGAACTTGTTAAGCTTATTTCCCTTTAACTGGGTAATTTCATTGCCCCCGACATATATCTTACCTGTAGTCACCTTATCAAGTGTTGATATACAGTTAAGAAGAGTCGTCTTTCCTGAACCACTCGCTCCCATTATAGAAACGAATTCTCCCTTTCCAACCTCAAACGAAATATTGTCAATCGCTTTGGTAAGGCTTGATTTGTTTCCATAATACTTTTCAATGTTATCAATCTTAAGTATTGTTTCCATAATAATTAATTCCTTTCATATAGATTAATTATGTTTTACCACTTAACTAATCCGGTGTCGTTTGTTCAATATTACGGAACATTACAATTTTGTAACATTACTCCGGTACTATGTAATGAAACTATTAACAGGTTTTATTGATAATTCTGCCATCTGATATCTCTATTATCTCATCAGATAACTGGTCAAGTTCTTCCTTATCATGACATGCAATAATTATTACCGCTCCTCTTTTCTTCTGTTCTTCTAATATATCATGAACCTTCTCAACACTGACATCATCAAGTGCATTAATCGGCTCGTCAAGAATAATAATATCAGGATTTTCCATAACTGCTGCCGCAATTCCTAACTTCTGCTTCATTCCCAGAGAATACTTTCTGTAAGTTCTCTTATCATCAGGGTCAAGTCCTATATCCTTAAGTGCCTTTCTAATCTGTTCATCGCTTACTCTGTTCTGAATAGATGCCAGCACCTTAAGATTCTTAAGCCCTGTATAATTACCTATAAATGAAGGATTCTCAATTAACACGCCTATACTTTCCGGAAAAGATATATCTTTTCCAAGTATCTTTCCATCAATATCAATTATTCCTGAATCCGGAGTAATAAGCCCGCATATTGCACGCATAAGCATAGTCTTTCCCGAACCATTCTTTCCTCTTAATCCATATACCTTTCCACCTGTGAATTCCAGATTGATATCCCTTAATATTGGTGCTTTCTTTATTGTCTTATTAACATCTGTTATTTTAATATACATTTTTTAATCCTCCCTCACAAGAATATCTTTTTTATTAAATCCAATCATACCGGCCACATACACAACAATATACACGACAATGCATACTGCGACTGACTGCCATACCTGTATTCTCTGTGCATTATACACACTGCTTCTTACCACCATAGAATTATTTCCTATCATAATCGGATTGTTTATAAATACTGACATAACATTCCATGCCATAACTGCGAGCATGCCAATCATCGGATTCGTAAACATGGAGATTGTCATCTGAACCAGTGCTGTTACCAAAGAAACAACAACCGGCATTACAAGCATATACACTATAATCCACACATTTGCCGTATTATCCGGGACAGACTTATTACTAATCTTTTCAAAAAGCTCATAATTAACCTTCATACTCAGGTTTCCATTGTATAATCCATATACAAATGCTGTTGCATACTGAATTGCATATACAGAAAGCACAGTCAGGCAGTTCCACAGACATTTACTGTTCCACCATAATCTTCTGCTTCTGCATTTCATAAGAAAATCAATTCCTACGCCTTCACAGTCATCATTGCAATAACTGTATATCATGAATGGGACAAGAAACTGAATCAGCATCCACACAAAAGGAAATACAATCTTTCCCTCCTTAATAATAAGAACAGGATCATAACCTCCCTGAATAAAGAATATCGTATCCATCATTCCAAATTCATGATTTCCTAATATTATCAGCACTCCGGCAAGCATAAGAACAGCAATTAAATATCTGAATTTGTCAGCATAGAAACCTCTTGCAATATCATGCCATATAACGCCTCTTATACTTTTGTTACTCATCTTCTTTTTTGTATTCATAATACTCACGCTTTCTTTGAAGAATAAGACCTGCAATAATCAGAACAGCCATAATTAAAGCAGCTATGCCAAGCTTTCTGGCGCACTCTCCGTAACTATACCATGCAGCCCCGAATATAATCAGCTTATGGTAGGTAAGCGGTATAAATATATCTACTCCTGCAAATATAATAACAGCCACACCTGATATAACATCTGACGAAAATATTATTTCAAATATAATTCCTATAAAACATGTTATTGCAATCATCAAAGCCATTAATATCCAGTAAACAAACATTACCTGTATGCTCGTCACCTCACCTGCCGGCAATACATCCAGATTCATTAATTTATAACTTGAATAACTGTTCCAGTTAAAAAACACATCAAACTTAGTTGCTGCATATGCAATTGCAGCCAGTTCATATATTAATGACAACACTGCCGAATACACTATCGTACAGATACTCTGCCACAGATATATTCCTGCTCTCGAACTGTATTTCAGAATTATCATTGGATTTCTGTCACATTTCATCATTCTCTGATTGCAGACAGATGCTATAATCATCATAAGAGGAAATACATAATTCTGTGACATACAGGTCAATACATCTAATACACACGGTGTTCCCGACGCATTTCTTTGTAAAGACCTTAAGAAAATTGTAAGCAGAACTTCCTGTGAAATAACTGCTCCTGCAAGCCAGAACAGCATTTCTGTATTAACATATCTTCTTTTTAATTCATTCCACATATTATTTACCCATTCTCACATACTTACCTGGAGTTACTGAGAAATACAACTGCCATTCTTCTTTGTTCAGCTTATCAGCATTTATGCTGTGAGGAAATGATATGCTGTGGATAAGGAAAGGTATATCTACAGTAATGCTTGTCCCCTGCTCAAACTTAGAAAAATTGACATCTTTGTTAATTTCTCTTATATAATCATTAGATACTCCCTGTGAAAAAGCTCCCGATGCCAGTCTGATATCTGCATAAGGAAATCCTTTCATCTCTCCCGTTATATCTAAAGTACATTCAGCAACCATCACATATAAATCATCCTGCTCATCACTTATGTCTTTTCTTTTATCAATTCCATACTCATTCAAAAAATCTTCAATTGACATAACCTTATAACTGCTGACAGATGCCGAATATCCATTCAATTCAACCGGTTCATTAAGCTCATATTCAGTTACACTTCCCTGTGGATACATCTTATTGACTTTAACTATATAGAACGCTGCCACTCCCGCCAATATACATACTAACGCTATTATTAATATTTTCTTCTTCATATCAGATTGCATCCTTTCTTCTGCTTCGTACAAAATACGATACTGTTATCAGCACTATTAACATCACCATATCAATTATCATAAATTTCAGTTCAGAATAACGCAGTTTGGATGCTGTCAGATATTCCATAGGGCCATCTCTTCCAATAGATGAACAAACAATATAATAAAAGAAATATATCATGAATGGTGTAAGTGCGACCATAAATCTGTTATTTACAAGGTCAGCAAATATGTATGCAATACAGTTAATTAGTCCAAATCCCACAAATGCAAATAAAAATACTATAACAGCCATTGCAAACGGTGCTTTAAAAAATAAATCTCCAAAAACTGACAGTTTCGAGAAATTAAACTGTGAGCTGACCGATTCTGGCTTAAAAGCTGGCAAAATCATAGCTGTCACAACAAATGATATAACAAGCGGAAAGCTTGCCACAAAACCGCCTACTATAAACTGGGCAAAAAGCTTCGCTTTGTAATACTTCTTTTTATCAATTCTTGTAAATATATTATTAACATAGTGCTTTTTCACATCCATCAATATGCTTATAGAATATGGCAATGCTGTCAACAACGGCATGATAAAGTAATAAAGAAATACATAAGACCCCGGTCTTACTCCCATCCACTTCATATATAGTCCCGGAAGCTGTATACCGCTGTATTTTCCCATCTCAAGCAGTTTATCTAATGTTTTTCTTGCAGGAATAATCTCGTTCCATATATTAAATCCAACAATAACTAATCCTATTACTACAGATATTATAAGCATCTTATTCTTAAATGCTCTTTCCATTTCTATTTTAATTAATTTATTCATTTTCTCCTCCCGGTTCATGTATGATTGCTAATGGTCCTATATATGGTGATGTCCTATCATGAAAACTCAAAGCAATTGTGTCATTTTCAACCTCTTCGTCTGTAAATATACAATATAATATTAATTTTTTTGTTTCACCTTTTTCAAAACTGAAATATGTTTTTCCCATTTGATTGGCTTCTGCATCAGAGCCAACCGTTCCTGCATTTTTAATAGGCGGATGTGTTCCATCATCTTTTAAACTTTCTATATACCAAACAGTCTGAAAAATATTATCATATACACCAGATGTTTCGTTATCATCAACATCCTTAGTTATTTCTAATTCTACTGCTGCATAGTAATAATCTGATATAAAGTTATTATTACTATCCATGCTAGCCTTCTTATTTTCTAATCCATAATCAATCCTATTTATATCAAAGTCACACTGTCTCGATACTTTACAATCATTAACTCTTACATGAAATATGTTATAAGTACTTCTATCATTTTCATCATATTTACCAGATGTCAAAATATGCAATTTTACATCGAACTCTTCTCCATATCCAGCAATTTCTATTCCTTCATATGGTTTACTTTCTGTAGAATCATTTTTAACATTTACTGTAGTCTTCTCTGTCTCTTCCTGACTTGTTGCAAGTGTCGGCATTTCTTTTGTCAGCTTATCAAGCGTACCATTCTTAACCCCTATTAGAATTGACAATAATAATACTGCTATAACGAATATACTTATTACTGCACTTTTTATTTTCTTCTTCATATCTTCTCCCTATTAGAATGCTCCTTAAAATTTAATCAGATGCATGAATACTTAACTTATTTTATTTGCCTCTGGTTCATGTACGATTGCTAATGTTCCTTTATCCGGTGACCCATCAATATGAAAATCTATCGCTAATGTTTCACTTTCAAATTCTTCGTCAGTTATTAAAAAATACAATGTTATTGTTTTAGTTTCTCCTTTTTCAAAATATACATTTCCATGCTTATCAAGTACATCTGAACCAACAGCTCCACTATTACTAATACGCTGTAATATTCCATCACTATCTATTTTCCCTATAAACCATACTGTCTTAAACGAACTAATTTCTCCATCTGGAGGTACATCATGATCATTAATATCTTTGTTAACATTTAATTTCACAGTTACATAATAATAGTCTGATATGAAATTATTATTATCATCCATGCTGTCTTTTTTATTTGTCAATCCATAATCAATCCTATTTATATCAAAATCACATTCTCTTGATATATCTACTGACTTTACGGTTACATTGAAAACATTATATGTATCTCTATTATTTTCATCATATCCATATCTTATATCCCAATCTATTAATTCAAACTCCTGTCCTATATTTACTATATCTCTTTTTCTAGAATTTCTTACCCTAGAAGAGTTACTGCTTTCATTTTTTTCAGACTCATTTTCTGCTGACTTCTTTGTCTCTGTCTGACTTGTTGCAAGTGTCGGCATTTCTTTTGTCAACTTATCTATTGCTCCATTCTTAACCCCTATTAGAATTGACAATAACAATACCGCTATAATTGTTATACTTATTACTGCACTTTTTATTTTTTTCTTCATATTTTTCCTTTTTAATCAAGAGATTGTATATCATTATCTGATATACAATCTCTTTTCTAATATACAATCTAATCAAACACTATACACTGTCTGGGCTCCATAAAAAATCAACAGTATATTCTGCCCCTGTATTACTCTCACACTTCATTGCTGCCCCATCGTATCCATTTTCTTTTACATAATTGTACATCCATATCTCATCCCCCGGAAATACATCATAATCAATTAAATCAAAATCTTCATAATAATTATGAGAATAATTACCATCAGACCCCACAAGTGTTGCATTAAATGAATAGCCATTGGATGCACTTTTTCCTTTTATGTATCCACAAGATGTGTCTTCTTTATTTCTTCCTTCAGTATAATTCAAATATTCCCCTGCAGCTTCATCAAATGACATTCTGACATAATCATCTTTGCAATTATTAGCCCACACTACACCACCACCAATTGACATTACCATTGCTCCTGCTGCAACTATTGTTGTCAGCTTTCCTGTTAGTTTCTTTAAATTCATAAAGAAATCCTCCTTTGATCTTAATCAGATACATAAATAAGTACCTGTCTGCTTCAATGTATCTTTTATATTTATCAATTTCAATAGTCCATGCACAAGCGGTCGTTTTTTGACACAAGTGGTAAATTTTTCATGAAAATGCCCTATCTAATTTGTCTCTGGTTCATGTACGATTGCTAATGTTCCTTTGCATGGTGACCCCTCAATATAAAAATCTATTGCTAATGTTTCATTCTCAAATTCTTCATCTGTTATAAGATAGTATAATGTTATTGTTTTAGTTTCACCCTTTTCAAGATGAACATTTCCATGAGTATTGTCTGAACTTGTCCCAACATTTTCATAATTTTCAATTTTATTATATGTACCATCTTCATTCAGTTTTACAGAATGCCATAATGTATGGAATTCATTATCATTATCTAATATTATATCATTATCATTAATATCTTTAGTAACCTCTAACTCTATCATTGCATAGTAATAATCTGATATAAAATTATAATCTGCATCAACACTATCTTTCTTATCGTCTAGTCCAAATCTTATTCTATTTACATCAAAATTGCATTCTCTGGAAATATTAACGGTTCTAACAGATATATAAAATACATTATATGTTTTCCGATTATTTTCATCATATTTATATCTTATATCATCATCCCTCAATTCAAACTGCTGACCTATATATGCCACATCTCTTTTACTTAAGTTTTCTTCTCTTGCAGAATCATTACCTGTATTGTTTTGATTTTCATTTTGTATATCTGTCTGTTCCTGTTTTGTTTCAAGTGTTGGCATTTCTTTTGTCAGCTTATCTATTGTTCCATTCTTAACACCTATTAGAATTGACAATAATAATACTGCTATAACAACTATGCTTATTACTGCACTTTTTATTCTTTTTTTCATGATATTTCCTTTTCAAAGTAAGAGATTGTATATCCATTACCTGATATACAACCTCTTTTCTAGCAGATAATTATATCAGAGCCTATAATTTAATCAGATACATAAATACCTGTCTGCTTCAATGTATCTTTTATATTTATTAATTTCAATAGCATATGCACAAGCAGTCGTTTTTTGACACAAGTGGTAACTATTTCATAAAAATGCCCTATCTAATTTGTCTCTGGTTCATGTATGATTGCTAATGGTCCTATAAACGGTGAATTTCTTAGATGAAAATTCAATGCAATTATGTCATTCTCAACTTCTTCATCTGTAAATATACAATATAATATTAAATTTTTTGTTTCTCCTTTTTCAAAACTAAAATTTGTTTTTCCAATTTTATTGGCTTCTGCATCTGAACCAACCGTTCCTGCATTTTTAATAGGTTCAAATGTTCCATCGTCATTCAAACTTTCTATAAACCATGAAGTCTGGAAAACATTATAATAATCATCCACATCATTATCATTAATATCTTTAGTTAATTCCAATTCGATAGCTGCATAGAAATAATCTGATATAAAATTATTATTATCATCCATGCCGTCTTTCTTATTTGCCAAACCATAATCAATCCTATTTATATCAAAATCACACTGTCTTGATATTCTACAATCTTTAACTCTTACATGGTATACATTATATGTAGTCCTATCATTTTCATTGTACTTACGATCTATAGATATTTCTCTCCTTATTTCAAACTCTTCCCCATACCCAGCAACTTCTATTCCTTCATAAGGTTTGCTTTCTGTAGAATCTTTTTTACATTTTCTGCTGACTTCTCTGTCTCTGCCTGACTTGTTGCAAGTGTCGGCATTTCTTTTGTCAACTTATCTATTGTTCCATTCTTAACACCTATTAGAATTGACAATAACAACACTACTATAATAATTATACTTATTCCTGCACTTTTTATTTTCTTCTTCATATTTCTCTCTTTTAGAATGCTCCATAAATTTTAATCAAATGCATGAGTACTTAACTTATTTAATTTGCTTCTGGTTCATGTATGATTGCTAAAGTTCCTCTATCTGGAGACCCGTAAATATGAAAATCTATTGCTAATGTTTCATTTTTAAATTCTTCATCAGTTATTAAAAAATATAATGTTATTGTTTTAGTTTCTCCTTTTTCAAAATATACATTTCCATGCTTATCCGATACATCTGAACCAACAGCTCCACTATTACTAAGACGCTGTAATGTTCCATTACTATCTATCTTTCCTATATACCACATTGTCTGGAACATACTTATTTCTCCATCTGGCGGTACATCATGATCATTAATATCTTTGTTAACATTTAATTTCACAGTTACATAATAATAGTCTGATATGAAATTATTATTATCATCCATGCTGTCTTTTTTATTTGTCAATCCATAATCAATCCTATTTATATCAAAATCACATTCTCTTGATATATCTACTGACTTTACGGTTACATTGAAAACATTATATGTATCTCTATTATTTTCATCATATCCATATCTTATATCCCAATCTATTAATTCAAACTCCTGTCCTATATTTACTATATCTCTTTTTCTAGAATTTCTTACCCTAGAAGAGTTACTGCTTTCATTTTTTTCGGACTCGTTTTCTGCTGACTTCTCTGTCTCTGCCTGACTTGTTGCAAGGTTCGGCATTTCTTTTGTCAGCTTATCTAGTGTACCATTCTTAACACCTATTAGAATTGACAATAACAACACTACTATAATAATTATACTTATTCCTGCACTTTTTATTCTTTTTTTCATGATATTTCCTTTTCAAAGTAAGAGATTGTATATCCATTACCTGATATACAACCTCTTTTTACAAACAATTTAATCAGACTTTAAACACTATCTGGACTCCATAAAAAATCAACTGAATACTCAGTTCCCGTATTACTCTCACACTTTACTGCTGCTCCATTGTATCCATTTTCTTTGACATAGTTATACATCCATATCTCATCACCTGGAAATACATCATAATCAATTAAATCAAAATCTTCATAGTAATTATAAGAATCATTTCCATCTGACCCCACAAGTGTTGCATTAAATGAATAGCCATTAGAAGAAGTTTTTCCCAGTATATATCCACATGATGTATCTTCTTTATCTCTTCCTCTTGTATAATCCAGATAATCCCCTGCAGCTTCATCAAATGACATTTTTGCATACTCATCTGTGCAATTGTTAGCCCACACAACACCTCCACCTATCGACATTACCATTGCTCCTGCTGCGACCACTGTCGTCAGCTTTTCCATTAGTTTCTTTAACCCCATACTTGAAGTCCTCCTATAATTTAATCAGATACATAAGTACCTGTCTGCTTCAATGTATCTTTTATATTTATCAATTTCAAGAGCATATGCACAAGCGGTCGTTTTTTTGCACAAGTGGTAATTATCTTGTTTTAAAAAACTTATTTAATTTGCTTCTGGTTCGTGTACGATTGCTAATGGACCTATAAATGGTGAACTTTTAAGGTTAAAACTTATAACTAGTTTATCATTTTCGACTTCTTCATCCGACAATATATAATATAATGTTAATGTTCTTGTTTCTCCTTTTTCAAAGCTAAAATTTGTTTTTCCAATTTGATTAGTTTCCGCATCAGAGCCAACACATGCACTAGTTTTAAATGACTGTGTTGTTCCATCGCCATTCAATTTTAATATAGGCCAAGTCGTCTGAAAAACATTCATATAATCCATCACATCATTATCATCAATATCCTTTGTTATCTCCAATTCTACTGTTGTATAATAAAAATCTGATATAAAATTATTGTTTTCATCCAAACTCTCTTTCTTATTCTGCAATCCAAAATCCAACCTATTAATATCAAAATCGCACTGTCTCGATATCTTGCAGTCATTAATTCTTACATGAAATATATTATATGTAGTTCTATCATTTTCATCATACTTACGATTTATGTCTATTTCTCTCTTTATTTCAAACTCTTCTCCATATTCAGCAATCTCTATTTCTTGATATGTTTTACTCTCTGTTGAATCCCTATTAACATTTACTGCCGATTTTTCTGTTTCTGTCTGACTTGTTGCAAGTGTCGGCATTTCTTTTGTCAGCTTATCTATTGTTCCATTCTTAACCCCTGTTAGAATTGCCAATAATAATACTGCTATAACTACTATACTTATTACTGCACTTTTTATTTTCTTCTTCATATCTGCTCCTTATACTAAAAAGACTGTACATTGAATTTCATCAACGTACAGTCTTAATGTAATTCCCTATTCACTTCTTTTCAAGAGCATATGCACAAGCGGTCGTTTTTCTGCACAAGTGGTAATTAATCTTTATCTTTTTTTACATATTTGGTTGAAAGGAATATATGACATGTTACTTTTCCATCCTTTTCCTCATACCTGATTTCCCCATTATATTTGGCAACAATATCCCTTATGCTCTTCGTACCAATTCCATGATTATTCTTATCAAGCTTAGTAGTCAGGAACGGATTCTTTCTGTTAAGAAATGTTTCTTTAACAGGATTCTCCACATCCATGAATATTCCACCTCTGCTTGTTATCTCAACATTGACATACGGATCACTGCATTTTGCTGCTGCCTCAATGGCATTATCAATTACATTTCCGGCAAGAATACACATATCTATATCATCAATTAGTCCAACCTGACCAAGTACCATACATGTAAATGCTATATTCTGCTTTTCACATTTATCATTCTTATCATTAAGAATATAGTTGAGCGTTCTATTATCACAGTATTTTCTATAAGCATATGAGTTAATTTTCTCACTCATTATATTCTTTAAGAAATCTTCCGCCTTATCATAATTGTTGTCATCCATATAACCAATTGCAGAAGTCAGGCACTGCTTAAGGTCGTGTCTTAACTTTCTGCTTTCTTCATACATTTTCTGGACACGTTCAACCTCAAACTGTTCATTTGCATATTCTATCCTTTTATTAATCTCCTCAGTCCTGTTAAAAAAGTCCTGCATCCAATGTCCGATTATTTCAAATGTTAAAACTGTCACAATTAATATTCCAGCGGTCTCTACCCCATAATTATATGTGTAATATATGCCTGTTCCAAAGAATAATCCCGCCAACACTGAACTTACACATATCTGTATGAACATCATTTCCAGATTATCCAATTCCCTGTATTTTATAATTACTGCAGACAGATAGACTACAAACATATATAATTCCACAATCAGATATATGATACATATTGCTATTATATCAGCCTGATTAGCAGATAATATGGCTATTCCGATACAATTTATCAGTGATATTTCCAGTATTACCTTAATTGTTATCTGTTCTATATACTGTACAATCAGAATGGCAATGATAATCATTAGTTCCATTATCACCCATTGATTAATTCCATAATATGTCATTATATAGACTGCTGCCCCTGCACCCACTAACAGAACCATCTTAATCACATGTATTATATTATCTCCCGTCAGCTTCCTTATCTTGTCCATAATAAATATTACACCTGTATTCATTACACACAGGAATACACATGTAAGCACTATATTAATTATATCCATCATACCTGTTTCCTACCTGTTATTATCAAACATGAATTTTCTGTATTCTTCTATGACATCTTTCTTCCTGCGCCTGCTTATAGGAACACGCTCGTTATTATACATCACAAATACATCGTTATCTTCATCAATGCACTTAATATATTTCATATTAATAAGCACGCCCTTGCTTGACTGCACAAATCCATATTTTTCAAGCTCCGCAACATGCTTACTATACGAATCTACCAATAATATTTCTCCTTTAAGACTTTTGACACATATCTTTCTTTTCTGCGTTGCAATTGAAACAACCCTGTCAACATAGAATTTCTCTCCACCCAGTTCTATTACCTGCCTCATCTTTATCAGTTTATCAACTATCTTTACCATCATTCTTGTAAATTCACGGTCAAATCTGTCTTTAACTATATACCCAAGCGGTCTGAATCTGAATGCTTCATAAACCAGATTCTCATGAGATGTAACAAATATTATAATTGCGTCATTATTCATTAATACTATCTGTTCCGCAATATCAAATCCATTCTCATCGCCCAGTTCAAGATCAAGAAATACCATATCATAAGCATTGTCTGAATAATTACTAATAATTGTCTGACCGTCATTGTAGATATCCACCTGACAATCTTCTCCCTGAAAATACTGCTTAAATACATCTTTTATAGTCGTCCGTTCCTTCTCACAGAACTCTCTGTTGTCATCACATACTGCCACTTTCATTGCTGTCTGTTATCTCCTTATAGAAATCATTCTTATAAAATGTAATCTTCACCCGTGTATATTCGCCCTTTACCGACTCAATGGTTATGGCATGTCCTAACTTGTCACACAGCTTCTTTACAATATAAAGTCCCATTCCTGTTGCCTTGGAGAACTCTCTTCCATTCTCCCCTGTAAATGATTTGTCAAAAACTCTCGGCAAATCAGACGCATTTATACCAATTCCATTATCCAGTATTTCAAGAACAATACATTTCTTATCCTCTGCTGCCGACATCTTTATATACGACTCTGTCTTTGTCTTATCCTTGTACTTTATGCTGTTATTCACTATCTGGTTAAGCATGAATTCCATCCACTTTGCATCTGTAAGAACAATCCTGTCTGCATTGCTCACTTCAAATGTGATATCATTTTCAAGCAGATCATCCTTATTCTTTAATGCTACATTACTTATAATCTTAGACAGTCTGGCATCGTTAATTATATAGTCTTTTTCTGCATTTTCGCTTCTCACATAATAAAGAATCTGCTCAATATAGTTATTGATTCTGCGAATCTGCGTATTCATCCTGTCCGCAAATTCTTTATCACATTTATCCATGTTATTATGAAGCATGAGTGTAAGCGAGGCTATCGGTAGCTTTATCTCATGAATCCACATTTCAACATACTCTTTGAACTGCTCCATTCCCAGCCTGTATCGTTTAACATTCTCCGTCATCGACCTGTCTATGTCACTCACAGAATCATAGAAAATCTGCCCTTCATAGAAAGCCGGCCTGACAAGTGTCTCTGTAATAAGATATTTTTCTTCAAGTGCAGCTATGTTAGCCTCCAGTTCGTCATAGAACTTCTTTCTGTGGTAATAATCTGCCAGCACAACTGCAATATAGCATATTATCATTATACATATTTCTGCGATTATCAACTGGACAGACACCTTGAATGCCGCCATCATAAGTACGCTTATGATAAGCATTGCCACAAATATGCACATTGAACACAGTCTGTCTTTAATATATTTTCCTGACTTCATACGAGAATATATCCCTGTCCCTTTCTTGTCTCAATAACATCTTCCAGACCAATATCTTTAAATCTGCCTCTTAATCTGCTTATATTCACAGTCAGTGCATTGTCATTAAGATACTCCTCATTGTTCCACAGCTCAGTCATAAGCTCATCTCTTGAAACTATATGCTCCCTGTGTGATAACAGATACATGAATATTGTCATTTCATTTTTAGTAAGAGTTATCTCATCATCCTTATACTTAATAACACCCTTGTGCGGAAGTATTTCCATTCCACGGTAAGCTGTTGTATTATCTGACTTCGCGCCAATCCTCTTAAATACTGCATTAATTCTTAAGAGCAGTATTGTAGGATTATATGGCTTGGTTATATAATCGTCTGCCCCATAACTCATGGAAAGCACCTCGTCAGCCTCGGAATCCCTGCTTGTAACCATAATTACCGGCACATCTGATTTACTCCTTAACTGCTGTAAAAGCATTTCCCCATTCATATACGGAATATTGATATCAAGCAGTACCAGGTCAGGCTCTGCAGCAATAATACTGTCACATGCATTTTTTAAATCAGTCAATACAACCGCTTCATACCCTGAATTTTCCAGCAGTTCCTTAAGCTCCCTGCTTATATCTTTATCATCTTCAACAATCAGAATTCTGTTCATTATAAGTTCCTCACTGCATTTTGATATAAATGTATTGTAAACTGTTTCACTAAAAAAAGACAGAGAAAACTCAAAAAGGTTTCTCTGTCTTGATTTACACTGTTCCTAAACGCCCACCGTATTAGAAGCTGTGGCCGCCGCCGCTTCCTCCACCGCCACCGGATGAGCCTCCTCCGCCACCTCCGCCTGACGAACCGCCAGAACTTGATTCTCGTGGAGAATATGTTTTTGTCTGATGTGTAAATACAACATTACAATTATTAAATGCCCTGTACTCAAACAATCCATTCATAAGGCTCTTTGTTGATGCCTTCTTCTTTGAGGAGTACACACGCACAATTATATAATTAATGACAACTGCAATAACAACCGCAAGCAATGCATTACTTATATATTTCATTGGCTGTGCAATCTTTCTTCCCTGAAGCAGCGTATATTCCTGCTCATACACCTTCATCGCACATATATAATAGTCTGCATCAGATGCATAAGTATACACATTGTCGGTAATTGTTTCTGCATATGCCTTATTAATTGTCCTGTTAATAGCACCATTACTATGTATCCATATATTTCTGTTATCCATATCAATAACGAATATTGTTCCGCTCTCAGAGCCATATTTTTCTCTGTACAAAGACTTAATATAACTCTCTGTCGAAGTGCTGTTATAATATATAGAGTTAAACATAACATTACCATAAGTGGTAATTAATTTCATCTTATCCAGAAGCATGCTCTTCTCAGAAACTGATAAAAGTAATGCATCATCAACAATCACTGCTTCATAGCCTGTATCCGGATTAACATAACAGAAATCCTGATTAGCATAATCTTCAACCTCATAGCCTGTATCAGCATATACTCTGCCTCCTGCCATTATGATACTTAGAACTGCTACAAGAAAGGTCAGTAAAAATGTTATTTTCCTACGCATTATCATTACCTCCCTTATAATTATCAAACTGTGGCAGTCTTCTTGTTGCAAGCACATTGTAATACTTAATAAGCTCAACAAGTGTAAACATCAGCGAAGCAAGCACAAATATAACAGCACCATAATAAAAAAGGTCAGATACCGGATTAATAAGCAGAATCAGTGTTGAAACAGCCAATGCTACAAGTGCGCCTACACTTCCCGGCACATTTTTTCCTCCTGATACTTCTTTATATGTCTTGCAATTACCAAGCGTAATAATAACGCCTATAGCAAAACACGCCGCACTGACGAAAAAAGAGGAACCCACTGAAAATACTGCACTAAATATAGAAAAAGCAAACATAAAATTAGGAATTGCAACCATGCATATTGCAAATATAACAACGCCCTTCAGCAATGGTGCCATCTTATTTTTTTCTTTCTTACTTACTCTTTTAATCCTTGCATTATTTCTGCCATCAGACATCTGTTTTGCCAGATTATCATTATCTGTTCCGGCTTTATATCTGCGGCTGAAAAGCTTTGATTCTTCCCATGAGCCTCTGTCATCAAGCTTCTGGTCCCGTCTCTTTATTTTTCCCAGTTCAAACACATACAATATAATTGTAATCAGTGCTATTACAGCTGCAACATTAAGTGTTACCTTCGGTCTTAATGTGAAGAACATATTAAGTAATATAAATATCGGAACAGCCAGAAGTGCCGACCCGGCAAAATATCTGCCAATAGAAACCGGTAAATCTGCCGATACTTTTCCAGTCTGACCATTGACCGTTGCATATGCAACTCTGTCCCTGTTCCTATACGACAGAAACCACACTGGATACAATGTCCTGTCAACAGACTCAATTACTGCATTACATTTGGATTTAATAGTACTTTCTGTTTCACGAAGTGATACCCCTCCAAGCGGAATATTATTGGCTACATAATCATATGTCTCCTCACCAGCCATATCAATTGCATCATTCATATAAACATCACACCCGACATCTGCCGTATCAGCATAAAACCCGCTAAGAAATGCCGGCGTAAATCCCGCCATATTCTTAACATCATACGGTGCAATCGCCTCACTTATATTATCATCAAATGAAGATGACGCATCAAACGATATTCCCTTATACTGACAGTCCATATCACCGTTAATATCAAAATGGTCCGTATAAATGTAATCTCCCCGTCTTTTGCTTTTCTCTCCTCTTAATACAACAGGACCTTTCTGCGATACATGATAAGCCCAGTACGGCATATAGATTCCCCTGAAACCATCAATATATTTTTCATCTTTTAATTCCTTAGGTGCAAACCATGCACGCTTCATCATCTTCTTATATTGATTCTTACAATCCTGCTTGGTTTTGCTGAACGGAATAATATATCCCGGACGGAGTTCTTTGGAAATTCTGCTTTCCAGAACTGTAGATGCTCCACAGAAGCTGCAGAAATCAGCAATCGTGTTATCTGTACTCATAATTTCACCGCCACACTGCGGACACTTGAATACCGTAACATCATACTCTTTACTTTCTTCAGCCGAATTTCCTTCTCCAAGATTATATGGATTATAATGTGTATTACAATGCTCACATAACATCGACTGTGACGATATATCGAAAATTAACCGTCCGCCACAATTAGGACACTGATACATACATTCTCTCCCCTCATATGTATTAACTTAGTTCAAAGCTATGCTAATTGTAGCACCCATTATTACTCTTTTCAAACCCACATTTAGTATGAAAACGCACAAAAAAGCAGGTCCTGCGACCTGCCTGAATACATTATATTTCATATTAGATTGCTCTTTCAAAACTGCACATTAAAATTCTTTCATCCGATTACTCTTAAGA